>Ga0074198_1000011_pt1 | contig 592400 bp, 581 predicted proteins | sample EPASupsiteSAE323_FD_64527 | JGI IMG/M metagenome (GOLD analysis project Ga0074198, IMG submission 64527) | Bioremediated contaminated groundwater from EPA Superfund site, New Mexico - Sample SAE3-23 | ecosystem: Environmental > Aquatic > Deep subsurface > Groundwater > Contaminated ... | reverse complement strand
TAGTAGACACAATGGGAATTTACGGCGGAGCTGACACCACTATCGGAAATATAAAACTAGGCAGTAATGGTCCTGTTATATCTGGTGCAAATGGTAATCTTGGTATTGGCACAACCACAGCTCCTGTTTCAAAGCTTGATGTGGAAGGCGGAGTTTCAATAGGAGCAACCTATTCAGGCACCACAGCCGCCCCTGCAAACGGTGCTATTATTGAAGGCAATGTAGGTATTGGCATGACAGCCCCTACCGCAAAATTAGAGGTTAATGGCAGAATAAAAGATCAAACAGGTTTTGTAGCACCCGCAGGGTCAATGATGATGTTTGGGGGATCAGTAGCCCCTGCAGGTTGGTTATTCTGTGACGGGTCTTCAGTTTCCACCGCAACTTACGCAGAATTATTTGCTGCTATAGGTTATAACTATGGCGGTTCAGGTGGCTCATTCAGCCTTCCTGATATGCGTGCAGCTGTTGCTAGAGGTGCAGGAACTTCAGTAGGTTATACTCAAAACGTATCCATAAATCTCGGGGCAAAACAAGACGATGCTGAGCAAGGGCATATACATGATTCAGGAACCTATGAAGCCTTTCATAACGCCTATCAACCTTCATATACACGATACGGCATGACAGGGAGAACAAGCGTTGTTTATACACCAAATGTTGGATGGATAGCGGTATCACAGCCAACACATTGGAGCGGAACCCCTGAGGCAGATAATGCCATAGGTGGAGCAAGTGGAACACCTCGTACAGCTAACGAAACCCGTATGAAAAACGTAGGCGTTAATTTTATTATAAAATACTAATTCATTGTCATTACAAACACATCACTTGTCATTCCGAACGGACGTGAGGAATCTTTCTTAAGACCCCTCGGCTACGCTCGGGGTGACAAAAAACTGTCATTACAAACATAGTCCCTGTCATTCCGAACGGACGTGAGGAATCTTTCTTAAGATCCCTCGTCGTGGCTACGCCACTCTGTCGGGATGACATCAACCATTTGTCACCCCAAACAAAAGGATTCCTCGCTTCACTCGGAATGACAATAGAGTTGAATGACAGGCTAATACGTTGTCATCTCGACCGAGCATTAGCGAGTGGAGAGATCTTAAGACCCCTCGACTACGCTCGAAATGACAATGGGAGCATATTCAAAATGACAATTGAAACTTAAAAACTTTCTAACTCGACCCAATCAGGATTTATAGTTTCTATAAGTTTATTTTTCTTTTCTCTTCGCCAAGATTTAATTTGTTTTTCTCTTGCAATAGCAGCACTTACATCTTGTGTTTCTTCGATGTAAACCAATTTATCTACTTTGTATTTTTTAGTAAAACCTTCACACAACTGATTTTTATGCTCAAAAATTCTTCTAGCCGGATGATTAGTAACTCCAGTATAAATTACTCTATTATTCCAATTAGAAACTATATAAACATAGTAGTTTTTCATAGCAACAAAATATCACAAAAAGCTATTTTTGTCATCTTAAAAGACCCCTCGGCTACGCTCGGGGTGACAATGGAATTTAATGACAGGCTAATACGTTGTCATCTCGACCAAGCATTAGCGAGTGGAGAGATCTTAAGATTCCTCACATCCGTTCGGAATGACAATTGAAACGAGGAATGACAATAGGGCTACTTAAACGCCACTTCAGTAAAGCTGCGGAGTTTACGGCTATGAAGATGATAACGTCCGATTGCTCTTAAATCTTCCATCGCTGTTAAGCCTATTTTCAAGTGCTGATCAACCCTCTGACGATAGAAACTGTCCGCCATGCCTGGTAATTTCAATTGTCCGTGCAAAGGTTTATCAGATACGCAAAGCAATGTACCGTAAGGCACGCGGAAGCGGAAACCATTAGTTGCTATTGTAGCTGACTCCATATCAAGTGCTATGGCACGGGCTTGGCTCAAACACTGTATAGGAACTTTTTGTTCCCACAATTCCCAGTTTCTGTCACCTACTGTTGCGACCGTTCCCGTACGTAAAATTGTTTTCACATCGTAACCGTCCATGCCTGTAACTTTAGAAACGGCGTTTTCAAGTGCCAATTGCATTTCAGACAAAGCAGGCACTGGAACTTCCAAAGGAACCGCGTGGTCTAAAACTCCGTCATTACGCATATAAGCGTGAGCCAGAACATAGTCACCCAGTTTTTGAGAATTACGCAAACCCGCACAGTGACCCAGCATCAGCCAAGCATCAGAACGCAGCACAGCAACGTGGTCTGTAATTGTTTTAGCATTTGAAGGACCAACGCCGATATTGATCATTGTAATGCCCGTACCGTCAGGGCGTTTCAAGTGATAAGCTGGCATTTGCGGCAGACGCAAAAGTTTCTTTGCCTGAGTTTCTCTTTTACCTATCGCCACATTCTCATTATAAGTTATGCGATTACCTGGCTCAACAAACTCGGTATATTGGCTTCTTTCTTTCTTAGTCTCATCAGTCTCCGCCGCAGACATCATCTCCCGCCCTATCTTCATGAACTCATCAACATAGAATTGATAGTTTGTGAAAATAACGAATTTTTGGAAATGGTTTGCGGTTGTACCTGTATAGTGTTTCAACCTTTGAATGCTTAAATCAACACGAGGAGCATTGAATAAAGAGATAGGACGCACCTCACCCGCTTTTGGCAAATATAAACCGTTTGGAACAGTATCATCCATCACTTCCAAATCAGGCTGATCAAACATTTGCGAAAGTTTCATTAGATGCTCTTCAGACAAATAAGCTTCCAAATAAAAATCTTCACCCAGTGCAAAATGGATAGGTATAGGCATATCACTCACGCCTATGCGGATATTAGCGTCTTTGTGGTTTTTCAGCAAAATATCTAATTGTTCTTTATAATAATCATAGAATACATCAGGCCTTGTAACAGTTGAACGATATACGCCAGAGCTAGACAGATACCCATATAAACTTCTTCTATCCTCACCAGGGTTCTTTTTAATATCAACCTCTATATAAGGATAATATGCTCTAACCTTTTTACCAAAATTTTCGGTCTTAGAAAATTCAGAGAAAGAATCTCTCAAATATTGAGTGTTAGTTGTGTAAATTTTTACCAACCATGCCAATGCGTCATCAACATTTTTAAAGTTTTTTGTGGTCATTATTGAATTATTTATAGGCGATGTTACTTTTTTATCTGTCATTTTCCAACTACTCTATTCCTATTAATGTTCTTGCATAATCCTTTGCATTAAAACCCCTCAAATCCTCGAGTTTTTCCCCAATACCTATTGCATAAACAGGCAAAGCGAACCTCTCCGCTAAGGATATTATAACCCCACCCTTAGCCGTTCCGTCAAGCTTTGTAACTATTATTCCACTCACTTCAACCGCTTTTTTAAATAATTCTATCTGCGAATGGGCGTTTTGACCTACAGTGGCATCTAATACCAATATAGTTTGATGCGGTGCATCAGGTAATTTTTTCTTTATTACTTTATAAATTTTTTCCAGCTCTGCCATAAGACCTTCTTTATTTTGCAGACGCCCTGCCGTGTCTATAAGCAGTATCTCAGTATTGTCCGCAATGGCTTTATCTATAGCTTCATACACCAAAGCAGCGGCATCACTTCCCTCTTCTTTGAAATGAAGATGACAACCCAGCCTGTCTGCCCAAACCTGCAATTGATCCACCGCCGCGGCTCTGAATGTATCACCCGCTGCAAGCATAACTTTTTTACCCTCTGACTTAAACTGGTGAGCCATTTTCGCGATAGCCGTTGTTTTACCTGCACCGTTTACGCCAACCATAAGTACCACAAAAGGTTTAGCCGTGTTGGCATCAAAAGTTTTTTGTACGGGAGTTAGAATCTTCTCCACTTCATCAGCCAGTGCCTGTTTTATTTCAACATCACTTATCTCTTTGTCAAAGCGGTTTTGTGCTATAATCTTCACCAGTTTAGCCGCAGTAACAGGGCCTAAATCAGCCGATATCAGCAGTTCTTCCAACTGCTCCAAGCTTTCAGCATCGAGTTTTCTTTTAGTGAAAATATCGGAAATTCCGCCTGAGATTTTTGAAGAGGTTTGGCTCAGACCCTCTTTAAGTTTTTTGAATATGCCCTTATCTGATGCTTCTGCTTCTTTTTCTTTTTTCTTCCAAATTTGGAACATTACAAAACTTTTCCCTCTAAATAACCTTTTTTAACAGATACAATCTTCGCTTTTGCAATTTTACCCGGCTCCACGTCTTTATCAATTACAACTTCGCTAAAGTATTCGGTGCGGGCCTTGCGATTATTTTCAGCCAAGACTTTAAGGGTTTTCCCTTCTAATGATTGTAAATGATTTTGCAAATTAATATCACCTAAATCACGCAACAGTTTTGCACGATTTTTCCTTATATCACCTTTTACCTGAGGCATTTTTGCAGCAGGAGTTCCTTTGCGTGCCGAATATGGAAAAATATGCAAGAAAGTGATGTCACATTCCTTAACCAGCTTGTATGTATTTTCGAACATCTCATCCGTTTCTGTCGGGAAGCCCGCGATTATATCCGCCCCAAAGGCCATATCTGGGCGAAGTTTTCTCGCCTTAGCACAAACATCAATAATATCTTGCCTTGAATGACGACGTTTCATGCGTTTTAAAACCATATCATCACCCGACTGCATACTCAAATGTAGATGAGGCATTAATCTTGGGTCTTTTTCTATAAGCTCCCACAAATCATCATCTATCTCGCTCGGGTCTAGTGATGAAAGCCTCAACCGTTCAATACCCTTAACTGCCTTTAAAACCGCCTTGACCATAGAACCCAGTGAAGGAGTGTTCACCAAATCATCACCGTAAGAGGTTATATCAACCCCAGTGAGGACTATCTCTTGATATCCACCATCTACCAGCTTTTGGCATTGTTCAATAATATTTTCAATTGTAACTGAGCGAGAATTACCGCGTCCGTAAGGAATTATGCAGAAGGTACAGCGATGGTTGCAACCGTTCTGCACCTGCACAAAAGCTCTATCCCTGCCCTCAAAACCAGTTATCAAATAGCTTGTAGTTTCGGTTACATCCATAATGTCATGAACCTGAACACGCTCTTCTTTAAGCTCGAGCCAAGGTTCTGGTTTAAGTTTAAGGTCATTGCCTATAAGGTTATCAACCTCTGGCATCTCGGCAAATGTTTCTGTATTGGTTTGAGCACCGCAGCCTGTTACCACTATGCGAGAGTCTGGGTTTTCCCTCCTCGCCTTGCGGATAGCCTGCCTTGCCTGTCTTTCAGCCTCACCAGTTACAGCACAGGTGTTCACTATAACAAGGTTATCAAGCCCTGCTTCTTGTGCGTGCTTCTTCATAACTTCAGATTCATAAGTATTAAGGCGACAGCCGAAGGTTATTACCTTTATTGAATTATTGTTTTCTAGCAATCAACTTTATTCCCGGTTTTAGAGAAAAGAAAAACTTCTCAATTTTGAATCCATGTTTTTCCAACAAAATCTTTATACCCTTTTTTGTGAAGTAAACAATATGCTCAGGCGGTTTAACCGCTTCCCACTTTGTTATATCTTTAGGCAATGTGAAATGCCCCATATCAGGCGTTGTCAAATAAAGAACACCATCTTTATTCAAAATATCGCGAAGGGCTTGAACAAAGACATCAGGATTATGCACGTGTTCTATAACTTCACTTGTGTAGATTATATCCGCCTTATTGCCCAATTGAGCGTAAGCCTCAGTAGATATAGCATTAAAATGCTTAATTCCGAAACGTTGCTGGCAATCCATAATAGCCTCAGCATCTATATCTATCCCGTGAGCCTTAAGACCCAATTCCATCGCCGCTATAAAGGTAGAACCCTGATTACATCCTATATCCAAGAAAGCATCGCCCTTTGCATACTTCATGATCTTCTTTATGCGCCTTTTAGAGCGTTTTACCTTCTTATCTTCCTTAGACCTATAGCTCTCACTAGTGTAATAAGATTGATAAAACTCGTTAAGCTGCTCAATTGTAGGAAATGGCGAAATGGTAACCGTCCCGCAATTAGGGCAAGGTATTAAATCATAATCATTTTTTTTACCTAAAGTCTTGGTTGTATCAAGCTCAGCTTGGCATGCTTTACAATGCATTTATATCTCCTTAAATTTATCTATAGAAGATTATTTGAAAATCCTATTTATAACAATACATAAAACCTCGTTTTATTATTAACCTATATATACAACCATTTAGCACGCTTTCTTTATTTAAAGTATTAAAATTACTCGATTTTTTATTAACCTAACCTGCTTTTTTATATAGAATTTATATAGAAAATAATTATAATTCATAAACATATAACCTAATTTTGAGAGAGATTAACGACCATGCTAGCTAGGACATTTAAGCTAACTGTAGCTTTTTTGCTAATTTTGATTACCTTGAGTACACAAGTATCTGCTCAAGCTACAACTTCTTTGACACTTGAAGATTTCATGCAGGAACGCAAATTAGGCGAAGATAAAGCACCTGTTAAGGTAATTGAATATTCATCATTCACTTGTTCTCATTGTGCGAGCTTTGCAACAGAAGCTCTCCCTAAAATAAAAGAAGAGTTGATAAAAACAGGCAAGGTGCAAATAATATTCCGTGATTTTCCTTTAGACAGATTTGCTCTTAAAGAAGCAATGATGGCTCGTTGTGCTCCAAAAGAAAACTACTTTGACATAGTTGAAATGCTATTTAGCAGTCAGAAACGTTTAGCAGATTCAGCTGACGCTGAAAGATTTTTAATACAGCTAGGCTCTCTTGTAGGTATGAGTGAGGAAGAATTTAAAGCCTGCACTGAAAATACTGAGTTTGAAAAAGCAATTGTAGATAGACTTCAAGAAACTCAGAAGAAATACAATTTAAATTCAGTTCCAACATTTATTTTCAACGATGGCAAGAAGACAGTAATGGGTTACCAAACATCAGAACAGTTCAAAAAAATTGTGATGGAATTGACGGCAGAAAAGAAATAAGAATTTAAGCTTTAGGGGCAAATAGAATTATGGTTCAGTTTAATAAGTTAAAACTTACAGGTTTTAAATCATTTGTAGAGAATACCGAACTCCGAATTGATACAGGTTTAACAGGTGTTATCGGGCCTAACGGCTGCGGTAAATCCAACTTGGTTGAAGCCTTGCGTTGGGTGATGGGTGAAAACTCTCCTAAACGTATGCGTAGCTCAGGCATGAATGACGTTATCTTTGCGGGTAGTGAACTACGTCCGCAACGCAATACTGCAGAAGTTATTTTAACAGTGGACAATACTGACCGCACGGCTCCTGCCGAACTTAATTCTGATGACACACTGGAAATCTCCCGTAAAATCGAGCGTGACGTTGGGTCTATTTACAAAGTAAATGGAAAAAACGTGCGTATGAAAGACGTTCAGCTATTATTCGCAGATTCATCTATCGGTGCAAACTCCCCTGCTATGGTGAGCCAAGGCCGCGTAGCTGATATGATCAATGCCAAACCGCAACAACGTCGTTTGGTGCTAGAAGAAGCGGCAGGAATTTCAGGTCTTCACGCCCGTCGTCATGAAGCGGAACTAAAACTACGTGGTGCGGAAACAAATCTTACTCGTGTTGAAGACGTTATCGGCAATATGGGCAACCAGCTTGAAAACTTGAAAAAGCAAGCACGTCAAGCCGCACGTTACCGCAACTTGAGCGGCCTTATTGAACAAGCAGAAAGCGTTGTGCTTTACACTCGTTGGCTGGAGACAACATCTTCAGTTGAAAGAGCGTTGCAGGCATTTAAAGATGCTGAAGCGATAGTGGTTGATAAAACCATGACAACTGCCGCACTTTCAACCGAGCAAACTGAAGCCACAGCCGTATTACCTGAACTTCGCCAAACTGAAGCTGCAGCTGCTGCTACATTGCAAAGATTAAAACTCGCTTACGGAAGTCTGGAAACTGAAGAGCGAAAAGTGATGGAGGAGCGTACAAAATCTGAAGAACTGTTACGCCAATTCACCTCTGACGTTGAACACGAGAAAAACCAGAAGATTGAAGCCAATGAAACTATCGAGCGTCTGACATCAGAGTATGAAAGACACACTACTAATATGCAGAACCAAGAAGAGTTTGAAAAAGAAGCTAAAGAAAAAGTAGCTAATTCACAAAACCAAGTGAGTGACCTTGAAATCAAGCTTTCCGCCTTGACTGAAACAGTTGCAACTCAAGAAGCAAACTTGAGATCAATGGAAAGAAATATAAACAATATTAAAAACCGCCAAGCTCAGCTTGCAGGACGCAAAGAAAGATTTGAAAGCGACTACACCTCTCTATTGGAGAAAACTCCACAAAAGACCGAGTTGGAAGAGCTATCAGCCACTATTGATGCGACCGAGCAAAAATACAACGACATTAACGTTGATTTGGAAATTGCGGAAATGGTTAAAACCGCAGCTGAAAATGCTCTGAACGAGGAGCGTGAAACTCTGCAAAAAGCAAGGGACGCTTATAAATCTCTAGTAGCTGAATCTGAAGGCTTAAGACGCTTATTGCAAAAACAACAGTCTGACGAATATGAACCTATTATAGACAAACTAGAAGTTGAATCTGGCTTGGAAAAAGCTTTGGCCGTTGCTTTGGGCGACGACCTTCAAGCATCACTTAATAAATCAGCTCCTGTTTTCTGGAGAGAGCTGATAGGCGTTGATAATTTAAACAACCTGCCTGAGCAAGCCCAGCCTCTATCTAAATTTGTGAGAGGTCCTTTTGCTTTAAAACGCATTCTTTCTCAAATAGGTGTGGTTGAAAATGCCGAAATGGCAGAAGATTTAATGAGTCACCTTTACCCCGGCCAATGTCTGGTTACTTATGACGGCGGTGCTTGGCGTTGGGATGGTTTGGTAATAACTCCAGGTGCTGAAAACGCTTCAGCAATAAGGCTAGAACACAAAAACCGTTTAAGCGAAATTGAAGAAGAAATTGAAGTTAAAAAAGCTATACTTGAAGAAGCAGAATTGAAATTCGCTGAAGTTAATGAAAAGCACAGTGAAGCTAGAGTTAGTTTAGATACTCTTCGCCGTTCTTTGAAAGAGACAGCTGAAAGCCTGAATTCATTACGCAGTAAACATTCAAAACTTACTCATTCAATGTCTGAAGTTAATGCCAAACTTTCAAGCCTTACTACGTCTATAGAAACTACATCTCAAGAATTTGAGGAAGTAACGGCAGAAGTAAATGAAGCTGAAAAAGCTCTAGCTGAAATGCCAGATACATCTGAAAACAAAAAACAGATGGAAGCTTTTAAAGAAGAATTGTCTGAAAAACGCCACGGCTTGATTGAAGATCAATCTTCATACAACGAAATTAAACGTGCCGGTGAAAACCGTCTACGCCGTATGGAAAGCATTAAGGTTGAGATTGAAAGCTGGAGTTCTCGTATGGAGCGTATCTACGGCCGCGTTCTGGAACTTGAAGAACGCATAAATCAGGCTAAAGATATCATTCAACAGTTAGACAACCGCCCTGTGGAAATTGAAGCTGAAAAACAAGAATTGATGACAAGCATTACTGAAGCTGAAATCAAACGTCAGGAAGCAGCTGATATTCTTATCTCTTCAGAAACAAAAGTTAATAATCTGCAACGTGATTTGCGTGAAGCTGAACATATATTGTCTGATGCAAGAGAAGCTCGCGCTATGGCACAAGCAAGCGTAAACACTACACAAAACAATCAACAGAATATCGAAGGAATAATTACTGAGAAATTCTCAGCGACTCCTGAGGAGCTTGTTAAAAAGTACGAAATAGACGCAAGCAACCTGCCTGAAATAAATCAAATGCAGTCAAAGCTTGAACGCCTACTTAAAGAACGTGAAAACATGGGCCCTGTTAACCTGCGTGCTGAAGTTGAATCTCAAGAAATTACTGACAAAATGACAGGGATGGAAACTGAGCGTAACGACCTAGTGCAGGCAATTGAAAAACTGCGTGAAGGTATCAACAAGCTTAACAAAGAAGCCCGTGAAAGACTATTAGCATCATTTGAAACAGTGGATAAACACTTCCAAGTATTATTCACTCGCCTATTCAATGGCGGTTCTGCTTACATGAAAATGGTTGATGCAGCTGATCCTCTTGAAGCTGGTTTGGAAATTTTTGCCCAACCACCTGGAAAGAAAAACCAGTCACTTTCATTGCTTTCGGGCGGTGAACAGGCTCTTACCTCAATTGCTCTTATCTTTGCGATGTTCTTGACCAACCCTGCACCTATCTGCGTGCTGGACGAGGTTGACGCTCCTCTCGATGAAAGCAACGTTGACCGCTATTGTTCATTGCTTGAGCATTTGGTTCAAAGCTGCCGCACTCGCTTTATAGTTATTACCCACCACCGTATGACAATGGCTCGTATGGATAGGCTTTATGGCGTAACTATGGGTGAAAAAGGAGTGTCACAGCTAGTATCTGTTGACCTTAACCAGTACGAACTAGAACTTGATAAGGCAGCCTAAACCATGCCGATAAGAAGATCATTCTACTTTATCAGACACGGTGAAACGGACTGGAATAAAGAGCAACGCTTTCAAGGAACCATGGATATTCCGCTCAATAACACTGGGCGTGAACAAGCAAGACTGGCTGCTCAAAATACTTTTCACCTACCTATAGACATGATAGTTTCAAGCACACTTTCACGAGCTTATGAAACCGCTGAAATTATAAATTCGAAATTGCAAAAGCCGTTACTTACTGACAAAAGACTTGTAGAAAAAGCTTACGGTATTTTTGAAGGGATGGAAAAAACAGCTCGTGAAAAATGGGCTGAAGAGGCAATAAAAAATAACCCTAATATAGCTATAGAAGCGAATGGTTTTCCTCTTCCTGACGGGGCTGAGCCTTATAATGAATTTAAATCTAGAATACTAGATGCTATTAATGATTACCTCAGCACCTACCAACATAAAAATATTCTGTTTGTAGCCCACGCAGGAGTATACAGAGCTCTGCACCGTGAAATTAAAGGGGTTATGCATCAACCGGAAAATGCTCGTCCTTTTCTTTTTGATAAAGATAACGATAAATGGGAAATTAAAAAATTGTAATGACAACAAAAACCCTACATATAATTGGTGCTGGAATGGCCGGGTCGGAAGCGGCTTGGCAGGCTGCCAATGCAGGGGTTAAGGTTGTTTTACATGAAATGCGTCCAACAAAATCAACCGAAGCTCATTGCACTGACAAATGTGCCGAGCTTGTTTGTTCAAACTCTTTCCGCTCTGATGATGCCGACACCTCGGCCATAGGTCTGTTGCATGAGGAAATGCGAAAAATGAATTCGCTAATAATGAAATGTGCTGATGAACACAAAGTTCCCGCAGGTGGGGCATTGGCTGTTGACCGTGAAGAATTTTCTGCCGCGGTAACGGAGGCTCTTACCAACCACCCGAATATCACAATTGAAAGAGAAGAGATTACAGAACTTCCCGATTGGGAAGACGTGATTATAGCCACTGGCCCACTTACTTCACCCGCATTAATCAACGCATTAAAACCGCATTTAGATGAAGAATATTTATCATTCTTTGACGCAATTGCACCCATAGTATTCAAAGACAGCATTGATATGTCGAAGGTATGGTTTCAATCCCGCTACGACAAGGGCGATGGCAAGGATTATATCAACTGCCCCATGAACAAAGAGCAATATGAAACTTTCGTTCAAGCATTGTTAGACGGCGGTAAAGTTGAATTTAAAGAGTGGGAGAAAAACACCCCATATTTCAGCGGTTGTTTACCTATAGAAGTAATGGCTGAACGTGGTGTTGAAACTTTACGCTTCGGCCCTATGAAGCCAAAAGGTTTAACCAACGCTCACAACCCTACAGAAAAAGCGTGGGGAATAGTGCAATTAAGGCAAGACAATAAACTCGGCACTTTATTTAACATTGTTGGGTTTCAGACTAAGTTAAAACATGGCGAGCAACTACGCATATTCAAAACCATTCCAGGGCTGGAAAACGCAGAGTTCGCAAGACTCGGCGGAATCCACCGCAACACTTTTTTAAACAGCCCAAAGGTTTTAAATTCAACTCTGCAATTAAAATCAATGCCACGTTTTCGTTTTGCAGGACAAATTACCGGCTGTGAAGGTTATATTGAAAGTGCTTCAATCGGATTACTTGCAGGATTATTTGCCACAAGAGAATTACCTCTTCCACCTATTACAACAGCTATAGGTGCTTTGCTAAATCATATTACAAAGGGTGCAGAGGCGGAAACCTTCCAACCGATGAACGTGAACTTCGGACTATTTTCTGAAATTGAAGTAAAGGGCAATAAGAAGAATATTAATCGTAAAGAGATTTATTCTAAAAGAGCTAGAAAAGCTTTTGACAGTTGGCTTACAAGTCTTCATCAATCCTAATTTTAGCTCTCACCTGCATTAAAATCTGCCCAAGATGGTTTTTTCCTGACCCTGTAGTTAAATTAACCCCGTAGAAATCATCTTCCCAAGTATTACCTTCCACAAGCGTAGCGTCTTTAGTATCTAAAAGTTTTTGCCTAAGTTCAGGATTTTTTGTGCTGAATTTTTGTTCAACCAAAACCCGCATAGTATTCAAACGTCTTTCATCAGAGTAATCATGTCTTAAAGGGAAAATTTCCTCATGCCCCAGTTTTTTAGCTTCACCAGCAGTTAACGTGGCAATATGTTTTCGCATTTCCAAATCCAAAGTTTTGGCAGCAACATAGGCGTTTTCTACTGAATTAAATTTCATCTCAGGAAGAAAAGCTTCAGCAGGAAGAGTTACATCGCAAGGATAAAAATTGCTCAAAAACCTGTATTCGCCACGGAACATAATTACAACGCCACCGGTATAAGCGCCGGTTTCATTTTCTTCTTTGTTTTTAGGATAAAGAGCAAATACCATGGGTCACCCCCTAATTACAATTTCAATTCTAGCCTCATAGCTTCGGCAATTCTGAGTAGCGTTTCATTAGCGGAATCTATATTCACTATTTTCTCGCCATTCTTCATCTCGAATTTTAAGTTTTTACCTTCCACTACAAACTTGCTGTTATTCAGCAAATGCAAATCTCCACCTGTAAGTATATAAGCCATGTGCAATGCCAAGCCTGCAATCAATGTAAGATCAACTGTTTTACTATCAAGTATCATCTGCGAGATACGGTTTATTTCAGGCTTACCCTTAGAGCGATAGTTGCGGCGAATATATCCGTTATAACGCACATATTCGGTTAGAGCCAAAAACGCCCTACCCTCATGAGTAATTCCGTAGAAAGGCATTACCAACAGACGTTGGAAAGCATGGTCAGCTTGATATTCTTCATGCTCATAAAGACTGACATCACTTAAATAGCAACTTGCTTTAAGCCATCTTAAAATTTTAGCATCTTTGCCCGCAAATAAAGGAAGTATCCAGTCATACAAATACTCAAACATCTGCATATCATTGAAGCGGCTATTGCGTGAAACATATTTTATACAGCTAAGAATAAGCACATCTTCATCAGGGCTCTTTGCGGGCATTTGCTCAAACAACAAACCTTCACGCAGACCTGTGCCTGAGAAATAAACGTTGCTAGGCTTTATTCTTTTAAACAGTTCAAGCATAACAAGTGATGCAACGCTTAAATCCTTCACACGTTTTCTAGGAAGCCCCATAGTCTTTTCCATCGAGGCCTGATTTTGCTTTGATATAAGCTGAGCAAAATCCATCACCTTATTACCTTCAATGCGATAATGGTCGATGGTTCTAATAGGATAATCCACCATGTTAATATGGGCTTTTGCCATTGAACGCCAAGAGCCACCAAGTGCATAAAAATTTTTACCTATATAGGAATCCAGAAAATCAACTGTATCCAAGGCTTCATTAATTTTTTTAATAATATCTTCTTTGCTTTGTTCTGAAAGAAGACGATGTGAACCTATAGGTATACTGACTTTCTGTTTAACTTCGCCCTCTTCAACGACTATTAGTTCTAAAGAACCGCCACCGAAGTCACCTATAATGCCGTTTCTGCCCATACCGTTAGCAAGAACGCCCAGTGCAGATAAACGAGCTTCATCATCACCGTCAATAATTTCAACCACAAAGTTATAATCAGCTTTAACTCTATCAATCAAGTCTTGACCGTTTTCAGCATCACGAATTGCAGCAGTCGCCACGGCACGAACATTAGTTATGTTCATATCTTTAATTAGGCGGGCAAAACTACCTATGCCCTCAATAGCTTTTTTAAAAGCCTCATCGCTTATGCGGTCAGTCTTTGATAAATCCGCCGCAAGGTTGCATACAATTCTTTCATTATGAATTTTCACAGGCGTACGGTTAAGGCTGTCATATATAACCAGCCTTATAGCATTTGAGCCTATATCTAATATGGCTATATGCCTGTTTGAATTCATCTAAACAACTTCTCCTATCCCTAATAAAAACTTTGCGGGTCTATATCTATCTTTAGTCTTATACTACTTGGCACTTTAAACAAAGCAAGCCATTCTTTTATAAACTTTTGCATATTCACATGACGCTCCGCTTTAATCAAGAATCTTCTTCTGTGTTTACCGCGTAAAATCGCCATAGGAGCAGGTGCAGGACCAAGGATTCTTACGTCGTCAAACCTAGGATCTTTCTTCAATAAAGCATGGCAGAAATTATCCATTAATTCCTCGTCTTTACTTGAGATAATTAAAGAAGCTAATCTACCGAAAGGAGGCATAACAGCAGCTTCTCGCTCACGTAATTCCACTTCAAAAAACTTATTGCGGTCATTTTCAGCCATTGCTTTAATTATCATATTATCTGGCATATAGGTTTGCACATAAACTGTGCCTAATTTATCAGCACGCCCTGCTCTACCCGAAACCTGTTGCAGCAGTTGGAAACTATGCTCACCTGCACGAAGGTCGCCGCCTTCTAAACCTAAATCAGCATCAATAACACCTACCAAAGTAAGTGCGGGGAAGTGGTTACCCTTGGCTATTATCTGAGTGCCTATAATTATATCTATTTTTTTATCTTCAATCTCTTTGACAGCTTCATCTATCATCTTTTTGCTAGTGACAATATCACTTGCGAGAATTTTTGTTACAGCGTCAGGGATCAACGCCTGAACTTCTTCATTGATACGCTCAACGCCTGGGCCGCAAGCCGCAAATTCATCTTTAGCTCCGCATTCAGGGCATTTGTCAGGCAATTTGTGATGATATCCGCAGTGGTGACATTGCAAACTACTTGTGCGTTTATGCTCAACTAACCAAGCGGAGCATGAAGGGCATTGGAAACGATACCCACAATTGCGACACAATGTTAAAGGTGCATAGCCCCTGCGGTTTAAAAACAGTAATGACTGTTCTTTTTTCTCAAAGTTCTTTATTAAAGCCTCTTCTATAATCGGCGAAATATATTTACCACGCCTTGGCCTGTTCTTTTTCAAATCTATAATATGAATCTCAGGCATCTTCGCCCCTGCATGGCGTGACGGCAGGTTAAAATATTTGTATTTGCCTTGGTTAACATTTTGAATAGTCTCAAGCGATGGCGTAGCTGAAACCAACACTACAGGAGCGTTGCTTAAGCTTGCCCTTACAATCGCCATATCGCGTGCATTGTAAAGCACTCCCTCTTCCTGCTTGAAAGAGGCTTCGTGTTCTTCATCAATAACTATCAAGCCTAAATCAGCATAAGGCAGGAATAATGCCGAACGAGCCCCAACAACCACTCTAGTTTCACCCTTAGCTACTCCGCTAAATGTAATTCGCTTTTGAGCAGGAGTAACTTCCGAGTGCCACACTGCAGGTTTTATTCCGAACCTTCTCTCGAACCTTTCTAAAAACTGGGCGGAAAGGAAAATTTCCGGCAACAGAACTAAAACCTGTTTGCCCTTCTCCAAAGCCCTTGCCACGGCTTCAAAATACACTTCAGTTTTACCTGAACCCGTAACGCCATCTAGCAATACCGTTGCAAATTTATTTTCATCAACTACCGATATAAGAGCATCTACCGCTTGCTGCTGACTTTCAGAGAAACTCAACTTATTGGGTTGCACCTTATCCATCTTACATGGAGTTTCTTTTAACCTTGCCCTTTTAGGAACGTCAAAAGCACTCTCGCTGCTCAGGCACATCTTCAAAATAGAGCCAAGCTCATACATTGTATAGTTGGCAACCCACTCTATGAACTTGCGTTGCACGGCAGTCATAGGAGGAAAATCGTAGCGAGCTTCTATGAATTTTATTCTTGAGTCGTCCACCTCATCTGAGCCTTTATCAGCCCAAACCACGCCTAAAGTTTTCTTTTTCCCGAGTGGGACGAGTACATAATCACCGACCTCTGCTTTTACACCCTCAGGTAGAAAATAATCATAAGCCTTTTCAACAGGATAAGGAGTTAGAACCTGTACCCTTTTATGTTTGTTTGGACTCAAATTTTCACTAGATTGCTGCATATACTTTTATTACACTAGGGGCGAGGTTTAATAAAGGGGATAATTATGAATTTTACAGAAGACCAAGTGGTTGATTTTCTAAAAACCAATCCTGATTTTTTCAATGACAATCCTGGAGTGCTGGAAAGCATGAATTTGCCGGGTCAAAAGACATCTGGTGGGGTGGTTGATTTCCAAACCAGAATGCTGGAAAAGCTGAAACGTGATAAAGTTCGAGTTCAATCTATGCATAAAGAGCTTATAGAAAACGCTCGTGCCAACATGAGCAATCAAAACCGCATTCACACTGCTATCCTTATGGCGATGGAGGCTGAAAGCTTTGAAGAATTTATTGAGGTGGTTACTCAAGACCTCCCTACTATGCTGAACGTGGATACAATCAATATAGTTATTGAATCTACCTCTAAAGAGATTCCTTTTATCAGCAATGCAGGCATACGCTTTGCCAAATCAGGACTTGTTAAAAAATGGCTTAATACGGGTGATGCCCTACTACAAAGCAACATAAATGGTACAGAAGAAATCTTCGGGCCTGGTGCGGGTTTAGTTAGAAGCCAAGCTCTTATAAGATTCGAAATAAGCGAAAATACTCCACTGGGAATTATTGCTTTCGGTTCACGTGATCCTGAGCTGTTCCAACCGAACCAAGCTGTTGATCAAGTAGGTTTTCTAGCACAAGTAATAGAAAGGCTGTTCAGAATATGGTTGGGGATACAGTCATAGACCAATTAGTCCCTTCTGCTGAAGCCGACCTTGCGGAAAAATTTTGTAAATGGCTGGAGTTTTTGCAGTATGAGAAGCATTTCTCAAAACATACTCTGCGTGCTTACAGCAAAGATCTTTTTTTCTTCTTTGAATTTCTAACCAATCACTTGGCGAAGAAACCTTCTATGAATGATTTAGGAGAAGTATCTATTTCCGATTTCAGAAGTTGGATGACTAAAACAACTATGGACGGTGCAAGCAATACTACCCGTGCCCGTCAGCTTTCAAGCCTGCGTAGTTTCATGAAATGGTTGGAGCATAATGGATACCTGCACAACCCTGCCATAAAGTTGGTTAGAACTCCTAAAATGCCTAAAAGACTTCCTCGCCCCTTGGCTGAGGAACAAGCAAAGAAACTGGTATTTAATGAAGAAGGTTTTGACAATCAAGCACCATGGATAGCCGTAAGAGACCAAGCATTGTTTACTTTGCTTTACGGCTGTGGACTGCGTATTAATGAAGCCTTACAGCTTAACTACGGCAACCGCCCACTCAACCACGAAGTACGCGTAATGGGTAAAGGAAGTAAAGAACGCCTATTGCCAGTACTCCCTATAGTGGAAAAAGCAATTGAGCATTATATATCTGAATGCACTTACAATTTTGAAAAAGACTCTCCTCTATTCGTAGGGTCGCGAGGAGAAAGGCTTAATCAAGGCGTTGCTCAAAGGCAATTAAGACATTTACGCCGCAAACTAGGCTTACCGGAAAATCTTACGCCACACAGCTTAAGACACAGCTTTGCAACCCATTTACTAGTACACGGAACTGATTTACGATCTCTGCAGGAGCTTCTCGGGCATTCTTCTGTTTCAACTACCCAACGTTATACTGACTTCGATAACGCCCAACTAATGGCAATTTACAACAAGGCTCACCCTAGGGCACATTTGAAAGATAAGGAAGAAAAAGAATAATGGAAAAGCTTTATTTTATAACCTCCAATAAAGCCAAGGTGGCATCACTGCAAGAATATTTTGCTAAAGCAGACCTCAATATAAAGATAGAAGGAAAAAACTTATCTATAGTTGAACCTCAAGCAAATAGCGTTGCCGAGGTTTCAAGAATTAAAGCTTTATCCGCTTACAATATCTTAAAGGCTCCATTAGTTGTGGAAGACGGCGGATTTACTATAGATGCCTTAAACGGCTTTCCTGGAGTGTACACAAGGTTCATTCTTGATAGCATAGGCGTAGACGGAATATTAAAACTAATGGAAGGCGTAGAAAACAGGAAATGCCAGTTTATCAGCACCACAACTTTTGTTAACGCTGAAGGTGAAGTTTCTCAATTTCATCGCCCAGGCGGTAGCGGAGAAATCGCCCTGCAAAGAAGCACTGTAAGCTCGGAATATATGTGGTCGGATATTTGGTATATCTTCTACGACACAGCTTTCAAAAAGACATTGTCAGAGTTCTCGAAAGAAGAGCTGTTCCAACTTAAACATTCAAACAATGAAACAGACAGCCTCACCTTCTTTGTGAAGTGGCTTAAAGAAGAACTAAATAAAAAATAATTATTTGGCTGTGTAGTTGAAGTCTCTTTCAGAATCTGCGTTAGGGGTGCATTTAACTCCGTCTAACTTCCAAGAAGCGTCAGCGTCTTTAATGAATCTGTAAGTAGGGCCTACTATGCCGATATTAGGCCATACGTAGGTAACAACTGCGTGTTTGTCATCAACTTCAATTGTTTTGTACTTATAAATATCATTACTTTCCTGTTCACAAGTAACTGGGCTGTAATCCATTCCACACATACCTTGTGAAGCATCGAAACCTTCACCGCAGAATTTCTTCGCCAAAATTCTATCTTCAGCCACCCAAGCATCAAGCAATTTAGGGGAAAACAGTTTTGTGAACTCTTCTACCCTAGCCTGTTTTTGCCATTTGCGTTGCAAAAGGAAATCTTGCAAATCCTTACTTTCATTATCTAGCAGCAAAATAGCATCTAGAGCTTTTTCAGCATCATTTTCAGCAAAGTGGAATAGTTTTTCATCTACCTCAGCTTCAGCACTAGCAATTGCAGGCTTTGTTTCAGTTGCCGCCACAGGGGCTGTTGTTGTTGGCGTTGTTGCCGCTACTGGTGCCGCTGTTGGCGTAACTGGTGATGTTACAGCAGGAGCTGATGTCGTCGTAGGCGTAGCAAGAGTTACAGGGGCTTGAGTTGCCGCAACTGCTGGAGTTGTTACTGATGATGGCAATGCAGGTATAGTTGTTGCAGGAGCCACAGTTGGCGTCACTGGATTAATAGCGGTTACCGCCGCCGTTTGTGCATAGCTTGCCGATGACACAACCATCATAACGGCGAATAAAGACAATAATTTCATCATAAACAATCTCCCTTTTAAGAATTATTAACCATACCTCACTTATAATATAAACATGACAAATAAAAATCTAGTATTGCCTATTTACAACCATTGATTGTAAGAGATACAATCAATACACGTTTTAATATATAAAGGCTATTGAATATGAAAACCTTATGTAAAATAATGGTTATGATTATCGCATTCAGCTCAAGCGTAAATGCCGCAGGCAGAGCTCAAATGATAGAAGGTCCCATAAAGGGTGAGGTTCTGAAAGTTATAGACGGAGACACCCTCTCGGTAAAAATTAATGTATGGCTCAACCAACAGATTGAGGTAAACCTGCGTGTGGTTGGTATAGACACGCCAGAGCTTCGCGGCAAATGCGATTTAGAAAAAGAAAAGGCACAGGAAGCCCGCTCAGAAATTATTAAACTTATAAAAAATAATAACATCAGCTTATATAACATACACCATGACAAATACGCTGGCAGAGTTCTAGCCAACGTCAAAACAGCCACAGGTATTGATTTGGCGGAATATATGATATCCAAAGGCCTAGCCCGCCCTTATAAAGGGGATAAACGCCAAGGCTGGTGCGAGTAATTGATTTATAAATTTAATGACCTTATAATCTTAAATGAAACAATTTCATTTAAGGACACCCCTTTGCATGACAAATAATGACACAATAACTGAAGCTGGAAAAATTCTAACTGATGAGTGCTATGGACTTTCAAAAGCTGCAGGCTGGTGGAGCGATATTGATACAGGAAAACCAAAAGAACGCAACGTTTGCGAAATGCTTTGCCTGATACACAGCGAAGTCTCTGAGGCTTTGGAAGGCTACCGCAAAAACTTAATGGATGACAAAATGCCACACCGCAAATTGATGGAAACCGAACTGGCTGACGCTGTTATCCGCATATTCGATATGGCAGGAGGATTGGGGCTAGACGTTGCAGGTGCGATTGCCGAGAAGCTTGAATACAACAAAAAACGTGAAGACCACAAACTCGAAAACCGCCTTAAAGACGGCGGAAAGAAGTTTTAATTATTTTGTATCTTTTCTATATTATCCACATAGAAATTTTTAAGATTTTCATACGAAATTTTATCTTTAACTTTAAAAATATCTACCCATTCTATTGAACAGTCTTTTTCTGGTTTTGCTTTCTGGTCATCAACAGATGTTGCTAAATAGTACACAGTTGTAACATCTTTTTGTGAACTATCTCTATATTCCATTACCCACAATTGTTTAATTATTTTTATATCAAGACCAGTCTCTTCTCTAACCTCCTTAATAGCACAACCCTCTAAACTTTCGCCACTCTCTAAATGTCCTTTTGGAAAAGTAAAATCATTCTGCTTTTCCCTGTATATCATCATAATCATATTGGGATTATCTTTACTAAGAACTATGCAGCCCGCTTTTTTAACCATCATCTTTATTCCTTATAAAAATAAGTAAAATTATTTATGATCTCTTAGAGCTCTCCAATAAAGAAAAGTAGAAATTATATTTGGAATCATTAACGCATAAAGAGCCATAACTGTTGAGGTTTGGTCAGCAATCCAACCCACAAATATTGAAACAACACCAACCAATATACTACTAAAAAAAGACACTATAGAACCCATGGTCGCACGTTGTTTATTTGAAAATTCATTTTGCATCAAATGAGTTGTCGCCGTATTCGTGGGCCCGTAAAATAAATTAAGCGTAGAAAAGAGAAATGGCGATATAAAGGAATTTAAAAACAATCCTGTAAAATAAATAATATTTGAGAATAATGCACCCAACAAAAGCACTTTCAAGTTCCCAAATTTATTAATTATCTTACCCGCAAACCAAAAACCTATTGCTCCGCCGAATTGTTTTAACATTCGAACAATACCTATTAACCACACAGGTATCAAGGTTTCAAAAAAAGCAATCTGAAATCTATGAGAAACATCACCAGTTGACCTTAAAATCTTAGCCACACTCAAAGCCATAAGCTTTTTATTTTTAGAGAATAACCTTAAAGCTTCCCTGAAATGAGCGAAAGGATTACGCTCTTTTTCCTCGCTATGAATTTTAGGCTCTACATAAAACAAAGTAATTATAAAGCATATAAACATTGGCACGGCACTCAGAAAAGCTACAAGAGTATAAGAATATTTATAAGCGAGAAAAGAGCCTATAAGTGCTGCCAAACCGGCTGAAACCTGCATAATGGACTGTATTTTTCCTGAAGCTTCATGGTATTTATGTTTCTTTTTTAAATCTGACATTGTTTCATACAGCAAAGCATCTTCAGTCCCACTATACAGGCTATCGGCAACACCCATTATCAAAGCTCCAATCACAAGCAGAAGATATGAATTAAAAACTCCGCCGAAGCCGAAAAACATTGCAGTTAAGAAATCACAAAAACTCCCTGCGACCATTGTCCACTTACGCCCTATCCTGTCCGATAATATTCCTGTTGGCACTTCAAAAAACGAAGAGGTAAATAAGGTAATAGTAAAAATACTCATACCCAAGGCATAAGAACCCGATACCTTGGCGAAAAACAAAATGGATACAACAGCCAAAAATCTCAATTCAATAAAAAAAGAGAATAGAGATATTAATTTCAGGTTTCTTCTTATTGCGAGCTTAGTTGCCATTTTTTATAAATCCACAATCACCGGAATGTGGTCGCTTGGGCGTTCCATGCCCCGCACATCTCTTGGCACTTGGCACTGTTTCAAACCAGCCACAAGTTTTTTAGTAACCCAGATATGGTCAAGCCTTAAACCTCTATCCGCCATATCCCAATTGGCTGAACGGTAACTCCACCAAGAAAATAACTTCTCGCTTGCTGGGTAAAAATGGCGTACTGCATCCACAAACTTAATTGAATTAAAAAATTTAGTGAGCTTTTCCACTTCAACAGGAGTGTGGGAAACCACTTTAAGCATCTGCTTATGGCTCCAAACGTCATTTTCAAGCGGGGCAATATTAAAATCTCCCACTGCGATAACAGCATCATCCGCTGAACGCTCATTAGAAAACCATTCAGTCAGCTCATCAACAAATTCCAGCTTGTGCCTGAAACTGTCACTTACCTCAGGGTCGGCCTCATGCCCCCCTGCGGGAATGTAAATATTATGCAGCTCGAAAGGTTTTTCTTTATCATCAACCTTCACCGAAATATGCCTGCAATCATTTTTATTATAGCGATTGTAAATCTGCTTATCACTCAACGGGATTTTAGAGAATATTGCGACCCCATTGTAACTCTTCATGCCTGTGAAATGGTAATAAGGATACCCCGCCATCACTAAATCATTCAGGGGGAAGAACTCATCTGGAGTTTTTGTTTCCTGCAGGCAGAAAACATCAGGCTGATACTTCGCTATAATCTCAAAAAACTGAGGTAGCCTTATCCTTATCGAGTTTACATTCCATGTTAAAATACGCATCAGTCGCCTATATTTTTTCTGTTCTTAGCCATTTTCTCATCCAAAGCTTCTTGTGCTTGCATTCCAACTTTTGAAGCTATCGCATGAATAGCTATCTGCACATCTGCCACACCACTAGCTATGTGTTCTGAATTACCTTTATCATGCGACAATTCTTTCCAAGTTTTAGAGACAACTTCAATTATCTCTTCATAAGAAATATCACCCATTGCTATGGACAATTCAGTCGCTTCTTCAATTAGAACTTTCAACATCTGCTGACGTGTTTCATTCGGATAATATTTATTACACCAATCAGTAACTGTCTTTTGGTTTTCCATTATGCGTCCTAATTAAAACGGCATATCCATGTTTTCAGGCAGGCCCAGCTCTTTCATTATCTTTTTAGTTTCGCCTTCAACTCTAGCTGATGCTTTTTTATGTGCATCGCTTATAGCCGCTTTTATCATATCTTCCAGCAACTCAATTTCAGCAGGGTTAACTACTGATTTATCTAGCTTCACTTCTTTCGGATCAAAAGAACAGCCCATAGTAACCTTCACCAACCCACCGCCAGATTCACCCACAACAGTTTCATCGTGCATACGCACTTGCATTTCCTGCATTTTAGATTTCATTTTACCGGCTTGTTGCATTATTTTCATTATGTTCATTTTATTATTTTCCTTTGCTTTTTATCTCAATTATCTTTGCTCCCGGAAAGGTGCTGAAAATTTCACCTACTATCGGGTTGGCTTTAATTTCGTCCATAAACTTATTTTCTTGTGCCTTTTCTTGATCCGCTATTGTGGACTCTCCCTCTTCACGAGAGATAGATATCATCCAGCGTTCACCCGTCCAAGCATCAAGATACTTCTTCATCTTGCCCGGAATATCACTAGAAGCACCAGCCTTTAAACGGATCTCCAAATGCCCTGGTTTAAAACTTACCAAATGCACATTGTTTTTTATTTGGGTTTGCAAAATCACTTCACGTTTTTGACCAAATAGTGCAACCACATCTCTGAAACCATTTACCTGAGCCACCGCTTCAACTTCAGAAAAAGCGTTGGTAACTGGCATTGCACTTACAGCAGTTGAGCCCCCGCCTCTTGGAAGATTGCCCCCTCTAGGAGCAGCCGCAGAAATAGAAGAACCGTCTTGCAGTTTTTTCAGCAGATCACCAGGTGTTGGTTGATCAGACACATAAAGCAAGCGGATTATCAGCATCTCAAGTGACAATTGCGGGTTAGGAGTATATTGCACTTCAGGCAAGCCCTTAAGCAGCATCTGCCAAGTACGAGTAAGTACAGGAATAGGAAGTTGCTTTGAAAGATCAAGCCCGCGAATTCTCTCCGCTTCAGGCAAGGCAATATCCTTCGCCAAATCTGGTGCTACTTTTATTTTTGTAACATAGTGGGTTAAATCGATTAGATCTTGCAGAACCATCAAAGAATCTGCACCGTTTTTATAAAGGCTATCAAGCAGAGCCAAAGCTTTTGTACTCTCGCCTTGCATTACCGCCTCAAACAAATCCATTGTAATAGAGCGGTCAACCAAACCCAACATGGCACGCACATGGGCTTCGGTTATCAGATCAGGCTCATAAGAAATCGCTTGGTCAAGCAAGCTCAAACCGTCACGCACAGAACCATCAGCCGCACGAGCTATCAAAGCAACAGCCCCGTCTTCAGCTGTTCTGCCCTCTTTTTGCAATATCTCTTTAAAGAATTCATTCAAAACCACTGCATCAACACGCTTCAAATCAAAACGTTGGCAACGGGAAAGCACAGTTACAGGAACTTTGCGGATTTCAGTTGTAGCGAAAACAAACTTCACGTGAGCAGGCGGTTCTTCCAATGTCTTAAGCAAAGCGTTGAACGCCGCTTTCGAGAGCATATGAACCTCGTCTAAGATAAAGACTTTGTAACGTCCGCTTACTGGAGCGTACTGCACTGAATCTATAATATCGCGGATATCGTCAACGCCGTTTTTAGACGCAGCATCCATCTCTAACACGTCCATACTACGATCTTCAGTAATTGCACGGCACTGCTCGCATACTCCACATGGAGTAACTGTTGGCCCCTTCTCACAATTCAAGGCTCTCGCCAAAATTCTGGCAGTTGATGTCTTACCTATCCCGCGTACACCTGTAAGCATAAAGGCTTGGGCAACTCTTCCGCTGTTTATCGCATTACTAAGAGTACGAACAAGGGCATCTTGCCCCTTCATCTCGGAAAAATCCTTCGGACGATATTTTCTGCCTAATACTTGGTATCCTGATTTATTCTCAGCCACTTCTCTAATCCCTCAACTCATGATTTCAGGCTATAGATTATATGATTCATACAAAAAGGGCAAAATGTTTAGGGTAAGCTAATTTATTGTTAATTTAAAAAATATTTGACATAATACTAAAGAATCTATATAATAACTTTCATTGATTAAACAATTAACAAAAATGGGGCTACCCCTATGAAAAAACAAGGAAAAACTATTTCATCACTAGAAAAAATTGCTAAAGCTTTTAAAGATGCTGAAGGTAAGATGCCTATACAAAGCAATTTAATTGCTCAAAATTCAGATTTTAGCAAAAACCAACCTAAGGCATTAAAGCTTACTAAATAAGCATAATTTTGATGATTTGTGAAAAGTTGTAAGTGGAAGACTTAGAACGACCCGGATAACTCCGTTACGGCTGCTGTCTTTCGACCCTGACCGAATTAGCGGTATATACGCCCGCTAAGCCTTCCGAGGGGTATATTCTTCGGATTCTCTCAAAAAATCAAGTAATTTGTTTGTGATTACGAAAAATACCTTGACTTTTCCCATAAATAAACTATAATTTTCAACTAAATAACCCCCCATAGTTAAAGGTAGTTGGCAATGCAATCTCCAAGATTTTTCTCAAACATTTATAACCGTGTAAAAAACACTTTCTCATCAAAACAGATGGCAGCGGTTGATATGTGGACAATGTGTTACAACTCCCTTTCCGACAAAGACAGTGAAAGAGCAATACCTTACGCAACAGTGACAGATTTGCACACTGGCGAGCAATGGGTTTCAGGAAAAGACGGTTATATAAAAACCAATCTTGAAGTGGGAAGAAAACTATCTCTTATGTTCAACGCCTCGGCAGAATATCCTGATACACAAACAGCTACTGTTACCGTTCCTAAAGAAGGTTTAACAGGCCGTGATAATGAAATCACCTTCCAAGTTCCGAGCGATTGGCTTTATCATGTTTTGAAAAAATCCTTTGGAGAATACAAAGAAGGACACTGCCACGTTGTTACTACAGTTCAAGAATACGGCAAGAATATGCACGATGATGACGGTCTTGCGGGAGCAAAAGCAAAGTTGATATCAGAAAAAGACAATAAAGTTTTGGATACTGATATGTATCTAGGACAAATAGGCAAATATACTGAATGGTTTAGACCGCTTATCGCCAACGGGATAAGTTCTTTGAGCAAAGCATTTAATGACAAGAAACTAATTAAACCTGTTAGAACAATAGTGGATAAAATTTCCGAATTTGGTGAAGACCTCAAATGCAAAAGCACCAGCCATGACGGTGCTGCTATCTTCTTTAATGTACCTCAAGGTGAATATAAACTTGTTGCTGAAAAACAGGGCGTGGAGTTCACATCTTCTCGAATTGAAGTTCTGCCAAATTCACCTGTACTGATAAATGTTTCTCCTCCGCAATCACCAAGAGAAATAAAGAAATCTTATTTCAGCAATAAGGCTTAAAACCTACGCTTGGCATCATAAGCCAAGCCTAGAGTAACGCTGGAGAGTTTGTTTTCCTGCGAAAGTTTAGCGTTAGGAAAATTTTTGGATAGCACCGATTGTATATAAGGGATCTCGGTTGAACCTCCCGTCAGGATAATCAAATCCATATCCTGCGGTTTCAGCCCTGCCTCGCTTAAACACTCTTTTGCGTTCTTCATTACCTTGGATACATTTTCCTTTATCGAGTTACTCAGCTCTTCCCTAGTTATATTCAAGGCAAGGTTTTCCTCTATATAACTTAAATCGAATAGAGATTTAGAGTTAGAGGTCAAATCTATCTTCGCATTTTCAATTGTATCCAACAGGTGATGCCCGTATTGATGCTTCAACACTTCCACAAAACGGTTAAGTTCTTTAGGTGAATAAGATTCTTCAAGCATCAAGTTAAAATCACGCAGAATTCTTGCTGTATAAACAAAATTGACCTTACTCCATTCCGAAATATCATGAAACTGTGCACGAGGGACTATTAAATTTTTCTCACCGTAAGTAGTTTCATAGCCTAAGTTAGGCATAACGGTTTTTATGCTTAAATCTTTATCAAAATCATTACCACCTATTCTAACGCCGGTGTTGGCAAGAATATCACCCTTACGGTCTAGATCTTCTTTTCTATCAGGGGAAAGTCTAATAATTGAAAAATCCGATGTACCACCGCCGATGTCCACAACCAGCGATAAACTCTCTTGGGTCAAACTCTGTTCGTGAGCAAATGCCGCTGCTATCGGCTCATATTGAAACTCAATATTTTTGAAACCGCATGATTTTGCTATCTGCTCTAACTCGTTTTGAGCTCTGGTATCAGCATCTTTGTCGCCATCCACAAAATGCACAGGGCGACCCATTACAACATTTGCAATCTCGCCTTCCGCAGCTTCAGCCTTTTGTTTTAAATTAGCCACAAACTTGGATATGATATCTTGAAAATATACTGACCTGCCGTTAACAACCGTGCCTTGAGACATTAAGCTTGTACCCAACACACGCTTCAAGCTACGCATAAACCGCCCCTCTTCACCTAGCATATAGGATTTTTGAGCAGCACGTCCGAACAAGACTTCTTTTGATTTGAAAAACAGAGCAGTAGGAATAGTAACACTGTCACCTTCAACCTTTATCAGGCGAACGTTGTTTTCAGATACAGCAATGGCAGAGTTGGAAGTGCCGAAATCTATTCCGCAAGATTTTGTCATTAGCATTTCCTTAAAAGAATAAAAAGATGGTGGCCCTGACCGGAGTTGAACCGGTACGCCCGTAAAGACACACGATTTTAAGTCGTGGGCGTCTACCAATTCCGCCACAGGGCCACTTAATAAAATCAATGGTTTAGCTATATTGTCGGATATTTTAACAATATTTTCCACCTATTTCAGTCCGTACATTATCAAAATATTTAGTAAATTGTCTAGTCTTTTTTATATAACTTCCATTTCCCCAATATTGAACATATCTGATTAAGCAATTTATCACCTTTGACCCATCCCCTATATCTATGTTAAAACCTTAAGAATAAAGCGTTTAAAAGTTAGGAAAATAAATTATGCTGGGAATAAAAATACGCACAGATGCATCTATCCATGAACAAAAATCTTTTATAAATTACGCTTTGGATGAACAGTTAGGATTAGAGATAGCTCTAGGTAATAAAACACCTACAAAAGATGCAGAAGAAACACTTAAACAAACAAATTTCTACAAAATATCTAACACCATATTACATTTAGACAACAAGAAATTTTTTGGTTTCGAAATAAATAAAAAAGAAACATATGATTACTTCGCCTATGAAATGCAATTTGCTAAAAACATGAATATTAAAAAAACAGTTATGCATTATAGTGACAACATGATAAAAGCTGACGCAACTGATGACAAATTAAAACAAGATTTAATCCAAATAAACAATTTAAGTGCTAACCACAGCGTAATTACACATATAGAAAATACGTTATTTGAAAAAGAATCAGAATTCACTAAAGATAAAGACATTTATATAAACGCAAATACAGGTTTCTTTGAAAGAATATTCAAAATAGTAAAAGAAGGAAACCTTAAGAATATAGGCTTTTGTTTCGATTTAGGACACGGAAAAGTAATATCTTCAAACACCATTCCAGAATGGTTAAAATTTATTGATAATTTAGACAAAGATCATATATCTCTACATTTTCATCTTCATAACAACGACGGAAATGATGATGACCATATGCCTTTTCATTTAGCTGATAAAAAAGGACTAAACGAAGGCGATAACTATACTCAAGGAAATCATTATCTTGATGTTATAAACTATATAATTAAAAAATATAACACGGCAATCCAGATTATGGAGACACATCCTGACTATGCTATAGATGAAATTAAATGGTTAAAACAAGAACTACCTAAAAGAGATGGTTTTGTTAAACTATAAGAAGGTTTATATAACATGAAAACAAAGAAGATAATAGTTCTGGACTTTGAAGGCGTAGTTTTCCAATCTCGCCTGCGTGAAATGTATAAAGATATTTTCACTGAAAAAGGAAAGAGCCTTAATGAGCTAGATTATTTCTTTTCAGATATTTTTAAAGAGCAGGACAGATCCAGCAATTGCCGCCAAAAAACCATAGCCGAGATGACAGAGCCTTTGGCTCAACAACACCCTGAATGGGCGGAATACTTAAGAGCCTTCAATGCTGATAGAGAATTCTACCGCTACATTAAATGCCCTATCGAGGGCATGGAAGAGATTATAAATACATTAAGCTCAAGCGATGAATATCAGTTATACGGCCTTACCAACTGGCCGGGTGATGGCTTTGTGGTTTTAGAAGAGCTTTATCCTGAGCTGATTTCAAAATTTAAAAAAGTTATTGTTTCAGGCTATACAGGCTATAAGAAACCCGACCCTGAGTTTTTTCAACTAGCCAACAAAGAAATTGGAGAACCTGAAGCAAACTCCGTGTACTTCTTTGACGATAAAAAACGCAACGTTGAAGCAGCAAAACAACTATTGGGTTGGAACGGGTTTACTTTTGAAGATGCGTCAACAATAAAAAATGCTTTATTTAAATGAGTGTAGACGTAATAGAAAAATTTGTTAAAAAACTATCTTCCTCCCCCGGCGTTTACCAGATGCACGACGAAAAAGGCAATGTGCTTTATGTCGGCAAAGCAAGAAACCTGAAAAAACGTGTAATCAACTATACACTCCCTGAAAAGACTTCGCTGCGTATTCAGCGTATGATATTCCAGACGGCTCACATGGAATGCACCACCACAGCTACAGAAACTGAAGCTCTGCTGCTGGAAGCAAGATTAATTAAAAAGCTAAAACCTAAATACAACATTCTGCTGCGTGATGATAAATCATTCCCTTATATTGTAATTACCAAAAGCCATGATTTTCCGATGATTGCAAAACACAGAGGAGCTAAAAACAAGGGCGAAGAATATTTCGGCCCATTTGCCTCCTCCACTGCGGTAAACGAGGTTATAGATATTCTGCACAAAATTTTTATGCTACGTAACTGCTCTGACAATGTTTTTAAATCTCGCACTCGCCCTTGTATGCAATATCAGATAAAACGCTGCACCGCCCCTTGCGTTGCCAAAGTTTCTAAAAACCAATATGCGGAACAGGTAGAGATGGCAAGGCAATTTCTGTTAGGCAATGATAGAAAAATTCAAAAAAGGCTAGCTGAAAAAATGCTCGAAGCCAGCAACAATATGAATTTTGAAGAGGCGGCAATTCTGCGTGACCGCATTAATTCACTTACTAAAGTACAGTCGTATCGCAAAAGCGACTTTACCGGAGACGTTCTTGCTATTTATCAAGCAGGTGGCGTCAGTTGTATTCAGATATTCTTTTTTACCAACGGCCAAAACTTCGGTAACCGCCCCTACTACCCTAAGCATGATAAAGAAGAATTGGCTGAAGATATTTTATCTTCTTTCATTTCACAGTTTTATTCAGACAAACCTGTGCCTAAAGAAATCATTACAAACATAAAAATATCTGATGAAAAAATAGTTGCCAGCAGTTTTAAAACAAAAATATCAACTCCAACTAAAGGCATTAAAAAAGAGATTATCGACAACGCATTTAAAAATGCCAAAGAGGCTTTAAAACGCAAACTCTCATCAGAGGCGGATAATAAAGAAATATTCGAAGAGATAGCCAAACAATTTAAACTATCAAAAACTCCTGAGCGTATTGAAGTGTACGACAACAGCCATATATCAGGCAAACACGCCTTAGGAGCAATGATAGCAGTAGGCAAAGAAGGTTTCATAAAAAGCGGCTACAGAAAATTTAATATGGGCGACGACAAAAAAGGTGACGACTACGCCATGATGTATGAAATGATTTACCGCCGCTTAAATAAAGTTACAGATGAGAATAAACCTGACCTACTATTAATCGATGGAGGCCTCGGGCAATTAAATTCTGCCCTAAAAGCGATGAAAGATTCAGGCGTTGAAATTCCAATTGCAGCGATTGCAAAAGGTGTTGACCGCAATGCGGGAAGAGAAAAGTTTTTCTTGCCCAACATCAAGGGGGCTTTGGAATTTCATGACAATGTCACTCTATTATACTTTTTACAAAGAATTCGCGATGAAGCTCACCGATTCGTAATTACCTCTCACCGAGGTAAAAGGAGCAAGGCAATCACCGAAAATCCTCTGGATAATATTTACGGAATTGGTCAAAAACGCAAAAAAACGCTGCTTATGCACTTCGGATCAGCAAAAGCTATTGCAGACGCAACCCTTAATGATTTACAAAAGGTAGATGGTATCAACAAAGATACCGCAAAAAAGATTTATGATTTCTTCCATGAAGGACTATAAGAAAAATGAAAAGATTAAAACGCCAAGTTCCTAATATGTTGTCCGCTTACCGTATAGCAATCATTCCTGTACTAATGTTCTTTTTCTACATGGGTACGGAAACGGCAATCTGGATAAACTGTGCTTTATTTTTCGTTGCCTGCTGGTCTGATTACTTTGATGGAAAAATCGCCCGCAAAACTGGGTACACTTCAGCTTTTGGAAAGTTCTTAGACACCACATCAGATAAAGTGATGATAGGAAGCGTACTTCTTTTACTTATAGCTTTTGACCTTATTACAGGTTATTGGGTAATACCTGCACTTATACTCTTCGCACGTGAAATTATCATCACCAACCTAAGGGGCGTGATGGGTGTTTACAATGTCGTTGTTGAAAGCACTTGGACAGGCAAATACAAAGCCTTCGCTCAAATGGTTGCTAGCGGTTTTTTAATGGCAGGTGAATACGGCCCTAAACTTGTTCCTTATTCAGTGGAGATAGGAAAAGCTGCTCTGATAATAGCTACTGTACTTTCAATCGTATCCGCTTGGGATTACGTGAAGGCTGGGCTTACAGTTATCAAAAAAGCTGATAAAGAGCCTAAGAAGAAATAGGCAAATTCTTTTCTAGCGGTATCTCTTTTTCTATACTTTTATGATGTTTACGGACATAGGTTTTTGCAACAACCTTACCTCTTTTGTATTTAAATTTTCTTTCATTGTATATGAGATAAATACCTATAACGATAATTAGAGTAGCCCCCAATACAGTTTCCTTATGCGGTATCTCTTTAAAAATAAAATATCCGAACAAAGCTCCCCATGCTATCTGTGTATATTGATAAGGCGCGATAATAGCTGCTGTTGATACATTCTGATAAGCATAGGCTATAAACAGAAGGTCAAGAGCCATAAAAATTCCGCTTGAAAACATCAAACACAAATCAAATAAACTTGGTTGGATATAGTGGTTCATCATAAAAGGTGCAGAAACAACCATACCTACTAAAGCCCCTATCCCTATCATAAAAGACCTACTCTCTTTTGCCCCTATATATCTTATAATTACCATCTCTATTGCTGAAGCTATAGCACTGATAAATATGAGCAGAGACCAAGGATTAAGATCAGCTCTCCATGGACGAAAAATATAAATGACGACAGCAAGCCCCATCATTGTAGCAGAAAGTCTCTGAGCTCCCACCCTATCTTTTAAAAAGACAGTGGCAAATATAGTAATCCATAAAGGTGTTGTAAAAATTATTGTATAAAAACTAGCAAGGTTAATGTGTGGCAAAGCAAGAAAGTTTATAAAAACGCTAACCTTCCCTATTATTCCCCTTAACAACATCAACCCTGGTTTCTTGGTTTTAAAACAGCCCATACCCTCGGTTTTAAGCCCGTAAAGAAAAATAAAAGCAAAAAAGGCAACCTGAGACATAAAAACAACTTCTGCAAAATGGTATTTATGCCCCAAAACCTTCGCCAATATTTGGCTTTGCGACATAAACATATAACCTATACAAACCATCACAATGGCAAACAAAGTGTTTTTATTATGATAGTCGGCATCATGATGAGAAATATTCATTTAATTAAACAACAGTCTCCCTGATCACACTTTCTGGAATGATCTTTCTCTCCACTATAGAGCAAGAGTCTTCCAAAATTTTAGACATATAACCCCAACTGTATTGGTTTTTAGCGTGGATAGTTGCCAAAGGTCTTATACCCTGACCAACTCTCTCACCTATCTGAGCCACATTAGTTAAGCCTACCGAATGGTCAACACTGTCAGTAGCCTTAGCTCTTCCACCACCCATTTCAACAATACCTACGCCTATGGCACGAACATCCATCTCAGACACAATACCATCTCTATGGGGATAATAATCTCTAACCAATGATGCCTGTTTTAAATGGCTTTCAGGTTTGTCAATGAAATGATAATCACCGCCCAATGCCGCAACCATCTTTGCAAAACATTCTAGAGCTTTTCCGTTTTCAAGAACAGATTTAACCTTGTTACGAGCCATCTCTCTGGTGCGGGATATTCCACCCAACATTAGCAATTCAGATGACAAGGCCATAACAACCTCGTGCAGGCGATAGTCGGCTTCTTCATTCTTCAAATATTTTACTGCCTCAATAACTTCTAGTGCATTGCCTGCTGATCTGCCTAAAACCTGATTCATATCAGTAAGGATAGCGTGGGTTTTCATGCCCGCACCGTTAGCAACTGCTACAAGATTTTCTGCTAGCTCTTTTGCTTCAGCATAAGAAGACATAAAAGCACCGCTGCCGAATTTAACATCCATAACCAGACTATCAAGACGCACTGAAAGCTTTTTAGAAAGAATTGAAGCAACTATTAAATCTTGGGATTCAACAGTGGCAGTAACGTCACGTATTGCATAAACTCTTTTATCTGCAGGAGCAATTTCAGGCGTAGCACCCACAACCGCACACCCCACCTCTTTGACTACTTTTTTAAGTAGATTTATATCTGGCTGAGAAATATAACCCGGAATTGAATCCATCTTATCTAATGTTCCGCCAGTATGACCCAATCCACGACCTGAAATCATTGGCACGTAACCGCCACAAGCTGCAATAATAGGTGCTAACATTAAGCTAACCTTATCGCCCACGCCTCCGGTGGAGTGTTTATCCAATATTGGACCATCAATCCCCGCACTGTGCCAATCAATCATTTCTCCTGAATGTGCCATAGCCATGGTCAAAGCCACACGCTCATCATCATCCATTTTTTTGAAAAGCACTGCCATACAGAACGCCGCCACTTGGCCTTCTGTAACTCTTTCTTCGGTAATGCCTAACACGAAATCTTGTATATCTTTGCTAGAGAGTTTTTCACCATCTCTTTTCTTGCGTATTATTTCTTGAGGTAGCATAGTTTCTCCCTTAAATAACAGTATTTACTTGATCTCAGGAACAGCCAAGCCATTCTGACGGCAAGCCGCAATCAAGGTGTTGCCTAAAAGACAAGCTATAGTCATAGGACCAACCCCTCCTGGAACCTTGGTAATATATTTTGCTACTTTTGCAACTTCATCAAAATCAACATCGCCGCAAAGCACTCCGCCTTCTACACGGCTTATGCCCACATCTATAACTATCGCACCTTCTTTAATCCAATCACCCTTAACTAATTTTGGGCAACCAGTAGCTGATACTAATATATCAGCCTGTTTTGCAATTTCAGCAATACCAACTGTTTGAGAATGACAAACTGTAACAGTGCAGTTTTCTCTTAACAACAACTCAGCCATAGGACGACCCACCAGATTTGACCTGCCGATAACAACAGCACGCAATCCTGAAAGATTATGCTCAACATGTTTTATCAAAGTCATGCAACCCATCGGGGTGCAAGGAACAAGACCAACCTCACCTTTAATCAACTTACCCATATTGGTGGAATGCAGACCATCCACATCTTTGTATGGGTCAATTGTTTCTAGAACCCTAACTGTATCTATATGATTAGGCAAAGGCATCTGCACTAGAATGCCGTTAATTGTTTTATCTGTATTAAGAGTTTTTACAAGTGCGATAACCTCTTCTTGGCTAGTCTTTTCAGGTAAATGATGCACTACACTTTTCATACCAACCTGAGCTGCAGCTTTCTTTTTATTTTCTATATAGATAAGACTAGCAGGGTCATCACCAACCAGTATCACAGCAAGACCCGGAAGAATTCCATGTTCTTTAACTAAAACATCTATATGTTTATCTATTGATTTTTTAAGCTCTTCAGCTAAGGCTTTACCGTCAATTATTTCAGCCATTAATCCACTCCCCAATTCAACCTAGTAATTTAAACAAAAAATTCTGCACTATATATATACCAAATATAACAACCATTGGACTAAAATCCAATCCCCCTGCCGATGGAATATGTTTTCTGACAAGAGCCATTGGTGGCTCTATGGCATTATTAACAATATTATATATTTGCCTAACCCATTTGTTGTTAAGATTTAGTACATTAAAACTCACCAACCAGCTAGCTGTAATCCCTACTATTATAAGCCACAGATAAATATCCAAAACTCTGATAATAAGAATAATAAGTAAATCCATCTTCTTTCAACCCCTCTTTAAAGTCCTTAAAAAATCCTTTATCACTTTATAACATTATCTCTTGCTTATAAATGCCATAAATGTATATTTTTACTAAGGCTTTAAAGAAATTAATAGGCTTTAAACTAAAATGAGGTAGTTATGAAACAACTAATATTAACAATAGCGATGGTTATTACTATGATATCTGCATCTAATACCGCTAAAGCGGCTGATCTTGAAAATACTTTGTACCTTGACCTAAAAGACGGAAGAGTAACTATAGAAATGCTCCCTAATCTTGCCCCTAAACACGTGGCACGCATAAAAGAGCTTACTCGCAAGGGATTCTATGATGGTCTAGTATTCCACCGAGTAATCGATGGATTTATGGCTCAAACTGGCGACCCTACTGGTACAGGCACTAGCGGAAGCGGTCAAAACATTCCGGCTGAATTCTCTTCTGAACCTTTTGCAAGAGGTATAGTAGGAATGGCTCGTGCACAAAACATTAACAGTGCCGACAGCCAATTCTTTATAACCTTCCAAGATTCTACATTCCTGAACAACCAATACACCGTATGGGGTAGAGTTACTTCAGGTATGGAATTTGTGGATAAAATCCGTAGAGGTGAACCGCCTTCAACACCTGACAAAATCGTTAAAATGCAGGTTGCAGCAGACGTAAAGAAGTAATAGTTCTTTAAAATCAATAAGTTAATCAAGGGCAGTGTTTCAATATACTGTCTTTGATTTTTTTTATTGACGATTCTGTTTCCCTAATGTTATAACTATTCATCACTTAACATAATAATTAAAAGAAAACAGGTATATAAAAATGAAATTTGAAACCACATCTCCTTCTAAACAGACAATTAAAGAAATCAGAGATACATTAAAAAAATCAGGAAAAACAATGACTCCTGACCAAATGCTTGCATTGCAAAAAAAGTTAGAAGCTGCAGCTAGAACTGCCTTCTCTTACAAATCATCTGCTGTTGCCACAACAAACACTGTAATAACAAGCAATAACAGAGACTTAAAAGAACAAGACAAAAAGGTTAAGTCATTGTCCATAGCCATGAAAGCTATTAATGAAGCTGCAAAAAAACATGAAATCACTAGAGAAGAAAGAAAAGATGCTGAAAAAAAGATAAAAACATCTGTCATCCATTCTGCTATAGAAGAAGGTCATTTAAAAAGAGAAAGATCTGCACAGGGCAAACTGCAGTCTACTTGCATAAGAAACTACAATACTGATGTGCGTTCTCTAACAAAACTTCATAAAGAAGCTACAAAACGCCTTGGCAAAAAACAGGTTGTTGAAAAAAAGAAAAATGGCGAAGTAATCCTTTCAAGCAAAGAGAAAACTTCTATTGTGAAAAAAGTACAAAACCTATTTAAATAAAGAAAACATCTACTTTATAAAATAACGCAAGAGTGCTAGTTTTAATTAACTAGCACTCTTAACGTTTTTGGAGCTTATTTTGAAAGTACTTGTACCTATAAAAAGGGTTATAGACCATAAATCTAAAATCCGCGTAAAAGCAGATAGCAGTGGCGTTGAAACTGATAATGTCAAACTGTCTATTAATCCTTTCTGCGAAATAGCTTTGGAAGAGGTTCTCCGCCTAAGAGAAAAAGGCATAGCCTCTGAAGTTGTTGCTGTGAGCATCGGCAATGAAAAAACTCAAGACGTTTTAAGAATAGCCTTAGCTATGGGTGCTAACCGTGCAATATTGGTGCAGACTGATGAAGAGTTATACCCTCTTGCTATAGCTAAAATTTTGAAAAAAGTGGCTGAAAAAGAAAAGCCTGACATGATTGTAGCAGGCAAGCAATCAATTGATGGCGATAATAATCAGACAGGCCAAATGCTGGCAGCCTTACTGGGGTGGGCTCAAGCATCATTCGCTTCTAAAGTTGAAAAACCTGAAGGCGGAAAAATTAAAATCACCTGTGAAACTGATGAAGGCAGAGAAATAATAGAAGTAAAACTCCCTTGCGTGATTACGGCAGACCTCAACCTTAATGAACCCAGATACACTTCTCTTCCAAACATTATAAAGGCCAAAAAAATGACTTTAGAAGTTATAAAGGGTGAAGAGTTAGGAATAGATTTCAATCAAAAAGTAAAAGTTTTAAAAATTTCTGAACCACCTAAACGCTCTAAAGGAATAAAGGTTGCTAGCGTTGAAGAGCTGGTATCTCGCCTTAAAACTGAAGCAAAGGTTTTGTGATATGTCGATATTGATTATAGCAGAACATGACGGAGAAAAACTTAATAGTGCAACTTTGAGTGCCATTACCGCCGCTGAAAAACTATCTGATAAAGAATTAGATATAGTGATAATGGGGTATCAGTGTCTCAATATAGCTGAGCAAGCTGCGAAAAATAATAACATCTCAAAAGTTTTATTGGCGGATAATTCAATATACAAAAACATTACGGCTGAAAATGCGGCAGAACTTATATCTGATATCGGCAAGGACTACAGCTACGTTATAGCAGGTGCCACTAACTTCACTAAAAACATTATACCTAGAATTTCTGCCCTGCTCGATGTGCAGATGATTTCAGAAATAAGCGAAGTTATAAGTGATGATATATTTGCCCGCCCTATCTATGCGAGAAACGCCATTGCCACAGTGCAATTGCAAGAAAAAATAAAGGTTCTTACCGTTAGACCAAGCTCTTTTATTTATAACGATACCCCCACCTCTGCAAATTCCGCTCAAATAATAGAGCTTGAGAATATAAAAGATACTCAATTGTCGAGCTTTATAGAAAAGCAAACGATAAAAAGTGAAAGGCCTAATTTAAGCAGTGCCTCAATAGTTGTTGCTGGTGGAAAATCCCTCGGAACTGTAGAAAAGTTCGATGAATTGGTCATAGGGCTGGCAGATAAACTCAATGCTGCCATAGGTGCTACCCGTGACGCTGTAAACGCTGGTTTTGCCCCTAATGAATGCCAGATAGGTCACAGCGGAAAATCAATATCGCCTAATTTATACATAGCCATAGGGATATCTGGTGCAAGCCAACATATTTCAGGCATAAAAGACTCTAAGGTGATAGTTGCCATCAACAAAGACCCTGAAGCTCCCATTTTTGAAGTGGCTGACTATGGTCTGGTTGAGGATTTATTCACCGCTGTTCCAAAATTTAAAGAACTTATATAAATTTATGTATAATCCCTATAGTTATTAACCTTTACATCAGGTTAACGGCATTATATATTAAATCAAGCGGGTTTATATTAGGGATAGTTTGATGCTGAAAAGCAATTTTTTATTTATAATTTCATTGGTTACAGGGTTAGTCATCGCTTCAGGAATTTCTTATGCGGAAAGTCCAGATATGGCGAGCATCGTTAAAAGTGTTGAGCGAAAAACCACAACACCAACTAACATTATACGCCTCACCACCAACCGCAATGAATTGATACAGTTAGACCAAGACGCTTCAAGCGTTATAGTCAACAACCCTGCTCACGCTTCAGTTATGTTGGACACCCCAAGATTACTTATAGTGGTACCTCATAAACCTGGTGCGACATCTTTCACCGTGCTTGATAAAAACGGCAAAACTATATTGCAAAAAGATCTTATAGTTTCAAATGTTGAAAAAAAATACGTGAGAGTAAGAAGAATGTGCGGAAACGATCCTACTTGCCGTCCAGATTCCTACTACTACTGCCCTGATGGCTGCTATGAAGTCACAACAATGGAAAACGGTGGCGGACAAAGCGGAGCACCGCTAAGACCTTCGGGGGTTTCTAATGCAGCAACTGATGATATGTCAGACAATGAAGCTTCAAATAGCGATAACATTAACAAATCAAATAACAATAATAACAACAATGCCAATAATGGCGAGACTCAACCTAGTCCTGAACAAAACCAAAATGAAGAAGAGCCTCTTCCAGAAGAATAACTAAGGGGATATGAAAATGTTTAAAATTAAACTGCCAAAAAAGAAAATTAAAAATGTTTTTATAGCTCTGGTTTTAGGACTTATGTTGGGTATGATGTTAATTGTAGCTAAGAGAATTGAATGAACTTAATTGAAACAAAAAAACTATTCACAGTACTTGCCCTAACAACGGTTTTATACGGTTGTGCTGGTGGCTCTGTCAATAAAGATGGTTTGATTATAGTTACTGCTGACTCAGAGGCTAGACTTGCAACTGAAGCTCACAAAGCTATTGCTGAAGGTACGGCTGATAAAGCTTTAAAAACTTATTCCCGCCTCTATCACAGAGCATCTTCTCGCAATGACAAAGTAGTTTTAAACTATGCCCAGTTGTTAAGAAACGACAAAGAGCCTGAAGCGGCGATGGATGCAATATATGACTACGCTTTTACTAGAGACGAAGATATAAAAGCCCATGTGAGTGCTGCAGTTATAAACGAACTTGTCGCTATTAAAGTTGAAATAGGTGACTTCAAAGCGGCTGAAAAACTGGCAGAACGTGTTATTAACAACCCAGATGCAGCTGACTTCTATGCAGACGCACATAACCTTTTAGGCGTAGCTTTAGATGCTGAGGGTAAACACCGCACAGCTGAAGTACATTTCCGCAAGGCCATGGAAACATGGAAAGGTGACGTTACTTCCGTTAAAAACAACTTAGCCGTTTGTTTGGCAAGCCAAGGTAGGTTTGACGAAGCTTTGATGCACTTAAGACAAGCGTTGATTGAAGCTCCTGAAAAGGAAGAGATTGTTAAAAACATAGAGCTGATCAACATCATCAGAGAATCAATTATTCCTAAAGCCCCTGTAAGGTAGCCTTACAATTAGTTTAAATATTTGAAATAGTTAGATAATATTTTTAACTAGCCATACGTTAGTTTATATAATATATTATCCTCTAATTATTTTCCTATAAATCGGTTGAAGTCTTATTCAATCGTTGTTACCTGAAAAACGGTGACACGCGAGCGAATTTGTTTAAATCGAAATAGGCAGTTTAAAAGATTTTTTTAAGGAGATAAACATGGCTAGTAAACCTTTAATGCCTAAAGCAACAGCGGAATGGCTGATCGAAAACACAGCACTTACTTTTGAACAAATAGCTGAATTCTGTGGAATTCACTCTCTTGAAGTTCAAGCTTTAGCTGATGGTGATATCAATACAGGTATCATGGGTGCCAACCCTATCCTTTCAGGAGAACTTACAAAAGAAGAAATAGAACGTTGCGAGAAAAGCTCTAAATCAAAACTTAAAATGTGCAAGTCAGATCTTCCTAAACCTAAATTAAGGTCTAAAGGCCCTCGTTATACTCCAGTTGCAAAACGTGCTGAAAAGCCCAATGCTATTTTGTTCTTGATCAAAAAATATACTGAACTTTCAGATATTCAAGTTGCTAGATTGATAGGTTCTACAAAATCAACTGTTGAATCTATTCGTAACAGAACACACTCAAACATGACTAACCTTAAACCTACTGATCCTATTGTGATGGGTATGTGCATGGTTGACGATTTGGAAAAAGCTCTTAAAAGGGCTCAAAACAAGGCTGAACGTGAAAGAATTGCTCTAGGCTTGCCTGCAAAAGAACAACAGGCCCCTGATGTTAACCAAGAGCCTGTTATTGAAGAAGTATCTTCTTTCTAAAAATCTTTATCTTTACCTAGATTGAAGGCAATGAATAATCTATTTGTTGCCTTCTTCTAATTTCATTATTTCTTCCTTGATATGAAGTTTTTGCTTTTTGAGTCTTTCGACTAACACCGCGTTATTGTATGGGTGCTTCATTTCGTCTTTTATAGACTTTTCAATAGTTTCATGTTTTTCTTTTAGAGCAGTTAAGTGGGATGACATCATTCAAATTCCTCCAAATTAGTTAAAACAAGAACATCTATCCATTATAACACATTCTGACGGATAATTCATTAACCAATATAGTACAGTTTTTGTATTATTTCAAGTGTTATTATGTTCACATTGACATAACGCAAGCTATATTATAAAATGCAGTCATAATATTATAATTTTAAGGAGAGGATGTTAAATATGGAATCTTCAGTAAAAAAGGTTGCGGTATTATTTGGTAGCTTGCTTTTAGCCTTCAACCTGGTGAGCTGCTCATGCTCAAATTCTGACAGCACCAAACACAAGCAAAAAAAACAGGTTAAAAAAACTACCGTTGTTATGCCTACTGAAACTAACGATGAAGAAGATAGCAACAAAAGCTCTTCGTACAGATCAAAAAGCACTTACACCCACGGAAGCTCTGGTAATAGAATAAGTGGCACATTCAAAAACTATGACGGACATCGCATGACGACCTTCAAAGAAGCTAGAAGAAATTTCCATCCTCCACGTAGACATCATAAACGCTAAAAAAAGAACCACCCCAAAGGGGCGGTCAAGTCAATAAATATAGCAAGGAGGCAAAGACGATAAAAAAACCGTATATCTCTCCATAGTACCTTGTTATAGTTAAAATCTTGTTAATATGTAAAATATATCTACTTACTAACTGCTCTGGCCGTAACTAGTTTCTCGACAGCAAAGCTTATTGCCGTAATAGAACCTATAGAAACCAATAGGATGACTAAAGATTCAAAGAAAATCATATCACTATATAAAAATTTAAGTACAGCTATCAAAAACACCGATAACTGGCAAATCTCCACCATTGTGACCATAAACGGATTGTCCTTATCGGTTATAACCCAAATAAATAAAGGTGCCATAGCCGTAGAACTGCTCCATATAAGCTCAGGAACAAAAATACTGCCATTAGTGCTTACAATAAGACCATTGAATATCAAAGATATCCAAATTGAAAAGAATATAACGATGTAAGCCATAGCGGAAAAGAACATTATTCTTTCCATCTTTATATTCTGCACAGCTTTGAATCTCAGCATAAGATTAGAAAGGAGAGCTGAAGGAGCTAGAAGCAAAGGTATTATATGACGCGAAAAAGTTATAATACATATACCTATACCTACAGACTTCCAACCCGACTTGGACATCATCCACATGGTACTTATCAGCATACCGAACAGGTTCATGAAAACCAACTTCTCGGCAATTTTATATACTAATGATTTATAAGTCACTTTAGCTCTTTATAAAATTAGATTAGAAAGGAATTTCGTCATCTATACCGCTAGCAGCTCCACCACCGAAAGAACCACCTGACGATTGACTAGCAAAAGGAGAATCGTTTCCTGAAGAGAAATCAGATGAAGAAGAATCTCCACCACTACTTCTGTTACCGCCATCAAGCATAGTCAATTCACCTCTGAAAGGACGCAGAACTACTTCTGTAGTGTATTTTTCGCTGCCGTCTTTGTCGGTATATTTGCGAGTTTCTAATTGGCCTTCGATATAAACCTTAGCACCCTTCTTTAAGAATCTTTCGCAAATACCTACCAAACCTTCATTACTTACAACCACACGGTGCCATTGGGTTTTTTCTTTACGTTCACCGCTTTCTCTATCTTTCCAACTTTCGGAAGTAGCTATGGAAAGGTTGGCTATACGCCCACCATTCTGAAAACTCCTGATTTCAGGATCATTACCTAAATTGCCTACCAAAATAACTTTATTTACGCTACCAGCCATACCTGTATCCTTTGCTTTACTTTTAATTGAGAATTAGAGTATTTTTACCACTTATAAATGATAATATAAACAAGATTTTTTATAAACTATAAGGAAAAATTTAATGGCTAAAAACCTCAATAAGTCGAGGATTCTCAATTCTTGGATAATTGCCGCAATAACATTGGCATTTATCATCTTCAGTAAACCTTTTTTCTCTCCAGAATCTGCTGCTCACGAAACATTGGATACTTTAGGTTTATTGCTTGTGGTGATTTGCTCTTTTGGCAGAGTTTACACTTCCGCATTTTTGGGAGGGTACAAAAACCAGAAACTGATAAATTACGGACCATTTTCCGTTGTACGTAATCCGCTATACGCATTTTCGCTTCTAGGTGTTTTGGGATTAAGCATGGTAACCATGCAACCCGCTGTTATGGTTGTTGTGCCTATATCTTTTTTAATTCTTTACCATTTCCTTATAAAACGCGAAGAGACTTTTCTTAAAACACAATTTGCCGCTGAATATGAAGACTACACCAAACGCGTGCCTCGCTTATTGCCTAATTTCAAATTGCTACACACTCCTGAAGTTGTAGAAGTAAAGCCTCAATTTATAAGAAACGCAGCTTTCGATGCAATGTGGTGGTTTATAGGATTTTGGATACTAGAAACTTTAGAACAATTTCTTTAATTATTAAAAAATGAATGGTAATGACAACAAATTTATAAAAGTTCGCGGAGCACGCGAGCATAACTTAAAGAATATTAATCTAGATATTCCGAAGGATAAACTTGTAGTTATAACTGGAGTTTCGGGTTCAGGTAAATCATCCTTAGCTTTTGATACCATCTATGCCGAAGGGCAACGCCGCTACGTGGAAAGCCTTTCCGCTTATGCCCGCCAATTTTTGGAGATGATGCATAAGCCTGATATTGACCATATTGAAGGTCTATCGCCTGCCATTTCAATTGAACAGAAAACGACTTCCAAAAACCCTCGTTCCACTGTCGGAACGGTAACGGAAATCTATGACTATATGAGGCTGCTCTGGGCACGCATAGGCATCCCCTATTCCCCTACCACCGGCAAACCTATAACAAGCCAAACCGTAACCCAAATGGTTGACCAAATAAATGCGATGGGTGACGGCACGAAGCTTTACATTATGGCCCCTATAGTGCGTGGACGCAAAGGAGAATACAAAAAAGAATTGCAAGACCTGAAGAAAAAAGGTTTTCAGAGAGTAAAAATTGACGGCAAGATTTATGAGATGGAAGAGCTGCCTGAGATTGACAAAAAAGTTAAACACGACATTGCTGTAGTAGTAGACAGGCTGATTGTAAAGCCTGATATGGGTAATAGATTGGCGGATTCAATTGAAACATCACTTGAGCTTTCAGACGGTTTACTGATAACTCAAAATGCCACAACACATGAAGAACAGCTATTCTCATCAAAATTTGCATGCCCTGTTTCAGGTTTCACAATTGAGGAAATAGAACCTCGCCTATTCTCTTTCAACAATCCTTACGGAGCCTGCCCTGCCTGCGATGGCTTGGGCATAAAAATGAGTATTGATGAAGACGCAATAATACCTGACGATAGTTTATCTCTGGAAGACGGTGCAATCGCCCCTTGGAATTCAGGCGGAAATTTCTATGCCTATAAAAGGCAAACTATGGAAGCTCTCTGCAAACATTTTAAAGCCAATATGCACACTCCTTGGAAAAAACTTCCATCTGCTATGAAAGATTGCATTCTCCACGGGTCGGGAGATTTAAAAATAAAATTCAGCTATGACGGCAGCACCTATAATTATTCAAACGAAAATGTGTTTGAGGGGATTATCCCCAATATGCTCCGCCGTTACCGTGAAACTGAAAATCAGAAAACTCGTGAAGAAATATACGAGTATATGACAGAGCAACCTTGCGATGCCTGCGGTGGTAAAAGACTAAAGCCTGAAGCCCTAGCGGTGAAGATAGATCATAAAACCATTACGGATATAACCGAGCTTTCAATTGATAAAACTTATGACTGGTTTAATTCATTAAGTGACAAACTTAATAAAAAAGACAAAGAAATCGCAAAACGAATTCTAAAAGAAATAAACGAGCGGTTGCAGTTTTTAATGAATGTAGGTTTGGATTATTTAATGATCAACCGAATGTCTGGCACACTTTCAGGCGGTGAGAGCCAACGCATTCGCCTAGCATCACAAATAGGCTCAGGCTTAAGCGGAGTATTATATGTACTCGATGAACCTTCAATAGGTTTGCATCAACGGGACAACCAAAGACTGCTCGAAACTCTTAAACACCTGCGGGATTTAGGCAATACGGTTTTGGTGGTTGAACATGATGAAGACGCAATCCGCACTGCTGATTATTTGATAGATATGGGCCCTGGTGCGGGTATACATGGCGGTCATGTGGTGGCGGAAGGGTTGCCTAAAGAAGTATTTAAAAATCCTAACAGCATTACTGCTCAATATATAAACGGTACTCGTGAAATCCCCGTGCCAAAGACTCGCCGCAAGGGTAAAACTATCAACTCGCAAAAAGGCATTAAAATAGAGTACCTAGAAATTATAGGTGCAAAAGAAAACAACCTTAAAAATGTTGACGTGAAAATTCCGCTTGGCACATTCACCTGCGTTACAGGGGTTTCAGGCTCTGGCAAATCATCGCTTATAATTGATACTCTTTATAACTCCGCTGCAAAAATTCTAATGAAGGCTCGCACTAAACCGGGGGAACACAAAGAGATCCGCGGGTTTGAATATCTGGACAAGGTCATAGACATTGACCAATCCCCTATCGGACGCACTCCACGCTCTAACCCCGCTACCTACACAGGGGCTTTTACCCCTATTCGTGAATGGTTTGAAGGTTTGCCTGAAGCAAAAGCACGCGGCTATGGTGCAGGAAGATTTTCATTCAACGTAAAAGGCGGTAGATGCGAAGTCTGCCAAGGTGAAGGTTTAATAAACATCGAAATGCACTTCCTGCCTGATGTTCACGTCACCTGTGATGCCTGCAAGGGCAAAAGATATAACCGTGAAACCTTAGAAATAAAATACCGTGATAAAAACATTGCCGATGTTTTGGATATGACGGTTGAGGAAGGCTTGAAGTTCTTTGAAGCTATACCCGCTGTACGAAACAAACTAGATATACTGAACAAAGTAGGCTTGGGATATATCCACATAGGGCAGCAAGCCACCACCCTTTCAGGCGGTGAGGCTCAACGTATAAAACTCGCCAAGGAGCTAGCAAAACGAGCTACAGGCAAAACAGTTTACATTCTAGACGAGCCTACAACAGGCTTACACTTTGAAGATATAAAGAAGCTTCTGGAAGTTCTGCATCATCTGGTTGACCAAGGAAACACTGTGGTTGTGATAGAACATAACCTTGACGTTATTAAAACCGCCGACTGGATTATCGACATTGGCCCTGAGGGTGGCGATAAGGGCGGTGAAATTCTCTTCCAAGGCACTCCTGAAGAGATAATAAAAACCCCTAGCAGCTACACTGGACAATTCCTTAAGCCGTTGTTAAATAAGAAAAAGTAAAAGATTACGGTAATTATCTTGACATAAGGCTATAAATGCTTATGATTTTTGTTATATTCAAAAATCATACTTTTAATAAGGATAAAGAAGTGAAAAAAGAAAACGCCCTTTCTCAAAAAGCCATTAAGAAAGATGTGCTTAGCTCTCTTACTGAAATGTTTAATTTTTATAAAAAAAACCCATCAGAAAAAGGGCTTACTATTGAGATCATGAAAACAGCCAAACTTGTGGCTAATAGCAAATCATTATCAGCCGCATTTGCTAAATCAACGTACGAGAGAAAATCTCATGTTTATAACGATTTTGTTGAAAATAAAAAAGCATGGCTGGAAAATAAATCAAAATACGAACAAGCAAAAAGAAATGCGGCTAACCAACCACCTATACATATTCCTTATTCGCTAAGTCATAAATTTATTAGCAAATCTCGTTACCACTACGTAACAAGCACAGAAAACGCTCGTGATTGTATTAAAAAAGCTAAAATAATGTTTAAATAATAAATAAGAAACTATCTCCAAAACAAAAATCCCGAACAGGAAGTTCGGGATTTTTTTATTTCAGACAGCTATTAACGATGCCTAATTAATCATCGTTCAAATCTCTATATGTACGCTCTCTACGTTCATGACGTTCTTGAGCATCTATGCTTAAAGTAGCTATAGGGCGTACTTCCAAACGTTTAATGCCGATAGGCTCACCTGTTTCTTCACAGAAGCCATAAGAACCATCTTCTATTCTTTCCAACGCTTCGTTGATTTTAGATATAAGTTTGCGTTCACGATCACGTGCACGAAGTTCAAGTGCGTGATCTGTTTCAGCGGAAGCTCTGTCAGCTATATCAGGCTGTTGCAGATTGCCTTCCTGCATTTCTTTTATTGTCTCGTTAGATTCCTCTAAAAGTTCACCTCTCCAGCGTAGTAATTTCTGACGAAAATACTCTAACATCACGGGATTCATAAACTCTTCTTTTTTAGTCGGTTTATAATCCGGAGGAAGTATAGTTGATGATGTTTCTTGTGCAATACCCATAGGTTTCCTCTAATTTACAAATAGTTACAAAATAAAATACAATATTGAAGTCTGGAAAATATAATATTATAAAAGAGATTCTACAATGATAAAATCAAGCATAGGTTGAAATATATTACATAATACTGTGATTTATGGAGTATTCCTGACAATTTTATCCAAATGTATAAAATTACCTGCTGAGCTTTGCTATTTCCACCTGAACTCTTAAATCTATTTCATCAAGCAGCTTTGTTAATTGAGGGTCTATATCTGTATCGCGATACTTATTTAAAACATCCGATATTTTCTGAAGATCATATTGAGAAACACCACCCTGCAATAACCCGCTTCTAATTCCTTCCAAGCCATTCAAAAGGACATCCGCCCTTTGTTTAGCCTTGTCATTAGCCTCTTTAGAGCCTTTTCCACCGTCTTCTTGAACAGCAAGCAAGGCATCTAAACTACCTATTGCGGAGGTTGACGGAATTTCTGAAACTGATGAAGCTTCATCCATATCATCAATTAAAGAGCTAAAAGAGACGCCCGAGGAGCTTTCCTTTTTTTTAGTCTTGGAAACTCCTTTTACCGACGATGATTTATCTGGTCCTTCAATTCTCATACTTTATATATACATTGATATTTCATTTAATCCAATCGGCAATATTTGCCCAGTTGCGAATATTGCCTGTTTTTATATAAAAAACTAAAAACTAAACGGTTGAAATAAGAGCGGTTTTTATATGGCACAGTTCTCGCATAGGTATTCTTGAGGAAATTTTTAGGGATAATAAAGGGTACAAAATCATGAAACCATTACAACTCTCAAAACTATTGATACTGACCTTAGCGGTTTTTATGCTTTCAAGCATTTCATCGGCAAAGGCAGATACCAGAATTAAAGATATAGTCGAGTTCGAAGGCGTACGCGACAATATGCTGGTAGGCTACGGTCTGGTAGTAGGTTTAAACGGTACAGGAGACTCCTTAAGTAACGCTCCTTTCACAAAACAAAGTGTTATAGGTATGTTGGAACGTTTAGGTGTTAACATCAGAGATGAAAGCTTAAACACTAAAAACATAGCCGCAGTTACAGTAACTGCTACACTGCCTCCGTTTTTGAACCAAGGTTCACGTATAGATATAACAGTTTCCACCTTAGGTGATGCTAAAAGCTTGCAGGGCGGAACTTTACTTGTCACTCCTCTATTGGGTGCTGACAGCAGCGTGTACGCTGTAGCTCAAGGCCCTGTTGCCATATCAGGCTTTACAGCTTCAGGTGATGCAGGTTCGGTTACACAAAACATTCCGACAACAGGCCGTATTGCAGCTGGTGCCATAGTTGAAAAAGAAATTGGTTTTAACCTAGCTCAACTTGATGAAATAAGACTCTCTCTGCGTAACCCTGATTTCACAACAGCCAGAAGAATAGCTGACGCAATAAACGGCTTATTGAAAGAGCCTGCGTCAATAGCACAGAACTCTGCTTCAATAAAATTGAAAAAGCCAGCAAGTTACACCAAAGACATGGTTGCTCTACTTACAGAAATAGAACAATTGACAATAAAACCTGACCAATTAGCAAGAGTAGTAATAGATGAACGCTCAGGCACTATAGTAATGGGTGAAGGCGTACGCATCTCCACTATTGCACTTGCACAAGGTAATTTGACAATACGCATAAGCGAAACACCTCAAGTTTCTCAGCCACAAGCTTTATCACAACAAGGTCAAACTACTGTTGTTCCTAGAAGCGACATTCAGGTTGATACAGGAAGCGACAAAAAAGTTGCCTATGTACCTCAAAGCGTAAGCCTGCAAGAATTAGTATCTAGCCTTAACGCTCTAGGCATAGGCCCTCGCGATATAATCACTATATTGCAATCAATCAAGGCTGCCGGTGCTCTACAAGCAGATATAGAGGTGATGTAATGTCTACTGCCATACCAACAGCATCAGCAAGTTTCGACCAAGCGATGTTCGTAGCAGGACAAAAAGGCAAGGCTTTACCTAAAGTCTCTACCGATATAAAGAAAATGGAACAAATAGATAAGACAGCAAAAGACTTCGAAGCAGTCTTCCTATCAGAAATGATGACTTATATGTTTCAAGGGGTTAAGACCGATGAATCATTCGGCGGTGGATACGGAGAAGAAATGTTCCGCTCTACTCTGATCAATCAATACAGTACACAAATGGTTGCTAAAGGTGGCATAGGTCTTGCAGATAGTATTAAAGAACAGATGATTAAGATGCAAGAAGCACAACAAAATCAACCAAGTAATTAAAGGGAGGGACTAGATATGCAAACGGAACCAACAACAAAAAAAGTAACTATAGAAAAACAAATAGAAGAGTTATTGTCCATAGTTACTTCTTTTTCTACCCTACTGGAAAATGAAACCGCCGCTATTAAATCTTATAAATTTAAAGAAGTTAGCGAATTACAAGAAAACAAAAAATTCCATGCAGTGCGTTATGAGGAAAAAATCAAAGCTCTTAACGAAAGAAGAGAAGAATTGATGAGCGTGGACATCCAAACCCGCGAAAGATTACAAAAAGAACGCATCAAATTCGGCACTGTGTTGGAAAAAAACAAAAAAGCCCTTCAAAATGCTCAAGAAAGTGCAAAACGTTTGGCAAACTTTATTCTGGATACCGCACGCAAAACAGTTACGGCGGACAATCAAACAAATTATTCTTTGACAGGTCAGGCTCAAACATTTAAATCAGCCACCAATTCTTTATCAATTGATCAGACTTTATAATAAATAAAAAAATTACTACCCTCCCCACCCCTCAAGAGCCGTTTGTTTTAAAAAAAGCAAACGGCTCAATCTTAAAGGAGAGAAAAAAATGAATGAAATTAAAGAAAAATTAAAACTTGGCACGGTGCGTGCAACTAAATACCTGTAAAAAACATTTAAGAGGCTCATTGTGAACAACTCTGTAAACATAGATATAGCGAAAATCGCAGCTAAACAGGCAAGCTCCCTAACCGGACACAAAAGCCTGAAAAGCTCTGATATATCTAGCTTTTCAGATGATGTAACTACAGCGTTACGTCAGAGCAACAACTCGTTGGGAACAACAGCAGCACAAAAAACTAATGATAATACGGCAACTAAAAAATCAAATCCGGTAGCGGAAAAAATTGCCGCATTGCTAAAAGAAGAAAATCTTTTACCGGAATCAATGGAAAATATTTCCTTAGATGATTTGACAAAACAAATAGCAGCTATGTTATTGCAACAAAACGTTTCAATATCTGATTTCAAAAACATCTCTTTGGAAGATTTAACTTTAGTTGTAAACAATGTTATCAACACATTAAACAAAACTGGCGATAGCGATATCCTCAACATAACCCCTAGCATTATAGCTAATTTGACAGAAGATCTGGATAATAAAGCAGCTCAGGGTGCCGCATCTTCTACAGACAATTTGATTTCAGATACATTATTGAACTTAACCGATACAAAAGATTCAGCTAAAACATTAAATGTCGCTGAAACTAAAGATCTTTCCGCATCTGAAACATCTGAAATACTTTCACAAATGAAAGACGGAGCTGCAAAAGACAAGCTTATATCTGATATCTTGTTAAAACTCAGCAGCCAATCAGAGACTCTTGATGAAAATTTATTAGTTAATTCAGGATCTCTATCTGAAGAAGAGCTATTGAAATTAATACAAAACCAACTGGCAGGCTTAGAGCTAAACGCAAACGAATCCGGCCTAGATTTATCAAAAGCTTATTTGCTTTCATCAATTAAAAGTCAAGTAGCAGCCGCTGCTGCAGGCAACAAACAATCAACTGAAGCCGCAGCTTTAGCATTAGCAAAACAATTGAAACTTGGCACAACTGAAGATAAAGCCACTTCTATAGAAGATATAAACAAATTATTGGCTAAGACACTGACCACAGAAACAACTATAGAGAATATAATAACAAGCTCTGATACCTTAAGCGATGCCGCTGATATAACATCAAAATATTCAGCACCTATCTTAGCTCAACAAAGAGATTTGGCTGCGAAGAACAACGCTAATACTAACAATACACAACAACAAGATATAACAGACATCACCTCAAAAGTTTCTGGCATCAGTATTAAAACTGAAATAGTAACTTCTATAGCCGGCAACAACTCAGACTTCAATAGCTTTGACACTATGAGTGGTGAAAGCAGGATGCTAACTGGCAACTACAACTTCATGAACCAAACAAACAGCACATCAAACAATAACAGCTTTGCTAACTATCTTACAGCTACAGGAGCAGCAAGCTATACATCTCCTACTACGCAAATGATCGCGTTACAAATACAACAAAACGTAGATTCAAAAGTTAGCAACATGAAATTGCAACTAACTCCTGCTGAATTAGGCAAAATGGAAATCAATTTGGAATTTAAAGATGACGGCAGTATTAAAGCCCATCTAACAGTTGAGAAACCTGAAACACTTGCTATTTTGAAGAAAGATTCTTATCAACTAGAAAAAATATTGCAACAAGCCGGTTTTGATACTAACGGAGACACTTTGAGTTTTGACCTAAAACAACAAGGTCAGCAAAATATGCAAAGCTATAACAACAACAATCGCAACACATCTGAAAATTTCGAAGCACTAATGGATGGCGAAGAATTAAATAACGATTTATTAAAGACACAAATAGCCATAGAAGCTATGGGATATATAACAAGTAATAGGGTAAACATAACAGTTTAAAATAAAGGGAGGCAGAAATGACAACAGTTCCATCAGCAACAGGCACTACCGCCGCTACCGCAAATAAAAGTGCCACAACACTTTCATCAGATTTCGACGATTTCTTGCTGTTATTAACAACACAACTTAAAAACCAAGATCCTCTTGATCCAATGAATTCATCGGAATTCACTAATCAGTTGGTTCAGTTCTCTCAAGTTGAACAACAAATTAAAAGCAATGAGTACCTTGAGACTCTCTCAACATACGCTCAAACAAGCGATACTATGCTAGCCTTAGATTATGTAGGAATGCAAATTCAAACTGAAGGCAACCAGTTCAAATATCTTGGACTTGGCACAAACATATCTTACACACTTCCAGAAGTTGCTTCTAAAGTTACTATAAAAATAACAGACGCAGATGGAAACGTTATACTTACTGAAACAGGTGACGGCTCCAAAGGAACACACACCTTTGCTTGGGACGGAAAAAACAGCAGCGGCACCGAAGTTGAAAAAGCCCTTTATAAAATAAGTATAAATGCAACAAACGTTGGCGTTAACAAACCTATTACAGTAACTACAGTCGTTCCGGGATACGTTGAAGGCGTGACCAAAGGCACCGATGGTACAATAGCACTTATAGTTAACAACACTACAGTACCTCTATCGAAAATTACCGAAGCAAGATTGTAAATGGCATAAATATTGCAAGAGTATTTTTAGAAGGTTCAATTAAACAAGGAGTATAAAAAATGTCAGTTTTCGGATCACTATTTACCGCAGTGTCAGGTCTAGAAGCTCAATCAAGCTCGATCTCTATGATCTCAAACAACATCGCGAACGTTAGTACTGTAGGTTACAAACGTACAGACTCAAACTTTTCAAGCTTGGTTACAACAAGTGGTAGATCAACTGCTTATTCACCAGGTTCTGTAAGATCAATTCAAAGAGCCAGCGTTACTGACCAAGGTATCTTACAACAAACATCATCAGAAACTGACGTTGCGATTTCAGGTAACGGTTTCTTCGTTGTTACATCAACAAAAGATGGAGAATCTGAACCTCTATATACAAGATCAGGTTCATTCTCAGAAGATGCCAGTGGTATTCTAGTTAACCCTTCTGGTCACTATTTGATGGGTTGGCCTCTTGACCAAGACGGTAGATTGCCTGCATCACAGGCAGATATTTCATCCCTATCAGTTGTTGACGTATCATTCCTCGGCGGTTTAACACTACCTACAACTACAGCTGAAATGTCAATGAACTTGCAAGCAGACGAAGAAAAAACAGCTTATCCTGCTGCTACCGGTTTTGATGCTGACTTCTCTCGTAGTATTACAGTTTATGACTCTTTAGGTCAAGGTCACGACCTTACAGCTGCCTTTAAGAAAATAGAAAGCCCTACTGCTGCCGTTACAGGTACAAATAACATAAGCGGAGTTTCAGGAACTTTTGCTGATGACCCAGATTTTCTTGGTACTGAGCAATTCACCATAACTGTAGCCGGTGTAGCAACCACAATCACCTTAGATGGCACGCTTGCCGATATGTTAACAGACCTTAACGCTATAGATGACGTTGATGGCAATGCTCTGGTATATGCTGTAGTAGATAAAACTACAGGATTTTTATCAATAACTGCTAGAAATATAGGTGACACCATAACTCTTGCTGACGGCTTAGGCACTCCTCTTGCCGACCCTGATAAATTGGGATTACTCGCAGCTATAGGTGTAACCCCTGCTCCTGTTACAGTAGCGGCAGCTGACCTACTTACACCGCTAGACCCTGCAGTTAACGTTAACACTGAAGGTTGGTGGACTGTTGAATATAAGACAGGTGCTAGTGCCATAGTTGAAAGAGGCTTGATAAACTTTACTGGTGACGGCGGATTAAACGCGATTAAAACTACTGCCGGAAGAGTTCCAATAACACTATCAAACATCGACTGGGGTAACGGTTCAACCTTACAACAACTAAGTTTCGACATGGCCGGTTTCACACAATTCTCTGGTCAGTACAACGTTATATCATCTGCTCAAAACGGTGCTGAGCTTGGTTTGAGAACAGGTGTATCAATCGACGAAGGTGGTTTCGTTATGGCACAGTTCAGTAACGGTCAAAGTAAAAGGATCTATAAACTAGCCCTTGCAACCTTTGCCAACGCGAACGGCTTAAGTGAACTTTCTGGTAACGTTTACCGTGAATCAGATACATCAGGAAGTTACAACTTACGTGAAGCGGAAAACGGCGGTGCAGGTACGGTTACCAGCGGCTCGCTAGAATCCTCTAACGTGGACTTGGCCGACGAATTCTCTAAAATGATTGTGACCCAACGTGCATATTCAGCGAATACAAAAGTTATTAGTACGGCTGACGCAATGATGGAAGAATTATTGAGACTTCGTTAATAAATAGAATAAATGTTTCTCTTACTAGAAAGTAAAGAGGCAAAAAAAGACACCGCCAGAGGGAGAACCTTTTAAGGCGGTGTCGTCTTTTTGGGCTTTAAATTAAACCCTATTTTTTAACAGATACATTCGTTTTGATATGAACTTCTTTAAGCTGAATATCTTCAGGAATGCTAGGTGCACCCATCATCAAGTCTTCAGCTTGCTGGTTAAGAGGGAAAGCAATTATCTCTCTAACGTTATTCTGATCAGCAATAAACATTATCAAACGGTCAATACCGAAAGCACACCCGCCGTGAGGAGGAGCGCCAAATTTGAATGCGTTATACATACCTTGGAATTTGTTATGAACGTCCTCTCTGGAATAACCTGCAATCTCGAAAGCTGTTTCCATTGCTTCAGGAATGTGGTTACGTATTCCGCCTGAACAAAGCTCAATACCATTCAAAACGCAGTCGTATTGGAAAGCTTTAATTTCAAGAGGATTTTTTGTTTTTAAAGCTTCCATACCACCTTGAGGCATAGAGAATGGGTTGTGAGAGAAGTCAATTTTTCCTGTTGTTTCATTAGTTTCATACATAGGGAAATCAACAATCCAGCAGAATCGGAAAACATCTTTTTCCACTATATCCATTTCCTCAGCTATTTTATTGCGAGCTTTGCCTGCAAGAGAAACAGCTTTTGCTTTTTGATCGCAAATAAAGAACACAGCATCACCCGCTTCAGCTCCGCAAAGCTTTTTCATCTCTTCTTGAGCAGCCGCAGGAATAAATTTAGCTATAGGGCCTTTACCGCCTTCAGCTTCAAACACTATATAACCCAAACCAGGGGCTCCTTGTTCTTGAGCCCATGAATTTAATTTATCAAAGAAGCTGCGAGGTCTGTCTGAAACCTTAGGTGCACGGATTGCACGAACAACACCTCCGGCAGCCACAACGTTTTTAAACGCTTTAAATTCAACATCATCACGTTTGAATATTTCAGTTACATCAGTGATTATTAAAGGATTTCTTAAATCAGGCTTATCACTGCCGTATTTAAGCATAGATTCATCATAAGGAATATGGATGAAAGGACCTTTATCAACCTTGAATTTACGACCTGTAAAGGAAGAAAACTCTTCCATAACCCCGCCTATTACATCTTCCATTACCGCAAAAATTTCTTCTTGCTCAACAAAAGACATCTCCATATCCAACTGATAGAATTCACCGGCCGCTCTGTCAGCTCTAGCATCTTCATCACGGAAGCAAGGTGCAACTTGGAAGTATCTATCAAACCCACCTATCATCAACAACTGTTTAAACTGCTGAGGAGCTTGAGGCAAAGCGTAGAACTTGCCCGGATGCAGACGAGAAGGTACCAAAAAGTCACGAGCACCTTCAGGAGAAGACGCAGTCAAAATTGGGGTTTGATATTCACGGAAGTTATGAGCCCACATACGTTTTCTCATAGAGGAAATAACCTCAGATCTCATTACTATGTTGCGGTGAACGCTGTCACGACGCAAATCCAAGAAACGGTATTTAAGGCGAACATCTTCACCATAAGGCTCTTCGCTATTTACTTGCAAAGGCAACATATCTTCAACAGGTTCTGAAAGTTGATCGTAAGCTTTAATTCTCATCTCAATTTCACCCGTAGGTAAATCTTTATTCACTGTTTCAGCAGTACGTCTCAGTACTTCACCTGTAAAGCAAACAACGTTTTCAAGACGAATTCTTTCAACCACGTCGAATATTTCGCTATCCTGATTTATCACACACTGAGTTATACCGTAATGATCCCTTAAATCGATAAACAACAATCCGCCATGGTTGCGTTTACGATGAACCCAACCTGATATTTTAACTTGTTCCCCTGCATCTGTACCTCGTAGAGCTCCGCATGTGTGTGTACGATATTTATGCATTATTTTCCAACCTCTAAATATTTTAAAGGTGCCACAATCATACAGATTTTATATGTTCTAAATTCAGGCATGTGGGCACTCTTATTAACAAAACTTGTACTTATAAGGGCGAATACTCGCGGTGCCACCTTACTTTTTTCTCTTTTAACTAGCTATTACGGGCTACCCCGAAAGGTTCTAATAAAGACTGAAAATCTTGTTCTTCCTTTGGCTCAGCTGTGTTGGCAGCCTCATAGCCTGTAAGGGAATAACTATCATACATTATTGATTCTTGCAACAATCCACTTTATGGATTGATTAATTATATAAATTGACCTTGCCCTCAGTTTATTGTATTTATAGTTACTATGTCACTGATTACAAATACAAAAGACCTAATTAAAGCCTGCAAAAAACTTAGTAAAGCTAAGTTTATTACTGTAGATACAGAGTTTATTCGTGAGAAAAACTACTGGGCAAAGCTATGCCTTATACAGGTTGCCAGCCTAAAAGAAGAGTTTATTATCGACCCTTTAGCGGAAGATATTAATCTTGATGCATTTTATGAATTGATGGCTAATAAGAAGGTTTTAAAAGTTTTTCACGCCTGCAGACAAGACATGGAAATCTTTTTTATAGAGATGAAGGGCAAGCTCCCTACCCCTATATTTGACGCTCAAATAGCGGCGATGGTTTGCGGATACGGCGAACAGGTGAGCTACGAACATCTGGTAAATTCCATAGTTAAAAAGAATCTGGATAAATCCAGCCGTTTTACCGATTGGGCTCAAAGACCTTTGACACCTAAACAATTGGAATATGCAATTTCTGACGTTACCCATCTGCGTGATATCTATCTGAAACTTTCAGAGGATCTTGAAGCTAAAAAGCGTAAATCTTGGATAAAAGATGAAATGCAGGTATTGACTAACAAAGAAATTTATAACCCTGACCCTCAAGAGTCATGGAAAAAGATAAAAATAAATACCAATAACCGCCGCACTCTTGGCGTGTTACAGGAACTTGCCGCTTGGCGTGAAATTACAGCACAAAAAATGGACGTTCCTAAAAGCAGAATTTTAAGAGATGAAGCTTTATCTAACATTGCCCTTAACCCTCCTAAAACTCAGAAAGACTTTGCAAGTATGCGTGGGCTTCCTGGTGGATTAGCAGATAACTCCATGGGCAAAGAAATAATGGAAGCGATAAAACGCGGACAAGCACAAAAAAACAAAGAACTTCCTGAACGCAAAAAAAGTGAGGCTATGCCCGGCGGTATTGCCCCTTCAGTTGAGCTTTTGAAAGTGCTACTGAAAATGAAAAGTGAAGATAGTGGTGTGGCTCACCGCATGATAGCTAATAATGCTGACCTTGAACAACTCGCAGCCTATAAAGACAAAGCGGAAATTGCCGCAATGTCAGGCTGGAGATTAAAACTCTTTGGTGCTGATGCCTTAAAGTTACTTAACGGCAAACTCGCCCTATCACTCGAAGACCATAAGGTTAAAATCATAAAATCTTAATTTTCTTGACTTTGGGGGCAATTTATGGTTGTATATAACTATGCTCATTAAGTGTGAGCAGTGTAAACCGCATTTATTTTCAAGTGCGGTTTTTTGTTTTTAATACCCGTAGTTTCTTTGTTGAGACTGCGGGTTTTTTATTTGAAAGGAAAAACTAATGGCAGATTTACTGCAAGAATTTATGTATCTAAAAGAAGGAGTAGGAATAATCCTAAATAACATTGATGACATTAATAAAAAACTGGATGATTTAAGCCATCAACTCCGACAATCTCGAACCAGCAACATAATCACTCAGGAAGAGATTAAAGCGATAAAGCAAAGCTTGGAGGAAAAAAGCAACCCCTACCGCATCCCCGCAGGACGCGGAGATTGCAGTGGTGAATGGTGCAGTGCCGACGGCAGCAATAGTCATACTGGCGGAGGTGGTGGCGGCTCAAGCAATGACCGCACTAGGGGCGAGAACACTATTAACCACGGAAAGATTGGTAACGATATCTATAAAGCCCATAAAGAGAAAATAGGTAAGACAGAAAAAATCCAAAAACCAAAGAGGTTTGATGTTGATAAAGCAACGGATTATTTACACAACCACGTTTCACCAAAAACATATGGTGACGGTAAATGTGCAACTAATGTGGCTAATGCAATAAGAGAAAGCGTTCCAAACTTTAAAGCTCCTCCAATTAGAAAAAGCGAAGGAGCAGAACAGCCTTGGGCAAAAGATTACGGCGATTCTCTTACCAATGAAAATGTTGGATTTAAAGAAATAGCTGGTGATGCAGGGGTTTATCCTCCAATCAAAGGCAATAGTTCAGATAAATATACACCTAAGAAAGGTGATGTTGTCGTAATTCAATCAATTCCTAATCATGATGAAGGACATATAGCAATGTACGATGGTAAGAAATGGTTTTCAGATTTTCCTCAAGATAATGATATATGGTCGAATCGTGATTACCAAAAACACAAAGCTACTTATAAAATATATAGACATGAAGGCCAAATGTAGCATCTTTTATCTGGTATAATGGAAGTCTGTACTAAATGAGTGTCCGTTACTACAATGCACACCATCCAGCTTCCATATACCGTTTTCATTTTTCATTATGAAAGGGTATAGAGTTACCAAAGGATCTTCATCTTTTTCTTCAAGCCCTGCTATAGAAATATAAGCAAAATTCTTTTCTCTTTTTACTGTAGCATATAAAAATTCGTCTGGAGAATCTCCGTTACCGCACATTAGAAAATCAAAATCTATATAATGATGAATACCATCATCTCCTAAAGGGCTTTCTTTATAGCCTCTAGCCCAAGCGTCCTGTAAATCTTTGGTGAAGAGATTGTTAAATTTATTATCTATTACAGTATCTCTTTCTGGATACTTCCAGATAAAATCGACTATATCTTTATCATGATTGTTTATAAAAAGTATTTTCGCCAAAGCCTTCTCAGCTTCGGTCTGCGGGGCATGGAATTTTGCATCCACCGCATTCGCAGCTGAAACGCTCAAGAATAATATAGAAACAATTAAAGCAATCAGCCTCATAGCTATCTCCTGTTTTATAGAAGATAATATACTACAGTTTGCTTTAAAAATAAAAGATCTAACCTAGACAGCATAAACCGCATTAGAAGAGATTACAGACTGCAATCCTTCAGGGAACCAAGGCATAAAAGCCGAGGCTTCCTCTATAGAGAACCATTGGATATCACTAACTTCACTATCCCCCGTAACTTTTGGATCGATGTTTTCTCTAGGAACGGTTACGAAGGTTACAAATAAATCATGTTGGCCGTCTTTTATTCTCTCACTAACAGCACCCACTGTACCAAGATTAACGGTAACGCCGGTTTCTTCCATTACTTCCCGCTCACCAGCCTGTTTAAGAGTTTCGCCTTCTTCACGCATTCCGCCGGGCAAGCCCCAGCCGCCATTGCTATTCACAAGCAAAACCTTGTTTCGATTGGCATTTAAAATAGCCACGAATACTGCATCAACTCTCTTCATAAAAACGATACTTTCTTATTTAAACTTATCTTTCACCAAAGCACCAGCTTTAGAGAAGTCCATTTGGCCTGCATATTTAGATTTAAGCTCGGCCATTACTTTGCCCATATCTTTTATGCTTGTAGCACCTATTGCCTTGATAGCCAAATCAATAGCAGAGCTAACTTCAGCATCAGAAAGCTGCGATGGCATAAAAGCTTCTATTACCACTATTTCGCTTTCTTCTTTATCCACCAGATCCTGACGGTTTGCACCCCTGTAGATTTCAGCAGATTCGTGGCGTTGCTTTATCATAGATTGCATTAAAGACAATATAGCATCATCGCCTATGCCATCACGGTTTTCTTCAGTACGGGAAGCGATATCTTTATCTTTTATAGAAGCGTTGATCAAGCGGAGAGCATTCACCTTTTGTTGGTCTCTGGCGTGCATAGCTATTTTTAGTTCTTCGTTTATTTTTGCTCTGATAGACATTAGTTTATTCCTTCTTTATTTGAAAATTTCTGATAGCACATAATAACCGTATGTGAGAAAAATTCAACTCAAAGGAATTTTTACATAACCTAAAGATGTTATCGCTTGCATTATATTTTATATCCTATATGATTCTACTTACACTAGCGAAACAGGCCTCGAGGTTCTAAAACTTTAATAAATGAAGTTTAGACGATGGGGTTCTTTCTTGTATTTTATACTAAACAGTAAATGAAGGTTGAAGATATGATAACTAAAATACCTATGACTACCAGCGGGTTTGAAAGACTGCAAGAAGAGTTGAAAAACTTAAAATCTGTTGAACGTCCAAAAGTTATTGAAGACATTGCCTCTGCACGCGAACATGGCGATTTGAAAGAAAATGCTGAGTACCATGCTGCACGCGAAAAACAAAGCTTTGTTGAAGGCAGAATTGCGGAATTGGAAGATAAACTTTCACGCGTTGACGTTATAGACCCTAAAAAATGTAGTGGTACTACCGTTAAATTCGGAGCTACCGTAAAAGTGCTAGATGACGAAACTGAAGAAGAATCCGTTTACCAGATAGTTGGCGAAGATGAAGCTGATTTTGCTAACGGCAGACTATCTCTTTCGGCCCCTATTTCACGTGCTCTAATAGGTAAAACTGTTGGGGATAACGTTGAGGTAAAAACTCCAAAGGGTGCTAAAACTTACGAAATTCTGGAAGTTGAATATAAATAATCAATCACAGTTTGAAAACCAAAAGCCCCGTCTTTAAGCGGGGTTTTTTATTTAGTAAATTCTACATATTAAGTTCTACTCTTAAACCGAAGATCGAAGAGCTGTTAATTGCTTTATTACTTCCGGGATCTTTTATGTATTGATACTCAGGCTGTACACTAACCCCCGGAACCACTTCGTCACGATAATAGGTATTTAAAGAATATTCTCTATCATCGGCCGCAGGATTAACTTTGATGTAGTCATCAGAGTTATCGGCTTGAGTAACCCCCACCCCAAATTCCCCCTGCTTACGCATAGGAATAAAGCCTTTACCGACTATACCTGTTTGCACATCAAAATCCACCTGATGGGTATCTTCATCAGACATACCGCCTTTTACGAAAGCCCCCATTGAGCGACCTTCGCCATCTCCGTAAAATTCATAACTTCCTAGAACATAAACGCCTTGGTTAGGCTCTTTTTTACCCACATAAGCTAAATCATCCTGTTCTTCAGTATAACGCCAGTAACCAAAAGCCAGTTTATTAGCACTGTAAGATTCACCTTTAGCAGAAGGAGAGATACCAAATTCAGCAATAGCCAAATAACCATCATCACCACCCAAATGTATATGAGTTCCTCTAGGGTTTTTAGAATTACCCGGAACACCGTCCACAAGAGCCGCCTGAGCATAGTATATTCCGTTATACTCATACTTCAACCTTGCAGACAACCCTGTGTCAGGAAAGCTGGAAACCCCGTTAACACCTGAATTATCCAAGGTTGGCATCATTCCCATGCTAGGTTTCATAAAATTATTGCTCATTTCAGTATTTGCGAAATCACTATTTACATCGTACATACCGAATAAAAATGAAAGGTCTTCATCAAAAAATCTTTGCTCTGTCCAAAGCTCATAAAGTTTTAGAGTGTTGGCACCTGCTTCAAGGTTATCTATACCCTCGGCACTTCCTACGCGTGAAGCATTAGGAGCACCACCGCTTACGTAAATCACACGCATTCTAGATGAATTGTTTTTTAAACCGTATAACCTGTAACCGTCTATATCAACCTTAGCGTCAAAATTACTAACAACGTTCGAGCCTTCTTTTATACCGCCATCCATCACATTCCAGTAATCAGCCGTGTAAGTAGCACCAACATCTATGCCTGCATTTAGAAGAGCAGTTCTATCACCGCCCCAATCACCTGTTAAATAGCTTTCAGAACCCTTATAGGTTTCAGCATTAGCAACACCGCTGAATAATATACCCGCAGTTGCAACTGTTATTAGAACAGATCGAAGATGAAGTTTCATGACTCCCCCCAGAGTTTTTACTTTAATAAACAAGATAATAATCCCATAAATTGCAGTTATCAATAGTTTTTGCAATAAAAAAGACCCGCTTTGACAGCGGGCCTTTAAATTCCTAAAAGAAAAACTTAATTATTTTTTCTTTTTGCTAGTAGCACCTACAGCTTCTTTAAGTTCTTTAGCTGCACGGAAAGCTACTTTTTTGCTAGCTGCAATTTTGATCACTTCGCCAGTTGCTGGGTTGCGACCTTTACGAGCTGCGCGTTTTCTAACTTCTAGAGTACCCATACCGCTCCAACGAATGCGGCTGCCTTTTTTCAAAAGGTTTGTCAGCATATCACTGAAAGACGTGATAATTTCGTTAGCTTGTTTTTTTGTAAGTTCATGCTTTACTGCTAGATCTTCTGCTAGGTTTTTAACAGTAATTGTGCCTTCTTTTTTAGTTGCCATGTTACATCTCTTTTCAAAGTTAATTAGAGTTTCCCCGAAGCGGCTGGACAATTTTATTCAAAAAAGAATCATTATCCCGCACACCTTACATGCAATTAATGTCAGAAAAAAATCATTTAGCCAATACTAAAAATGCAAAAAAACCCTATTTTTAGCGGTTTTCTGCACTTTTTTGTCAAATAGAGTGATTTTTTTATACTATTTTTTATCATCGTTCATGCGTAAAGCGGCAATAAACGCTGATTGAGGTATATCTACATTACCGTATTGACGCATCTTTTTCTTACCTGCTTTTTGCTTTTCAAGCAGCTTGCGTTTACGGGTAATATCACCACCGTAACATTTTGCAGTCACATCTTTACGCATAGCTGAAATATCTTCACGGGCAACTATCTTGCCTCCGATAGCGGCCTGTATGGCTATTTTGAACATCTGCCTTGGAATAAGATCTTTCAAACGCTCGCACATAGCGCGACCGCGGGTAATAGCTTGGTTTCTGTGCACTATCATCGAAAGTGCATCAACAGATTCGTTATTTACCAATATTTGTAATTTTACCAGATCTTCTTCTTCAAAACTATCTAAAGAATAATCCATGCTTGCATAACCGCTAGTGATAGATTTTAATCTATCATAAAAATCAAACACAACTTCATTGAGAGGTAAACGATAAACCGCCATAGCTCTTGAACCAACCCAAGTTAGATCTTGTTGAATACCTCTGCGTTCTTGACATAGTTGAAGAACATTACCTAAATACTCGTCAGGAACCATTATTGTAGCTCTTATCCAAGGTTCATCTATCTTCTTAATGTAAACCAAGTCAGGCAAATCAGAAGGATTATAAAGCTCCTGCACAGTACCATTATTAAGGTGTATTCTATAAACAACTGAAGGAGCAGTCGGTATTATGTCCAGATTGTATTCACGCTCTAATCGTTCCTGCACAATCTCCAAATGCAACAAGCCTAAGAAACCACATCTGAAACCCATACCCAAAGCGGTTGAGTTTTCAACTTCATAGTGCAATGCAGAATCGTTCAAGGCAAGTTTACCCAAACCCTCTTTAAGCTTTTCATACTCACTACTATCTACAGGGAAAATACTGCAGAAAACCATTGGCACTGAAGGTTTAAAACCAGTCAATTTAGTTTCACATTGATGTCTTTCATGAGTAATAGTATCACCGATTTTTGTTTCGCTGATATCCTTAATCCCGCAAGTTATAAAACCTATATTTCCGGCGTACAATTCATTCAATCCTGTTTGTTTAGGAGTAAACACACCCACTCTGTCAACATCATAAGTAGCAGCCGTGTTCATAAACCTTAATTTGTCTTTAACCTTAAGCTTGCCATCAAAAACTCTGATTAGCACCACAACTCCTAAATAAGAGTCATACCAGCTATCTACAAGCAAAGCTTTAAGCTTGCCATCTAAATCACCTTTTGGTGCAGGAAGACGATGAACTATCGCTTCAAGCAGATCATCAACGCCCAAACCTGATTTTGCCGATACAAGCAAGGCATCGGAAGCATCAATGCCTATCACATCTTCTATTTGTTTTTTTACACGGTCAGGATCAGCCGCAGGAAGGTCTATTTTATTTATAACAGGAATAATCTCTAAATTATTTTCTATAGCCTGATAAACGTTAGCTAAGGTTTGAGCTTCAACACCTTGCGATGCATCCACAACCAACAAAGCACCTTCGCAGGCAGCCAAGGAACGGCTCACTTCATAAGAGAAATCCACGTGTCCCGGAGTATCCATTAAATTAAAAGTATAGGTAGTGCCATTTTTAGCCGTATATTTAAGGCGTACACTTTGAGCTTTAATTGTAATTCCGCGTTCACGCTCAAGCTCCATGGTGTCAAGGATTTGTGCTTTCATCTCGCGTTCTTCTAATCCGCCGCAACTTTGTATAAGACGATCAGCAAGGGTCGACTTACCGTGATCGATATGTGCGATGATAGAGAAGTTTCTTATATGCTCTTGGTTGTATGTCATGGTCTTTTCTTGTACATCTTATTGATAATAATGACAAGAATAATTATACATATATTAGCAATAAGTAAAGCTATTTAATATCGCCATCGGCTTTGTTAAGCTCTTTCATATAAATACCTCTTACTTTTTGCCAAGATTTTTCAAGATTGTTAAAAATATCAGTCATTTCTTCTTTTTTTGACATATCCCCGTTAATTGAACGGGCACTTATTTCTAACTCTTTAGCAATAGCACTTGTATCCTTAGCACCCATATAGGCACAAGAAGATTTTAAGGAGTGAGATTCGACAATAATAGTTTCAAGGTTCAGCTCCCCCTCAAAACTATTAGCAATTGTAATAATTGCATCATCAGTTCCATGCACAAACTGTTTTAACATCTCCACATATTTACCACCCATCAAATCCTTCATGGTTTCTATAGAGAAAAAATCAACGTAATTACTGTTATCTTCATTAGTATCTATGTTGGAAATAATGGCACATGATTTTATTCCATTTTTACCAAGATTCCACCTGTTGATAACTTCCAACAGCTCTTTTTTATAGAAAGGCTTACTAATATAATCATCCATACCAGCGTTCAGGCATTTTTCTTTGTCACCATCTATCGCCTTTGCGGTCATAGCCACTATAGGAACATATTCAACTTCCCTGTTCTTAATCATCACCCTGATTTTGCGAGTTGCTTCATACCCATCCATATTAGGCATATGGCAATCCATTAAAACCATATCGTAATTGTTATGTTCTTTAATAAGCTTTATAGCCTCTTTACCATTAGTTGCCACTGAAACATTAATTCCTAAAGAGTTAAGAATCTCATGTTCTATTTCTTTATTTGTGACATTATCTTCAACCAATAACACTCTCATTTTAGAGAAGTCATTTTCATCCTGATTTTCCTGTACAATGTCCTCCTCTCTTGATACCAACAAATCAAGTTCCACCCAGAAAGTAGAACCGCCATGTTCCGCACTTTCAAAATTGATTTCTCCGTCCATAAGTTCAACTATACCTTTACTAACGGCTAACCCCAAGCCGAAGCCTCCATCATTGTGTGAGGATTTATCATCAACCTGTGCAAATTTGCTGAACAACTCGTTTTGCACATCAAGAGGGACTCCCGAACCAGTATCCTTAACAGAGATTTTAATTTTCACCCTATTTTGAGGTATGGTTTTATGCTCCAAAAGATCAACAGCTATGGTCACCCCACCTTTTTTGGTAAATTTAATTGCGTTATTAACCAAGTTATAAATAACCTGATGAATACGAGACTTATCACCTACCACAAAGAAAGGAACCGCATTATTATATTCCATTCTTAATTCTATATTTTTTTCTTTAACGTCTTCTCTTAAAGATGATGCTAGCTCTTGCAACAAGGACTTAAGATTGAAAGGCGTGTTTTCAAAGACTATATCGCCGGTTTCTATTTTTATCAGATCCAGAACGTTATTAATAATATTCATCAGAACCCTTGAAGAACGCATAACAGTTTGTGAATATCTTTTTTGCTTATCATCTAACTTAGTTTCATCAAGCAAACCTATGATGCCGATAATATCGCTCATCGGCGTACGCATTTTATGACTCATGGTTGCTAAAAATTCATTTTTGAAACGATTTGCCTTCTCCGCCTCATTTCTCAAAAACTTTGCTTCCATCATATAGTTTTTGAGACTTTCTTCTTCTTTTTTCCTATCAGTAATATCTCTGATAATCGCACCGAAAAACTTTCTGTCGTTATCAACAACTATTTGTCCGGCTGATATTTCTATGGGAAGATCTTCACCATTTTTCTTTTTTACCAAAAGATCCTGTTGAAACCTCGTATCAATACATTTTTCTTCTATAAAAAAATTAGGTATTACAGATTCAAGCCTCTTACCTATAATATCTTCAGGATTACTTTCAAACATTCTTATAAAAGAAGGATTAGCAACCTGTATATAACCCCTATCATTCGTAATAATTATACCGTCTCTAGCGTTTGTTATCGCCTTCTCCAATATAAACATATCTTCCGTGCATTTGTCGGTTCCACCCATTTGTTTTATAAAATTGTAAGCACATTTCAAAAGCAATGTTTTTTTATTACACATAAAAGACCTCTGCAAAATAATTGACAAAACCCATATCAGTTATATTAATATAACGCTAATTAAGAGTTTTACACCAAAAATTATTTTAAACATTAAATATATATTATACTTCAGATTGTTCTTGTATGTATTTTCCAATATAATAATTTCTGTCGTATTTATCAGACAAAAATCAAGAGGAAGATATTAAAAAATGGAACATAAAGATAAATTTTCTTACATCAGAGAACTTTTTGCCCAAGAAACTGAACAGCTTAAAAAAATACGTGAAGCTACAATAGGTAAAAATGATAGCATATATATATATCCTGAAGAAGGAAAACTTTTACAACTGCTAATAAAACTTAGCAAAGTTAAAACTATTGTCGAAATAGGAACGTTGTCTGGCTACTCGGCTAATTGGATGGTAGATGCCCTGCCTGAAGACGGATTGATTTATACGTTTGAACATGATCCAAAACGTGCTGATCTTGCCCAATCGAATATAACTGACAGCCGCATAAAACTTATAAGGGGCAACGCTCTTAAAATGCTGCCTGAAATAGAAAGTCAGGGGCCTTTTGATATGGTGTTTATTGATGCCAATAAAAATGACTACTCCAACTATTTGACATGGTCGGAGAAAAACATCAAAAAAGGTGGAATAATAACGGCTGACAATACATTACTCTTTAACACTGTGTGGGACAAAAACTCCACCGAGCGAGTTAGCCCAGCAGGCGTAAAATCTATGCAAGAATTTAATCTACGCCTTGCAGACAGCACTAAATACACTAGCCTGCTATTGCCGACTGAAGAAGGTTTCTCAATAGCTATAAAGAATTTTTAATTAAGAATTAGGTTTGTAAGGAAAATATTCAATTTTATATTTTTCTTCTATACCTTTTATGAATTTCTGGACGCTGTATTTTCTGGAAGTCGCCTCATTCATCTGCCTTTTTGTTTTAAAGTCATCCCTTGTAATAAAAGCCTCTAACCATGACGCCTCCAACTGGGCGGCACAAACCATAACCGCTTGAGATAATCTATCCTTCTTGTTATTACCGCCGGAAAAATCGAAAACAAAGGCATTACCGCCGTCTTCAGTATAACAAATGGTTCCGCAGCTTAGCTTGTCACTCATTTCTTGCACGGTTGCAGCAACTTTAAAAACATATTCGACCTTTTTATCTCTTCCTGCTTTGTGCAACATAGTTTCCAAAGTTTCTGGTATTGCATCATAGTTTTCTTTTATCAACCCTGCACAGTTCTCGATTATATCGATAAACGGAGGAGCTTGAGTTTGAAACACAGACTTACCATTAATATAAACCACTCCCCAAATATCGCTATTGTATTTTGTATCGTAAAGAGAAAGAGTACTGTTCCACATTCTCCCCCAATCAAAGTCATGTGCTCTATCAAAAAACAACCCATTATCAAAAAATTCTCTTAATATTTTGAAGCTCAGCAGCATCGCCAAATAACCGTGCTTTGTTCTGATAACAACCTTCTCAGATACCGCATTGCTTCCTATTGTAAATTCCATACGATTACTGGCTATAACTATGGGCTGACTATCTTTTTTAGATTTATCAGTTATAGTAAATTTTTCTTGCAGCAATGAGGTATGAAAGTTATCCATCATTAGATAATACCGCAAAAGCTACATTTTTCAAGCATTGCCGTAAACATAAGTGTTAGGAGTATGTCTAATCACTCCGCCACCGTACTTGGCTTCATCGCTTGCTTTTTTAAGGCTGTCATAGATGTTTTTATCAGTATTAACCTCTATGTATTTTATACCTTCTTTTTCAAGCTTCTTGGTCATATCCAAAATTTCGTACATACATTTTTTATCTTCATCTTTATTCTTATCCAAAGTTTTCTTCTTGTTTTTAGACACAAAGTTAAAACCTTCATCAATGATTTCTTTTTTGCCTTTAAAGCTAACTCTGCCTTGAGGATATTCATACAGTTTGCCTTTAGTTGCGTTATCCCTGTCTTCCATTATCAGGCAAGCACCTTCCAAACAAGCCGCTGTAGATGAGCCATTAAAAGCCCTCAGAAAAGCAAAATTAGCCGAAAACATTGAAGATATAGCACTGAAAAGCACTAAATCAAAAACCATACTGTCCATATCATCAGCACTTTTTGCATTTTTTTCTTGCTCAAGATTTTGTTCATCTTCAGAATTTGATGCTAGAGCTTTCTGGTTTTTTATTAAATCCTGTAACTCTCCAATATGATTGGATGCGTGAACTTTTATTACTTCAATTGAAATGCTGTTACTTCTTACTGCATTGTTAAAATCGTAATTCATAACGCCCTCCTTTTTACTGTCCTCACCTATTTAGTATTTTCGTTTCTTATTTTTTATTTGATTACCTTGCTTAGATTCGAACCTACGCTTCAACCCTGAATAAAAAGTTAATATATGAAAAATTTCTGTTAACTGTTTAGTAATAAATGCTTGATTTATTTAAAAAACAATTGGAAAACAATGATATGCAAAATTGTTTTAAAGTATGAAAAAGATGAAAATTTCGGGAAAATAATCTCGAAAAAGCGGATGATTTTGTGGCGATGGGGTTAAAACATTAACTATAAATAAAAAATAATCACGATTTGACGCGTGATTATTTTATTTGAGTCTATATTTTTATATTGTTGGTTTCGACGGTTTCGGTGGATCAATAATATTTTTGATATGTGCCTTCAAAGAAGTTTTCTTCACTTCTCCCATTATCAAAGAAGGGATAACTGAAACTCTGTTATTTCTCGCATCAAGAGCAACCTTTTCAGTCGCCAATGAAAAACCTTTATACTTAACGTTATTTTCATTCTTCATGGACATTCCATGATCATAATCCATGCTCATTTGCACACGAGCTACAAGTTTAATAACACTTGGAGCGAGTTTTTGCATCACAGCTAAGTCTTGGGCTAAAAAGCATTTTAAGTTTGAACCGTCATCAGGCTGCTTATTTGAAGCCACCATAAATGGATAAATTCTTTGAGGCATTACACCTACGTGAGTGAAATAACTTTCCCCCAACTGAACAACTTTATCTATAGGAACGGAGAATTTTTCCGCCACAAAAAATCTCGCCTCTTCTATGGTTGTAACTTCCTTAGGCAATTTGAAACTAGGGGCGTTAAGCATTGCACCATCACCACCACGCCTGTTAGGAATAGGCATAATCTGAGGTTCTAACATCACCATCAGTTTATTATCCCACTCTCTGGTTAAAGGAAGAACCACCGCTATATTTTCAACACCATCTTCAGTGATTATAAACTCAATATCGCGAGTTGTTATGCCCCGCGTAGTACTTCCCACCGTAGCATCTTCAACAAACACTGACTTAACAGGTTTCAAATTCTTCGGTAGATTTTTATTTTCAAAAAACTGCATAGGAGCAAGCTCTTTCAAAACTTCATCTGGATCCATAGCATCTATTTTTTGCCTTGGCACTTCCGGCATAGCCTCACCCACCCAAGGAGGTAAAACTATTTTGTACCTGCGGAACAAGTCCATTACGTACATTTCAAGCCTTGGTTCAGGCATAAGCCCTACTTGCGATGCAGAGATTATATCACTTCCATCAAGCTCTAATATATGTCCCTTCTCGATAAACCCTGTATCAGCAGGCTCTTTAAAGTCCCACGATGTTCTGTAAGGATTTTCAACTTCAACAAAAACAGGCTCGATAGCCTCATCTATCTGGTCAGGTGCAGGGAAATAAGTATCCCCCACATACCAAGCATTTTCGCCTTTCGGCCTCAAACCCAAATTATGTTTTATATAATCAAAAATTATTTTTTTGTTGGCCTCAACACTACTACCAAAATGCTTAGTACTCATCGAGATAGGTTCTATCAAATGCCCTGACCATCGCTTACCATCAAGATTATTATTACCGCGAGGCACGGCGTTAATAACTGGTCTAGGCGATCCACTGTTGATAAACACTATCATGCGGTTATCAGGAGTAAGGCGGAAAGGTATAATGTCGCAAACGCTCTCATTCGGCTTAACTATTTCATGAATTTTACCGCTAGCTTTGTCCTGCACGGTTATAATAGAAAGATCACCTGTAGGTTTTTGCGAAGGTCTTTTTTCTTCAATCAAAATACTCTTTTTACCTGAGGTTTTCTGTGCCACGATAAAATAGTTGGTCGCAGGGTTTTGCATTAACTTGCCGTCTTCAGAATACATTCTGAACTTGCCTTGGAATCTCTTTTCTACCACCCACGGGTTCCAATAAGGAGCAGAAAACACCATTCTCATACCCATTTTTGCGAATTCACGCTGAAAATCACGATAAGTGAAGAAAGTGTATTCGGTTTTAATTTCTCTTTCCCATTTGCGTCTTTCATCTTTGCGATGCAAAAACTCTAATGCCCATTTATGATGCAGGCGGAAAAGCCTTGTGCCTTCATTCTTCGGTTTTATTTCTTCAATAAAGAAACCTTCACAATCCCCCGAAGGTAGAGGACGAGCAGATTGCGAGAATAGTATTAGCAAATCAGCATCCGACATTTCTCGAGGAGTTTTGCCAAGGCTAGGAGTGGCAGGAAGCTCAAGCAGAACATAAGCGTCTTCAGCGGGCATCATATAGTCCCTGATAAGCATAGTTCCGCCTTCTCTTAATTTTTTAACCTGCTGACCCAAAAGATAACTCACCTCATCTGGGTTGTATCCGCCTTTTGAATAAACGCCATGCAGAATATTTGAGTTTATAACAGCGTCCAAGGTTTCATCTTCAAGCTTTTCTATCGCCAAGTCAGACTGCACGAAAGAAAGGTTGGGAAGCTTGTAATATTTGTTGGCAAAATCTATATCTTCTTTGTCATGGTCTATTCCAATGAAACTCGCCCTAGGGTTAAGCTGTGCCAAAATATACGCCACATGACCTTCATCGCAACCAGTGTCAACCACTCTCGCACCTTCAGGCAGCAAAAGATGTGCGGAAAGCAGTGCTGCTTTTTTCCTCACATAGTCAGGAACAACCGAACGTTCTTCCTCAGACACATCTTCTCTATCGTAAATATCTTCCTTATGCTCAGTCTTAGACAAAGAAGCGGTTTTTTCAACTTTCTTTTTATTAAAAATTTTATCTATACCGACCAAACCAGAAATCCCTCAACAGTATTGAAAATAAATCAAAATCATGTACCATACACTTTAGCGATTATACATTGTAACGCACGGTTTTTTAAGAGATTTTTACAGGTTATGGTTGATAAATCAAACTATATGAAATTCCTGAAAATGGTTTTAGACACAATACTCCCCCCAAGATGCGTAGGAACGGGGGAAATTGTTGGTATTCAAGGTGCTATAAGCCCTGATTTCTGGTCGGAACTTCATTTTATTGAGAAACCCTTCTGCAAAACCTGCGGTATACCCTTTAGCTTTGATGTGGGGGAAGATTGCCTCTGTGCCAACTGTCTTGATAACCCGCCCGAGTTTAATAAAACCCGAGCAGCCATTGTTTACAATGATGCCGGCCGCAAGGTGATACTGGATTTTAAATTCAAAGATAAAACACACTACCTACATACATTTGTCCCTTGGATGCTGCGTGCGGGGTCAGAACTTGTCGAAACGGCTGATTATATAATACCCGTTCCTTTGCATCAAAAAAAACTCCGCCAGCGCCTATTCAACCAATCCGCCTTATTGGCTCAAGAGATTGCAAAAAGAACAGGTCACAAATATCTGGCAGAAGGGTTAATACGCACCCGCCACACCACTCCACAAAAAGGCTTGAGCAAAAAAGAACGCTTTGCCAATATTTCTGGTGCATTTGAAGTTAATAAAAAATATTTGAAAGAAATATCAGGCAAAAATATCCTGCTGATAGATGATATTTTCACCACAGGCTCAACCTTGAACGAATGTGCCAAGATGCTAAAAAAAGCAGGAGCAGCGGAGGTTAATATCCTCGCCATCGCCCGTGTTACCAAAGAAGAATTTACTTAGAAATTATCCGCCAAGACCATAGCTTTTCATTAAGCTGCCGGCTATCAGATACCAACCATCTACCAACACAAAGAATACTATTTTAAACGGCATAGCTATCATTGAAGGCGGTAGCATCATCATACCCATGGACATCAGAATAGAGGCTGTTACCAAGTCTATAATCAAAAACGGCAGGAAGAGCAAGAAGCCTATTTCAAACGCCCTCCTCAACTCTGAAATCATAAAAGCAGGAATAACCACTTTAAGCGGAGTTGCCATTGGGTCATCAAGCTTTTGCTCAACTTTACCCAAGTTTATAAACAATAAAAGATCCTTTTCACGGGCGTGCTTAAGCATGAATTTTTTGAAAGGCTGCACGGCTGTCTCCATGCTTTTCATCTCATCCATTTTGCCTTCAATAAGAGGTTTTATGCCTGTATCATAAGATTCCTGAATAGTCGGAGACATAATAAAGAAGGTTAAAAACATTGCCAAACTTACAAGCACGGTATTAGGAGGAGATTGCTGAGTACCTATAGCAGTACGCAGGAATGACAACACAATAATTATACGGGTGAAAGAAGTCATCATAATCAAAATTGATGGAGCAAGAGAAAGCACGGTAATAAGCATGATTGTTTGAACAACCTTACCCGCAACGCTATCATCCCCACTAGATCCACCCATATCTAGGGTTATGCTCTGTGCCAAAACATTGTGAGGCACAAATAATATACCGGCTGCTACCAATAAGGCAGCTAAAGGCAGAAATTTCTTAAGCCAAGTCTTTGTATATGTCGTATTCATTGTCTTTCTTATCCTTAGTGCTTTTCTTTTTAGGTTTTTCAGGGGCATCTCTGGTTTCTATTACCATTTCATTCTTTGTACCCATGAATATAAAATATTCCTTGTTATCCTTGCTTATAATCGCCAATTTGCGAGTGCTATCTACAACCAGAACCTCTTCCAGTTTAATGCGAGTATTAGCACCTATTATAGGGATATTATTGCCTATGCCCGTTTTTCTCATTATCCATGAAACTAAAAACATCAAAGATATAACAAAAACAAACGCTGTAAGAGCTTTAAATAATAAAACACCTTCCATCTATTATTTCCCCTCACCTGCACCGTATTGTGTTTGAATTTTCTGAGCTAAACCATCCAACGCGGTAAGCAAACTAGTCATTTCATCTTTTAATGACACGCTGTCATCTTTAGGCAAATCATTTATATAATCGCAAAGCTGACTTACAACTTCATCTAAACCGGAAAGTTCAAGGATTTCACCTCTTCTTGTTCTTATCTGGCAATCGTTCACATAATCGGAAGTACGCCTTAATTGTTTTTTTATATCTTCAACACTAGTCTTTTTATTAATCATCTTTCCCCTCGCTATTACTCGAGTAACCACCGTTAGCCTTATAAACATATGACAAAATTTCTGCCACCGCTACAAGAGCTTCTGTAGGGATTTCACTATCAAGCTCTATTGCCGCCAAAATTTTGGCTAAATCCCTATCTTCTCTTACTTTTACACCATTATCGAAAGCAAGCCTAACTATCTTTTCCGCAAATTTGCCATATCCTGAAGCTACGATTTTAGGCAAATCTTTCTCTTCTATACCATAGCCTTTTAGGGCTACCGCTACCTGCCTTTTTATATCTTCCGAGCTCTTTTCTTCTTGATTATTCAACCCTTTACCTATTTTCATAAACTTGGCAAGATTCTTGCATATATATAACAAGAGACTGTTACAAACACCCGTGTATATGCTACACTGCCAGAGCGGACATGTACAGTTCATTAGGAGGGATTTTAGCGATGACCAACATATTAGAAGCAGCATCCGAAAAGATGCGTTGGCACGAAGAGAGACAGAAAGTGTTATCAAGAAACACTTCCAACTCTGACACTCCAGGATACACTCCTCAGGATTTAAAACCGCTTGATTTCAAATCACTTCTGAAATCTTCTTCAAGTAGTTTATCACTTTCGGTTAACAAAACAAACTCAGCTCACATGAATTCAAGTGATAGTTTAGGTTCTAAACCTAACTTTAAGATAGTACAGGATAAAATAGACTATGAAACGTCACCTTCAGGTAACTCCGTGATACTTGAAGAGCAGATGTTCAAAATGAGTGAAAACTTCACTGACCACAGATTAACCACAACAATTTATCAAAAAAATATCGATGCTATTAAGAAGTCTTTGTCTTCTCAATAGAGCTTTTTTAGGGAGATTTTAAAATGGATTTAACAGACTCTATCGCACTAGCCGCAAAAGGAATGAAAGCCCAAGGCGTCCGTATGCGTGTTATATCGGAAAATCTTGCCAATGCCGACACCACCGCTGAGACATCTAAGGAAGATCCTTATAAAAGAAAAATCGTAACTTTTAAGAATGAGTTGGATAGAACATTAAATCAGAAAGTGGTTGAAGTTGGTAAAATTACAGAAGATCAATCAGATTTCAGGTTAAAATACGACCCTTCACACCCTTCAGCTGATGAAAAAGGATACGTAAAATACCCTAATGTTAACCCTTTAATAGAAATGATGGACTTAAAAGAAGCCCAAAGATCATACGAAGCCAATCTAGGTACTATACAAGTATCTAAAGCAATGGTAATGCGTACTTTGGACTTGCTAAGCAGATAGGAGAGTAAAAAATGGTAGGAATAAACGAAGCAACAGGAGCATATTCAGCAACTCTTAACCAATTAAAAGCCGGAGCTGGTGAAAAAGCTAGCGGTGACAACTCCATATTTGGTGACTTGGTTAAACAATCATTAGGCTCAGCAATCGAGGCTCAGCATAAAAGTGAGAAGGTTTCTGCAGCTGGTCTGGCAGGCAAAGCTGATTTGACAGACGTTGTTCAAGCCATAAACGATGCTGAAATTGCTCTTAATACCGTTTTAGCCGTAAGGGATAAAGTAATAGACGCTTACAACAACATATTGCGTACTACTATTTAGTGCTAAACAACTTTCAATACCTTCAGTAGCATGAAATGACATGGACCTCGTTAAATGCAAAATGTGTCAACCGCCACATTTTCAACGCTTTTCCTTGCATTGATCTTTGATATTGCTATATAATTTTATGAAATCAATAGGGCTTGGACCTAAATGGAGGGTGTGTAAAAATGGACGAAACCGAACTGCTTAACTTTGCACGTGAAGCCTTGGTTCTATCTTTAGTTATATCTACTCCGGTAATGCTAGTAGGGCTTATAATCGGTGTTGCTATTTCTCTTATTCAAGCACTAACTCAAATACAGGAAATGACCTTAACATTCGTGCCTAAAATAATAGCTATATTCGCTACCATCTTTCTTCTTCTACCTCTGATGATGATGAAGATGGGCGATTTCATGGACAAAATAGCAAGCAAAATAATAGATATAAGCTAACGTAAAGCTTTAACGGATAAACCCTTATGCAGAACTTCTTACAAGAGCTTATATTAAATAACATCTTCGCATTCATACTTATATTTACGCGTATAGGTACGGTTATTTCACTTATGCCCGGCATAGGCGATAGCTTTGTGCCTTTAAACGTAAGATTATTCTTCGCCCTCTCAATAAGTTTTATACTTACTCCGGTACTAATGCCCTACATTCCCGTTATACCAAAAGAAACCATGCCTTTTATGATGCTTATAATATCTGAATCTTGTATTGGGCTATTCATAGGCTTGGTTATGAAGTTGATGCTCTCCGCCCTTAACGTTGCGGGTTCAACAGCATCCATAGAGTCAAGTTTAGCAAACGCCACATTGTTCGACCCAGCATCAAATGCTCAAGGAACAATCCTTGAAGCGATATACTCCTTAACCGGTTTAACACTTATAATGGTGAGTGATTTTCACCATTATATGATTACATCAGCGGTTTATAGCTATAATCTTTTCCCAATAGATAAGGGCCTGCCTGAAATAGGCTCAATGACTGAAGTAATTATCAATATTGTTAATACCTTATTCCGCGTAGGCATTCAAATAGCCATGCCTTTTGTGGTGGTGATAACATTGTTAAACATAGGTCTGGGCTTATTAGGCAGGCTGATGCCGCAAATGCAGATATTCTTTATCGCAATTCCCGTGCAGCTAAGTCTTTCATTTATTGTTTTTATAGCAACCATATCTTTAGGTGTAATGTATTGGTTAAGTGAATACGAAGCGGTGATAACTAAAACTCTTTCAATGTAGGTAGAAAAAATTGGCTGAAGACGACACAGACGAAGGTCAGAAAACGGAGGAACCCACCTCCCGAAAGCTTGAAGAAGCCCGAAAGAGAGGACAGGTCGTAAACAGCCGCGAGGTTACTAGCTGGGCGGTTCTTTTTGCCATCACCATGATTATAGCAACATCATCAAACGCACTTCTATATGAGGGCAAAGAAATTTTGAAAAACTTCTTTGCAAATGTCTATGCTATACCTACAGACGCAACAGGAATGAAACACTCCGTAACAAATTTGTTTATGAGCATGGGCGGCATAGCACTTTTGCCTCTTATAACTATAGCTTTAACAGGGGGTATAGTAGCTTTTTTACAAACAGGGCCTCTGTTTACAACCGACCCGATAAAGCTCGATTTATCAAAACTCTCTCCTTTCAAAGGTTTTTCTAGGGTATTTTCTATCAAATCATTTATAGAGTTTGTTAAGGGAATCTTGAAAATCGCAATTGTCTCGATAGCAGTTTATCTTTCAATTGTTCCCTACTTTGACAACGTAGAACACTTTGTAGGGCAAGAAATTATTTACGCTCTATTTGACATGAAAACCATTTTAATGAAAATTTTGGTAACTATTTTAAGCATTATGTTCTTTGTCGCTATAGGAGATTATATCTTCCAACGTATGCAGTTTATGAAACAAATGCGTATGAGCAAACAAGATATTAAAGAAGAATATAAACAAACCGAGGGTGACCCTTATATTAAAGGCAGACTACGCCAAATACGTTTAAGAAGAGCCCGTCAACGTATGATGCAAAACGTGCCAAAAGCCGATGTTGTTATTACCAACCCTAACCACTACGCCGTAGCCCTGCAGTATGAAATGAACAAAATGCCTGCTCCAGTTATGCTTGCAAAAGGTATGGACAATATAGCCTTGAAAATTAAAGAAATAGCTAAGGAACATAAAATTCCTATAGTCGAGAACCCTATGCTTGCCCGTGCTCTGTTTGATTCAATGGAGATTGATCAAACAATCCCTGAAGAACATTTCAAAGCTGTGGCAGAAGTGATATCATATGTATTCAAACTAAAAGGCAAACGTTAACCATGCAAAAGAACGATTATTTTTCATCCCCTAAGGGACAAACATCAAAAAGTAAAATTCTCTCTTCGAGAAACCTTCGTTCTATAATACTGTTTATTATAAGTATAGTTTACGGCTTGATTATTTCTTTCGTAATAATTATGGGTGAAGAAGGTTATAAAAGTGCGTCCATGCTTGCTCTTTATGCCTACGGCTTGCTCGGCGGTTTTGGTTTGCTTATGCTCAATAAATTCTACTCAAAATCCGATAAAAAAAGTAAAGTCTTGACCGAAGTGTTAGAACAAAGCACTGAAGCCAGAATTATAACCGACACTAAAGGCAAAACGGTCTATACCAATCAGAAGTTTCAGGATCTTATTGGGGAAGAAAACGACCTTTCTCTTGAAGGTTTCGCCAATGCTTTCACCAACCATAAAGATATAGAAAACTATCTTAAAGACCTGAAGTTAGAAGCTGCAACACTTACCTCCTCCACCATAGAAATTCATGCCCCTAAAAAAGGCAAAGACATCTGGTTGCAAATCACCTGCCAATATATCGAAAGCTATATTCAGTGGAGAATGGAAGATGTTACTGGACGCCACGAGATGGAAGCCACAATAGATGAAGAACGCACCAAATTGCGTGATTTCACTGACAACGCCCCTGTTGGGTTTTTCTCGGTTAATGAAAATGGTGTGTTTATCTTCGCCAATGAAACCATGCTGGATATGCTCGAAATCAACTCAGCTGGTCTTATAGGTAAAAGACATCTGCACGAATTTTTGGAAACTATTCCACAAGACACAAAACCTTATGAGTGCTTTAAAAGCCAAAGCAAGCAACAAAGCGGGGAAATCTTTATTAAAACTGCCAAGGGAAAAATCTTCCACGCATCCATTGCTCACTCAATTACTCAAACAGCTAACAATGCCATTATTACCCGTTCTGTGGTTTACGATCTAACTAAAGAGCAAACTATGCGTAAGGCTCTCCAAGCATCTGAAGATAGGTTTAAAAGACTATTTGAAGAAACGCCAATTGGCATTTGCATTATAAATAAAGATAAAAAAATAACTGAGATCAACCACGCTCTTGTAACTATTTTAGATAAAAGCGAAAGCCTGCTGAATAACTCGTCCTTCCTTGATCACATTAAAGAAGAGTATCGCAAATCAACTGAGGATTGGCTGAATAATATCTCAACTAAAAAAGATGCGGGTGACGGTTTGGAAGTTGCTCTTAATTGCAGCAAAGAAGTTATAGTGCAAATCTATGCCAACAAGTTCCATTCTGAAGATAATCTGGTTGTTCATTTTATAAACCTTACTGAACGCAAAAATCTTGAGAAACAATTTAACCAATCGCAAAAAATGCAGGCGGTTGGGCAATTGGCGGGCGGCATTGCTCACGACTTCAACAACCTTCTAACCGCTATGATAGGCTTTGCTGACTTACTGTTGCTAAGACACAAACCTGGCGACCCTTCATTCTCCGATATCAATCAAATCAAACAAAATGCCAACCGTGCTTCTAACATGGTGAAACAACTTTTGGCATTTTCTCGCCAACAAACTCTTAAAGCACGCGTACTTGATCTACCTGATGTTTTATCCGAACTTTCGCATTTATTGAGAAGATTGATCGGGGTTAATATAGAACTAAATATTTCCCATGAAAGCAATGAAGCAATAGTAAAAGCCGACCAAGGCCAGATTGAACAAGTGCTTATAAATCTGGTTGTAAACTCACGTGATGCTATGCCGGGCGGTGGGGTGATTAATCTTAAAACTCGCAGCTTTACCAGCGACAAAATTATAAAACTCTCGGGCGAGGAAACTTTGCCCGCAGGTAACTGGGTTGTGATTTCAGTTGAAGATACAGGAACTGGTATAACACCTGAAGTATTGCCACATATATTCGAACCTTTCTTCTCAACCAAACCAATTGGTGCGGGAACAGGCTTAGGCCTTGCCACAGTGCATGGTATTGTTTATCAAACCGGTGGTAGAGTCTCTGTCACTTCCATTAAGGGACAAGGCACTACATTTAACATTTACCTACCTCAAAGCAACCCCGAAGAAGAAACAAAAGAAACAGAGGTTGTAACCGTTGAGGAAGAAAAACAAAACATGACTGATTTGACAGGCTCTGCTTCAATCCTTCTGGTTGAGGATGAAGATGCCGTTCGCATATTTAGTGCTAGAGCATTAACTAACAAAGGCTATAAAGTTGTAGATGTCTCAGGCGGTGAAGCTGCTCTGAAGGTTTTGGAAGAGCAAAAATTTATGCCTGACATATTAATCACTGACGTAATGATGCCTGAAATGGATGGCACTACCCTTGCGAAAATAGTTGCAAAAAACTATCCGCAAATAAAAATCATATTCATGTCGGGTTATGCCGAAGACAAATTTAAAGAGCAGGTAGGAGGAAACGCTTATTTCCTTCCTAAACCTTTCTCTTTAAAACAATTGGCGTATAAGGTTAAAGAAGTTATTGAGGGTATTTGACAATATTATCCGTTGTTAATCTGGTAGCGGTTTTTACGCCGTTCAAATTACTAAGCTTCTTCAAAGCCCCGAGCAAAAGAACTGTTTCATTTAACCCATTGCCATTTTTGTTGCTTTGTTGTCCACAATAAATGAATTGCTCTTTCAGCAACCCTTTCATGCTTATCAACTCCTGAATTATTAGAGTTGTGGATTTTTCTTTAGATTTATCTACTGATAAATCAATTATAGCACTAGCTAATTTGGCGGTCTCTTTAGAGGTTTTCAATTTTAGAAAAAGATTTTCCTCATTGTCATTAACGCTAAAGTTCTGCCACGCCTTAGCTTTAGCATTAAAGTTAAATTTAAGAGTTTCTAGCTTTTCTAAATCTGATGGACTTGTCACTACACACCTCTTTTCATCGCTTGAATTTTGAAATATTTTTTCTAATATTAAAAACTATTATAGAAAGAGCTTAAACCTAGATCTTATCTTCTTATTTTTATGCCTGTAGCCGAAGAAAGATTTCCTAAAGCTTTTGATATTTTTATCATCCCTCTACTATAAGTAGCTTTAACATCAGGCTGAGAATCATCATGACTGTTAAATGTATTCATCCAATAATTGCTCAAATTGTTCAAGCATACAAGCATCTCGAGCACATCTGTTTTTTCAAATAAAGTATGTTTTTTCGGCTTAACACCAGTAACGTTTGTAACATCAGCAATAGCCTCGACAATTTCAACCATACGGTCAGTATATTCTAGCTTAACATGTGGTTGACTATCAGAATGCTTAATGAATTTCGTAGCAAAATAATTAAATTGCTCTTTGTAACTTAATTGAATTCTACGTATATCATTCTTTCTAATTTTTGACATTTACCATTATCCTCACATAATTATCATACTTTAAATATCATTCTAATGTACACCAAGGAAGTTATAAAGGGTATTTGATAACCGTTTTAGTCATTGGTTTTTCTGCCGTTCTAGCACCGTAGACTTTATTCATTTTAGCTAAAGCCTTACCAAGCACCGCTGTTGCTTGTGACGAGTCGGTATCTTTAATGCGTTTACTGCAATAATCGAACTGTTCATTTAACAAAAGACTCATCCCCATAAACTCATAACGAGCAAGCTTCTTAGATATGTATGAAAGCAACCCAGAATCTTCCCTTACAATCGATATATCAAGAATAGCATCAGCCAGATCAGCCGTAGCTTTTGCCGCGGAAACTTTTAGTGAAGCATTATCCTCTTTGCTGAAAATCCCTCCCTGCCAATCTTTAGCTCTGGCATTAAAATGTTCCTTAAGTGTTTCCAATATTTCTAATTCTGAATTTTTTGTCATTGTTTTCTCCCCGATCTAAACACGGTTAATATTTTCAAAATTTTATAGCTTTATAATTATATGTCAATTAAATAAATGTTCTAACATTGTTCTTTTTTGTTCTTGTCATGATAGAACAAATCATGTACATTTATAGTCACTGATTCGAGAGATTGATTAATAGTCTATAACGTGAGAAAAAGGGGAAATTACAAATGTCTGTTACACAGCTACGCTCTGAAGGGAATAATGGAATGAACAACGCTGAAAAGCAAAAAGCTCTTGATGCCGCACTAAGCCAAATAGAAAAGGCTTTCGGCAAAGGATCTATAATGAAACTAGGCAGCAATGCTCACCTTGATGTTGAAACCATATCCACAGGATCTCTGGGTCTTGATATAGCTTTGGGCATTGGCGGCTTACCTAAAGGACGTATCATTGAAATCTACGGACCTGAAAGCTCAGGTAAAACTACCCTCGCCCTTCACGTAGTAGCAGAAGCTCAAAAACTTGGCGGTAAATGTGCGATAATAGATGCCGAACACGCTCTTGACCCTTCTTATGCAGGCAAACTTGGCTGCAACATAGAAGAGCTGCTTATCTCTCAACCTGATGCCGGTGAACAAGCTTTGGAAATTGCTGATACTCTTGTGCGTTCAGGCTCTATCGATGTTTTAGTTATTGACTCTGTAGCCGCTCTTGTACCTAAAGCTGAACTTGAAGGCGAAATGGGTGACAGCCACATGGGCTTGCAAGCTCGTTTAATGAGCCAAGCTCTGCGTAAACTTACAGGTTCAATATCTAAATCAAACACCATCGTAATATTCATCAACCAAGTTCGTATGAAAATCGGCGTTATGTTTGGCAACCCTGAAACCACTACTGGCGGTAACGCTCTTAAATTCTACGCTTCTGTGAGAATAGACATTCGCCGCGTTGGTGCTATAAAAGATAAAGAAGTTATTGTAGGCAACCAAACCCGCGTTAAAGTTGTTAAAAATAAAATGGCTCCTCCTTTCCGCGTTGTTGATTTCGACATCATGTACGGTGAAGGCATTTCTAAAGAAGGCGAAATTATTGACCTTGGCGTTAATGCAGGAGTAGTTGAAAAATCTGGTTCTTGGTTCTCGTACAATGGTGAACGTTTAGGACAAGGTAAAGAAAACACCCGCATATTCCTAAAAAATAATCCTAAAATGGCGGCGGAAATTGAAAACAAAATCCGCAACAATTCAGGTCAGGTATCTGAAACTATGCTTAAAGGTTCTGAAGATGAAGACGGAGTTGAAGCTGAAGAAGTAACAACAGCTGCCGTAGAAACAGAAGCTGATGCAAAACCTGCTAAAGGCAAAAGTAAAAAATAATCACATTACCCACCCCTCAATGTTGATTAAAAAAGACTGGCTATTAAACCCAATAGTCGGTCTTTTTGTTTTCATAATGTATAGTTAGTTTTCGAAATATTTATATTTTATTGTTTGTATACTGATAATCAGAATTGTATAATCAACCAGTTTTAATAGTTGAGTCGTAACTTAAACTATCGTTGTCTTCTTAAGAAGTATGCGTGGTTTTTGTGGTGTTATAACAAACTCCATAATTTAAGAAGGCAATCAACAAAAGAAACGGTTAAATCTAAAATTTTATTAACGGAGAAACTCTAAAATGAAAAAAATCGTAATCATCACTGCTATCGCTCTAATCGCTGCTATCTCTTTCGCTGCTGTTGAAAGCAATGCATTCTCTCTTTTTGGTGACAAAACTGAAGAAGCTGCTACTACTGAAGAAGCTGCTAAAACTGAAGAAGCTGCTGCTCCTGCTAAAGAAGAAGTTGCTGCTCCTGCTAAAGAAGAAGCTGCTAAAGAAGAAACTAAAGAAGAAGCTGCTGAATAATAATATAAGCACAAACTTATTTATTGTGGAGAAACTATAACATGAAAAGATTTACAACATTTACTGCTATTGCTTTAGTTGCGTCTATTTCTTTAGTTTCAATAGAAAGTCACGCTTTTCCTTTTTCTTTTAACAAAGATAAGGATGCCGAGACAGAAGCTACTGCTCCTGTTGCGGCTGAAGCCCCTGCAGCTCCGGCTGTAGAAGCTACAGAAGCGGTGGCGGCTCCTAAGTCTCAGGAAGAAACTTTTCCTGGTGCTAAAAAAGAGATCGACCCTATAGCTAAAGAATTGCAAGAATTGCAAAAGAAGCATTACGAAGATATGCAAAAAAATGAAGATGCTTTTAATAAACAAAAAGCTGAACTTTTGAGCAAATATCGTGAGAAAATCATGGATGAAAATCCTGAAAAGCTTAAGCAATACATGGAAAGTTGTGAAACTCAAGCTATACAACGCTACATGATGGAACAAAACATGGGTGGGGACATCATGATGATGGCACCTCCTCCTGTTATGCCACAGCGATAATAAATAAGAAAAATTAACTTTTAAAACCTCGGAAACTTTCCGAGGTTTTTTTTTGCTTTTACTAATTAAGGTCAACTTCACCTTCATAAACAAAGCTAGTAGCACCCTGCATATAGAAATCACCATCTTCCCATATTAGGCGTAGATCCCCACCTAACATTTTTACGGTTATAATATCTACATTATTGTTCTGTTTATACCTATAGGCTGCCGCAGTTGCACAAGCCCCTGTACCGCACGACAGAGTCTCACCTGACCCACGCTCCCACACACGCATTGAAAGAACGTCCCTGCCCACCTCTTCATAAAACTCAACATTAGTTTTATTAGGAAATAATTTAAGATTATTTTCGATCACTTGACCGTATTTTTTAACTTCAAACTCTTCAATACTCGCAGCACAAATAACCGCATGGGGATTACCAACATCCACCCTAATAAAAGAGAATGCTTTATCAACGGACTCAACAATCTCATAATCAGATATAATTTTTGGAGGGTAGAACATCTTAACTTTTACCGAATTGAATTTGTCATTAATAATTTCAGCATTCACAATACCGGGGATAGTTTCAACCGTACCGTTATCACCCATTATACCGAGCCTATTGGCAAGCCTGCTAATACATCTCACAGCATTACCGCACATCTCAGACTCGGTACCGTCCAAGCTATTAAACATTCTCATTCTTATATCAGCTTTATCACTAGGCATAAGCAAGACTACGCCATCAGAACCTATGCCGAAGTTACGGTGAGAAAGAGACACCGCATTCTTAATAATTTGGCTTGTGTCATACTTATTATTTATACAATCAAAATATATATAATCGTTACCCAAACCATGCATTTTAAAGAACTTCATGAACAACACCTTTTTTGTGTTTATAGGCCGCTACACCCACTATAACAAAAAACCCCTCTATAACAGAGGGGTTTTTGTTTTTAACTAATCTCTAAATTAGAAGTGTGTTGTGAAACGCACTGCACCGTTATGAGAATAGTAATCTTCTTTGATACCTGCGTTGTACTTAGCAGATACATCCCAATCAGCATTGGTTTCGTATACGAAGCCTACACCAACGTTAAACTTACTTTCAGGACCTTCAGCACCTGTAGTTTTGAAAGCAACGCCACCGCCTACGAATGTAGAAGTAGCTTCAATTGCATCATTTTCAACAGCATAAGCATAACCTAGATTAATTGATGGTTTCATTACGCCGTCTCTTGCTTGAATTTCCCACGCTGTAGTAATATCCAGACCTACATCCATAGCATCCACATCAGTATCAGCAACTGTTTTAATAGCACCAGTACCTGTTTCTGTGTAACCGTCTGTGTTAACAGCAATGTAAGATGTGTAAATAGTAGGAGTGATTGTCATACCTTGATCAGTTGCGAAATCACGACCCAAAGCTAACTTAGCAGAGTACTGATCACTGTTTGTATTACCGTTACAAACTAGACCTGCACCACCGCAATTGTGGTTGTTAATTTCAACATCGTTATAAGAATAACCAACTTGAACATCAGCAAACACATCAGCCATTAGTTCTTGACTTAAATAAGCAGTAAGACCGTAGCTGTCGATTTGTGTATCTGTTGTAGCAGCATTCTCAGAGTCCGCTGTTGTTACACCGTAATTAACAGCTAAGCCTAATACGCCACCGCCAATGATTTCATCAGAGTCAACACCCAGCATTACGCCTGAAGTATCAGCATCATAACCATCGATTCCGTCACGCTCATTTTGATCAGCATAGCTATAGTAGCCTTGCAACCATAATCTACGAGACATTGCATCATCACCGGCAGCCATACCGCTTACATCTCCTGTACGAAGAGCAGCTAGACGAGTGTCAGTAACATCTTGAACTTGAACCGCAGCATCCATAACTGAAACTTGAGCCGAACCGTCAACAACTGGCATAGCCGCTTCAATCAAAGCGTCTCTTTCAGCTACTGTGGTAGCCGCTGCAATTGCCGCTTGCAAAGCAACTTCTTTTGCACCAACAGATTCTATGATTTGCTCGTAAACACGGTCAGTATTTGTTAACTGAGCAGCTGTTTTCTCATCAAATGTCAAAGTAACTGTATTACCACCAGTTATAGCCGCTGTAACATTATAACCAGGAACATAACTGACTATTGTAGCAGCTGTTGTAGCAGCTGTAGCTGTAGCTAGACCATAAGTAGCACCATCAACTATAGTTCCAAGATAAGCATCATCTATGTCCAAAAGGATTGATGAACCCGAAGCTAAAGCAAGTGTACCTGTAACAGCAAGATCACCCCCCGCAGCAGCACCAGTAATTGTTGTAGACAGAGATTGACCTGAAGCTAAAGTAAAGTCAGTTCCTGTTGTCAAAGTACTTATACCCAAGTTAACTGCATCAGCATAAATAGCACCAGAAGCTGTTGCGTTAGCACCCAAAGCTAATTTACCCAAAGACTTTGTTCCAGTACCGATTGTAGTTAAAGCTGCAGAAACAGCGTTTAGGTTCAAAGTACCATAACCGTCAGTAGCTGTAGTAACAGCACCTGCATAAGCACCACCCATTGTAACTGTACCGTCACCAGTAAAGTTCAATGTTTCAGCTTGAGTTGCACCAGTAATTGTTACAGTTTTGCCTGTTGCACCAGCGTTGATAACTTTAACCATTTGAGTAGCACCAACTGTACCAGTGATCGTTGATGTACCTTCAATAGTCACAGTACCCATCTTTGTAGTAGTAGCATCGATGTTACCTGTAATGTTCTTAGCATCAGCAACTGTAATCAAACCATCATTACCAGCAAAGCTGATGTTAGAAGTAGTTGTACCGTTCAAATCCAATGTACCGGCAGCAGCAAAGTTAATGTTTGTTGCAGTAATTGTTGAGTCAAACTGAGCTTCACCAGTACCAGTAACGTTAATTGTTGTCGCTTTAACAGCACCACTGAATGTTGCTGTTTTAGCAGCTACACCAGCGTTGATTGTTGCAATAGCAGAAGTACCAACTGCACTTGCAAAAGTAGATGTACCGCTCACTGTCAAAATACCAGCTGCACCGCCTGTAGATGTGATAGCACCGGTAATTGTTTTACCATCAGCAACAACAACTGTACCTGCTACGTTTTGGAAATCAATTGCACCAGTCAAACCACCGTTAAGTGTCAATGTACCAGCACCAGCAAATTTAGTGTTAGCAACAGTAGCTAAGCCAGTGATTGTAACACCGCCTGTGCCTGTAACGTTTAATGTGCTTGCATCAACTGTGCTTGAGAAAGTAGCTGTTTTAGCAGCAACGCCGGCATTGATAACTTTAATAACATTACCACCGTTAACACCAACAGCAGCTGAGAATGTACTTGTACCAGCAACAGTCAAAGTACCAAAGTTGGTTGTACCTGCAGTAACTGTACCCGTAACGTTGATAGTATCATTAACTGTAGCAATATTGTCTGTTGTAAATGTAATTGCAGGAGAAGCAGCAGGATCTGCCGCTACAGCAGCATCAGCACCGTTTATATCAGTAACAGCTGCACTGGCCTGAGTTGAGAAAGCTGAAACAGCTACAAGCGCCGTACCTGCTAACAGTAATGTTTTTAATTTTGAAGAAGTCATGATTTTATCAATCCCCTTTTGTTTTGCACGTTAATGTTAAATAATTTTTTCACCAAAAAATTACAGTAAAAATCCGTGCTAACATATTAAAACTTTGTGAGATTCTTAACAATATCAAAATTTTAAAAAGAAGTGTTGATTTGTGATATATGTATAATAAATCATATACCATCGTAACGTATAAGCGTTTTTCTTACCGTTTGTGGTAAAAAAACAACATAGTTAACAGTGATAACTTTGTGGAGAATCGCAATCTAAGGTTACCCCTCAATCAGGACAGCTTCCTTAAGATTTTGGGAAAAGAACTTACTAAACTTACGCTTAACAAGCTCTTCTGATGAATTTTTGCCAGCACCAGTTAATTTAGGCATAATAACAAATATAGAAGTACCTTCCCCCTCTTTGCTTGCAATACTAAGAGTGCCTTCATGAAGCTCAACTAAATCTTTTGTGATAGCAAGACCAAGACCAGAGCCTGTGTGGTTACGCACGTATTGATCCCTCACCTGTTCAAAAGGTTTAGTCACTATATCTATCTTGTCTGCCGGAATTCCTATACCGGTATCGGTTATAACCAGCTCCATTTTATTACCAAGCTCATGACATTCTATATCTATATATCCACCTTCAGGAGTGAACTTAACCGCATTGGAAAGGATATTTAGCAATATCTGCATTAACCCACGGCGATCAGCACTAACAACTATATTGTCATCTATTTTGTCGGTCATCACTCTTATGCCCGCATCTTGAGCACGACCTTCAATCATGTGCACGGCTAGCCTTATCAGCTTGCTTACGTTTATTTCTTCAGGGTTTATTTCATATTTGCCAATTTCTATCTTCGACATATCAAGCATATCGTTAATTAGATCCAACAAATGCTCACCGCTTTGCCTAATGCCTCCAATGTAATCCAAATAACGGTTATTACCCAAAGGACCTAAAAGCTGTTGCTGTATCATTTCAGAAAAACCAATAATAGCATTAAGAGGAGTGCGTAGCTCATGGCTCATATTTGCCAAGAACCTTGTCTTTGAAGCAAATGCAGCCTCTGCAGACTCTTTTGCATCATTCAGAGCACGCTCATGCAAAGTGGTTTCGGTTATATCGTGCATAATTCCGTAAAGACTATCAACCTCGCCTGTCTCAGCATCTAGCTTGCAACGGCCTTCACAATAAACATATCTTATATCGTTATTAGGGAGATTAACTCTAAACTGCACACTGTATTCATTTTTAAAATGCATTGCCTTATGGAACTCGCGATACATTTTATGGCGGTCTTCAGGCAAAAGGAGTTGGCTTACCTTAGCAATGGTTGGGAAAAAGTTTCCCTTCTCCACACCAAATATAGAATAGATTTGATCAGACCATTCCATGTACTGGCTATCGAACCCTAATGTCCAGTGACCCATACGCCCAATTTTTTGAGCCTCGAACAACTGCTTTTCACGGTAGATGATTTCGGCTTCACGCTCTTTAATCTCAGTAATATCTCTTCCCGCTACGTAAACAAATTCGCCCGAAACCTTATAGCTCCATTTAACATGGCTTACATTGCCGCTCTTGCTGCAAATTCTGGTTTCAAAAGATATCTTGATATCTTTGTGGACTTTATCTTTATATATATTGCCGATTGACTTAAGCGCCGCAGGTCTATCCTCCGGAAAAATCAACTCCATAAATGAGAAGTTTTTAAGCTCGCTATCCGAATAACCTGAAACCAAGTTAAACGCAGGGTTACCTCTTAAAAAACTACCCTTATTATCGTAAACCGCCATCATATCGTTACTTAAGCCGATAAACTGGTCAAGGTCACCCTTTTCAGCTGAAAGGGAAAGCTCTTCACCTTTTTCTATTATCGCTGCAGGTTGTTCTTTAATTTTTTTTGATTTTTTTTCAGTCTCTACAACAAAAGATGTAATTTCTTTTGCCTCTTTATTAAGACTGCCTGATTTTTCAAATCTCATCTGATTATCAGGGTCGAGCCAAACCACTGTATATTTCTTGCCGTTAGGGGCTTCAATTAAGTCCACCCTTGCTTGCAGCATTAAGGGGTCTCTGGTTTTGCGTAGCATAGCCATTTCATAAAAACCGGACTTAACCCCGCTGAAATTTTGCGGTTTTTCATTGGTATCAAAGGATGAAACTATGCTCAAAATGCTATCTATGCTTTTTGAGGTCAAAAGTGACGCACAGGTTCCCAAATGCCAGCCCAAAGACGAGCTCGCAAAAATGACGTTGCCCTTTTCATCGGCAACACATCTCATAGAACCTTTGTCGGCAAAATTTAGTAGATTACTCCCTATAGGCACTTGCGCTCCCCCGATGCAATAAAACCCTAGGAAGAGGATAATTCAAAAGGAATCCTGTGTCCAAGGATTATTATAAAAATTGCAAAATTTCTTATGTCATACGAAATATTATGTATAATATAAAAGTACACATTTCCTGTGGATAACTCTGTGTAAGAATCTGTCTAGAAAGCCCATTTCGGTACCAAAATATGGCTTATATAGGCTTTGCTTAAAAATTAGGCAGATGCTAACTGTTTGAAAAATAATATTTTTACCTAAAATTGACTAATGAAAAGCACCCCCATACAATGATAACTATACCAGAGTCAATACAGTTGATAACTTTATTTATAAAAAACAAAATACTATATTATTCAATCTATTAAACATGATTGTTAAATTAGTTCCTTCATTTCTAAATATTTTTTTTCATCTCTAAGTCGTGCAGCTTCCTCAAACTCCAGATTAGCCGCAGCCCTCCTCATATCCTTCTCAAGCTTAGCAATGTAATTTCGCAATTCCTTGCCTTTCATTGAAGGTTCTTCATCTTTTACTTTTAAAGTGACATAGTCAGACTTCTCGAAAACTGTTTGTAATATATTGGATATATTTTTCTTGATGCTTTCAGGGGTAATTCCATTTTCAGCATTGTAGATTTGCTGCTTTTCCCTCCTACGGGAGGTTTCTTTTATCGCGTAGCCCATTGAATCTGTGATTTTGTCACCATATAAAATCACTCTACCATCTACATTTCTGGCAGCACGCCCAATGGTTTGCACCAAAGAAGTTTTGCTTCTTAAGTATCCTTCCTTGTCAGCGTCAAGTATGGCAACCAACTGACACTCCGGAATATCCAAACCTTCACGAAGCAGGTTTATGCCAATAAGAACATCAAAAATACCGAGGCGTAGACTTTTTATAATATCGATACGCTCCAAGGTTTCGACATCTGAATGGATGTAACTTACCTTAATCCCCACATCCTTCATGTAATCAGTTAAGTCCTCAGCCATCTTTTTGGTGAGGGTTGTTACCAGAATTCTACCGCCTTTTGCTATAACCTTCTTGCATTCAGCTAAAAGATCATCTACCTGCCCCTCAACCGGCCTTACAATCACCTCTGGGTCAAGAAGACCCGTTGGTCTAACTATCTGCTCAACAAACACACCATGGGTCTGGTCTAGCTCCCATTGGCTAGGGGTGGCAGAAACAAATAAGGTCTGCGGGCGGCGAGAGTCCCATTCCTCAAACTTAAGCGGTCGGTTATCCTTACAAGCAGGTAGGCGGAAACCATATTCCGACAATGTTTCCTTGCGGGATTTATCACCCAAAGACATACCCCTGAGCTGCGGTATCATCACGTGACTTTCATCAACCATCAGCAAAGCGTTATCGGGGAGGTATTCAAATAAGGTCGGGGGAGCTTCACCCGGAGACCTGCCTGTTAAATAGCGGGAATAGTTTTCGATCCCCGAACACATACCGATAGCTTCAAGCATCTCTAAATCAAACCTAGTACGTTCCCCTAATCTTTGTTCTTCCAAAAATTTACCTTGGGAGTGGAACTCCTCCAACCTAGTTATCAAATCTTTCTTTATAAATTTTACCGCCTGACGCACGGTAGGTTTAGGGGTTACATAGTGGCTGTTGGCATAGATAGTTACCTTATCTAACTCCCCCGTGCGATTACCCGTTAGGGAGTCTATTTCATAGATTGCTTCAATCTCATCTCCAAACATCGATATCCGCCAAGCACGGTCATCAAGGTGGGAAGGAAACACTTCTATAACATCACCCCTTACCCTGAAGTTACCGCGAGAAAACTCAATATCATTGCGTTTGTATTGGATTTCAACCAGCTTTTCTAATATCTCTTTTCGCTCTATTACCTGCCCTTTGTTGAGCTTCAAAATCATCTCTTGATAGGTCTCGACATCTCCTATGCCGTATATGCAGGAAACACTGGCAACCACTATAGTATCTTTGCGTTCCAATAATGCACGGGTAGCTTCATGACGCAACCTATCTATCTGTTCATTAATACTTGCATCTTTTTCTATATAGGTATCGGTCTTAGGGACATAAGCTTCAGGCTGATAATAATCATAGTAGGAAACAAAATAGCAAACTGCATTATTAGGGAAGAACTCCAGCATTTCCCCATACAGTTGAGCTGCCAAGGTTTTATTAGGAGCAAGAATAAGTGTCGGACGCTGAGTAGCCTCTATCACCTTTGCCATAGTGAAGGTCTTGCCCGAACCGGTAACCCCCAAAAGTACCTGATTTTTCTCTCCGCTTTTTATGCCCTTCAATAACTGTTCAATAGCCTGAGGCTGGTCGCCTGCTGGCTGAAAATCAGAGAAAAGCTTAAATTCATTATCGGACATACCAACCTTATTTCTTTTGAATAGTTTTACCGCAAGGATATTCCTTGTTAAGTGCCATGATTACCGAAGGTGCAGCAATAAAAGCGTATTGTTGAGGAGAATCCTTCAAATATTTCATAACCGTGAAACTAACCTCTTCTATGGTAATATTATTAGGCAAACAGAACCCATATTCGGAAGCAGTACCAATGGATTGCATAAAAACATGGTAGTCAATTATTCCCGCTATATAATTTGCACAACTCACCATATCTGTGGGTTTTTCACTGCTACAATAGCGGCTCAGCATCTCCCCCGTAACATAGGCAGCATTAGCGGAACTTGCCCATGCGATCATAAATATCAGGGTGAGAAATTTTTTCATACTATCTACCTTACAAAAAAGTGGAATTTTTCTAGATTACAGTTTACGATTGTAACAAAAGATTAAGGGGACAGGAATACACTTATGTTTAGAAAGATAAAATTATTAATTGCCACGACTATGGTAATCTTCACCTTGTGCAACGCATCTTCGGCTAAAGCCGCTCCTGTTGTGACAGATGAGAAAAATAAATTTATTCAAGAAATGGTAACCAAAGAATTTGAATGGTACAAGACATTTGCTGAAATGGCAGGTTACAAAATCAAAATCAATGGTGACATCTGTTCCAAAAATGATGAGGATTTTTATTCAGTCATAATACCTGACGTATCCATAACCGTTCAAAACACAAACAAAATTCTCCATATAGGCAATATCGCCATAAACCTTGCTCAAAGAAACAATGAAGTATGGGATGCAAAAATAGCCGTTCCTAATTTGATTACATTGAATGACGTGAAAGACAAGATTGAAAGCAACATAAAGCTTGGTTCTCAGGAATTTGATTTGTCATGGGTGCCTAATAAAAAACTTTATCCGCAAATAAAAGCAACCTTCGGAGACATAAAAGTCTCTAGCCCTAAAAACAAAGCAGTGGTGATGTCCATTAAAGAAGTGGATATCCACTCATTCCTTAACCCGAACAATACCAAAAACTGGGTAGGAATTAGCAAAAGCAACACTTGGAAAGGTCAGACCTCTTTCGGGTTTAAAAACGTGAGTGTTGTGCTTGACAAAAACTTTACTATAGATATCGACAATATAAGAAACACTACATATTTCAAGCAGATCAATCCTTTCAGGATAGCATCTAACCGCATGAAGATTGAAAACGACATAGTAGGGGAAGGTGACAGCCTTAAAAAAAGCGACCCTACAATGCTAAAACGTTTTTCTCAACTTCTTCCTACAGATAAAGAGTCTGTAAACGGTTTTGATATAAGCGGCGTACATATAAGAAAAATTCTGCACAAAGACAAAAAGGAAACTGATAGCATAAAACTTAATATCGCAGCTATTGACAACACCTTTGTAGGTATTAAAGACGGCTTATTTAACTTACGTGGTAATTTGAAGTTCCAAGGGTTCGAGATGACGGGTTTTGTTCGTGAATACGCTCGTCTCTTCCCTGAACAAGGTGCTATGGCTTTCGATGCCAGAAACATCCCTCTTATGTCTTTAAACAAAGTATTGGTTGATAACATCTCAACTATAATGGACAAAAACAGCAAAGCTATATTTAACAAAACAGGTCCTAAACTTACATCTCTGCTTAAAGAAACAAAATCCTACCTTTATGTTAGAAAGTCACACTTCCAGAATAAAGACACAAACATCAGAGTTTCAGGAAGCTTTACGGCTAGCCCTACCGCAGCTTATGGTTTGACCGCTAACACAAACATTGCCTTTGATGGTCTCGATGATCCACAGAAATCATTCAGCGTGTTTGGTGACAAACCTAACATAGACATGAAAACTCTAGCCTATGCTATAAATATGGCAGCTATCGCCACATCTAAAAGCCCTGTGGGCGACGGCACTATAGATACATATAAAGTTAAAATCTATGAAAACGGTGAAGTTGAAGTAAATGGCAGAGGATTCCATAGCAATTAATAATTCCCACATCAATTGATTCCAAAAAAAACCATAGCCATGTTTTATAAGCTAACTATTTGATTATAAAATATTATTTATGACTTATTTTTTGCTATAATTTGACATAACCTGAATAAAGATGTATAAAAGCAGAACCAAATAATTGCTATTCATCTAATGAATTTTTATTAAGGAGATGCTGTCGTGTCAAACATTTTAAAAGCTTTTCAAGAAATGGGTCAAAAAGGCAAAGACAAAAAACTTAGCCAAGCAATTGACCAAGGAGATGCCTCTAAAGTACAAGAAGCTATTGATAATGGTGCTAACGTAAACAACAAATATATTGAAGGCAATAGCCGTAGTTATGTGAGTTGTTTTGCTGAAGCCGTTGCCCACAGCACTCCTGCCGTTATAGATGTTATATTAGCTAACAACCCTGATATGAAGGGCAATGATAAAGATATAATTGAAGTTGCCATTTATCACAGATTTCCTAATGAAGATTGTACTTCAGTAGTAAAAAGCCTTATCTATGCTAAAGCTGACTTAGATGTCGTAAAACATGATAGTTGCAACAGCAAATCAACCCTGCTTGACCGTATTGAAGCAGCCGCCAGTGCTGATCCATCTCGCGACGCACGAAACAAATTTTTTAAAATATCAAAATTGTTGGAAACTTATGGTGCTAAGAACATTAGCGAGCTAGAGCTGAGCAAAAAACCTCAAGGTCCTAAAAAAACAGTTTAGTCTTTCAATACGTAGACAATAGAATCCGTTACGTGCTTATAGCCTATTCTTTGGTAAACACCGTTAGAAGTCGCGTTATCAGCATCTGCAAAAAGACAAACACTGTCACAGCCTTTATCTAACAACAGCTGACTAACTTGAGCAGTCATCGCTGCGGCATAACCATGCCCACGGAATTCAGGCGGAGTATAAACACTGCGAATTCGAGCAACATAACCTAGGTCATTAAAAAAGCCCATGGTCATATCATTGCCTTTAACTCTCCAAATAACCGCTTCATTATTTTCTATTGCTTTTACTGATGTTTCTCTTGCCTCATCCATAGTTACATGGTCACGTTCAGGCAAAGCTTCTTTACTTAATTGATACCTGCATTTGGTTATAAAATTCAAATCAGCCATTATGGCAGAAACCAACTCACCTTCTACATTCACAGGCATAACAATATCAGTAACGACATAAAGATGAGTGTCCATTCCACTAACAAATTCTTTACCTGTAAAGCCAGCATAGATATTCACAAAAATTTCAACATTTGACACAGAACCATTTACAATAGAGACGTTAGCATCAGCAGCCATCAAAGCCTTAGATAAATGTTCAAAAGATTCTTTTGAACCGCCTTCACTTAAAAGCAGATCTTTATTTGAAGTTTCTAAGGCAAGCAGAACTGGTTCATTATTTTCAAGAATTGCAAAAAACAACATCTCTTTAAATTTACCGTTTTTGCAATCCTGTAATTTACCTAAAAAAAGGTTATGCTCTACTGTTTTCTGCCTTAACCATGCTTCATATTTGTTTAGAAAAGAGATTGGGTCTTTTTCGATTACTACCTGCATGAGCAAAATTCCTCTTAATCTTTCAATACATACACAATAGAATCCGTTACGTGCTTATAGCCTATTCTTTGGTAAACACCGTTAGAGGTTGGGTTAGTTGCATCTGCAAAAAGGCAAACACTGTCGCATCCCCTATCTAGTAACATCTGGCTAATTTGAGCAGTCATCGCCGCTGCATATCCACGCTTGCGAAATTCAGGCGGGGTATAAACGTTAGTAATGCGCCCCATATATTCAAGATTATCGAACACAATTATTGCAACATCTTTATTATTCACTTTCCAAATAGCTACCTTACCTTTTTGTATGGATTTAAGTGTTTTTTCTCTTAATTCTTCAATATTTAAATGTTCTGTCTCTGGCATACTTTCTCTGGAAAAATCATATAAACTTTTAGTTGAAAATTCTAAATCATCCTGTGTTGCAAAAACCAATTTCCCTTCAATCTTTTCGGGTACTACGACTTTATTAACCGAATAAATATGCATAACCATATCTGGGGCAAATTCTTTACCAACCAAACTCCCGTAAGATTCTATAAAAAATTTAACATTGTCAGGAGAACCTATTGAACCAGGAACTTTTATATCTTCCTTAACAAGAAATTCCACTAAAACTTTTAAAGATTCTTTAGAACCGTCTTCGCTTAGTACCAAATTTTTAGGCGGAGTTTGAACCGCTAACAATAGTGGTTTTTCATTTTCCACTACCGCCAAAAATATTCCCTCTTTATACTTGCCAGTTTTACAACCATTAAGAACTCCTAGAATAAGATTATTTTCCGAAGTCTTCTGCCTTAACCATGCTTCATATTTATTTAAAAAGGCGATTGGGTCTTTTTCGATTACTACCTGCATGGGCGGAGCTCCTCATTTAAAACATATAGGCAAGAACCGCATTAAGCTTTTGCATGCCCTGTTTGGTTGTTTTTATAATTCCATTATCCACAACCACTAGGTTTTCCGCAATTAAAATATCCAATTTTGCCTTATTTATAACCTTTAAAAACTCATCCCGCCACTTGATACCCTTAACAAGCCGTAGACCCATCATTAATTCTTCACGCAGCTTTTCTTCATCTATTAGCACTTCTACCATGCCTCGACCATTCTTCCAATCCTCAGGGACTTTGTGGTCAGAAATGGCAAGCTTTTGCCCATCAATAGTAATGCGTCCATGAGCCCCTGCCCCTATTCCTATATAATCCCCGTAATTCCAATAGACTAGGTTATGACGGGATTCCTGCCCTGCAGTCGCATAGTTGGAAACTTCATAGCATGGAAGATTGTGTTTCTCCATTATCTCTTGAGTTAGCTCATACATAGCAATTGAGTTTTCTTCATCAGGCAAAATTATCTCACCCTTTTGTAAAAGCTTATTGAAAGGCGTTCCCTCTTCTACTGTCAATTGATAAAGCGACATATGCCCGCCCGCATATTGCAGAGCCTCGATCAACTCATCTTCCCAATCTTTTAAACTTTGGTTTTGCCTTGTATAGATAAGGTCAAAAGAATAACGCTCAAAAACATCCCTCGCCAATTTTAAAGCATTGATAGCATCATCAACTGAATGCTGCCTACCTAGGGCTTTCAAATCATCAGCACGCAAAGATTGCACACCAAGTGAAAGTCTATTCACCCCTGCCGACCTGAAACCTTTAAACTTCTCCGCCTCAACAGAGGTAGGGTTTGCCTCTAAAGTTATCTCCGCCCCATCGGCAACTTCCCAGAGATTATTTATTTCTCGCAAAATAGCTTCAACAGTTGAGACCTCCATTAAAGATGGCGTACCTCCGCCGAAGAAAATCGACACAACCTTGCGGTCGCCCAATAAACTGCGGTAGTAGCGGAGTTCATCAAGGTAATGGCTCAGCCATTCTTCTTGATCCACACTACCACGCACATAAGAGTTGAAATCGCAATAAGGACATTTAAACTTGCAAAAAGGCCAGTGAATATAAACTGCTATTTCTTGAAGCATTTTTCCATCAACATTTCAAAAGCACGACCACGGTGGCTAATACCGTTTTTCTCATCAGAACCCATCTCTGCAAAGGTTCTGGTATGACCTTCAGGTACAAACATAGGGTCGTAGCCGAAACCAGCATCACCTCTAGGAGGCCAAACTATAGAACCGGAAACTCTGCCCTCTACGTGCTCATAATGACCGTCAGGCCAATACAAAACCAAGCAGGTAACAAAGCTTGCGTTTTTATTATCACTCTCGCCCATTTTGTCTATGACCATGTTCATCGCCATGTCAAAATCACGCCCATTTTCAGTTTCAGCCCAATTGGCACTGTAAACTCCTGGCTCACCGTCAATTGCTTCTACGCAAAAACCGCTATCATCAGCCAGCGCCGGTTTACCTGTTTTTTCCGCCGTATATTTTGCCTTGATTAAAGCATTGCCTAAAAAATTATCTTCAGTTTCTTCAGGAGATTCCAGATTGAAATCAGCCGTTGAATAAACCTTGATGCCTTTGCCGGCAAACATCTCTCCAACTTCTTTCATCTTGCCTTTGTTATGAGAGGCAAAAACCAATTCATTCTCTATAAATTTACGTGTCATGATTTTACAAACCCTTTATTGCTTTAATTTGATAATCAGTTAATTCATTAATACCTTTGCGAGCAAGCTTCAATAAATCCAAGAACTGTTCTTCAGAGAAAGGTTCTTTCTCAGCCGTTCCTTGTATCTCAACAATCCCGCCCTTGCCGGTAATAACAAAGTTGGCATCAGTCTCGGCAGTTGAATCTTCAATATAATCCAAATCCAACACTGCACTACCATTGTGAATTCCGCATGATATTGCAGCAACGCTATCAATAATCGGGTTTTCTTTTACAATTCCTTTTTTCATCAAACCTTCTATGGCCTGAACCAGTGCTACGTAAGAACCTGTTATAGACGCTGTGCGAGTTCCGCCATCGGCCTGTATAACATCACAATCGAAAGTGATCTGGATTTCGCCCAACTTCTGCATATCAACTACGGCACGCAAAGAACGCCCTATCAATCTTTGAATTTCCTGAGTGCGACCTGACTGTTTGCCCTTAGCCGCCTCCCTGTCCATACGGCTTCCAGTAGAGCGTGGCAACATACCGTATTCCGCAGTAATCCAACCGCCGCCCTTGTTTTGAGCTTTCATCCATGAAGGAAGTTTGGTGTTGACCGTAGCCGTACACAAAACATGCGTATCGCCGAAACGTGCCATGCATGAACCTTCCGCATGTTTAGCAAAACCCGGCTCTAATATAATTTCTCTTAACTGGTCAAATTTTCTTCCTGATGGTCTCATTTAATTTAATCTTCCTTTTTTATATTTACATACCCCTGAGGGTAACAAGTTTTACGGCTAATTTACAAACTCAAATCTCGGAAAAGTCTTACCTTCCTTAGTCACAGTCTCCAAAAACATAGGAACAGGTCTTATCCAGATATCTTCCTCGTTCTCGGTATTTACATATACCACCATTTCCTCGAGGGTCTCAGAATGTTTGGCAGTACCTATAACCCTGTAAACATGACCTTTGAAATGCCTATAAGTGCCTTTTTTGACTTGCATTGGTTTATCTCCTTTAAACACCACACTATTGCTTTTTTAATGGTTTATTACTTATATTACAAGAATGATAAATGAACTTAACGAACGCAGCCGAGAGATTTTGAAACTTGTTATCGACTCTTATGTCGAGACGGGTGACCCTGTTGGCTCAAAACTTATATCTCAAAAGCAGGGAATAAATCTTTCCTCTGCTACTATCCGCGGCGTTATGTCGGAACTGGAAGATCTGGGTCTACTATATTCTCCGCACACCTCCGCAGGAAGATTGCCTACGGAAAGCGGCCTTGCGGTATTTGTTGATAGTCTGCTTGAAATAAACGACCTTTCAGAAGCGGAAAAGAGAACAATCGAGCAAAACATCAATGGCCACAATAATAAATCCGTACATGATATATTGGAAAGCACCACCAATTATCTTTCAGGGCTTTCATCCTGTGCCAGTATTGTGTTTGTTCCAAAAATTGAAAACACCATAAAGCAAATAGAGTTTGTTATGCTCGCCCCTGGCAGAGCTATTGTGATTATAGTTTCAAATTCAGGCGAGGTTGAAAACCGCATTATCTCAATTCCGCTAGAAGTGACGGCATCATCCATCACTGAAGCTACCAACTATCTTAATTCAAGAATAGCAAACAAAACCTTGAGCCAAGCTTCAGATCAAATAAAAAATGAGCTGAAAAATAACAAAACTCAGATAGACGAGATAAGCAAAAAACTGGTTGAGGCCGGTATTGCCAATATCTCCCCTGATGACAAGGGCGGGCATTTGTTTATAAAAGGTCAATCAAACCTGCTTGAAGACATTAATGCTCTGGAAGATTTAGAGAAAATCCGCTCCCTTTTCGAAGCTCTGGAAACTAAAGAGACCTTACTTAAGTTATTGAAATCTACCGTGGATGGCGAAGGCATGAAAATTTTTATAGGGGCAGAAAATAATTTGTTTAATTATTCGGGTTGCTCTATGGTAATGTCTTCGTACAAAAATGAGGAATCTCATGTTGTGGGTGCTATAGGTGTTATCGGTCCGTCTCGCTTAAATTATGGACGAATAATTCCGGTGGTTAACTATACTTCTCAACTAATAAGCAAAATTATAAAATAAGAAATAAAAGGTGAAATAATGGACAATACCGAACTTAAAGAAGTAGCAAACGAAGAACAAGTGGCAGAAACAACGCCTGAACTTGATGCTGCTTTACAACGTATTGCTGAGCTTGAAAAAACAAACGAAGAATATAAAGATAAAATGATGCGTGCCTTGGCCGATGCTGAAAATACTCGCCGCCGTGCCGCAAAAGAAATGAGCGATACATCAAAATTCGCGATAGCTAACTTCGCTAAAAGCCTTTTAACCGTTGCAGATAATTTAAGCCGTGCACTTTCATCTATTAGCAAAGACCAATTGGAAGGCAACGACCGTTTGAAAAATATGTATGACGGAGTTGAAGCTACGGAACGCGAATTGACAAAGGTTTTTGAAAAAAACAACATAACTAAAATAGAAGCTATTCATCAAAGCTTTAACCCTAACCTACATGAAGTGTTATTTGAAACTTCAGTACCGGGTAAGGCTCACGGCACGATTGTTCAAGTAATGGAACAAGGCTATATGATAAGCGACCGCCTTCTCCGCCCTGCAAAAGTGGCTGTTGCTAAGGAAGACTCTCCTGCTGAAGGCTCTATAGTTAACTTAGAAGTTTAATTAAAGCTTTAAACCATTATTCTTTTTGGCTGCTTTTGCTTTGGCTTTAGCTTCTTTAGCCTCTGCTTTAGCATGTCTCTTTTTAACTTTTTCCAATGTTCTTGATATAGTGTTAAATCTATCACCAAGAGGTTTTACTGTGCTTAGATCAACACCAGGTTTAAACATCTCCATTAATTTATCTGCAACATCATCCCTGCTCTTTTTGAATCTTCTGTCGTTAATTTTTTCTTTAACGCCATTTAAAACGTCATCTAAATCATGAGTAACCGAAAAAGCCATACCAAGCAAAAAGATATTAGCTATTGGAAGAACCCCTTTTGTTGCAACAAGCATTGCCGCACCCGCTACTACCTGAGTCGCCTTTATCGCCAATTTATAAAAAGGATTAGTAGCGTTTGCAACGTTACCTCTATAATACTTTTTTTCTATCCTGTCGTAGTTCTTTTCCGCCTGTGCAGAGATTTCTTCATCTTGATTTTGAATATACTTCCAATTGTCCGCCATCTTTTCTGCGGCTTTACCTGAGTTTCTCACAGTCGGAGATCTACTGGCTGCCACGCCTACTCCAGCAAGCACAGCTCCTCCCACAAGTAGAAGACTCGACCCTCCAGAAGCAAGCAAAGTTATAACCCCCGCGACAGTTATCATCATTGATCTAGCAAAGTCTTTTTTATTCACAACCTCTAAATCGTTATACAATTTGATATCTTCATGAGTTTTTTCTTTGTCACTAAGATAATTTTCTTGGTAATAGCTTTTCTGTTTAGGCTGTTTTGCTAAATCTATTTTTTTATTTTCATCCAACCACCTTGAAATCAAGAAATTAAACTGCACTTCAGTTTTATTGCCTGTTATGCAACCTATAGCCTTACCATCTTTAAAAGTTACAAAGGAAGGGAAATTTTTAATTTTGAAATGATTGGCGAGAGTAGCCTGTTTTTTATCATCAACATCTATCTCAATAAAATCTACACCCTTATATTCTGAAACAACCTCTTTGGCCGTTTTTACTGACAAATTAGAGCTCATAAAATCACTGGAATAAAAAGCAACCACTACTGAGCCAGTTTTAATTTTGGCTTTCAGTTCTTTTTTCGTAAGCTTGTTTTCTTTTTCCATTTAACTACCCTAACTTTTTAAAGTTTAAAATCATTCTTCTTATTTGGTTTAATTTTATTGGACTTATCCTTAATTTTTTTAGAGATAGAGTTAAACTTATTGCTTATTTTACTAAACAGTTTTGTTTTTTTGCTTGGAGCTACTTCACTCTCAAATAAACTCTTTAATAATTTTGCAGCCTTATCAATTTGTATTTCAGTCATTTCACTATTATTGTTTTTGGGATTAATAATCTTCTTTAATTCCGCTGAAACCTTAGCTATTTGCCTTTTAGTTTTTCTATCTTCAATTTTTTCTTTAATTCTTTCTTTAATAGAAGCAACAGAGTATTTAATATTTTCACCTATATCAGAGCTAACATCGAAAGCTAAAACAGTACTGAACCCATAGGCTAACAAACTTGCCCCGCCAGTTGAGACAATCATGGCAGCACCTGCAACCAGTTGTGCTACATTTACCGCCAATTGTTTAATAGGAGGATACGCTTTATTAATGGTCATAGGATAATATTTTTTCTCTAATCTTGTAATATTTTCTTCAGCCATTTCAGCTTTTTTACCAAAGCCATAAGAAAGATGTTTATAATTGTCAGCTAACTTTTCTATCACCTTATTAGAAAGTATATTAATAGGCCTAATTGTAGATACAGCACCAAAACCCGTAAGCCCCGCACCTAAAGCTGTCATGGCAAGACCTGCCCCTGAAGTTACAACCACAAGCCCTGCTAGAGTTAATAGAACACCTCTATACAATTCTTTATCATTTTCACCATGTAAGTATATGTGGAGCAACTCATCCTGCGTTAATTCACCAGCCTTCTTTTCTGACGGCTTATATAATACTGTCTTTTCTTTAGGCAACTTGTCTAAATCTATCTCTTTGTTTTTATCAATAATTTGTGACAAAAGGAAATTACATTGCACAGGAGTTTTTTCACCTGCTATACAACCTATAGCTTTACCTTCATTAAAAACCAAAAGCGATGGGTATGATTTTACTTTGAAATGTTCTGCCAAAGAACTTAGTTTTTTGTTTTCAATGTTTATAGGGGAAAAATCAAAGTCATATTTATGCATAGCCGTTTTACCAGCCTCAGCTACATAAATAGTAGACCCGATATGATCTTCAGAATAAAAACCTACAACCATAGGGTCACCAGCTTTTATAGATTTTTTTATTTCTTTTAATAATTCACCTGCTTTGAAAACTTCTGTTTCATAAACCGTTTTTTCTTTAGCTGCTTTTTCCATCTACGAATCCTAACTATTTTCAATATTATAAAAAATCACTTGCATATTACATAATATATGCTATTGTTTCAACAATAAAAACGTGATTCTACAGTTAAATAATCTTAATCAAGAGGTAACCCCATGATTGACTTAGTTAAATTCCGCAAAGCAACCGTTAATGACGCAAAAAATATCGTTGATATTCAAAAGGAAACCATACAGGACATCTCCTTTCCTAACGTATTTTGCCACCCAGATTATAAAATCAACTTGAGCGATACAAAAAGCTTCTTGAAATATGAAGGTTACAAATTCTTGGTAGCACAAGACCTAGACGGTCATGTTATTGGCTATTCTGCTCTTGATTGCGAAGATGACTCTAGGGGAACAGCGTCTATAGCTGATATAGCCGTTCGCATAGGTTATGGCATTGCTGCAAAACCGCTTCTTGAAGAGACTGAAAAAGCGGCACTTAAAGTTGGCTTCAACAAGGTTGCAGTAACTTTAGATAAAAGAGACTCTGAAACAGTTAAAACTTACGAAAGACTAGGCTATAAAGTTGAAAAGAAAGAGGTTGCAGAACCTTTTGCAACCCGCAACCGCGTAAATCTTGTAAAAAAACTAGGTTAAATTTAGCAATTATAATTAGGTTAAAGTAATCCGTTGTCCCTGCTTGATACAGAATTACTAACATCCACCCACGCTGCAGTACCTTATGTACCAGCTCTTGGTGATGTCTACCCTTCTGCTTTCAATAAGTCTGTTGAAGGGGTTATTTCTGTCGCGGGGACAACGGATTTTCTACCTTACGATAAAGACCAAAGATGGTATCAAACAAAGCAAGAAACTGTTTTAAAAGAATTTCTTTATCAAGATAATTTCAAAACCATTATCCCAACCATATCTCTAATAAATAAACCTTTAATTAAACTTCACTATTATTCAAAAGAAACTGGTATCAACTTACCTAACTTAGAAAAGCTAAAACAAAACTTTCCCAACACACCTATACAGCTTATAACCTTTCAAAAAGAGTTAAACCTTGAGTGTGATTCAGTTGTGTTTATTGCTGAATTAAATGATATTGAAATTAAGACCTATCCAACTATTGTTCCCATTGAAACTCTATCACCAACAATCGCTGCAACCTTGCCTGATTTAGCAAACAATGCTCCAGACAACGGCGGCTTTATATTTTTGTGGGAAAGATATTCACAAAATTTTAAAGACGGTGAAATCCTTGTCTATACTGAAGATGATAGAATTAAGGGAGCTATAGGCCCATTAAAAATCGGCGAAGACGCTATAGGTCAAAAAAACCTTATGCCTCCTTATTTCGGAGTAGCTACTGACTGCCGCAGAAACGGCATAGGCAAAGCACTTTGGCAAGCTGCTATTTCATGGGCAAAAAACAACAAAGCTGAATATCTGGTATTTAGTGCCGAGTCTGGATCTCCTGCCCATAACTTTTATAATGCTCTAGGTGTAAGATGCCTAGGCGGTATAACCCGCAAAATCATAGGCTAAAACTCTCATAACTATTGAAAAAACTACCCTAGTATATCACGACTCCACCGACCCCTTGATGTTATGTAAATATATCAAATCCCTCTTCACTTTTTTTTCGAGACGTTGTATCTTTTTCAACTGAAACAGCTTTATAGTGTTTCAAAATAGTGGAAATAAACGGGTGGTGCCGAGATTTCGGGCTGCTTAAAACAATTTGCCAAAGAAAGGGAAATAAAATGAGTAAAATCATTGGTATTGACTTGGGAACAACAAACTCTTGTGTTTCCATCATGGAAGGTAACAAAGCTAAAGTTATTGAGAACTCTGAAGGTGCTAGAACCACTCCTTCAATGGTTGCTTTTACCAAAGACGGTGAACGTCTTGTAGGTCAACCGGCTAAACGCCAATCTGTAACTAACTCTACAAAAACATTATACGCGATTAAACGCTTAATTGGACGTCGTTTCAACGATCCTGAAGTTAAGAAAATGCGCGAGACAGCTCCTTTTAAAATTTTTGAAGGAGAAAATGGAGACGCTTGGTTGGAAATTGACGGAGAAAAGTTTGCTCCATCACAAATTTCCGCAATGGTTCTACAAAAAATGAAAGAAACAGCTGAAAACTATCTGGGTGAAAAAGTAACCCGTGCGGTTATCACTGTTCCTGCTTACTTCAACGACAGCCAAAGACAGGCAACAAAAGACGCCGGCAAAATTGCTGGACTTGAAGTTGAAAGAATTATAAACGAGCCTACTGCTGCAGCATTGGCTTATGGTCTGGATAAAAAAGATTCAGGCATTATTGTGGTGTATGACTTAGGTGGTGGTACTTTCGACGTTTCCGTGCTTGAAATAGGCGACGGAGTGTTTGAAGTTAAAGCTACAAATGGTGATACGTTCCTCGGCGGTGAAGACTTCGACCACGTGCTTATAAATTATCTGGCTGATGAGTTTAAACGTGAAAATGCAATCGACCTGCGTAAAGACCAATTAGCTCTGCAACGTTTAAAAGAAGCTTCTGAAAAAGCAAAGATCGAACTTTCTTCAGCTATACAGACAGAAGTTAACCTACCGTTTATTACGGCTGATCAAAACGGCCCTAAGCACCTGACTATAACTCTTACTAGAGCTAAATTTGAAAGCTTGGTTGAAGATCTTATTAAAAAGACAATCCACCCTTGCGAAGCTGCTCTTAAAGATGCCGGCATTACCAAATCACAAATCGATGAAGTAGTGTTAGTGGGTGGTATGACTCGTATGCCTAAGGTTATCGAGTTGGTAAAAGAATTTTTCGGCAAGGAACCTCATCGCGGTGTTAACCCTGATGAAGTTGTGGCTGATGGTGCGGCTATTCAAGGCGGTGTTTTAACAGGTACTGTTAAAGACGTTTTATTGCTAGACGTAACGCCTCTTTCTTTGGGTATTGAAACTCTGGGCGGCGTGTTTACAAGACTGATTGACCGCAACACAACAATTCCTACCAAGAAATCACAAGTGTTCTCAACCGCGGAAGATAATCAAAACGCAGTTACAATTCGCGTATTCCAAGGCGAAAGAGAGATGGCGGCAGATAACAAACTATTAGGTCAGTTTGACTTGATGGGTATTCTACCTGCTCCTCGTGGTATTCCGCAGATCGAAGTTACTTTTGATATTGACGCCAACGGTATTGTTCACGTTTCTGCTAAAGATAAAGCGACAAACAAAGAACAGCAAATCCGTATTCAAGCATCGGGTGGTCTTTCAGACTCTGATATTGATAAAATGGTGAAGGAAGCTGAAGTAAACGCTGAAGGCGACAAAAAACGCCGTGAAGAGGTTGAAGCTCGAAACCATGCTGAATCTCTTTTAAACAGCTCGGAAAAAACTTTGAAAGAAGTAGATGACAAACTTTCAGCAGCTGATAAAAAAGCGGTGGAAGAAGCAATCGCTGATTTGAAAAAAGCTCTTGAAGGCTCTGATGCAAAAACTATCAAAGATAAAACAGATGCTCTACAACAGGCTGCTATGAAGATAGGTGAAATCCTCTACAAAGCTGAGGCTGAAGCCACTGCAAAAGCACAAACTAGCGACCCTTACAACGCTAAGGTTGATCCTGAGAAACCTGCGAATGAATCTGACGTTGTTGACGCTGAATATACTGAAGTCAAAGATGACAAAAAGTAAAAAAAGTAAAATTGATTGACTATATAATTATTCCCCCGTTAAACTACGGGGGAATAGTTTATTTGGATAGAAAAAATGGCAAAACAGGATTATTACGAAGCTCTAAAAGTAGCAAAAAATGCATCTGCGGATGAAATTAAAAAAGCTTATCGCCAGAAAGCTATGAAATTTCACCCTGACAAAAATCCGGGCGACAAAAGTGCTGAACAAAAGTTCAAAGAAATAAATGAAGCTTATGACGTTTTGAAAGACGAACAAAAACGTGCCGCTTATGACCGTTTGGGTCATGCAGCATTCACTGCCTCAGGCGGCAATAGTGCTAGAGGCAACGCTAATCAAGGTTTCCACGGGGGATTCTCAAGTTCAGGCTTCAGCGGGTTCGGCGATATTTTCGAAGAAATGTTCGGAGATTTCATGAATGGTGGCGGTGGAGCTCAAGGGTTCCAACAATCATCTTCACGCGGTGGTTCCCGCTCATCAGCTCAAGGTGCAAAACGCGGGTCTGATTTAAGTTACGAAATGGAAATTACTCTTGAAGAAGCTTTCCAAGGCGTAGAAAAAACATTTAAAGTTCCTACTTGGGAAAGCTGTGAGGAATGCGGCGGTAGCGGTGCTGAAAAAGGCACTAAAGCTGAAGTCTGCGACACTTGCGGCGGTGTTGGTCGAGTACGTGCTCAACAAGGTTTCTTCACTGTTGAACGCACCTGCCCTGCTTGTAACGGTGTTGGTCAAACCATTAAAAAACCTTGCCCTAAATGCGGCGGACATGGGAGAGTTCGTAAAGAAAAAACTTTGAAAGTTTCTGTTCCTGCCGGTATTGAAACAGGCACACGTATCAGGCTTTCAGGTGAAGGTGAAGCGGGAACTCGTGGTGGTCCTGCAGGTGATTTATACGTATTTGTAAATATCAAAGCACACCGTTTCTTCAAGCGTGAAGCGGCTGATCTCCATTGCAAAGTTCCAACCCCTATTCATATAGTTATGTTGGGCGGAAGCATTGAAGTTCCTACAATTGACGGCAAACGCATGAAGGTTTCTGTTCCTGAAGGCACTCAAACGGGACAGCAGTTCAGAATAAAAGACAAAGGCATGAGTGTTATGCGTTCTTCGCACCGCGGAGATATGTTCGTTGAAGTGATAACCGAAACTCCCGTTAACCTGACAAAAAAACAAAAAGAGCTGATGCAGCAGTTTGTTAAAGAAGGTGGAAATGATACCAACCCAAAATCATCTGGATTCTTTGATAAAATGAAAGATATGTGGGAAGAGTTGAAGTAGTTTTTACTTCTCCGCGGCTCTCTTTAAACGGTCGTTAATTGCCAAACCTAGCCCATGGTTAGGGATTGGCATTACAGCTATAGCTTTATATCCGCCTTTATCTAACTGATGCAACATGGCGAAGAGGTTGGCGGCGGCTTCGTGCAGGTTTCCGCTTGAACTTAAATTCAAATCATTCTCGCCACAATCAATATCACCAAAACCAAGCAGCACCTCACCATCGCCCGTGTCTAATGCGTTCAAACGCACAGGCGTGTTAGGTGCATAGTGTTTTAGAAGCTGCCCCGGAGATTTAGGATTATTATTAACAACCTCTATTTCCACCTTAACCTCGCCTATTACCTTATCCAAATCATCCTTGGTTATAAAACCCGGACGAAGCAATGTAGGAACATCTCCTGTCATATCTACCACGGTGGATTCCAACCCTACTTCGGTTCTTCCACCGTCTAATATCATCCCCGCCTTTAAGCCTAAAGACTTAAAAACGTGATGTGCATCTGTAGGGCTTAAACTACCGGAACGATTAGCACTAGGGGCAGCTATAGGCTTACCCAATTCTTTTATTAAATCTCTCGCCACCTTATGATTAGGAACTCTCACCGCAATACTATCTAACCCTGCACTGCACAGGTACGAAACTTTCGATCCCTCTTTCCTCGGCAAAATCATAGTCAAAGATCCAGGACAGAAAACCTTTGCCAATGCCCTCGCCTTGTCATTGAAATAAACCTCGGTTTCAGCATCTTCGATATCAGCAAAATGCACTATAAGCGGATTGAACTGTGGGCGCCCTTTTGCATCAAAAATCCCCGCAACGGCACTATCTTGGGTCGCATCCGCCCCTAAGCCATAAACAGTCTCTGTCGGAAAGGCAACCAAGCCACCATTTTTCAATTTATCGGCCGCTTTTTTTATATTTTCTTCAGTAATATCAAAGATTATATTTTCCATTAACTTTCCTTTTTGGTTATAATATAGCCTTAAAATAATTGTGAGGCAAACATGACTAAATTAAAATCTGATTTTTTAAACATTATGATGGAGCGTGGCTTCTTCAACCAATGTACTAACCTAGAAGGTTTGGACGAGCTATTAACCAAGGAGAAGGTAACGGCTTATACAGGTTTTGACCCTACCGCGGATAGTTTGCATGTTGGACACCTTATCCCTCACATGATGATGCGTTGGTTCCAGAAATGCGGGCATGAACCTATTGTTCTGGCAGGCGGAGTAACAGGAATGATCGGCGACCCTTCAGGTAAAGATGAAAGCCGTCAGCTGGTTTCTGAAGATTTTTTAAATAATAATATTAAATCCATAGGCAAGTTCTTTAACAATATCTACCAATTTAAAGATGCTTCTGGCATTCATAAAGCATCTATGGTTAACAATGCTGATTGGCTACGCAACTTGAATTATATTGAGTTTTTACGCGATTACGGCAGTCACTTCTCAGTTAACCGCATGATCTCAATGGAAAGCGTTAAAATGCGTCTTGAGAGAGAAAGTCACTTAAGCTTCCTTGAATTCAACTACATGATCTTGCAAGGTTACGACTTTTTGCACCTATACCGTGAACGCAATTGCCGTTTACAAATTGCCGGATCTGACCAATGGGGCAACGTGGTACAGGGCGTAGAGCTAGGCAGAAGATTAGAAAAGTCAGAACTGTTCGGCTTCACAGCTCCACTATTACTTACATCATCTGGTAAAAAGATGGGTAAGACAGAGGGCGGTGCTGTATGGCTTAATGAAGACAGATTATCTAACTATGACTTCTACCAATTCTGGCGTAATACGGAAGATAAAGACGTTGGTAAAATGCTGAAGATCTTCACCGAAATGCCTATGGAAGAAATTGCCAAGCTGGAAAAACTAAAAGGTGCGGATATCAACGAAGCTAAGAAAATATTGGCGTTTGAAGTTACCAAACTATGCCGTGGTGAAACATCTGCTCACGATGCTGCTGAAACAGCCCGTAAAACCTTTGAGGAAGGCACAGCAACTGAAGGTCTCCCTACAATTAAGCTAAGCAAGAAGCAACTGGCTGATGGTATAAGCGTGGTTGAGCTGTTCAAAGAAGCTGGTCTTGGAGAATCCAACGGTGAAGTTCGCAGGCTTATCGCAGGCGGCGGTGCTAAGGTAAATGACGTGAAAATTGAAAGCGATACTCAAACAATAACCACAGCTGATTTACAAGATGGCGGCACAATGAAGCTTTCATCGGGCAAAAAGAAGCATGTACTGGTTATAATTGAGTAATTTGACAAAAATTAGTTATTTTTCTATTGACATAAGAACAATAAGCTGTATAAAATTAGCCATATTTAGTTATGGTTAATTTAGCAATTTATGGTTGATTGTTGATTAAAAAATCAATAATTTGACTACGAATAATTTAGTTTTAACAAAGTTAAGTTGAGAATCGAAGGAGCCTATTTTAATGAGAAAAGAAGATCTGCGTAAACAAGTAATCGTAAAACAAGAATTTAATGAAATTGCAAAAAGAAGCAGCAAAGAAACCCTATCAATAAGGGATGCTCTAAACTACTTGGCAGGAACACTATCTTTACAAGCTCCTATTTTCTCAGAAAAAAGTGGACTCTTCGGCATTGAACAATCATCTAAAGATGAAGCTATTAAATTTGTAAACGCAATTAGAGAAACTGGATTTACTAAATACATGTCAAAAATGACACCTGAATTATTTAAGATAGGACAAGCTAACTTAGGTGAAGAATCTACCCTCTCTATAAAGAATGACAGTTATGATACTTTTAAAGTTACCTTTGGAAGCAAAAAATCTGCAGACATTATAGTTAAAGCTTTACGCGGCGAAAAACCAACTGAAATTGAAGTAAAAGAGACTAATATGAAACTTGTACAACTGAAACCTTTGAGTAGATAGAGACCAACAGCCTAAAAACAAATAATATTTTAGATTGTTGCACAGTTAGAAGGAATTAAGAAGATGCAATTGTCGCTAAAAAAATATGATATGCCCAGTATATCAATAAAATTGAATAAGGTTGCAAAAAGACAACCTTCAGAAAAAGATATGATACTTGATGCCGTTAAAACCTTTCTTGATGCCAACGAAATAGAAGCTACGCCATGTGTAACAAAAACTGGGCGTTTCGGCATTACAAAAGCTGATGCAGCCACAGCTAAAGACTTCATAAACGCTATAAGAAAAGCTAATATATTCGAATATGTGACTGAAGTAGATGAAAATAAATGTAAGTTTTGTGCAGGTGCCGCCAATCTTAGCGACGGGTCTTCAATATCTGTAAAACAAGATAAAAAAGGCACATATGAAATAATCTTCGGAACAAAAAAATCCACTGAAGAAATCACAAATGCTTTAACTGGAAAAAATAAAGTAACAATAGAAAACAATCAGCCTACTCAAAAAATAACTTTCTGATAACACCAGGGGCAAGAACTGAAAGCGGATTAACCGTTACTTCAGGATCTTTAGATGGTCCTTTAATTTTATATGTGGCCGCAATTATTCCGCCACCATCACCACCTGTTAAAATATCGCCCAATACAGGGATAGAACCAACAACCTTACTTATGCCTGACACAGGAATAATAGTTCCATCTATATTTATAAATTTCTTCTTCATATCAACATCGCCCGAGAAAGTGAGACCTAAAGATGCGCCCGAGGTTTCTCCACTTTTAATTTTAATAAGACGCACGGTTTTCTCATTATCAGGCTTGCCCTTTTCGGTCCATGAGAACTGTGAGCTCATCTTATCAAAAGCTATACCTTTACCGTTCAAAAGATCAACTATTCCGCCTAAAGACATGGCGTTTAAAAGTCTTCCCAAAATCGAAACGTTGGTAAGGGTGAAGTTTGAAAGTTTGATAGTACCCATCAAATCTCTCTGCCCACTTTTCAGATCAGGATACCCTTTCACTTCCAGAACACCGCCCTTAACCGAAGAGGTAACGTCAAGTGCCTCCAAAGCTTCTCCCGCATTATCAGCTTTAAAATCAAAACTATATCCGCCACCTGTTTGGGGCAAATAACGCATAGACAAAGGTTTATCTCCTGACTTAGCGTCAAGTTCCATCAACTTAACTCTCTCCCACTCATCGGTACGCATTTTCATTTTGGCATTAACCAAATATTTAGTTTCAGTCGTAATTAATTTTATAACATCTATGTCAGCCACCATCGGGGTTGAAGGTTCAACAACAGGTTCTACCTCGGTTTCAACAGTCTTCTTGCGGGAAGAAATTATATTTGAAATGTCAAACTGAGCGCCTTTTATATTCACACCGTAAAAATTTTCAATCTTATTTATATTTACTGATATGTCGTTCTTGCCCGCTTTTATTTTTCCAAATGCCGCGGTGGAGATTTCGCCCTTATCCGGATTAATACTCAACGAACCTGCTATTTCATCAGCACCTGATTTATATTTTATATCGCTTACCTTATAAAGCTTTGAGTCTTTATTAAGCTGCAATAATAAATCTATATCTCCCACCACTGCACTTTCCTTATGGTAGTTCATATAAGGAATATCAAAAGAGCTCAACATAACGTTGCCCTTTATGCGTAACTTAGCTGATTTATCCTTTGCCTTTGTATATTCTATTTTTGAAGGAAGTCTGCCTTTGAAAGCAAAATTATTCGGCAGGCCAAATTTTTCAATTTCTTTATCGCCTAAGGTTATATCAGCCTCAACGCTTGATAACACTTCAGATTTATCATTAAAATTATTACGCCATTTGAAAGTGATCGGCATCACACCCAAGCTACCCTTACCATCAACCGAGATATAGTTATTATCCACATAAACAACCAAACTGTCTGAAGACAAATCAAAATCACTCACTACTTTTTTCGCCAAAACATTTTTGACTGTGGAGTCAACCTTAACTTTTACTTCCTCAATTTTGAGCGCTTCATATAAAGGGAAGTTTAATGACAAATTTAAAGTAGCATCACCACTGAAATTTTCAGTCACTAGCCCTAGCTTTTTAGGATATTTCAAAGGTTCACTATCTATAACTTTTAAAATCGTACTTAAAGGCCCACCTAAAGCAACCGCCACATCTATCCTCGCATTGGTATCAGCATCCGCCTTATCAAGGTCATAAATCTTTATTTTTGATCCTGTGACAACCACATCATCCAACACCCCGCCCTTTAGATCCAAATTAAATGAACTTTTATCGTAAGAGGCAGTACCGTCAACCTTGCCAACTTTTTTTAACGGATTAAAATAATCAACATCTAAACCTTCAAAGTCTATATTACCTTTAACGTCTATAAGCTCAATGTTTTTAACTTCGGTTTTGTCCGCCAGCAAAATTGTATTTAGCGTTGCGTGTTTAGCTATACCTTTAGATAAATTATTAACAACCCACTTCCTCGCATCCACTGCTAACTTATCAGGCCAGTAGGTTTTAAGATTATCTATAGGCATATTGTCTAAAAACGCATCTATTATTATTAAATCACCTGCATCATTCTTTTCCGTTCTAGCAGTCATAGATGCCTTTGCATTATCAGCTAAACTCAGATCAAATTGCTCAATCTCCAACCCCTTGGCATGAGAATCAAACTTACCCTGTGTATAAAAGTTACTAACAGCTATAGGCTTGTTATAGATATTCATAGCGTTAAACGTACCTTTATCAGCCCCTAAAACAAAACGACCATATATTAATTTGAATTTATCATCACACTCAAAAGCAAGACTACCCTTCAAATCCATATTCATATCAAGCAACAATCTCAACTTTTTACTCTGGCGAGCAAACTTGGCAGGGTTTAGACCCGTAAAATACATTATGCCGTTGGTCTTCATTGTACCCCAACTATAGAAAGCACTGCCTTTAATATAACCTTTTTTATTATCTCCCATTTCAACACTAGCGATCATCTCTGCCGCTATACCGCCATCTTTTTTTCTGAAAGAGATATTGGATTTTTTAGAAAGCCAACCTATGTTTATCTTTCTATCTTCATAGAACATTGAAGCATCGTTAATCGAAACCTGCTCCAAACCTGACACAAAACTATTACCATCATCTTTCATCTGTGCTAAAAGCCCAGATATCAGTTCTTCCTGAGGGGTACTCTCTTTGCTGGTTTCTTCAAACAACTGCGGTTCTTTTTTTTCATCATTCACGTTTAACGAGAAAGTGGCGTCTTCATTTTTAACTACCCTTAAAGCAGGTCCGTAGATTTTAACCACTCTTGGTACTATCTTGCCTATTAATAGATATTTTTTTGAAAGCTTAACGCCTATCTTCTCAATCGCCAATATTGGCGTGTTATCCTCGCGAAAGACTTTAACGTCACGCATTTCCAATTCTATTGAACGTCTGCCGCCCCAAGTAAGGTCTGTACTGCCAACATCAAAATTAAAACCTATAGGTTGGCTATTTAGCCCCTTCTCTATGCTGTTGGTAAGATAGTCAACATCAATCGGCCCGCGGGAAAGTCTGATTATCAAAACCATCCACAATAGAGCAGCTAATAAAACAAATGCCCCTAAAGCTTCAAGCCCTATGACTAAACCTTTGTTGAAGCTATATACGTGTTTTTTTTGCATATCTTTTTATTTTTTATCTCTGTAGTAAACTGTAGAAATAACCCTCAATTTCTATTATAACTATTTATATAGATAAGAGTAATCGTTTTGAACATAATTTTTAATAAATATAAAAAGAATACAAAAGATAAATATCTGTATTTAATAGAAAAATGCAGTCCTTATTTAACTTCAAATCTACATTTTATTGATAATCTAGAATTTGAAAACTTTTTTCATAATACAGAAAAACTGCTACAGAATGATGTTTCTACTGAAGTTTTAATGCACAATTTACGCATAGCTAAAAAACAGTTTTCAACCTTAACCGCAGTTAAAGATTTAAGAAATGAGTGGGATGACCTAACGATCATGAGCAAGCTTTCGCAGTTTGCCGATTTATGTATCAACATTACTCTTAATCACCTGATTACCCTTGCCTTCAAAGATGGGAAATTACCATCGCCTGAGATAGAAAACTCTGGCATCAGTATTATCGCCTTGGGGAAACTCGGGTCAAAAGAATTGAACTATTCTAGTGATATTGATTTGCTGGTTTTATTTAATAAAGAAGATTACAAAGATGTTTATGTCGAGATAACAAAAAAACTGGTTAACATTCTAAACATGCTCACCAAAGATGGTTATGTTTTCAGGGTTGATTTAAGAATAAGGCCTGAGCCTGAGAATAACGATTTAGCGGTATCTCTTAAAACCGCAAAAAAATATTACATGAATTCTGAGCAGGATTGGGAACGCACCGCGATGATAAGGGCTCGTCACGTAGCAGGCGACGCGTTGTTGAGCAAGGATTTTCTGCTGACAATTGAAAACTGGCTATGGAGAAAAGAGCTTGATACCCAAGCAATCCAGAGCATTTACGCTTTACAAAAGCAGATAAACAGCAAACAAACGATAAAGAACTCTGCCCTCAACATTAAGCTTGATCAAGGCGGCATAAGAACACTGGAAACATTTGTACAGGCGTTGCAATTAATACATGGCGGAAACAATCCTGATCTTAGGGTTTCAAATATTACTTCCGCCCTGACTGAACTCTCCATAGAAAATTTAATTTCAGAACAGACTTGTGAAACGCTCACTCACTGCTATTTATTTCTACGCAACACCGAGCACAGATTACAAATGCAGGAGGATTCCCGCACCCACACCCTGCCTGAGGGAGAAGAAGAATTAGAAATATTCGTAGCCTTTATGGGTTACCCTTCAGTTGATTCCTTTATGCAGGACTTAAACGAGGTTAGAAATTCGGTGCAGGAAATCTGTCTAAAATCCTCCAGCAGCAAAATAATATATTTGTGCGGTAATATGCTTTTCACCGGAATAGAAGACGACGCTGAAACCTTGGAAAACCTTTATAAAATTGGCTTTAACCATCCTAAACGCATTACTTCTTCAATTAGAAACTGGCTTCAAGGCAAATACCCTTCAACCGCAGGAGAAGCAAATCATCACAAAATAACAGAGGTAGTACCTTCTCTTTTATATTCCATGAGCAGAACATCAACCCCTGATTATGCCTTTGCAAATTTCGATGAATTTTTGAGCCGCTTCTCAGAAGATACAAATATTTTTTCAATATTTGCAAACAGTACTCAGAAAATGAACGCTATAATAAACATTATGGGTACATCACCTATTATGGCGAGCCACATACTAGCTCACCCTAGACTGTTAGGAGATGTTTTGTCTCAAGGTTATTTGGAGTATTTTTCCGAACTTGACGTACTTAAAAATGAATTAAGTGATATCTTGATGGAAGAAAAAAATTATGACGAAGCAATCAACTCCGTAATAAGATTTGTTAATGAGAAAAAGTTTCATGCAGGAACTCATATTCTTGAAGGGGCAACGTCTATAACTCAAATAAGCAAATATCTTTCCGACATAGCCGAAACGGCTATAAGCTGCTTGCTACCTTATATACAGGAAGAGTTTGAAAAAACTCACGGCAAATTCAAGAGCGGGGAATTCGCTTTAATTTTGATGGGAAGCCTAGGGGCACAACAGTTTTCTACAGATTCCGATTTAGATATGATACCTATATACAAAGTCGATGAAAAAGAAGCGCAAAGCGATGGAAAAGTTCCGCTTAGTCCGTCAATCTACTATATACGCCTTACGCAAAAAATTATAAACGCCTTATCAACTTACAATGAAAGCGGGAAACTTTATGAAGTTGACCCTCGCTTGAGACCTGAAGGTGAAAAAGGCCCTATAGCCTCACGGTTTGAAAACTTTATTCAATACCAAAAAGATAATCCGTGGACATGGGAATACATCAACCTTACAAGATGCCGCATAATTTCTCCAAACTACGACTTAGAGCGGGCTTTGCAATATGAATTTAATAAAATCATTCTTGCACCAAAAGACAAAAAAATATTAAAAGAAAATATTTTGAAAAGACAAAAAGAAATAAGTGAAAGATTTAGCCCGAAAAATAAGTGGGATCTTAAATACACTCTGGGTGGCATGATGGATATAGTTATCATCACTCAATATCTTATTCTGCTTAACGCCAATCCAAAAATAAACAGCAACAATACGGTTAAAGCCATAGAAAATTTGGTGAACGCAAATATATTGGCGAAAAACACAGGGGAAATTCTAATAAAATCTTACAAACTATTGCAAACAACCAACTGCTTGCTGAAGCTTACAGGGTGCTTCCCTTTTAACCCTGAATTTGTGTCAGATAAGACGAAGAAGACCATAGCTAATATCGTGTTGAAAAAAGAATATTCAGACAGTTTCAACTTCCTTGAAGAAAAAATAGACTATGCAGTCAAAACCTGCCACGCAATATATCAAGAAACATTCGAGCAGGATTAATTTATCTCTTCATACTACTTAATTTATTAATCTGCTTAACAAGTGGCTTATAAATTCTCTCTTGTATCGCCGCTTTTTTAGCTTTTGAAAATTCTTCACTAGCAGAAACAAAACCTTGCTTCTTGGTGTTCTTCATAATTTCATTAAGCTTGTACCCAAAATTACCGGCACTAACTCCGTAAATTGCTGTACAAACAGTTGCAGCGGCGAATACCCCTGACAAAAACGCTGTGCCTTTTTTATTTTTCTTTGCCTCAACCACGCTCTTAGCTCCCGCTACTGTATTCAAAACTATTGTGGCTCCAAAAAACAATGCCATGGAAGCACAAGCCGTCATATAAGCTGCTGCCGCAACAACCGGTGCATTAAGTGCTAATCCGGCCAACACCACAACCGCCCCTGTCCAGCCCCCTCCAATTGCAGAGAACAACAAAGCTTTAGTAAACAATCTAGAACCTGCAGTGTTTTTTTTACCAATTTTCCTAGCTACAAAACCATCAACCGCACGTAATGTTTCAGGAAATTTTTTTTCCATTAAAAAACTAACGCCGTCAAAAAATCCATTTTGTTTTCTTGTTTTGATTTTGCTTTCCACAGACCTGTTCTCCTTAACCACAAACTTTAGAATTTAAAAGATTTTAGCAGTTTTTTGGGTTATATCAATAAAGCCATGTAATTTGATCAAACAACTAACATACTGAATAATAACAATATTTATATAAAAACCTTATTTGGCATAATTATTGCTTATATAACACTGTAAGCAAAACATTCTTAAACGCAGATTTAACAAAGGGAGTGAATATCATGGGTAAAATGGCAAACGGATATTACAGAGGTTGTTTGGAAACAAACGGATTTAAAACCCCATTTATCGTATATGCATCTTCTACAGAGCACGCCATTGATAAAGCTCTTAAAGGAGTGGGTCCCAGGCTCGAAAATACCACAATCCAAGAAGTCAAAGGACCGTACCATTACATACAGATGTAAAGGTGACGCCATATTCTTCATTAATAGAGCTTAGTTTAATTGAGTATAAAGATTAGCGATCCATAGCACGGCGAGTTAGCTTTTCAACTTCTCTTTGCACTACTCTTTCAATAATAGTAGGAAGGTGTCTATCGATCCATTCTTTTACCAAAGGTTTCATCAATTCCAGAACCATATCTTCGAAAGTTACTTTGCCAACATGCTTTGTATCTTCGTTTTCTACAGCTATGTTTGTCGCCAACAACTTAGACAACTCAGCAAAAGCAGCGTTTGCAGTTCTTTCTGAAATTAGACTTTCATTATCTTTTCTTGCGTTTAAATTTTCTTCCATAGCCGAACCCATATTGTTATTTCTAAATTTATTTTCAACCTTAGTTGAACCAACCTGCATTGCAGGTGACAGTTCAAAAACATCATCATCTGACTGACTATTATGATCTTTCGATGAAAGATCCAAATCAGATGTAAACTCTCTCTCTTTTACAGACACGGATAAATCAATATCCATAGTAGGAGCAAAGCTCCTTTCTTGTCTGGACAAATCTAACCCGCCATCGCCTTTATCAACGAAAGCTTTTTCTTTATTAGACAAATCCAATCCGCCATCGCCTTTATCAACAAAAGCTTGTGCTTTGTCAGACAAATCTAACCCGCCATTACCTTTATCAACAAAAACCTGTTCTTTATCAGACAAATCCAATCTGCCATTGCCTGTATCACGAACAGAATTATCTACCTGCATAGAAGACAAATCTAAATTACTTCTATTATTATCAACAAAAGAAGGTCTAGTTTCTACCTTAGATAAATCAAGATCAACAGCTTTGTCATTAGAGAACATTTCGTCAATCTTTGACAAATCAAGATTTCCGCCTTTGTCGCTAGAAACATTTTCTTCTACTTTCGAAAGATCAAGATCAACCTCTTTTTCACGAGAAGGTTTAGGTGCTTCCGCTTTTGAAAGATCCAGAGTACCAGCGCCTTTATCTTCAACAGACGGAGTCTCAGCAGCATCCCCATCATCAGATATTATCTGACGGATGGATTCTAATATTTCCTCGATAGAAGGCTCTTGCTCCCCTTGTTCTGTCTTTTGTCTTTCTGCCATATCCCTATACTTTAGACTATTTCATTAAATCTGTGATAACAAAATATTTTACCCCTTCATTTGTAAAATATTAATTAAAAAAAAGCGAGTCAGTTTAATTTTTTATGCTAATAAAACTCAAATAACTACAAAGCCTTGCTTAATTTTTCAATTATTTGAGATTTATGACAAATATTATAGCTAATCTCTTGACCTCTAATTAAGAATCTATATATATAGCATATTGCCAAAACTATTGGATAAAGGCGCGGTGGCAGAATGGCGATGTAGAGGACTGCAAATCCTCGAATGCCGGTTCGATTCCGGCCCGTGCCTCCAAATTTTACCTATATGTCAATTATCGTTATTAACTAGCTGCATACAAGTTATTGTTGCTAGAATAACCTCCTGTGTTATTAAACAATTTAACATCTAAGGAGACTAAGAAATGAAATGTGCGTGTCAAAGTAATATGAGTACTTTTGAAGGAGCTGTTCGTGTTTTCGTAGGATTTCTTTTAATGGCTCTTGGTATTTATATGAATAGCGGCATTCTAGTTGCTGTATCATTTATACCTTTAATAACAGGCGTTGCTCGTAAATGCCCTATTTATAAAATTTTCAAACTATCCGCTTGTCAACTGCCTGAACCTAAAAAAGCAGCAGATAAAAAACACGCAAAGAAGTAAGTCTAAGAAAGATTATAGGTTAATCCAATCAATCGGCTCCTTGCCTTTTTGAGCTAGGTATTCATTTGCCTTTTTAAAATGTCCACAGCCTAGAAAACCTCTATGAGCGGAGAGTGGCGATGGGTGAGGAGCTTGTAGAATCAAGTGTTTCTTAGAATCTATGAACTCCGACTTTTTCTGAGCATAAGAACCCCAGAGCAGAAAAACAACTCCGTCGCATTTTGCGTTCACGGTTTTGATTACATTATCGGTAAAAGTTTCCCATCCCTTACCCTGATGAGCCCCAGCTTTTGCCTGCTCCACTGTAAGAGTAGCATTTAAAAGTAATACGCCCTGCTTTGCCCAGCTGGTTAAATCACCTGAATTGGGTAGATTGCAGCCATATTCGCTTTCTATCTCTTTATATATATTACGCAGACTTGGCGGTAGCTTCACACCTTTACGAACGGAAAATGACAGACCATGAGCCTGACCTTCACCGTGGTAAGGGTCCTGCCCTATTATAACAACTTTTATTTGATTTAACGCAGTCGTATTCAAAGCGTTAAATATTTCCGAACCCTTTGGATAAATAATTTTGCCTGAGTTTTTTTCTTCCTGCAGAAACTTCTTAAGCCCTATCATATAAGGCTTATTGAACTCACCATCCAAAGCTTCAAGCCATGTTTTTTCTAGTTTTATTTCAACTCCGCCACTCACTATAAACTCCTTAGATACTATTTGCCCGATTGGCACAACCTGTGTAATATTCAGTTAAGTTATTATAATATAGGAGCATAACTAATAAATGAAAAACATTATCTTAATGCGACACGGCAGGTACGTCAGGGAAGAAGGCGGTGATCCTTCCTTGAGTCAAGACGGAATAGCTGAGATATTTGATCTTTCAAGAAACCTAAAGGCTATATATGACATTGATGCCGTTTATTACTCCCCCGCTACCAGAACAAAAGAAACAGCCCTTATAGTGACCGCTGTAACAGGAGCTAAAGAAAGTATCTCCTACCCTTGGCTTTACGAGCATGACCGCTGTGCCACCAACCTGAGGGAGTTTGAGGATAGTTTGAATACCGTTTGCATAGTCACCCACTCCCCTAATCTGGATGAGATAATGAACTTTCTTTGCAAACCTAAAGATTTCGAAGCTTATGTAAATAGAAAAACCCTTACCCACTATGGCTTAATGGGAAAGGCTATAACTATGGAATTTCAAATCGATGGCTGGTCAAGTTTGGGGTATAAAATCGACTATGAGCTCAATTATATTGCTGGAGAGATTTACCCCGAGGAATATAAAGATATTAAGCAAAAAATTTATGGCTTAGAAATCAAACACTTACAAGATTCAGCATAATATTACCCGCAACTAAAAAATGATGTTTTTTGAAGTTTTTTCTTGACTTTACGGAACAAAAATATAAATTCAGCATTCATTGTTTATAATTTATTAAAGAAAAGGTCTTAATACTATGGCTTCTAAGAAAAAAGGTCCAAGAGCTCCTGTTAAAATGGTAAGTTCAGCTGGCACAGGTCATTGCTACTACACTGAGAAAAACTCACGCAATACTACTGAAAAACTTAAAATGAGAAAGTTTGATCCTATTGTGCGTGAACACGTAGAGTATACCGAAGGCAAAATGAAGTAATTTCCTTTTCCGTTATTTTAGCGGATATGGCGGAATTGGTAGACGCGCAAGTTTCAGGTATTTGTGGACGCAAGTTCGTGGAGGTTCAAGTCCTCTTATCCGCACCATTCCTCTTAAAAAGGTTTTAAAGAAACCGCTGTTTTATACGGCGGTTTTTTTGTTATAATTAAAAATCAAAACAACAACTATAAGGAGTAATCAAAATGAGTGGGCATCATCCTGACTGGTTACAAAAAGATCAATATTTGATGAAAGATGGAAAAAAGAAACTTGTAGACGAGTTCTATTTCGTATCATCCCCTGTACACAATAGTGATGAGCTTGTTGTAATAGTGGGTGGTAAAGAGGCAAAGTTTTCATCTCTTAAACCTATACCGGCAAATGAAGCAACCTTGCCAGAACATCTTCGAAAAAATCAGTTAGTTGAATTTGGTGAAAGAACAAATACGACGTTTGACGTTATATCAAATATATGGTTGAAACAGGGGAAAGACCGTAAAGAGATAGTTGTAATGGTATCTTTCGAAAACTACCCTTTCTCGATAGAAGCAAACAATGTAAGAAAAATATCTGAAGAAAACCAAGAGAAAGCTAAAAAATTCACCGCAGAAAGACAAGCTAAAAAAGATCATGAAGAACAAATGAATAAAGTTTTCAGAGCTCTTTCTAAAATAAATAACAGGAAAAAATTTTGATAGATATCTTCGCATAGGTGGGGTTAAGTGGAGACAGACTAATGTAATCTCCTGGTTATAAAGCAACACTAAAAGAAGCAAGATAATTATCTAAAGTTCTCAACTTGCCGAAATCTTTTAACTCTCCTTCGTTTTAAGTTATTGATTTTAAATAATTAATTAAAAATTATAAAATAATCATTTACATAATACCTAGTTTATTGTAAGGTGTCTTTCATTACATCAACCGATTCTAACTAGGAGAAAAACCATGAATTCTAAAATGAAAAAAGCACGTTCTATCGCAGGTACATTTACTCTAGTCGCACTGCTAGGTCTGAGTGCTGCAAATCTCTACAAAATGACTACAAAAGATGTCAACAAAATAGATAACAAAAAGCTAACAGAAGAAGATTTGCGCAAAGAATTCCTTAGAACTGCTAGTAATAGAGGCACATTAGCTTGCACTTATAAGGGCAAAGAAACATTTAGCGGTGAATATTTCAACTTCAAAGGTGAAAAAAATAATCGCATGAGAGTTAATTATATTGATGGAAACGAGCTAAAAGAGAAAAGTTTCAAAATGGATAAGTGCGTGGCACAAGAATTAAAGAGGTAACAGCTTTTATCTCAAATAAAAAAACAGCTCTTAGTAATAAGGGCTGTTTTTTATTGTGCAATTTAATTGACAATTGTTAAAAAAAACACTTAAGATGATTTTCATAAGTTTAAATACTTATATTGATTCGGTTTTAATGAAATTTGAAAGGAAACTTAAGATGCAATTAGGTAATAGAAAAATTCAAGTTGGACAAATCAAACTTCCTATAGGAAAATTAGAGGCAAATCGCATTACAATACCAGGACAAGCTAGCTTTGCAAATTTATTTGCAGGTGCTTTATCGTTAAGTATTGGCGATGGGACAAAATATGCTATGACAAAAAATGCGGCACATTTGGAAAGTGGAATGTCTGCCCATTCTTAACGAAACCTTAAAATATAATATTACAGGAGAAAGACGATGATAACAGGGGCTATCAATCTTCGAAACAAAGATAATCATATTTTTAATCGTCTTTCTCCCGCACATGGGCAATATGTTGAAATAGCACAGGTCGAAACTGATCGGCAATATGTATTCATTGCGGTAGAAAGAGATGTTCTTAAACGCTCCTTAGCGGAAAGGTTCTGGGGACAAAAAATATCCACTGAAGAATATACTAAACTACGTAGAGAAGTCCTTGAATGGGATCTGCAATCACTATTAATTGAATACGACAAGCAAAGCAGTGCTCTTATTCTGCAACGTAACCAACAGGCAGAATGCGGTTTATATGCATCAATTAAAGATGGAATCCTTTACCTTCATTGGGATCCTGTAACTTTTTACCCTCTGCTTGACACAAAAAATATGGTGGATACGGTTGCCTGTGCAGCACTGCTTGACCTACATTTGCGTTACAGCTCTAAAACCATTTTTAAAGCAATCACCCACATTCCCGAACGAGCAAAAATTATTATAGAGAAGGATAATATAACTGTAGTTCGACCAGATCACATCGACCCACCTAAAGCAATTCCACTCAAAGACGGTGCAGACCCGATTGCCACATTTCATGAAATGATATATAAGAATATTTCTAGATGGGATTTTGAGCCAGAAACAGTCAGTACTATTCTAAGTAGCGGGCTTGACACAACAATTATCACTAATTTGTTGGCAAAAAAGATACAGCCCCACACTCTGCACAGCTACGGCTATTGGATGATGGATAAAGAAAGACAACGAATTAAAGAAATGCGACAGGAGACGGTTAATAAACTAAGCCTTATTGATTTTTATCCTAAAATTGAAGAAAATTTTAAAGAGGCCTATTCCCTGAAGGCTGGTAAATGGTGGCCACATCAAACCCAAACTGATTTTGCTGAACTTATGCTAGCAAGAAGAATGGAAACTGACAATATTACCCTTGCTTTTTCAGGTATGGGAGGCGATGAGCTTTGCACCCTTACACAAGAAGAGCGAGCAGCCATGTCCATTACCCCAAACAGAACTACTCCTGGACTAGACGAATCTTCACATAACGGTTTTTCACTTGTAAAACCGGAACTGCAACAGGCTTTCAAAGCGGATACAGAAATTGCATGGCCAAATGGTTATATAGGATTTTCAGAACCTTATATGGCAAGTAACATCGGTATTTTTTTTCTAAGACACGGAGTTTGGACAGCTAACCCTCTAGGTAACGCCTCTCTTCATATGTTCACAAACTTTCTTCCACCAGAATGGCGTTACAAAAGAAAGCTTAGCAAAGAAGCTCTGACCCGCTTGGGTTACGGCCAGTCCTTCACCAACCAAACTCCTAAAGAAGGTTTGGGCGACACCATGGAAGAATTAATGTTGACTCGTGATTGGGATAACTTCTTCCGTGAAGCTGCAATTTTTGACCTCAACATTATACAAAGGGAAAAACTAATTGAAGGCGTTAAAATTTTTAAAGAAACCCATAGCGTAAACGTTATTATAAAACTTATGATGGCTTGGCATGTAGAACTGGGATTAAGAAGCGTTCTTGGATAATCTATAATTTCATTCAGCAGTAATGCAACCCTTATCCGCGAAATACACTCTATTTCTGCCATTATCTTTTGAATGATACAATTCATCATCAGCTCTTTTAAGAGCATCTTTAGGTGAGATTGCTTCTTTTTCTATAAGCACAGCACCTATACTTACGCTCACCTTTAATTCTTTATCACCGTTGCCGACTTTAAAAGTTTCACAGCATATATCTTTGCGAACTCTTTCAGCTACCTGCATGGCAGTATCTATACTAACATCTGGTAACACTACGCAAAACTCCTCGCCGCCATATCTTGCAACCAAGTCAACACTTCGAAGGTTTCTTTTTACGCGATTAGCAAAAACCTGCAAGACATCATCACCTACATCATGGCCATTTTGATCATTTATGCTTTTAAAATGGTCTATATCAAGCATCATCACGCATAGTGATTTCTGTGCGGCAACATTTTTCTCTATAAGCTTTTCCATGTGAGCCATTAAATAACGGCGATTATAAAGTCCTGTAAGACTATCGGTTAAAGCTAAAGAGAGGCTTTCCTCATAATTGTTACGCAACCTGTCTTGATACCTTTTTCTGCGGACTTGGGTTCTAACCCTTGCTAAAAATTCGTTATTGTCGATAGGCCTCATAATATAGTCATGAGCCCCTATTTCTAATGCTCTAGCAACCCGCTTAATATCTATATCTTCGCAAATGGTAAGCACAGGAATAGCTCTTGTGCTTTCATGTGAACGCAAGAAAGAGCAAAGACGCAAACCGTCTTCATCCATTAAATTTAAACTTACTATTATCAAATCAAAACTTTGACTGTCAGCTAATGCCAAGGCTTCATGGCCATTGTCAACCGCCATAATTTCACTTTTATCTACAGATAAAATTTCTCTTATCTTTTCAACTTCAAAGCTTTTATCTTCAACTATCAATATTTTTGCACCGGCAGTATTCTCGGTGAAAGCTATAGGATTTTCATTTGAAAACCCTAAGTGGTTTGCGGTGTTTTCACGCACCAACCATTCATCTATGGTCATTTTGAGACGCACCAGAGAACGCACCCTAGCCATTAAAGAAACATCATCAACTGGCTTGCTTAAAAAATCATCTGCCCCTACTTCTAGGCCCTTAACCTTATCAACACTATCAGTCAGTGCTGTTACCATTACAATTGGAATATGCGAGGTTGCTGGATTGTTTTTAATGTGCTTGCAAACGTCAAAGCCGTTCATATCCGGCATCATTACATCAAGCAAAATTATATCAGGTGATTGGGTTTCAGCCTTTAGTATGGCTTCTTTTCCGCCCATAGCGGTAATGACATCAAAGTACTCGCTGCTTAACTTAGCTTCAAGCAACCTCACATTCGGCAAAATATCATCTACTACTAGAACCCGAGCTGTCATGATTAAATCCTACCGCACATAAAGCTATTTATCCAAATACTTATTTACTACTCGCATGAATTCAGTAAGTGAGATAGGTTTAGAGATATAATCTTGGCACCCTCCCTCAATCATCTTCTCTTCATCGCCCTTCATGGCGAAGGCGGTTACGGCAATCACAGGTATGTGCTTTAAAGCGTCGTCTGACTTCAACCAAGCAGTAACTTCAAGCCCTGAAACTTCAGGTAATTGAATGTCCATCAATATCAAATCAGGCTTATTCTTGTGAGCTATATCTAAAACGTCTCTTCCGTCAGTGGCTTTAAACACTTCGCACTTGTTTACTTCCAGAAGATCTTCAAACAGTTTCATATTCAGTTCATTGTCTTCAACTATCAAAACTTTTCTTGTCATAAGAGACCCAATCTAAAAACAACACCTGCACCAGTTACTAGTTGTAGTTACTATCAATTAACAAATGGTTAATTTTTTATTAAAATTTGAAAAAACTTCCGGACTATAGGGAATCAAACAAAAGTTCATGGTTACTATAGCTGTTAGCCTTTATTATGTTGTAATTGTTAAGTTTCTGTTTATAAAAATTAAAACTAAGTAAAAACAACCCATTACAGAAATTTGCAAAAATAAACTTTTCTTTAACTAATTATCTGATATCATTGGGGTAGGGTAAGAAAAGTATTTTCGAACCCAAAAACATAATAGCTCACAACCTAGGAAAGGAAACCAAGCTATGGCAGATAATATCACACTAACCGCTGCGATGCGTTCAAACCTATTGACCCTTCAAAGCACAACTTCAAACATTGGTAAAATTCAAAACGTTTTGGCTACTGGTAAAAAAGTGAACTCAGCACTAGATGATCCTACTGCTTTCTTCGCTTCACAAGCCCTACTAAACCGTTCAAACGACTTGTCAGCTCTATTAGACGGTATGGGTCAGTCAATCCAAACTCTAAAAGCTGCTGATGATGGTATTACATCAATCACTAGCTTGATCAACCAGATGAAATCAGTTGCTCAATCAGCAAAAGATGGTGCTACTAACTCAGCTAATGCTACTGCTTTTTCTGAAGACTTCGCTCTAGCAGATCAAAGTGGTGCTAACTTCTTAACTGCTATCGGTGCCGCCGACACTAACACAATTGCTGTTGCCGTTAACGGCGTTGCTCTTGGACCAGTGACAGTTGCTACTGGTGAAAGCTTGAGTAGCTTAGCAGGTAAATTTGACGCTCTAGCTGGTATTAGTGCTTCAGTAGTTCAAGGTGAAACTGCCGGTACTCTACGCATGAAAATAGTTGCTGATACTGCTGGTCAATCTCTTACTTTCACAGATACTGCTAACGTTACTGTTGTTGAAATGGGTTGGAAGCAAGATGACGCAGCTGGTACAGCTTACGTTTCTGGTGTTGCTGTTCTTCCAGGTACTGGTGCTCCGGTTGATATGACTTCTCTTCAAACTTCTTACGATGGTTTGAGAACTCAGATCACTCAGTTGGTTGAAGATGCTGGCTACCGTGGTACTAACCTTTTGAACGACCAAGACTTGATCACTACTTTCAACGAAGATGGTACTTCATCACAAACTGTTCAAGGTGTTGAATACACAGTTGGTGCCGTTGGTTCAAGAATTAACGTTTCAGCTGCTGACTTCTCTTCTGTTGCTGCTATTGATGCTGCAATTGCTGAAATTTCAGACTCTTTGACTAACCTTCGTGCAGACTCAAAAATCTTTGGTAACGCCTTAGCGGTTGTTCAAACTCGTGAAGACTTTACTAAAAAATTGATTGCTAACTTGAAAGAAGGTTCTGACAAACTAGTTCTTGCCGATACAAACGAAGAAGGTGCAAAATTACTTTCATTGCAAACTTCTCAACAGTTGGGTATCCAAGCTCTATCTTTGGCAGCTCAATCTCAACAAGCCGTTCTTCAATTGTTCAGATAATAAGAACAAGTATAAGAACAAAACTAATAAGAGCCGGTGGGAGAAATCCCGCCGGTTTTTTTTATTAGCATTTTACAAACATCATGCTAGAATTTAAAAAAACAACTAACAGGATGTATTGTTATGGCTAAAGAAATCGAAAATGCACTTCCACAAGTAAAAGCCCAATATGAGGATTTCCCTTACCCAACGAGAAACCCTGAGGATGAAAAAAAATTTATTATTATGACCATGAGTTCTCTTTTACCTCAAATTAACCATATGGGATTCAAAGGAAAACAAGATTTTAACAATTTCAGAGTACTAGTAGCGGGCGGCGGCACGGGTGATAGTGCAATTGCTTGGGCAGAATGTCTACGCAACAAAACCAATTCTGAAGTTATATATTTGGACATGAGCACGAAGAGTATGTCGATTGCACAAGAACGTGCAAAAATTCGCAAGCTTGAAAATATAACTTGGCTTAATGAAAGTCTGCTGGATATACCAAAACTTGGCTTGGGTAAGTTTGATTTGATCGACTGCTCTGGCGTATTGCACCATCTTGCCAGCCCTGATGACGGTTTGAATGCACTAAAATCGGTACTTAATCCCAAAGGCGTGATGTATATAATGGTCTATGCCCAATATGGACGTTCTGCCATTTATATAATGCAGGAATTATTGCGTATGGTTAATTTATCTGAGGATAATAGGCAAAAGAAAATTATCAATGCCAAGAAAATACTAGAAAGCCAGCCCTCTTATAACCTATTTAATATTTTACAAGGTTTAAAAGTTTGGCATTACAACGACACCAAAAGCGATGCAGGTCTATATGACTTACTACTCCATTCTCAAGATAGAGCCTATACAATATTAGAAGTTTATGATTGGCTAGAACGTTGTGGGTTGAGGATGGTTGGCGAACCTGGTTACAAATACGAAACTAAACAATATCTACCGGGTACATATATAAAGGATAAGGAGCTATTAGACCTTATCCAGACATACCCAATCAAAATACAACACGCTATCGGCGAAGCTATGTCAACTACAATCTCTCGTCATTGCTTTATGTGTACCCATGAAGATAACAAAGATACCGAGGCTAAATTAACAGATGATGATATGGTATTGTATAGAGGAAACGACCCTTATACTAACTTTAAAGAGCTCGCAAATATAGCATTACAACGGAACGAAAGCTTTACTATAACTTACGACAGTCTCCCATCAAAACCCGAAGTAGAAATACCTAATGGGAAATATATAGTCAGTTTGTTAAACCAAATAGATGGCGAACGCACAGTTAAGGAAGTTATAGAAGCAGTTAAAAATAGCCCTAAATATGAAGGCAAAGAAATTGATGAAAAATTATTAATGGAAGAGCTAGCATTGCTGCTTAAATCATTAAGGCGTGCTATGCAATTATTCTTAAAGCACAAATCCATACAGCCATATGACACCGTTCAAGAAATGGTTACGCGTGTGATGGATATGTATAAAAAGTAAAAAAACTGTTCAAAATTATTAACGCTTGTGTTATAATAGTAGTTGGTAGAGAAGCTACTATTTAACAAGCCCAAGGAGAGAACTCATGGCACTGATCATAGATCTAAAACCTCATGAAAAATTTATAATAGGCGACTCCCTTATCACAAATGATAAGCTGAAAGCTCGTTTACATATTGAGGGTACCGCACCTATTCTACGCGAAAAAGACATTATGCTAGAAAAAGATGCAAAAACATTATGCGAAAAGGTTTACCTAGCTATAGAGCTTATGTATCTATCTAAAGACCCTAAAGATTTACATGAACCTTATTTCGAACTTATAAAAGAAATACAACAAGCAGCTCCAAGCACTGCATCGTTTTTCTTAAAAATAAATGAATTTATTTTAGACAATAAATATTACAAGGCTCTAAAAGAAGCAAAGGGCCTAATAGAATACGAAAGGAAGTTGATAGGAAATGTCAAATAACAACCCTTACAATCAGGCAACTCAATCTTATACAAAGGCAGAGGCTGAAAAGACAGGTAGAGATCTTGAAGCGGCCGTGCTGCTTAAATCTTCTATTAAAATGGAAATGCTTGCAAAAAAAATGAAGAGTGGAGAAAAAGTCAGGGTACAAGAGATCGGAGATGTTCTTGATGCCAACCAAAAAATTTGGCAGGTATTCCTTGACAATATGATGGATGATAATTTTCCAGTTCCTCAGGAGATAAAAAACAACATCGCCAATCTTGCCGTGTTCATATTCAAGAGAACTAACGAAGTGTTCTTAACTGGCGATCCAAACAAAATTGACGCTCTAATAGATATCAATCGCAACATTGCTACTGGGCTTAACAAAAACCCTACTCCTGTTAATAAAGATAAAGACAAAACGGCAGGCGGTGACGCTCAATCATCAACCTTAAGTTCTATCGATAGCAGTGTTTAGGAAGTTTTTTAAGCGAACACAAATCCCTCACCATCAAATGATGAGCTAGTGTTGCTTGATGTGCCGTAAGAAGCGGCTTTAGCGTAACTTGAAACGGCCATAGAAACCGTAGCCCTATCAACGGTACCTACAGATGAATCGCTTACTGAGGACGTTCCTGAAGAAGTCATTGCTGTATTGGTAGACTTGTCTTTTGTTGTGGGTTTAGTTGACTCAGCGTATCTTTCGTTAGAAGCAATCAATCTCTGTGCTTGTTGGAAAGCTCTAAGCTGCCCTTCTGTTGGGAATTGTCTTTTAACTTCACCAGTCTTTAGTGAACGATATTCAAGGATTGCTCTATCAACATTTGTATCAACGCGGATACGAGGGATAACAACGTCTAGGTCAGTCAATGTAGTTGTAGCAACAGATTTACTATCGCTACTATCAGAGACAGATAAAGACATCTGAGACAATTGCCCAGATACACTTCCACCTACACTGTCTATGTATCCTACATCTAACATTTGGTTTCTACCTCACACACACATAACGGTAAACTGATTCCTACACACACTTAAGTCTACCCTATATATCTCCATAATAACCGATTTTAAGAAAAAAATCAAGTCATTTGAATCGTTTAATGATTTTACTTAAAGGTAATACACTCTGGAAACTCTTGATTATAAACAAAAAAACTATACAAAACATACGATTGAAAGACTGTTAGCGTGTTCAAACAGTCATTCTATAGTATTAAAAAATAACAAAATATTATGTTAATATAATAAAAATCTATAAAAAAATCAACAATAATGACAGGCAAAAATTGCCTAGTTAGTAAAAATCTACTATTATATGAAACTGAGGGGAAAACGGTTTATTAAAGGATCTAAAAGTTCTTTAATTTTATGGTTTAATTTTTAACTTTAACTACAAGAAAATTAAGGTGGGTTTGGCGTGGATTCTCTTTTTGATGCATTAAAAAATATGGGTGCTAGCAGATTGGCTGCTATGCTGCTTACATTCTTCGGGTTGGTTATATTTTTTATTTATATAGCTTTGCGTTCTAACGCACCTGGAATGACAATGTTATATTCCGGCCTTTCCTCTTCTGACGCCACAGAGATTTCCGCCAAGTTAAGTGTAGCCAATATTGATTATAGACTACTAGAAGATGGAGCAAGAATAGACGTTCCTCAACAAACTGTGGGTAAAGCCCGTATGCTTTTGGCACAAGAAGGTTTACCAAGACGTGGCAGCGTGGGCTATGAAATATTCGACAAAAAACAAGCTTTTGGAACAACCAGCTTTGTGCAAAATATAAACAAGGTAAGAGCTCTTGAAGGAGAATTAGCAAGAACAATCGGCACAATAGACAATGTAAAAAACGCCAGAGTGCACTTAGTCTTACCTGAACAAAAACTTTTCAGCCGTGAAATTGATCCGGCAAGTGCCAGCGTGTTCTTAAACCTAACTGAGCCTGGTGCTATGGGTAAAGAACAACTGCAAGCTATCCAACATATCGTGGCGGCGGCTGTACCTAACTTAAAATCTTCTAAGGTTACCGTTGTTGACCAAAGCGGAAATCTTTTAGCTAAGGGCGATGATGACAGCACAATAGGCAATAACGCTAGCAACAGCAGTGACATGAAATCCAGCTACGAAAAACGCATGGAGAGATCCATAGAAGAAATAATCGGTAAAGTGGTTGGTTTTGGAAAAATAAGAGCAACCGTAAGTGCTGAAATGAACTTTGACGTTATTAGCAGAAACTCTGAAAGCTACGACCCTGAAGGACAGGTTGTTAGATCAACCCAAACAACATCTGATGAAAATATAGACAATTCAGGTTCTACTAAAAATGCAGTCTCTATTGAAAACAATTTACCTGGGTTAGGTGATGCCGCTGCTGCAGGTGCTTCAGAGCAAGTCCCAGGAATTAAAAGTAACCGCACAGAAGAAATTACAAACTTCGAAATTACAAAAACAGTTGAGAGTGTTGCAAAATCAATCGGTGAAGTTGAAAAGCTTTCAATAGCTGTTTTAGTTGATGGTATTTATGACGTAGACACAACAGTTACAAAGCCTGTAGACGCTCCTGTGGATTGGGTAGCACCTCGCAAATACAAACCTAGGGCTCAAGAAGAACTAGACAAGATAGAAAAGCTTGTGAAAACAGCGGTGGGTTTTGATAAAAACCGTGGCGATACTCTGGAAGTAGTAAATATGCAATTTGCGGAAGATATAATCTCCGGAGACTTGATTAAGGACGACACCAAGATTATGGGCTTCAACAAGGCAGACCTATTGCACATAGCTGAAACACTAACCTTAAGCGTAGTTGCTGTTTTGGTTATACTGTTAGTATTAAAACCTCTGGCAGCTCATATAGCGGCTTCTTCAAAAGGAAGATCCGGAGTTTCTATGGCTGATGAACATTCAATGATAAGCGGCGGATACAGTCAACAAGCTCAACTTGCAGCTCCTGACTCTCAATCACAGCAAGCACCTGAGCAAACCGAACTTGAGGCCATGATAGATATGTCGCAGGTCGAAGGAAGGGTTAAGGCTTCCTCGGTGCAGAAAATAACAGAATTGGTGGATAACCATCCAACAGAAACAGTATCAGTTATAAGAACTTGGCTATCACAGGAGAGTTAATAAATGAGAGTTCGCGAGGATTATAGAACATTAACAGGCGCGGAAAAATCGGCGATATTGTTGCTTTCTTTAACCGAAGATCAAACCACACGCATCTTTGAGCAATTGGACGAAGATGAAATTATGATAGTTTCTCAAACTATGTCCAACCTTGGTAAAGTGAGTGCAAACGTTACTGAAAGGCTTTTTGTTGAATTCGCCGAAAACATGAGCTCAACCAACTCCCTTGTAGGCTCGCTTGATAGTACAGAACGTCTGCTTGTAAAATCACTCGGCAAAGACCGCGTGGACGCCATCATGGAAGAAATTCGTGGCCCTGCCGGACGCACTATGTGGGAAAAATTAAGTAACGTTAACGAAGAAATTCTCGCTAACTATCTGCAAAAAGAATATCCACAAACCGTGGCAGTGGTTATATCAAAAATCACACCTGAACACGCAGCTAAAGTTTTAGCTATGTTACCGCAAACCTTTGCAATGGAAGTTGTGATGCGTATGTTACGTATGGAAACAGTGCAGAAAGACATTTTGGAAGATGTTGAGAAAACTCTTAGAACTGAGTTCATGTCTAACCTTGCTAAAACAAGCCGCAGGGATTCACATGAAATGATGGCGGAAATTTTCAACAATCTTGACAGAACCGTTGAAGGTTCTTTTATGACTGCCCTTGAAGAACGCAGCCCTGACGCAGCTGAAAAAATCCGCAGTTTGATGTTCACGTTTGAAGATCTCGGTAAACTCGATCCTACAGCTATTCAAACCATTATACGTATGGCTGATAAAGAGAAAATGCCTATTGCCCTTAAAGGTGCTTCTGATTTGATGAAAGGCCTGTTCTTCTCGAATATGTCTGAACGTGCCGCCAAGATGATGAAAGAAAGCATGGAATCTATGGGACCCGTTAAACTCAAAGATGTTGAGGAAGCTCAACAAAGCCTTGTTAACGTGGCTAAAGCTCTTGCCGATAAAGGTGAAATCGTTATTTCTTCTGGCCAAGAGGAAGATCAACTTATTTACTAATTTTAAGGGTAGAAAGATTAAGTTTTATGACTGATTATAAAAAATTCATGTTCGATAACAATGATTTCAGTGCCGCAGCTATGAACACTGTTGTTATCACCTATTCCGAAGAGGAATATTTATCAGCAAAAAACCAAAGCTTTCTCCAAGGTAAAGAAGAAGGAATAAAAGAGACTCGTCAACAGCAAGAAGAAAAAATAACTCAGTTGCTGCAAAAAGCTCTTAGCAGCATAGATGCTCTGACACAGGCTGAAAACCGTAGAGAAATTGAGAAATTTATAGATTCTTCAAAACTTAGCTTGTTAATAATAAAAAAACTGTTGCCTGAATTAGCTATAAAATATTCTTTAGTGGAAGTTGAAAACACAATAATCGACAGTATCAAATCCAGAAAAGATGAGCCTCGTATAAATATATTCGTTAATGAACAGCATTTGGAAATTATAAGAAAACGAGTGCATGAAGATTTAAGCCAAAATAACTTAACTACGCAAATCAATATAAACTCTGACCCTGCAATTTCTATGACCGATTGTCGAGTTGAATGGGCTGAAGGTAGCTCGGAAAGAGTATTCGAAGATTTATTAAAACAAATAGAAACGGCAATAAACAACGCCATTACAGGATTAGAAATAAAAAGAGACAATACATAACAGGAGTAAGAAATGACAGACGATATAAAGAAAAACGTTGAGTTCGATGAAATAAGACAAGGTGAAGTGGTAGCGGCTGAGGAAAAAGACATCAATGCCATAATGGATATTCCAGTGCAAATTTCTGCTGTTCTGGGAAAATCAACTATGCAAGTTAGCCAGTTGTTGAAACTGGGACGTGGTGCGGTGGTGGATTTGGATCGCAAAGTTGGTGAATCAATTGACATCTACGTTAATAACCGCCTTGTAGCACGCGGTGAAGTTATAGTTATGGACGACCGTTTAGGTGTGACCATGACTGAAATCGTGAAATCAGACAGACCACAATAAAGAATTTGTGATGTGAGGAATTATTAACTATGCGTCTAATGATTATCGGAAGTTTAAGCGGACAGATAAGTCAGGCAAGTAAAATGGCCATAAATCGTGGTGCTAAAGTTACGCATGCCGAAGATGTTGAGCAAGCTATGGGTGCCTTGCGTTCAGGCAAAGGTGCCGAGCTGATAATGATAGATGTTAAATTCGATGTAGCCAAATTAATAGGCCTATTACAGACAGAGCGTTTCGCAATTCCTGTTGTTGCCTGCGGTACTGATAATGACACCGCCGCCGCTGTAAGATCCATTAAGTCCGGTGCTAAAGAATATATCCCTCTTCCACCTGATGCCGACCTGATCGCCGCTGTACTGCAAGCCGTTACGGATGACAATAACAATATGATAGCGGGCGATGCCTCAATGAAATCTATCATATCAATGGCTGACAAGGTTTCTCCTAGCGATGCTACTATATTGATCACAGGAGAGTCTGGTACCGGTAAAGAAGTTATGTCCCGTTACATCCACCAAAAGAGTAAACGCTCTTCAGGTCCTTTTATATCTCTTAACTGTGCGGCAATACCTGAGAATTTGATAGAGTCAGAACTCTTCGGCTACGAAAAAGGTGCCTTTACTGGGGCAAATGCCCGCCGTATAGGTAAGTTTGAAGAAGCTAACGGAGGAACACTCCTTCTTGATGAAATAAGCGAAATGGATTTAAACTTACAGGCAAAACTGCTTCGTGCAATCCAAGAACGTGTTATAGACCGCATAGGCGGTAAAGAGCCAGTTAAGGTTGATATCCGCCTTATTGCCACCAGTAACAGAAAATTGGAAGAATACGTTAAGGCCGGCAAGTTTAGGGAAGATTTATACTTCCGCCTGAATGTTATTAGTTTAAAACTCCCTCCATTAAGAGACCGCCCTTCCGATATAATTCAGTTGGCACAATTGTTCGCTGATAAATACAGTGCCCAAAATGGTTTTGATAAAAAGAAAATATCAGCCGCTGCGGAAAAGGCTTTGAAATCTCATACATGGCCGGGCAACGTGCGTGAACTTGAAAACACCATGTACCGTGCAATATTAATCTCTCAAGAGAATGAGATAGAACTGGCATCAGTGCAAATTAGCGGTGAAGAGCAAATCTCTTCAACTGAAAAACTTAATCAAACAGCACAGGCGTTGGTTAATCAATCATCGACTGACGGCGGAGCGTTAGTAGGAAGAACGGTTGCGGATGTTGAGCGTGAGCTTATATTAAACACCCTTGACCATTGTCTGGGCAATCGCACTCACGCTGCTAACATATTAGGTATATCAATACGCACACTGCGTAACAAGTTGAATGAATATAAAGAGCGGGAAGCGGTAAATGGCTGAAAACACAACAACCGCTAAAACTAGTTTCAAAATATCTGGTGATATAGTCTTAGCTATGGGCATAGTCGCTATTATAGTGGTACTTATAATGCCTCTGCCTAAATGGATGCTAGATATTTGTTTGGCAATATCACTTACTCTGTCTGTACTTATAATGATGACAGCTTTATTTATTGAAAGACCACTAGACTTAAGTGCTTTCCCTACCATATTGCTTATTACCACAATGTTAAGGCTCTCACTCAACCTTGCCTCAACTAAACTTATATTGGCAGATGGACACCAAGGGCCAGAGGCCGCGGGGCAAATAATTAAAGCATTTGGCGAGTTTGTCATGCAAGGCAACTTCGTTATTGGTATTATAGTTTTCTCCATATTAATAATTGTTAACTTCGTAGTTATTACCAAAGGTGCGGGGCGTATCGCAGAGGTTGCAGCCCGATTCAGCTTAGATGCTATGCCTGGTAAACAGATGGCAATAGACGCCGATCTTTCATCGGGGTTGATTAATGAAGACGAAGCAAAGCTACGCAGGAGCGAGCTTGAACAAGAGAGTTCATTCTTCGGAGCCATGGACGGTGCCTCGAAATTCGTACGCGGTGATGCAATCGCCGGCTTACTTATAGTTTTCATTAATATTATCGGCGGTATTATTATCGGGGTTGCTCAAAAAGACCTAAGCTTCGCAGATGCCGCTGCCAGCTACACTCACCTAACCGTGGGTGACGGACTTGTTACTCAGATCCCTGCCCTTATAGTTTCAATTTCTGCCGGTTTACTAGTATCAAAAGCAGGCGTTAGAGGCTCGGCTGATAAAGCCATGTTTGCCCAATTAGGAAGCAATTATAAATCATTGATGTTGAGCTCTGGCTTAATGGGCACAATTGCTGTCCTACCAGGAATCCCTGCTCTGCCTTTCTTGATAATGGCGGGAATTACAGGTTTTCTCGGCTACTCTTTGAAAGAAAATCAAATCAAAGAAAAGAAAGATAAAAAAGATAAACTGGCCGCTGATAAAGCAAACATACCAGTAAAAGAAGAACCTATATCAAAATCTCTAGCCATAGACACTATAAGAGTAGAACTTGGCTACGGCTTACTAGGAATGGTGAACAACCCTGAAAAAGGCAAACTGGCTGATCAAATTAAAGGTCTACGCAAACAATTGGCTGAAAGTATGGGTTTCATTCTTCCTTCTGTTCGTCTGCAAGACAACCTTCAACTGCCTGCTAGCACTTACGTTATCTGTATAAAAGAAATTGAAGCAGGAAGAGGCGTTGTAAGGCCTGATATGATGCTTTGCATGAATCCTACTGGTGACAATATAGACATAGCGGGTGAAAATACTCGCGAGCCTACATTCGGCCTGCCTGCAATGTGGATAAACCCAGATTCAGTGGAAGAAGCAAATATTAAAGGTTATACAGTGGTTGACCCTTCAACTGTTGTTACAACCCATATAACCGAAATTATAAAAGACAATATGGCTGATATGCTTTCATATTCAGAAACTCAAAAACTGCTTGATGAACTTCCTCAAAGCCATCAAAAGCTGATTGCGGATATTTCTCCTGCAAAAGTTTCTATTACAAGTATTCAACGCGTGTTGCAAAATCTGGTGAGCGAAAGAGTTTCAATTCGTGATCTTGCTACCATCTTGGAAGGCATTGCCGAAGCTGTGGGCTTCACTACCAATATAATGATAATAACTGAGCACGTTCGCTCAAGGCTTGCACGCCAACTTTGCAATCAACACGCAACCAGTGAAAACAGTATTATACCTTTAGTTACCTTAGCCCCTAAATGGGAACAGGCCTTCATCGACTCTCTGGTTGGTCAGGGTGATGATAAACATCTTGCTATGGCTCCTAGCCAACTGCAGGACTTTATAAAAGCACTTCGCAAGGTTTATGAGGAAATGGCAATGAAAGGTGAAACTCCTGTGCTGTTGACTAGCCCTGGTATTCGCCCTTACGTAAGGTCAATTGTAGAGCGGTTTCGTCCACAAACCACTATTATGTCACAAAATGAAATTCATCCTCGTGCGAGAATTAAAACCGTAGCTCAGATAAGTTAGGCAAAAAAATAAATGAGACTTAAATCTTTTCACGCAAAATCAATGTCTGAAGCTATGAAGCAAGTTAAAAAAGAACTTGGTGATGACGCTATTATCGTTAACTCCCGCGAGGAAGATAACGGCTGGGTTAAAATTACCGCAGCGATAGAGCAAGACCTCGTACACCCTGCTCCAAAAGAAATTATAAGGGAAAAAGAGCTTAAAGCTTTTTCACCCACTCCTAAAACTGCTAATAAACCAAAAACTAATATTGCTTACAACGAAGATGACATTCAAGAAATAATAACCGATGCAATGCTACGTCATAGAGTTCCCGCAAGAGTTAGTGAAAAGATAATCTCAACTGCCATGACTATTCCAGGCACAGATCCTAAACAAGTATTTATGGACAGCTTAAATAAAATATTCTCTTTCAAAAAATCCCCTACAGTGGGTAAAGAAAGAAAAATAATGTTGGTGGGGGCTCCGGGGGCTGGCAAAACATTGATGGCTGCAAAACTGGCTGCAAAATTTGTGCTTGAAGGCGGTAAACCTGTTGTGCTTACCACAGATACAGCCCGTGCTGGCGGAATAGAGCAGCTTTCAGCGTTTTTGAAAATACTGGATATACCTTTGCATACTGCTAAAAACGCAAAAGAACTTGAAGATAAAATGGCTGAATTTTCCGGACACTCTCAAGCAATTATCGATACCGGTGGGCTTAATCCTTTCGATCCTAATGAAATGAAGTTTTTATCGTCTCTTATTAAGACTAGCAAATTTGAACCTGCCCTTGTTCTTCCTGCGGGTATGGACGCAGAAGAAGCGGCAGAAATTGCTATGGCATTCTCAATACTGGGGGTAAAACAAATTATCCCTACCCGCTTGGATTTCTCACGATATTATGGCGGTATTTTAAATGCGGCAGATAGAGCCGGATTGTACTTTTCAGAGTCTAGTCATAATTCCGAAGTGGCTAACGGTATTTTATATCTTAATTCGGAAATTATGGCAGATTTGCTAATACCTCATTTAAATAAAAAAGGGTAATATAAAATCATGAACGAGATTCTAGAAAAAGAAAAAAACACAACATCTGATGCCGAAGGTAACTCAGGGCATTTGATTGCCGTTGCTTCAGGCAAAGGTGGTGTAGGTAAAACATGGTTTTCTATATGCTTAAGCCAAGCTTTGGCAAAACAAGGTAAAAAAGTATTGTTGTTTGACGGAGACTTGGGTCTAGCAAACATTGACGTTCAACTGGGTTTAATAACCAAACATTCTTTGACTGATGTAATAGAAGGCAACCTTAGCCTCGAACATATAATTGAACCATTTGAAGAAGGCGGTTTCAGTATTGCCGCAGGCACTTCTGGACAAGGATCACTTTCCAACCTACCAGTTCAAAGTCTTCACGCCCTATTGATACAAATTAAAAGAGTTGTACCAAAATATGATGCGGTGATTATAGACCTAGGTGCAGGTATTGACCGTACCGTGCGTTTTGTGGCTTCAGTTGCCGACACAAACATTGTAGTTACAAATGATGAGCCTACTTCGTTGACAGACGCTTATGCCTTTATAAAGCTTAGCCATGCTGCTGGACATTCTAAAAACATTCATACCGTTATAAATTTGGCGAAAAACCAAAAAGACGGTGAAGGCACTTACAATACTTTACTTAAGGCCTGCCAAAACTTCTTGAAGATTACCCCTCCTCTTTTGGGAATAATCAGACAAGACCCGAAGGTTAAAGAATCCATTAGGGCACAAACACCTTTCTTAACACGTTTTCCTAACTCTGAAGCTGCTCAAGATATAGAAAAGATTGCTCAACAGATAGAAAACATAAAAGTAACACGGGAGTAAAAAAATGGCGGATAGCACCTCTTCAATACCGCCATCATCCTCTTCCAGAATTGTTACATCAGACACTTCTAACACTTCATCGCCTAATCAGGTTACACCTTCCAATTCGTCGGAAACGCTTAACCTATTAATCAAACATGCACCTGCCAATTTAAAGGATGCGAAAACTCCACAAACATTGGAAGGCAAGGTTATTTACAGCAACCCTCAAGCAGAGGAAATGCGAGTTAAAATAGGTGAAAATGAAATAATATTAAAAACCGCCCTTAACCTTCCACATAATACAAAAATTATTATAAAAATTTATCAGCAAAATAACCAGCTGATGGCGAATATAAGTGTGATAGGAGAAGATAACCTACCCTTTACTCCTTCAATAGATACTCAAAACGCTGTGGAAACGCCAGCTATTATAAACAACGCAAACTTTACATCTGTATTTCCTGGGCAAAAACTAAACGCAATTTTAACGCCTAATGCTAAGACCGAGGCAATAGACCATTTATTAACTATAATATTCAATATCGACAAAAATAAATTTAAAACAGCAAATTTTGGGGCAGATGATTTAGGCATAGAGTCCGTTTTGTTCAGCGACAATCCTAATGAAATTTTAAATAAGTTTAGTAAGCAAAAAATAGATATTATAACCGAAGCAATCAAAAATATTTTTAATATAAAGACTCATACCCACCAAACAAACTTTGATGGTCACATAAAGCAAGCTTATACACCTACCCGCAAAGATTATGAGGGGGGCAAAAACCAGCAAGGACAAGATCAAAACTTTATGCCTGAAGACACTGGCGATGATTTATTGCAAATATTAGGCAGTTCACTCTCTGTTAATAGAAGAACAGAAAATATTGGTAAAGCTATTCCAACTTCTCAAATTATAAGCGGGATGACTACTGAAAATCTTGAACTGATACAGGGCGGAAATAATCCAACCAATAGCAACCCTCATTACAGCCTGACAGATTATAGAATAGATGTGTTGGAAATTATTACCGATGACGTGGGACTTCCTGATATTGTTAAATACATCAAAAATCTGCACGAAAGGGTTGGAGATCATCAAACACCAGAATACAGAAGCCTGCCTATAAAAATGGCTGAAGTTCAAGACGTTACTCATGATGGATTTCCTATTATTAAGGCATTAACTATAGATCTTGATAATCCTTATGGGGAAAAAGATGAAGAGCTATTCATTATAAAGCAACACGTAAAACTTGAAAAAGGCGACATTATATTATTTAAAGCCGTACCTGTACCTAATATGGTTATGCAATCAAAAAACATTATACTTGATGTTGCCCAATTAATAACTGAAGAATTTGAGCCTTTCAGCGACAGTAAATGGCCGGCTTTAGATGATGCTATAAAGGTTTTAAACAACCTAGCTCCGCAACTAGCACAAAATATTAGCAATTCAATTCCATCACCTACGCAGAATTTTCCTTCAACCGCACTTTTGTTTTTGGCGGCTCTACGGTTTGGATCAATTGAAGGTTGGCTTGGGGCAAATACTTTGCAATTATTAAAAAGTTCAGAAAAAGAAAATCTTGTAAGCACGCTTAAAAACAATTTCGGACGCATTGTTAACCTTTCAAAAGAAGAAAATCTGGGGCAATGGAAAATTATATCTATGCCAATGCTCTATGAAGGTAAACTAGAGCAAATAAAGCTCTATACCCATCACGAATATGAAGGGCAAGAAGGTGATAAAAAAGAAAAACATATAAAATCCATGCGGTTTATATTCAATATTGAACTTTCCCGCATGGGTAAAATGCAACTTGACGGGGCAATAAACAAACCTAAAAAACTTTTAAACATAGCATTGAGAAGCGTGGAAAATTTATCATCTAATATGCGTAACGACATTTCAACTCTGTTCATAAACAGTTTAGAGCAAATGGGCATGAAGGGGGAAATCACATTCCACTCAGGTAAAATTGCTATGATAAAACTCGAAGAAATAGCCTTGGAAAACGATTCATTGCCAAATAATTTTATTGTTTAAGCAACTTCTAGCAATTTAAAAAACGTATCTCCAGTGTTTCTTACCCTAACAGTGGAAATAGCTTCAGCTAACTTGTTGCAAGGTGCCGATACCTCTTCATCATTTGTCCATGTCCAAACAGTCTCTATCCCGAATTCTTTTGCAGTTTTTAAATTCTCTAAACTATCATCGAACATTATAGCTTTTTTAGGATCTACATTAAAAAATTCTAAAAACTCTTTCATACTATTAATGCTGGGCTTACCGTAACCGGAATTCAACGCCATTAGCAAATCGAAAGTTCTAGGGCGGAAAAATTCTATATCCTCTGCACTAAATTTATTTTTTTGCATTATCTTTTGAGTATGCAAAACCTCGCCCGCCCGCATACCTGAAGGGCTGCTTGTATAAAAATACACTTCAATACCCTTTTCTCTGGCTAATTTAAAAGCCTCGGGTATTTTATTATCTTCGGGGATCATGTGGTAATAATCACCGTAAATATTATCAAGGTATTTGATGATATCGTTGGGATAAATTTCTTTTATAGCTTTAACGAAAGGTATAAAACATTCATAAGCTCCCGTTATTTTACTGATATCTTCTTTATAACCCTGCTCCAGCAATACTGAATAGGTGAGATTTAAAATTTCTGATCCTTTTTCATCATTTTTTATAATGTCATGAAAAACTTTCATGATCTCTTTGGTCAGAGCAGCAAAATACCCACATTCTTTATCATCGCGAGGGTACTGACACCCATCCACGTCCACTATCCAGTATTTTTTATCTGCAAATTTTTCCGCTTGATTGTCAGTTATCTTATAAACCATAAACTCTCTCTATACTTTAAATCTTACATAACTTCTATCATCAAAAGATATATTACCATCAACCACACATTTGGTGGTTTTGTATTGTTTATATAACAATCTGTCATTAGACAAGACATTTTTTAAAAACTCTTCACTTTCACGCAAGGTAGGGAATATTTGAGGATAACCGTCTGAGGCTATAACAATCTCCTTCGCGTCAGAGGCATCTATAATCTCAAGGAACTTGTCTGGAACTTTGTCTCCGTTTACAACTCCATGTCCATATTCTGAATCGGTATTATTACAAAACAAATAACCTTGACTTATTAAAGGCTTTATAAAATTGCGGCCAATATCATCTTTCAATATATCCTCAGGCTTCGCACCCTTCATTAAAGATATCTCTATAAACAAAGACCTAACTGCAGCAAAGATTTCATCAAGTTTCAAATGCTTCGAGTAATCTTTACCATCAATCATTAAAAAAGGATCAGCAACTCGCCAAATTTCCTTTCTGTGTTTCGAATATATTATAAGAGCAAAAGCGGGTTTATCTATATCCTTTTCCAGTTGCACATAACGTGCAACTTCTTTTGCTAAACCATCGGTTAAAATATCAACGGCTTCTCTGGCAGTAATATCTTTTTTGAAAGTTTTTATAATAGCCTCACCGCAATCAACCGCAAACCTTCCGCCAGATTTACCATTTATCTCAGGACAACTTTTAGTCGTAACACCATCCATTACAACCGCAAAATCATCCGTGATAACTATACGATCCTCGTTTAATTCGTCCTTATTCTTTTTACCAAGACTAAACGTCTCTATAATTTGCAAACTATTTATCCTCTTCTTCTTTACGCCTGAAGCCTTCAATAGCAATATCATCAAGCTCTTTATTTTCTTTACTTGTCCGCTCATCTTCTTCTCTTTGATCCCTTGCGGCTTGGGTCATTTCATATTTTTTAAGTTCACTAAAGGTGAGCATCATATCATCTGTCGCAATGTCTATAACCAGCTGCATCTCCACTTGTCTCTCGGCATTCTCTTTCAACTTTCTTTTAATCTCTTCAGCATAGTTAACAAAGGTGTAGCTTATCTCTTGAGATTTAGCGATAGCATCTTTTTCTTTCTCAAAAGCAATCTCTATAAAGCTTTGCTGTTGCCTTAGTGCTGCCTGTTCATCATAGAACAAAGCTAGCTGACGTCTTTTTTCATCAAGCTCGTGTTTATGAAGTTTAATTAAAGATTTTAACCCTGAAGCCATTTAACAGCCCCTAACCAGCTTTTTTTATACTAGGTGCTAAAGCCGCAGCCAAAAGTTCATACCCTTTTTCCAAAGAGAATTTTTCATTAGGCAATTGAGATAAAAACGCCTCAAGCGCAGGATACAACTCTATAGCTTCATCAACTTTAGGGTCACTCCCTTTGCGGTAAGCACCTATTCTTATAAGTTCCGCCATATCTTCATAGATAGATAATATCTCACGACCGCGTTTTACCAACTTCGCCTGATCTTCAGTCAAACATCTAGGCATGGAACGTGATATACTTTTAAGCACATCTACCGCGGGATACCGCCCTCTGTTAGCAATGCTTCTGCTTAAAACTACGTGACCATCAATAATACCACGTACAGCATCTGATATAGGTTCGTTATGATCATCACCTTCTACCAACACGCTAAAGAAACCAGTAATATCACCGCCCTTACCATCAAGCCCCGGCCCTGCACGCTCAAGCAATTTTGCCAATTCAGAGAAAGTGGTAGGAGGATAACCTTTACTTGTAGGAGGCTCACCAACTGACAAACCTATCTCACGCTGAGCCATAGCAAAACGAGTAACAGAGTCCATCATGCACAAAACCTGTTTACCTTGATCTCTAAAATACTCAGATATCGCCAATGTCATATAAGCACCTTGGCGACGCATTAGCGGAGATTCATCTGAAGTACTTATAATCAATACGCTACGCTTCAAACCTTCTTCGCCTAAATCATCTTCTAAAAATTCTTTTACTTCTCGACCACGCTCACCTATCAGACCTATCACACTCACATCGGCTGCTGTATACCTTGCCAACATGGACATCAAAATAGATTTACCAACACCAGAGCCTGAGAAAATACCCATACGCTGACCTTGGCAGGTGCTTAGAAAAGTATTGATTGTTTTAACACCTAAATCCAACTTAGGTCCTAATCGTTTTCTAAGGTTCGCCTGAGGTGGAGTATTGTGCAAAGGAATAGGAGTTCCAGAGCCTCTTACCAACGGGCCTTTACCATCTAAAGGTTCGCCCATGGAGTTTATAACTCTTCCTAACCATGACATATCAGGTGATATTGTATGCTGAGCCTTAACAACTTCAGCCCTGCACCCTAAACCAACTCTCTCTAAAGGAGTAAACGGCATAGCAAGTGCTTTACCTTCAGCAAAGCCTATAACTTCACAAACAACACTCTTACCATCTTTAGGCAAAAGGCGGCATCTGTCGCCAACCGAAAGTTCTTTTTCGACTCCGCCAATCTCAACCAGCATCCCTCTTATTTTGGTGACGCTGCCATAGAGCTTATAATCATCTATCTGATTAATATCGCTTTCTAAGTTATGGATAATATTGTTCATGAAACCCTATAAGCCCTTAATAAAGAATATGAATTCTATAACAAATATTATCCTATTTTTTTTCCAAAAGCTCATGAATTTTGCATTATTCTTGTTAATAAAGGTTAATTTTGTGATAAACTTTTGTTTAGAAATCACAACATTTTAAAGGTGTAAAATGAGAGTATTACTAATAGAAGATGATCAATCTACCTCGAAAAGTATAGAACTTATGCTTAAATCTGAAGACTATGTTGTAGACGCTACAGAGATGGGGGAAGAAGGGTTAGAAATAGGCAAATTATACGAGTACGATATTATTATTCTTGATTTGATGTTGCCTGACATAGACGGATATGAAGTTTTAAAACGCCTTCGTGCCGCTAAAGTTGAAACCCCTATCCTTATTCTATCTGGCTTGACCGAGCTTGACAGCAAACTTAAAGGCCTAGGCTTCGGTGCTGATGATTATCTTACAAAACCTTTCGATAAACGCGAACTTATGGCTCGTATTCAAGCTGTTGTACGTCGCAGTAAAGGACACGCTCAAAGCATTATTACTGCCGGTCCTATACAAATTAATCTGGATGCCCATACAGTTGAAATTGAAGGTAAACCTTTGCATCTTACTAGTAAGGAATATGGGATACTTGAACTGCTCGCTTTGCGTAAAGGATCTACACTTACAAAAGAAATGTTCTTAAACCACCTATACGGCGGAATGGACGAGCCTGAAGTGAAAATCATTGACGTGTTTGTTTGCAAACTTCGTAAGAAAATTGAAAAACTTTCTAAAGAGGCTGGTGAATGTATCGAAACTGTTTGGGGTCGTGGCTACGTAATGCGTGAGCCTGAAAATAAAAAATAATTATCTAATAAGATAAAAAGAAAAAAGGGTGCTTGTTTTAAGCACCCTTTTTTAAGTTTTTAGAAGTAACTAGTCAACCTAGCTATACCAGTATAGGAGTTAAATCCTTCTTTGTACATATAGTCAACATCTGTTGATATTTCCCAGTTATTGGCAGAGCTATAATCCACACCGCCGCCTATCAAGAAGCTTGAAGCAGCACTTTTAGGACCAGTAGTTGTGAAGCTTGTAGAGCTTGCTTCAAAGTTAGATATAGTAACTACAGGATCATTTGTTAGATCATTAAAGTAACCAACCTTAAGGCTAGGTCTTATTATTGTTCCAAATTCATCCATCATCTTCATGTTTGCATCAACTTTCAAGCCCACACGCAATAAACTTTCTTCATGGCCACCTACAGTCATATTAAACCCTGTATTAGCACCTGTTTCTGTGTAGCCGTCAGTATCAACCATAGTTTCAGACAAAGACATTGAAGGCGTTATAGTAACTCCGTTTACAGGGAAGATATCAACACCAACAGCAACCTTTGCTGCAATTTGACTGCTGCCGTAATCCGCCTTAGCTATATAAGCAGCACCTCCAGCATTAGGTCTTTCTTTCGCTATATCGTTAGAAGAGAAACCAAACTGTGTATTAACAAACAAACCTGTATCAAACTCATAGTTACTGTAGAAGTTCAAACCATAGTTAGTAATATCACTTGTGGCAGAACTTACTCCTTCAGATTCTATAGTAGAAGTACCGAAGTTTAATGACACACCAACAATACCATTACTTATAATGTTTGAATTGTCTATACCAACAGCACCGCCGATACTGTCTGAAGAATAACCTCTAATACCGCTAATTGTATCTTGGTTCATGTGGTTGAAATAAACCTGCCCCCACATACTTGAACTTACAATAGAGTCACCCGAGCTTACACCTGAGAAACCATAACTTTCTATTTCTTCGTCACTGCTGAAGCCATAATTCTCAGTTTCAAACCCGTATTGATTTACACCAACACCAACATTTTGACTAAAGCCGTAATCACTAATTTCTCCTAGACGCAAATCTTCAATCCTTTGTTCAGCAAGATATTGGATCTGTGAGTTGTTATCCATTACGACATTTTTATCTCCGCCATCAACCTCAGGCAAGAAACTATCCAGAACTGAGCGTATCTGAGTCATATCGGTAGCGTTTTGCAATGTAACATACATACTTTGCATATAAGCATTTGTGTTATAAGGCATAGAGAAGAACACATTTCCTGCCTCTATCAAATTCGCATCGCTTGTAAGTGCAGATATAGGCTTGTAATCCATAGAAACGGTCAACTCATTACCCGAACCCGCTTGGTCAAAATCAAGTAAAACATTGCTTGTAGTAATATCGTTAGACAAAGAAGATATACTACTTCCAGGGCCACCCTCAACTATCAAGAAATTAGAACCAGGTACAATATAATCAGGAGAGTTCACATTAACATTAAGCACAGTTCCTGAATGAACAGTAGCTAAACCCGTAGTTTGAACATTACCCAAAATCGAAGCCGATGTAATATTTGTATTAATTCTTTGACCTGTAACAGTTGTAAACGTTCCACCAAGCAACGTGTTGTTACCCAAATTCAAAGTCGCCGCTGATTTGATATCTCCGTTAACTTCTACAGTATTGTTGTTACCGTTTAAGGTCATGCTATTTAAATATGCGGTACTACCTATTGATGTTATACCAGTAGCATCTCCGCTAAATACGATGTTACCTTTGTTGTTTGCAGCACCGTTAAACTTACCAGCCCAAACGGTATCATCAGCTAAAACAGCTGTACCGGTGGTGGCATCAAATAACATTTCACCATTACCGCCGCCATTAATATTTACAGTTCCTGTACCAGTTACGTGCACTTCAGTTGCAGAGATGGAGTTATTAAATGTTACAACTCCTGAGTTATATCCAGCATAAATATCAGCAAGCGGTGTGGCCGCACTGCCTATTGTTGCGTTAACTACGTTAATTCCTTTAAATGAAGCACTGCCAGTACCAGCAAGCTGTGCTGTCACTGCCGCTACCGTCAGATCAACACCATCTGCGAAAACCAAAGAGCCCGCACCGTTAAATGCTATAGTGTTTGCCTTTACGTCATTACTAAAGGTTACGATCTTACTATCTTCACCAGCATTAATTAGGTTAACAGCATAAGTAGCGCCCACAGTTCCAGAAATCGTAGTTGTTCCAGCAATAGTCAACGTACCTATATTACTATCAGTACTATCAACATTCTTCAAAAGATTATAACCGTCACTTACTACTGTTGTACCATTTGCCGAGAACAATAAGTTGTTATTCAAATTAGTGTTAACTGTTGCTGTACCTGTTCCTACTATTTCAAGGTTAGTAGCATTCACGCTGCTATTAACTGTAATAACAGATCCGTTTGAAGCAACGCCTACAGTTTTAACTTTACCGTCTGTAATAGCACTACTTATAGTTCTATTACCTAAAAGAACTAATTTACCTATACCGCTTGAAGATGAGGTTATAGAACCTGTCCAGTTTTTACCTGAGGCTATTGTAACAACACCGTCCTGATCAAACCTCAAAGTACCACTAGCATCATCATTCAAATAGATATAACCGCTGCCGGCTTCCAAAGTTCCAACTCTCATTGTGTCATCAAAAGTAACAACAGAAGTGCCGTATCCAGCCTGAACTAGTTCAATAGTATGTGCAGCACCAACCGTAGAGCTTATTGTAGCGTTACCGTATATAGTCAAAGTACCTTGGTTATCAACAGTAGAGTCGATTGCTTGAGCCAAAAGTGTACTGCTCGAAGTTATAACAGCCTTACCGTTACCCTCGAAAATAAAGTTTTTAGTATTTACATCTCCAGAGAAAGTGACTGTACCTTTATTTATATTAACTGTATTAAGTGCATTCAAATTACCAATGTCACCAGAAACTGCAGCAGTGCTAGCAAAAGTCAAAGTACCGTTATTTAATTGAGCGGTGTCAATATTTTTAGTTAAACTGCGACCCTCGCTTATAATAACTTCACCCTCATCTAAGAACACCAAGTCAGTGGTCAAATCCACATTAACTGTAGTCTCGCCTGTACCTAGAACACCACCGATAATTTGCAAAGTAACCGCATTAACATTACTGTTAATAGCAACTACGCTACCATCATCACCAACATTCACGGCTTTGATAGTATCAACTGTAAGTACAGCGTTTACTGATCTGTCACCCTGCAACTCTAGAGTACCAATTTTAGAATTATCTACAGTTGTCCCTATATCACCTGTCCAGTTAATACCAGAAGTCAATCTTACTATACCATCTGAAGTAAAGTTTATAATTCCGGAAGATCCGTTTGCAGCGATAGTAACATCACCTTTATTAATGACGTTAACATTTGTAGCAGTTAGAACCGCATTAAATGTACTAGTACCTGAAGCATTTACAGTGGCCGCAAAAACTGGCCCAACGTTAAATGTAGAAGTTCCATCTATTCCTAAAACAGTAGTATTAACTTGCCCACCAAATGTATTGGTACCGTTTACTGTTATTGTTCCCTCAGTAGCATCAACATCATCAGCAAAAATACTTGTTCCGCCTTTAGTAATAATGGAATTAGTCTCTAAGCGATCACTAAATGTCATATTTGCTAAAGATTCCGCAGTTATTGTAGCTATCTTAGCCACACCATCCACAGTTACCGCCCCGCCGTTAGCAGTTAAAGTCGTAGCTTCTACTGTCATATCAAAATTATTTGTTCCGTCAAGAGTAAGCGTTCCAGCATAAACAGCACCGTTAAAGTTGTGTACGCCACCAGCCTCTGTAGTAACGCCAGTAGTAGCGTTTAAAGTCGACCCGAATGTTATGTTAGTAGCATTTTTAGATATCACAGTATCTATAGTAGCCACACCTGTAACTGTTGTGTTACCTGTAGAGGTTAAAGTATCTGCTATCAATGTTGAATTAACGCTTGTAGTTCCCGCCGCATTAAATGTTGCTGCATTTACGCTAGCATTAAATATTGTTGTGTCTGTAGTATTGATAGTATCAGCAATTACGTTTGCCGCCACACCAAAGGTAGTATTACCTGCGGTATTCATGTCAGTAACTGTAACGTTACCGTTAAACGCCACAGCACCTCCTGTTGTAGTTAATGTTGCAGCACCTACTGTGCCACTAAATGTTGTAGCACCATTAACGCTTATAAGGTCAGTTGCAACAACACCTTTTGTGAAATTAGTTGTACCGCCCTCTATAGCGTATATATTTGCAGCTGAAACAGTATTGCCGAAAGTTAAATTAGTTGAATTATTTGAAACTATGTCACCAGTTATAGTGACTATACCATCTAGCGTGTTTGTTCCCGTAGCAACAAGGTTTGCAGCATTTAAAGTTGAAGAGAAATGACTTCCATCTACCGTTGAGTTTTCTAAGAAGATATTATTCGCAATCACGGCAGCTCCGAATTCAACTCCCTTAGCATGAATGTCCGCTCCGCCTTTTAAAATATCATTGAAAATGGAATCTTCAAAATAAGAATAAGCTGTAGAAGCCTCATTTACATCCCAAGCATATGGGTCAGCGGTGGTAGCAATTCCACCCTTATCACTAATTGTAACTTCACCGTTGTAAATTGAACCTGAATTATCTCTTATAGATTTAGTTGTAATATCATCATTAAATGTAACATCATCACCGCTTATTGTTATAACGTTAGTAACATTAACAATACCATTTAAAGTATAATCAGAAGTAGCACCGGCTAAAGTTAAATTATTAGCTGTAATAAGAGCACCAGCTGCAGAGGTTCCGCCACCATTAAGTGTGATGTTTCCAGTAGCCGTCATTGCTTTATTAACTGTCACTGCACCATCAGCCACTATATTACCAGTAACATTCGTAACACCGTTATATAAAGAGCTACCTGATATATTCACATTACCCGTAACATTCAAGGTACCATTAAATGTGGCATTACCTTCTATGCTTGCACCACCAGCACTTACCGTCAAACCATTATTAAAAGTAATAGCATTGGTATTTGCATCCATATTGTTTATATCTACAACAGAAAAACTAGTACCTACAGTTACAGGTCCACCAAAAGTGAAATTGTTACCTATACCGTTTAATGACAATGTCGCCACACTGACTGTGTTATCTATATTTAAGTTACTTCCAGCATTCGTATAGTTAGTTTTAAAAACATTTAAATAATTTACGTTGCCGTCTATATCAGCTGTTTGAGCAGCTCCGTTATCTATAAATAACAGTGTTCCTGTTTGTGAAGGAGTAAAGGTAGAACCGCTATAACTACCGCCTGTTACGTTACCGGTAATACCTACGTTAGTACCTGTAAATTCAACTACAGAGTTTCCTGCAAATCTAAGATCATTTGAATAAACTTTACCGCTAAATGTTACAGGATCAGCCAAAGTACCGCCTGCACCTAAAAAGTCCAAACGACCAATACTATTTACAGCACTACCTATGTTACTTCCCACTGTTGTGTTGCCAGTTATACTTACAACACCCTTACCGCTTGTAGTCGAAGTTATTGAAGGGGCAGTGAAGGCTATGCCGTTTGCCAAATTCAAAACGCCATTATAATTTCCAAACTGCACCGCACCAGAGATAGTACTACTGTTATTCAAATTAACTGTGGCATTGTCCGCACCAAAAGTTAAATTTCCACTAAGATTTAAAACGTTATTATAAGTAACGGGAACAGCAACATTACTTACATTGGAGTTAACCGCATAAACAGCTTGGTTAAAATAAATATTGGATGCCAAGGCATCAGCATCACCTATCACATCAACCGAATACAGCCTGTTTGCAAGAGTACCTACAGCACCGTTAAGAGTGATTGTATTTGCAGTCTCGCCACCCTTAATTTCTAAAACACCTGTTCCGTTAGTTGTGGTTGTGACAGTATTAGTGGCAGCAGTTGTAACATTACCAGTAGCCTGAGCACCATCAATCCTTAAATAAACGTTACCTGCAGTACCGCCATCATTTAAAACAAAGCCACCGGCTCCAGAAATTGTAGTGCCGCTTAAAGTAAGTCGAGTATGGTCGGTATTAACTGAATCTAAAATAGTGGTTGCACCTGTGGAGTTAAAATTACCGTTAATTGTAACGTCAACAAAGTCGTCAGCACCGCCATCGCCCATAGTCTGGATTAAAGTAGTACCACCCGTTGAGTAGTTACCGTTAATCACAGTATTAATAGAGTTTGAACCCGCTATAAGAGCTCCTGCAGCAGTACCATTCGTGATGAAAACCGCCGACGTAGGCTCGGTCAATGTAATTGAGCCTATTGTTACGTTCTGAGTAGTAGCACTAGCCGTAGTGCGATAAATCTGGACTTCGTTAATAGCATCACCAGTAGCAAAGACACCTGTAATGTTACCTATAACATAATTATAGTCTGGGGTTGGACCGCCAACACCTGTAGCATTGTCAAAGAAGGTTGACCCTGTATATGAACCTACGATGTTTAACTGACCCGCCGCAGCGGTTAAACCCACGTTATTTCCTTCAACCAACAGGCCGGCAGTTGAACCCCACGTACCTGCCGCAATAAGGTTAGTGGTTACCTGAGCTTGAACATCTCCACTCTGCATAGCAATAATAGCCGCGACAATTGCAGTCGAAGTCTTTAAATTTTTTCTATTGATTAAGTTAGCCATACTAAGATGTGCCCCCCCCTTTTAAAAAATTAAGCACATAAACCAAACCCATTAATCAATTAGTAACTTATTAATTGAATAAATTCAAACGAAAACATTTATCGTTTTACATATAAAACAATAGCATTAAAGCAAAGTGATTGAATGTTTTTAAAACAGAAAAGCCATCATATAAATATCTACGTATTTACCATCAATTAAACTAGCCTTCTTCTTTATTCCTTCTATCTCGAAGCCTAGCTTCTGATATAGCCCAACAGCGTTTTTGTTATCTGCATTTACAGTCAACTCAACACGCTTAAGACCTATGTCTTCAGCTTTTTTCATGGTTTTTGCGATAAGTTTAGCACCTAAGCCTCGCCCTCTGAACTCCGGCAGCAAGCCACAACCCATAACGCCTACATGGCATTCTGTCTGATACTCTTCAGGAATAATATCGCACCACCCAACAACTTCATCATTAACAATCACCACAAACTGAGGATAGTCATTGGTAATATTGTTAACTATAAATTTTCTGGTGGACATAAGGGAAGGAGCTTCAGTAAACCTTAGGTACTTACGCTCCTTCGCTACTATATTTAATGCACGGTGGAAACCTTTTAAATGTCCCTCCGCTATTGGTATTATTTGATAACTCAAGTTTTTCTCTCTTTATTTAGCAGCCTCTGGAGCATCACCTTCTGAGGATAGACCTTCAGGGCCTTTGCCATCACGTTTACCTTTGAATTTCTTAGGATGACGCATTTCGTCTTTAGTTATATAACCGTCAGAGTTTTTATCTTTCTTTGCAAAAAGAACCTCAGAGTGTGCTTTGAACTCTTCAAGGCTGATTTTTCCATCGCCATCTTTATCCTGTTCTTCCAACATTCTAGGCATACGCTCTTCGCCCATTTTCTTATTGCCCTTTTCTTCTGTAGCAACTTTATCGGCTTTACCTGCATCTACAGGTTTTTCAGCCGATGCAAGGTGTGCTCCTGTAACCAAAGTTAGAGCCAAAACAGCAATAGTTAGTTTGTTTTTCAATGACATAACTTATCCTTTCATGAATAAAAATACGTTTTATTTTAAGACAATAAGCCATTGTTTTACAATACAATAAAATTATTGACATAACTTTTAAACAGATGCTATAAATCTTGTTATACATAAGATGAAATTCTGAAATAAATATTTGCAAATCAAAAGGTTAATGCTCATGAAAACTATTAAGAAAACAGTAAAAAATAAAATAGAAAATGTAGATGCTGGAGATGTGGCTAAAGTATTAGCTGGTCTTTCTCTCACAGCAATATTGGCGATGGCTGCTACTGGTTTATATTTTGAAAAAAACAATGCACAAATTCAAAGAGATTTATTTGTGGAATTTAATAAAGCGGTTTCTGATGGAAAATTTTCTCTAAACGAAAAAGATTGCACAATTAGCCACAGAAAAAATACTTACACTTTAAAATGTTCAAAACCGAAAAATTAATAATGAAAAAAAATTCACAAATAAAACCAAGTTATATTTTGGGCATAAACATTTTAAATTCCATTACTGCACTTGTCTTGATTGTTGATTGTGCAATTCTTCTTCACAAAAAACTAGCTCCTAAATTCAATAACGAATCTACATGGGTTGTAGGGTGTAAAGTATCAGACAAAGATGTTATAATATACGAATCCGCTGAAGGGTTAGACAATATCAAAACCGAATCCTTTGTTGATAAAAAAGGTTGCACCGTTAAGCGTGGGGGAAATTGCGTTGCAGTAAAATGCCCTCCGCCAAAACAATAAATTTATAAATTGGAGAAACAAAATGAAAAAACCTAGTAAAGATACCATGCTCTTAGCAATTAGCATTCCTGTTGTTACAGCTTTATTTGCTCTTAACATTGTGGCTGACGGTATCCTTGATAATCAAAAAGGGAAATTTCTGTCAAAAAAATTCAACGACGTTAATTATTGGGACAACCTTTGCACAGACCGCAAAGGCAACGTTGTTGAAACCAAAACCGAAGAAGGTTTAGATAAAAAGACAAGCAAATCTTTTATTGATAGCAGCGGCTGTGAAGTTAGACGCAATAAAAACTGCATATCTACCAAATGCCCTAAGCCAATTAAATAAATAATGAAGGAAATATGGTTTATCAGGCATGGTGAAAGTGAAGCTAATGCAGGGCTTAGAACCCTTGATACGGTTAATATAAACATTACCGAACAAGGACGGTCTCAAGCAGAGCAAGTAAGCCTTGTCTTTGATAAGACCCCAGATTTAATTATAGCTACACCATATATACGTACGCAGCAAACTTCTGAACCTACTCGTAAACTTTTTCCCCAAACTCCGTACGAGATATGGGATTTACAAGAGTTCTCTCATCTTGATCATTTAGATGGGCCTGACACAACACGAACACAAAGACGAGCTGCATCTGTCGAATATTGGGAAAAAAATGACCCCGACTTTGTATATTGTGATGGAGTGGAGTCATTTTCTATGATGATGAAACGTATAAAAAACTCTTTCGATAAACTAAAAGAACGTGACGAACAGTTTATAGCTGTTTTTACACACGGAATGATTATAAGAGCCATGGTCAACTTTATCCGAAACCCAGAACATTCGGACAAACAATTAATGACTGTAATGCTTGACGCTTTGCCTAAAATTAAAATTGAAAACTGTCAGATATTAAAAACAACTTGCGAGAATAGCATATTTAAACTTGTTGATTTTCCTATAATAGAAATAGAAGACAAAGGAATTGTTAACCTTACTTAAAATAAAAAAACAGCTCCCATTAAAGGAGCCGTTTTTTTATTAACTATACCAAGAAGTACTCTTAATTGCAGAGCGACTTACCTTTGCTGTTTAAATCCACAAAAGCATCATTCAAACGGGCAATAATACCTTCTTCGCCTTTACGCAACCACTTGCGAGGGTCGTAAAGTTTCTTGTAAGGAGTACCGTCATCAGGGTCAATCTGATATTTGAACGCTTTCATATTAGCTTCAACATATTTACCAACTGGCTCAGAGAATGCAAATTGAGTGTCAGTATCAATATTCATTTTGAACACGCCGTAGCTAACTGCTTCTTCAATTTTATCTTTTTCAGAACCCGAACCGCCGTGGAACACGAAGTCCAAAGGATGTTTCGCAGTGTTATGAACCTTCTTCACCAACTCTTGAGCGTTTTTCAAAATCTCAGGACGCAACTTCACGTTACCTGGCTTGTAAACGCCATGAACGTTACCGAAAGAAGCCGCTAGTGCGAAATGTCCCAAAGGAGACAAAAGCTCATAAGCTTTCAAGCAATCTTCAGGCTGAGTGTAAAGGTTAGGATTGTCAGCACCAACGTTTTCGTCAGAACCAACACCATCTTCTTCACCACCAGTTAAGCCTAGTTCAATTTCCAAGCTCATGCCGATTTTGTTCATACGCTCCAGTATGCGAGCAGATTCAGAAAGGTTGTAATCCAATGTTTCTTCAGACAAATCCAGCATATGAGAGCTGAAAAGTGCTTTACCTGTTTTCTCAAAGAATTTTTCACCTTCAGTTACTAAAGATTCAACCCAAGGAACAAGTTCTTTGTTGGCATGATCAGTGTGCAACACTACGCAAACGCCATAATGTTCCGCTAGCAAATGCACGTGTTGAGCAGCCGAAACAGCACCCAAAGTTTTAGCAACTTCTTTATTGGCAATACCTTTACCACCAATAAATTCCGCACCGCCGTTTGAAAGCTGAACAATAACGTCAGATTTGTTTTTAGCTGCTGCTTCCATTACCGCGTTGATAGAGTTTGAGCCAACAACGTTAACAGCAGGCAAAGCCCAACCGCCGCTTTTGCACTCTTTTACTAAAGTTTTGTAATCGTCTCCGCTTACAACACCCGGTTTTAATTTAGCCATTTCATTTATCCTTTTAAAAAACCATCGCCTCCCGCACAAAACGGGAAGCGACAGATTAAATTAAATAATTAAAGTTTCGCCATCGCGATAGCAGTGTCGCTCATACGGTTAGAGAAGCCCCACTCGTTATCGTACCAGCTCATGATACGTACGAATGTGCCTTGAATAACCTTTGTTCCATCCATAGAGAAGATTGAAGAACGAGGATCATGGTTGAAGTCGCTAGAAACAAGCGGCTCATCGTAGTAGCCCATAATACCTTTCAATTCACCTTCAGCGGCTGTTTTGATAGCGTTGTTGATTTCTTCAACAGTTGTCGCTCTTGAAGCAACGAATTTCAAATCAACCAAAGAAACGTTTGGAGTAGGAACGCGAATAGCAACGCCGTCCAATTTACCTTTCATTTCAGGCAACACTAGACCAACAGCTTTTGCAGCACCTGTAGATGTAGGCACAATGTTGTTAGCAGCTGAACGAGCACGATGCAAATCTTTGTGCATTGTATCCAAAGTAGGCTGGTCACCAGTATAAGAGTGAATAGTTGTCATGAAACCATGTTCAACGCCTATTACTTTGTTCAAAACAGAAACAACAGGAGCCAAACAGTTTGTTGTGCAAGATGCGTTAGAAACTATCAAATGGTCTTTAGTTAATTTGTTGTGGTTAACGCCGTATACAACTGTGATATCTTCATCTTTACCAGGAGCAGAGATAAGAACTTTTTTAGCTCCAGCTTTAAGGTGTTTACCTGCACCTTCTCTATCAATGAAAAGACCTGTGCATTCCATAGCAACATCAACGCCCAATTCTTTCCAAGGAAGATTTGCAGGATCTCTTTCTTGAGTCATTCTGATTTTTTTGCCGTTGATAACAAGCATATTGCCTTCAACTCTGATATCAGCATTGAAACGACCATGAATTGAGTCATATTTCAAAAGGTGAGCGTTAGCTTCCGCTGTTGCAAGGTCATTAATACCTACAACTTCGATATCTTGACGATTATTTTCAATCATCGCACGCAAAACCAGACGACCAATACGTCCGAAACCATTAATAGCAACTTTTACTGTCATATTTTTTCTCCTTATAATTATACAGTTTTTATAGTTTGTTTTTAATTCTTTCCACCACAGCGTCAACTGTAATGCCAAAATGCTTGTATAGCACCTCTGCCGGAGCTGAATCGCCAAAGCTTTCCATTCCAACAAACTCCCCGTCGTTTCCGATATACTTATCCCAACCAAAACGCAACGCCGCTTCTACAGCAACTTTAATTCGACCTTCGCCTATTAAAGATTTTTTATATTCCACATCTTGTTCATCAAACAATTCCAAACAAGGGGCAGAGATAACTCTTGTGCCGATACCTTCGGCCTGTAACTTTTCTCTCGCATTCAATGCCAATTCAACTTCAGAACCTGTAGCCCAAATTGTAGCCACGTGATCACCTTCAGCTTCAGTTAAAATATAAGCACCTTTTGCTGTTAAATTTTCATTACCTTCTTCTTTACGAACCAAAGGAAGGTTCTGTCTGCTCAAAGCCATAAGGCTTGGGCGTTTTTTATTTTCCAGTGCAATCTGCCAGCATTCAGCAGTTTCAACAACATCAGCCGGACGCATAACCAACAAGTTAGGTATGGCACGCAATGCCGCCAAATGTTCTACAGGTTGGTGGGTTGGACCATCTTCGCCCAGACCGATTGAATCGTGCGTCATTACATAGATAACTCTTTGCTTCATTAAAGCTGAGAGCCTTATAGCATTGCGGCAATAGTCAGCAAAAGCAAGGAATGTTCCGCCGTAAGGGATAAAACCTTTATGCAGTGCAATACCGTTCATAATAGCAGCCATAGCGTGTTCACGCACACCGTAATAAATGTAATTACCGCTCATATCAGCTTTAGCGATACCCTTCATGCCCACTGCCATTGTAAGGTTTGAGCTTGTCAAGTCCGCCGAACCGCCCAACATTTCAGGAAGTTCTGGCACTAAAACATCCAGCGCCATTTGTGAAGCTTTACGAGTAGCAACCTTCACATTCTTTTCTTTTACATCTTTTTTGAAAGCATTGATTACAGTTTCAACTTCTTTACAAACGTTTCCGCCCAACATACGGTTCCAAACAGAACGCTTAGTGGTTTCCATTTTATCAAGCTTTGCTTGCCAATTTCTGCGGTCTTTGTTACCAAGTTTACCAACTTCACGCCATGCATTTAAAATATTTTCAGGAATTTCAAAAGCCTCGTAATTCCAGTTCAAAGCCTTGCGAGCCAATGCAACTTCATCTTCACCTAAAGGAGAACCATGACAGTTTGCAGTACCCTCTTTATTAGGAGAACCAAAACCGATTTTAGTTCTACAACGGATTATGCTTGGTTTTTTCTCATTCAATTGAGCAGCCGCAATAGCCTTTGCAATTTCTTCGTGCTTATGACCGTTTACTTCAAACACTTCCCAACCGTAAGCTTCAAAACGCTTTGTAGTATCTTCAGTGAAAGATTTTTCAGTAGAGCCGTCAATTGATATGCCATTATCATCGTACAGCATAATCAATTTACCCAAGCCTAAATGCCCAGCAAGTGAGCAAGCCTCATGGCTTATGCCTTCCATTAAATCGCCGTCACCAGCCATTACGTAAGTGTAGTGATTAACTAGCTCTTTACCAAAACGTTCAGCCATAATCTTCTCAGCCAGCGCAAAACCAACTGCATTAGCAACACCCTGACCTAAAGGACCAGTAGTTGTTTCTATTCCCACTTCTTGCATTACTTCAGGGTGACCGGGAGCTCCGCAATCCAACTGACGGAAATTCTTTATATTATATAAAGTCATCTTCTCATACCCTGTCAAATACAACAGAGAATAAAGCAACATAGAACCATGACCGCCGGACAAAACAAATCTATCCCTGTCCTGCCATGTCGGCATCTCAGGATCGAACTTCATGAATTTTGTGAAAAGCACTGTCGCTACATCAGCCATACCCATAGGCATTCCCGGATGTCCAGAATTCGCTTTTTGTACAGCATCCATCGCCAATGCACGAATTGCATTTGCCATTTCATGCTGGGTTGCCGCAACTGTATTTTCGATCGTATTTGCGTTCGTCTGCATAAGAGATTCTCCGTATAGATTTGGCTATTTATAAATCAGGGTAATATAATCATTTACAGCTATTTAAGTACATAGCTTTTTTATATTTCAAACACCTAATTTTTGCAAAAAATTCATTATTTTAATCAAACATTGATTGAATTTATAATATGAAAATTAATAACTATTTCAAGTCTTGAAAATTCCCTACATCGGTATATTGTATCGAAAAAGATTAACAAAAAACGGGAAAGATTAAAATGGCCGTAGCACCTAATAGTCATACTAACGAAACACCAACTTCAAGCTTTGCTTCTAGCGTAGCCTTGGTGTTTATAATGATATGCCTCATCATCTACATACTACACGTTGCGAGTGCTATACTTATTCCTTTCGTAGTTGCCATATTTGTTTGGTACCTGATAAATGCTTCCGCCAGATGGTTAAACAAAATATCTCTATTTAAAATGCATATACCTAGAGTTTTATGTTTTGCGATTTCATTAATAGTTCTTGTTTGCGGCTTTTGGTTTATAGCTGAGCTATTAGCAAAGAACATAGCTTACATTGTAAATGCAGCTCCCATTTACCAAGAAAATTTTCAGAAAATAGCTCCACAACTTGTAAGTCTTTTCCATCTTGAACACACACCTACAATCAGAGATTTGATAAGTTATATTGACGTTGCGTCAATAATGAAAACCGCAGCTAAAATGTTGGGCGGAATAGCGGGTAAAACCCTTATAGTTATTTTCTATGTTGGATTCCTTTTATATGAACAAAGATTCTTTGATAACAAAATCATCGGTATGATTGAAGACAAAAGAGCTGAAAACCGTGCACGCCAAGCTCTTGCCAATATTGATGCTAAAATGCAACGCTACATAGGTGTTAAAAGCTTTGTGAGCGTAATAGACAGTCTACTTACTTTCGGCATTTTGAGTTTCTACGATGTTGATTTGGCTGCCGTGATTTCTCTATTTGCTTTCTTCCTGCACTTTATACCTTATGCAGGTTCTTTCATTGCTATAGTAGTGCCTTCATTAATTGCTTTAATTCATAACGGCGATATAGTTCATGCCCTTATGGTGGCAGGTAGCTTAATGCTATCCCACGCCTTCTTAGGACATTTCCTTGATCCGTTCCTAATGGGTGACAAACTTAACTTGAGCCCTATATTCATCTTGTCATCTTTGGCTATGTGGGGAATGGTTTGGGGTATACCGGGAATGTTCTTGGCAGTGCCTATACTTTCAATGATAATGATCACTCTGGCACAGTTTACTCACACCCACCCATTTGCGGTATTGATATCTAAAACAGGTGTGATCTCAACCGAAAGCTCAGCAGATAATAAGAAAGAAGATTGATTTTATCTTCTTCTACCACTTGCTGGGCCATGAACTGTAGGCCCAAAGGTTACTTTGCCTCTGGTTTCAGAAGGATTTTTTTGCGGATAAACCCTTCCTGTCTCTATATCAACACACACAGGGTTTTTATAGCTACAACCTCTAAACATCTTACGCGTTAGAACTTCTCTTGCTACAAAATCAAACAACTTCTTTTCAACTGCCATATCTATTTGTATTAAAGGTTTAGCTTCCTCACCATGTCTATTTAGCTCGCTAGATATATAAATGTTACCTGTTTCTTCATCTAAAGAAAACAAATCGCCATCAGGTTTTTTCAAAATAGGCTCAACAGCTCTTCTCATTTCATTAGCCCTAGGCTGCCAACCCCATTCTATTACATTACTATGCACACCATATCCCTTAAAAGTTAACTTACTCTCAAGAATTTCTTGTCCAAATTTATTGAGAACAACGCCTCTTTTTATTCTGTCATTTTCTTCTAATTTTTCACCTATATATTCACTACAGCTATTAAAAACTTTTTTCAATTTTTCTACAATTTTCATCTCACACACCTTTTTTATTTTTTGATTAATAAAAACACTAGCACGGTACGTGACTTACATCAATCGACAATAAAAAACTCCATAAGCGTTGGCAAATAGAGTTTTATTTAAAAAATTATGGTTTTGCTTATGCGGAAGCTGTGCTTTTCCTTACCTTGTTAACAAGGAAAACTTCTCCGGTTTTTTCGTCTAAAACAAAAGTTTTGCTGTGAAGTAGATTTGTGTGGTTGAATCGTTTTTTGAACTTTGAATCCTCACGTTTGTGAGAAACGATAGTTTCGTTCTGACCTTCAGTTACTTTTTGTTTTGTTTTTTTACGCAACTTAGCACGGATAAAAACAACTCTTAAACTCATCTTACATACACCTTTATAAAATTCAGCGAGGTAAGAGTTAACATGCTTAAGATATGCTTGTCAATAATCAAAAACTATATTGTTGAACAACTCTTAGAAGAACATCGTGAACTTCAAGATGCACAGGATCAAGAACAATCTTGGTAACTTCTTTAAGGCGTTGCTTTACCTTAGTTACATCTATTACTCCGCCTTGCATAAAACCATAACCAGCACCCAAAGCTCCATACAAATCTTGTATATAAGCATCAGTCAATCTTGGTTTTAATTTTGTGATTTCCGCCTTTTGTGCTGCATCAACTTCTAGTGCAACTGTAAAACTAAACTGTTGATTTAAACCTTGATTGGTAACTATCGGAACAGTTATTTGATCCATCTCAATATATTGTATGCCGGACTCTTCCTTACCTCCGCCTTCACCGCCGCCGCCTGAAGCGTAAGCACTAATTGGCAGCATAAATAAAATCAATAAAAACAAAGGTGTCAACCTTGGCATACGATACGGTCCCTTTTAAAACTCTAATAATATATAGTATCATTATCGGCCAACTCAATTAATCAAACACTAACTAAACGATAAAAACACTAATAAAATGCTGCGGCACAACAATTTGTAATTTTATTACCTTTGATAGAAATTTTATATCTTAACTTTCTTTATTACCCTTGATATGGAAGTGCGGTCTCTAATATAATCAACGAATAATTCTAACCTTTTTTAGAAAGAAAAACGCCGAAATGATAGATCTGGATTTAAAGAATAAAAATCAACTATATCAGTTAATTGTTGGGCTTTTTGGTTTTGGAGTTATTCTTACCTATTGTATGATTATTATGGCTCCGTTTTTTCCGGCTTTGCTTCTAGCAACAATTTTCACTCTTTCAACATGGCCAGCATTTGTTTGGCTAAATAAAAAAACAAACAACAGAAAAACTCTCACTTCAATATTGATGACTTTAATGTTGGCGTCATTTTTTATTTTTCCGGTCTTTATAATAGGAACAAGCATTACCGAGAACATCACTAAAGCTTACTTTCTAACCCAAGAATCTCTGCAAGGAAAAAATGATAATGCTCAAGAATATTTTAAAGATCTGCCTTACGTAGGAGACTACCTTAAAGAAGGATGGAGCTTTATTGAAGCACATAAAGAACAGATAAGCTCTACAATGCAGAAATACGCTGCCCCTACTTCGCAAAAACTTATAACTGTAGGTGCAAGCATAGGCCGCGGTCTTTTAGATGTTACACTTGGAGTTTTGCTTGCGTATTTCTTCTTCCGTCACGGATCTTCCGCTGCAATAAGGCTCGGCAATTTAATAGACAAATTCGGCGGTAAAAGAGGTAGAGAAATATTCGAAGTTTCAAAAAACACCCTCATAAGCGTGATATACGGTATCTTGGGTACAGCTTTGGCTCAAGCTATTCTGGCAGCTTTTGGCTTCTGGATATCAGGAGTTCCTGGTGCAACATTCTTAGGGTTTATAACCTTCTTCCTATCACTAATCCCTATGGGACCTCCGTTGGTATGGATACCAGCAACCATCTGGCTCTACGTCTCAGGTAATGAAGCTTTAGCTTTATTCTTGGCACTCTGGGGGGTATTGGTAATAAGCTCGGTTGACAACTTCCTTAAACCTTACTTTATAAGTTTGGGCAGCAACCTTCCTTTAGCACTGGTGTTATTGGGCGTATTAGGAGGCGTAATAGCTTTCGGATTTATTGGCGTCTTCATAGGACCTACATTCCTCGCCGTTGCTTATAATCTAATTATCGAATGGAGCTCATCAAGAGAGAAACAATGAAAACACTTACTAATGTAAAACCGCTTACTATAATAACTTCTGTTTTTTTAATATCTGTTTTTGTTTTTATTAGTTGGATTGAGGTTAAACAAACTAAAGAGCAGCTTGCACCTAAAAGCGATTTTTTAATAGCGTCTGAATATTATTTGAACGCTTCATCAAAACCTGAACAAGTACCTGACGACTCTCTACCTTTGAATATATACATAGGCGAATTTAAAGCGACAAACAAAAGTTTGACATTTATAGATAACGGGCTAAAACCTACAACCTTTGCACAAAGAGTGGTAAACCTTAGGTTCAAACTCGACAACATCCCTGAAGACACAATGCCTTTGCGTAAGAAAATCAGCGAAATTGTTCACACATGGGGATTGAAAGGTAATGCAATAACCGCTTTATTTGTGGACTACAGCCCTAAAAAGCCAGACTTTGCAAAATACAACAAATTTTTATATGACTTAAAACGCATTTCAGATGATTTCAAATATCAAACCGTGCAATACCATGTTGTACCATTGATATCTAAAAGTTGGATAAATAATAAAGATTATAAAAACTATATAAATCTTAAAGAAAACGCTTCCCTGTTTTCTGTTTCTTTAACCAAAGAGGAACTAACATCACCAGAAGCTCTGAAGAAACTTAACGATATAGGATTTTCATTCAAGCTTATTTTACCCGATGGCTATAAGAATTTAGCTTTCGACCCAAAACTTATAAAACAGAATAGATATTTCGGCAATGCGATGGAAACCATAGATGCGGGTTTTATTAAACCTGACAATGAAATAAAGGTCGGATTTTTACCTAAATTTATTGAGAAGTTTCTGCGTTAAAAACAGCCTGAACAGTTGCTAATGCCGCTATTAAAGCAGTCTCAGCACGCAATATATTTTCTCCTAAAGAAACAAACACGACATTCTCTTTTTTGCCTAAGCGCTCCGCTTCAGCATCTGAGAATCCGCCTTCAGGCCCTATCACTACGGCCAAACTGTCTTTTAAACTTTGTCTGGCAACCTTTATTAAAGGCTCTGGGTTATTACGCTCCAGACAAACTATGAATTTTCTTTCCTTATGAGAGTCTATAACTTTTTCAAGCTTAACAAGCTCTTCAACCTTCATCAGATCAAGTCGCTCCGTTTGTTCAGCAACTTCAATCGCTATTGTTTGCAACCTTTCCTGATTAATCTTATGCACCACGGTATTGTCACAAATAACAGGGTAAAATTTTGAAACACCCAACTCACAAGCTTTTTCTATTACCAAATTCTGTGCGTCTTTTTTAATAACTGAAGCAACCGCCCAAATATCGCGAGAAGTTTTTTGCTCAAGCAACTTTTCTTTAACAGTTATTGAGCAGCTGTTCTTTTTAATCTCAGAAACTTCTGCCAACCACTCGCCGTCTTTGCCGTTAAAAACCCTTAAAACATCACCTAAAGATTTACGCATTACGTGCTTAAGATAATGGGACTGATCAGCACTCAAAGCCACATCCATATCTTTATCCAAAGATATGTCAGGTAAGTAAATTCTGATCAGTTTTTTATATTCATCAGGTTTCATTATATTTTTTAAGAATTTTCTTCGTCTTTTTCTTTTTTCCAACCACATACAGCCGGTGCTTCAGTTTGCAAAGCATCCAATATGCGTAAAACCTCTTCTACGTTTCGAGCAACTTTCAAATCATTCACCGAAGCGTGGCGTATTATACCTTTAGGATCGACTATAAAGGTTGCACGGTTACAAACACCGGCAGCATCATTTAAAATTCCCAAATCTAACGCTAACTCATGTTTAATATCCGAAAGCATTGGGAAAGGCACAGATTGCAAATCCTCCCTGCTTTTTTTCCAAGCAGCGTGTACAAGTTCTGAATCCGTACTTACACCCAAAATCTGGGTATTACGTTCATCAAAGCTTGAATTCAACCTTGAAAACTCCACAATCTCAGTAGGGCAAACTGTAGAAAAATCATAAGGCCAAGCAAAAACTACCAACCATTTACCGCTGTAAGTAGCATTGGTAACAGTAGTGTTATCTTGTTTATCCGTTACCCCTGTTAATTGGAATTCAGGAAAGTTTTGTCCTATAGTAAGCATATCTATATAACCTCTTTGTTGATTAAAATTAAATTAAAACATTTATCTCTATTAATTAGGGGCAACATTAACGCCGTATTCATTAGCGACAATATAAAGCCCGCCTTTAATACCTTTATTCAAAGCTCTAAATTTCCAGCCGGAAAGATCGCGATACAATTCACCGAAAATCAGCCCATCACAATCATCTATTTGATCTTCCAGATCAAGCCTTATCATCTCTACGTTGTTATCTATATCTATTATACGCATGAAAGCGTTTTTCACTATTGAAAAATTCTGTGAACGATCACGAGAGTTGTGGATAGTTATAGCAAAAACTATTTTATCAACATCAAAACCCAGACCGTCTAAAACAATCTGTATTCTTTCGTTATCTCCTCTACCCTCTGGAGTTTTGCATTCCCCCAAATGAATTACGCTACCGTTTTCCGTTTCCTGATTGTTATAAAAAACAAAATCCGTATCAAAGCGAACCTTACCATCTTTGCTTAAAAGAAAAACGCTGGCATCAATATCAACAGGAGACCTCTCAATCTCAGCTGGAGCTTCCCAGTTAAATCCTACTATTATCTGTCTTAAGTTGGCGATAATATCATTAAGACTTGCCTCTTGGTTTTTTTGTATATTCCCCATATTTTCCTCTTTTACTTTTTGTATTCCCTTAAAGCCTCTAACAGGTGCTGCATATCTTGCGGCAATTCTGAGCTAAAACTCATTTTATTATTATTTATAGGGTGAGTAAACTCCAGAGATACGGCGTGCAAGGCCTGCCTTGGGAAGTTTAGCAAAACTTTGGTTAATTCAGGGTTAATTTTGTGGAATTTCAAGTGTTTTGCCGCTGAACTTCTTCCATAAACAGGGTCTCCAATCACCCAATGCCCTATATGAGCCATATGAACCCTTATCTGATGGGTGCGTCCGGTTTGCAAACGACACTCAGCCAAAGAGGCAAGAAGGCGGAAATTTTCCAACCTGCTAAATTCAGTAATAGCTTCTTTGCCGTCTTCCTCATAAGTAACAGCCATCTTTTGACGGTCATTTTTACTACGACCCATCTTGGCATCAATTACCCCGTTGTCAGGTATAAATCCCCACACTACCGCTTGGTAGGTTCTTTTAACTTCACGTTCAGCTAATTCCGCGGTGAGCTTTTCATGCACCTCGTTATTCTTCGCAACAACCATCAATCCCGATGTCTCTTTATCTAGGCGATGCACTATTCCGGGGCGATCTTCCCCTCCTAAATTAGATAAATTATTTTCTCCGCAATGAGCTAGAAGAGCATTTACCAGAGTCCCATCACTATTACCGGCTCCGGGGTGCACAACCATGTCGGCTGCTTTATTCACCACCAAAAGAAACTCATCTTCATAAACTATATTGAGCGGAATAACCTGAGGCTTCGGTTTTTTTTCGTCACTGTCATCAGGCACTGATAAAACAAACTCTTCACCAACAGAAACCTTGTATGAGCTAGGTTTTACAGGAAGCACAAAACCTTTATCTATAATATTCTGAATTTTTGACCGCGAAATATGAGTCACCTGAGAAGCAAACGCTTTATCAAGCCTCTGCCCTTCCATTTCTTCAGTTATTGTTATTTTAAAATTTTCTGTTGCTTCCACCTGATCACCCTATATTATATTTTTATATATAGTATTAAATATAACAGGTTAAAAGGAGATTAAACAAATGCATCGTTTAAAACTAATAGTAACAATTATGTCATCTCTTCTACTGATTTGCCTTGCATTGGCAATTTACGGGATAAAAGTTAATCTTGAAAAGGCCTCTATTCCGACAAATGAAGTGGTTCTTGACCTAGGTGGCAAATATCAAGTCCAGACTATGGCTCAATTTGGTGATTATATGGCAGTTGCTACAAAATCCGGCAAAATCGTATTTTTCAATCCTAGAACCGGAAATATAGCCTATAGCGTAAAAGTGAAATAATGCCCGTTAAACAAGGAAAAGAAAACTTCACAATTAATATCAAACTTACTCCCAATGCTAAAAAAAACTCATTGGGGGAAGTTATTGATACGGGTGATGGAAAACTGGCATTAAAAGTGACGGTTAAATCAATCCCCGAAGACGGAAAGGCGAATAAAGAGCTTATAGAATTTCTAGCGAAAACTTGGAAGATACCCAAGAGCAATATAGAAATTATTTCAGGGCATACAAGCCGCATAAAAACCTTATCGGTTATTGGTAATTATGAATATCTGTTACAAACCAAACTAAAATAATTCTATTAAATTGTAACTATAAAAATGTGTTGTTTATATCTTTTATGCTATTATGTTCTCAACGTAATTTGGGCTTTCGCAGCGGAGTTTGTTTTAATGAAAAAAAAATTGGCCATAGCTATTGTTTTAGTTTTAATAACCTCGGCTTGCGGAATAAAACCTAGAGAATTAAACGCCCCTGCGGATGTTGAGAAAGATACTTTTCCAAGAACCTATCCTGATATAGAGACAGACCCTGAGTAAATGAAATATTATGCAGTTTTTATACTAAGTGCTATTAGCTTAATACTTGAAAGACTGTGGAACGTTTTTTGGGACTCCATTCTGTTGATACTGCTATTTATGGGTCTTTCTCTGCTAGAAATACCGCAATCCCTGCCTGATATTTTTAATCTGCTGTTTATCACCGTCTTTATTGCTCTAATTGCGTTTCGAATTACGTTGAAGCTCGGTAAAATGAGACGTATTTCTATAAATGAGATAAAAAGAAAAATAGAACATTCCAGCAATATAAAACACCGCCCTTTAGACGCAATAATCGACCACCCTTTGCAACAGGGTTTAGAAAACACTAGTGTTTGGAAAAAGCATTTGGCCAACGCCCAAAGCAAAATCAAGTCTTTGAAAAGTTATATGCCAAGGTTTACGGTAGCTAGAGAAGATGTTAACTACACCAGATATATAGTCCCTGCATTTTTACTGCTTACTATGGCATTAACGCCTTTTGACTACTGGCTATCTAACCTGCAGTCGGGGATTACCCCTAAGCTTCAACTTTCAGCCCTAACCAGCCAGAAAAAAACGCTAGAGGTTTGGATAACCCCTCCCGCATACACTAAAGCTCAGGCTTCCTTTATTATTTCCTCAAAATACAGCCTACAGAATGGTAAAGAGATAAAGGCAGTTAAGGGCAGTGTGCTAAAAGCAAGAGCTTCGGGTTATTTTATCTCACCTTATATAATGTATAACGGCAAAGTTTATAATGTCGGACAATCTGACACCGACAAAAACATATTATCCATAAACTTGGAAAAGGATGGAGATGTAAAACTATTCTCCATATCCAGTCCTTCGAGCAACTGGCCGTTAAAGGTGGTAGAAGACAAAGCACCTGAAGTATCGATAAACAAACTATCTAACTCTGCCCTTGCCGCTACCAAGATTGAATATGAGGTAAATGAAGACTATGGCATTCAAGAGATCGAGGCCTTTTTTAAACTAGCCGATGCTCCTGAAAATAAAGTGACCTATAAATTTACTTTAAACTATGACGCTCAAACCACAGCTCAAACTCATATAGAAGATTTAAGCTCAAGTATCTGGGCTGGCAAAGAGGTTGATCTTTTTATTAAAGTAAAAGATACATTTAACCACGTTGTTGAAAGTAAAACTTCAAGATTTATCTTACCTGAAAGACAGTTCAAAAACTCCATAGCACGCCGAATAATTGAAGCCCGAAAGATGGTAATGACGGAAGAATATATTGATAACAAGGTGATAACCCAAGAAATTGCGGAGAACCTTGCAGATATAGCTATTCACCCACACTTATATAAGTGGAATATAGTTTCGTTTATGGCTTTGAACTCTGCTATCAGACGAATAGTTGTATATAAAGATAAAAGCAGCAATATCATTCAATTATTGTGGGATGTTGCATTGCAACTTGAAGATGGCGGGGTTTCAACTGCTCAAAGAAAACTCTACCAATCACTGCAAAAAATGCAAAACTCCATCGCCCAAGACAATTTGAGCGATCAAGAAAAACAGGCCATGGTTCAAGAAGTGCAAAAGGCGATAATGGAGTATCTACAAAACCTCGCCAATGAAATGAACGACAGGTTCCGCCAAGGCAAGGGTATCCCTAGCCTGCCTGACAAGCTCGCGGAGAAGTTAAAGAACAGTGTTGATATGAAAACTCTTCTTAAAAAGATGCAGGAGATGGCACAGACCAGCTCTTATAAAAGCCTAGCTGAAATGGCAAAGGCTCTTCAAAAAAATATCGAGAATTTTGACATAAGCAAAATGGAAGAGATGCAAAAAAATACTGCCGAGGCTATACAGTCGGTCAAGGATTTGGAAGAGATCACAAAAAAACAACAATTACTTTTGGACGAAACCAATAAAGTTAAAGATCAAAAATCTGTACAAGACCTACCCCCTAAACAATTGGCTATAAAAAAACAACTCTCCGATGTCACAGAAAAACTTTCATCACTATTGCCGGAAATTCCGCAGAGCTTAGCAACTGCATATAATGAGATGAGCCAATCAGCTGAAAATTTGCAAAAAGCATTTGCGAAGTCTGCTGCACTGCATCAAGAAGCCTCTTTAAAAGAATTACAAAACGCTATGGACAAAACAACGGACAAGCTCGCTGAGGGATTTCAAAACTCATTAATGTCATTCGGCTTTATGCCGGAAGGCAATAACTACGGCGAAAATTACGATCCTCTAGGCAGAAAACTCGACACTGAAGAAGTGAAAATACCAGGGCAATCAGAACTGCGTACAATTAAACAAATTATCGAAGAATTACGCAAACGTTCAAATGATTCTAAACGCAAAGATTTAGAAAGAGAATATTTGGAACGCCTAATAGATTGATTTTAAACGATTTTATCTATGGTCTATTGACAGGTTTTAAATTCTATGGCTCAATTTCAAGAATTAAACCAAAAAGTATTATAGAAAATGGATTTTAAATAGGTGAACTTATGTCTGCCGAAATAAAAAAGATTGACCAACCAAAACGGGATAGACCTGCACTGGTTGTCTACCACGCCAATTGCATTGACGGAGCCGCTTCCGCCTACCTACTGGCGAAATCAATGAAGGTTTTAAGCCCTGGCATGCCACGGGTTTTGTCCAAAATATATTCGCTTGTTGCCAAAGCTATGAAGGTTTCGAGCCCTAACCCCGCGGAGCATTTAACCTTTATTCCTTATGAACACGCAAACTTTGTTAACGACCAGCAAAAGATAAAAGAAGCCCTTAAGGATAATATCGATATCTATTTCCTTGACGTTGCCCCTCCGGCAAAGTTCATGAATGAACTTATAGAAATCAGCAATAACGGTGACAAAAAAATCAGGTCCATCTCTGTTTTTGACCACCATAACACTACGGCTAAAACACTTTTGCCTTACAAAGAAGTTTTAGCAAAAATGACCTCGCCTAAAATTAATCTCAAAATAGAAAGTACAGGACTTTCAGCCGTTAAATTGGTATGGAATGAATTAACGGGAAATCATAATTATCCTGATTATTTGAAGCTCGTAAATAAAATGGACAGATCAAATTTAAAAACTCGAGAAGAGTTTGCGGCAGCAGCCTATATTGATGCTCACGATATATCATCTCCTCAACAAGCATTAAAAACCTTGGCTAAAATTGCGAAAATAAGTTTCAATACAATGGCCGAACGCGGAAGACCTATCGCGGCTCACCAGAAAATACTTATAGACAACCTGTTTAACCGCGTAAGATTAGCAGAGATTGAAATACTCCCTGATATGGTAGTTAAAGCCCCTATAGTGAATGCCGATGTTAAAAACTTCGGCAGACAGATATCAGGGAGGTTGATAGAACTAGGCGAAAAGCACAACTCTAAAGTGGCTTTAGCTTGGTACCAACAACAAAATGGTGCTGTTACAATGAGTATCAGAACTACCGGCGAACCTGATGCAGGAGCAATTGCAAACCATTTGCGGAAAACAATGAAAAATGTTACAGGTGGCGGACACAAAGATTCAGCAGCCGTGCATTTTGCATCTCTTTGCGACTTTGCAAATCAAGTGGATATAAAAACTGAAGATCCTACCACGAAGAAAAGGCCAGTAATTAAGCCTTGCGTTTAGTTTTTAACGGTTACTTCAGTTAACACGCCTTCTTCAGAAACGTCAAAGAAACGCAGCTCAAAAGGATATGTTTTTCCTGCCTCAACCTTTTTGCGATCAGGCTTAGGAGTCCACTTACCTAGCACTTTATTTTCTTTATCTTTTAACAAAACAACTAGTTTTGGGAATCTCAAATCTTTATCAGTTGCATTGAGGATCTCACCCTTAATCAAAATATTATAAACCAATCCATCCTTTTCCTGATTAGCGGAAAGATTGCTTATTTTAATACCTTCACCTGGAATATGCGTTTTAAGGCCTATTTTGTTGTACATTATCATGGTTTGAGGGTAACGGTTGATTATAAAACCTTTACCTACCAACAAAACAGATGCTGTTGTGAAAATCAAAGACAGAAACACCATGAAGCCAAAAGTAACTGCAGGCTCTGATATGGGATGAAAAGTTTTAATTTTTGCAAAGACTTTTGCAAAATGAAGTTTCAGATAAGCAAACGCTTCTCCTCTTGCAACATCCATTTTATTTTCTATGTCTTTAGCTTCCGCCTTTATATCTTTTAAAATCTGCTCTTCCGTTTTTTGGAAAGCATCTTCGGTTTTTTCAACTATCTGCTCTACTTTCTCTTCCACAGCTTCAAGCGTTTCAATAAAGGTTTCCTTGCTTTCAAGCTCCTTTACCGCTTCTACCACTTCAGTTATTTCATTTTCGGATTTTCTTAATTCCTCTTTTATTTCTTTTAAATCCTGTTTTATATCAGATTCTGCTTTTGAAATTTCTTCCACCTTTGAAGCAATATCATCAAAGACATTTTTCATCTCTTCATCTAACTTTTCATCATACTCGTGATTTTGCTTCTGCTCTCTTATAAGTTGTTCTTTAGATTTTTCAGCCTTAACTGGTTCCTGTTCTTCTGGAATTATTTGCACTTTTTCAAGTTGATCGTAGATCTGTTCCTTCATAGTTTTTTGAAACCAAATATTCCCACAGTTGTCGCATTTAACTTTGCGACTGCCTTTATCAAGGAAATCTTCAGGAACCTCATATTGTGCATTGCATTTTTCACAAGTTATAATCATCGCTCATCCTAATATTCTGTAAAATATTTAACCCATATAGCTCCAAAAGAGATGATAGCATGTAAATAATTATTTTTTGAGAGTTTTCTAATCGTTAAACTGTTGCTATTATAACTTTCAAACCCTTATTAACAGAAATAGAAAAGGCTTCAATAATTATGTCTTTAGTTAAGTTTTCCGATGTAGGCTTAAGGTACAGCACAGGGGAAGAGATTCTGCATGATCTTAATTTTGAGATTGAAAGCGGCTCTTTTCATTATCTAACCGGCCCTAGCGGAGCGGGTAAAACCTCTCTTATGAAACTTCTGTATTTAGGGCAAAAACCTACACGAGGTATTGTGTCTTTATTCGGCAATGATCTTACCCGAGTTAAACCAAATGCTATGCCTGAAATCCGCCGCCAGATTGGTGTTGTGTTCCAAGATTTCAGATTACTAAACCATATGTCTACATTCGATAATATTGCTCTGCCTTTAAGAGTTGCAGGAATAAACGAACAACATATTAAAAAGAACGTAACCGAGTTATTGCAGTGGGTAGGATTAGGCGATCGCCTTAGTGCAAGACCTCCTACACTTTCAGGCGGTGAACAGCAACGTATAGCTATTGCACGTGCAGTTATTAACCGTCCTAAACTGCTACTGGCAGATGAGCCTACAGGCAGTGTAGATGAAAACATAGGTATTAAACTTATGTCTCTATTCGAAAATTTAAATCGTCACGGCACAACCGTTATAATCGCCACCCACAACGAGGATCTAGTAAGAAGATTTCCTCACCCGCGTTTGAAAATTGAAAATGGGATGGTGCATATGCAAGACAAAAAAGGGACAAAGGTAGCTTAAAAACATGGCAAAAAGATTCTTCGCAAAATACGACTATGATATAGCCTTTGATGAAGAGGTTGGCACAAACCTGATATCTTGGAACACCGGTTTAATGGTGTTCTTTGTGACCCTTACCTTGGCTGTTAATTTGATGTTATCTTCCATGAGCAAAACTTGGGTTGAAGGTTTGTCTGGTGCTTTAACCATAGAAGTAAGACCTCCTTTGGTGGCGGTTGATACTGAGAAGAACGCCCAAGCAGTGGATGAGGAGTTTAAAAACAAGATAAAAGATATAATGTCTATGTTGCGTAAAAACATAGATGTGAAAGAAACTCGTCTTCTTGCGGACAGTGAAGTAAGAGATTTGATAAAGCCTTGGATGGGTGACAATATTGCTCTTGAAACCATGCCCCTGCCAACATTGATAGATGTAAGAATTAACGAAGGTGCTAACGTTACGCAACTGAAGCTTGACCTTACCAAAATAGAACCTTCTGCTACCATCGATAGTCACTCAGACACTATTAAAGATATTCAAAAAGTAATGAACACTGCCAGTGGTTTTGTATCACTACTAACCATACTTATCGTGTTCTTGGCGACCATCTCAATATCGGGTATTATTCGTTCAAAACTTATGATCCACAGAGATGAAGTTGAAACTCTACACCTTATCGGGGCTAGTAACGAATATATTGCTCGCCAGTTCCGCCATCACACTCTTAATAAAACAATTAAAGGTGCGGTTGTAGGTATGATATTCACTATTGTGACCCTGCTTATAATCGGTTCAGTAACTGAAACTCTTAATGCTAGCGTAATTTCATATATGCAGGTAATGCCTTGGCATTGGCTGCTATTGGCAATTGCTCCAGTTGTGTTAGGTGCGGTAATAGCTCACCTAACCGCACAAGCTGCGTCTTTAAGAGAACTTTCAAAACTGCCATGATTACAGGCACAAAAATAACAGCAATCATCTGCCTTATCTCCATAGCCTTGTCTTGCTGGATTGTCGGGTTAGTTTTGTTTGTGAAAGATATTTCAAACATTACACCTTCAATACCTGATAAAAAACTAGACGCTATTGTGGTTTTGACAGGTGGCAGCAATCGCATAGACGAGGGCTTCAACCTGCTTGAAAAGAAGCTAGCTAAAAAACTATTTATCTCTGGAGTTTACAAAAGCGTTGATACAAACCAACTTTTAAAACGTTGGAAAGACGAACCTCAGAGCGAGCTTGACTGCTGCGTTGTTCTAGGGTTTGAAGCTATTAACACCGTACAAAATGCAATTGAAACCACTAGATGGCTTAAAACGCAGAAATTCGATAAAATCTATCTGGTAACTTCTAACTACCACATGAAACGTGCTTTGTTTGAGTTTCAAAAACGAGACCACGATCTTGAAATAACGCCTTTCCCTATCATACCAAAAAATCTGGATATGAACTTTTGGTGGAAAGACCCGATACACAGAACGCTGATAATAAAAGAATACACAAAATACATAGCTATACGCTTTGTTAATTTTCTAATTAACTGGTAAAGGTAAAAAAGTGAATTTTATCCGCTCATTGATATTCAATATTCTTTTTTTCGCAGGCTCAGGGTTCTGGAGCATTGCCGTGCTGTGGTCTCTGTTGCTCCCTAACAAGGTTTGTTTAGCTATAGTATTTAACACTTATATCAGATACATAAACTTCATAGAGCGTTGGGTGATGGGCATAACTTTAAAAATAGAGGGGATTGAAAACCTGCCTGCAGACGGCAAGTTCATTATAGCCGCCAAACACCAGTCAGCTTTTGAAACTCTGAACATTCCTTTCATGAAAGAATTTCACTACCCTGCCATTGTTTTGAAAAAATCACTCACTTACATACCTATCTGGGGGCTTTACACTATAGGCATGAAACAAATTGCGATTGACCGCGGTTCAGGCACTGTTGCCATGCGTTCCATTGTCAGGGGCAGCAAAAGATCCATAGATAACGGGCGTGCTGTTATAATCTTCCCTCAAGGGACACGCACCGCAGTAGGTGCTAAAAAACCTTATCTTGTAGGTATAGCTAAAATTTATAAAGAGCTTGAAGTGCCTGTAGTGCCTTTAGCACTTAACTCGGGGTTAGTTTGGCCTAAAAATTCTTTTATGAAGCACCCTGGCGTAGTTACTTACAAATTTTTAAAACCTATTAAGCCGGGGTTGAAACCTTCTGAATTAATGGAAAAGCTTGAAACCATAATAGAAACAGAGACCGATAAACTGGTAGAAATTGAACAGAAAAGAAAAAATGAAAAAAAATGAAACATCATTAGAGACAACCTTAGTGCATTCAGGTATTTTTCCTGACAAATACAACGGGATGATTAACCCTCCTGTTCACAGGGCTTCAACCATTATTTTCAACTCTATTGAAGATATGAAGAATGCCAAGTTTATATATGGACGCTCAGGCACTCCTACCAGTAAGGAATTTGAAGATGCCATGACAGCGTCAATGCCCGGAGCATTCGCTAGTGTTTCAACCTGTTCAGGCCTATCAGCCATCAACGTAATTTTGCTTGGTATTACAAAACCGGGTGATCATATTCTAGTAATGGATAATGTTTACGGCCATACCAAAACGGTATGCGAAGGGGTTTTGAAAAAAACAGGCGTAGAGTTTGAATATTACCCACCTATGATAGGCGGAGATATAAAAAATTTAATAAAAGACAATACCGTGGCGATTTTCTTGGAAGCACCAGGCTCGCTCACCTTTGAAATTTGCGATATTGGGGCTATAGTCAATGCGGCAAAATCACGCAACATAAAAACCATAATCGACAACACTTGGGCAACCCCTGTGTTTTTCAATCCTTTTGAACACGGGTTTGATATCTCGGTTATCTCTGCTTCAAAATACATAGCAGGCCATTCCGATGCTATGTTGGGCGTAATTACAGCTACTGAAGAAACCTATCCTTTAATTAAAGACATGGCTATGAGATTAGGAATCTGTGCAGGTACTGAAGAGCTTTACCTAGGATTGAGGGGGCTTAGAACATTATCAGCAAGGCTTAAAGAGCATGAAGCAAAAGCTATGGAACTTGCCCAATGGCTAGAAAAAAGGCCAGAAGTTAAAACACTTCTTCACCCTGCTTTTGCAAGCTGCAAAGGTAACTCTAATTGGCAGAAATATTTCAAAGGATCAAGCGGAACCTTCGGCATAATTTTAAAAGAAACCGACGAGAAGAAAATCGCTAAAATGGTTGAAAGCTTCAAACTGTTCCATTTAGGTTTGAGCTGGGGAGGTTTTGAATCCCTATGTGCTATTAGCCAACCTGTTAGGAATGGCACAGAAACCATAGAAGAAGGTTTCTATTTAAGGCTACACGTAGGTTTTGAATATATAGAGGACATGAAACAAGACCTTGAAGAAGGCTTTAAAAATCTAAAATAAAAAAAGCCCTCGGTTCTGAGGGCTTTTTTTATTCATAAATCACAACCAAACTTTAGAAAATATTAGGCTTGTAATTGTATTTTTTGATTATAGAATTTTGTTTAAGATTATCCTCTATCACAGGAACAACTCTTGAAAGACTACTCACCACAACATCTGCTCCTGCCATTAGGAATGAATGGACTTTCTTTTCCGAATTTTTGAAAACTGGGTCGATATAGGCTATTGATAGAACTTTTATACCCATCATCTCGCCTGCCTTTTTCATGCCTAGAATTCCAGGTTCAGAGTCTTCGATACCCACATAAAGAGAAGCTTTAGGGTTCTGCTCCATAGCGTAAATAAAGCTGTCAGGCTTAGGTTTTCTGTTGTTGTTAACTAGGTCTGGCCCATAAAATCTATCGCCGAAATGATCTGCAACGCCCATTTTGGTCAAACCGTATTTTGAACGGGTTGAAGGATTGGTTGATACTATACACTGAAGCCATCCCTGTTTTTGGCTCATAGCTTCAATAGATTCTTTTGCAAAAGGTACAAAAGGTATGACATCTTTTTTATAGATTTCTGATTTTCTTAACTCATGTTCAGTGCCGAGTTGTTGTATTTTATCACTATCCCACTGAACTCCGAAATTTTTCGCCATAAGCTCGAACTTTTCAAACTGGCCCAAACCGGCATAATCACGGGAAACATCATCAGATGATATTATTACTCCGTTTTCCGCTGCCAAATTAGAAACTATTTTTGAAACTGAAGATACAGGGCCTGCCTCACTGTCAAATATGGTTCCGTCTAAATCCCACATAACCAGAGTCTCTATTTGCTTAGCTCCGTTGCCATTGAAATTGGCTTTTATATTTTTCATCTTTGATATCCTTTAAAATGATTCTTAAATTGAGTGTATACCAAACTAATACAATTAAGTCAATTAATATTATGTATAAATAATATTAAATAGCAAAATGCTGCTTGGGATATTTAATATATCCCCCATAATTTAGAATTATGTAAATTTATTAATTACCGCAGTTAATCTTGGTGATTGTAGAAGTTGTGCTGTAACCGTCCTTAAACTCGAGAAGGATACACTTGCCACCGTAAGCTTCCACGAAATCCCTACCAGGAACATGCTTATCTTTATAATCAACGCCCTTGAACATTATACTAGGCTTTATAATCTCTATAGTGTCTTGGACTTCTTTCTCATCAAAAGTGAAAACTAAATCGACAAACTCAAGCGAAGCCATAAGATCAGCTCTTGTCTCCTGTGGCTGGATAGGACGGCTTTCACCCTTTAAGAGTTTTACCGAAACATCGCTGTTAACGCCCACCACCAAGAAATCACAATGGGATTTAGCCTGACGCAGACTGTATAAATGCCCTGCGTGGATAAGGTCAAAACAGCCGTTGGTAAAACCTACCTGAACACCCTTCGCCCTGAGCTCGGCTACTATCTTCGCCGCCTCATCGCGTGTTACAAATTTTTCACTCAGCCAAAGCTCGTTCTTTCTTTCCATTTTATTTTATTTTCCTTTCCTTTAATTGATAATCTTTTTCTTTATCGTAGAAGTAACCACAAAATTCTTGTCTAAATCAAGCAAAACGCATTTACCACCATAAGATTCCACGAATTCCTTGCCTGGAATATGTTTTCCTTTATAATCCGACCCTTTGAATATTACATTAGGCTGAATAATCTCTATGGTTTTTTGAACAGACTCTTCGTTGAAAATCACAACCATATCTACAAACTCCATGGCAGCTAAAATTTCTGCCCTTGTATCTTGAGGTTGAACGGGGCTTCCGCTGCCCTTGATTTTTCTGGTCGAAGCATCATCATTTACACCGACTATAAGAAAATCACATTTCATTCTCGCCTGTCTTAAACTTGATAGGTGGCCTTGATGTATCATGTCAAAGCAGCCATTGGTAAAACCAACTTTGATATTTTTTATCTTAAGAAAGTCAACCTTATTAGCTGCAGCCTTACGGTCAAAAATCTTGAGGCTAGTATTAAGAAGCATGAATTTTTCTTTGTACAAACTTTCTTCAAGAGATAGCTTTATCTCATCAACCGTAACTGTTGCTGTTCCTGATTTACCTACAGCCACACCCGCCGCGAGATTGGCAATAAAGGCGTTTATATACATATCTTCCCTGTTGGCAATACCTATTGAAAGAGCCGCAATTACAGTATCTCCCGCACCAGAGACATCATACACCTCTTTCACCTTCGATTTTATATTACAAAGACTTTCTTTGCCTGAGATAAGAGACATTCCATCTTTATCTCGAGTAACAAGAATATTTTCTATTCCCGACTCCTTCATTACCTTTACAGCCGCTTTGTACATCTCTCCGTCTTTGGTTATTATCTGACCTGAAGCGGTTTCAAGCTCTTTAAGGTTAGGTTTTACTATTGTAGCCCCTCTATAAATGCTGAAATCATCTCTTCTAGGGTCAACCACAACTGGCACGCCGTATTTTTTTGCAACTCTTATTGTTACCGCTATTACTCTGTCTGTAAGCACGCCCTGACCGTAATCGGAAAGAATTACAACACCCGCCTTCTTCATGTGTTTTTTCATGCTATCCAAAAGCCTATTCTCGGTTTCAGCTTTTATTTTAACGGGGTTTTCTATGTCATACCTGAAAACCTGCTGCCCCTTGCACATATATCTACTTTTAACTGTAGTTTGACGACCCTTTTCAACAACCGTAGCATCAACGACACCACCTTCTTTAAGCTTATTTTTTATGGCTTCATCCTGAGAGTCAGAACCTAAAACCGATACCAAGATAGGTTTTGCCCCCAACGACTTAATATTAGCCACCACGTTTCCTGAGCCGCCGAGCATATTTGTATCACGCTCAAAAAGCATTACGGGTATAGGTGCCTCCGAAGATAATCTTCTTGTGTCACTGTAAATAAAATGATCCAACACCACCTCGCCCACGCAAAGAACTGTTGCGTTTTCAAACTTCTTTAAAGCTGAAAGAAAAGTATTAAGTTTATTCATCTGAATGCTCCGAGATTTTTATATATCATTTAATTGATTTTATTGGTTTTTTTCACTCTATACAAGGGGGTTAGATATAATCTTAAGTCTATGATTTTCATACATTATTAACAATTATAGCTTACAATTGGGGTTGAAAAACCTATATATCTGGACTATCAAATGTTTGAAAATATTAGAAACCAACTAGCTAAAACCTTTAAAGAGCACCGAATAGGCGAGTTGCTGGTAAAGAAAGGTTTACTAACCGAGCAACAATTAAGAGAAGCCTTAGAAGAAAGTTTAGAGACCGGTGAAAAAATCGGTAGAGTTCTTATAAGCCGCGGATACATTTCAAGCTTTCAACTTTATCATAGAATTTTAAGACAATGGCAATTAAGGTTCGGCACTATAGCAATAGTTTTATTGATGCAAATTGCCGCCCCTGTAGCTATTTATTCAGACAATAGCTTTTTAGGTGATGAATTCAAACTCTCTTATAATATGACCGACAAAGACCATACCTCCGTTAACTACCCTAAGCTTTTCGGTTATAAAGAGTTTAAATCAAACGACGTAAGTGCGTTTAAAAAATGGACAAGCACAATCAACAAATATGATGAACAAATGAACCTTTCCTCCATGACTTCTGCAAGAGTAATGGTATGGAAGGATGTTCTTGATAACTTAAAACACAACTCTACGATAGACCAAGTAGCAGGCGTTAACGACTTTATAAATAAGTTTCAATATATAAACGATTCCGATAATTATGAGCAGTCCGACTATTGGGCAACCCCTTTGGAATTTATATCTAAGGGTGGGGATTGTGAAGATTTTGCCATTGCAAAATATGCATCGCTTAAAGCTTTAGGCTTCTCCCCTAGCCAGATGCGTATAGCGGTTGTGAGAGACACAATAAAAGACATTCCCCATGCCGTTTTAATTGTATATGTAGAAGGCAAAAGCTTTGTGCTCGACAATCAAGATAAACAGGTGGAAGAAACCGCCTCTGTTACCAGATACAAACCTATATTCTCTATAAACAGCTCCGGCTGGTGGCTTCATGAGGCGTAAAAACCCTATATAAAAACCAATCTCCCTACATTATTTTATTAACTATTTGATTTTATTTAATATTTATTTAAAAAAACATCTTGCTTTATGTAAAACATTATGATAGATTATATGGCATTAATAACAAAAATTTTGGAGATTCTAAATATGGCAGATACAGAAAATAAAACAAAAACAAATATCTTCAATGGCTCTAGCATTAAAGAAAACGTTCTTTCAATTGAAGATTTAAACAAAGCTCCTGATAGCGCAATCTCTCATGAATATTCCCATTTTCCTTTAGCACCCTTTAACCGTGTTCCTGTAATTGAAGTTCCAGGAGAAACCATGGACAGTATAAAAACACCAAAAGGTGCTAAGAAACCTATTGGCAACGGAAAACCAAAATACATTTATTAATAATTTTATACACAAAAAAAACCTCCTGATTAAAGGAGGGTTTTTTAATTCAGATAATTTTTAAATTACTTAACTTCTGTAGTATGCAATATGTTTGTAGAACCAATAGTGCCAATAGGCAAACCAGCAGTTATAACTATAAGGTCACCCTTTTTAGCCATATCTTTTTCTTTTACAAGTTCAGAAGCTTTAGCAATTACGTTATCAAAGTTTTTGATACCGTCAACAAGAACTGCGTTTATGCCATAAGACATTTGCAATCTTCTAACTACTTTGTAGTCTTCAGACATGCATAAAACAGGGACAGTCGGCCTTTGTCTTGCAACCCTAATAGCTGTAGAACCCGAAGTAGTGTGAACCACTATAACTTTAGCACCAACAACATCAGCCGTTTTAGCTGCAGCAGAGGCAATAGCGTCTGAGCTATTACTTTCAAGATCAAGCTTATCGCTTTCACGCACTTGTTTGTAAAGTTCATTTTGTTCAGCATCCATTGCAATTTTATTCATCATAGAAACTGCTTCAATAGGATAATCACCGTTAGCTGTTTCACCTGAAAGCATAACTGCATCTGTACCGTCATAAACAGCAGTAGCAACGTCTGTTACTTCCGCACGTGTAGGACGAGGAGAGTTAGTCATAGATTCCAACATTTGAGTAGCAACGATAACTGGCTTACCAGCAGCACGACATACTTTAATAATACGTTTTTGCATGCTAGGTACTTTTTCAGGAGGAACTTCCACGCCCAAGTCACCGCGAGCAATCATAACAGCATCAGTCAATGCTACTATACCTTCAATTAATTCAACAGCTGAAGGCTTTTCAATTTTTGCGATAATTTGTTTATCAGTCTTACCCATAATTTCACGAGCTTCAGTGATATCTTCAGGGCGTTGTACGAATGACAAAGAGATCCAATCGATATCCATTGTAACCGCAGCAGCTAGATCTTTACGATCTTTCGCAGTAATAACTGATGACTTCAACAAAACTGTAGGCAGGTTAACACCTTTTTTGTCTTTAAGAGTTTTACCAGCAATAACTTCAACTTCAACAAAATCAGCACCTTTTTTAGTAACACGCAAATGGGCATTACCGTCATCTACCAAGATGTCAGCACCAACTTCCAACACTTCCAAAATTTCTGGGTGAGGAAGGAATACGCGTTCTTTATTACCTGCTGCAGGGTTAGAATCCAGAATGATTTTCATTCCTTTTTCGATATCAATTTTACCGCCTTCAAAAGTTCCTAGACGTAGTTTAGGTCCTTGCATATCAGCAAAAATCGCAACTGGACGGCCGAATTTTTTTTCAGCTTCACGAACCATTCTAACGCGTTCTCTGTGTTCATCATGAGAACCGTGACTGAAGTTAAGACGGAAAACGTCAACCCCTGCTTCAAACAATTTGTCGATCGTAGGTTGATTTTCTGATACCGGCCCTATCGTAGCCACTATTTTAGTTTTGCGATTGCGCTTTAGTATTTGCATTTTCTGCTCCTTCTTTTTTTTAAATAAACTAAACATTTTTACTCTCTTACTTGCTTCGATACTTTATCTAACACGGCATTTACTATCTTGGTTTCAGAACCTTCGTAAAAGCCGTTAGTTACATTCATATAGTCATTAATAATTATCCCTGCATCGACCTTGGAATCTGCCATAAGCTCGTAAATTCCGGCACGGATGATGTTTCCGAGCAGCAACTCTACATTGCCTCTACCACCATTTGCAAGGACACTCTGCATTATATTATTGATATCTTCCAACCTTGAACTTACGCCCAAAACTATTTCCTTCAATAAATCTTCATCAGCCGGAACAAACACTTCTCCGTCCAACTTAAATCCTATGCGGTTCTGGATAAAATCCTTTAAAGCTTCCTTAGCACCCTGCTCATTAAGTGCCATTTGATAAAGCACTTGCACGGCAGCCAAACGAGCTGCGGTTCTTTTAGCTTTAATTGAACCTTCTTTACCTTTTAAAACACGTTTTTCTGGAGCTGCTCCAAGATTGTTTTTTTTAGGCTGCGGTTTATCTGTTTCTTCTTTTTTAATGCTCATTTTTAGTCTTCTTATTATTGTATATATTTTCCAAATCTTCTAAGAAGGTTTTAAAATCATGAACCTCTTTAAAATCTTTATAAACCGATGCATAACGCACATAGGCAACCAAATCCAAAGCAGCCACTTTCTCCATAGTCAAGCGGCCAATTTCTTTTGAGGTTATATCAGTTTCACCTGAAAGTTCAAGCTTTCTGACTATATCACTCACGCATTGTTCAAGAGCATCAGCTTCAACGGGTCTTTTCTGCATACACAGATGCAAAGACCTTAAAAGCTTATCCCTTTGGAATAACTCTCTACGTCCATCATTTTTGATAACTGTAAGGTCACGAAGTTGTATGCGTTCAAAGGTAGTGAAACGTGCATCGCATTCAGGGCATTCACGACGACGGCGAATGACCGAATTATCCTCACTCGGGCGAGAATCCTTTACTTGAGTTTCTTCATTTCCGCAGAAAGGACATTTCATTTAAATTAGCTCTCCTTAACTGTATATAGGGAATTTGTTGCACAAAGCCAAAACTTTTTGAGCTACTTCTTTTTCCACTTTTTTACCAACGGAAAGAGCATCTAAAACTTCAACTATATATTCGCCTACCAATTTAAACTCAGCGTTACCAAAGCCTCTGGTAGTTCCAGCAGGAGTGCCTAGTCTAATTCCTGAAGTAACTGTAGGTTTTTCAGGGTCAAATGGAATTGAGTTTTTATTGCAGGTCATCCTTGCGTTTTCAAGAGCTGTTGCCGCAATGTTTCCAGTAACTTTTTTAGCTCTTAGATCAACCAAAACCATGTGGCTGTCTGTTCCTCCTGAAACTATATCCAATCCGCCAGACTTCAAAGTATCTGCAAGCACCCTAGCGTTAGAAACCACGTTTTGAGCATAGATTTTAAACTCAGGTTTCAAAGCCTCGCCAAATGCTACGGCCTTAGCAGCTATAACATGTTCCAAAGGTCCGCCCTGCAAACCAGGGAATACAGCTGAGTTAATCTTCTTTGCGATATCCTCATTGTTAGTCATGATAATACCGCCTCTAGGGCCTCTCAATGTTTTGTGAGTGGTAGAGGTAATAACATCGGCATAGCCTACTGGGCTGCCGTATACTCCGCCCGCAACTAAACCGGCGTAGTGAGCTATATCAACCATCAGATAAGCACCAACTTCGTCAGCTATTTTTCTGAACCGGGAAAAATCTATTTGGCGGGAATAAGCCGAAGCACCTGCAATAATAAGTTTAGGTTTATGAGTTTTAGCTAATTTCTCAACTTCATCGTAATCTATCAATGCATCTTCTTTACGCACATCATAATTAATTGCATTAAACCATTTACCTGAAAGGTTAGGTTTAGAACCATGGGTTAAATGCCCGCCAGATGAAAGTGATTGACCCAAAATGGTATCACCCGGTTGCAACAGTGCCAGAAAAACAGCTTGGTTAGCCTGAGAGCCTGAATTAGGTTGAACATTGGCATATTTAACGCCGAACAATTTGCAAAGCCTTTCAATTGCCACAGTTTCAACCATATCAACAAATTCACAACCGCCGTAATAGCGTGCACCTGAATAACCTTCAGCGTATTTGTTAGTTAAAATACTGCCTTGAGCCTCTAAAACCGCCTTTGAAACTATATTCTCAGACGCTATTAGTTCTATTTGATGTTGTTGGCGATCAAGCTCTTTTTGGATAAAAGAATAAATCTCTTTATCCGCCTTTTCTAGGCTAGTGGAAAAAAATCCGCTATCGATGTCACAACTGCAACCACAATCACAATTACATTTCACTAAGTTTTTTAACACGTTCAACATGACGACCTCCCTCAAACTCGGTGTTCAGAAATATCTCCAAACACTTAATTGCTACTTCAGGCGATATCAACCTCGCACCGAAGGCTATAACGTTAGCATCATTATGTTGGCGAGCTAACTGTGCCATTTCACCATTAATGCAAAGAGCAGCCCTAACTGCAGGGTTACGATTTGCGGCAATGCTTATGCCTATTCCGCTTCCGCAAACCACTACTCCGCGTCCGGCTTTTTTATCAGCTATAGCTTCAGCCAACTTGTAACCGTAATCAGGATAGTCAACCTTATCGGAAGAATTTGTTCCTAAATCTAAAACCTCATAACCTTTCTTACTTAAAAAAAAGGAAATCTGTTCTTTTAATTCAAAACCAGCGTGGTCAGATGCCACGGCTATAATATTTTTTATATTTTCTGACAATTTAATTACCGCGATATTTACATTAACGTAGATATATATCTACCAGATATTATTGCCTATTACTATAATAATATAGCTAATCTATCAAGCCTTTTTTCTTCAATACATACTCTAGTCTTTTTAGGGCATTTTGCTTGAAGATGGCCTCTCCCGCACTCAAAGGACATTGGATAGATATCTCCGTCAAGGTATCAACATCTATTGCCGAAACCTTCATAGCATTACCTACGGGCCTAAACTCAAATAATATTTCTCTACCTTTTAAAGAATCTTCCATCTGCTTATTCTAGTATGAGTTTTTACAATTGAAATCTTAAAAAACGCAAAGTTAACATAACAACTAAAAAATTAGAATCTTATTAATTAACCTACTATACACTCTATGATACAATCTGCAGTAGTTAAATATATCAAAATCTAACCGTTAGTTGTACAGATATGAACATAAAAAAAATATCTAAAGACGATCAGAAGACTTTTGTCTGTTCTACGAACTATCTCGAATTTGATGATCTTCAGTCAATAAGGGATGAGATAAGGAATTTTTTATCCAACCATGTAGAAGACAAAAACCATATAGGAGCGGTTCTTTTAACCGCGACTGAGATTTTGTCAAACATCATCAAGCATCAGGAAAAACCCTCAAACTATGTTCGAGTGACCTTAAAGGTTAAGGACGAATATATAGAACTTGATATAGCCGACAACGGTTCTCCGTTTTTAGGATTTAGGAGAAAACTGGACGAATCAATGGTTCTTTCAGGAAATGTGGAAGACGGAATAGAGGCTGGTTTTGGTTTCGGGCTGATGCTTAAAAACAACGACTCCCTTGAATACTTTGAAAAGCAGGATGAGATAGACGGGCTTAACCACTTTGTTGCCAAAAGAATGTTTAAAGAACAAAGCCATAAAAGAAGAACTCTTCAAAAAATATTCCTTATAGATGACGAGCCTATTGCATTGCAAATACATGCACTGATGCTCAAAGACTCATACGAGGTTATAAGTTTTGAAGGCGGGCAACAGGCTATTGATGCTTTTGTACAGCACAGACCTGACCTTATAATATCTGACCTTGTGATGCCGGGAATGGGTGGCATAGAACTTAGAAAAAGACTTTCACGGCTTGAAGGCGGGGATGTAACACCTTTTGTATTTTTGAGCGGCAACCAATATGAAGAAAATAGTCTTTATATAAGCAGCCTCGGTATTGACGACTTCTTATCAAAACCTATCTCTGAAGCAAAACTTAAAACCGTTATTGCCAGACTATTAAAACGCTCAAAACAGATAAAACAAGCCGTTCAAGGACAATTCAGCCGAGACATAACTGAGTTGTTAAAACCTTCCATACCCGATAAAAGACAGGGCTGGAGCTTTAAGATTAAATATCAGATTGCGGATTCAGGCGGCGGAGACTTTGTTTTGCACAAAAACCTAGACGACAGTTTCATTGCAATATTAGCTGACGTAATGGGGCATGACCTGCAGGCTAAGTTTTTCACTTATGCCTATGTGGGATATTTAAGAAGCCTATTTAAAAACAGCCCCGAGATAGTGGATGGAGATATATTTTTAGGCCACCTTTCCGATGCCGTAGGCAATGACCCTATATTAGAAAACATTATAATGACCTGCCAATATTTCAGGATTTTCCCTGACGGCACAATACATATATCCTCTGCCGGTCATCCTAAACCATTGATGATAAGAGCCAACTGTTCAGACGCAAACATAATCAATACGGCAGGGCCTCTACCGGGTTTGAGCTTGGAAAATAAATATAAAATCACATCGGAAAAATTAAACCCTGGCGATAAAATTTTATTTATGACGGATGGTTTTATAGACGTGTTCGAACAAACAGGTCTTGCGGCGGAAACTCTTGTCGAGATTATAAAAAACACCCATGAGCAATATAAAGATGGGTTTGATGAATATTTATGGAAGTCTTTTATAGCAAGGCAAGAAGCCTCTAGCTTTAACAAAGATGATGCAACAATAATAATAGCAGAATATGGAGCAGAGCAATGATTACAGATAAAGTAGTAGAAGTAATAAACGGAAACGAATTCTCAATAATAAAGTTTCTTAATTTCATTGACGTCTCAACTATAGAAAAAGCACGGGTAATAGTGGCAGAGCTGCTTCCCAATAAATGTGCTCAAATAATTATTGACCTTGATAGCACTGACTTTCTTGATAGTCACGGTGTTGGGTTCTTCGTATCCCTACTTAAAAGAACCCATGCCCGCAACGGACATTTGTTTTTTAGCGGGGCTCATGACCAGCCTTTATCGGTTTTAAAAATGGTAGGGTTTAACGGCAGTTTAGTGACCTACTGCGATAATGTAAAGCAAGCAGCTGATATAATCCAAAACTCGAATTAATTTTAACTTTCACGTCTCCAAACGTAGAGGAAGCCCGCCATTACAAACAATATATAAATCCACGGGGAGAATATATTAACCCTCTCCATGCCATTTACTTGATAAGAGTTTTTAGGTTGTAAGTTAAAATCATGGGCAGATAAGCTTTCCCCGCTATACCATATAGTTTTTCCACGGAACTGTTTTACCGCGTTATTAAGTTTTAAATCTGTAGCTATCATATCCGTAAACTCTTTACTGTCACTATTACCAACAACAGCAACAGTACTGCCCTTTTCATTATAAAATTTATATATGCCTGTTTTATCAGCTTCCATTTCAGCTTCAGCCCAGCCATTATTTTTTTTCAGATCTAAAATTATTTTCTCGCCATTAGGCTTATCAACATTGATTGTTTTAATTTCTGTTTCTTGTATTCTTTGAGAAATTTTTAAAGCTTTATCCTTGCGAGTGATTTTTATGTAACCTTCCTCAAGCTCAGGCTCTTTCATTAACCAATGGGCGAGTTTACGCTGCAAATCAGAGTACACACCTTTACTGGAAGGATATTTAGACCACAACCATATATTGTCGCTTGTAAGTACGGCTACTCTGCCCTTGCCCACCTTATCGGTTATAAGTAACGGATTATCATTGATACCACTCATCAATACGCCACCACTGGTTTGCTTAACACTAATTTGGCTTTGCCACTTTTTCAGTCCAATAGCTTCCAAATTAAGATCAGAGGTAATTGCGTTTGACTTACCTTTTTCAGTAAGTTTAGGCATATACTCGCCCATAACGATCTTCTGCTCATAAATATTAGGGCTTATCGGCAATATCTCCGCCAGTTTGCTTGCAAAAATTTCAATCTCAACTCTATCAGATGCCATTGCCATTAAAAACGAACCGCCGTTTCTTACATAGTTGGCAATGTTGGTAAAGTATCTATTATAGAGCAGCCCATAATGCACATATTTGTCAAAAATTATCAGGTCAAAATCCGTTATTTTTTGCTGGAACAGTTCTTCTACCGGAAAAGCAATCAAAGACATTTTATCAGTCGGGGTTGGGTCGAAAGAACTAGGAGTACGCAAAATTGTAAAGTGAATTAAATCAACCGCAGGGTCTGATCTTAAAAGGTTTCTCCACGCTCTTTCACCTATATGAGGCTGTCCTGAAACTAAGAGTACTCTCAGTCTATCACGTACGCCGTTTACTATAACTGCACGGTGATTGTTTATATCAGTCAACTCATCTTTGTCCGCCGCAAGAGAGAATTCAAAAACATTCTGCCCCGCATGATCAAGTTTAAATTCATATTCTTGCTCAATACCCACAGGGATGTCTTCGGAGATTATATTTTCACCTTTGGTCTCTATTTTAAGTGTAAGTTTTTCTTGAGCTGAACTTCTACCTTCAACATCAGCCCGTATCTTGATGGTTATTCTATCACCCACCAGACCGTATTTAGGAGCTTCAACAACTGAAAGCTTGCGGTCGAACTCATCTTTCTTGCCGATTATAACCGCATTTAAAGGAGCAACCGCTTTAAACTCTTCCAAATTTTTAGGTGTATCATGCACTTGACCGTCAGTTATAAACACCGTTCCCGCAACACGGTTTAAAGGCAATGAAGCCAAGTTATTTTTTAAATCTCCAAACAGATTAGTGCCATTATTAAAACTGTCTTGGGAATTAACAACCACTACCTCAAGGTTTTTCGCACTGGCTTTTATATTCTCAACCGCTTTTGCCGCCAATATTTTTCTTTGAGCAACATCCATACTGTCGGAGCTATCAACCACCACTACAAGCTTATCTTCAAGATATTGCCTTACCTCTTTTATAATCGCAGGGTTAAATAAGGCTAAAACCAATAATACTAAAAACATACACCTAAAATGCAGGCCTTTAATGCCTTTATATTTTGCCAATAGAGCAACAACAATCATAAACCCTATATGTATAAATAGATAAAGGTAAGGTATTACAGGAGCTATGTTGATATTAAAATTCATTTTCCTATACGCTCCAATATATGTGATACGTGGATTTGATCCGCCTTATAATTACCGGTCAAAGCCACCATCAATAAATTTACGCCGAATTTATAAGCAAGCTCCCGCTGCATTTCACCGTCTGGCTCCACTGTATATCTCGCCATGTCTGAGGGATTATCAGACCATGCAGCCGCCCAATTATTGCTGCCTATTATAACCGAAGTTACCCTATCATTCGCGGGATTAGGCTCTTTTTCAACCCATAAATTGCCGCCGGAATATTGCCCTGGGTAACTATCAAGCAGATAAAAGCTTCTGCCTAAAATATGATCACTAGGAATTTTCACCAGCTCAGGTATTTCTATGCTGCTGGTAATCTCTCTCAGCTTTTCAGTTCCTATAGTTGCTTCAACTCCACTGTTTTTAAACTGCTGGTCACGAGTATCGAACAAAATTATTCCACCATTTAAAAGATAGTTTTGAATATTCTGAGAAGCTCTGATGCTTAAAACCTCCTGAGAAGATGTTATAGGCCAATAAATAAAAGGATAGTAAATAAGCTCGCTATTGTCAGGATCAACAGCAGACACCCCCGCTATAGTCACAGCCGTACGCATATTAATCACATCTGCCAACCCCTTAAGCCCATTATAGCTGAGCTGATTTATAGTTTTATCTCCGGTTTCAATATAGGCAAAATAAATGTTATTTGTCGGGTCGAACTTTTCTTGGGCATAAGCATTGCCTGCGGAAAGAACCACAAACACAAACACAAAAAAAGCCCCTTTTAACCAAAGAGTGACCAAGGTTTCAAAAATCAATAGGAACAGGCCTATTTCTATAAACAGAGGCTTCAAGTTTTTCTCGCCATTACCTTCTTCATAACCCTTAACATTTTTCTTAAAAGGTATATCAAGCGGCTTCATTTGAGATAGAGCTTCGCCTAAATTGAAAACTTTAAAATTATATTTATCTCCATAAATTCCCGGAGGGGTTAGAGCAGAAGGATAGAAAGAGTTTTTATCAACTATTGATTTTAAAATATGATTACCTGCAGCGGAGTGCAAATTACCAAACCCATCTAAAACCGCTATAGGGTTAAGCTCGTTCTGACCGTTATAATCGCTTATACCGTTACCCATCATCACCATGCGTTGCAGGGCTTCAACAAACAAACCTGAATAGCAGAAGTTTGACCACTTAGGACTAGCAGTAGTGTGAATAAGTACTACATTGCCTTTGCCCTTCGTTCCGCCCGTTATAAGCGGAGTACCGTCTTCCAACTGCAGCCATGTTTTATTGAACACATCACTTGAAGGTTCAGCAAGCACTTGACTACGCACTTCAATATCATCTGGAACGTCTAACCCGTAAAGCGGACTGCCCTCAGCTATCTTCGCCAGTTTTAAAGGTCTCTCCCATGTCATTGAGCCTGAAGTTGAGCGTTCACCGTATCTTAAAGTCACCGGCAAAATTTCATCCTGCATTGCCGCCGCTAAGTTAGACCCCGCAAACCTGATTAAGAAGCCCCCCTGTTCAACCCAGTTTTTAAGTTTTACTTTATCATCTGCAGTTAAAGAAGTACTGTCTGGCAATACAAGTGCTGATACCTGCTGGTTTAACAAATCCTCAAGCTTATCCACCTTTACTTGAGCGGTTGGCAGTAATGCTTTCTCTATATAATAGTATCCACTTAACAAATCTTTTGCGTCTTCTTCAACCTTTTCATTAGAAATAACCCCTACAATACGGTTTTGATTTGAAGCCTTAACAACCACAGTAGCTGACGCCATCGAAGCACCTTTTACTTCTATGCGGGCAAGTTTATCTTGAAACTCCGGCAAAATATCCCAAGTAAAATCATGTTCGGTCTTACCAGCAGGATAAGCAAAATTAAATTCATCAATAACTTTTCCACTTTCATCATAAGCGGCTAAAGTCAACTCATCATCAACATCTTTAACCACTAATCTTTCCAAAGAAAATTCTATAGATTTAGGAGCTTTATTTTTAAGCTTCAAAATATAAGGATTGTTAATTTTACTGTCTGTAACAACGGCGTCTACTTTATCTATGAAGTCACTGTATGCTTTAATGCCAGAGCTAAAAAATACAACCTTGCCTATGGACATCTCTCTTGAAGCTTCAGTCATCTGAGTAATAACCTCTTTATAATCAGCAGCCCATGGTTGAGGTTTAAGACCTTCTATTACTTGAGCAGCATCTTCCGCCGGCATCGCATTATAAAGATGTATTTTATTGTCAACTTCCGACTTTGCCGTAGGGATTATTACAACCTTTATGTCATTGCGTTTTGCGAGGTTGATATAATCTTGTATTTTTATTTTTCTCTTTTGCCAGTTAGAGGCAGAAGCCCAGTTATTATCCACCACCAGCAATACTGAACCATTTTGAGGCATTTCAAAATTCTGCACTGGGTTTAAAACAGGCTCAGCGAAAGCTATTATAAAAGAAAGCAGTAATAGCGAACGCAAGAGCAAGATCCACCACGGAGTAGTGGCCGCAGTGTTGGATTTTGGCTTAATATTTTTTAAAAGAAAGAAACCTGGAAATTCTATAGACTTAGGTTTAGGCGGCATTGAACGCAACAACCACCATAAAGCAGGCAGAAGCACTGCCATTATTAAAATCCAAGGTGATAAGAAAACAATATTCTGCACTGTTATTTCACCCTCGCCGTCAAACCGTTGTAAACTTCAGTCAGAGGATCTTCCAACCTCATAGCTGTATTATAATGTAGAAATCCCCAGCCTAAAGATTTAGCAAGGATTTTTAAACTCTCTCTGTGTTGCAAGAAGTTTGCCCTGTATTCATCGGCAATATCTTCAACCTTAGAGATAAGCTTTTCCTCATCTGATGCAGGATTTAAAAACTTTATTCTACCCTTGTACGGGATATTTTCTTCCACCTTATCATTTATCTGGATTAAAATTCCTTTTACATTTTTAACAGCTAAGGACTGGCAAAGTTGTTTCAGCTCTTCCAAACCAGTAAAGAAATCACTTATTATTACCACTTGAGCATTGTTTTTTATCTGCGGGGTTTGCTTAATTTTACTCTGTTGTGGTAAGGCATCGCAAATTCTACCAACCGAGCTATAACCTATTTGAAGCGGAAGCTCAGTTCCTATCAAGCTCACTCGCTCACCGCCATTTAGAAGCACTATAGATAAAGCAAGAAGAAGTGTTTCGGCGTAATCCTGCTTGCTGCGATATTTTTTTGAAGAGGAAAACTTCATAGTAGGCGAAGCATCTCTGAACAGCCAAGCGGCTTGAGCAGCCTCCCACTCCATTTGCTTTATAAATACATCATCTGATTTAGCGGTCTGCTTCCAATCAATATCCTTAACACTATCGCCTTCCTGCCATTGTCTGAATTGCCAGAAGGTTTCACCTACACCAATTTTACGGCGACCATGAACCCCACGCATAAAACCGTGTGCAACCTTATCCGCTTCCAATAGAAGTCCCGGCAAATTATTTGCGATACTGGTTGCGGTTTTTATATTGCTCATAGTTACTCTATTATTTAAGAAATGCAGCTAAATTCGACATTATCCACAAAGGTTTTAATGCTGTTGTTCCCCGTATAGGCCATAGTTGCTTTAAGACTTGTGGTTAAATTATCAATCACACTTTTCACATTACCGCTTGTTAAAACTTCTTTCAATGTAACCGCGGAAAATCCTGCCCCTATTATTTTAGCAAGCAATGGAGAATTGTTTACATCATCATCAAATATTACTGGAGAAAGTGAAACTGAAGCCTCGCTGATTATATCTATCATTGCCTGAAAACTTAAAACATCAACACCCAATTTTTCCAATATCTGCTTTCTTCCGCCAAGCTTCACCCCGTCAGCACCGGATTCTATAAACATTCTAACATCCGCGGCACTAAAAACGTTTCCAGCTATAATCTGCAAATCAGGCTTTTGTCTTCGTAAAGCTTTTACTGTTTCTGCAACCTCACGGGTGTTAAGGTGATTACCTTCCAAAAACAAGACATCCAACCCCGCGTCAGCTAAAACTGCAGCGTGTTCAAAACTATCAGCACCCTGCCTTAACAAAGCAGCTACAACAAGCTTGCCCTTTTCATCTTTAGTTGCGTAAGGATAAGCATCCCCAGCATCGGCTTGCTTAACTTTAGTGATTTCTTCTACCAATTTCATCATCGTGATATTGGAATGAAGGATCCCCACACCACCAAACCTTGCCATTTCTATGGCCATTGTGCTATCAGTCACACTTTCATGTGCTGCGGAAATTAAAGGTATTTTCAAATCAATATTTCTGGTTAACTTTGTATCAAGAGTTACTTGATCAAGCTTGACATCTGTCTCTTTTGAAACCATAGCGAGATTGTGAAAGTCAAAACTCTTTTTTATTTCAGAATTAATCTTCATTATTTCCTCCTTTAAAGCCTTTTGCCACTACGTACATCTCTGTAGAATCTTTCCTGCTTGCATGAGGTTTGATGTGTTTAACCTTTTCAAAATCCTTTTTAAGCAGATTCAAAAACTCTTTATCAGCACCGCCCATGAAAACCTTGGACAAGAAGACTCCGCCCGGCACAAGAACTTCTTTCGCAAAAGCATAAGCCGCCTCAGCTAAACCCATTATGCGCAAGTGGTCAGTTCTCTGATGCCCAACAGTAGGAGGAGCCATATCACTCATCACTATATCTGCAGGACCGCCCAACATTTCTTTCAATATATCTGGTGCTTTTTCATCCATAAAGTCTAGGCATATAATTTCAGCCCCCGGTATTTCATCCATTTCAAGATAGTCAATACCAACAACTCTACCACCAGTTTCCTTAGGCTTTACCAAATCAACTACTATCTGTGTCCAACCACCCGGAGCGGCACCAAGATCCACAACTTTCTGACCTTTTCTAAATATATCCAACTCATCATTCATCTGGATAATTTTGAATGCGGCACGACTTCTATATCCTTCAGCCTTAGCTGCAATAACATAAGGATCGTTTAGTTGTCTTTCCAACCATTTGGCCGAGGATTTGCTTCGGCTCTGACGAGTTTTCACTCGCACCTTTTTTTGCAATCCTCTTTGCTCACCTAATTTTATAGGCCCTGATTTATCTTTACTTTTCATGATCTCAATATAGAACATTTCTTACAGCTTATAAAGAAAAGCTGTAAGAAAAAATTATACATAATAAACTAACCTTAATCTTTGTATTTACGCATTTCCCAGCTGATAACAGTGGTAGTCGAAACGGTCTTGCCTTCAAAAACAATCTGCTGAGTTTTTATAGGAACAATGCCGTTATTGCAATAGACGCTTTCTTCCAAAATGGCGTTATGCCCTCTGAACTTGAATATCCAGCTAGCTCCACTTTTCGCAACCACCTGCACCTCTTCACCCTCTTTAAGCATAGTTGCCTTGATATCTGGATGAAGGTGAAAACGAATTGAGAAGTTTTGTCCGCTTTTGCCTGACAACTGGTCTTCGCCTTTTAACACATCGCCTTTTTCAACTAATTTAACCGCACGATGATGATTTAAGCCGAAATCAGTCATATAAGCACTATGAGCCGCTTCAACAGCTAATACATCACCCTCTTCAAATCTGCGATGAGTAACTATAGGCAGGTTTGATGCAAGACCTTCTTTGTCAAACTGAATTAAATTTTTGTTGTTAACTGTCAAGGTAGAGTGTGCCAAGGTTGAACGTAAAAGTTCGCGCCATTTACCTTTAGTTTCAGAAGTTCCGCAATTTACGATTATGCGTTCACGACCATAACTATACTCAAAACTAAATAACCCTGCATGTATTTTTTGACTGTATTTAGATAGCAATGGCAAGCCTATATCCATTATCAAGCTTGAACGACCTTTATTAAGACGCTCGTAACCACTATGAGGAAGAGACTTCATTGCCTTGCCGTTGGCACCTGAGTGCATCAAAATAGTTTCACACAAATAAGCGTGTTTTTCTCTACCACCATTGAACTGAGCAAAAGCACTGTCTTGGTGGCGGAAGAATTTAACAGCAGGAGCAATACGGTCAATAGCGTGCTGCAACTCTTCAGGTATTTCTATTCTTGCCGCTATTAATGCCGAACGTAAGTCAACTAAACAAAGCAAGAATTCAAAACTCGCTTCAGGGTTACGAGAGATATGTCCCCCATCAGGTAAAATCTGTTCTTTTATCTGGTCAAGGATATCATTAAAAGCACGTTCTAAATATGCTTCATGACCCGGTAAAGCTATACCAGCATAAGCCAAACCTCTTAAAGCCTGCATTAAAGGTATACCGCTTAAAGCATCAGGCATATCAAGTGCATTTGAAAGGTATCTGGCTTGGCGAACCACGCCGGTAAAATATGATTTTTTAAATTCTTCAGTAGCAGTTGAGCAGAATAAATCATAAAAACTTATCCATGACTTCAGGCGGCGGCCTAAAATATCTGCACGCCATGTTTTTTCATCATATTTCGAATATTCATCAAGCCAAGATTCAACCATCTCACGGGCCATACGTCTTGCACGCTCACCGCCTGCCGAACGCAAATCTCTCAACCATTCAAAACTGTGTAATTCTGTGAACCATTCTTCACTAGCCTGTGCAGGTTCCCATGAAAGTTTATCTTTCTGTATTGTCTGACCCGCAAATTTAAACGTACCAGAGATTATCTCTCTACCCAAATCAGAGTCACCAGGCCATGGATCAGGAGGCACTACCGACAATTTGTCAGGGATGCTCTGGATCAAGAACATATCGGCAAAAGGATTGTGGAAGCTAATGTTACGTGCAGTAACACCAAACTTCTGCAAAGGCCTTATGCCTCTAAAAATTATACTAGTAGTATCTATAAGCAGCATATATCAACTTTTTAATGTCTTTTAATCCCCATCAAAAGACATTCCCCCTAAATTAAAATTTTAACTCCCCTTAAGTAGACCTATTGCCTCCCTGTAATTAGACTGTTTAAAAACAGCAGTACCAGCAACAAGTACATCAGCCCCCGCTTCAATCACTTGTTTGGCACTATCAATAGTTATACCACCATCAACCTCAAGGTCAATCTTTCTTCCTGAATTATCTATAATTTCTCTAACTTTTTTTATTTTATCCAAAAGCGGAATAAACTTCTGTCCGCCGAAGCCTGGATTAACAGTCATGACAAGGATCAAATCAATATCATAAATTAAGTAATCTATAGCCTCAATAGGAGTGCCGGGATTAAGAACGATCCCTGCTTTCTTGCCTAAAGATTTTATTAGTTGAACTGTGCGATGAGGGTGAACACCGGCTTCTGGGTGGAAACTTATAATGTCAGCACCAGCTTCCGCAAAATCCTCTATAAATTTATCAACAGGTGAGATCATCAAATGGACATCAAAAACTTTGGCAGTAAGGTCTCTTAATGAACTCACCACTCCAGCGCCAAAAGTAATATTCGGAACAAAATGCCCGTCCATTACGTCGATATGTATATAATCAGCCCCTGCCGCATCAACTGCTTTGATTTCTTCCCCAAGTTTTGTGAAATCAGCAGCTAAAATTGAAGGTGCTATTCTAACCCCTCTACTCATGGTTCAATTTATATCAAAAATACAAGGATATAGCAAGGAAAGCACAAGAAACTTCTTAAATTTATAGCTTGACAGAGTTTGGTAAATTAACTTGTTGTTACAAGGACTTGAAATCAATAAGACTTAGCAAAATAGTACAAAATTAGACCTTAACAAACCTTGCTACGTACATTCCATCTATACCGCCTTGCTCTTCCCAATGATAAGGCAGGGCTCGAAGCTCTCCTCTTTTGGTCACCATTTCAGATATACCTTCAATCTCATCCGCCCTTATAGGATAAGGCTTTAAAGGAAGATCATTATCCAAAATCCAGTCGAACTGTCTTTCACCTTCTGCCTTTTGCAGAGAGTTTACACAGTAGAGAAGCACTCCTCCGTCTTTAAGCATCTTAACAGCATTAGTTAATAAATTTCTTTGCAATGAAACGCTGGTGTCTTGATCTTTTTTATTTTTCAAATATAAAATGTCAGGCTTGTGACGAATAGTTCCTGTCGATGTTGAAGGAGCATCAAGCAATAATATATCAGCCAGTTTTTCAGGCTTCCAAACAGTGCCGTCAGCCACCACAGTTTCAACCTCAAAACCTAACTTGTTCATATTTTCTTGAAGTTGTTTCAACCTTGTTGCAAATCGCTCAACCGCTACAACATTGGCTTTACCCGCCACCAACTGAGCCGTTTTGTAACCCGGGGCCGAGCATAAATCTATAACGTCTTTATCTCTTATATCGCCCAAAAGCTTAACTGGCAGAGAGTCCGAAGCATTTTGAGTCCACCATTCTTCTTCAGAGAAATCCTCAGTAAAAAATGCGGCGTTTTCATCATTCTTCCTGATAGATCCTGCAGGAAGCAACGTTCCACCTAATGTCTTTGCCCATTTTTCAGGGTCTTTCCTAACCGAGATATCAAGCGGAGCATCATTAAACAATGTTGCCGCTATTTGCTTGGTAACCTCTTCGCCGTAGTCGGCTGTCCATTCCTTCCACAACCATTCAGGAGTATTCACCTTGACTGAATCTTCCAACTCAATTTCAGGGAATCCTTCTGTAGTAATGCGACGCATAACCGTATTTACCAATGACTTTTGATGTGCAATGCCTTCGGCCTCCACCAAATCAACCGTAGTGTGAACAACTGAATAAGGAGCGATTTTTAAAAACGCAAACTGAGCCACGCCTAAACGGAACACGTTTATCAAAGTGTTTGGTCTAAGGTCGGTAATTTTTTCATACAAGAACCTCTGTAATACAAGGTCGATCTCTGTAGTGTGTTTAAGCACTGACAAAATCAAAAGCCTAACAAAGCTACGGTCTTGCGGATGAAGAGCATCATAACGCGGTTTATCCATTCTGAACGCCTCACAAAGAGTCATCTTCTTGATAAAAACGTTATTAAGTACGGTAAAAGCAAGCTTTTTAGCCTCTAAACCTTCGGTAATTTGTGCTCTGCTTATATTGTTCATTTCTTCACTTTTTCTTTGCTAATTTCAGCTTCTTCAAGCAAACAGCTATGCATTATCATGGAATTATACATACCGTAAATAAATTTAGGGTCAACATCATATTTTTTAGCGAGAGAAACCGCCCTGTCAGTTACCTCTAAAATTCTATTAGGCAAAAACACAGGAATTTCATTTTCTTCTTTAATTTTAGCTAGTTTGCGAACTATCTTAAACCTCTTACCAATCAGCTTGATTATTTCCTCGTCCAGAAAATTTATTTCTTTACGATAATCCTTCAAAACTCCATTTATTTGCTTTTGTTTACTTTGATTCACCGAAAACCTCTGCTAAAATCCCTAAATCCATTAGTTAACAATTTGTAGCACAAATCATGTATTTTTTGAAAACAGTAATAGCAGTCGTCACAATATTTTTACTGACTTACTCGGTAAGTGCTGATGCGAAGTTTTTTAACTCGCAAAGCTTTGCTTTGGAGAATGGACTTAACGTAATAGTTATTCCTAATCACCGTGCACCTGTGGTCACTCATGTAATATGGTACAAGGTAGGTGGAGCAGATGAGCCTAAAGGCAAATCAGGCATCACACATTTTCTTGAACACCTGATGTTCAAAGGGACTGAGGCTTTTCCGGGGGGGAGTTTCTCAGCCAATGTTCGCAAGTTTGGTGGTAATGACAATGCATTCACTTCTCATGACTACACCGCCTATTATCAAAACGTTCCTAAACGCTATTTGGGCAAGATGATGGAGATGGAAGCCGACCGTATGGAGAACCTCTCCTTAACTGCGGAAGATGTTGACCGTGAACGCCAAGTTGTTTTGGAAGAACGCAAACAACGCATAGATAACAGCCCTCAAGCCCTGTTCCAAGAAAGATTGATGGATGCTATATATATGAACCATCCTTACGGAACTCCCGTTATTGGTTGGGATACCGAGATAAAACAACTGACTAGAGAAGATGCTTTAACCAGCTACACTAAATGGTATGCCCCTAACAATGCCATCTTGATAATCTCGGGCGACGTTACTGTTGATGAAGTAAAAACTCTTGTGCAGAAATACTATGGCACTATTAATCCTTCTGAAGATATACCCGCTAAAAGATACCGTGCTGAAGCTGTTCCTCTTGTGGCAGAACACCGCCTGATTATGCAAGACGACCAAGTAGGTCAACCTATATTGAGAAAGATATTCAGAGCTCCACGTGCGGACAAGGCTCTGGAAGTTGCGGCGGATATTCTGGGCGGATCAACCACATCTCGCCTCTACAGAAATTTAGTTATGAAACATAAAAAGGCTATATCTATAAGCGTTAATTATGACCCTGTTCAGCTTAACGATACAGTTTTGACTATAAATGCAATACCTACACCTAACACCAATATTAAAGATTTAGAACTTGCTATAAACAAAGAACTTAGAGATTTTGTGGCTAAAGGAGTTACTCCTGAAGAGGTTAATCACTCTAAAAACAAAATGCTGGCAGAGCTTGTTTATTATGTAGATAGTCTGCAAGGCCCTGCAATATTTTTTGGCACTCACATTGCTAGTGGTTTCAAGCTGAGCTATATAGAAAATATGGATGAGCAAATTAAAAACATCAATATTGAAAGCGTCAACCAATCAATTAAAAAGAATTTCGTTAACGCATTCTCGGTTACCGGTGTGCTTTTACCTAAAGAAAAGAAATCTGGGATAATAGGTGGTGACGATGAATAAATATATAGCAGTTATAATCGTTACACTGTTCTTTATATCTGGTACGGCTCAAGCCGCCGCTAAAGGCAAGATATTAAACGTACAGCAATTCAATACTCCTAAAGGCATTGAGGTTTGGCTAGTTAAAGACAGCACAATCCCTGTAATCTCCATGAGTTTCTCTTTTGACGGTGGGCTTGATTACGACCCTGAAGAAAAATCAGGTGTAGGCAAAATGGTATCTATTTTGCTTGATGAAGGTGCCGGAGAAATGGACAGCAAAGCCTTCCAACAAGAGCTGAACGACTATTCAATTTATATGAACTTCACCGCAGGCAGGGATGCTTTTGTCGGTGGCTTAAAAACCTTGAAGCAAAACCGTTATAGAGCTTACGGACTTTTGAAATTAGCTTTGACATCTCCTCGTTTTGATGATGATGCCTTAGTGAGAATGAAAAACGCCAATATCGCTTCAATAAACAATAATATGGGTGATCCCGCATGGCTTGTAGCACGCACCTTTAATGGTATGATTTTTGAAGGACATAAATATTCTCTTCCTGGTGAAGGCAACGCCCATTCAATCAAAAAAATTAACAGGAAAGACCTTATAAAATTCACTAAAGATCAATTTGCCACCAGTGTTTTGAAAGTAGCTATAGCAGGTGATATCACTGCTGAAGAAGCTAGTGAAATGGTTGATATGGCATTCGGTGAATTGCCACAGTTCTCGACTGTAATTGATACTCCTGATGCTGAATTGAAATATCTGGGCAAAACAATTCTTCTACCTTTGGATACACCTCAAAGCTACGTTTCAATTGGTGCTCCCGGCATAAACATTAAAGATAAAACTTGGCAAGCAGCCACAATAATGAACTACGTACTGGGCGGAGAGAGCTTTGAAGCAAGGCTGATGAAAGAGATAAGAGAAAAACGCGGGCTCACTTACGGTATCTATTCAAGCTTGAGCCCTATGAACTATGCCAACCTTATAAGAGTGAACTTCTCTACCAGTAATGAAAAAACGCAGGAAGCATTGAACGTTCTAAGAAAAGAATGGCAAAAAATGGCCAAAGACGGCATAAGCCCAAAAGAACTTGAAGCCGCAAAATCATTTTTAACAGGTTCTCTGCTGTTAGACTTAACCTCGACAGGAGCTATCAGCTCAATATTAAACGATCTGCAACAGCAGGGTTTAGAATATAACTACATTAATGAGTGCAGTGACGCTATTAACGCAGTTACAATTGAAGATGTGCAAAACGTTGCACAAAAGCTGTTAGACAAAAACAATCTTATGATAACAGTCGTAGGCAAGCCTCAAGGCATAAAACCTGATATAACATTGCAAAAAACACCGGGTATGGGAGAATAAATAAATGGTGAATTTGACTAAAACAACCGCTTGGCAAGAACTTAAAAAGAACAAAGCGGAAATAGAAAAACTTGAAATAAAATCCATGTTTGATGACAAACGCTTTAGTAGAATGTCTATCTCACTTGGGGGTATGCTGTTTGATTATTCAAAAAACCATGTAAATGACAAAACCATTGAAACTCTTATAAAACTTGCAAAAGAATGTGAGCTGGAAGCAAAACGTGACGCAATGTTTGCGGGTGAGCACATTAACAACACTGAAGATAGAGCCGTGCTACACACTGCCCTGCGTTCGCCTAATGCACCTGCAGAGGTAAAAGAAACTCTTTCTCGCATGAAATTATTTGTTAACAAAATCCACTCTGAAGGTAAAATTACCGACATAGTTAACATAGGCATTGGTGGCTCAAGCCTAGGGCCTGAGCTTGTTACCAAGGCTTTGAAAAACTCACATAAAAAAGGCCTTCGTGCCCATTATGTAGCAAACGTTGAAGCATCACACCTTTATAATGTTTTAGATATGATTAACCCTGAAACTACTTTATTTGTGATTGCTTCAAAAACATTCACTACGGCTGAAACAATGCAAAACGCCACATTAGCAAAACAGTGGTTCAAGGAGAAAGCACCTAAGGCAAAAACTGAAGACCATTTTGCAGCGGTTTCAACCAACATTGAAGCGGTCAAAGCTTTCGGCATCATGGAAGAAAACATCTTCCCTATGTGGGATTGGGTTGGCGGACGCTATAGCACATGGTCGGCTATCGGTCTTTCTACCATGCTAATGATAGGTGCTGAAAACTTTGAGCAGTTCTTGGCTGGCAGTCATGCAATGGACAAACATTTCCAAACAGCACCTTTAGAAAAGAACATTCCTGTTATCTCTGCCCTTCTTGGTATTTGGTATCGCAACTTCTTTGATTACTCTGCTTACGCAGTTATACCTTATCATGCGAACCTAGGAAGACTTCCTGCATGGTTGCAACAGTTGGATATGGAGAGTAACGGCAAGGGAGTAGATAAACAAGGCAACAAGGTAGACTATGCAACCGGCCCAATGATATTCGGCGAACCAGGTACAGATTCACAACACAGTTTCTTCCAGTGGATACACCAAAGCCCAACCATTCTTCCAGTGGACTTTATCGTGGCAGTTAAACCTTCATGCGGTACGCAAGACCAACACAATATGCTATTGGCTAACTGCTTGGCACAGAGTGAAGCTCTAATGCAGGGCAAACTCGACACAAAAGAACCTTACCGCAACTTTACAGGCAACCGCCCAAACACCATGATTATGCTAGACGAGCTTAACCCTTATAACCTAGGCATGCTGCTTGCTATGTATGAGCAAAAAGTGTTTACCCAAGGAGTTATCTGGAACGTTAATAGTTTCGACCAATGGGGTGTTGAACTTGGTAAAGTGCTTGCAAAAGCTCTGCAAAAAGAATTGGAAACGGGTAAAGCTGAAAAGCACGATGCCTCTACCTTAGGACTATTAAAACATATAGCTGATAAAAAACAGTTTAGTTAAACAAATAGAAAAGCCGAGATCGTTAAATCTCGGCTTTTTGTTACTTATAGCTTTTCTAAGCTCTAGGCTTAATTCTGTTTTTGAACTTTCCGACTGGGGCTTTTTTGAATAATGCACCTGCTGTTTTCAACCCAGAACTATTCAAAAAGGATTCTCTAAAGGTTTTCTTTTTATTATTTTGTTTACCTGTCATCATAAGAGCCTCCTATCCTTCTATACCCGATTGTATAAGATTAGGTTAGACCTTAAAAGTTAAAATTTGATTAACTTTTTGTTTAATTATTAAGGTATGCAGTTAATTTTAATAAAAAAAGCCGAAGTAATAAAACCTCGGCTTTTTCATTCAATAGTAATGCAAATTAGATTTTATGTTTATTTACAATTAAATTATTTTTTGAAAGTTTATAGACTATTGTTCCTTTAGCCTTCGGGCTAATTACGGAAGTATTATTGAACTTGTCCTTACATTCTATATTCAAACTCGGCTTTTGTTTTTTAGGAAAAATCTCATTAAGAGAATCCGCTCCGACTGAAGATGCATATTGCATAGACTTCATTCCTCCAGCAAGTAAAGCTAAAGAAGCAGTCAAACTCACGATATTTCTACCAAGTCCCCTCGCAAAAGATTCTTCTCTATCTCTGAAATCATCTTTCAAAAGCCCTGCAACACAGAAACCAACTGCTCCTGTAATCATTCCCGCAACGCCCAAACCACCAGTTAAGGCACCTAAAGCAACGTTACCTCCTGCGATAATACCAAAAGACTGATAAGCAGTATAAATGCCAAAACCCAATCCTAAAGGAACGCCGACTATAGCCCCTACAGCAATAGAAAGTCCGCCCAGTTTCATTCCCTCTTTAAACTCAGAAGAGGATTTTTTCTTTTTGTTAAATCTGCTATTTCTTATCATTTGCAACAACCTTCCACTTTAAGCTTACGCACAACAGTGCATCCCTTTGGTAATTCAACTTTTAAGTCATCCCTACCCGCATAAGCTTTATAAAATTCGCGGCTAATCTTACCTGAGCAATCAACTTTAATTGTATTATTTTCTTCATTTTCAGCTTTTATTTTTTTCTCTTCAATCATAGATTGTTCAGATAGCTCTTTAAAATGCGCTTTAAAATAAACACTAGCCACACTTAGAGATTTTACCGCAACAGTTGAAAATGCAGCCGTCAAAACCAAGCTAGCCGCCGCAGTACCTAATCTTTTTGTTTTATACAATCCCTTTTCTCGGTTTTGATTATCTTCAGTTATAGAAGAGTCTTCCTCTCTTTGAGATCCTAACATTTTTATAACGCCAGTTGCACCACTAACCCCTGCAGTGCCTAAAGATGAAAGCCCAACAAAAGCTAAACAAGTTCCTACACCTGCGCCAATGCCATACAAAAAACCTCCACCAGCAACTGTTGTCAGAGTCATAAATGCGATCCTCATTTTCCAATTTTCATCATTAACAACAGCTTTAATACCCTGACCAAATGCTTTTATCTTTTCTTTTTTTGTAGCTTTCATTTTACAATTCCCATCTTATTTTCCATTTGAATTTTTTTATTCTGCTCTATTGTTTTCTGAACTTCTTTTGAACCTACGGCAAAGGTTTTTAAAGCAACTCCTGCAAAAATGCCTACAATAGTCAAAGCCGCCAAGGTTGTTCCCAAACTTCTGCGATCTTGCAATTCTTTATAATGCTTATAGTCTTTTTGAAAATCTTTAGAACAGTCTTTTGGAAGCTCCTTAATGAACATTCTGTCAGCCCACGTAAAAGAAGCAGCCGCACAACCGGCAATGCAAGTTATTCCAAAAAACATCATAGGAACGCCAGTTATAGGTTGACCAAGCAACGCCACCGCCAACAAACCATTAGCCACAGTAGCTGAAACCATTCCGACAACGGCTAGTTTCATTATCTTGCTACGAGTAATATCCCTCACACCAATCTTGAATGCCTCGGGCTTATGCTTCTTTATTCTCTCAGACTTTACTTCTAATTTCGCTACTTCCATGCGACTTGTCCTTTATTTAATTTTAGGTTTATTTTTTACTACATTGCATTTTTCAGCAACCGGCACTAAACGACCACCGCCTATATCTTCCATACGAATTGCCTTGCTATTAAAATCTTCATCACAATTAAGGTTTATATTAATTTTTCTCACGTTGACCTTTGGTTGCTCTTCATTCTGCACCTGTTTTGGAGCAGTAGCTATAAGCTTACTTCTATAATCCCACGACTTATTCATTCCCCATAGAGAACCGGCTACTATAGCCACACCCATAGCTGCTTGCCCTAATCCCTTTACAAAGGATATATTTTTAGAATTATTATAATCTGAATCTAGATCAACAAAACTTTTATAACTATCTTGACCAATCAATCCTGCTGCACAAACAACACCTACAGCACAAATACCTCCACATGCAACCGCCGCTCCTGCAGCTGCAAAAGCAGCTATAGCCTTTCCCATTGGCAAAAGTGTCAGCGACACTCCTCCAAGGGAGGTAATTATAGCCCCTACAGCTCCAATAATTATTGTACCCTGCATAGTTGCCATTACAGTTGAAATACCATTCAAAACGCCTTCTGCAAATTCTTTTATTTTTTTCATTTTAATTTTCTTTCCTTAAATTTTAATTTTATTAACGGTTTTGTGTTTTCTAAGCGAATTCAAACTGCTGTCTTCACCAGCCTTTGCTATAAAGGTTCTTCTGCAATCATCGAATATAGGGTTGCATTTTCTAAGCCCACTTAAAGGTTCTTTATTGTTTTCTTGTTGCGGATTATTTTTCTTGAACTCTTTCACAACTGCAGAGGAAGATTTTACTGCGACTAGAGCAAAAGCTCCTGTAATAGCAAGACCTGCAACTGCTACCCCTGCTCTTTTAAATCTTCTTTGACACTCACCTCGCCACTGTCTATTACCAGCAAGGGCTTTTACTTTGACAGCAGTCTCCAAAGCAGCCCAAACAGTCCCAACTGCTGAAGTAAATGCAAGTGGAGCAACTGAAGCTCCAAAAGGCACACCCCCTGCCATGCACGCCATACTTATCAAGGTTCCAACAAATAACAACTCTAACCTGAACATAGCTCCCTCGCTTGAAGATACGCTTTTCATTCCCTCTTTAAATTTTTCAAATTTTTTCTTTGCAGAAATTTTCATCACGCGATCTCCTAGGTTTTATGTTAAAGTACTTAACAGAAAACTTAGATGGTTTTTTGCCTTGTGTCAATAAAAAAACAAGCGTTTTATTCTTTGAAATCAAACAATAAAAAACCCCGAAGGATCACTTCGGGGTTTTGTTTTAATCTTCAGTTTTTTCAGATCTTTTACGCAGGTTAGGATCTAACAACTTCTTGCGTAGACGGATAGATTTAGGAGTTACCTCCACCAATTCATCATCATTAATATAAGTGATAGCTTGGTCTAGTGTCAAAATGCGAGGAGGAGTAAGTTTTATCATCTCATCACTACCTGAAGCACGCACGTTGGTAAGCTTTTTACCTTTAAGAACGTTAACTGGAATATCATTGTCACGGCAATGTTCGCCTACAATCATACCTTCATAAACTTCTGTGCCTGGGTCTACCATGATTACGCCACGATCTTGCAACTTCCACAAGTCATAGGCTGTAGTTGGGCCTGATGCCATAGCTATAAGAACACCAACACGGCGACCATCTAGCTTACCTTTATATTCTCCGTATCCGTGGAACAATCTGTTCATGATACCTGTACCGCGAGTATCAGTTAAGAATTCACCTTGGTAACCTATCAAGCCTCTAGTAGGGGCAATGAAAGTAAGACGTACCCTGTTGCTATGAGATGAAGGAGTCAAAGAAGTCATTTCAGCTTTACGTATAGCCATTTTTTGAACTACTTCGCCTGAATAGGTTTGTTCTACATCTATAAATACTTCTTCATAAGGCTCAAGTCTTTCACCTGTTTCAGGATTATCCTTGAACAAAACTTGAGGACGTCCGATACACATTTCGAAACCTTCGCGACGCATATTCTCGATCAACACAGCCATCTGCAATTCTCCACGTCCGAAAACTTCAAAGTTTTCAGTCGAAGTACCTTCTTTAACCTGCATAGCAATGTTGGTTTCAACTTCTTTCATCAAGCGATCACGGATATTGCGTGAAGTAACTTTTTTGCCTTCTTTGCCGGCTAAAGGACCGTTATTAACCATGAAGCTCATACTTATTGTAGGAGGATCGATAGGTAAAGCGTGCAAAGGTTCAGTTACAGACATATCGCAAATAGTATTGGCAACTGTAGCTTTTTCCATACCCGCTAGAGACACAATGTCACCTGCATAAGCTTCTGTTAAAGGCTCACGTATAATTCCGCGGAAAGCCATAATTTTAGTAAGACGGCCTTGTTCAACCAAATTACCGTTCAAATCTATAACTTTAATTGGTTGGTTAACTTTAGCCGTACCTGATATTATTTTACCTGTAAGCAAACGACCCAAATAAGGGTTAGCTTCAATCAAGGTAACTAGCATAGTCAAAGGTTTTGTTTCATCGCACTCAGGCTCTGGAACGTAATCACAAATCAAATCAAACAATGCAGACATATCTTTATGTTCATCAGCCATATCTTTTACAGCCCAGCCGTTGCGGCCTGAAGCGTAAAGCATAGGAAAATCTAACTGTTCATTAGTAGCACCGGAGTCAACCAGCAAATCGAACATTTCTTCATGCACTTCATCAATGCGAGAGTCTGGTCTGTCAACCTTGTTGATAACAACAATAGGTTTCAAACCGCTCTTCAAAGCTTTATTAACCACGAACTTAGTCTGAGGCAGGGGACCTTCAGCCGCATCAACCAAAACGATAACGCCATCCACCATTGAAAGGATACGCTCAACCTCACCACCGAAATCGGCGTGGCCCGGAGTGTCCACAATATTAATACGTGTATCTTTCCAAACAACTGAAGTCACCTTCGCCAAGATAGTAATACCGCGTTCACGTTCCAAATCATTGGAATCCATTACGCAATCTGCTACCTGCTGGTTCTCGCGGAACTGGCCTGATTGTTTTAAAAGTTGATCAACTAATGTGGTTTTGCCATGGTCAACGTGAGCGATAATGGCAACGTTTTTTATTTTATGCATGATTATTTTCTCTTTATATTAAAAGGCTTTACAAGACGCTCCTTATATAACATAATTTGCCCATGATGCAAGATAAAATTAGAGCAAGTTTCATAATGGGTGCGGTTGGGGACTCTTTAGGTGCTCCGCTTGAGGGTATTCGCAGCCTTGAAAAGATTAAAATTATCTATGGCGATAAAGGACTTACCGATCTAATACCGTATAAAAGCCACTTTGAAGAAGGCCCAGTATATGCTGCGGGATCAGTGACAGATGATACTACTATGGCAATAACAACAGCGCTTGCCATTGTTAAGACTTTGGGAGAAACCGAGTCTTTCGACCCTAAATTTTCAGACAAACTCCATTATTACACTTGGCAGGGTTATCTGCATTGGGCAAAAGCTCAAGTAAATTATCCACAAGATAAAGCCTGCATTATTAATGCTGTTAAGTGGACTCCTTTGGCAAAAAAATTCTGGTTTGCCTGCGGTGCTGGTAGAGGTACTCTCGCGGCACTTTCTCAGCCAAATTACGGCACGCTTGAAACTCCTTTAGAATACGACTGCGAAATAGCAGGCAAAAGATTGCAATCACCTAACCTTGGTTGTGGCGGAATGATGCGTGTTGCCCCTATCGCCTTCCTTCCTTATAAAGAGGATAGAATTTTTGAACTCGGCTGTGAAAATGCAGCAATCACTCACGGCGGGCAAGCTGCCTATGTGGCGACAGGTATAACCGCTTTGTTTGTTCATTATGCCACACAGGATAAAGACCCTAAAGACATAATTGAAGCCACAAAGACAGTGCTTAGAAGCTACAGACACAATCCTTTGTATAAAGATGGTATTGAAGAAAATTTAAAAGCTATTAATTATGTTTCAAGCTTGGCTCATGAATTCAATTTTGAATCTATGGACAAAGTGCCGAATGCATTGGGCTACAAAAACAAATTCCTTGCCGTGCCTGTATTGGCACAAACCACTTACGCCATGCTATTTGCAGACAAGTCTTGTAAGTTGAAACAAGCGATGATTTTAAGCGTTAACCATAGCGGAGATACTGACTCAGTAGGTGCTATCACAGGGAATATTCTAGGTGCTCGCTTTGGAATTGCTGAACATTGGGCGGAACAACTGCTACAAAGACGTGAAATAGAGAAAGTCGCCCACAAGCTCTACACAAGTTTAAAGTAAAAAAAATCCCCGCATTAAAACGGGGATTTTTCTTTTGAATTTAATTTAAGCTTAACGCTTCATAGGGCTCATCTGGCGAGTTATAGGGCTCATTTGACCTTTTTTAAGCTGCTCTTCCTTAAAGCTCTTAACCATTTTTTCAACTTGTTTGTTGTTAATACTCTTTGAATTGAAATCAATCATTAAAACTTTAGCTGGTTGATGTTTAACTTCTTCAAGCTTATTTTTATTATCACATCTAATTTTACCCAATTCCATACTGGTTTTAGCATAAGCAGCAATCAAACCAGCTGACAAAATAGCCGTACAAGCAATTGCTCCGAACTCCCTAGATAAAGAATAACTCCCTGTACTAAAAACCTCTGAACCTGAACTAAAAGCTTTATAAACACCACCTAAAAACAAGCCCGAGGATATTCCTAAACCCACAGCAGTTGCCTCAACTATAGCTCCTGATAAAGCGAGTCCACCTACACAAATACCTGCACCCAATAAAATACCCAACACTATTTTCTCAACCTTTGAAGCTTTTGTTTTTGAAACAGCTTCAACCGCCATATCTTTAAATGCACCAAAAAATTCCTTAACTTGTTTTTTCATTTTTTTAATCACCTTTCTAATTTTGTATTTTTCAGAAGTATAATATAAGTTTTCATAAAATCAACAAAAATTAATAGTAGGATAAATATAAATTTACATTATTAACCATTTGATTCTAAACGATTTTAATATTTTTTATGGTTTTAACATTTTTTATAGTAAAACCTATTGACATTATTATGGATAATCTATATAGTCTTTCAATACTTCAATCAAAAAATAATAAAAAGAATCGTCAACTTCAACAGACCCTATTGTGAGAGGATTTATCTATGAGAAACAACAAACAAAATTTCAAATTCGGTGCAAAAATTTACGCTAAAAACTTTTTCAGCAATAAAGGTGTAAACGGCCTAGGAACTTATATGGTTTTTGCTGGCGTTGGTGGCTTAGTTGCAACAACTGTTGGCGTAGTTGGTAAAGCTGCCGCTTTGGGCGGAAATATTTTGGGTACTGTTGCCGCATCTACAGGAACTATAGGAATGACTAGCCTTGCTCTTGTCGCCGCTGCTTCTGCTATCGTTGCAGTTAAAGCACTTCCTGATGCTTTTAAAAATAGCCAAGTAAAACCTACAGCAAAAATTGCAGCTGGCATTTTGACTGCAGCTCTTGCTACAACTGCTATTACAGGCGGTCTTACTTATGCAACAGGCAACAGTGCAATTAAAAACTTAAGCAGCCATCAAGTTAAAAAGGAATTCAACACAAAAGTAGTACGTAAAGCCGATGTTTTAGCGGGTGATGTTATTATCGTAACTCCTAAAAAATCAGCACAACTAAAACGTTAATTTTTGAATATAAGGAATTTAGGCAAATGAAACACGGTTTAACAAAAAACTTTATAGAAGCAACAGCAGTTGCGGGCATATTAGGCGGAGCAATAGTTCTATCAAACGGTAACGTTAATTTATCTGCCGCTGAAGGGTTAACATCTGTATTCCTTCTTACCGCAGCAAGATACACCAACGACAAAATTTCAAACTCTCTGGAACGTAAAGTTTTTGGAAATAAAAACAACAGAAATAGGATTTAACAGTTAATAATCCACTCTCACAAAGTGAAGACCTTGAGCCGGAGCAGTTTCTCCGGCTTTTTTTCTGTCTTTGCCTTCAAGTATGGTTTTAATATCTTCAGGTTTTAACTTACCATCACCCACTGCTTTAAATGTGCCCACCATATTACGCACCTGATGATGCAGGAAAGACCTTGCCTCAACCCACACCTCTATATATTTACCTACAGGAATAAGTGGGTTTACCACCTCCACCACTGAAATTTTATCTATACTTCTCATCGGCGTTTTTGCTTGGCATTCCGAAGCCCTGAAACTTGAAAAATCATGCATTCCTAAAAGATACTGAGCCCCTTGGTGCATAGCATCAACATCAAGGTCATGCTTTACGTGCCAAAGATATTTGCTATTAAGAACACTATCGGCAGACCTATTTGCTAAAATTCTATAGCAATAGATGCGTTTAGCAGCGTCAAACCTTGCATGAAAATCTGGATGCACCTGCTCTGCATTAAGAATTGCGACTTTATGTTCACCTAAATGATAATTAATAGCATCCCGCACTTCTTTGAAAGTTGAGATACGCTCAATGTCCACATGAGCCACCTGCCCCATTGCATGAACACCTGCATCAGTTCTTCCCGCTGTAACAAGCTCAGCATTTTCACCGCAAAATTTATATATAGCTTCTTCAATTGCCTGTTGAACAGACATACCGTTATCTTGCCTTTGCCAACCGCAATAATCCGTGCCGTCATATTCTATTGTTAATTTCCAACGCTGAGTCATTCAAGTATATCACCCGGTTTTATATGAGAGCCGTTTATAAAAGAAGCTCCGTCCATAGCGTTTTTATTTTCAGGCTGGACTTTAATCAGTTTTAAAGCTCCATCACCGCAGGCAACAGTCAGATGCTTATCTAATATTTCTCCTGCCTTGCCTGAGCCTTCAACAATTTTTGCTTCTAAAACTTTTAAACGCTTACCGTTATGCATACACCAAACACCCGGCCATGGAGTAAGGGCTCGTAATTGACGGTCAAGCTCAACAGAGGTTTTTGTCCAATCAATCTTGCCATGGTCTTTGTTAAGCATAAAAGCGTAAGTCATGCCTTTTTCCGGCTGAGCTTGAGGTACAGGAGGTTTACCCGCAACTATCATATCAAGAGCTTTTATAACCAGCTCCGCCCCTTGCTCCGCCAATTGATCATACAAAATTTCAGCCGTGGTATCAGGAGTAATAGCAACTTCACCGTGCAACAGCACAGGCCCAGTATCAAGCCCTGCGTCCATCTGCATAATGCAAACGCCACTCTTGTCATCACCCTCCCAAATAGCGTGGTTGATAGGGGCAGCACCTCTCCACCTCGGCAATAGTGAGGCATGAGTGTTTATGCAGCCCAATCTAGGATGGTCTAAAACTTCTTGCGGCAATATAAGCCCGTAAGCCGCCACAACCGCAATATCAGCATGAATCGTGTTAAACTGAGCCCTCGCCGCTTCGTCTTTTCTCAAACTTTTAGGAGTATAAACGTTAATATTTAATTCTTCAGCACGCTCCTGCACTGGAGACTTTTTCAAATGCTGCCCACGACCCGCAGGTTTAGGAGGTTGCGTATATACGGCAACAACCTTATGCTTGCTTGCAACTATTGCATTTAATACACGCAAAGCAAGTTCAGGAGTCCCCATAAAAATAACTTTTAGTGAATCGTTCATCATAGTATAACGTGGGTCTCCGCCAGTTCTTCTTGATTGATCTTAACAAATTTTTTCAATTTTTTAAGTACCATATCACGCTTTAATTTTGAAAGATGATCAACAAATAAAATTCCATCTAAATGGTCAATTTCATGCTGAATTGCCGTTGCCAAAAGAGCATCGGCCTCTATCTCGCAATCATTGCCGTTGTAATCGATATATTTAATTTTAACTTTTTTAGGACGCTCTACCACCGCATATTGGTCAGGCAGAGAGAGACAACCCTCTTCATACTCTCTAGTTTCCTCAGAAGCCCAAGTAATTTCAGGATTGATAATAAATAAAGGATTACCTTTTCTATCTTGAGGATTATCCATCCCCTGTTTTTGTTCAGCATCTATAATCAATATGCGTTTTGAAATACCAACTTGAGGAGCCGCCAAACCTACGCCTTCATTCTCATACATTGTTTCAAGCATATCCTGCATGAAAACACGAAGCTCATCAGTAACCTTTTCAACAGGCTCTGCTTTCTTCTTCAATACCGAATGTGGTGCTACATAGATTTGCAATAATGTCATTTAATTATTCTCCGTATTTAGGGGCGTTTGGCACTCTGCACCTGTTATGAGGAAGCCTGAATGTGAAGACAACATCTCCGTTCATTTCTCTCTTCATATCTTTTTTTATGTATCTTTCGCAAGCACCTTGAAATTCCTCACGTATACCCATGCTGTCAATTGCTTTAAAATTCAAATCTGCTTTAAGCTTATAGTTTCTGTCGGTTTCATATTCAACGTCATGTATTTTTCTATTTACATTACGCGTACTAACTTTATCTGAAACCCAAGCTAAAGAAACAGTAGCTGCATAAGCAGAAAGAGCAACTAGAACTCCTGTTATTATTTTTCTTTTTTTATTCTCTTCACTCATATTCACACACCTATTAAAAAATTAATTACCTTTATACTTTGGGGCATTTTTAACTCTGCATTTACCGATAGGAAGGGTTATTTTTAATGTAACATCTCCATTTTCTTCTCTAATCATTTTCTTAGTGGAATATCTTCTGCAAGCATCATTAAATTCTTCAAAAATAGGAAGTTTTTCAAGACTCTTGAAATCCATATCCGCCTTGCGGTTAAATCTCTCAATATTTTCTTCTTCTGCAGCTTTTATATTGCTCTTAATATTAGAATCTCTTGTATAACCCATAAACCAAACAAACCCTGCAACAAAGGTAACAGCTGCACCAATTTTTGCAAAACCCCAAGCCATCTTCCTTGTTTCGTTATCCACTTTTTTTTCTTCAGTTTTCATTTCATCACTCATCAAAATTTTCTCACATTTTATTAGTTTGTATATTTAGGGGCATTTTTAACTCTGCACTTATCAATAGGCAGAGTAGTTGTTACAGACAAATTACCATTAGCTTCCCTTTTAACTTCCGTTGTTGCGTATTTTGCACAGGCTCCGTCGAATTCTTCAGAAATAGACAAACCTGAAAGACCATGTCTACTCATATCTGCCTTACGGTTAAATTTATTGGTGTCAGCTTCTTGATTTTTTATTTTGTAATTAAGATACCCTTCTTTGGCTACACCAAAGCCTAAAATTCCTAAAGTGAAAACCGCTGCCGCTGTAATACCTGCAATAACTTTTGCCGTACCAACTACAACTCTTCTTATCAAATTACCTTTTTTCTCTTTTTCCATTTTAAATTACCTTTTTATAATGCAGCCGCACAACGAGGGCAAATGGTAGGATGCTCGGAATTTTTACCAACTTCAGTTGAATATTTCCAACATCTCTCGCACTTCTCGCCTTCAGCCATTTCAACCACCACAGCAACACCCGGCAAATCAGCACTAGTGAAAGCTTCAGCCGGAGCTTTGCCCTCAATAACTTCAATGCCTGATGTAATGCAGATATCCGCAAAATCAACTGAACGCAACAGGTCAGCCAAGACTTTATCTTCCACATAAACCTTAGGTGAAGATTCCAAAGCTGAACCCAACATTTTTTCGCTGCGTTTAATTTCCAACGCACCAGTTACAACTGAACGCACCTGCTGAATTTTCTGCCATTTTTCTTCCAATGCAGGCTGATACCAAGATTTCTCCACATCAGGCATTGTGTGCAGGAAGATACTTTCATTTTTATCATCAAAGGTTAACCCCTTGTATGAAAGCCAAGCTTCTTCCGCCGTATAGCAAATAATAGGTGAAAGCCAATGCACAAGATAAACAAAAACATCATCCAACACTGTTTGCACCGCACGGCGTTTTGTGTTGTTTTCTTCTTCGCAATAAAGAATATCTTTGCAGATATCAAAATAGAAAGATGAAAGCTCTTTAGAGCAGAAGTTATGTATGGTTGTTATCATAGTCAAGAAATCAAACTCATCAATCGCTTTACGCACCTGACCGTCAACCTCATGAACTTTATGCAGAACCCATTTATCCATATCAGATAAATCTTTGTAAGCGATTTTATCTTTTGCAGTAAAACCGTCCAAGTTACCTAATATGTAGCAAAGAGTACCACGGATACGTTTATAAACGTCCGCATTACCTTTTAGAATATTTTCACCAAATTTCACATCCGAAGCATAGTCAGTACTTGCAGCCCACAAACGCAAAATATCCGCCCCATATATTCCAGCCATTTTAATCGGATCAATTCCATTACCTTCTGATTTGGACATTTTGTAGCCCTTTTCATCAAGGATAAACCCGTGTGATAAAATAGCCTTATAAGGAGCATGACCTCTAGTTCCACAACCAACCAAAAGAGATGATTGGAACCAACCACGGTGCTGGTCTGATCCTTCTAAATACAAATCAGCTGGATATTGCAATTCAGGTCTTTCTTCCAAAACATAAGCTTGGGTACAGCCAGATTCAAACCAAACGTCGATTGTATATTTCACCTGTTCAAAATCTTCAGCTTTATATTTGTCACCTAAAAATTCCTGTGCAGGTTTATACAACCAAGCGTCTGAACCTTCCTGAACAAAAATATCGTAGATACGTTCAAAGACAGCCTTGTCTTTCAAAATCTCGCCTGTTTTCTTGTTAACGAATATCGCTAAAGGAACGCCCCAAGCACGTTGACGGCTTACACACCAGTGGCCACGGCCTTCAACCATTGAACCTATACGGTTTCTTGCCCTGTCAGGGTAGAACTTAGTTTTTTCAATTGCCTTTAAAGCCTTTTTACGCAGATCGTGTTTATCCATTGAAATAAACCACTGCGGAGTATTGCGGAAGATAACAGGAGCTTTAGAACGCCATGAGTGCGGATAACTGTGTTTGATTTGACCTTTTGCCATTAGGTAGCCAGCATCATTTACTGCCTGCATAACAGCTTTGTTGGCAATTCCTTTTTTACCTTGAGCAGTATAAATCTCCATACCTGCAAACAAACCTATATCATCAAAATATTTGCCGTCTCCACCTACAGTTTGAGGAACTTCAATATTATTCTTCATGCCTAAGCGATAATCGTCTTCACCATGGCCAGGTGCTATATGCACAAAGCCTGAACCTGTATCAGTCGTAACAAAATCACCCGCTAGCAAAGGAACTTTAAAGCCGTAATAGTTATGAGCTTCGAATAGAGGGTGATAGCATAATGTACCTTCAAGATCACTTCCCTGACCTTCCCAGAAAGTATCGTACTCAATAACATCAGCCGCTTTTAAGAAATCAGCTAACAGGTCTTTCATCAACACAAGTTTTTTAGCTTTAAACTTAATTGGGTTTTCTTCATTTTCTTTATCTTTAATCTCGATTGCTACGTAAGAAAATCTTTCTCCGTAAGCGATTGCACGGTTGGCAGGAAGCGTCCAAGGAGTGGTTGTCCAAATAACTACATTTGCACCTTCCAATGCTTTAACGTTCGTTTTCTTTACAGGGAAAGCAACGTAAACAGTATCTGAAGTAACATCTTTATATTCAATTTCAGCCTCTGCCAGAGCTGTTTGCTCAGGTATTGACCACATAACAGGGCTTGACCCCAAATACATTGCATCATTCAACACAAACTTATGGATTTCTCTGGAAATCATCGCTTCAGATTTTTTATCCATGGTTATGTAAGGATTTTTAAAATCACCAAAAATGCCTAAACGTTGAAAACCTTCTGTCTGAACCTTAATCCACTTTGCAGCAAACTCACGACAGGCTTTTTTAAAGCCTACCGGATCTCTGTCTTTTTCATCCATTTTACCTTTAGATCTAAAATCCTCTTCAATTTTCCACTCAATAGGAAGACCATGGCAATCAAAACCCGGAACTAGCGGAGCATCAAAACCAACCATCTGACGGCTACGACAAACCATATCTTTCAACACCGTTGAAAGCAGGTGCCCCATATGAACTCCACCATTCGCAAAAGGAGGCCCCATATGCAGAATAAACTTTTTATTTCCCTTAGATTTATCACGTTGCTTCTTGTATAAATCCATCTCCTCCCAACGTTTTTGCATTAAAGGTTCTTTTTCGCTTAAACCGGCTCTACGTGGAAAGTCAGATTTTGGAAGATGTATAGTTTTACCGTAGTCGATAGTCATTTTTTCTTTGATTCCTTTAAAAAAATTTGATAAAAATAATTTAGATTTTATAAGCATATATCATACATAAAATTCCTCTCAAATCGTTATATTTTTGATCCTTTTTATATTGCTATATTGCTCCAACATCTATATATTATGTAATAATATTACTTGATAATAGGCAACAAAAGCATGTTTATGTTAAAACCATTGAAAAATAAGTTTAATTCGCTGAGTCAGGACAATCAGGACAGAATCAGGGCTATTGCCCATACTGCCCTTTTTACAACTACAGCTATAGGTTCAGCCGCCCTTTTAAAGGTTGGTATTGCTGCTGGGCTTGGCAAAGCCGCTGCTTTAACGTCAGCTTTCTTGTTCGCTAATTCTGCAATATTTAAGTCTGAAGTTGAAAAAAGAATACAAACACCTAGAAAAAAACTGGCAAGCACAACAGCCCTTATTACTTTTTTGACCTTAGCACCATTAGCTCATTATAGTGCTGCAAAATATAGTGAAGAGATTGTAAGTGGCCTAAAATATGTTGATGAAGCCTTCGTGAAAGATTCCCAAAAGAATAAAAAACTAGCTGAAGATAAAAAAGAAAAAGAGCTTGTTCAAAAAGCTCCCTTTAAAATCAATATATAAAAATTCTCTTATTGAACGACAACAACACAGCCTTCGCTATTGCAAACTCTTTTGGTTTGCAGACCACTGTCATTCAATACACTGTCTATCTGCCCAGAAACATAGCTTGCAAGCTCTTTATCGCTCATAGTCCTAGCCGCCTCAGCCTTAGCAGAAAAAGCAAAGAGCATAGATATAGCTACAGCTAATATGAAAATTCTTTTTAACAAGACAATCCCCCGAAACGAATACCTGTTAACTATATATTAATAATTAGATTTAAGCAATAGGGTGAAGACCCACGGTTTCACGAGCTTCAGACAAGGTTTCTCTGGCCTTTTTTCTTACCTTTAAAGCACCAGCCATAAGCAAATCATTCACCAACTTAGGTTTTGCCATGTAGTCATTATAAACTGGATCAAACGGAGCAAAATAATTTTCAACGGCAGCTAAAAGTAATTTCTTGGCATCACCATAACCCATACCGCCCTTTTCAAAACCTTCACGCATTTCAGCTATCTGCTGTTCATTTGCAAAGTGAATGTAAAGTTGGTATATAATATTTTCATCAGGATTTTTAGCCTCGTTAGGTAATTTTGAATCTGTCATTATTTTCATTACTGCATTTTTGCGAGTTTTAGAGTCAGTAAATATATGGATATCGTTTTTATAACTCTTACTCATTTTGCGACCATCCAAGCCCGGCAATATTGCTCCAGTTTTTTCTAATCTGTACTCAGGAAGTTTAAATATGTCTTTTTTAAAGGTGTTGTTAAAATACCCTGCAATATCACGGGCAAATTCCACGTGCTGCACTTGGTCTTTACCTACTGGCACAATATCCGTATTGGCTGCCAAAATATCTGCCGCCATCAATATAGGGTAAGTGTAAAGCCCCATGTTAACGCCCGCATCAACATCTTTGCCTTCAGCACGGTTTTTATCCACTGATGCTTTATAAGAGTGAGCTCTATCCATCAATCCTTTAGGGGTGACCGCACAAAGCAGATTCATAAGTTCAAAGACTTCAGGAACATCTGATTGGCGATAAAAAACAGTTTCATCGGGGTTCAAACCCAAAGCCAGATAAGCAGCCGCCATCTCAACACTATTACTTTTAAAAGCTACAGGATCGTAAAGAGCGTTAAGTGCGTGATAATCAGCTATAAACAAGTAGTTATCCTTACTGCCCCTCGCCATATCAAGAAAAGGCTTTATAGCACCTATATAATTACCTAAATGCAAAGAACCTGTTGGTTTTACGCCTGTTAAAATAACTTTTTGTGTCATGGCTTGAATTCCTTTATTTTATATAACCAATATAAAATAAAGGGGTTTTATATAGCAACAAAATTTTAAATGCTTATTTATTATTACTGGCTAGAGCTGGCATCAGTAGGAATTGGACCATCATCAGCTGGAGCTGTGCTCACAGAACCTATACCACTAGTAACGTTGAACCGGTCAAGATCTCGACTATAATCGGCAGAAGTCATCAATAGAAGCTCTTCGTGACGTTTAAATAAATCAGCCATTAATTGCAACCTTGTAGCACCCATAGCCACTTGGTCACGAGTTATCTGTTCAGGGCTCTTGCTTGACATGTTTAAGAAATAATCCAACATATAGAACTGGTCACGGTTTAATGCCTCTGCTATTTCTCTATAACTAGGATTGTCGGAAATTTTTTCGTGATCTACATTTGCCTCTTCCCTTATTTCAGCAACGTTTGGTATACCGCTACCTGAAGCCCTTTCACTCATCATCTGAGTGATGGTATAATAAAGAATGTTGGTTCTAGCCTTATCAGCTCTACGTTTCAAGAATTCTTCCTTACCGGAAGGAGAGTTAATTGTGTTGGCAGGCATAGGGGTATTAACTTCAGGATAAAGCAAATAACTTGTTGCTGCCTTCATTAAACGTCTTTGGCTATCTGTCGCTATATCTATAGTCTGTTTTTGACCCCATAAAATTGAGGAAATATCACGGTTTTTACTAGCCACAACTAAATCAGGTGATTTATCCTCGCAACCTATATCACCTCTGTCCCTATTACAGAAAAAGTTAACATAGTCTTGCCACATATCATTAACTATACCTATTTGACCTGTAGCTGCAGCTGTACCTTTTTTGTTGGCATATAAATCCATCTGCTCTTTCAAGAGTGCATGACCGAGTTTTTTAGACAACTGATAAGTCTTAGTTTGTCCAGGACCGGCGGTATCAACAACACCTGCTGATACTGAAGGTTCATAACGGGTTTTGGACTCTATTCTGACCTTCTCTTTTTCCATTTGATTTTCAAGCAGCAAACGGGCATCCATAACCTTGATAACCATTAATGCCTGCTCTATGTAATTCACGGCTATCTGCTGCATCATATCTTTTAAGATAGGCTGCAATCTGTTAATAGCCCAGTCGGTTAACCAGTTCTCTGTATTTTTCTCTAATTCTTCTAAACGCTTTAATGATCTATGCAACAATGTACCGTAAGCGGCATTAACAAAAGCTGTTTCCTGTGTAACGTAGCTATTTAAATCAGCAGCAATTAATGGTGCAGTAGATGTAAAAGCCTGCTCTTCCAAAGGATTAACAAGGCATTGAGAAAGGGCCTTATCACTAATCAACGAAAGTGACATGGCTATAAAAAATACCGCACATATTTTTGTTATATATCTATATTTTTTATCCAACATAAAAACCTTTTCTCCTATTGAGAACCAGAACTCTCAGTGCTCAAACCCGACACACCTTTACTTAGCATAACAGCGTCTTTACTTAACATTGCCGCCGTTTCTATCGCATAAGCATTAGAAATCTTTTCTTGTTTCTCTATAATTTTACTTAACATCATTAGGCCATAAGCTTGTAAATAAATTTCTTTTCTTTCTATTGTGTAACTGTTATCCAACAAATCCATATAATATCCAGGGGTCCATAGTTCTTCTATAAAGGATTTGTGGGTTTCATAAAAACTCGGGGTTGCTGACGGGAAAGCCGCACCTAAAGCTGTTCTTGTATCCTGTACAGGGTTACTGCCACTAACTTCCTCTTTAGATATAGGGAATCTGTCCGCCATAATAGAGTATAACATAGAGCTTACAGCATCCATTCTAGCAACATAGGTTCTATTTCTTAACAATCCCTCAACACCCGCAACAGATGTAACAGTGCCCTTGGACATAGAAGGAGAAACATCATACCCTGTTATATTAAAAGAAAGCTCTTTCAAAGCTTCTAACATATGAGGCTCATTCACAAAATCAATGGTATCCTTGGCAAAGATAGATTTACTAGGCATAATGTGCAAATTACTTTTATCATCAGCAGATTCTTTTTCGCAGCCTGAATTACCACCATTACTCAAAGGATCACAGAATTTTTGATATTCAAGCCATCTTTTGTTTTCCAAACTTATACCTGCCAGTTCAGAATCTCCGCCTGTTCTATTGCTACCTATTTTAGCAAACACTTGAGCAAAGGAAGAACTGCTGGTTATACCAACCTTTTCTCCCAGTCTCAAAAATCTAGCTTTACTGTCAAACCGGTAATCCTGAGGAGATGGTTTGTAATTCATGGTAGATCTATATTGCCCCAACTGTTTCTGCATGGTGTTTTCTTGAGCCGCTGCAGCATCTTCAAACTTAGCAGCCTGCAAATTTCCCCCAAGCTTAGATGTTCCTATTTGCACCGCAAGCGGTTTCAAACCATCTTCTATCACTTGAGTTGCAAGAAATTTTATTCTATCAATAAAAGCATATTCATATTTAATTAATGCCAGTTCGATAGCTTCAGATGTCGATGCACTTAAGCTAGTAACCAAAGCTGACAAAGCGGCTGCTCCAGTTGAAATTTTTGCACTGATAGCAGTGGACTGAGTTGTTTTTGTCATGTTGTCTGTTGCAAAAAGACATTGAGCATAGGAATTTACAGGCAAAGATAAAACCATCAAACCAAATAAAATACAAATTTGGTTTCTTAAAGTTTTAGTTATCATCATCTTTTGAATGTATTTACACATAACCTTCTCTAATTGCTTGTTCCTGTTGATACTTCATTTACCCCTGAAGATATTTCGTAGTTATCAGTCATCAAGGATACTTGAACAGCCAAAACTAGAGCTGTTCTTTCTAATAATTCATAATAATCTCTTAACTGCATAAGCTGTAAAGCGGTCAAAGACAGTTTTTCCATTTTTATATCCGAGCTTGTAGTTATAAGATCCTGTGCGTAGTGACCGCTATTAAATCTATCAATAGTCATACCGTGGATAAGCTCTTTATAACTTGGGTTTTCAATATGAGAGTACCAATCACCCTTAGGATCAGCTTCTTCATCTTTTTCAAGAATACTCTTCATCCAATCACCCATATCACTGCCGGGCATTCTCCAACTTTCAATCAAGTTATGAACCGACATAATCGCACCATATCTAGCTAAATAACTTCTTTTTTGAAGAAAAACTTCTCTTCCTGCATTTGATTGCAAAGCACTGGCAAGCATTGTGTCTCCAACAGAAGAACCAAATAGATTAACCCTTATAGCCATCAAAGCTTTAAACATTTTACCTTCAGGATCCACATCAGGATCCATAGGTATGGTCAACCTACTGTATATAAACTTATTAGGTTCAACATCAGCATTATAGATTTTCTCATCTGAAGCTTGACAAACGCCCTCGAGGCTTCCGCCTTCTGATTTAGGATCGCAGAAAACCTGGTTATAAGTTTCAGCCCTATATTTGTTATAGTTAAGTGATGACAAGTTCTTATCATCACCCTTCTTGTTTATACCCGCATCTATCATCTCTTTAGAAATAGCCAACCTCATAGCCCTCGAAAAACCAACTGCACGACCATAACCTCCGGCAGCTGTAGCTGCTACGTTAGCGTGTATACTTGGTCTATTTTCTCTTTCACTTTCAGCTTCAAGAAGGTCTAATTTTCTTAAAACCTTGGTATTTGCATTAGAGTCACTAAAGGATTGAATCTGTCTTACCTCTTCAACCATTGCTACATTTATTTGGTCTGTCATATTTTTCAATGCGGGAAGCACTGCTTTAAACCAATCTTCTCTCCAACGTATTGCTAAAGCTTTTTCTATACCGTCTATATCCGCTTTGAATTGAAAAACCAACTTTTTATGAGCCGTTATAAGAGCAGTCTCAAAAGACTGTGCGGCTGCTCTTAACGCCGCATTAGTTGCTGTTTTTAACTCACCCGCAATTGCGGCAGGTGACCCCGCAATAGAACAAGCCCAAACACAATCGACAGGACCGGGAGTTAAAGGTATTGGCGTATAATCAACCGTTATTGAACTTTGAGCAAAAGCAGGCTTTATTATACCATTCTCACTTGCAAAAGAACAAACAACTAACCCTATAACCACCAAGAAGGCTGCGACTGATTTATTGATTTTTTTGTTTATCAACATTTCACTTTACTCCGCCTTCTCACTGCTGGTTGATTCAATATTCGAACCTGCCCCTGCATCTGAACTGTTTATCTCTTCACTTATTTGTGCCGTAAGCAATAGAGCCTGTTTATCCATCACTTCCATTATATCATCAAGCTGCATAAGGTAATAAGCACTTTGAATAACACGTTCTCTTTGATTGTTTTCAGGCTCGTCCACTTGACCTATGGCGTATCTACCGTTTCTAAATCTTTCACTGGTCATTACGTGCATAATTTCATTATAGCTAGGATTAGCACCTATATTATCAACACCAATACCGGAGTCTTTTCTCATTTCAAAAATATATTGGCCCAACTGACTTCCCGGAACGCGTCTTGATACGATGTGATTAACCGCATCATAAACAACCTGCCTCTTTGCTCTATATTTTTCAACATCCAAAATTGCTCTTCTTCCTTCTATGGACTCTGAAACATTTCCCACAACAAATTCTTTAACAAAAGGTTCCGCAATATTTACAACTAAATCATTAACCGCTTTAGCTACATCCTCATCAGTTAAATCTATAGTTTCCTTGGAGAACAAAGTAGCTGAAACATCTATATCTTCAGCCGCGTAGGTTTGATCCTCAGAACAACCTGAATAACCGTTATTCTCGTCCACTTCGCAATATCTAGTTATATAGTCATTCCATCTGTCTTTAAAATCAGTCAGACTTCCACTTGAATGATCTTCTTCATCCGAAGCTGCCCCACCAGTATCATCAGATTTCTTTTGATTGGATGTACGCTCAACCGTTGCGACAGTACCTGCAAGGTTGTAATTATCTTTAATCGCTTTAATTCTACCCATACCACCAGCCATAGTAGCTGCAATTTTAACGTTGGCACTTGGTCTGGTCGCACGCCTAGCCTTAAGCTCTTCTTTTTGCAACTCCATCATAACGCGGTTTTGAGCTCTTCCGTCCATAGCCAAACCTATCATGCTTTTCTTCATGGCTTCTAAAACGCTAAACTGGCTAGCAACTTGAGAAAACTGTGGTCTTAATACTTTTATCCAAAAATTCATGGTAAAGTTTTGCAGGTATGTAATGCGGTCTGCAATTATACCAGTTTGACCATCTGTAACCAGAGCTGCTGTATTTTTTCCTATTGCTTTTTCTATTTCAGCTGTAGCTTTTGTTGCAGCTGTATTAATTGTCGTACCAAAACTGGAGATAGCGGCGGGTAAATTCAGTATACAGGGCATTACACAAGGAGCGGCCTCCGCAAATTTAGTTGTGTATGCAGAAGCGGAAATAACGAAGAATCCAAAAACAATGGCTAAAATTGAAGATCTCAACAATTTGCTAATTTTATCCATGAATTTATTCATTCACTTTTACCAATCAAATTCATTAAAACACCACGAAGAGATTCTCGACCCAACTTAAATAAATTATATCACATTTTATACAAATTTGATATTTTTCTAAAAAAAATCTTATATATCACTCGGTTAACACCACAAACTATAAGCAAAACCCTTTGAATTTAGTGAGATAAATCGTAAGAATTAACAACTAAAACCAGAGGACCTCTAGCTCCTTTATGTAACTGCCCGTAAGGTTGAGGTCTTAACTTCTTGAAAAGATTGATAACTCTTGCAACCGCCACCTCATATTCACCGCCATAAGCTATATCTTTGCCTAGTTTATAGTCATAGTCCATAGCCCAATAAAGCTCTACGCCCTCAGTTTTGCACCAATCACCCAATACTTCTTTTAAAGTTTGACCTCTATGACCAACCCATTTAGCCTTTGCCATTCTCCAATCAGGATTAATGGCGGCATCTGGTTGATATTCAAAAGAAGGTTGAATTGGCCTAGCAACCTCAATCTCTTTAATGATTTCTTCTTTCATAACATTTCTGCTCTTATTAGCTATTGCCACCTTACCAATCGCAGCAGACTTGTCTTTCATTACAATATTTACAGGTGCAGCTTCTTCTTCAGCTAAAGTTTTGCGTCTTTTTCTAGAGTCATACAAAGATTTAAATTCTTCTTCATGTGGGGTGTTTACATTTGCAACTTTAGTCGCTGACGTCTTACCTTTAGACTTGTTAGCTTTTTTATTTAATTTCTTTGTGGAGTTCTCTTTTATCTCTTTATCTATAGCACTCTTAATATCTTTTGCTACTTCAGTCGATACTAATTCTTTCTTTTCCTCAACAGGAGCCACATCTTCTTTCTTTTCTTCCGCGGTGACAGAAGCAGGCTCAGCTTTAACTGGAGTTTCAGCTTTAGTAATAGCTGTTGGGGCATTAGTATTAGCAACCAGGTCTATTTGTGTAGGTGCTTCAACAACCTTTTTCTCTTCAGCTGGTTTTTCTTCAGTAGTAACATTAGCTTCAGGAGCTTTTGTTGCCACTATCTTTTCTTCTACCTGCTTAGCAAGTTTGCTTTTAATTACTACAGAACCGTCTGCCTCAACAAAAGCCAAACCCTGAGGGCTCAACATTTTATCAAGAACATTTCTCCAGCTTTTTCCACCTTCCCAAGAAGTAAGAACCTTTGAATCAACGCCTTGCTCTACAGTGAATTTATATTTAGTCGGTATTATTTGCTGTAATGAAATAAGTAACGGAAGATCTTGTCCAAAACCAGTTACTAAATCTTCTTCTCCACCCTTATTCTCTGCGGAAGAGGAAGTGTCACCGCCTTCTTTTTTAGATTCATCTTTTACAGGAACATTTTCACTACTGATTATCGAAGTAATAATTTCTCTATCTACTTCATCTACTTTTCTACTACCTATATATTCAGAGTCAGCGTCAGATGTTCTCTTCAGCTTAAACCCCGCGAAAGCGGAATTGCTGACAACTATCATGGAGATCAAGACTACAGCAATTATTATTCGGCTCTTTGTTAGCAACATATGTTTTTTTCGAACTCTAAAAATATTTTCATTAATATATTATACATTATATATTAAAAAATATTTTTCAATGATTATCGATAGTTAAGTTGCGTCAATTGTGATTTTTTTTAAGAGCCTGTATCTATCATTTTACGGCGACTAGTATAGACTAGAGCAGGTCTTTCATTTCCTATTAGCCATAATCTAATAGCCCTCAGTGCAGCAGAGAAGGAAAGACCCTTACGTTCAAGTAGCCAGAATATACATAAAACCAAAATCATCAGCATTAAGGTCCACAATCTAGCGTGAACCAAAACCACTACAATAAAAATACCGGCTCTTGCATCAAACTGAAAGAACCTTGCGGGTTTCATAGTATTTCGCCAATGCCAATCCATAAATTATCCTTAAAAATCAATAAATAAAAAAAACTTTACTCTATAAGATTACAGCAGTTTGATTAACTTTTCACTAAAGCAACTACTTATTTTCACTATCCGCCTTAGTACCTTGAACATACATTTTATAATAACGTTCTTCTATCAAACCAGCTTCAAATGCTTCCTTGGCTGACTGCTCCATTGTTTTTCCGTATTTCGGAACCATCACCATAAGCTCTCCAGCCCACTTGTCAAAAGGCAAGTTAAGCATATGCTCCCTCACCTCTTCCGTGAACGGCATATATTCTTTTAAAGCCTGACGCCCTCCGCCAATTTTCGGCACAAGGGTTTGGGTAACAATAAGACGCATTGTCTCCATCAAAGCGAATGAACGCTCTGTACGTTCCGAAGGTTCAAAGGTTGAAACCATACGTCTAATTGTAGCAGCAACACCTGTGGTGTGTACTGTTGAATAAACAGTGTGACCGGTTTGCCCTGCCTCAATTGCGGCAGCAATAGTTTCACGGTCACGTGCTTCACCCACTAGAATAATCTCTGGTTTACGACGCAGTGCGTTTCTAACCCCTGCTGCGAATGTCGGCAAGTGCCTTGGTATTTCCGTTTGAGCAACCAAGCTTCTAGGATTTAAAATTTTGTCGTAAGTAAATTCTATAGGAGATTCATAAGTCAACATCTTGCCACAACCATGAGGCTGCTCAATAAGCATACGGTTACCCGCAGCAAGAAGAGTTGATTTACCTGAACCTGTAGGACCAGTAATAAGAACCAAGCCTTGACGAGGTTTCCAATATTTCAAAATTTCCGGCTCTACGTTCATTTCCTGAACAGTAGGAGGAGATGAAGGAAGACTACGCATTGTTATCTGCACGCCATCACGACCATCAACCAATATGGCGGTCATATTCACACGAAAACGAATACGCTGAAACCTGTCAACCATTACTTCGTACGAAAGGTCGATATCTGAACCACCTGCCAAAATTGCCAAAGCTTCAGTACCGTAAAGACGCGTAATAACCGCAGCCATATCGGCACCATCTAGCGTACGCAGAGTTCCCGGATAAAGTGTGCCGTAAATTTCGTTATATACCGGCCTGTTACTTTGAAAGGTAATATCTGAAGATTTTTTACCAACGCACCACATTAAAAAAGGATCTACGTCAGAGTCATTAAAGCGGCTCGGCTCACTCGGCCAAGTCTCTTTTAAATCATCTATACCTTTTTTAAGAAGGCTTACCGGTCTGCCGGTCTCCATATGTCTGCTCCTGTCAAGAAACGTGAAGGTTCTGTAATTTTGATGGCTCTATCGCCAATACGCATCTGGTTTCTATCTCCCACTACTCCGCGTTCCTCATGAGTTGTGAAAGGAGCTGAAACCATACCTTGAGCCAACAATATTCTGTACCTGACCATTCCTTTATAATCGGAAGCCAGTTTATCCGTATTCATTTCAAAAATCTGTTCAGCCTGCTTAACACCGGCATCCCAACCTTGGCTTACCCACATATTCCAGTTTGCTTTATCTTCTTCAGTTTTAGGCCATAAAACTTTTGGAGGAGGCGGAACTTTTGACGACCATTTCTGTATCAAATACTGTCTCCAATCACGAGGAGCTGAAACTATTCTAGCATTTTTATTGATATCAAAAATACTGTCAGCTACTGCTGCTTCCTTGCCACCTTCTTTAATTACCAAGGCTTCAAGAGACTCTCTAATAATTGGAGGCTCTATCATCATTCCTGAAGGAGCTTTAATCAATAGCGAACGGAAATCAAAAACCTTATCCAGCACTTGAGCGTAATCGTCCATCTTTTCCATTATCTCATAACTACGTTTCGAAAGACCGCCACGGGCCCCATAAGAAAGTGCCGCATTTTTCATCGCTTCAAAACGCATATCTTTGGAAATTTCACCTTCCAAAAAAGCATCTGTAGAGTTCAAATTATCTTTTACTTTTTCTTCTGAAATCGCTTGCAAATCCTGCATAGCGGGGGGAGTTTGCATTTCACCCATAAATTCATCTGTCGCAAAAATTCCGGCATTTTTCTTTAATAACAATTCTTGCTTACGCTGCTCTGACAATGCGTTTGCTTTAAAGATGATTGAGTCAGGGTCGCCCAATGCTCCGAAATTAACTACAGGTGCTTTTTCTTCTGCTTTAACGGCCCCAACAGCTTCAGGTAATGCACCTATTGCACCACCAGTACTCATTGAATTCATCCCGATTAAAGCTTGCTTTACCATTTCATCCGTTACAAGTTTAGTTCCGGCAGCTGCGGCAGTATTTGCTGCTGCTGCACCACCTGCACTTACTGCAGTTCCAACAACATTACCTGCTCCTTGAGCAGCAGTATTTTTATCTATAGCAGCTTGAGCTTGCGAGCTAAACAACAGCAAGACTGTGATTAAAACTAATAGCTGTTTAATAATCGGACATCGACGCATAATTCAGCTCCACTGTTTTACTTTCGACATCAACGACCACATCTGCTCTTCTTCCCGCTTGCAGACCTATATCTCTTAATAATTCTACAACTTGTTTCTCACGGGCTTTTAAAGAAATGATAATAGGAGTTGAAGGCTCATTACCGTTGATTTTTATTTTATATCCAGCTCTTTCAACAACCGTTCTAGCAATAGGCTCAACAGGTCCATCCCAATCAACAGACATTGTTCTTCTAAGCTCTTGCGGAGCATTGGAAACTGACTCTATCTGCATATTAGGGTTACGTGACTGCTCTATTGAAGCTAGAGTTTTCAAAGCCGTTGAGGCTCTATCAACAGCATTAGCAAGCCTTAAAGAAACAGGATCAGGCTCGGCAACCAACTGTTGGTCAACCTTGCCTTGGCAAGCAGAAAGCATAGATACCATTAGAATCGCAGCTATAACCGCATTTTTTTTGAACATAAAATAACCCCTGATACCGCCTTTTATAAATACCCCTATAATAAAGCTATACAAATTTTAACTTTTTTTCAATAACTTGCAATAAAAAACATAGGCTTTGACAATCTAAATTTCTGATTTAATTTATAATATCTGGGTTTTATTTTCATAATAAACGTTTTAAACCAAGTAGATAAAAACCTGATTGACAATAAAATCCCAAAAGTTTTATCAATAAAAGTAATTTTCTTACTAAAAAAACCATGATTATGAGCAGAAAAACCGAATTCTTGGTTTGCCAAAACAAAAATATTATGATATTCATCTTATGCTTAATTGATTTATTATTTAACAAAAAAAGAACCAAGTGAGGAAATACTTATGAACAATATCAACGAACGCGTAAAAAAGATAGTTATTGAACAGCTAGGTGCTGATGCAAGTAAAGTTTCAGAAACAGCAGCTTTCATAGATGATCTTGGCGCTGATAGCTTGGACACAGTTGAACTAGTTATGGCATTTGAAGAAGAATTCGGCGTAGAAATTCCTGATGATGCTGCTGAAAAAATTAAAACAGTACAAGATGCTATCACTTTCATTCAACAGAATGCAAAAGCTGCTTAATAAACATCTTTAATACAGATTGTTTTACAAAAAGACCCCAAGCTTTTATAAGTTGGGGTCTTTTTTTATTTGCTAATATATGGTATTTGATTTACTGAGTTTTTAACGTTAATCTGTTGTTAAATATAATTTTTAATTAGGTGATTTTAAATGAGACGCGTAGTTATAACCGGTGCCGGTATAGTTAGCCCTTTTGGGGTTGGTTTGGAACACAACTGGAAATCCTTAATATCAGGGAAATCAGGAATAAGGAAAATTAAAACCTTTGATGCCTCAGAGCTCTCCTCACAAATAGCAGGTGAGGTTCCTTTATCTTCAGAAGATGGTGCTGATGAACACTCATTCAACCTAGACAGTTATGTTGATATTAAAGAACAGAAAAAAATGGATAGATTTATCCATTATGGTTTTGCCGCAGCAGTAGACGCAGTTAAAGACAGCGGTTGGGTTGCCGAAACTTACGAGCAGCAATGCAGAACTGGTGTTTTAGTAGGATCAGGCATTGGAGGTCTTCCTAACATAGAAAAAACTACAATATTGGTGGAAGAAAAAGGTGCACGTCGCATATCTCCTTTCTTTATACCATCATCATTAATCAACTTAATTTCAGGTCAGGTATCAATAAAATACGGATTCAAAGGACCTAACCACGCGGTTGTAACTGCTTGTGCTTCAGGCTCTCATGCAATAGGCGATGCTGCTAGAATGATTATGCTTGATGACGCAGACGTAATGGTAGCAGGTGGGGCGGAAGCTGCTATCTGCCGTATTGGTGTTGGTGGGTTTGCAGCATCTAAAGCTCTTTCAACAGGATATAATGACGCTCCTGAAAAAGGATCCAGACCTTTTGATAAAGGCCGTGACGGCTTTGTAATAGCCGAAGGCTCAGGCATAGTTGTACTTGAAGAATACGAACACGCAAAAAAACGTGGTGCAAAAATTTACGGAGAACTGATAGGTTACGGACTTTCGGGCGATGCTTACCACATTACCTCCCCTGCTGAAAACGGCGATGGTGGTTTCCGTGCCATGCAAGCAGCTGTTAAGCGTGCTCAAATAAGCCTTGAAGATATTGACTATATCAACACTCACGGTACATCTACCCCTGCGGGTGATGACGTTGAACTAAGAGCAATAAAAAGATTGCTAGGTGATAAAGCTTCAGGCGTTAGCATTTCGTCAACCAAATCATCCATTGGTCACGCACTGGGTGCGGCTGGTGCCATTGAAGCAATCTTCTGCTTAAAGGCGATGGAAACAGGTATAGTTCCTGCAACTCTTAATTTGGAAGACCCAACCGATGAAGCTGCAGGGCTTGACCTTGTGCCTCTAAAGGCTAAAGAAAGAAAAGTTAATACCGTGCTTTCAAACTCTTTCGGGTTTGGTGGCACTAACGCTTCACTGATTTTCAAAAAATTGTAAGGAGTATGGGATTTGCTAAAATACGCTGCTGTAATTGGAAATTTTATAATCTTATCAATTATAGTAGTTGCTGTTTCTTTATTTTGGCTAGCTCATGAAGCAAACAAACCTGGCAATCTAGCAGAAGAAAAAATTCTGTACGTAAAACCCGGCACTTCACTCAGAGCGATATCAGAACAACTACTAGCTGAAAATGTTATTTCGAATAACTTGGTTTTTCTTATCAAAGCAAAAATAGAAAATAGACATTCCCCTTTAAAGGCGGGCGAATATAGCTTTGAGCCTAAAATCCGCATTAAAGAAGTTATAGACAAAATGCAGCAAGGTAAAAACTATCAACGCAGCGTTACTCTGCCTGAAGGGCTAACCTCAACTGAAATTGTGACTATAATAAATAGTAATGAGTTTCTGGCAGGAGATAACGTTGTCTCCATCCCTTACGAGGGAAGCTTACTTCCTGAAACCTATAATTTCACACTTGGCGATACCAAACAGGAAATTGTTAATCGTATGCAAAAAGCCATGACCGAAACAATTGATAAGCTATGGGAAGAACGCAGCGATGATTTATCCGTTAAGGATAAAAATGAAGCGATTATCTTGGCTTCAATAGTTGAGAAAGAAACAGCGGTAAAGGAAGAAAGACCTAGAGTAGCAGGAGTCTTCATGAACCGCCTAGATCGTGGCATTCCTCTACAAACTGACCCTACGGTTATCTACGCCTTAACCATGGGCAAGGAAAAACTAGCAAGGGGTTTGACCTTGAAGGATTTAAAAAAACCATCTCCTTATAATACCTATACGGTTAAAGGACTACCTCCAACCCCTATTGCTAATCCGGGTAAGGAGTCTATCGCAGCGGTTTTAAACCCTGAATACAATAGTTATATCTATTTTGTAGCTGACGGCAATGGCGGTCACGTATTTGCCGAAAAACTAGAAGAACATAACAAAAACGTAAGAAAATGGCGTAAATTAAAAAATAATCCCAAAGAATAATCTTTATATTGTAGAATTCAAACCATGGCTAGATCAAGTAAACTGACAACTGATACCACTGCACAACTTCATACTTATAAGAACAAACTTCTTATAAGTATGCCTTGCTTTGATGGTGATCTTTTTAAGAGAAGCCTTGTCTACGTATGCGAGCATAGTGAAGATGGAGCGATGGGAATAGTTATTAACAGGGAACTTCCCGATGTTAAATTTTCCGATCTTTTGCAACATATGCACCTGCCTAAATCCAAACTTGTGAAAGATCCTATAATTTACTTTGGCGGGCCTGTTGACTCTAGCCGCGGGTTTGTTCTTCATTCAGACGATTTTTCTTCCGAAGACACAATAAAATTGAATAATAATCTAGCCATGACAGGCACGGTTGAGATAGTCAAAGCCATAGCCAAAGGTGCGGGACCAAATAAGAGCATTTTTGCCTTGGGATACTCAGGCTGGGGCCCAGAACAACTGGAAGAAGAAATTTACAACAATCTATGGCTTACCGTTGATGCTGACGAGAAACTGCTTTTCGGGACTTCCGCTTCAAATAAATGGTATAGAGCCTTAGAAAAACTGGGTATTGACCCTCTTTCCCTCTCAATTTTCTCGGGAAAAGCCTAATTAATAATAATTATTATTTAGTATTGTAAAACCAATAAACTTTCCTTTATTATTAGCAAGTTATTAGATTATTCAAACTTTGGTTATCCCATGATTAGTATTAAAAAAATTTCCTGTTTATTATTTTTAGTTGTCTTTATGTCTCTTTCTGTCCAGAACGATGCAAAAGCTTTTTCGATTAATGAAAGCATCATCAAGTTTTTCAAAAAAACTGATGTGAAAAAAGCTCCTGCTCTTGCACCGAAAGTTGAAAAAAAGAAAACGGAAACTTCTGAAGCAAAACCTGAAGTAAAACCTCAGGAAAAAGTTGAAGTTACCGAAACAGGTACCACCATAACAAAAAGTACTGAACCTTTGTTCTTGGACGGAGATATAGATGAATCTCTACCTCTTCCTTCGTACCCTGCTGATGCAATTTTTTCATTCGGAAAAATGAGTGCCTACAACATGACTGATGAAGACACTCTGCTGGATGTAGCAAGGTTTTTTGATCTCGGATACATAGAAGTACTAGCCGCTAATCCGGGTGTAGATTCATGGACTCCAAAACCTGGTGAAAAAGTTATACTTCCTCAATTCAAACTTTTACCTCGCACTACTCAAGAAGGTGTGGTGGTGAACTTAGCTCAAATGCGTTTATATTATTTTGATAAGACCAAAAAACTTCAATACTCTTACCCGATAGGTATAGGACGTGAAGGTCTTAACACTCCAGTGGGTGAAACTACGGTTATAAATAAAGTTGCAGGCCCTAGATGGAACCCAACCGACCGTATGAGAGAAGAAAAACCTTGGATACCTTTATCAGTTGCTCCGGGGCCTTCAAACCCATTGGGTGCTTATGCCCTTTACTTAGGCTGGCCTACATTCCTTATTCACGGTTCAAATAAACCTTGGGCGATTGGCCGCCGCGTAAGCTCAGGCTGCATGCGTATGTATCCTAAAAACATTGAAAATGTTTTTAATACCATTTCGGTAGGAACAAAGGTTACTATAGTTAATCAACCTATTTTGGTGGCGGAAATTGATAAAAAACTTTATCTGGAAGTTAACCCTTCGCGCACTCAAGGAGACGAGATTGAAATAGAAGGTAAATATAAAGTTAAACATTTAACTGAAGGAATGAAAAAGGTTATCTCTGATGCCGCAGGAGCAAAGGCAAAAGAAATTAAATGGGATGTAGTTAAAAAAGCCGTGGAAGAACGCCGCGGATACCCAATACAAATTAACTAGAAACAAATTATTTTTAAATTTAAGGAGCAAAAATCATGAAAGCAAAAATTTTAATAGCTACTTTAGTATTGGCTTTAAGCTTAACAGCTTGTGCTGATCAAGGCTTCAAAGAAAACGTAGGCACAGTATTGGGCGGCGTTGCCGGCGGTGTTGTTGGTTCAAAGTTTGGTAAAGGCCACGGTCAAGTCTGGGCCACAGGTGCTGGTGCAATGCTAGGTGCTTTGGCTGGTAAAGAGCTTGGTCGTCAACTTGATGAACGCGATTTGATGATGAACCAAAGAGCAGTTGAAAGCAGCTACACTCAGCCTTTGAACAGACCTATTCGTTGGAACAACCCTGACACAGGTCACAGCGGTTCAGTTACACCTATCCGTGAAGGTTATCAAGAAGGTTCAAACAGCGTTTGCCGTGAATATGAACAGAAAATAACTGTCGGCGGCAGAACAGAAACAGCTGTAGGCACTGCTTGCAAAAACCCTGACGGTACTTGGGCAATTCAAAGCAACTAATTTTATCTAGAATTTAAAAAATCCCCTCCATTAAACCGGAGGGGATTTTTTGTGCCTAAATATATCAAATATGTTAGGATTATTACGAATAAAACCATAAAGGAGAAGTTGCAATGATAAAACCAAAGGCTCTAAAACAAGGTGACAAGGTTGCGGCAATAACTCTTTCTTGGGGAGGGCCGGGAAAATTCCCTCACAAATATGAAGCGGGGAAAAAGCAGCTTCAAGAGACTTTTGGGGTTGAGGTGGTTGAAACAAAACACGCTCTTAAATCTCCTGACTGGATAAATAAAAATCCTCAAGCCCGTGCCGAGGATTTAATGGAGGCATTTTTAGATCCATCTATAAAAGCAATAATTTCAACAATAGGCGGTGACGAATCCGTCAGGCTTATTCCCTACATTGATTTGTCTGTAATTAAAAACAATCCAAAAATATTTTTAGGCTATTCCGACACAACCGCCACACATTTTGCCTGCTATACCGCAGGGCTTACAAGTTTCTATGGCCCTAGCATAATGGCAGGGTTTGCAGAGAATTGCGGAATATTGCCTTACATGGAAAACTCTATAAGAAAAACTTTATTTGAAACTAAACCTATAGGTATAGTTGAACCTAACAAAGATGGTTGGACGGTTGAACATCTCGACTGGTCTAACCCTGATAATCAAAATCAAAAACGCAAACTCCGTGCAGCTACAGGCCCAAAACTTATGCAGGGTTCGGGCAAAGCACAAGGCAGATTAATCGGCGGCTGCATTGAAGTAATGGAAATGTTGAAAGCTACATCGTACTGGCCTGAGCTGGATAAATGGAAAGGTGCAATTCTCTTCATAGAAACATCGGAAGATATGCCTCCAGTTACCTACTTTAAATACTGGTTGAGAAATTATGCTGCTCAAGGAATTCTCCACGCTATTAATGGAATCATCTTGGCTCGCCCAGGCGGTCAATTAAACGATGAGCAACTCTTTCAATACGATATTGCTTTAAGAGAGATCATTGTAGATGAGTTAGGCTTAACAAACTTACCCATAATGACACAAATGGACTTTGGTCATACCGACCCTATGTTTGTTATACCTTATGGAGTTATGGCTGAAATAGACTGTGATAACAAACACTTCTCAATACTTGAAAGCGGTGTTGAGTAAAGCAATAAAGGCATTAACCATTTAATACACTTTTGTATGTTTATTTTTTTGTAGAAGATTCCATTTTTTTTGTGATAGCATTTCTGTGTTATCAGAAAAAACAAACTTAAGGAATCAGTGAAATGAGGAAAACATTATTTTTGTTTGCATTGTTTTTTATCGTAGTAACAACAAGCCTAGCATCTGCACATCCTGGCCCGCTTGATAAATACCGCTGCCATATAGACAAATCAACGAGAACTTATCATTGCCATTAAGCTTGTGTAGCTACGGTTTATTTAAACCTTAACAACATTCAAATCCAACCATTTGAAATTGCGACCGGTAGAGTCTGGCAAATCTTCCTTGCGTTCGACAGTAAAACCGCCCTCTTGCAAAATCTCTGTTACCAACTCAGGTGCATGAACAAAATAGCTTTTGCCTAAAGCATCTTTTTTATCTTCCCTCTCCAGAGAATATCTAAGTATCATCTGCCCGCTCGGCTTTATCATGGCTTTCATAAATTGCAAAGTTGGGCGTAGATCCTGCGGTTTAATAAACATTATACCCGCATTGCAATAAACCAGATCAACCTGACCTTTTAAATCAACCCCCGTATTGCCGAAAGGTTTATCAGGGAAATTCCCCTGCACCACCGCAATATCAGAGCGATCAAAAACTGCCGCCAGTTCATCACTATTTTTAACTTCCACAAAATTAGGTTTTTGCAACATATCAGAGATTCTGACTGTGTCACAGTCTATGGCTACAAAACTACCCTTGCCCTGCAAAACATTCCTGAAGTGAGCAATGTCCCGCCCTCCACCGGAGAAGGCGTCGACTATAGTCGAATAACCATTTTTCACTATGCACTCATACACTCGACTGTTGTAATTACTTACATCTATAGCATCATGATGTGCTGTTGGTAGGCCTAAATAATGCATTCTTTAATTATACGCTCATACCTTTTTGCTTAACAGAATTTTTCACTGTTGAAGTTTTTTGGAGTTCGTTTTTAACCTGAGATTTATTATGAACATCTATCATCTTCTTAATAGCAACCCCAGCAAAAACGGTAGAAAGAGCAAGAACAGTACTAACAGAAACACATGCTGTAGCTTTACCAAACTTTCTCAAAGGAGTTTTCTTTTCCACATATTCCACATTAAATGCTTTTTTTAAGCTATCTTCCGCAGCCGTACCAATTAAATTGCCAAAAGATATAAGGGCTGTTGTCGCAGCCACGCCAAACATTGATGCTGCCGCTATACCCAAGGAAGTTACTCCTCCTGCAAAAAGACACGCTCCTCCGAAAAGCCCTCCAATTAACAAAGCACTAGGAATAGTCTCTTTCTTTACTGAAGAAAAAATATCGCTTTTTCTATAATCATTTACACCTTTTGCAAATTCAGATTCCCTGTAAGCTTTCAAATAACCTTCAAAATTTTTCATCTCTTTTACCTTTATTTATATAATATAACTTGTGTTATTTTTATTAACATAAATCAAATCTAGGGGCAAGGAAAAATACATCGCATTTATACCCTAATATTTATGCGTGCATATAATCATATAAATAGATTCAGGCATTAAAAAAGCCCCCCATATTTTTTAAAATGAAGAAGACGAAGAGATTGATAGAAATACTGTTAACACGATTTCTACCCCTAAAGGGGCGTGATCGCTTTGCTCCACGTCCAAAATGCTTGTACGCATTTTGTCGAACGAAAATCCGTCCACTGCTCCACTTCAGGCATTAAAAAAGCCCCCAACAAGTGGGGGCCTTTTTAATGGCGGAGACGAAGAGATTCGAACTCTTGGTACGGGTTACCCCGTACGACGATTTAGCAAACCGTTGCCTTCAGCCACTCGGCCACGTCTCCGTTTTTAAAAATCGAATATTATATAAATATATAATCTGGAACTTATAAGCAACTAAAGAATTCATATTTTGTCTAATTATTATTTTTCATAATTCACATAAATGAGTAGGAATTTTTGCAGATAAATTTACTAATGTATTTCCTTTGATAAATAAGCTTATATCATGATTGATTATAAGTTAGTAATATAGGGGAAGAAGCTTCGACAATAAAATTTTAAGGGAGAAAAAGATGACAGACAAAGAAGAAACAACCACAGAGGCTCCAAAACTAAACAGAGCTGCCCGCAGAGGGGCGACTAAGCCTAGAAACAAACCAGGACAAGATAACTACAACGCAATATCCGGTTTTGGTCATGGCAACCAAACAACTAAAAGTACCAGTTGCCTTCATAAGAGTCGCGGTCGCGGTTAGTTATAAATAACGCAAAAGAAAAAGGGCTATGTTGTTTTACCAGCATAGCCCTTTTTTTTAATTTAATAGTTTTTTAGAAGGATTGTTTCAAACGTATCAACCCTGTGTGACTGTCATAGTCTTCACGCAGCTCTCCATCATAATTCACCACCACATCAAGACCATCGCTTCTTGAGAAAGTGATGTTTCCACCAACCTCAAGAGCTGTGCGTGAAGGAGTCAATCCCTGCGTTGTAAATGCTCCACCGCCCGCAACAAAGCGAGAAGTTGAAGCAACGTCATCTTGAGCCACATCATAAGTAACCCCAGCTGAAATTGTAGGTCTCATCATCCACTCTTCATTTTGTTTTATATCAGCTGAAGCTTTTGCACCTAAGCCAACTGTAAAGGTATCAGCTGATTGTTCTGCAACATAAAGGTTTGCACCTGGAGCACCTGTTTCCTGATAATCATCCAGATTAACATGGCTGTATCTTGCACTAGCTGTAGGAGTCAAAATGAATTCCTCATGATAGCAAGGGATATCTATACCGGCATCTGCACGCAAAGCAATTTGTTCACCTTCATAATCACCTCTAGCTGTACCCATAATGGTAGAGCGGGCACTGTCATACTCGCTCACTCCGTAAGAAGCCATACCGTCAACATGAGTTCCGCTTGCAAAATCATAAGATCCATAAACCATAAAGGTGTGACTATCTGAATCTAACCCGCTAGAAAAGCTCTGACTGTCAGAGTTTCCGTAGCCGTAAGCTAAACCTAATACTAGATTGTTATTCAACCTACCATCAGCACCCAAAGCAAAACCTTTGGCATCAGCTTCATACCCGTTAAAGCCTTTACGGGTATCCTGATCCGCCTCGTTGTAGAAGGTTTGCACCCAAGCGTTTTTATCAATAAATTCATCACCTGAAGAAACACCTCCACCGCGAACCGAACCTAAGCGACCGCCAACCAAGCTCTGTATTTGACCTGTGGTAGTGTTAGTAACCATACCTGCAGCACCTGTTACATCAGGCAATAAACCTTCGTAAGCATCATTAAGATCATCAGGATTTAAAGTGTCTAATGTATCCATCATGGACTGCATATCAGCACCTGGAGCACCTGCAAAAACAGTATCCAATGTTGAAGCTAAACTTGTCGCATTAGAACCCGCTTCAAGAGCAGAAGCGTAAGTTTGACGGGTTACAACTAAGTTATAATTATTACCTACTTTATTCGCTGCGAAATCATAAACACCGTAGTTATCTTCTATCGTGCTGAATGTTCCTACAATTCCTCCCGAAGTAGTCATGAATGTATAGGTTTGACTTGTTGTGACATTGTCAAAAGCTATAGGCACAAGAGTTGCTCCCGCAGTTATAGTCGCCGTGCCTGCTGCTACATTAAGCAAATCTTCATCGCCGTCTTCTTCAAATTCAACTTCGAATCTTGAATCTGCTGCTTGAGTATAGTTTCCCGCACCCACTGTCAAAGTACCGATTGAGTTACCAGGAGCAACTATACCTCCAACTGTCAAATCATCGTTGATTGTACCGCTACCCTTCAATATACCTGCCGCGGCAACATCAACTTCTCCCGCCCAAGTACCATTCATTGAAAGAATACCTTCGTTTACATCCAAATCACCCGTTGAAGTATTAACTCCGCTTAAAATAAGAGTACCATCACCAACTTTGGAGAAAATGCCTGTACCTGATACAACACCAGCAAATGTACTTGAAGCATTATCGCCACCTGCTGCCAAAGTACCTGTGCCTAGAGATACGTTACCTGCACCGACCAAAGATCCTATAGCGTCAATTTTGCCATTGACGTTCAAAGTAGCACCTGCAGAAACAGCCACACTACCTGTGTCAGCCATTACGTTGTTTGCCCCTAGCGTAATTGTACCAGCGGTAACAGTAGTCCCACCTGTATATGTGTTTGCACCTGAAAGAGTTAATGCCCCTGCACCTTCTTTAACCAAGCTACCCGATCCGGAAACAACCCCTGATATCGAACCTGCGTTTCCTGCAGTATTTATAATATTCTCCGAACCCACAGCCAGAATATATTTCTCGCTCATCGCAGCAGGGACTGATAAATTAAGTGTAGCGTCATCCAAAGTAACCTTTGTGTTAGCTCCGCCGAAAGGATTGTTGCCAGTTATTGTTTGAGTGTTTTCATCGTCTATTAACACGTTGGTAGTAACGCCCGTACCGCCAGATAATGAATAGGTAATTGTGTTATAAAAATCTGACATCACCCAACCGTCAGCAGTAGCCGCACCGCCAGTACCTGACAACCTTGTGCCCGTAAACAAATCCATCGCCACAAAATACTGCTGCCCTGCAACCGCATCAAAAGTAAAGGTTTGGCTGTAAACTACGTAGTAAGTGCTACGACCAGCAGCTATATAGGTGTCAGCATCGGTACCGTCAAGAAGAACATCTTCATTGTCTATTTGAGTAGTGGCATCAGTAACAGCCGTAACAACCTTCTTAATCTCCAAACCGCCGTTATTGTACCAAGTGTTATCATGTCCTCCCATATCATCATCAGATACATATTCAGGAACGTTGTAATAAGACCCGTCGCCGCCGTCAACAACTGAAGCACCGTAATCATCAGGATCAGTAGTAGCTATATCAGCACCGTCACCCACCATCACGTAACCGTCGAAACTATTATCGCCGACTATCTCTCTTACTCCATCAGCACCTACAGTTTGAATATCAGTCAGATAACTTAATACCGCACGGGAATAAGCTCCGCCAACTGCACTATCTTCATCAACTGCCATCAAGCCATCTATCGATATAGTCATTGAAACAGTCTGAGTTCCCGTACCTTCAATAGTGAACGGTTTTAATGATTGAGTAGATGTAGCAAGGTTTGATGCAGTTCCGCTATGTTCAAACCAACCTGTTTTTGATTTCACAATACCCGTACCGCTTGAAACAACATCGGCATATAAAGAGCCGACCCCTATAGCACCTATAGTGTCAGAATAATCAAGAATACCATCACGATCATGTACAGCATCTTGACTTCCCCATTTAACTGAAACTTCAGTTCCAGTCCAGGTTTCGTCTATATCTACATCCTGTGGATCGTCATAAGAAAACTCATCTGCATTAGCCGCATTGCTAAACACAAGCAAAGCGGACACAGCAACAGAACACATAACTCTTTTCAAGTATTTTGAATTGGAAATCATAAAACATTCTCCACAGCAATAAATTAAAAAACTACCCCGAAGAAAATGATATAACCATCTGTATTTGAAATCAATTATTTAAGTAAATTAAAATCAGTTTTTATTTTCCTTATTGTTGTATTCATACTCCGTCCAGAGACGATCTATTTCTGCACAGGCTTTATCTAGATGTCTGTGCACGGTAGGCATATCAGCTTCTTTGAAGAACTTGCTCAAGTCGTTTAAAATGACCCAATAACTCACAGCCTTGGCGATGTCTTTATACTTTGGCAAGCTATTATTATCTGACTCCATTGTCATTCGACTCCTTCGATTCTTAAATACCAAACACAACATTAAGGTCATACAACTGTACTACCCATTTGAGGGTATACCAAAAAAAAACTTTTGTGTCTCTGAATTTTATAATAAAGGATTAAGCAGTTTAATCGCGTCTTCTTCTTTTATGTATTTACGATGAGCATAATCAAGCAACTGGTCTTTGCCTATTTTATTAATATTGAAATAATCGCTATTTATATGGGCAAAATAGAAACCACTAATCGAAGAAGATGGCCACATAGCCAAGGTTTCTGTTAATTTAATTCCCGTATTTTGATCAACATCTAATAACTTCCAAATGTCCAACTTCAAACTATGATCAGGACAGCACGGATAACCTGGTGCTGGTCGAATACCATTGTATGCATCCTTACCTTTAGCATACCCCCAAAGCTCCCTTGCAACCTTTTCATGCAAATATTCCGAGAAGGCTTCAACAATTCTATCAGCCACTGCTTTAACAAGTATTGAACTGTAAGTGTCTTCGGATTTTTTAAAGTCCTCTATAAGTTTTTCCATTTCCATTCCGGAAGTAATTGCAAAAACGCCCAGATAATCAGGCGTGCCTTTAGGTGCGATAAAATCTGCCAAAGCATAGTTAGGGTTATTCTGCCTATCTGTTTGCTGACGCAGACCGTAAATTTTTAATAACCGTTTCTCTCTGCCCTCATCGCTGTAAACAATTATATCTTCGCCTTCGCTGTTAGCGGGGAAAATACCTATAACACCTTTTGTTTTTAACTTCAAACTTGCGAGCAGCTGCTGAGCGTCGGCATAAAGTTTTTTTGCTTCTTCACCGTATTTTTCATCTTCCAAAATTTTAGGATATTTTATATTCATACCCCAAGTGTGGAAGAACATTGTCCAATCTATTAGATCATGTAACCTGTTAAATTCAACCTCAACAACTTGAACGCCAAGTTGCTTAGGTTTTATAGGGTTATATTGTGGTTTAAAGGCATTAGCCCTTGCCTGTTCCAATGTTATTAGCTTTTTATTATTCTGATTATTAGCAAAACGCTCCCGAGCTTCGGAATATTTTTTATTTAATTCGGCAATAAATTTTTCTCTTAAATTATCGCTTAACAAACTGTTAGCCACACCTACTGAACGTGAAGCGTCTGCAACATAAACAACAGGAGCATTAGTATATTCAGGGGCAATCTTCACCGCCGTGTGCATTTCGGAAGTTGTTGCACCACCTATCATCATAGGGATTTTAAAACCATGTTTTTGAAGCTCTCTTGCCACATGAACCATTTCTTCCAATGATGGAGTAATAAGCCCTGAAAGCCCTATTAAATCTACGTTATGCTCCTTAGCTTTCTGCACTATGGTTTCGCAAGGGACCATCACACCTAAATCCACCACCTCATAACCATTGCACTGCAAAACCACACTCACAATGTTTTTACCTATATCATGAACATCACCCTTAACAGTCGCCATCAATATTTTACCTGCTGACTTTGCGTGGCCTTTTTCCTGCTCCATATAAGGCTCTAAATAGGTTACGGCTTTTTTCATTACTCGGGCAGACTTCACCACCTGAGGCAAGAACATTTTACCCGCCGCAAACAGATCCCCCACCTTATTCATCCCCTCCATTAAAGGGCCTTCAATTATATCTAAACTGCGGGAAGCTTTTTGCCTTAGTTCTTCCACGTCCTCTTCTATATATTCAGTAACGCCTTTTATTAAAGCGTGTTCAAGCCTTTCAGCGGCTGAAAGTTTTCTCCATTCGCTGTCTTTCTTTTTTTCTTGAACATAGTCATCACGGTAATTTCCCGCTATCTCTAACAGCTTTTCATCTGCATCATCATTACGGGCAAGGATAACATCTTCTATCGCGTTACGCAGTTCAGGAGCTACTTCATCATAAACTTCCAACTGCCCTGCATTGACTATGCCCATATTCAAACCCGCTTTAATTGCGTGGTATAAGAACACAGCGTGGATAGCTTCCCTTACTTTATTATTTCCGCGGAATGAGAATGATACGTTAGATATTCCACCACTTACCTTGGCATAAGGCAGAGTTTCTTTTATTGTTTTAACTGCCTCAATAAAATCCAGCCCGTATCTTTTATGTTCTTCAATCCCTGTTGCCACTGCAAAAACATTCGGGTCGAAGATTATATCTTCAGGCGGGAAATTTAATTTTTCAGTTAGTAATTTATATCCACGGGTGCAGATTTCAACTTTACGTTTGTAACTATCCGCCTGCCCTTTTTCATCAAACGCCATTACTATAACTGCAGCACCGTAGTTTCTGACTAGCCTTGCGTGTTCTAAAAACTTTTCTTCACCTTCTTTAAGAGAGATGGAATTTACAATGGATTTTCCTTGAACGCATTTAAGCCCCGCTTCTATTACCTCCCAATTAGAGGAATCCAGCATTATAGGCACCCTTGCAATTTCAGGCTCGCCCGCTATCAGGTTCAGAAAATTAACCATAGATGATTTTGCATCTATCAGAGCATCATCCATATTTATATCTATTACTTGAGCACCGTTTTCAACTTGGTCTCTTGCCACTTGCAGAGCCTGCTCAAACTCCCCGTCTTTTATCAGGTTTTTGAATCTGGCTGAACCCGCCACGTTTGTGCGTTCACCTATATTCACAAACAAACTATTTTCATCAATATTAAATTCTTCTAAACCCGAAAGACGGCAGGCTTTATTTATGGTCGGAACTTTGCGAGGCTTAATACCTTCAACCGCCTTGGCAATTGCCCTTATATGGTCTGGGGAAGTTCCGCAGCATCCACCTACTATATTTATTAAACCTTCCCTCGCCCAATTAGCCAGTTCCTCCGCCATCATCTCAGGAGTTTCATCGTACCCACCGAAAGCATTGGGCAAACCCGCATTAGGGTGAGCCGAAATAAATGCTGATGATTTACGGCTGAATACCTCTACATATTGTTTTAATTCCTTAGCACCTAAAGCACAGTTAAGCCCTATAGATAAAGGATCTGCATGGCTTAACGAATTTAAAAAAGCTTCAGCGGTTTGACCAGACAAGGTTCTACCCGAAGCATCGGTAATAGTGCCAGATATCATTATCGGCAATTCAATTTTTTTGTCGGCAAAATAGTTTTTAACGGCAAATACAGCCGCCTTGGCGTTTAGTGTATCAAAAATAGTTTCAATTAAAATTAGATCTACCCCGCCCTGAACTAATCCGTCAGTCGCCTCATAATAAGCTTTCACCAAAGCATCGAAAGTTATATTGCGAACTGCAGGGTTGGAAACATCAGGTGAAATTGAAGCCGTGCGGTTGGTAGGGCCTAAGATCCCCGCCACAAACCTAGGTTTATCTTCAGTTGAATAGTTATCTGCCGCTTTGCGTGCCAAGCTCGCCGATGCAAAGTTTAGTTTGAAGACCAACTCTTCCATGTGATAATCCGCCATAGATATGCGGTTGGCGTTAAAGGTATTGGTTTCTATTATATCTGCACCCGCCGCCAAATACTGTTCATGTATCTCACCTATAACTTCTGGCTTGGTTATCGAAAGTAAATCGTTATTGCCCTTAAGATCACAGCAAGAGCAGCTATATAGATCCCCCCGATAATCTTTTTCAGATAGCCCGTATCTCTGGATCATAGTACCCATAGCGCCGTCAAGCACTAGTATGCGATCTTCTAATATTTTTTTAAGATTTTTCATTTGCCATTTCACCTTTTCACACTATTATTAATACCATGAAAGATAATTTACGCCAAGAAATGTCCCTACCATTTATTTCCACGGAATCCGAAGGGGTTAACGTTAGTTTTGAGTTTTTTCCGCCTAAGTCAGAAAATATGGAGGACACTCTATGGCAATCCATTAATGTTCTTGCCCCTATGAAACCTAACTTTGTCTCCGTTACTTACGGGGCTGGTGGCACTACCAAAGAAGCTACTCAAAACATAGTGAAGGAAATAAAAAGGGAAACTAACCTTAATGTCGCAGCTCATTTAACCTGCGTTGGTGCAAGCAAGTCTGAAATTAAAGATATAGCTGACCAATACTGGGAAGAAGGAATAAAGCATATAGTCGCTTTAAGGGGAGATTTGCCTAAAGGGCATAATCAAGGCAGTGATGGATACAAATACGCCAATGAACTGGTAGCAGATTTAAAAAGCTTTCATGATTTTGAAATAAGCGTTGGCGGATATCCTGAAAAACATCCTGAAGCTTCTAGCATGGAAGAAGATTTAAAAAATCTTAAACGCAAAATTGACGCAGGGGCTGACCGAGTAATCTCACAATTTTTTATCGAGCCTAAATTGTTTATAGATTTTCATGAGAAGGCTCGTGATATAGGAATAACAGTTCCGATAGTTCCTGGCATTCTTCCTATTACAAATTTTGATGGTGCAGTGAAGTTTGCCAAACTATGCGGAACATCCATACCTCAATGGTTGCATAGTTTGTTTTCAGGGCTAGATGAACACCAACAACAAACAAAGCAAATAATAGGAGCTACCGTAGCAGCTGAGCAATGCCGAGTTCTATATGAACACGGTGTTAGGGATTTCCATTTTTATACTCTTAACAAAGCAGAACTGACTCTCGCTATCTGCCATATGTTAGGCAAGAGAGTATAAAGCCATTTAACTAAAATCAAATCGCTTAATACCATACTATTCACCTTAACTTAAAACAGAATAATTAAGATCCGCACTTCTTGCAGCATTCATGCCCATCGCATAGACAAGAATTTTGTTTTGAAGATTCACTCAATACTGATGAGCAATGACGGCAGCAGAAAGTCGCAAGCTTCTCGTAATCACTTATCATGATACTAGAACCTTTAGAAGTAACGCCTATTTCTCTCAATTGAGCAAGGGCTCGAGAAAATGTTTCAGGCTTCATGCCCAACTTAGCAGCCGCCAAAGATTTATCGTAAGGCAAAACTGTTTCATATTTTTTACCTTCAATTTGAGTAGAAAGTTTCAAAATCAAACAGCCAACTCTTTGAGGAGCGTTCATTATAGATAAGTGTTCATTCTCCATTTGCAAATTGCTAATATTCATAGACATCAGTGACAATAAACTTTCCATTACTTTAGGATTAGCAATAGCAGCGTTCTTTACAGTGCTTAAAGGTATCTCAGCCACACTAGCATCGCTTAAAGTAACTGCTGAAAAGTTATATTCTCTGGTATCAAACATAGACGTTTCACCAAAAATATCCCCCTTAGTCAGAAGAGAAACTATAACATCTTCACCTTCAGGAGTTTCTCTGTAAAGCTTTACCCAGCCGTTCAGAATAACAAAAAGACTTTCAGCCTTGTCGCCTCTCAAAAACAAATTAAAATTCTTTCTATAAATTTTAATATTAGCTTCTTGCAAAAATTTCTCTAAATTATTCTCAGGAAAAGCCGAGAAAAATTTTATGTTCCCAAGAAATTGTTTTGTCAAAAAAATATCAGGCATTAACCCCCCATCTAAAGTCTTTTATAAATTTACAAACACATAACCATAGTACAAACGACCAACAATCATATTGCACCGCAAACGTTAAGCAAAGATATCAAAAAAAACCCACATAAATAAAGAGAAAATGATGGTCGTGGTAAAAAAAAATAAAACGAATGAATTATCTAATCATACAAAGAAATAAATCAAACGCATTACTTTAATATAAAATAAAAAAATACAACCTGAGGGATTATATATTATAACTCATTCAACCGTGGGGGATTGTTGTTTGAACCTTTTTATGCAGCCCTTAATAAAGGAACTGCTCTTTTATTATTCTTTCATCCAAATTCATATCTGGATCGAACAAAAGGGAAAGAACGATTGATTTATCGCAAGAGACCTCAACGGTCTTTGCATCTCTCACTTCAAAGAAGTCAGCAACTGCACTCACGTATCTATCGTCGCTTTCTTTGACTTCAATTGTGATAGTCGAATTTTGAGATACTAAAGCACCCCTCCATCTTCTTGGTCTAAATGCACTTATAGGAGCAAGAGAAAGGAGTTCCGCTTCCAAAGGAATTATTGAACCATGCACAGATGAATTATAAGCCGTGCTGCCTGCAGGAGTAGCTACTATAACACCATCGCAAATCAAGTTTTCCATTCTCACTCTATTATCGACTACTATACTAAGCTTAGCGGCCTGTCTCGTCTCTCTCAACATTGAAACTTCATTGATAGCCAACTGATTGTACTCATTGCCTTCAACTGTTTTTACCTTCATACGTAGAGGATTAATTTTTATCTCATGAGCGTTAGCAAGACGCTCTTGCAGGTTTTCAACTTTATAGTCATTCATAAGAAATCCGACTGTGCCTCGGTTCATACCATAAACCGGTTTATGATGTACTATACTTTCATGTAACGCCCTTAGCATTGAACCGTCACCACCTACAGCAACAATCACATCAGCTTTTTCAACTTCACAATTACCATAGATTTTTATCAGTTCGTCATAAGCATTACGTGCTTTTTCGGTATTAGCTACGTGGAAATGTATTTTCACTCTCTTGTTACTCTTTTTTCTATAAGATTAAAATATTTTACCCTGTCTTTAGAATTGAAATTGAAACTGACTGGGCACTCAATTGAATTGTATGCTGATCCTGCTATCGAAGTATGGACGTAATCTATGCCTCGCTCAATTGAAGAAAACACATCCATCCCTTCGGCGATACTTATAGTAATTGCTGAAGATAATACACACCCTGCCCCTAAAGCTCCTTTGCCTTCTAATCTTTCATCTTCGTATATACGTTCTTCACCTTCGGTCGCCACAAAATAAACTAGCTTTTTATTAACAGCATGTTCAGATTTCAGGACAACGTTTTCAACTCCTAGAGTACGCAGCAAATCTGCCGTGTAACGCATATCATCAACATCTTTTATAGGCTTGCCCGTTATGGCCTCAGCCTCTATCAAATTAGGAGTAAGAACTTTAGTTCTTAAAAACAGACGGCGTTTTAAAGCACCTATTGCACCTTCATCCATAAAAGTTTTTCCGCAATGCCCCACCATGTTAGGGTCAACAATCAAAGGAATATCCAAACTCACATATTCATCCAACACATCGGCAACTGCATTTACTATATCCCTATCGAAAAGAGCACCTACTTTTATCGCATCAAGTTTAAAATCTTCAACAACTGATCTAACCTGCTGTGCTACAAAATCAGGCTCTAGCACCTTTATCGCCTGAAGACCCTTAGTATTGTTAGCTAAAACAAATGTTACGGCGGTCGCAGCATAACCTCCCAAAGCGGTAATAGTTTTCACATCAGCCTGTATACCCTTAATACCGCTCGAGTCAGATTCTGCAATTGTTAAAACATTTACGACCATAACACCTCCAAAATTATTTATCTTGTGACTTTACAAATTCACACAACTCTTCAACGACAACCTTGACCATCTTTTCATTATCAGATTCCGCCATAATTCTTATAACAGGCTCAGTGCCAGATTTACGTACGATAATACGTCCACCTTCACCCAACTTATTCTCTGCTTCTTTTAAAGCGTTTTTAAACTCTTCGCTTTCCAAACTAATATTGTTTTTAAATTTTACAGCTTTGGAAACTTGCGGAACAGGCTTAAACACCTTGCAAATTTCACTTACAGGTTTTTGCATTTGACTAGAAACTATTCTTAGCACCTGCAGGGCTGCGGCAATACCGTCGCCGGTAGTACCGTAGTCACCCAATATAATATGGCCAGATTGTTCACCGCCGAGATTACAATTATTTTGACGCATATACTCCAAAACATTGCGATCACCCACCTGTGTGCGGTGCAATTTTAAACCTATGCTGTTGAAATATCTTTCAAGCCCCATATTGGACATTATAGTTGCGACTATCTCATAATTTTTCAACAAATCATTTTTCTTCATATAACCGCCAATTAAAGCAATTATTTGATCACCATCTATTGTTTTGCCTCTTTCATCGCAAACAATAAGACGATCACCGTCACCATCTAAGGCAAGCCCTATATCAGCTCTTGTTTTATGAACCATATCTTGTAGATGTCCTAAAGATGTAGCTCCGCAATCCTTATTTATATTCATGCCGTTAGGGTCGCTGTTGATAACAACCACATCTGCCCACAGTTCACGCAAAACAGTCGGAGCTATTTTATAAGCAGCACCATGTGCACAATCCAACACCACTTTCATATTTTCGATCTTAATTCCTTTAAGCATATTAAATTTCATATGCTCTATATAACGTCCGGCTTCATTTTCATCTCTTGTAATGCGGCCTATGTCAGGAGAAAAGGCAAGATATCTATCTAAATCCTGATCTACCAAATATTCTATTTCACTCTGAGCTTCATCTGAAATTTTATATCCGTCAGGCCCAAAAAACTTTATCCCGTTATCCTCATAAAGGTTATGAGAGGCGGTAATCATCACGCCTATATCAGCACGCATTGAAGATGTCACCACCGCAACAGCAGGGGTAGGTAAAATACCTATCAAAATAACATCCATACCCATTGAAGTAAAACCGGCAGTCAATGCGGCTTCAAGCATATCACTGGACAAACGAGTGTCCTTGCCTATAACCACCTTATTGCGATAACCTGGATTGTGCATTTTCACGGCTGCTGCTTGAGCAAGCTTCAAAACCATATCAGCTGTTATGGGATCCGTATTAGACCTACCGCGAACACCATCTGTACCGAACAACTTAGCCATTAAAATCTCCCGACAAACACTCTAAACGTAATAATAGTAAAATATAAACATTAATACTATCTAAAGAAATTATTCCATAATAACAAATAGTTGCAATTTAATTCATTTTCATAAAAAACAATTGTGCTTTTTAAAGTAATCGTTTACATATATCTAAACAACTATTTAAAACGAAGGCTTGCCCCAATGAGAAAACTAAAACATGAATTTGACATGATTATCATGGACAGAATGATTGAGGCAAGTAATAGCAAAATATCAGCAATTGAGGAATTTGAAGAAACCGTTAGAAAAAAAACTAAAAATTTCGAGGATATATTACTTAGCAATACAGACCCGATAAATCCTTACCTGACGAAAATTCGATTTCTGCCGGAAATACCTTTGGGGACACTTCTGCAATGCACCCACTTTCCTAATATGATTAGAAAAATTAGAGACCAAGATATGTCCCTTACGCATCTTGATTTTGTCGACACAAGAAAAGGAGAGACAGAATACAGCTTGCTAGAAGTGGCCGCTATGCATTTTGATACAAACACACCAATCTCCGCATCATCTTTTATATTCCATGTTGAGAAAATGGCAGAAAAGGTAAAAGAAGAAAAAGAAACGGTAAATACAAATCTTGGGAAATTGGCCGAACATTTAGATTCCAATTCACACAGAATTGAGCACTGTTCTAAAAACAATTATTACGACAGACCTTATTACAAAATCGAAATAGAGAACCTCTCTATGCCTAAAGATATCTATTACAACATCAACCCTGAAAAACTTGAAGGGTTTAAGCAGCTACATAAAGAGGCTCAGAAAATTAACAAAAGAATTGAACTATCAAACGAATGCAATGTTTATTTTTTCACCCGCGAACCTTATATAAATTCAAGCTTCGTAACAAAAAACGAAAAGCCGAAAAAAAGCGTAATCTCAAAACTGCTTAACCGATAAGTTAAAACAAATACAAAAAGCCCCTTAATTACTTAAGGGGCTTTTTTATTATTTGATACTAAAATCGCTTGAAATTAAGCGGCTTTTTTAGCCAATGCAGCTTTAGCTTGATCAGCAATTTTTGTGAAAGCTACAGCATCTTTGATAGCAATATCAGACAGAACTTTACGGTCCATATCAATACCAGCAGCTTTAAGGCCACCCATCAATACAGAGTAAGTCAAGTTGTTAAGACGAGCAGCCGCGTTGATACGTTGAATCCACAAACCGCGGAAATCACGTTTTTTGTTGCGACGATCGCGATAAGCATACTGTTGAGCTTTCTCGAAGCTTTGAACTGCTGTGCGATAACATTTGCTTCTGCGGCCTCTATGGCCTTTAGTAGCATTTAAAACTTTTTTGTGACGACTGATAGAAGCCGCACCACCTTTAACACGTGACATTATGCAGCCTCCTTCTTAGCTTTTAATCTGTTCATCTTTTTAATAGAGTTGCGATACTTCTTCTTTTGATAAGGAAGGAAGCAAGTCAAAACAACCTTAGCATCCATACCTTTTAAGATGTATGTCGCACGGCCTTCACGTTTTGAATCTTTTGATTTACTTACAAGTCTATGGCCTCTGCAAGACGCTCTAGACTTCAATTTACCGGTGCGAGTAGCTTTAAAACGCTTCTTAGCACCCGAGTGGGTCTTCATTTTTGGCATTTTGATTTCCTTTCAGAACTTACATTTAACATCAAACGGACGAGGCAGCCAAACCTAGCCAGACCGTTCATATAGAGGTGTTTTATAGCCCACAGACTCTAATTGAGTCAAGATAAATATGGATATTTGGAAAATCCCTAACTACATGGCTATTAATTTTACATAATCCATAGAATGCAGTTGAATGGAAATTAAATTCAAATACCTAAGGCTTAGTTTTTACCAATCTTAAAGCTGGTTTACAAAGCTTAGCCAAAGAAGTGGCTGACATATCCTCAAGCAGACTTGCAACATCTGGCTCCCTATATTCCTTGCTTATAAATGGTTTAAAATGGTCCAAAGCACCTGATTTGTCAGCTGCCTTAGCAAACACTTCCGCCGCCGCTATATAAGGAGAATCAAACTGTACTATGGACTTAGTGTTAGCGGCATCAATTTTTGCGTTCAAAGCCCCCATTTGTGCTATACGGTTGAAAGCACTTTTCAGCTCAGGTTTATCTTTTACAACTTTTCCTGCAACTATGGCCTCTAGAAATTCCGTTGACAAACTCTCTGCATAATCAAGAAGCATACTGGTTCTTTCCCCAAGCATCTCACCTTCAGCCCTACACATTTTTTCAGATTCTTCATCTAAAGCCATTTCCAAAGAAAGCATATGCACCGTCAACTCTGCTGCTTTCTCAATATCTCCGGCATTTTGAGCCTTTTCAAACTCTCTATTGGTTACCAGAGATTCCCCATAAATTAGATCAAACCTGCTGTTTGCCAATTTATCACTGCTAATATTCAAAACAGATTCTTCTTGAATGCCTGTATCTAAACCAGCAAATAAATCTTCTACTTGAGTACCTTCTTTAAACATTTTTACCTCACACACAAAATAAAAATAATTAAGATAAAGCAGCCTCTATTGCGGCTACCGCATCATTTGCACATTTACCTTCAGTACCGCCTGCTTGAGCCATATCAGGACGGCCGCCGCCGCCTGTACCGCCAAGTTTAGCCGCACCTAGTTTAACAAGTTCAACCGCGTTGATTTTACCTGTCAAATCTTTAGTAACAGCAACAACTATTGAAGCCTTACCTTCTTCATCAACCGAGATAAGAGCAACCACGCCTGAGCCTAATTTTTCCTTCATATCATCTGCTAAAGGTTTTAGATCTTTTGCTGAAATATCTGACAAAATTCTTGAAGCAAATTTCACTCCGCCAATTTCTTTAAAATCAGCCTCGCCTGAGCTGTTTGAACCGCCAGCCGCAACCTTACGACGTAACTCACCAACTTGTTTTTCAAGCTTTCTTTTTTCTTCAACTAAAGATTCAACTCTGGAAGGAACGTCTGAAACAGCGGTTTTAAACATACCTGCTACTTCTTTAATAGCCTTGTCATGATCGTTGAAATATTCCAAAGCACCGCGACCTGTAACCGCCTCAATACGGCGAATACCCGCAGCCAAAGCACTTTCAGATACTATTTTAAACAAGCCAATATCACCCGTACGTTTTGCGTGAATACCTCCGCAAAGCTCAATCGAATAATGACCTTTTTTGCCTTGAGGGTCAGTTCCGCCCATTGAAACCACGCGAACCTCATCATCGTATTTTTCACCGAACATCGCCATAGCACCTAAAGCTTTAGCTTCATCAATAGGCAATAATCTGGTTGTAACTTCAGTGTTCATACGAATGCGGTTATTAACTTCAGTTTCAACCTTTTGAATTTGCTCATCTGTTAAAGCTGTCTGATGGCTGATATCAAAACGGAAACGGTTTTCATCTACTGATGAACCTTTTTGATTTATTGTTTTAGCCACATGGAATTGCAAAGCAGCTTGGAGCAGGTGAGTTGCCGAGTGGTTAGCACGGATATCGTGTCTTCTTACACTATCAACGATCATTTTAACACTGTCGCCTACCGCTATTTCACCTTTAACTTTACCTTTGTGAGCAAATACAGACCCTAGTTTTTTCTGAGCATCAGTTACCTGAATTTTAGCTTTAGCAGATTCTAAAACGCCAGTGTCGCCAATTTGACCGCCACTTTCAGCATAGAAAGGTGTTTGGTTTGTAACTATAAACACTTCTTGATCTTTTGCTTTATCAATAGATTTACCTTCAAGATCAACTATAGCAACCACTGACCCTTCAGCTTCTTCAAGTTCATATCCTAAAAACTCAGTTGAGCCATGTTTTTCTTTTATATCGAACCAGATTTTTTCAACTGCAGCCTCGCCAGAACCAGACCAAGCAGCACGTGCTTTGTTGCGTTGCTCTTCCATAGCCTTCTGAAAGCCTTCAACATCAACCTCACGTTTTTGTTCACGTTTCAAAACATCTTGTGTCAAATCTAGAGGAAAACCAAAAGTGTCATAAAGCTTGAAGGCAACATCGCCTGAAAGTTTTTGACCGTTTCCTAGTTTTGAAGTTTCAGCATTCAGCAAGCCTAAACCATTTTCTAAAGTTGCTTTGAAGCGATTTTCTTCAAGTCTCAAAGTTTCAACTATTAAATCTTCCGCCTCTTTCAATTCAGGGTAAACATCACCCATTTGATTAATAAGCTCAGGCACCAATCTGCACATTAGTGGATCTTTAGCACCCAACAGGTGAGCGTGACGCATACCGCGACGCATAATGCGGCGTAGAACATAACCACGACCTTCATTTGAAGGAAGAATACCGTCAGCTATCAAGAAACTGCTTGAACGGATATGGTCTGCAATAACGCGGTGTGAAGTTTGAAATTCCCCGTCAGGGTCTTTGGAGGTTAGATTAGCCGAAGCATCTACCAAAGCTCTCAACATATCCACGTCAAAGTTATTATGCTTACCTTGCAAAATAGCAGATACACGCTCTAAACCGCTACCTGTATCAATTGAAGGTTTTGGTAAATTAATTCGTTCTCCACTAGGCAGTGTCTCATACTGCATAAACACAAGGTTCCAAATTTCCATCCATCTGTCACCGTCCTCTTCAGGAGAGCCAGGAACACCACCCCAAACTTCGGGGCCGTGATCGTAGAAAATTTCAGTACAAGGACCACAAGGGCCAGTAGGGCCAGCCGCCCAGAAGTTATCATCAGTTGCTATGCGTATAATTCTATCATCCGATAACCCTGAAACCTTTTTCCAAATATTAAAGGCTTCATCATCTGTGTGATAAATTGTTACTAACAGTTTTTCTTTAGGAAGACCGAATTCTTTTGTTACAACATCCCATGCAAATTTAATTGCATCTTCTTTGAAATAATCTCCGAAAGAGAAGTTACCTAACATTTCAAAAAAAGTATGGTGGCGGGCTGTCAAGCCAACATTATCCAGATCGTTAACACGAAGGCATTTTTGCGAAGTTGTTGCTCGAATATAGTTTCTTTTTTCTTTACCTATAAAAAGATTTTTAAACTGCACCATGCCCGCGACTGTGAACATCAAGCTAGGGTCATTGTGAGGAATAAGAGATGAGGATCTAACATGCTCATGCCCTTGGTTTTTGAAATAATTTGTGAATGTACTGCGTATCTGACTAGCCGTTGTCATTGCTTTTCCTTTTTAAAAAACTATAGTGAATTTAACGGTTTATTTTATATAATCCGCCTAATCTTGCAAATACAAAATTACTCTTTTACGTCAAGTTTATTGTAAAAAGGCCAGTCACCTGAGGCCACCTGCTCTAGAGAATCGATTTTTTTGTTGTATTTCAGACGGTAGATCCAATAATTGGCAAGAATCTTCTCAACAAACGTCCTAGTTTCAGAGGCAGGGATAGACTCGATAAATAACAAAGGGTCATCATCATATTCTATAACACTTTCCCAGTTAGCAAGCTTGCCAGGGCCGGCATTATAAGCAACTGCAAGTTTAAATAAATTGTTCCTAACCGCTTTTTCGTTAAGAAGCATATCAATATATTTCTGACCTATTAAAATATTAACCTTAGGTTCGTTATATTTTTTGCGACTATCACGCAATCCCATTTTTTTTGCCACAATATCCGCCGTTGCAGGCATAAGCTGCATCAACCCCACAGCACCTGAAGGGCTTTTGGCATTGTAGCTAAACCTTGACTCTTGGCGTATAAAAGCGTGTATCAAAGCTCTATCAATATAATATTCACCGTCAGGGAGCCATCGAGCATCAGGGTAAAGGGCAGAGTCATAAAGCTTGCCAGCCTTGTCCTTCAATCCGCTTCCCAGTTTTATCTCAAAATCAGGGGCACCAATCTGGTGAGCAACAGCCATCATCGCCTGTTGTACAGTGCGGCTGATGCGAGGGTCAACTTGACGCAACTCTCTTTCCGCCATTTCATAGTTTTTGGAATCCATTAAAGCCAAGGCTCTTCTGCCTGCCTTCATTCCCGCCAAGGCTTTCATCATTTTTTCGCTTAAATCAGCTACATTCCAATTGAAACGTGTATGCTCCATACCTAGAGTTTTAACAGCTATAATACCGTAAAAACTGCGTGGATTTTCCGCCGCCTTCTTAAGCCACTTACTTACCTCTTGAGGCTCTCTCGCCCTAAGGTATGAACGTGCAGCCCAATAAGCACCCGCAGAAGACATCCAAGCTGAAGACCGTTTAGATGTAGCAGTTATCTCAAAATATTTTGCCGCCTTATTGTAATCCTTATATTTCCAGCATGAAAGCCCAGCTATCCAAGCAGCAAGGGGAACATCTTTGCCTGACCTGTCTGCACTGACTGTTGCAAGTGCATAAGCCTTATCGGGCCTTCCGCTATAAAAGAAAGATTCAGCTATACGTCCACGCAAGGTATCGTAAGCACCTTCATCTAACATACGGCGACTATCTCCTTTTTCAAGAGATTCCAACGCCTCTTCAGGGTCTTTCTTTATTCTTTCTTTTATCTTATTGATAATTTCCTGTTTCTGACCTTTATATTCTTTTTCATCAATATAAATTGATTCAGTCCTGCCAATATCACCAAAATGGAAACCTATTTCAGCCCGAACCTCATTCACCTTAGATAAAGAGCCTTTTGATGAAGATGTTTTCTTTCTCAAAGCTAAATCATACATATCTTGAGCACCTGCATGGTCTGAATAGTTTTTCAACCAAGTAACCAGTTCTTCATAAGACGGTTTGTAATGCTCACCCATATAACGTTGGTATAGTATATGCCCCATCAATATATGATTTTCCAACTCAGCTATTTTCTTGTTGGCTTTTTCTAAATTGCCAATTTCCTGCAAAGCAAAAATACGCTCATACAAGCCAGCATCTTTAGGAGAAAGCCTATAATCCTCACCTATCTTGCCGTAATCCTCCGCCTTTAAAGTAAAAGGTGATGACACTTCAGCCTCGGCAATCTGTGGTCTTCTTACCGGTAGCGGTACTATAAATTTTGCAGGCTTAACCTCTGCCGCTTTATTACTAACGAGTTTAGCTTTGGATTTTTTTATTTTTTTAGTTGCTGTTGTTTTTGACTTAGATTTGCTCACTGTTGCTTTTTTTGCAACGGTTTTTGTTTTACTTGCCTTAACAGCCACAGTTCTAGATTTAGGCGTATCAACTGCAAAAGCCTTATTCTCTGAAAAAGAAATAAGGATAAAAATCATTAAAAGAATAATTCTAAAATATTTCATTTATCTTCAACAGCAGCCATGTTTTTATAATCAAATATTATTACTTCAAAATCGCAATTTTTACAATCGCATAATATTTTGTAAGCTATTGTTTTTAAAGGCGAATTTTTAATGAAATTTAAATTCACTTTAAAGATAGGGAGAATCGCTAAAGATTTACAATTTGGAGGTTCTATTAGTGAAGTTATAAGGCAGTGCCACCATATCAACTAGATTTTTTAAAATCACCTGACCATTATTTGTAAATAGCTTCACGGGGATATTATCACCCTTAGTGTGTTCTCTTAATACCTGCAACTCTGACATCGACAAAGGAATAAACTCATTATCCTTCAACTGGTTTTCTTCTCTACCTGAGCTTAATAAAAATATTTCTTCAATATTACTTTTGCCGAATTCCGCCGTGGCCAAAGCAACAGCAGATTGAGTTGCAGTTACGCTTATAAATGCCGCCTCTTCCATTCTTGTTCCCGCTACGTAGCAACCGTTACTAAGCTTCATAACCGCTTTTTGTGAGGTTTTGCTTGCGTAATCTATGGCTTCAAGGCTTTTCAACCAATCGAAAATCTCTTTATCCGACAAGCTATCTTTTCTAACCAGATTAGTTTCAATTTCTTCTTTTCTAATTGTCTTCGTATTTTTTTGAATATCTGGTAAATAACTTTTAAAACTATAAACTCTTGGTAAAAGCTCCCCCATAGTAATAACATCGGTCTTTCCTGAAAGACTTATAGAATGCACTTTCATATCTTCAGATGAATAATCAGCTAAATGCTGCCTACATTTACCGCAGCAAGTAACAAGTTCTTCAGCTGTTTTTTGACCTCTAACAGCTCCCATAACCCAAAGCTCTTTTATTTCAGCATTTTTACCGCATGAAGTTATCATTATAGAAACAGCACTTTCCTCAGCGTGAGTGCTAAGATTATTATCTATATTCTCAACATTTACGCCTGAAAAATAATAGTTGTCATCACCGCCTATTGAAACCCTAATAACCGCACTTACCACATAGTTTGACAGTGGCGAGTATGAGTGTTCACGCATATCAACTAGCCAGTTTTTTATTTCATCGAAAGAAAGTTTTCCGTACTTAAAACAATTCATTTATCTATATCCCATTACTACTGTGCCGTATTTCTTTATCCAAATTTTTGCTGCCTCTGCATCTTCAGTCAAGGAGTGGCAAAGCTTCCAGAAAAAATTACTGTGGTTCATGTAAATTAAATGAGCCGCTTCATGAGCTACAATATAATCTAAAACCTCTATCGGCATTAAAATCAAACGCCATGAGAACATCATCTTACCATCACTCTTACAGCTGCCCCAACGGGTTTTAGGATCAGTAATTTTAATTTCAGGAATTCTTCTTTTGCCTAAGGTCTCTATTTTTTCTTTCAAATGTTCTTGGATTTTTTCATTGGCAATAGTCTTTAAAAAATCCTTTATGCGGCGGGCAACAAATTCATCCTTGCCGTGAATAATTATTTTATCATCTTCAAAACGACTAACACCCCTGCCTGCTCTTTGCTCTATTTGGTATTCCTTGCCGTAAACCTCTATAATCCCGCCATTAACAAAAACATCGTCCCTGTCATATTTACTGCGGTGATGGACTATCCAATCCAGATGTTCTTTTATAAAATCCCTCGCCGTATCTTCACGTGTTCTTTTAGGGATGGTCAATAAAACATCATTTAGCTTCATGTTAAATGAAATAGACATACGTTTAGCCCGCAGGCTTATTCTTACCGGCACGCCTTCTATCTCTTTTATCGCGTTACTATTTAGATTTCTTGTAAACATCAATCTCCCTCGCCTCTTCAGGAAGCATAATAGGAATACCGTTTTTTATAGGGAAAGCTAGTTTTGCCTGACGGCTGATAAGCTCTTGCTTTTCGGCATCATACTCCAGCGGAGTTTTAGTTACCGGACACACCAAAATTTCCAACAGCTTAGGGTCTGCTTTTTTATTTTGTGCTGACATTTACCATTCCCCTTGACTTTCCCTTTTAAGAAAACAGAACGGCTGAAAGTTTACGCCGCCCTTTTGACACTTCCGCATTACCGTTACCCAAGGCTTCAAAAATTTCCAACAGAAAATCTTTTGCTTTGCCCTTTTCCCACTCACGGTCTTTTTTAATTATAGCTATTAAAGTATCAATTCCCTTTTCAAACTCACAATTCGCAATATAGGCACGGGCAAGCTTATATTGATCATCTGGCTTGCCTTTTTTATTAGTCTTATCTTCCAATGCTTTTATATCTACACCCTTAGTTTCATCTTGTAATGCAACAACAAACATCACTCCTTTAATGCGGGAGTTTTGTTTTTGATTTTCATTCAAGTTGGAAACAAGCTCGGCTACACCCTCTTTATCTCCGTGTAACAGTAAGCACCAGCCTATACCACCTAATGAATCCGCATCGTTTTCATCATCCTGCAATAAAATAGAGTAATTCTCCATCGCCGCACCGTAGTTGCACTTATAAAAAAACTCAGCAGCATCAGCTGTTAATTTAGCTCTTGCCTCAGCACTTATTTTATTCTTTTTATTATCACCGTTTTCTTCAACCGCACCGCTCACCAGTGCATTTAAACTGTCGACAAAAATTTTTACTTCCTGCTCGGATTTTAGCCCAGCAAATCCATTCATCGGTTTCCCTTGGAAGAATGCATAAACAGTAGGAACGCTTTGTATACGCAGAGCCTCAACCAAAAGTGGGGACTTATCTATATTTACCTTAACTAAAGCAACCTTACCCTTAGTTTCCTTCACCTGTTTTTCAAGCAAAGTTACTAATTGCTTACAAGGCATATTAAGGTTCGACCAAAAACACGCAATTATGGGCATATCAGCTGAAGCATAGATTACGTCTTTTTCGAAGCCACTGTCTGTGGTTTCTTTAATAAAATCAACCTCTTGCTTTATATTATCTCCGCCTAAATCAAAAACCATTATCTTAACATTCCTTTAAAAATAACAATGGATTATACATCAATTAGCTCTATAATCTCAACAAAAGTTAAGACCATTAAAAATTTGAGGGAAAATGCAAAATCAAAATTTTGGGCAAAAAGGTAATATTCTTTTTATAATACTTATAGGGGTTGCTCTTTTTACAGCACTCACCTATACCATCTCACGCTCTAGCAGTTCAGTGTCTCCTTCCTCTGAAGGGGCAGAATACGCCAAAGCTCAAGAGATTTTAGGCTTTGCCGAACAAATAAGCAGTGCTATTACCCGTTTACAAATGCAAAATGATTGCCGCACCTATGAGTTAAGTTTAAAAAATTCTGTAGTAGATGGATACACCAATCCCAATGCACCCGATGATGGTAGATGTTCTGTATTTGATAACAGAGGTGGGGCTGCTGCCTTTCAAAAACCTCCAGTCGAACTTTTAGATGAAACCAAATCATCGAACTCTATGTATGGAGATTATCTTTTTACAGGTGCGGTTTGTCTAGATAACGTAGGCACGGGCGGGTTTGCCAGCTGTAGCGGAGACAGCACAGAAAATGAAGAACTATTGCTTATTCTTCCTTGGATAAAACAAAGCACTTGTGAAACTATAAACCGCATATTAAAAAATCCTGAAACCGTAGAGGATACAGGCTCTTCTTTCGAAGACACAAAATTCAAAGGAAGTTTCAGTGAAGGCTCATCAATAGGGTCAGCAGGGCATATACTCTTCCGCAATGGATGTTTTAAAAGCAACACCACTCCTGGTAATGGGTATCACTTCTATTATACTTTAATGGCAAAATAAGCTATTTAAGCTCTATATTCATTGATGTTTGCAGCTTTTGCACAAAGGTTAAAAATCCTGAAAAAGCAGAAATATCTTTTCCGATCATATCCATTATTTTATCTATTCCTGATTTCTTTTTAGGGAACATTACCACTTCGGCTTTTTCGCCTTCTTTGAATCCTGCTTCTTGTTTAGCGATTTTAACTGCCTCGAAAATTCCGCCAAGACCATCTATAAGCTTGTGCTGCTTAGCCTGATTACCCGTCCAAACACGCCCCTCGGCCACGGCCAAAACATCTTCCCTGCTCATTTTGCGACCATCAGCAACACGTGAAATAAAGCTGTTATAGATATTATCCATTATCGCGGAATATCTTTCTTTTTCTTTGGCGGTGAAGTTTTTGTTTGTTGACCACATACGGGCATTCTCACCAAAGCTTACTTCATCCCAATTTATCCCTAGTTTTTGCCACATATCTTTCAGCACTAGCTTGCCGCCAAACACCCCTATAGAACCTGTCATTGTTGCTGGTTGTGCTATAATTTTATCCGCTGCTGAGGCTATCCAATATCCGCCCGAAGCAGTTACTCCAGACATAGACACCACCACTTTTTTATCCTTGGCTTTAGCCTTTACAATAGCGTGCCTTATAATTTCCGAAGCCACTGGTGAACCACCTGGAGTATCAAGCCTTAATACGATAGCCGCAACTTTGTCGTCTTTAATTATATCGTCAAAATCTTCCGCAATTTTGTAAGCCTCTATTGAATTTTTACCTTCTTCAACAACACTACCTTCAGCAATTACTAGGGCGATTTTTTTATTTTCACCTTTGTTTTTTTTATTATCACCGCCAATAAAAGAGATTATTTTCTCAAGCTTGCCTTTATCACCTTTAGCATTGGCAATATAATCTTCCAACTCTATCGGCTCAGATTTATCAGAGAAAATATCATCGTAATAGCCCAACTTATCTACAAGCCCTAATTTCAAGGCTTCATCATCGCTGTATAAGCCTTTATCAACAATGGTTTTGAAATCTTCCTTGGTTTTCTTTCTGTCTTTAGCTATGTCATCTATCGCCTGATTAGAAATATCATTGATAATAGAAACCATCATTTTGCGTGCATCAGGGCTCATACCCTCACTATCAAAGGTTTCAGGGAAGCTTTTATATTTTCCTTTGCGTAAAAAATCGGGCTTTATCCCCACTTTATCAAGCAGAGTTTTAATAAAAGGGATTTCCGCCGCAATGCCATTTACCGCTACTGCACCAACAGGCTGCATATAAACCTGGCTGAAGGATGAAGCTAGATAATATTTTTTAAATGAAGATGATCCATCGCCAAAATCGCTCGCAAAAGCGATTGTAGTTTTGCCGCTTGCACTCAAATCTTTTATCATGCCACGCAGTTCCTGCACTTGAGCGTAACTCATATCGACATCTTTTAAATTTGCGACAAAAAACTTTACTCGAGCATCTTCCTTTACTGACTTCAGAGCGGTTAGCAAATCATAAAAACTAGCAATATCTGAGAATATTGATTTATTGAAAGAAAGATTATCTTCAGCCTCAGGCAGTTTATCCTTAAAACTGTAAGTCACCACCGCATTGTCTTTTATTTCAATTTTTTTCTCACCCTCTCCACCGCCTAGAATCACGGCTAAGATAATGAAATTGATAAAGACAAGAAACCCTAGCAGAGCAAAGAATCCCTTACTCCAGACAAAAGTCGCACGAAGTATTTTGATTAATTTTTGACCATCAAACATATAAATTTCCTTACAAAACCAATGCTTGATTTTGAAAACTATTCGCCGTCAATGCCTGCTAAAAGTTGTGCTGTTTCTTTTGCACTATCTACAGCCACCATACCAGTATTACGATAACCAGCGTCTACGTAGATCATCTCTCCGGTAACGCCTGCACCAAGGTCGCTCAACAGGAACACGCTTGCACCGCCAACATCTTGAATAGTAACATTACGGCGTAATGGAGAATTAAGTTCATTCCATTTCAAAATGTATCTGAAATCACCAATGCCACTAGCAGCCAATGTTTTGATAGGACCCGCGCTTATTGCGTTAACTCTGATGTTCTTTTTACCCAAATCTTCCGCCAAATAACGAACAGAAGCTTCTAAAGCAGCTTTTGCTACACCCATTACATTATAATGTGGCATAACTCGTTCAGAACCGCCGTAAGTCATTGTCACAACGCTTCCGCCGTCTTTCATTAAAGGCACAGCACGCTGCAACAAAGCAGTTAAGGAGTAAGCAGAAATATCCATAGTGTTAAGGAAGTTGGCACGAGTTGTATCAAGATAATCTCCGTCCAACTCTTTTTTATCAGAATAAGCGATAGCGTGAACAAGGAAGTCCAACTTACCCCATTCTTTTTCAAGTGATTTGAAAACTTCATCTACGCTCGCATCATCAGTCACATCGCAAGGCAACATGATTGTAGAACCTAAAGATTCAGCTAAAGGAATTACGCGTTTTTTTAAAGCATCGCCTTGATAAGTGAAAGCCAGCTCAGCTCCGTGATTATGCAAAGCTTCAGAAATACCCCAAGCTATTGACCTATCGTTGGCCAAACCCATTATTAATCCACGTTTACCTTGCATCAATGAAGAAGTTTTGTTTGTCATTTGTTATCTCTTTTGTGAATATTTCAGTTGATCGATTTTTAAGATAATTCAATATACACAAATCTAGCCTTGGGGCGAAACAAGAATCTATATGATTATGTAATATAATACCATTTTCTTTTTGCATTCAATAGTAACCTATAGTAATTTTTTGCGATCAAACACATCATTCTCTTTGTCAAAATGGTTGATTTATTGTTATAATTTCAAGGTTATTATTAAAATGGGTTACAGGCTTTATATGCATTATCATTTATACAAAGATCCTAAGAAAAACTATAAGCGTAGTTTGGCTTCTTTGCCTGTAATCGGTGGCTTGGCTACCAAGTTCGGGATAACAGATTTAAGCCTAGATAAACTAGACAGAATAACGGCGATACTTCTCGTGGCTATGTTTACAAGCTACTCCGCGTGGGATCTTTCTTTTAATCGCGACCGAGGGAACTATTATGAAGAAGCTGAAGTTGCAGTGTCAGCTCCTGAATACAAATACAGCAACACTGAAGTGGCAGCTGAAAAAGCCCTGAAGATGGAATTCTCATCTAACTACGATGACGCAAAAACTAAAAAGCAAGAAGCTGAAAATGCTGAAAATAAAGAAATCTTTACAAAAATATCATCTATAAAAAACAACATCTCTAAAATCCTTGAAGAAAAAGCAAGGCTGATGCCTAAGTCTAGAAAAGTTACCGTTTCTAAAGGTGATACTCTAGTTAGCCTACTTGTTAATAAAGCAAACGTGTCACGTGATGAAGCCTTCAAAGCAGTGGATGCTTTGAAAAAACTTTATAACCCTAGCAACATAATTCCGGGTAATGAGATAACAGTTTTCTTCCACAAAAATCCTGAGCTGGCTTTAGATGAATTCAAAGGTATAAAGATTGATAAAGACGTTATCAATTCAGTAACTGTTAACCGCAGCGATAAAGGCACTTATAAGGCTAAAGAAACCACTAAAGACGTACGCAAAGTAAGCCGTGGCTTTAAGGGAGATATCAATAGTTCTCTTTATATGGATGCGAAACTTGCCGGAGTTCCTGACAATATTATAGCAGACATGATCAAGATATATTCTTGGAACGTTGACTTCCAGCGTGACATTCAAAACGGTGACAAATTTGAAGTACTATTTGAAGAATACAGAACAGAAGATAACAAAGTAGTTCCTGGTAAAGGAAAAGTTATCTACGCAAAACTAGCCCTTCAGGGTGATGCTATGCCTTTGTATCTTTTCGAAGACCGTGACGGTTTTGTTGACTACTTTGATGACAAAGGTCAGTCAGCTAAAAAAGTTCTAATGAAAACACCTATAAACGGTGCAAGGTTAAGCTCTGGCTTCGGTATGAGAAGACACCCGATTATGGGCTATTCTAAAATGCACCAAGGGTTAGACTTCGCAGCTCCTTCAGGCACTCCTATATACGCTTCAGGTAATGGTATAATAGAAAAAATCGGCCGTTTCAGTTCCTACGGAAACTACATAAAAATTAACCACCGCAATAACTTGAAAACAGCTTACGGTCACATGAAAGGTTTTAAATCTGGCCTTAAGCCTGGCTCTAAAGTTAAACAAGGTGATGTTATTGGTTACGTAGGAAGCACTGGTCGTTCAACTGGCCCTCACCTTCACTATGAAGTTATTTTAAAAGGCGTGCAAAAGAACCCTGCTTCTGTTGATCTACCTACAGGTACACTGCTTAGAGGTAAAGACTTAGCTAAGTTCAAAAAGCAACGCGACAATATGCAAGCAAGCTTTAAAGATGCCACAAAGAACAGAGAAGTTGCGTCATCTGACGGCCTAGACTTCATTCAATAGTTATATAAGAAACTTTTATTTGTAATTCCTTCGAAAGCAGGAATCCATTTTTTATTAAATTAAACTGGATTACCCGATCAAGTCGGGTAATGACAAGAAGCGGATGATCCTCCGTTACTCCGTGTTTATGCTAAGAATTCTAAGCGGGTAATTTATCTTCTTCAGTAAGAAATTTACACAATATAACTACATCAGTTTTAGCTATGCCGTAAGTTGGAATACGCACCACGTGCTCTGACCCAGGAGCAACCTCTATAGGTTCACCTTTATCATTAGTCATCGCATCTAAAACGATTTCCTTGTTATCTCCGTTAGGGAGCATAATTTCCAGCTTATCTCCTATGCTGAATCTGTTTTTAACATCAATCTTCATCCATTTACCATCGGCTTCAAACTCTTTAAGCTCGCCTACAAACTTCTGTCTGCGGCTGAAAGAATATCCTGTTATATAGTTTTGATACTCATCACTGCCGTGAAGTTGGTAAAAGCCATCAGTATAACCGCGGTTAGATAAACTTTCCAAATCCAGCAATAACTCTTTATTGAAAGGTCTGCCAGCCACCGCGTCTTCTATAGCCTTATGATACACTTGAGCGGTGCGTGCCACATAGTAAGGGGATTTTGTACGCCCTTCTATCTTCAAGCAATCCACACCTATTTTTGTTAAACGTTCAACGTGTTGAACTGCACGCAGATCTTTCGAGTTCATAATATAAGTGCCGTGTTCATCTTCAAATATCGGGTTAAGTTGATCAGGTCTATTACCCTCTTCTAGCAAATAAACTTCTTTCGCTTCAGATTTACGCTGTTCTCCACGTTCTGATTTTAAATCATAATCACTTTCACCTTCTTTTGCAGGAAGAACCTTATAGTTCCAACGGCAAGCATTAGTGCAAACACCTTGGTTTGCATCTCGGTGGGTAAAGTAACCTGAAAGCATACAACGGCCTGAATAGGCCATACACAAAGCACCATGCACAAAAACCTCAAGCTCCATATCAGGGCAGGCTTGGCGGATAAACTCAATTTCATCTAAAGCAAGTTCACGAGAAAGAATTATGCGTTTAACGCCCATCTTCCCCCAAAACTTCACGGCAGCATGGTTCAAGGTGTTCATCTGCACTGACAAATGGATAGGAACTTCTGGCCACTTCTCACGTACCATCATAATCAAACCAGGGTCAGCCATTATAAGACCATCAGGGTTTAGAGCTATTATCGGCTCTAAATCCGCCATAAAGCTATTCACTTTTTGATAATGAGGCAACAGGTTGGCAGTAACATAAAGCCTTTTATTCTTGGCGTGGGCTTCTTCTATGCCCTCAGCCAAAACATCTTTTTTGAACTCGTTATTGCGAGTACGAAGGCTGTATTTAGGCATTCCAGCATAAACGGCATCTGCCCCATAAGCAAAAGCATAACGCATCGCTTTTAGTGAACCTGCAGGAGAAAGTAGTTCCGGTTTTTTCATTTTCATTTTACCTCTTTAAAACGCCATATAGGGGCTGAATATTTCCAGCCCCTATATAAGCACATTTTAGCTATAGATTTAAGCTATATTTAAAATGCCAATTTATGTTTAATAGCTTTTTTCTTTTCGTGTTTTGTTTGCTTATTTGCTTCATTGTCATTGGCAACTACTTTACAAACAATCCTGCCGTTAATGGCCTTAGATTTATAAACAACAACATTTATCTTGTCTCCTCTTGAGAAAAGACTGTTTTCGCTATTGCCATCAACTACAGATCTAACCTTATTATTAACTGCTATTCTTGCAGTGTCGCTAACAAATTTTATAGGAATAACTGCTTCTACATCTTTGTTATCTAGACGAACCAACACACCGGACTTACCTATATGTCTTACTTCCGCGTCAAATTTTTTGCCTATATGTTGTTCAAACACTTTAGCAGTAAATCTTTGCATAGCAGCTTTTTCAGCATCATCTGAATTTCTTTCAGTGGCAGAACAGTTTGCAGACACATCTTGCAAATTACTTAAATCTTCATCAGTTATACCTTTACCGCTCAAATTGAATTGCTTGATCAGCATTCTTGTCGCGATAATATCAGGTGCTCTTCTGATAGGTGAAGTTGTGTGAGTGTAATGCTCAAGTTGTAAACCAAAGTGGCCTACTTCCGCTTCACTACCATAGAAAGCTCTGTTCATAGATTGCAAAACAGCAACTTTAACTTCTTCCAATTCAGGACCGTCTTGAATCTTCTTCATCTCATCTAAAGCTTTGTTAAGCATTTTAGGAGTGCTGATATCTTCTGCAGTTATAGTTTCACCTTCACCGCTACCGCTTAGACTAACGCCATAAGTGCTCAAAATTTCTGCCAATTTATCTAATTTTTCAGGCTTTTCGTGGATACGATATATACCAGTGCCTTTTACAGACAAAGCATTACCTGTCCAGTTATTTGTAACTAGTGCAAAGTTTTCTATAACCTTGTTGCTTTTATATTTAGGATATACATCAATATCCGCAGGCTGACCTGCATCATTAAATACCACTGTATATTCAGTTTTTTCTATATTCAAAACATCACGTTTTTCTTTAGCTTTTTCCATTGTGTCTGAAGCAGCGTAAAGCATTTTAATTTCAGCCATGATAGGAGCCGTAACTTCATCAGGGTTACCATCAAAAGCTTCTTGCACTTGTCCGTAATGCAACCTTGCAACTGATTTCATCATTGCAGGTTTAGCGTAACCGCCAACAATTTCACCCTCAGCATCTACATCTACATGGTATGCCATGCAAAGTCTTTCTTGATGCGGAACAAGAGAACACAAATTATCTGAAAGTTTTTCAGGCAACATCGGAATAGCTATTCCTGGCAAATAAGTAGTGTTACCGCGTGTCATAGCTTCTTTATCCAAAGCCGAACCCGGTTTAACGTAGTGAGCAACACCAGCAATTGCTGTTATAAGATGATATCCGCCCTCAGCACGTGGTGTCGCGTAAACTGCATCGTCAAAATCTTTTGCTGTTTTAGGGTCGATAGTCATTAAAGGAATATTTCTTAAATCCTCATAACCTTCCAACTCTTCAAAACTAGGTACTCTTGCTTCAGCCGCTTCTTTCAAAGCTGCTTGTGAAAACACTGTTTTGATACCTGTAACTCTATCATACTCAACAGGCAAATCAGCTTCCATTGCTGTTACGTAATTAAGAATATCTTTATCATTAACATTTCCCACAAATTCAATATCTTTTGCAGTTTCCGCATTATGTTTTGATACAAGAGCTGCACGCACTATATCCCCTACGTTCAAACACGCTGCATCTTCAGGAGAAATATTTATAAGTCTGGAAAAGGCTGATCTTACATCACATCGATCCAAAACCAACTCGCCACCCTTTCTTTCAACAACAAATAACTTTAGTTTTTGTTTTTCTTCAGTTTTAGGATTTGGTGACTTTTGTTTTTGTGACACAATTAAGACTCCTTTATGTGGGTTTTAATAGGTAGGATGGTATGTTTTAGATTATGTATATCTTCTAAACGATTCTATATTACTTTTCAATGTTTTTTTCGGAAAATTAAAAAATAAAAAACCCCAAAGGTTAATTACCAATGGGGTTTAAAATTATACATAATGATTTCAGCCTATTAATCGCTCTTTTTCAAGCGTTCCGCATTTTCTAGGGCATCCTGCACTTCTTCAGAGATATCTCTTCTCTCAACAAAGTCCTTACCACCGCTACCTCTAGTTAATGCCATTTCAAGTGCACTCTTTAAAAGATCAACTATATCTCTATCTTCTTGTGCTATTGCCATTTGCAAAGCCATTAGAATTCTGTCTGCTAGTCTTTCGCCGTTGTTGTCCATCGCCACTTAAAGTTCTCCCTAACAAAAACATTACCACCACTAATAGTACTTCAAACAGTTTAACTTTTATTTTCAGTTATGTGGAGCTTTTTTTGAACACATAAATCTTTATATACAAAATATTCGTCAAACTATCTATTATATTTTACATAATACACAGTAGTTGATAAAAAGCAAAGCAGTACCTACTCAATGCTTCAAGGTTTAAAAACAACTTAGTTTTCTGAAGAACCTAAATCAACTCCTCCGGCTGTAGGAACAGACCCTAACTTAATAGCTCCACTAACCTCATCTGAAGGAAACTCTTCTCTACTAAGCTTTTTGCCTTTAATCACTATAAGGATTTCATCACCCGACAATGTCTCATACTCCAAAAGTGCCTGAGCCAGATTTTCCAACTCGCCACTATATTCTTTCAAAGTCTTTTCTGCTCTTTTATAAGCTTCATCAACTATACGCCTAATTTCTGAATCTATTTTATCAGCTGTATTCTCAGACATAAGTTTCTGTTTGCCCATAGAGTAACCTAAGAAAACTTCTTCATTGTCATTACCGTAACTTACGGTTCCGAGTTCTGGACTCATGCCCCAATCTGTCACCATTCTGCGAGCAATATTGGTTGCCATTTTGATATCAGATGAAGCTCCGGTAGTAATTTTTTCCTTGCCGAATATAACTTCCTCAGCAATACGCCCACCCATAGCAACAGCCAAATCAGCCATCAGCTTTTCTATAGACATCGAGACTCTATCACCTTCAGGTAATCTCATAACCATACCTAATGCACGTCCACGAGGGATGATTGTAGCTTTGTGAATAGGGTCAGATGCGACTTCATGAATAGCCACAATAGCGTGACCTGCTTCATGATAAGCGGTGAGTTTCTTTTCTTCTTCACTCATCGCCATGGAGCGGCGTTCAGCACCCATCATCACTTTATCTTTAGCATCTTCAAGCTCCGCCATACCCACAACTCTTTTGTTACGGCGGGCAGCAAGCAATGCAGCTTCGTTTACAAGGTTTGCCAAATCAGCACCTGAAAAACCCGGAGTTCCCCTTGCGATAATTTTAGCATCAACATCTTGAGCCAAAGGCACTTTACGCATATGCACTTTTAAAATCTTTTCACGACCACCTATGTCAGGGTTTGGCACAACTATCTGACGGTCAAAACGACCCGGACGCAATAACGCAGGGTCAAGAACATCTGGCCTGTTAGTAGCAGCCATAATTATAACGCCTTCATTGGCTTCGAAACCGTCCATCTCAACCAATAACTGGTTCAATGTTTGCTCACGTTCATCATTACCGCCGCCTAGGCCAGCACCTCTGTGTCTACCTACTGCGTCAATCTCATCTATGAATATAATGCAAGGAGCATTCTTTTTTCCTTGTTCAAACATATCACGCACGCGGCTTGCACCAACGCCGACAAACATTTCAACAAAGTCAGAACCAGAGATAGTAAAGAAAGGAACATTTGCCTCACCCGCAACTGATCGTGCAAGCAATGTTTTACCAGTACCCGGAGGGCCTAATAACAACACGCCTTTAGGAATGCGTCCGCCTAATCTTTGGAACTTGCTAGGGTCGCACAAAAATTCCACAACCTCTTTCAAATCTTCCTTAGCTTCATCAACACCTGCTACATCAGCAAAAGTTATTTTGTCTTTTTTCTCGCTCAGCATTTTGGCTTTGGATTTACCGAAGCTCATGGCTTTGTTATTGCCACCTTGCATCTGACGCATAAAGAATATCCACACTCCTATAAGCAAGAACATAGGGAACCATGAAAGTAGAATACCAAACAAGCCACCTGATGAATCATCACCACCATGGGCAGAACCGCTTATTTGCACTCCCTTACCTTCTATGCGGGCAACAACATCTGTTTTACCAGGAATATAGGCAATAAATTTCTTACCGTCATTAAAGCTTCCAACTATTCTTTTTTCTTCAATAGTAACGGAAGCCACGGTTTTACTGTCTACTGCTTCAAGGAAGTTACTGTAAGAAATAAGATTCGCACCCGCCACACCCGGATGATAATCACCAAAAGTATTGAACACGCCTATCAAAATAATAACTATTGCAACCCACACCAAGGCATTTTTGCCTAAAGGATTATTCTCATTATCATTGTTGTTATTTTTATTATCGTTCACAGTGACGACCTTTCATTAAGTTACAAACTTTATATCTATCGTTTTTATATCATCAGAACATTCAGGACTATAATAACCTATACTAGGCACGCTCAACAACCCGTCTTTGCCCCAAATTGCAGGGATAGAGCGTTTTATTTTATAAGGCAGAGCTTCTAACTTGCCTTTAAGCTCCTTATTTTTCCTTAAAACAGCAAGACCCTCTTCACCTAAAGCCCCCACGAATATTGATTCGGCAGGATTATTTACGGTCACTTTAAATCTTTTATCCCAAATAACTTCCACTTTATTTAAAGGCAGATTTTCCTGCACTCTATCAGCTTCACGGCAGATTAAAATATCGCCAGATTTATCAAAAAACATTTCACAACCCGACAGGGTTTTACCTGAGAAACCCTCAATAATGATTTCTTTTCTAGTGTCTTCAATCAGATCATAACCCGTGCTGTAGGTTTGAGGATAAACTTGATTGATGGCAGTATCTAAAATTCTTCTTTGAATATCTGCAGGGTAGTTTTTCCAGTTTTGAAAATCGAGATTAACGTAACCTTCATCATGTCTTTCAACCAATTGCGGGATCATGGTATCAACCATAAACTCCAAAGATTGTTTTGCCTCTTCCAGCTTTTGCAGGGTTTTATTTAACCTTTGCGGCGTTAAACCTTCTGCTGCTAGCATGGTTTCAAATTCTCTGAGCTTCACACGCAAAAATTTTGCGTCGCGGTTCATTGGGTCTTCAAACCAGTTGATATTGTATTGTTTGCAGGTGTTTCGCAAATCTTCACGGTTGAAACCCAAAAGCGGGCGAATAAGTTTTATCCCTTCAAAATCACGTACCATGGAAACCGAAGACAAACCATCAAGCCCACTACCATGTAGAAGTCTCATCCAGAATGTTTCGACCTTATCTTCTAAATTATGGGCGATGGCGAGGTATCCATACCCCTGCTTTTTGCATTCTTCAGCTAACAGATGATAACGGGCTTCCCTCGCCTTTTCCTCAATGCGGGTTTTAGGTTTTTCACCTTCCCATTTCAAAATCTTATGTTCTATTCCTCTGGCAGATAACAATTCATGCACTGCCTCGGCCTCTTCAGCGGATTCAGGACGCAAGCCGTGATCAACCGTCAAAGCCAATAACTTGCCGCCGTATTGTTTTACAATTTCCTGCATTAAAGCCATTAAGGCCATGCTGTCGCCGCCTCCGGAAACAGCAACCGCTATTTTTAAATTATTTAAGTCAATTCCGATGGTTTTTAAAACAGTTGTGATTTCTTCGATTTTAATAAAACTACTCATTCACATTTCAGCTTTTTAAATTCTTCCTCAGCCCTTTTCATTACAGGACTGTCAGCATTTTTAGTTTGTTTTTTCAACTGATAAAGAGAAAGACAAGCGTCTTTAGTATTACCCATAGCCGCTAATGACAAGCCTAATTTCAACAGACTGTCAGGAGCTTTGGAACTGTCGGGATATTTTTGGAAGCATTTAGCGAATGATTTAGCAGCACTTTTATAGTCAGCCGCAACATAATAGGTTTCACCCAACCAATAAAAAGCGTTAGGAGTTAAGCTATTGTCAGGATATTTCCCGATAAATTCTTTGAAGCCTTCTTGAGCACCAACATAATCGGACTCTTTTATTTTAGCAAAAGCCTTCTCGTACATAACTTCAGCCTTGCCATCAGTTTTTCCGCCCGGCAAAGATGCAGCAGGAGTTTCGCCTTCAGTTGTGGTGGTGTCTTCCGCAGTTGCCACAGATTCATCTTCGGCTACAACTTCACTTGAAGCACTAGAAGAACTTTCTTGGAAACGCAGGTCAGTATCAGTTTTCATTTTTTTGAAATCATCTTGAAGCATACTAAGGTCATACCCTAGTTTTTCAAGCTTATTCACAATGTCTTTATTTGTTTGTTCAATGCCGTTTAATCTTTCATCAAACTCGGCAAGAGATGAAGAGGAAACAGAAGCACCCCTAGTGCTTGTACCATCTTCATCTAAATTTTTCGGAGCTTTGCCTTCGCCGTAAAAGGCACGGTTCAACGTATCCAATTGGCGTTCCAATTGGTTTATCTTGTTAGTTAAGCTTCTGGCATCAGGCGAGGTTTGCGCACTCGCTGCTGATGCCAGAAACATAAACAAGATTAAGAATAATGCGACTTTCAATTTTGCAAAGTTCATCATTAAAACTTTTTAATAGTTGTAAACTATTTAACTACTAATACTGAACGACGGTTTTGAGCCCAAGATTCTTCATCAGAGCCTGTAACTGCCGGACGTTCTTTACCGTAGCTGATAGTTTCCAAACGACCTGCTTCAACACCTAGAGCAACTAGATAGTTACGAACAGCAACCGCACGTTTTTCACCTAAAGCTAGGTTATATTCACGTGTACCGCGTTCATCGGCATGGCCTTCAATAGTCATACTCAGATTAGGGTATTTTTTCAACCAAGCAGATTGGCTTTCGATCAATGTTTTTGCTTCAGCTGTCAAATTGTATTCATCGTAACCAAAGAACACTCTATCACCAACGTTAGCAACTAGATCTTGTTGAGAACCCGGAGTAGCTCCGTTCAATTCTTCACCATCAAGACCAGAAACTGCTACGCCGTAGCCATTTTTTCCAGCTTCACCATCTGTTGAAAGAGACGCGTCATCATTCTTCGGTTTTGAAGAACAAGCCGCAACCACAAGTAATACCGCAAACATAGTTAATAAACGCTTAGACATTTGAGAACTCCTAATAAATTAAACTACTAAGACAAACCACCTTTGTCTTAAAATAATCCTTACTCCACCTATAAAAACACACTTTTTTCAGCATTGCAAAACTATATTTATTTTTTTTTAAATTTGTAGTTTTTCTTATAAAAAAAATCATATAATTGCATACCGACCTAGTTATATTTATTTTCTCAACCCATGACAATACTGTATAACAAAAATACTGTAAAAATGTGCCAACTTTAACTTTATGCAAAAACAATGGAATTAACCAACAACCAAAGCTCAAATAATTTTCCATATCTTGAAAATTTGAACCCCGAACAACGCAAAGCCGTTGAAACTTTGGACGGGGCTCTGCTTGTATTGGCCGGTGCGGGGACTGGTAAAACAAAGGTTTTAACTACCCGCGTAGCCCATTTGCTAAAAACTGGAAAATCATACCCAGGTGAGATACTAGCAGTGACCTTTACCAACAAAGCTGCATTTGAAATGAAGAATCGTGTTGCGGCAATGGTGAGCGGGCAAACTATTGATGGCTGGTGGATGGGTACTTTTCACTCTATTTCAGCCCGAATACTACGCCGACACGCCCAATTGGTAGGGCTTGAGCACAACTTCACCATTCTAGATGAAGACGACCAATTAAGGCTTTTGAAACAGGTAATGGATGAAGGTGGAATAGACGTTAAACGTTGGCCCCCTCGCATGATTTTGAGCTTACTTCAAAAGTGGAAAGACAAGGGACAAACTCCTGAAACCACCATTGATGACAGTGGCCATATAGCTGACGGGAAAATGTTACCTATATATAAGGAATATCAATCACGCTTAAAAACCTTGAATGCCTGCGATTTTGGTGATTTGCTGTTGCATATCTTGACCATCTTCCGCGACCCTGCTCACCGTGACATTTTGGAACAATACCAAAACCGCTTTAAATATATTCTGGTAGATGAATATCAAGACACCAACGCCTCTCAGTATTTGTGGCTAAGGCTACTCGCTCAAAAACATAAGAACATTTGCTGCGTAGGTGATGATGACCAGTCTATTTATGGCTGGAGAGGTGCAGAAATCGGCAATATTCTCAAGTTTGAACGCGATTTTGACAATGCCCAAATTATCCGCCTTGAGCAAAACTATCGCTCAACCCAGAACATTCTTAAAGTGGCAAATAAGCTTATCTCCCACAATCAAAACAGATTAGGCAAGGAGCTTTGGAGCAACAAGGAAAGCGATGATAAAATCCGCCTTCAAGGAGTATGGGACGGTATGCAAGAGGCCGCCCACGTGACCGCTAAAATTGAAGATATGCAGCGTAAAGGCATTCCTCTAAATGAAATGGCAGTATTGGTTAGAGCTTCTCACCAGACACGTTCTTTTGAAGAAAAATTTATAAAAGAAGGTATTCCGCATAAAGTTCTGGCGGGGATGAGGTTCTATGAACGTCAGGAAATACGCGATGCTATCGCCTATTTGCGAATAATCGCCCAACCTAATGACGATATGGCTTTTGAACGCATTGTCAATGTACCTAAACGCGGCATCGGTTCGGCAACTATTATTAAAATCCGCCAAGTGGCGAGGGAGAAAAATATCTCTTTCAACTCGGCTCTCGAGCTTATTTTGCAAACTGATGAACTTAAAGGCAAGACCAAAACCACTCTGCAGGAAATAGTCGACAGGTTCAAACGTTGGCGAGGGCTGCAACGCGATATCTCCCACATAGAGCTTGCTCAATTAGCTTTGGAAGAGTCAGGCTATTTGGAAATGTGGCGTATGGATAAAAGCCCTGAAGCTCATGGCAGGCTGGAAAACTTGAAAGAGTTTATCAACGCCCTTAACGAATTTGAAAACCTTGAAACATTTTTGGAACACGTTTCTTTAGTGATGGACTCTGACGCCAATACCGATGGTGCTCAAGTAACAATCATGACCTACCACGCTGCCAAGGGCTTGGAATATGATGTTGTAATCATGCCGGGTTGGGAGGAAGGATTATTCCCTAACCAAAGAGCTCTAGATGAATCTGGAATTGACGGGTTGGAAGAAGAACGCCGCCTTGCTTATGTAGGCATAACCCGTGCTCGCAAACACGCATTTATATACTTCGCCGCAAACCGTTTAACTTACGGCAACTGGAACTCTTCCCTGCCTTCACGGTTTATCAACGAATTGCCGATGGAGCTTATTGACCCAGTATCGGAAACTGGCGTTTATAACAACACTCAACAATCGCATAAGTCGGCATACCAAGGGCATTCAGCACAGTTGATTGAATCAACATCTTTCAATATTGAATCCTCCAACGGCTTCAGCGAGGGTGAAAGGGTACTACACAAAAAATTCGGCTACGGAACAGTTGTAACGGTTGAGGGGGATAAACTCGACGTACGCTTCGACAAAGAAGGCCGCAAAAAACTATTGGATAGTTTCGTGAGTAAGGCGGAGTAACAAAAAAACCCGCTTAAATAGAGCGGGTTTTTTGTTTAATAAAACTTTTTTAATTTAAGCCTTAGGGCCTGAAAGTTTTTTGTTGTGAACAAGTTTTTGTTCTTTTTTTGCAGACAGCTTAGATTTAATTCCAGCAAAAGCGTTTTTCAAACTGCAACCTTTTTTCATCTTCATTTTTGGCTCGTTGTTGCTGTTTATTCCATCAGCATATAACTCAGCCCTATACTTATCCATTTCTTTTTTCTCAGATAAATCTTTCATAGCCGTAACTATAGGACCAAAAACAACAGCACCCATTAAACTGCCAACCATGAATGGAACCACTCCCGTAACCAGTCCCGCCATCAAACCTATAGGCAGCATTGCCGCAACATTTAAAACTAAAATAGTTGCAGACGTAGCTGCAGATCTTCTGATAAAAGATTTCGTAGATTTTTTCATTTTTATTACCTCATTACTTTATAAATTGACTCTTGAATTGTGTTATATTGACATAACTATATATATTATGTCAATATAAAAATATCGTTTAATTTCAAGTGATTGTGGTTTGAATTCTACAGTTTTTAAGAAAATTCTTCTTGTACCTTTTCAAGGTTCAGGAAAAACCATTGTACCGCAACAATAGTGTGTGAATTGATAAACGCTCCGTCTTCCATCATTTTTTTCAATTCATTAACGTGGATAATAGATATTTTAGTATCCTCATTTTCTGATTTCACGCCACCCCTAGGGTGCAGATTTGAAGCATCTACTTTTCCGCAGAACAAATATATCCTGCGGGAGCTGAAACTAATTTCAGGAAAGAAATATCCGATTTTCATTATCTTCTGAATATCGCAATTTGCTTCCTCTAATGCCTCTTGTTTTGCAACCTCTTCAAAATTAGCATCGCTTTCGTCAATTAACCCTGCTGGAATTTCTAGTGGAAACGCTATATTTTCCGCTACAAAACACCCCGGCCTAAACTGCTCAATAATAACTACACTATCCAACTTAGGGTCATATAGCAGCACCGCAACAGCATCTTTTCTCTCGAAAATTTCTTTTTCTACATTAAGGTTTGTCTTTTTATCAAAGCTGGAGAATTCAAAAAAATACTTTGTGATTTTATTGAACCCCGAATACATCACTTCGCTTTTTTTAATTTTAATATTGTATTTATTTGGCATTGATTATTTCCTATTAAAACTTCCACCTGCCAATAACAACCTTGTTTCTCCAAGCCACATATAATGCGGTGGCAAGGTGTGAAGAAGCTAAATAGACAGGATAAGCAAGGTTTACAAAATTTACTTCCTCTACCGCCAATATCCCGAATACGCTGGCAAAGCTTAAAATGAAAAAGGTCTTGCCTCTTTCCTCGAAAGGTTTAAGGAAGGCTTTACGCCATGTCGGGATAAAACCTATCATATCTATAGAGATCACTATTAAAATCACTAACAGCGGGGATTGAACGAAATACCAAAAAGGCAATATAGCCATAGCTATAACCAGAACCACATGGTCTATAAAAACTATATCTCTTCTACCTACAAAGAACCCTAAAAGTGCCACTGCCAAACAGATAAGTGATGAAAATAATGTAGTGTAAGCCCCTGCTCCGGCATCTCCGAAGAGCTGTATAAGAAAGGCGATAAAGATAATCACAAACCAAATAAACCATGAAAAGGCATGAGGATGACACTTACCCCTTATGATGTGTTTAAAATAAGGAACGTAAGCAACAATCTTTAAAATTATGGAAGCTAACGCCCATATTTCATAACCACTAACTTGCATGAAAAAGTAATCCCATATAAATAATAAAAACCTATAAAAAGACTATATCACTTCCATTACGTTAAAGCATATTTTTTTAACTATAAAAATTTGACAAATTTGGTATTATAACCCCGAAATAAAAAAATTGGAGGGTTCACATGAAGCAATACCTTGACCTAGTTCGTCACGTACTCGAAAACGGCACGCGTAAAACAAACCGCACAGGAATAGATACAATTTCTACTTTCGGTTATCAAAATCGCTATAACTTGGCTGATGGCTTTCCTCTTGTTACTACTAAAAAGATGTTTACTCCTGCAATTATTCATGAGCTTCTGTGGTTTCTGCAAGGTGATACGAATATAAAATACCTTAAAGACAACAATGTGAGAATTTGGGACGAATGGGCTGATAAAAATGGTAATTTAGGCCCTGTTTATGGGCATCAATGGCGTTCTTGGCCTAATTACAGGGACGGCAGCTCAATTGACCAGATAACTTATGCCGCAAATGAAATTAAAAACAACCCTGACAACCGTAGAATTATCGTAACGGCTTGGAACCCTGCAGACATACCTCATATGGCTCTACCTCCTTGCCATTGCCTATTCCATTTTTACGTGAGTGAAGGCAAACTTTCCTGCCTGTTATACCAGCGCAGTGCCGATGTGTTTTTAGGTGTGCCTTTCAATATTGCATCTTACGCCCTACTTACTATGATGATGGCACAGGTTGCGGGGCTTGAACCGGGTGAATTTATTCACAGCTTCGGTGATGTTCATATCTACGTTAATCATAAAGAACAGATAGATTTGCAGCTTAGCCGCACACCTCATAAATTGCCTAAAATGAAAATCAACCCTGATGTTAAATCCATCTTTGATTTCAAATACAGTGATTTTGAGCTAGTGGACTACGAACACGACGCCGTTATCAAAGGAGTAGTTGCTGTATGACGGTGAAAATAGCGGTTATAGCCGCCGTAGCTGAAAACGGAATTATAGGTAACGGTAATCAACTACCGTGGACCATAAAGAGTGAGATGAAACACTTCATGCTTACCACTAAAAACAAGCCTGTAATTATGGGTCGTAAAACGTTTGAATCAATCGGCAAACCTTTAAAGGAACGTACCAATATTATTGTTACAAGAGACACCACCTTTCAACCTGAAGATGTGACTGTTGTTAATTCACTAGCTGAAGCAATAGACCTAGCAAAACAAATAGCTGAAGAAGATGGTCAAGATGAAATAATCATAGCTGGCGGTGCTGAAATCTATCGTCAGGCACTGTCTCTTGCTGACAGACTTTACATGACACGTATCCACCTCTCCCCTAAAGGAGATGCAAAGTTTCCTGATTTCAACAAGCAAGAGTGGCATGAAGTAAAAAGTGAGTTCCACCAAGCCAAAGAGGGTGAAACTGCAGACTACAGCATTCGCATATTCGACAGAATTGAATAGATTTGAATCTTAAAGACCCTAAACCCTTGCATTACTGAGCAAACTATTATATAAATAAACAAGACAGTGAAAATATTCATGATGGTAACGACTGGGGGGAAGCTATGCATCATAATAGGGCTCATATTATTACAGTGGGTAATGAAAAAGGTGGTTCGGGCAAATCAACCATCGCTATGAATTTATCCATAGGCCTTTTAAGGCTTGGCTACAAAGTCGGCACAGTCGACTTAGACAGCCATCAAGCAACTCTTACAAACTACATGAAAAACCGTTGGAACCATATAGCTGACGGCGGTTGCGATGTTCCTTCACCTGAGCATATTCTTATTGAAAGTGCAAACGGCGATAGCGTTCCTGACAACTACGAAAAAGAACAATGGAGAGTTGAAACTGCCGTTGGCGAACTGGCAGAACACAATGACTTTGTAGTTATTGACACTCCGGGTACCAATATGTTTATGAACCTTGTTGGCCACTCAGTAGCAGATACTTTAATCACTCCTATCAATGACAGCTTCATTGACCTTGATGTTTTGGCTAAAATTGACAAAAACACCTTTGAAACTAAAGGTCCTAGTACCTATGCCAGAATGGTTGAGGATTTGAAAGCTCGACGCGGTTTAAGACTGCAAGATCCTTTAAACTGGTTTGTAATGGTAAACCGTCTGAATTTACATCGTCATGAAAATGACTACAGCGTAAACGAAGTAGTTAAACGCCTTCAATATGAGATGGACTTCATTATGGCTCCAAGTTTCTCGGACCGTACTATTTTCCGTGAACTTTTCTTGAAAGGCTTGACTTTACTCGACCTTAAAGAAGGCCCTGATAATGTCCTCAACATGGGAAATATCAATGCAAGACAAGAGGTTAGAAACTTGGTTCGCATGATATTACCTCAAAAAGGTGTGTCTACTTTATCCTTACTTAAAACGGTTTAATTTGTTATTCTCTACTGACGAATGATTTAATCAATTTTCAGTGGGTTCAAAATGACTAATTGCAAAAAACACAAAATAGACTCCAGCATACTTCGTGAATATGATGTTCGCGGAGTTGTGGGCGAAACACTAAAAACAGAAGACTGCTATTTCATTGGCAGATCTTTCGGTAGTTACTTAATAAAAAAAGGTTTAAAGACCGCTGTTGTAGGTTATGACGGTCGTGAAAGCTCTGAAGGTTTTGCGGGTGAAGTTATTAAAGGCCTGATTGATTGCGGAATAGATGTAAAGAACATAGGCCTAAACCCTACTCCTGCTGTTTTTTATACAGTTTATGAATTCAAGTATGATGCAGGAGTTATAATCACAGGCTCTCACAGCCCTCTACAATACAACGGTATAAAAATGGTTTTGCGTGATGCTCCTTTCTACGGAGAAGTAGTAAAAGATTTAGGCAAAACAGCTGAAGCCGGAGATTTTGCGGAAGGTAAAGGCTCTGTTGAAAATCTGGATGTCATAGACTCTTATGTTGAAAGGTTAGTTCGCGACTTTACAGGCAAACGTAAATTGAAAATTGCTTGGGATAACGGCAACGGGGCTGCGGGCGAAGTTTTACGCCGCATGATTAAAAAGCTACCGGGTGAACATATCGTTATGTTTGATGAAATTGACGGCACCTACCCTAACCACCACGCTGACCCTTCGGTTGAAAAAAATATGTTGGATTTGATGAAAGCGGTTAAAGACAATAACTGCGACATTGGTATAGCTTTTGATGGAGACGCCGACCGTGTTGGCGTTGTTGATGAAAAAGGCAACATCATTTGGGCAGATATCCTGTTAGGTATATACGCATCTGAAGTGCTAAAAACACACCCTGGTGCAAATATCGTCTTTGATGTTAAATGCAGCCGAGTTTTGGTTGATGAAATTACAAGATTAGGTGGTAATCCTATTATCTGGACAACTGGAGCAGCCACCCTTAGACCAAAAATGAAAGATGTTAATTCCCCTTTATCTGGTGAACTTTCTGGTCACATATTATTCGGGGATAAATACTACGGTTACGATGACGGAATTTATTGCGGAATAAGAGCTATCAATCTTCTAGCTAGCTCCGACAAAAAAATGTCAGATTATGTTGCCCATTTGCCAAAAATGAAATTCACACCTGAAGTACGCTACCACGTACCTGCGGACAGAAAGTTTCATATCCCTGAAGAAATTAAACAACGCCTTATCAAAAATAATGATGAAAACGTATCTATCAACGATATTGACGGAGTGCGTATAACAACGCCTGAAGGTTGGTGGTTGATAAGAGCTTCAAATACAGAAGATCTTTTAACTATGCGTGCCGAGGCTTTTGACGATGCTGGGCTTGCAAAACTTAAACAAGAAATGATCGACCAATTGAAATCAAGTGGTATAGATTTTAAATTTTAGGAGATGAATTAAGAATGACAGTTACCTTAAGCCCTAGAGTTCTCGAGCTAATTGTATCCAGAGTTTGCCACGATCTTGTTAGCCCAGTAGGTGCTATCAGTAACGGGGTTGAGCTTATGGAAGAATTAGGGGGAACAGCAGGCGATGATGCTTTGGCTCTTATATCCTCCAGTGCTCACCAAGCAGGTCTAAGACTAAAATTTTTCCGCCTTGCCTACGGTGCTGCGGGTACAGATAAGAACATTGGTTTCAAAGAACTTAAAGAAGCTTTTAACGGTTGGTTGCAAGCCTCTGTCGGCGGCAATGTGAAAGCTACTTTTGATGACAATCTTGCATTGAAATTTTCAATGCCTCCTAAAGGTTTTTTAAAAACACTACTTAACCTTCTGGCTCTGGCTGCTGAATGTACTCACGGTAGCGGCAACATTTCCGTTTCTGCTATAGAAGGCAAAAACGGTATAAAAATCACAGCTACAGGATCAAAAGTTAAATTCAGAGACAATTCTGATTTATCCTTAGAAGGCAAGATATCCGAGGAAGATTTAGACGCTAGGCTAGTCCACGCATACCTTTCTGGAAAACTAATAGAGTATTTTGGATTTTCATTCTCAAAAAATTCTGAGCAAAACGATAGCCTATTATCAATGGAACTAACGTTCTGAAAAATATCTACACACGTTAGTAAATCTTTACAGCTCTTGATAACCAAAAGTTAATAATTTCATGACATTATATTGAAAAAGTTAAAGAGATGTTGTCTTATTAGACAAGACTAAAACTAAGGCTTATTTGGAGTAGAATCGATGGATGATTTAATACAAGAGTTTTTGACAGAAACTAAGGAAAGTTTAGAAGCACTCGATACAGATATAGTTAAGCTCGAGCAGAACCCTAATAATAAAGATCTGATAAGTCGCATATTCAGACTAGTGCATACTGTCAAAGGCACTTGTGGATTTTTAGGTTTGCCTAGACTTGAAAAAGTTGCACACCACTCAGAAAACATCATGGGAAGATTCCGCGATGGTGGTCTTGAAGTGAGTGAGGATACGGTTTCCGTTATTCTTGAATCCTTCGACCGAATTAAAGACATAGTTGAGTCAATAGCACAAACGGGAACCGAAGCCGAAGGCGATGATAGCGTTTTAATAGCAAAGCTTGATGCTATCTATGAAAGCACCGGCAAACCAAATAAAACTATGGCAAATGAAGAAGTGTTTGTTCCTGTAAAGGCTGAAGAGACTAAAGCCGCCGTAATAGAAACCAAACAATTCACAGCTGAAAAACAAGAAGAGCACGAAGTTGAAGTCGAAGTCGAAGTCGATCACGAACATGATCATGACGAGGAGCACGAAGTTGAAGAAGTAATAGTAAAAGCCGCTGCCGCTACTGTTGATAAAAAACAGAGAAAAGCAAACTCCGGCGAGCAAACTCTACGTGTAAGCGTTGATGTGTTGGAAAACTTGATGACCACCGTGAGCGAACTTGTTTTAAGCAGAAACCAAATTATGCAGATTTTACGTGCACAGGAAGACAGCCCTTTTGCTGCTCCTCTACACAGACTTAACCACGTAGTTTCCGAATTGCAAGAAGGCGTAATGCAAACACGTATGCAACCTATCGGCAACGCTTGGAACAAACTACCTCGTATTATCCGCGACTTGAGCGTGGAACTTGGCAAAAATATTAACCTTGAGATGAAAGGTCAGGAAACAGAACTTGATAGACAAGTTTTGGAATTGATTAAAGACCCTCTTACTCACATGGTTCGCAACTCTGCCGATCACGGAGTTGAAACACCTGCTGAACGTAAAGCAGTTGGTAAACCTGAATTCGGCACTGTATTATTGAACGCTTTCCATGAAGGCGGTCACATCATCATCGAAATTTCTGATGATGGTAAAGGTTTAAACGTTGATGCAATTCGCAAAAAAGCTCTAAGCACTGACGTAATCACCAAAGAAGAAGCAAAAGATATGACTGAACAACAAATTCAGCAGCTTATCTTCGCTCCTGGTTTTTCAACAGCCGCAAAGGTCACTTCGGTTTCTGGTCGTGGCGTAGGTATGGACGTTGTTCGTACTAACGTTGAAAAAATCGGCGGTACAATCGAAATGAAATCGGTTTGGGGAAAAGGAAGTACCTTCACCATTAAAATACCTTTAACTCTGGCCATCGTATCAGCTTTGATAGTCGAAGTCGGCGGGGAACGTTATGCAATACCTCAAATCAGCGTTAAAGAGCTGGTACGTATCTCTAAAGAAGCTAATGACGAAAACCATCTAGAAGATATCCACGGTGCACCAGTTATGAGATTGCGTGACCGTCTATTGCCTCTAGTTTCTTTAAGAAAACTTTTGCAAATAGATGAACACGCAGACGAAAATAAAAAGAGCAAAATAGCAGCCAGCTACCACAATGGCAAAAGAGTTGAAAATAGCCAAGTGGTTGTTGCTCAGGTTGGTTCTAGCATATTCGGTATTATCGTAGACAAAGTGTTTGATACTGAAGAAATTGTTGTTAAACCTGTGTCTCCTATACTTAAGGGTATAAAATTATTCTCCGGTAACACCATATTGGGTGACGGTAGCGTTATCATGATCTTAGACCCTAACGGCGTAGCAAACGCTATGGGTAGCAGAAACGCTGATGCTAGAGAAATGGAAGACCAACTTCAAGAAAACTTGGAAAAGAACCTCAACGATGCCGCTCGCAAAACTTCTCTGCTTATATTCAAAGCAGGTAAAGGTGCGAAAAGAGCCGTTCCTCTCTCTCTCGTTTCAAGACTTGAAGATTTTGACGTTAAAAATATCGAAGTTTCAGATGACAAAAAAGTTATCCAATATCGCGGTAAATTGATGCCTCTAATACCTTTCAGCTCAGTAATGGTTATGAAAGAAAAAGGCACTCAACCTGTTTTGGTGTTCTCTGAAAGAGATAAAACCCTAGGTCTAATGGTTGACGAAATTGTGGACATAGTTGAAGAATACGTTGATGTTCAAATATCTTCTGAAAGCCATAAAGGGCTACTAGGTAGTGCTATTATTGAAGGTGAAGCAATGGACGTAATTGACGTTGGTTACTTTATTTCTCAAGCCTACAGCAATGAATGGTATGGGAAAACACAATCTTATACAAGTTCTGGCGTAGATACTGGAAGAACAGTTCTATTGGTTGACGACAGTCCTTTCTTCCTTAATATGCTAACTCCTATTTTAGGAGCTGCTGGATATAACGTAATTAGTGCCAATAGTGCTAAAAAAGCATTAGAAATGCACAAACAAGGTAAAAAAATAAACCTTATAGTCAGTGACATAGAAATGCCTGACATGAATGGTTATGAGCTGGCAAAGGCAATTAAAGATGACGATTGTACATGGAAGGATATTCCTATTATAGCATTATCTTCCCACGCAACACCTCAAGACCTTCAAGAAGGCCGCGACGCTGGGTTTACTGACTATGTAGCAAAATTCGATCGTGAAGCTCTACTGCGTGCGATTTCTCAAATAGGAGATAGATAATGACGACAGCAAGAAACTCCAACAAGGCAATTGACGACCTTACTAGTAACGATGTCAGCAAAGAATTTCTGACTATAATAGTGGGCGGCCAAATGTTCGGTATACCTGTTTTGCAAGTACAGGACGTTCTGGGTGAAAAAGGTATAACAAGAATACCTCTAGCTCCACCTGAAATTGCAGGTGCAATGAACCTTCGCGGTAGAATAGTAACAGCAATTGATTTACGCTATAAGCTTTCAATGCCTAAAAGAGAAGATAACGCTGAAACAATGTATATTGTTGTAGAACATGAAAATGAACTATACAGCTTTATAGTTGATAAAGTCGGCGATGTTCTGTCTTTACCTGAAAGTGCTTTTGAAAAAACCCTTTCTACTATAGATCCAGCTTGGAGAGATTTGACTTCAGGTATATATAGACTTAAGGGTCAATTACTGGTAATACTGGACGTACCTGTTGTTTTGGGCGGTTATTTTAACAAAGAAGACAGCGTAGCTTAAAATCATAAAGGGGTGGTTATGAATAAATGTCTAATAGTTGATGATAGTAGAGTTGTAAGAAAAGTTGCTCGCAAAATTCTTGAGGAGATTGGCTTTTCTTGCGATGAAGTTGAAGATGGCCAACAAGCCTATGATTATTGTCTGAAAGAAATGCCTTTTGTTATTCTTTTAGACTGGAATATGCCTGTAATGAGCGGTATAGAATTTTTGCGTCAGCTACGTTTAGCTGAGGGTGGCAAGAAGCCTAAAGTCATTCTATGTACCACAGAAAATGAGTTTTCTTTCATTCAAGAAGCTCTAGCTGCCGGTGCAGACGAATACATCATGAAACCTTTTGATAGCGATATTATACAAAGCAAGTTCAAACAAGCCGGCGCACTATAAACCAAGGAGTTTATTAAAAACATGGCTTTGAGCAATCCACCAGTGTCTGCGACTAATCCTGTAAGAGTTATGATCGTTGACGATTCCGCTATTGTACGCGGTTTCCTTACAAGATTTATTGAGAGTGATGAAGAAATAAAGGTAGTTAGCTCTGCCTCTAACGGAAAGCTTGCGATCGGCAATCTTGAACGTATAGATATTGACGTTATAGTTCTTGATATAGAAATGCCTGTTATGGACGGTTTAACCGCCATGCCGTTGTTTTTTGAAATTGATCCATTTGTCCAAATTATAGTTGCGTCTACTCTGACTGAAAAAAATGCAGCTATAACCTTGAAAGCAATGAACGCCGGTGCAAATGAATGTTTGGCAAAGCCAAGCACTAAAGACCTTGCGGATGCAGATGTATTCAGAAACAACCTTATACAAAAGATAAAAGCTCTAGGACAGGTTGCTCGCAATAAAAGGGAAATGAACAAGTCGACAACCAAATCGGTTGGCGGTGGTGCGGCTACTGTTGCAGCAAAGAAAAAAGAATTTCCACTAAAAATAAACACAAGCAAAATAACACCTGAAATTATAGCTATAGGAAGCTCAACTGGCGGGCCTCAAGCATTGATGAAATTGTTTGACGACCTAGCTAAAGAAAATATAAAACAGCCTATACTTATAACTCAACATATGCCACCTACTTTCACGGCGATTTTGGCTGCAAACATAGCTAAAAATACAGGGCTAGACTGCAAAGAAGCTGAAGATGGTGAAAGCATAGAACGCGGCAGAATCTATATGGCCAAAGGCGGATATCACATGAAAGCGATATCTAAAGATGGTAAAAAAATAATTCGCCTTACAGAAGAGCCTCCTGAAAACTATTGCCGCCCTGCGGTTGACCCAATGATAAGAAGCTTGGTTGAAATCTACGGCAGTAGAGTGCTTGCTATTATTTTAACAGGCATGGGTTCTGATGGATTAAAAGGATGTCAATATTTATCACAACAGGGAGGAAACGTTCTCGCTCAAGATGAAGCGACAAGTGTTGTATGGGGTATGCCAGGAGCGGTTTCAATGGCAGGAATATGTTCTAGCGTATCTCCTTTAGGTCTTTTGGCCAAAGAGATTAAAAAGTATGCCGGATAAATATGGAGATAAGTTTTGGATAGTAAAGATTTCGATTTTCTTAAAAACTTATTACTGAAAGAGTCTGGCTTAGTTGTGACTCCGGAGAAGATGTATCTTTTAGAGTCAAGGCTGCTACCTTTAGCCGCCAAAAAGAATTTGGACGGACTAGTTGGCCTTATCTCTAACATAAGAACCACCAATGATAGAAGCTTGACTTACGAAGTTGTCGAAGCAATGACTACAAATGAAACCTCTTTCTTTAGAGACACATCTCCATTTGATAGATTAAGAGATGATGTAATGCCTTTCTTAATCAAAAACAGACCCAGTAAAACTTTAAAAATATGGTCAGCTGCTTGCTCCAGTGGTCAAGAACCTTACTCGATCGCTATGATATTGAAAGAAATGCCTGCCCTTACCGATTGGCGTATAGAAATTGTTGCGACAGATTTATCCAGAGAAATACTCGACCAAGCTAAAAAAGGTATCTACTCCCAGTTCGAAGTGCAAAGGGGTCTGCCTATTAAACTGCTAGTTAAATACTTTACTCAAAATGGAGATAAGTGGGCCGTTAACGATTTATTGAAAAAGGCAATAACCTTTAGAGAAGCTAATCTTTTAAGAGATATAAGAGGCATGGAATCTTTCGATATAGTTTTCTGCCGCAATGTTCTAATTTATTTCGACCTAGCTTCAAAAACAAAAATCCTATCCGATGTAAAAAATGTCCTGAAACAAGACGGTGTCTTGTTCCTTGGCGGTGCTGAAACAGTAATAGGCGTTTCTAACGATTTCAAACCAGTCCCCGAGCTGCGTGGATTGTACGTTAGACACGATTCAAGCTTTAGTCATAAATAATAACAAAATTCCACTAACTTACAATTTTACGCAACTTTATTATAAAGTAGAATTATGTATTTTATTTTATGATAAAATACTATAATATTCCATAATAGATTCTTAAGCGGAGCAATAACAATGTCATTTAAAGATTTAAGCAAAGAGTTTTCAGATAAAACTGGCAGCTTTTCCAATAGGATAATAATAATAAAGGCAGGTGGGGACCTGTTGACTGAAACAGCCTTGCGTGCCTTGTCTCGCCAAGTAGCCTATATGTACAAAAAAGGTGCTAAAGTAGCTATAGTTCATGGCGGAGCCCCTGCCATAGATGATGAGCTTGCAAGACGCAAAATGCCTATTATTCAAGACTATGAAACTGGTATGCGTCTTACCGACTATAAGACTCTAATAATAGCTGATAAAGTTTTGCTAGAAAAAAACGCATTGTTTTCAAGAGTTTTGGCTGAAGAAATCGGCGATGACAAAGCTGTTCAAGGTATCTCTGGCTACGACCACGACTTGGTTTTGGCAACAAAAGCCCAAGGTCATTACAGCGGAATAGCTACAAGAGTGAATGCTGAAAAACTTAACGAAATGCTTAACAACAATATTATACCTGTTATAAACCCTATCTGCAAAAACGAAGAGTTTGAGGGTTATAAAGTTACAGGTCGCCGCAAAATTAACCCTAACGGTGACGATATAGGGGCACGTATGTTTGTACAGTTAGGTGCGACAGATCTTCTTTTATGCTCAGATATGCCTGTTAAAGACTTAGAAGAAAAACCTATATCCAAGTTAAACCCTAAAGAAGCTGACAAAATGATAGCCGACGGGATTATAACTGGGGGCATGATAACAAAGGTGAAAAGAGCTGTTGAATCCGTTTTAGCACACCCTTCTGGACACGTTTATATTCTTAACGGACAAGCTCCAAATGCTCTTAAAGATGCGGTTGACGGCAAGAACACCATCTATACCACCCGCTTTACTAACGGTGCACCTCATAATAAGCCTGTTTTGCGTTATGAAAGCCTGAAAAACTAAAAACTCCACAATAGTTTTTTGGAACTTTTGTTTTCTCTCAAAATTGTCTAGAATCTCTTAAATAAGTAATCTTTTTAAGAGAGGGCGTTTTATGAAACTCAAATTTTGGGAAAAAGAAAAAAAAGAAGAGCTTATAGGTGCTTCTATAAAACTTGCCACCGCTGAAAGAATGAGACAGCAGGGCCGTATGATGAAACACGGCAACGAATCTGATGAAAGCGGTCAATCATATAGCCAAACAATACCTGCAACTATAGGCTTTGTATTTGCCGTTATTGTTGTAATGATGGCGATGGACGGATCTGTTATCAACTTCTCTAGACTTAATCTTACCGGTATTAGAAGCTTTGATGATTTTATTTTCGGACAAAACATCCCCAGACTAATGGGCAGTCAGGATTTAGATAAAGTGATTGTTATTTTCTCAAGAGCCTTCGCCTTTGCAGGTATAGCAGGGTTGTTTCCTCTGGCAGGATACGCAATCACCAAAACAGCCCACAGGGGAAGGATTAACCCGTTTGTGGCATCGTGGTTGGCTCTTATAGCCTCTCCTGTTGTATATGGCCTGTTTAGTGAGATGATAGCCCCTACCATTTCAGACCTTTTTAGGGGTTTTTAATAATAAAAAAAGCAAATAAAAACAATTAGTTAACTTTGGGTCTAATAAATGGCACTTTGTTGCTACTGTTTTTTCAAATAAGCTTAAAAACCCTTGACTCAATGGCTATTTTATCTTAAAAAAATACATTACTTCGAGCGGGTGTAGCTCAGTGGTAGAGTGCAACCTTGCCAAGGTTGATGTCGCGAGTTCGAGCCTCGTCACCCGCTCCAAGTTTTTTCCTTGGATCTCAAGTAGTTAATGTGTAGCAACTAGAATATATCTGGTTCTTTATTCGTTTTCCTCACGAAATATACACGAAAAGAGACAATCCCTTTTCTTCCACTATTATAACAGATCGAGAATTTCTTTTCACCTCACAAAAACATGAAGGCTTTAATTACATAGGGGGAGGGAAAAATCGGGGGCATATCTATATGAGGTTATAACCCCAGAAAAATTTTCTACGTATTTTTTAGATTTCCCGTTGATGTCTTATAGAGTTAGCATATAAGCGAGCTTTACTTTAACGTATGATCTTTCTAAACTTAATTTTATAAAAGCCAAACAAAGTTAAGAACACTCAATTACTTTAGAAATTGGAGTATAAATTGAAATGCTAATAACAAAAATTAAAATAAATAACTATAAGTGCTTTAAAAATACTCAAGCCATTGAACTTATGTCTGGCATAAACCTAATCCTTGGTAAAAATAATGTTGGCAAAACAGCTTTTCTCGAAGCCGTTGACTATGAATTAAAACAAAATAATTTTTTAGATATAAATTCAGATCTAAAAATGACAGATACATTCTCTATTAACATTGAAATGAGTATACCTCCTCGTGAGGCTATGGCACTTATTTCTGATACTTCAAGGTATAATTTAGGGTTTCATACTAATTCAAGTGAAGAATTTGCATTAACTTTTAACAGACGGATGTCTACTTCAGAGGACTTATATATTAATTTTTTTAGACAAATGAGTAATGATTTTTTCTGCAAAAAAGACACTATTACAAATTTTTATGGATATGATAAAAAAAATGAATACCTATTTGCTTTTTACTTTGAAAAAGGAAACTCATTACCTATTAGAATTGTCACAGGTGAAAATTCTGAATCTTTTTTCACTAATCTAGCCATCAAGGCTTGTCAATCTATATATCGCTTTAAAGCAGAAAGATTTAATACTACATCTAGTCCAACACAAACTGACATAAATTTAAGAAGTGATGCTAGCAATCTAGCTGGAGCTATCCAACAATTAGCAGGGCGTCAACCCTTTCTGTTTGATAGCTTGTGCAAACTATTAAAACAAATTTTTCCTGATATTTACGGAATAGCTTACTCTAATATTTACCCTCCTTCTACTGGCAAAGACAATAATTGGCAACATAATGTTGAATTATACTTATGGATGACAGATCCTAACACTCAAAGAGAGCATGCTAAAATTCCTTTATCAGAATGCGGTACAGGAGTTGCTCAAGCGTTAGCCATACTCTATATATTAGTCACTTCAAAAGAAAGCAGAGTTATCGTTATTGACGAGCCCAATAGTTTCTTACACCCTGGTGCGGCAAAGAAGCTAATAAGGATATTAAAACATTACCCACAACACCAATATATTATTTCAACTCACTCTCCAGAGATAATTAGTGCGGCAAATGCATCAAATATTTTAATGTTAACTAGAGAAAATGGTGAAACTAAAATAAATAAAATAGCCCCTGAAGATATAGGACATGCCCTAGAAGATATGGGAGTAAATCTATCTGATGTGTTTGGTGCAGATTCAATACTTTGGGTTGAAGGAAAAACAGAAGAGGAATGCTTTAAATTGATAACAGAACAAGATGAAGATTTTCCAATTGGGTGTTCTATAGTCGGAGTAATAAACACTGGAGATTTTGAACAAAAGAAAAAAAATGCTCCTGAATTTATATTTAATATATATACAAAATTATCGAAACCTAGTTTTTTAATGCCGCAAGCTATAGGCTATATATTCGATCGTGAAAAACGAACAACACAATTCACAGAAGATTTATCTAGAAAATCAAAAGGATTAGCTAAATTCTTATCTAGAAGAATGTATGAAAACTATTTAATTAATGAAAAGGCTCTTGCTTTTGTTATTAATGATTTAAAAGTTACAAAAGTAAGTGAAGATGCTATAAAAAGATGGATATTAAAAAAAGGATTTAAAACTCCTTATGCTTCAAAAGAATATAAAAGAAAATCATTAGAAGATAAAGCTTGGTTAAACGAAGTTGATGGTGCAAAGTTACTAAAAGATTTGTTTTCTCATTTTTCCAAGAAAACTCTAGAGTTTTCAAAAACAATACATGGTGTTGCTTTAACAAAATGGTTGCTAGAAAACAAACCTGAAGTTTTTGAAGAAATTAAAGGATTAATAAAAGAGTTAACAAATAATACTAAGCTTGAAAATCACGACTAGCTATTGGACTTTAAAAAATTAATTAAGTTTTTCTACTTATTTTATATATTTCCAATAGATATTTTTTGAATAATGAATGGATAATTTATAGAGCTGGTATGTATATATATTTTTATAAATTGACCATTAGTGATGAAATAATGCATTTTTATAATCATAAAACCCTTATATAGGGACACCTTCGCAAAATATATAATAAATTTTTTATTTTTTCATCTAAAAATGGCAATAAAATTAAGCATCTATAAATGTCATGACTCATTATACGTAGGTAGCATTCACTGACTATAGTGCATCATTGTTTATTACCTTCTTATTCTTACACCTTTAGCTGTTGCTGACTTCATCTTCTTTTTTACTAATATACTTTTATTAACTTTAATAAAGGAAACGCTCACCTCAAAGCCTAAGCCCTTAAGTCTTTTTACAGCATTCTTAAGACTTACTTTTGAGAAAAACGGTAAATCTTTAACATCTTTCTTTGTGCTAGCTATTGCATACACCACCTGATATTCGGAAGAGTTAGGCCTAATATTAATATCAGCAAGTTTAATGTTTGACGGAAGTTTTTTATTTAGTTTACTTCTAAAATTTTTATCGCTAACAAATATCTCAGCCGATACAAGTCCCTGATAAAACAAATGACTTAAAGAAGAGGAGCCTTTGTAGCATTTAACATGTATAAAATCTTTCCCATTTCTTACTAAATCACAGAATTCTATTTTGCTATAAGAGCCCCCAAAGTTAATATTTTTTTTATCCAACAAAGCAAAAATGTCAGGATTATTTAAATGTACACAATTGTTGTAAGACCCTTCATCCTTATGATTAAATTCTGGCAATTCATGTTGGTAGGTAGGGATTGTTGAAATATAACTATTTATATCTTTTAATAGATCATTATTAACACGATACCATATGCCATTTCTTAATATAAATTGCTCTTTATTTTTGGTTATTTCGGCATGTAAACACCTATAAGCAGACCATGTTTTTTTTACTTTATAATCATTATCATTTATATGAACATGTTGCTTCTTTATATTCTCACTATCAAACTGTAATGCTTTACCTTCAATATATGCCTTTAAGTCATTTAAAATTAAAGTAACGTGCCTCTCTGTTCTAGGACGTAAATCGAATGAATAACCTAAGTGATCTTCCCAATCTACTATTTCAGGTTCTCCTAAATGAACAAAATCATCTCGCTGTTCTAATTTTAAATGTTTATCTAATTCTTTTTCTAAATGTAGTATTTCTTTTTCATCTTTGACCTTGCTAACGTTATCTACCCATTTGAATTCGTCAGGCAAAGGCTTATTATACTGATTAAGAGCAGCTTTAAGAATAAGATTAAGTGTATCCAAAGAAACATAAGGATTTACTATTAATGCATCTCTACCTGTAATTTGCGTTCCAAAAACCCCTAAAGAAGATGTGCCCGTAAGAGCATAGACAAGATCCGTTTCAGCATCCATATTTAAATCAAAAATATCTGAGTCTATCGCACTTTGATTTCTAGAATTCAGTGGATTATGATCATAACTAGCTTTGTCCAAACTTCTTAATTTCTTCGGATCTACAGAATTTAATGTGACCTTTAAGCCGAAATCTCTTTCTATTGCCCTTGAGTTTATTATATGAAGACTTGATCCGAATGTTATTAAAAATTCCCTATCACATGCCTTAACCAAAAGGATTGCCCCTGTAGAATTAGTTCTTTCTAAAACACCCTCTAAAGAATTTAAATTAGTAGTAGTTAAAAAATTAGACCATTTTGGATAATCAGCCTGCGTAAACTTTTTTGCGTATAGTTTAATATCGCATCCATCTGCTTTTATATTTATAGCATCTTTTGTTTTAGATGTATCAATGAGTGGATCTTCTTCTATAAAATCATCAGGATTTTTTTTGTCGTCAGAAACATCTTTTTTGACTAAATATATAGTCAATTTTTCCCTTTTTAATTCATCCTTATAAGGATTTTCCACCATTCGAATTTATTTTTATCTCTTATGACACTCTTTACAACAATAGGCACACCCATCTGATGTAGAATAAGTTTTTTTAGCTTCAGCAACAGCTCCCTTACATGAAGGAAAATTACCCAAGAAAGTCGTGTTTTTAGCCATTTCTAGAAACGAACATCCCTCAACGTGTACTTCATGATCCCCACTATTTTGAGCATTATTATTAACGTAATACTTAGACATTTTTACCTCCTATTTATAAAAATTAGAGTTATTAGAAAAATACTACATGTATTTAATACAACTAATGATACTAATGAAATCAATCTATAGCAACTATAATTTGATATAAGCTAAAAAACTAAAAATATAAACACAATTAATTCTTCTATATCTACAATAAATAATAAAAAGCACTCCCTTTATAGTTCAAATACTATCAGTTATATTCTATGTGAAAAAAGTGAGTTATCTGCTGAAGGGACAGTCAATCCTAACGAATACGATCTAGAATGGATTGCATATAACGAGCGTACTTTATGGGAAGATTAATGTTTTAGATTTTAGCTAATAAACTTAGATGGATTTACATTCAAAGCTGTTGAAAGCTTTAATAACATCTCTATGGAAAAATTCTTTCTACCGTTCTCTATATATGAAAGAAAGCTACGGTCAATTTCAGCCATACCCGCCAAGTCTTCTTGGGTAAGTCCTTGCTTTAACCTCTCTTGTGCTATTTTTCTGCCTATGGATTTTAAAGTTATCATGAGAAAATTATGTGGTATATAGACCACAAATACCGTAGACTATATTCGACAAAAATCAATTATTAGAGGGAGTCGGATTTATGAGAAAAATAGCTTTATTACTATCATTAGTAATTTTAGGTGGTTGTGGGGTTGTTCAAAATGCCCGTTTAAACTCGGCAGCAAACGAGGCTCAGCTCGATATAGCTAATCAATGCTCTCCTCTGGCTAAAATATCAGTCAAAGAAATGTCTGTTATGATATCTAATAAAGCAGATTTTGATAAATGCTCCTTAGGTATGCCTGACCCTTTACCAAGAGATAAGATTGTAGAAATGGGAAAATGTGTTGATGATATATTTTATAAGAAAATAGCTCCTGTAACATATTCAAAAAGCAATCTAACTACCTTACTAAAGGAAAAAAAGAAGATTAGAGAAATGTATGCAAAAGGAGATATTGATTGGGAAACTTTTAGTAAAAGCATATCTGAAAGTATAACAAAATATTTAGACAAAGGCACAACAGGAAGCTACTTCAGCTCCGTTTCATGTGGAAATGATATTATTAGGGCAAAAGTAATGCCTGCATATTCGGACGCTTTAAAACCTTTGCTTATGCAATACATGACTGATGCCCTATCTTTCTCAAGACAAGCTGATAAAACTAAAATGGCATGGGAAGATTTTAATATAGGTATACAAAGGTTATGGTCTGAATTTGCAACAAAAGAGCAAAGTGCTATAGCTTCAAATCAAGCTCAACAAGCCCAAGCTTGGCAAAAGTTCGGTAATGCTGTTTTAAATACGCAAGCTCAACAAACTCAAAACCAGAATAGCTCCCCATGTGCTTTTAATCCTTCAAATAACTCTTATCAACAATGTTACCACTTTAACGCCATAGGACAGTGCTTACATTATGGTGCAGTATGTAATCCCTAAACAGCTGTAGAAAAGGATGTGGGAAAGATGAATCTGGAATATCAATTTACAAAAAAAAATGATAATGGATGGGATATAATTTCTTTTTGGGAAACTTGCAGTGGAGCATTCAAATTGAAGTGGGATAAGTATGAATATCCTGTTAATTCCACTATATCTACAGGCTTCTTGGGTATGAAGTGTAGAGTGTATGATGCAATAAATTTTATTATAGATGAAGATGCTATTTATATTTCTGTAGATACAAGTTATGGAGACTCTCATGAAGCAAGAGTTTGCTTTCCAAATACACCTGAGACTTTAAATGGTTTAGAGGTGTTCATTAAAGAAGCTAAAAAGTTACAAAAACCTATACCTCAGGAAGAAAAAATAGGGAAGATTAACTTTTGGAAAAGATCTGGCTATATAAAATAATAACCGTTCTAAGTACACAAACAAAATAAGGAATAGGTATGTTCACAAGTACATGTCATATAGTCTTTCTTATATTTATCGTCTCAATAACGCTTAGTTCATGTGGCGTTAAAAAACAAACGCTTTCTACCACTAAAAAAGATGTGACCAACACGATAGCTGAAGCCATTACAGATGGTAGAGCGAAAGTTGTTTGTAATGATATAGTAATAGGCAAGATTGATGATGATGAAATCGAGCAGCCAACAGATCGTGATAAAGTTAACAAAGGAATTAGGACTTTGCTTTATTACTGTGCCCAAAAAGATTTATTGCCTGAAAATAAAGTAACAGCACAAAAAATAGAAGATAAGAACGCAAAGTCCATAAATGAAAAAGGGAAGATATTAGAAGAATATAATTTTTGGTACTACGTAGAAGATAAAAAAACAGGTCAACAAACAGCAACTTTAAATGTTTCTAACTTTTCAGATACCCCAATATCATGGATAATTCTTGGTTTTAATCCTACTTCATGCAAAAAAGATGTAACAGAGTGGAAGTATTTTATACGTGTCAATCTTCCCAGACCATTCTCAGGGAGAAAACAGGCGTTGTTCACTTGGTATGTTCCTAAAGGGGTGACATTACAAGATGGCTGTATGAATATATTGTCAGCAGGGTAAACGCCTATAACTAAACAAATATTCAGTTAACTGTCCTATTAGTGGTAAGAGATAGTCCCAAAAGAATGTAATGTTCTTTAATTCATTTCTACTATTCTAAACACATATATAGTTTTAGATAGAAAATGTAGGATATTTTGAACTTAAGGAATCCTACAAACCTTATGGAAGACAAGTTCTATAATCTAATTAACTCAGTCAAATAAATATACTTCTTTTTCTTTTTTATTCTTAATAGATGTAAATCCTTTACTAATAATTTTGTTTTCTGCATTAATATAAGCTGACCTCATAGCAGCAACAAGTTCATCCTTATGTCGCTGTGCTACAATAAAAGAGTCATGTATAGGTAGAGTAGGAATACCTCTTATAACTATCATTTCTTCTAAAACCCTGTCAGTAACCACCGAGTCAAGATATTGGAGCTTAAGAGATAGGTCTGGATTAAAGAATAGATGTTCTATAGCTTTGTGATGATCAAAAAAGCACTTCATAAACGCTTCAAATGTATCAAAAGGTAAAGCATTGTTTTGCCCATCTTTTAAGAACATTTGTCTATTCACACTAAGCCAAGCACTTTTTGACTTAGCATTATTAATTGCCATTAAAACACAAAGTTTAATATCTTTTCTTAAATGGGGATGAGACACCATATAAGGATCTTGCCTTAATTCAGGAGACATTACTTTTCCTGCCATACCATAGAGCAAACCTATATGGTTTCCTACATAATCCAGCTCAACAGTCTCTTCTCCATTAATTAAAATATTACTTCTTTCCTCACCGCTCTTGGATTGCCACCATGCCCCATAAAACCTCCCTAGATGCGTTAGGTCGTTCTTAAATACCCTATGTAGAGTTTTACCCTCTGGATGTATAAGACCATACTCAGGGCGGATATAAGCTATATCTGTGACTTCATATATAGAGTTATATGCCCTTACCTTCTCGCCCATTGCAGCAAAGTCAGGAAGATTGTTATAGGTATTGATGATTTTACCTTCACAGTCCCTAACTTCCACAGGTCTATGTTTTTTGCGTGTTTGAAAAATAACATCAAAGAGCTTAAAAGGTATCAAAACCTCATCTACAAAATTTTGTGACGGAATTATTCTTGAAAGAATAGATTTCTTACCCTCAGGATCATTAAACCCCTTTATTTGTTCTATAAGTCCAAGACTTCCTAAAGCATCTATATATCTTACAAGAGATCTTCCTAAACCGTAGGGATTCTCTCTCTTATTGTGTCTTATCTTTGAGTAATAATCGTTACCCCTGTGATAGGAGACCTTATACTCATTACCACGTTTACAAGCTAAAACTATGTTTGCAATAACCACTTTAAGGTATACCGCTCCCTTTCTACCTATCTTAAACCTTGGTAACTCAAGAAGATGATTAACGGCATTATTGATGTTTTGATTATCACAAGCAAGGGACATATCAAAAGGTATGTTATTATCTAGAGGGTCTTTGTGTTCCATTTGCTAACCCTCCTTGCTATCATTCTTTACAGTTTTATACCAACGATTGAAATCTGTAGATAAACAATGCAAGGGAGAGTGCCTTCCTAAGACATTACAAATGATTCTGCTAACTTTAGCCTCTTCTAAAACTTCAAGGTTTTTTGAGGTTAGCAACACCTCTTCTAAAAACTTATCTGCTTCCCTAAGACCTCTTGTGGTTATCGAGAACACTTCCTCTCCATCTTCATTAATGCCATATTGTAGAAAACCTTTTTCAGACACTATCTTTCTAAATATTTGCAGTTCGCAATTTATTACATTATTTTCCGTTCTCATATTGCACCTCCATTTAGAGCATTTAACCATTGCCCTATGGATGCACTGCTATACCTAGGAGAGGCTCCTATCATAACAGGGTCTATCGTTAATATGTGGGGAGCACCTTTTTTTCTTAGGTGTCTTTGTTTCCTTACCCAACTTGGTGACATTGAGACCATGCGGGCAATTTCTTTGTCGTTAAGAAAAGTTTTGTCGAAATTTAACATTTCAGAATCCTCCTTAAAGTTACTGGAAAAAACACATCGTTTCTTCATATTTAGGAGGATGCACAATTTTTATGATGCTTTTGACTACGGAACTACAAGATTCTATATGTCACTTCTGTAGCTAATAATATTAGATTAGATATAAAATAATATTATTCTTTAAATTCAAGTAGTTCCCTAAGGTTTATAATATCTTCATCAGTTGGCTCTGGCATTTTTCTAATTTCGTCAATATCAGTTAAAGGATCATCATTTATTAATTTTTCAACCCACGGCAGTCGTTCTGGGTTGTGTTTTGCTTCTGATAATAGAACTTTATATCCTTTATGTTGTTTCTTTATATTATTGAGCACTTTTATTGCTTTTGCATTAAATCTAACTAGCGGTTCATCGGCAATTAATGATAAATTTTCTTCTCTTGCATAATATGAATAGGCAATTACTAAATAATTATACATTCTTGGATCTAGTCCTGCGCTGCGTTCAATGTTATCGACACAAGATGCAGCGTATACTAGACATTCAGAAAACACACCATCTTTATACGATGATGGTTCTATAGATAGATGGAGCTTTAATAAAAGCATAATGTCTTGATATAAGAACTTTATACTATCATTTCGTGTTCTATGTGCAGGTTTGATATATACGTCTCTGTCGTCTATAAGGTAAGATAATTCTTGGTTTAATAATACCAGTATTCTTTCTCTATCTTCATTCATTTTTTCTTTAAATAGTGAACGATTAGCAAATCTAATAAAGTCCTCCAATCTTTGAATCTTGTTATTAAACGAGGCAACCTCTTTTTTAGCAAACCGTTTTGCTTCTTTGCTATCCCAGCTATTATATTCATGTTTATATAACACGATACTTCCAATAAAATCTGACTCAAATGACTTCCATTTATCGGTATCATGATCAATATCTACAAAAATAGTCTTTAAGTGATTTGCTATTTCTTCTTGATCTATATGTTCCATTTATTAATCTTCCTCAATTTTTGTAGTTAAAAACAGCTTTTGTATAGAACTTGTTGCCAATATTGTATCAGCTTCAGAAACACCCACATAGTGCTTTTCAATCATTTTTAAACTGCTATGCCCCATAAGTGTAGCAAGTGTTTTAGGGGGTATTCCTGCACTTGCCCCATAGCTAGCAAAGGTTACTCGCAGGTCATGTATACGAATATCATCAATGCCCGTTTGGTCTCGTAGAGATTTCCAAGCTCTATTAAGGGTGATTAGAGAATAGGGAAAAACGTTCTTTGCTGTACTCCCAACCCTCTTAAGTTGACGTTCAAGAATAAAAGTCATTTCCTGCGTACATGGTACAGTTCTTATTTTCTGAGTCTTACCTGATCGGAATTCTACAAAATGATTTCCATTGGGTTTTTGTATTATGTTTTTCCATTCCAAAGACAGAATCTCTCCACGTCTCATTCCAGAGTTAAGTGCCCACATAATAAAATCAGGTAACCAATCTTTTATTTCTGTTGCTGTTTTTAGAAACGTGGCTATCTCTGATCTAGTCATAAACCTAGGTCTGCGTTCTGGTACTTTAAATGAACGTGAGCGATCGCATGGGTTATGCTCTATAAGACCATCACTAACCGCCATATTAAGTGTGGCTTTAAGAATAACCTTTTCTCTTAATACTGATGATGGCTTTTTTGTCGTTAATAATTTACTTTGCCACAAATCAATATCTTGAGGGGTGATGTCCTTTAGGTATTTTGCTCCAAAAGTTGGCCTAAGGTTTTTCTCTACCGAAAGTCTGGTATTTATAATCCCCATTGGAACCATATTGGATCTAGCTAAATAAGTTTCTATATATTCCGAGAATGTAGGTGTTTCTTTTTCTTCAAATGCTTCGTTACGGTCAGCTTTACCTTGGTAGAAACGGAAAAGATCATCAACCTGCTCCCAAGTGAAAGAAGAAATATTACCTACTTTCATTTCAATATATTTATTAGGCTTGATACTCTTGCCTTTATAAACCATTCCATGAGGTATGCGAATTTTAATATAAACCGTTATGCCACGTTTACCTGAAAGCAATCCTATGCCGTTCTTGTAAACAGGACGGGATAATGTCTTACCTTTGACGGACAATAGAAGTTCCTCGTACTCAGAATACTTTCTTTTACGTCCTCTTAGTTTTTCAATTTTTACCATAATACTCTCCATCTTTTGACGGAGGATTACGAATGTTTAGCTTTCGACAAGACCTAGCTTACATGCTCTGTATGGATTTTTCACACGAAATATACACGCAGAACTACAAAGAAACCTTATACAATCTAGTAACATCAGTAACAACTTGCTTTTTGTTTCAATAAGTTAGGTAGTAACAGATGAGACAGCAAAAACACTCGAATCATTAAAAACTATCCTTGCCAAGGTTGATGTCGCGAGTTCGAGCCTCGTCACCCGCTCCATTATTTCTTCTGAAATATTGGTAACTAAACAAATATCCGCCTCTTGGCGGATTTTTTGTTTTTGGGCTTCTTAACGCTCATTTACTTTAAACTATTATCTTCCTAAACTATAGTTAGACGAGGGCGGAGAAAAATGATTAAAATTTCAACTACTGACAAAAACAATATAGCAGGGCTTAGGTTTATTGATTTATTTGCCGGTATTGGGGGTTTTCACCTAGCTTTATCCTCTTTCGGTGCTAAATGCGTCTTTACTTCCGAGTGGGATAAATACGCACAGGAAGTTTACTCAAAAAATTTCAAAGCATCTATCCATGGTGACATCACCAAAATAAAAGAATCTGAGATACCATCGCATGATATTTTATGTGCGGGATTCCCCTGTCAGGCCTTCAGCATATCAGGGAAACAAAGGGGCTTTGAAGACACAAGAGGAACTCTGTTTTTTGATATAGCAAGAATTGCAAAAAAACATAAACCAAAAATTTTACTGCTAGAAAACGTGGCAAACTTTGCAAAGCATGATAACGGCAACACTCTAAATACAATATTAAAGACCTTAGATAAAATTGGTTATGATACCCACTATAAAGTTTTAAACGCAAGTGACTATGGTTTACCTCAAAGACGGCAAAGAATATATTTTGTATGTTTTTTAAAAGAGCTAAAAATTAAAAACTTTGATTTTCCCAAACAATTGCGTAAATCTATAAATTTACAAAATATAATTTTGCATGACAAATTAACCGCCGATTATATAATCAGCAGAAAAGATATTAAACTAAACAAAAATTCAAAACTTGAACCAGATATTTTTGGCGACATTTTAAATCAGCCTATAAGGATAGGTACAGTCAATAAGGGTGGACAAGGAGAAAGAATTTATCATGAGCTAGGGCACGCCATAACCCTTTCAGCCTATGGCGGCGGGGTTGGTGCTAAAACCGGCTTATATTTAATCAACGAAAAAATCAGGAAGCTCGCACCAAGGGAATGTGCAAGACTCCAAGGATTCCCCGATAACTTTATAATTCATGACAATAAAAACCAAGCCTACAAACAATTTGGCAATAGCGTAGCGGTGAACGTTTTGCAATATATATTAAAAGAAATTAATAAGAGTATGCAAAATGGATAAAGCTAAACTCGGGTCTAAAACAGCTAAAGACGGATTTGCTAACGAAAAAAATATCATTAAAAAATTTAATGAATACAAGACCGACCCCGATGCAAAAAAATGGCTGGAAGCTATGGGGTATGATGTTAATACAATATCAAAACTTGAAGCTATCCAAGTCCCTACCACTATCAATAAAACCGAGCTTGATAAATACAACATAAATGAAGATGACTATAAAAATTTTATAAAATATAAAAAAGCTGACGCCCAAATAAAAATATCAATGGAAATAAATGGTGTTTTAAAGATTGAAAACATATCTATAAAAAAAGCCAATGACAATTCCAACTACAACCAAATTGACAAAAGAAAAGTAGATACCTATCAAAAAATGTGGGGTTTTGATGATGAGATAAAGTTGTTTCTTAAATTATTTACAGGTGAAGAAAAACCACTTAATCATAAAACAACAATAGATGTCTCAAAATTAAAAAAGAAAGACAAAAGAATATTTTTAAATGAACTGTCCGCAGAAAAACAATCCGAAATAATTGATTTCTTTGAAAAAAATAAATTTTTAATTATCAGCGACATTTTAAAGGGCAGAGGGGGATTATCAGCAGGCTGGATAATGGTAACAAAACATTCCTCTAACACAAATGAAGTGAAATGGATAATTGCCGACATTAATATAGCCATGAATTATTGGGGAAACGGTAAAGTTGCCCTTACCCCAAGGGGAAGCTTGTCTATAGGTAGAATAGTAATGCAAAGAAAGGGCGGTACACCTGACCCTGAAAGCCTGCAATTTAAATTTCACCCTTGTGATATATTCGATATAGAAGAAAATTAAAACTCACTTACAATCGACAACAAAATAAACTTTAGTTTCTAAAGTATGTGATTCTCGACACTTCACTTTCAAAGAGTTTATCTAATTAAAAATCCATTTGATATGCATAAACGCTTGCTTAAATCATTATTTTATTTTTTCAAATACATACAAATATATGTATTACGTTACTTTTGTAACCAAGCTTTATATGTTTTGACTTTGATCACAAAGTTTTATTTTGATTAGGACTGTAATTCTAATTACCATTATAGCTGTTCGTATATTTATTATTTTTAATCTTTTTTTTAAGTTAGGAGTTATTTCAAAATGAATCTGGCTGATATTAAAATTTCCACAAAAATCTTGTCTGTTATTATCCTCCTTAGTGTTGTCGCTACGGGGATAACTATAACGGGTGAGTATGGGATAGAAAAAATTTCTGCGGCAGCAGAAGAAATTAATGATAGCAGTAAAGCAATACGACTTGGTGCACAAACATATATCTCTGTTCTAATGATGAGCCGTGGGGAATATCGTGCAGCGGCAGCCCCTCAAGAGATTGGCGAGATAATGCCTATTATAGCTACCTATAAACAACAATTCGAAGAACGCCTCACCAATTTAAAAGAAAGTGTCGGCGAAGTACATAAAACTGATATAGATCTTATTACTCAAAATTATTACGATTACGTTCAACTGTCTGATCAAACCTTTGCTCTTGCGGAAAAGTATAAAAACCTTGAGCAAAACGCTAATCAACGTGAAGTTTATGATGCCGTTATTGCTGCACGAGCAAAAGCAACCAAGGTTACTGATCTTTTAACAGTACTAAACGGTAAGCTTAGTGCCAACAATGACAAACTTGAAACAGATACAAAAAACCTTTCCAAAACCATTAAGATGGTAATGTTTAGTGTGGCGATAGGAGGTATCTTTATAGGCCTTATTATAGGCATGTATATTTCAAGAAAAGGCATCACCGACCCTATCCACTCAATTGTTGATTGCCTTGCCCGTTTAGCTGATGGTCAGTTGCAAATCGATATTTTTGGAACTGCTCGCAAAGATGAAATTGGTGATATTGCTAAGACTACACTAGTTTTCAAAGAAAATATGATTAAGGCAAAAGAAATGGAAGCAGCGGAAGCGAGAGATCGTATAACTAAGGAAGAACGTCAGAAAAAAGTTAACACTGCAACTGAACGTTTCCAATCAGCAATGCAAGAAATTGTTAAAAGTGTTGCCAGTGCTTCAACTGAACTACAATCTTCCGCACAATCTTTAGCTGCAACAGCAGAGGAAACATCTAAACAATCAAGCTCCGTTGCGGCGGCTTCAGAGCAGACCACAACCAACGTACAAACGGTTGCAAGTGCTACTGAAGAAATGACCGCTTCTATAGGAGAGATAGCGGAAAAAATTACTCGCTCATCTGACATTGCACGTAAAGCAGTAAATAATGCCCGTGATGCCGGACAAAGCTTTGGTAAAATGGTTGACGCCGCCAAAAAAATCGGCGAAGTAACTGAGATGATCTCAAGCATTTCTTCACAAACCAATCTATTAGCTCTTAATGCTACCATTGAAGCCGCAAGAGCTGGTGAGTCAGGTAAAGGTTTTGCTGTTGTTGCTGCCGAGGTTAAAAACCTTGCTAACAGCTCGGCAAAAGCTACTGAAGAAATAGCTGGGCAAATAGTATCAGTACAGCAAATCAGTCAAGAATCAGCTAAAGCAATTGATGATATATGCACCGTAATAAAAGAAATGGATGAAATATCTACCGCTATAGCTGCAGCTATTCAACAACAAACTGCTGCAACTCAAGAAATCTCCCGCAATGCTATAGAGGCTAGTAAAGGTACGGCAGAAGTTTCAAGCAACATAAGTTCAGTTAATGATGCTGCTGCCAGCACTGGTTCTTCTTCACATGAAGTTCTTTCAGCAGCCCGTGAACTTGCAGAGCAGGCTAACAAACTTAAATCAGAATTTGATACTTTTGTTTTCAGCCTTCAAGCTGCTTAAAACGTCTAATCTAAAGTTAAAAGGGTCGGTTATATACCGACCCTTTTTTAATGTGTAGCTTAAATGCCGCCATTAAACAAAGCGTACGCAAACTTCATCAATACGGTTAGCAAGGCGGCCTGTTTCTGCATGAATAGAAAAACACCGGAAGTTATTTCCGGGGTTTTCGTTTTAATAGAATATATTAATTAAAAAGATTTTTTTAAAGCTATAATAAATCTTCTTTCAACTTCAGGGCCTGAAGAAACCACTTGGCTATCATCAGTAGCGTTCATAGCTGTCAATGAAACGTTAGTTGTTTCATCAAAGTTATAACCACCTCTAACAGTAAGGTTAAGATGGGCAGGAACATCTCTAAGCACAAAGCCAGTTAGAGTGTTTGTGCCAGTTGCCCTTAGCATCTTATATTTTTGCTGCCATGTAGCAAAAGCATCGGCTTCATACTTATCCTTGGTATAGCTTGCTCCAACTTTTACGCTGTTCTTAGGGGTAGTGTTCTCAAATTCAACAGGGTAATTAAGAGCTGTTGCATTAACAGTCAACTTATCTTCAATGTTTTGAACTTCATAAGCTACTGTCATTTTTAACTCTTCAGTTACCTGACTAGTGACTTCCAACTCACCACCAACCGATTCAGAGCTTCCTACGTTTCTAAATTGCAAGCCCGTTCCACCAAAACCTGGGTGGTCAAGTATAGAAGGTGAAGTTTTAATATCTTTAGAGTTTTGATGGAAGACTGCAAGTTTAACATTACCAGCAAGTTCTTTTACTTTGCGTTGATAAGAACCTTCTTGGTTAACCACTTCAGTTGGTTTCAAATAAGGGTTACCGTAAGCATATACACCGCCGCCAAGATTTCTCAAATAACCCAACTCGAATAAACTTGGAAGTTGGTAACCTCTAGATGCCCCTAACCTGAAAGTGTCCATATCAGTTAATTTTAAAACACCTGTTGAGTTATAGCTTATTTTATCAATTGTTCTGTTATAGTCAGCGTTAGTGTAAGGACCAAAAATAGTCCCTGTACGCTCTAGAGTAAAGTGGTCATAACGAACAGCGTTCACTAAAGAGAACATTTCTGTCATTTTCCAATCCCACATAGTTCCGAATGATCCAACCTGATATTTTATAACACCCCCTTGATTTAAAGGAGCAGAGTTCATTTCGTTTTCACGATATTCTCCAGCAAAACGCAGTGCGTGGTTTCCTGTAGGTTTAATTAGATGCTGAAGTTTTGCCACCAAAACATTATTTTCAACCTTCATTATCCCCAGACGCTCTTCATTAACCGCAGCAGCCATAGTGTTACGATAAACAGTTGCTTCAGTCAGGCCAGCCTTACTTTCAAGACCATAAGTAACTTTAGCAGAATAAGTATTATAATCTGATTTTACCATAGCACCTGTCGGATAAAACTCATTCTGTCTGTTTTCAACATAAGAGAATTCCGCACCAACTTGTCCGCCTTCATGAACTTTAAACAACATGTCAGCATTAACCTTGCCGCCTTTAGGATCTTGTCTATAATTTGCCTCTAAGGAAGTTAAACGGGTATTGTCAAACTCATCAGAACCATAAGCCCCGCCAGAAAATCTCATACCAATTTTATCATTAGGTTTTACAGTTGTTACACCGTTAATTTCTTTATGACTTTGAGTTCCTATACTAGCAGTGGCTGCATTAACGTTATCGTAAAGTGGATTGTAAGTGATAATATTAACCACACCAGCAACTGCATTAAAACCAAACAATGCCGCATTAGGGCCTTTAACAACCTCTATCTGACGTATCTCATTAATTTGAACAGGAATATTAGACCACACTGTCATTCCATAGTGATCAAGATAAACCTGGCGTCCATTTACCATCACTAAAAGTCTTGGGCTATAACCTTGGTTGTATCCTCTAACTGAAACATCTTGAGATCCAGTTCCCCAATCAATAACATTTACACCAGCAACGTGGTTTAATATTCTAGGGATACTTGTTTCACCACTTCTTTTAATTTGGTCAGCAGTAACTATGGTCATGTTCACAGGAACTTCTGAAGATCTTTGTGGGCTACCTGTAGCACTTGTTGTTACAGGTTCACCAAACATATCTTCAAATGAGCCATAATCAAAAGCCTGCGCTTGCACATGGCTCGTAAACAGAGTAGAAAATAACGCTATTAAACTTACAGTTGTAACCGCTTTGGTCTTTTTATTCATGGTTTAAATCCTTTACCATTTTTAAGTTTTTTTTAATTTAGATAATAAAATTTAGTTAAATAGAAATTAGAAACTAAGACTTTCTAATTTTTTCAATAAAGTTAGTGACTTCATTTTTCAACTTATTAACCTGTTCATTTAAATCTCTTGATGCTAATAGCACTTGGTTAGCTGCATCGCCAGCTTGGCTTGCCGCTTGAGTAACTCCAGCAATGTTGTTTGAAACATCAAAGGTGCCTTGAGAGGCTCTTTCAACGTTTCTAGAAATTTCAGAAGTTGCCGCCCCTTGTTCTTCAACAGCAGAAGCAATAACCGTAGAAATCTCGTCAATCTTTTTAATAACCCCGCCAATTCTACCAATAGCAGAAACAGCACTGTTAGTTTTAGATTGAACATCAGAAATCTGGCTAGAAATATCTTCAGTAGCTTTAGCCGTTTGATTAGCCAAGTTTTTAACTTCACTCGCAACAACAGCAAAACCCTTACCTGCATCACCAGCTCTAGCCGCTTCAATTGTAGCGTTAAGTGCAAGCAAGTTGGTTTGATTTGCAATATCTGTAATAAGGCTTACAACTTCACTAATACGGCGCGCAGAATCCGCCAGATCATTAATGTCTTTGTTAGCGTCATTAACTTCAACTACCGCTTGTCTAGTTATATGATGCTCTTCAGTCACCTGCTTTGAAATCTCATTAATAGAGCTTGAGAGTTCATCGGTTGTATTAGAAACTGTTTTAACATTAGAAGCCGCCTGCTCTGACGCTGCAGTCACAACACTAGCCTGATGAGCAGTCTGGTTTGAAATAGCTGTCATCTTCTCAGCCGTTGTAGTCATTTTAGTAGTCGAAGTGATGAGTGAGTTCACAATACTTATAATTGAAGCCTCGAAATCATCGGCAAACTTTTTCATCAACGCTTTCTTTTTCTCAGCATCTCTAACTTCAGCTTGTTTTTGATCTTCTTCTAGCTGTTTATTTCTAATGGAATTTTCTTTGAAAACACTTAAAGACGAAACGATTGAGTTCAATTCATCTGAACGGGCAAGTTTTTTGATATCAACATCATGATTACCCTTTGCCAATTTTTCAGTTGTTTCACCTATTAAGCGTATAGATCTAACAGTGGAAACTGCAATGGAAACACCTAATATTAACACAGCTAAAGCGGCTACAATCGTCATTATAACGGCAAGATCTTTGGTTTCTCCGACAGTTTCACCAATTTGAGATTCTATTACTTTTACATTTTCAGTTGATTGTTTTTTCAAATCATCAAACAACGTCATTAGGCTTGTAGTCATGTTTTCAAAAGGAGCCAAGAAAGAAACGGCACTTTTGAAATCCATCTCCAAGAAACTACCAACAAATTCGACTGCACCTTTGTAATCTTTTATATTTGTTATAGCTCCGTCTATTTTAGCTTTCTGACTGTCTGCAGCATATTCGGCTTTGTAAACTTCCAACGCTGAAGAGACACCGTCTATATCTTTTTTTAACCCTTCAACACTTTTTGTTATATCAACTTTATTGCCGGCAGCGTGTTTAGTCATTAACTGAAAAAGTTTTCCGTTAATTTGTTCAAGGTTACCCTGAATTTGATAAAGCTTGAAATTACCAGCCAGTTCTTTATTAACAAGGTTTTGGTTTAAATTAATAACCTTATCAATAGATTTACTGCTGGTAAGACCAAGAACCATCATTAGAGCTATAGCTACAAAAGGAACAGCACAAATTTTAACGAAAAAAGATACATTAGATATGCTAATTCTTGACATTGTAATCCTACTCCTTGTTAAACCTTAATTAAAACTCTTTCTTGAGTGTTAACACAAATCTTCTTTCAACTTCAGGACCTGAAGAAACAATCTGATCTGATGTTGTCACATTCATTCCCGTTAATGAAACGTTAGTTGTTTCATCAAAGTTATAGCCACCGCGTAGAGTTAAATTCAGATGGGCAGGAACATCCCAAAGAGCAACGTTTGCAAGAACATTTGTACCTGTAGCTCTCAACATTTTATAACTTTGCTGCCATATTGCAAAAGCATCCGCCTCGTATTTATCTTTAGTATAACTAACATTAAGCTTCATGCTGTTTTTAGGCGTGGTGTTTTCAAAATCAACAGGGTAGTTGATAGCAGTTGTATTCACTGTCAACTTGTCTTTAATTCTTTGATATTCATAAGCTGCTGTCACTTTTAATTCTGGAGTAACTTGGCTACTTACTTCTAATTCACCGCCCCATGATTTAGATCTTCCTACATTCTTAAATTCAAGACCTGTTCCGCCAAAACCAGGGTGGTCTATTAAAGATGGAGAAGCCTTTATATCATTAGTTTTTTGCTTAAACACTGAAAGCTTAACATCACCGTTTATTTCATTTATCTTACGCTGATAAGAAGTTTCATGGTTAACCACTTCAGTCGGTTTCAGAGTAGGATTACCGTAAGCGAATACACCACCACCAAGATTTCTCAAATAACCTAATTCAATCAAACTAGGAAGTTGGAAGCCTCTTGCTGTGCCTAATCTGAAAATATCGATATCAGTCATTTTATAAACCGCACTTGAGTTATAACTAACTTTATCAATAACTCTTTTGAAGTCATCATTAGTATAAGCTCCACCAATTGTTCCTGTGCGACCTAAGTTAAGATGATCAAAACGTCCGGCATTAACTAGAGAGAAAGAATCTGTCATAGCCCAGTCCCACATTGTTCCAAATGAAGCAACATCATAACTAATCTCGCCTGTGTTCTGAGGGATACTGTTCATTTCATTCTTGCGATATTCTCCGGCAAAACGTAAAGCATGTTTTGCTGAAGGTTTTACTAAATGTTGAAGTTTTGCAACTGTAACATTGTTCTCACCTTTACCACTACCCATACGATCTTCCATATAAGCAAAGACAGCCGTGTTGCGATAAAGAGTAGCTTCAGTTAAACCCGCCTTACTTTCCAAGCCATAATTTACTTTAACAGAGTGGGTTTGATAGTCGGCCTCAAGCATATTCGCTGTTGGATAAAACTCGTTCATTCTATTCTCTACGTACGAAACCTCAGCTCCTAATTGTCCGCCGTCGTGAATCTTTGCCAACATATCAGCATTGACCTTACCGCCCTTAGGATCTTGTCTATAGTTTGCTTCCGTATGAGTTAAGCGGGTATCATCGAACTCGTCAGAACCAAAACCGCTACCAGAAAATCTCATACCAATTTTATCATTAGGTTTTACAGTTGTTACGCCGTTAATTTCTTTATAACTTTGAGTTCCCACGCTAGCTGTAACTTCATTTACGTTATCGTAAAGAGGATTGTAAGTGATGATATTAACAACACCTGCCACCGCGTTAAACCCGAACAAAGCCGCATTAGGACCTTTAACAACCTCTATCTGACGTATCTCATTAAGTTGAACAGGAATATTAGACCACTCTGTCATTCCGTAATGATCAAGATAAACCTGACGTCCATTAACCATCACTAAAAGCCTAGGACTAAAACCTTGGTTGTAACCTCTAACAGAAACATCTTGAGATCCAACTCCCCACTCAATCACATTAACTCCCGCAATATGATTCAAGATTCTAGGGATGCTAACTTCACCGCTTCTTTTTATCTGATCAGCCGTTATGATTGTCATGTTCACAGGAACTTCAGATGATCTTTGCGGGCTACCTGTAGCACTTGTTGTTACAGGTTCACCAAACATCGCCTCAAATGAGCCATAATCAAAAGCCTGCGCTTGAGCAGTACTAGCAAATAAAGAACAAGCCAAAGCTGCCAAACTTACTGTAGAAAATATTTTTATCTTCTTATTCATGATAAACATCCTTATAATTCATTAACTGTTTTAAAAATTAAATTTCACTGATCATCATTCTAAATGCTTGGGCAAAAGAAACTCCCGCACCTGATGCAGCATTGCGGTTAACCACAATTTCAACTTTAGGATCACTAGCAACCCCCATTACGCATTTAGCACTTTTAACACATGACATATCAGTTGAAACTGTAAGCTTATTACCAGCAGCAGAGAAAACACTTCCGTGAACTGCGGCTGAATCACTGGCTACAATAACTATATTAACTCCAGCCAAACCACCTAGACTTCCTGAAGACATCACCACAGGCTTCAAAGTAACGCCACTTGCTGAAAGCCCACCGCCCATAATCGCAGCTATTCCATCAGCATCTGCCTTAGAAGAGGCGGATCCTGCGTCATATACTACCGCAGCTTTTAATTCGCCCTTAGCCAAACCTTCTGTGAAAGCAGCAGCGCGAGCTATCACCTGCAAATCTTTTTCTGTTGTCGCGGCATTTGCATTAAAAGAAAAGAAAACAACAGATAAGAAAAATACTTTTGCTGCAATGCTAATTGTTTTTTTCTTTAGAAAGGAACGGTTTATCATTTTTTTTATATCTCCTTGAAGCTTTAATTAACTTATTTGATAATGGGATAAGGAAAAATTTATTACAAGTTGTTTTTAAACAATAAAAAATAAATCGGCTATTACAAACAAACGTTCAAATTAAAAATCATTTATTACAACCAGTTGAATAAATGATTTTATTAATTACATCTTTGTATGTCATTTCTGTAATTTTATTTTTGAATACGTGTGAAATCACCTTGATACACAGGGTTAACCGGTGATTGCTATAATAATCACTTCGTTGATATTTGTTTATGTTTTCAGAGTTATAAAAATGTCTTATAACTAGAGTTGATAAAATGCGATTCTCTATTGAGAACTAATTGTTTTCGAGATTCTTCTGTTATGATGAAAAAAACTTAAAGGAGCGACAATCAAAATGGATATTAAAAAATTAGAGACCAGTGATGCTCAAAATTTTATAAACTTCATGAAACAGGTTGTGGAAGAAACTGATTTCCTACCACCTACTTCAGATGAAATTCACACTGACTTACCTGAGCAAGAAAAATTTATAAAAAGCCTAAATGATTTTAAAAATATATTTGTTGCTTATGATCAAGGACAGATTGTTGGCTTTATTCGTCTTTCTCGTCCCAAGATGAAAAAGATGCAACACATTGCCCACATTACAATTGGGATACTTCAAAAAAATAGAGGACTGGGAATCGGCAGCCAGTTAATGAAGAAAGCTTATGAGTGGATAAATGCTCTTGAAATAACAAGAGTTGAACTAACAGTTATGCTAGAAGATAACAAAGCGATTACCTTTTATAAGAAACGCGGGTTTGTTGAAGAAGGAAGACGCCATCAATCAGTTAATAACAACGGCGTATATTCCGATGAACTTTATTTGGCACATCTTTTATAATTTGTTTTTTAAATACCATGCGGCAAAATCATCTATCGCCGTTCCCCAAAATTTAGATTCATAATAAGGATCTTCTTCTCTTAATTGACTCAATGTTTTTGTTTCTCCGTCAGGAATAAAAAATAAATCATGCCATCTGCCCTTTGTGCCTCTGCACTCTGTGGCAATTGTTCCGGTTGAGCCTCCGTCAAAAACAACTGAGTCACCTTCCGGCTCGCAATAAGCAAAACAATGTTGCAACCGTGCTGTGCGGTTTTTTTCATCCTTAATCAGAGATAAGAACTTTTCAGCACCTATCTGCTTATCAAAATATGCATTGTAAGGTCCGGGTAATCCGCCCAAAGCATCTATATAAACTGAAGTGTCGGATTTTAAACATCCCACGCCCAATTTATCCGCGGCATATTTTGCACTAAACTTCACAACATCAACCGAGGTCTGTGCTTGAATCTCCAATATCTCGAATTCAGGGTTTACTATCTCTATATTAAAGCTGTATTTGTTACGGAAAAAGAGGTTAGCCTCCGCCACCTTATGAGGATTAGTTGTAAGATATATCAGTTTATTTTCTGCCATTATTACCCCTCTAACTTATCAAAACAGTTGATTTAGTTATGCTATTTTCCTTTAAACTTGTGAATGCCCATAATTATCGCTTACATACATAATATATATGTATGAGTATCTGCATATTTATTTCTTCAAGTTACCATCATATAATGCTAATTTCTAACTAGTGATAGGGCTTTAACTTTCGAGATGTGTATTATGGATAATAAAAATGTACTTAGCTTTCAGGACATGATCTTGAAGCTACATAACTTTTGGTCGAAACAAGGATGTTTGATACTTCAACCATACGATATGGAAGTAGGTGCAGGAACTTCGCACCCAGCAACACTTTTACGTGCACTTGGGTCTGAGCCTTGGAACGCCGCTTATGTTCAACCTTCAAGAAGACCAACTGACGGACGCTATGGTGAAAACCCTAACCGCCTTCAGCACTATTACCAGTATCAAGTTTTAATGAAACCTGCTCCTGAAAATATTCAAGATCTTTATATTGAGAGCCTGAAAGAAATAGGAATAGACAAAAACTATCACGATATTCGTTTTGTAGAAGATGACTGGGAAAACCCAACTCTAGGTGCTTGGGGTTTAGGCTGGGAAGTCTGGTGTGATGGTATGGAAGTTACACAATTTACTTACTTCCAACAGGTTGGTGGCATTGAATGTAACCCAATTGCTGGTGAAGTAACTTACGGTCTTGAGCGTTTAGCAATGTATATTCAGGGCGTAGATAATGTTTATGATCTAGCTTTTAATAATCACGGAGTAAAATACGGGGACGTGTTCTTCAGAGCAGAACAAGAATTCTCAGCTTACGACTTCGAATTTGCAAACACAGATGTACTGCTGCAACATTTCAAAGATGCTGAAGCTGAATGTTTGGCATTGCTTAGTGCAGTTTCAAGTTACAAAACAATTAAAGATAGAAAAGGCCTAGCACTTCCTGCTTACGACCAGTGTCTTAAAGCCAGTCACCTATTTAACTTGATGCAGGCAAGAGGCATTATCAGCGTTGCTGAACGTCAAGCCTATATAGGACGCGTTCGCACCTTATCAAAAGGCTGCTGCGAATGCTGGTTGGGTATTTATAATAAGGAGGTTGCTTAAACCATGGCTGAATTTTTACTAGAAATTTTTTCGGAAGAAATTCCAGCACGTATGCAGGTAAAAGCCGCAAGCGATATTAAAGATCTTATCCTTAAAGGTTTAAAAGAAAATTCAATTGAAGCTGCAAGTGCTGAGGAACATTCAACTCCTCGCCGCATTGCAATTGCGATTGACGGTTTACCTAAAAAACAACCAGATATTGCAGTGGAAAAACGCGGTCCTCGTACTGATGCTCCACAAGTGGCGTTAGATGGTTTTTTAAAAGCTAATGGAATTAAAATTGAACATTGCACCAAAGAAGATACCGATAAAGGTTCTTTCTGGTTCTACCGTGAAAATGTTAAAGGCGTTGCGACTGAAAATATTTTACTTACAGTTGTTGAAGATGTTTTGAGAAATTTTGTATGGCCAAAATCCATGCGTTGGAAATCAGGTACTAAACAATGGGTACGCCCAATGCATGGTATGATCGCTCTTTTTGACCGCAAAGTTGTGCCAATTAAATTTGAAGTTGGTGGAAAAGAGCCTGATGTTGTTGCGGGTAAACAAACCTTCGGCCACAGGTTCCTTGCACCTAAAGCTATAACTGTTTCAAACTTTGAAGATTATAAAAAGAAATTGAAAAAAGCTTACGTAATGATTGAACGTGCCGAACGCAAAGAAGTTATCGTTCAACAAGCTGGTCTTCTATCAGTTCATGAAGGTTTAACAATAAACCCTGACGAAGCATTGTTGGAAGAAATTATTGGTCTGGTTGAATGGCCTGTTCCGCTAGTTGGTACTTTTGAAAAAGAATTTCTTGAAGTGCCAAGTGAAGTGCTTATTTCTACTATGCGTTCAAACCAGAAATATATGGGTCTGCTAGATAAAGAAGGCAAGCTCGCTAATAAATTTATTGTTGTTGCAAATACTGAAACTGCCGATAACGGCAAAATGGTTATTGCCGGTAATGAAAAGGTTGTTCGTGCAAGATTGTCTGACGCCAAATTCTTCTGGGATCAAGACAGGAAACACACGCTTGAAAGCCGCAATGAAGCTTTAAAACAAATAGTGTTCCACAAAAAATTAGGCACATTGAATGATAAAATTGTAAGGCTACAAAAGCTAAGCAAAGCAATAGCTGAACTATTGAACTGCGATGTTACCCTTGCTCAACGTGCATCACTACTATGCAAAGCTGATTTATCGAGCGGTGTTGTCCTTGAATTTCCTGAAGTGCAAGGAATTATGGGTTGCTACTACGCAATTCACGATAAAGAAAATATTGAAGTTGCAAACGCAATCTCCGACCATTACAAACCAATAGGTGCGAGTGATGATTGCCCTACTGCTCCTATCAGCATCTGTGCTGCAATGGCGGATAAAATCGACACTCTTGTTGGTTTCTTCGCGGTGAATGATAAACCTACAGGCTCGAAAGATCCTTTCGCTCTTCGCCGTGCGGCATTGGGCGTTATCCGGATTATCTTGGAAAACAAACTTAATATTTCTTTAGACAGTCTGTTTAAAACTTCTTATGAATTGTATAAAGAACAAATCAGCGGTCTTGCCCCTGTTGCGACAGTGGTTGATGACCTTTCAAAATTCTTTATTGAAAGACTTAAAGTTTCCTTGAAAGATAAAGGCATGAATTTTGATTTGATAGATGCTGTGTTAGCATCATCATCGGGCAATCATAACTTCAATGAAATTTACAACCTTACTTTCAACTTGAAAGAGTTTTTAGGAACTGAAAACGGCGGTAACCTTATAACAGCTTATAAGCGTGCGGTTAATATTCTGCGTATTGAAGAAGCAAAGGACAAAAAGCCATTTTTAGCTTATGACCTTAACATCGGACTATTGAAAGAGCCTGCGGAAATTGCTTTGGAAGAGGCGTTAACAAAGGCCGCTACTAAAATGCGTAAGGATTTTGATGAGAAAAACTTCATCGCCTGCATGACAGATATGGCAGAGATCCGTAAAGATGTTGATAATTTCTTTGATAAGATAATGGTGAATGACGTTAATTTCAGAGCAAACCGTTTGTGCCTGCTTTCAAAATTAAGAGACACCATGAATATTATTGCGGAGTTTTCTAAAATAGAGTCTTAAGAAAGGCTTTTAACTTAAAAAATGACATTAATTCAAATCATCGCCGGTCTTTCTATCACTCTATTCTGGACCCTCTGTGCAACACTTAACAAAAAAGCTGTGCTGAATGGCAATAATCCTTATGATATTGCAATATCTAATGCTGTATGGATGTTTGCTAGTGTAATAACAATTACTTTTTTCTTTTGGGAAAAAGAATTTGTTCCTTTTTTAAACCAAGGATATGGAGCTATTTTCCCTGCTGCTGTCAGTTTATCAAAAGGTATTTCTATTTATATTTTGACGATAGCTTTTTCTGAGATTTCCAGACACTCTATGTCTTCAGGGGTTTTCGCTTTAACTAGCGGGCTACCTATAGGCAGTTTAATAATAATGTATTTTTTAAAAGAAAATCTTAGCTTATGGGATATTGTATCAGTAGTTTTAATAGGAGGTATAAGCTTTCTGTTTTTCCTAAAAGGCCACGCACGGTTTTTAACGAAAAAAGATAAGTTTATATACCTTCTCTTAATAGGAAGCGTAACATTTAACATGATTGCAGATAGAATTACTGGGGTCGACCAAAGCTGGGCGGTACATTTAGTCTTATCAAATATCTCATGGTTAATTATTAGCTTAATCCAACGCCAAAGAGCTGAAAAAACAAAAAAAATTAAACGCAGATCTATTCTCCAAAAAAACATGATGCTGATGAGTGCGTTTTATCTACTTACTGAAATAACCTTTATTTATGCAGCACAAAATATATTCCATGCTGTCATACCTGCCTTTATTTTTCTACGTATAGCAACACCTATTATAATGCTTATAGGAGCAGTTAAATTTGATGAGGGTAAATGGTACAGACAGCTTGCTTTCGGAATCTGTGTGATTGTTCCCGCGATCATGTCCATTGTTTTGTAATTTAAAAATTAATCAGGAGAGTTGTTATGCCTTTAGCAAACGCCCTTGCAGGCTTATTTATAATATTTCTTTGGGTAATTCGTTGGCTTTTAAATAAAGAGGCGGGAGTAAAAGGATGTAAATCTTCCGATGTAAGCCTTTCTAATTCCGTATGGACTGTAGCAAGTGCTTTTATAGTGGTAATATTTTTCTGGAATAAAGAATTTGTTCCGTTTTTCACTCAAGACAAAAATTATCTCTTCCCTATATTTATGAGTGTAGTAAGAGGTGTTGCGGTTTACCGCATGGTGCTTGAGTTTGCTCGCATTGCAAACAGATCCCTTTCTTCAGGGGTGTTTATATCCACCAGTGCCTTTCCTATAGGTAGCTTGGCAGTTATGATTTTCTTCGGTGAGCAATTGACTCCCATAGATGTAATCTCGGTTATAATTATAGGTATTGTAGGTTTTGTCTTCTTTATTAAAGGACACGGCAAATATCTAACTCGCGACGAAAAACTCGCCTACCTGACAATTGTCACCTGCGTAACCCTCTGCATGGTCTCAAACAGAGTAACTGCTGTCGGCTACAGTTGGGCGGTGCATTTCTCAGTTTCCACCTTAACCTGGATGATTGTGGCCGTTGGGGTCAAGTTTTTCAAAAATTTCAAAACTCAAAAGCCTGATTTTTCCATCCTCGCCAATAGAACTCTGATAATGCTAGGTGCGGTATATATGACGGGTGAAGTGTTTTTCATGTACTCAATGCAGAATATTTTTAACGCCGTGGTTGTGCCTATCACCTTTATGACGGCCGCAACTCCTATAACCATGACTATAGGCTCTTTAAAATATAAAGAAGGTAATTGGAAAGAACAGTTGATTTTTGGCTTGTGTATCATTATTCCTGTTATAATGATTATCTTATAACTTAGGAGCTTTTATGCCTTTATCACACATTCTTGCCGGTTTGCTTATCACTTTATTGTGGATAGGCCGCTACGTTTTGAACAAAGAGGCAGGCGTGAAGAAATGTGCACCTGTTGACTTAAGCTTTTCCAACTCCGCTTGGATGGCATTGGGTGCTATTGTTATTACGGTGATGTTTTGGAATACTGAATTTGTTCCCTTCTTCGCAAGTGGTCAGGAAATGGCATTTCCACTATTCATGAGTGTGATTAAAGGCTTTGCCCTTTACAGTATAGTTAGATGCTTTGCACAAATATCTGGTAAGTCACTATCATCAGGCACATTCACTTCCAATACCAATTTTTTGATCGGTAGTATATTGATTATGCTGATCTTCGGGGACAATCTAAACCTCTGGGACGTATTATCAGTTATCGCCATCGGGGCAGTGGGAATTCTATTCCTAGTTAAAGGTCACGGAAGAGTCTTAAACAAAAGTGACAAGATTGCCTATTTTATAATTATTCTCGGCAATACCGTTTGCATGATTTCTGACCGCATTGTTGCCGTAAATTACAGCTGGGCTGTTCAACTTTCGGTTTCAAGCTTAACTTGGTTTGGAATAGGCGTTTTTTCAAGACTTATAGGCAAAAGCAAAAAGCATAAAAACAGTTTTTCCATTCTTAAAAACAAAACGCTATTAACTTTGGGCGTTGTTTATTTGGGCGGAGAAATCTTTTTAATGTATTTTATTCAAAACGTTTTCGCAGGAGTAATAACCCCTGCAGTGTTCATGTTGGCGGCAACACCAGCCACCATGTTGATAAGTGCACTGAAGTACCATGAAGATAAATGGCACGAACAGCTAATATTCAGTGCTTTAATTATTGCCCCAGTACTAACCTTTATAATATTTTAAGTAATTGAAATAATTAGATTATTTTACTCTAGTCATTATTTTTGATTGACGATGTTCTAAGAATTTGCTATTTTTCAGAACACGGTATCTATTGACGGAGGACAAGTAAAAATGACAGAAAATAAATTGAATGATGATATTGATGGAATGGCTTACGCTGGAATTTCTCCTGATACCAATGAGCCTTTTTATGTTGAAAAATATGAAAGACATATAAAAGTAAATTTTAATGAAGCCGTAGAAACAGCAAAGTTTTTAAATAAAGGATTTCGCCTTCCTAGTGGAAAAGAGCAGTTTTCAAATAAAGAATTTCGCCTTCCTAGTGAAAAAGAAATGCTGATGATCATGCAAAACAAAACTTTGCAATCAAGCTTCACCAAAGGCAAAGAATATTTAACTTCTGACATTGAAGGCGGTGAAGTTTCGGTTGTAAAGCCTGAAGTGGCAACGCCGTATATAAGACCTGCCGATAAAAACTACGGCATTCGTTTTGTTTCAGATAAACCTTTAAAATTGCAGACACTATAAGAAAAAATTCCCTCATGAATTTTTATCTTTAAAGGCCCCGATCAATTTCAATCGGGGCCTTTCGCTTTTTAACTGAAAGAGAAATAAAACCCCGGGTGTTACCCCGAGGTTTAAAGCAGTACAGCTAAATACTGAAGAGGTATTAGTTAGCCTGTCTTCTTAAGAAAGCAGGGATATCCAACTCATCTTCATCCTGATTTCCGCCTTGTTCTACACGAAGCTGCGGAGCAGCCCCAGTAGCAGCGGTTAGTTTTTCTTCCTTGTATTCTTCCTCAACTTTATCAGTGCGTTGGAAAGGAAAACGTTCAAAGAAGGAATTAGATTTCTTAGCAGCTTTTTCAGCAGCCTTTGCTCTTGATCTTGGTTCAACTGAAAAATCATCAGAGAAAATATCTTCTTTAGTGCTTGATGATTTACCTACTGTCGGATCGATTGGAGCAGGAGGAATGAACACATTACCTTGACGTTGAGCTTGAGGTTGACCTTTGTTTGCAGATGGTCTCTCAATTTTTTGAGTTTCTTCTGGCTTAATGTAAGAAGTTTCATCATTCAACATATCAACCTTGCGAGCTGTCGCAGTAGCCGCACCCATTGTTTCGTTGAAGCTTACATAACCCATATCAACAAAGCCTTCTTCTTGCTTTGAAGCATAATCTTCCATTCCGCCAGCTGTTGTAACATTTTCACTGTAAGCAGCGGCAGCATAAGAGTTGTTATAACCAACACTTTCAGGCAAGAAAGTAGCAGATGGCATAGCATCTAGCAAATCACCAGCATAAGAAGCGGCAAAGTCGCTTCTTGCAGCAGGTCTAGCACTTGCATAAGCTGTTTTGTTAGAAGTTGCAGCTTTGCTGTAATCATATTTATTTTCTTTTTCAACAGCTGTGAAATCAACTTTTTTAGCAGCCTGTTGTTTTCTGTTTTGAGCAATAGCACCAATGTTGCCTTTCAAATGGAAAGGTCTTTCTTGTTGCATAGAACTAGCTTCGATACCTGTTGCTACAACAGAAACTCTCATCGCACCGTTCAAGCTCTTATCAAAAGTAGAACCGAAAATAATGTTTGCGTCTGCATCAACTTCATCACGGATGCGGTTAGCAGCTTCATCAACTTCGAACAATGTCATATCTTCACCGCCGGTGATATTAATAAGAACGCCTTTAGCACCCTTCATTGAAATATCATCAAGCAATGGATTAGAAATAGCAGCTTCAGCGGCTTCAACAGCACGTCTTTCGCCAGTTGCACTACCTGTACCCATCATTGCTTTACCCATTTCAGCCATTACAGCACGAACATCGGCGAAGTCTAGGTTGATAAGACCAGGCATAACCATCAAATCAGTCACGCCACGAACACCTGATTGCAAAACTTCATCAGCCATTTTGAATGCATCTGAGAAAGTTGTTTTTTCATTAGCTACACGGAAAAGATTTTGGTTTGGAATTACTATTAATGTATCAACGTATTTTTGCAATTCTGCAATACCTGCTTCAGCAAGTTTCATACGGTGAGAACCTTCAAAATGGAAAGGCTTTGTTACAACGCCGATAGTCAAGATACCCGCTTCACGAGCCGCTTGAGCAATAACCGGAGCTGCACCAGTACCTGTACCGCCGCCCATACCAGCAGTTACAAACACCATGTTAGAACCTTCAATAACTTCTAGAACTTCTTCAACACTGTCTTCAGCTGCTTGCTTACCAACTTCAGGATTAGCACCTGCACCAAGACCGCGTGTTACGTTCGTTCCTAATTGGATCTTATGGGAAGCCGCGTTACCTTCCAATGCTTGAGCATCTGTATTACAAGCCAAGAATTCACAACCGCAAAGTCCTGAAAGGATCATATTGTTAACCGCATTACCGCCTGCACCGCCCACGCCGATAACTGTTATACGTGGTTTGAGACGGTTAGACTCGTTCTGTATTCTTACATTGATCATTGTAACTAGTTCCTCCGAAATTTTTCTTGAATGAAGCAATTCTACTTATAAATCAGAAATTTCGATAGGTTTTTTTTATAATACCTGCGTATTTTTATTACTTTTTTCGATTCGAAAATGATAAAAAAGAATCAATAAAATATGCCTATTTTTTAGGCAATGCTGAAAAACTGAATCTATTGAATCGTTTACCAGTTGTCCTTCAACCAGAGCATTACCTTGCGTAAAAAACGGTCATTGATGTGACTTGAGAAACTAAGGAATCCAACGCCGTCATCTTCAGGAATCTCATTGGCTCTTTCAGCGGCATAAATCAAGATTCCCGAGGCGGTTGCAAAAGCAGGACCTGCGGTTGCATCAGCCAAACCGGCTATTTTCTGCGGTTTTCCTAAACGTACCTGCTTGTCCAAAATCACCTTGGCAACATCGGATAAGCCCGGAAGTTGAGATGCTCCGCCTGTAAGTACAACTCTTCTGCCGATAGCGTAGTTTATTCCGCTATCTATCAACTTAGCTGATACAAGCTCGAATATTTCTTCGATGCGTGGTTGAATTATTCCTGTCAATAAAGAGCGCGGAACGTAGTTAGGTTGCGAGTGAACATCTTCCCCTATAGGAGGAACGTCTATCATCGCACTATCATCTGTCGCAGTTGAATGTGCACTACCATATAAAGTTTTAATACGCTCAGCATCTGAAATTGAAGTTGTCAAACCGCGCGCAATATCGTTTGTAACATTAGAACCACCAAGTGGCACTGCCGCAGTGTAAATAAGTTTACCGCCGTAGAACACGCCAATAGATGTTGTACCGCCGCCCATATCAATTACTGTGCAACCTAATTGCATTTCATCTTCCGTTAGAGTTGAAAGACCAGACGCATAAGCGGAGCTACAAAAACCGTCAAGCTCTAATTGATTTTGAAGAACGATAGCAGAGATGTGACAAAGCGAAGATGCAGAGCCTGTAATAGCGGTGATATTAACGCTTAAGTTATCTCCCACCATTCCTCGAGGCTCTTGAATGCCGCGAGTTTTGTCTAAAATATATTCTGCAGGAATAACGTGAACCAACTCATCTTTACCTGGTTGAATTAAAGTACGACTATGAGAAAGGGCAGCCCTTACGTCACGGTCAGTCACTGAATGTCCCGCAACCTTAATATCCACCGATGTTTGATGAGATGTTGTGTTAACTCCTGATACATTCACAAATACAGATTTAATAGGCTCACTGCCTAAATATTCCTTTGCCATTGTTTCGGCATCTTCAACCGCATGAGCAACCGACAGTTCAGCTGCTTTTAAATCCACCACTGTGCCTGATTTAATACCGCGTGCAGCATGATGCCCAATGCCTATTACTTCTATAGTGCCGTGGCTTTTCACCTCAGCTATAAAGCAGCAGATTTTGCTTGAGCCTATATCAAGCACAGATACGATATTCTTTTCACTAGAGGTTCTTCCGCCCTTAGCTGTGCCGTCTTTTTTATTATAAGCTTTCAACTTTAAAAAACTCTTATTCTTTACCATCTACGCCCCTGATCCGCTCTTTACTTCTTTATCCTTATTTAATGACACATCTTCACCTGGTTTTGCAAGCTCTAGTACCATACGTTCCGGTTTTCTAAGGTCAATAACCTTTACATTTTTGCTCAAAATCTGCTTTTCGTTTTCAACCTTGACTAATCTTCTCAAGGCAAACTCCACATCATTCTCTGGCAATTTTATAACTACACCGGTATCAAACTTTATATCCCAGCGCCTTTCACCTACCCTAGTGGCAGAAACTATATGGTTTTTAACCAAAGGCTCGGCGATAAGTAGGTCAACAAGCTGAGGCAGGTTTTCAACCGCACCAGTACCAACTATAAGCGGAAGATTTTCCCACTTTTTCATATCATCGGTTATCAATATAATGCCATCACGGTCAACCAATTGTACTTGTTTGTCATGCTGCCAGAGAGCGGCTGGTTTTCTTTCTTCCAAATCCACAAAGATTTTGTCAGGTAGACGACGTGATATAGTCACGTTTTTAACCCACGATATTTGAGTCAAAGCCTGTTGAGCATCATTTACATCTAACCAAAAAATAGGCATATCTTTTTTAATAATAAGCTTGCCTAGCAATTCTTCCTTAGCTATCTCACTTCTGCCGGCAACCAATATCTCATTCACTTTGAAACCCGCTTGGGAAGTGATACGCATTGTTTCAGCCTTGGCATAGATTTTTGCTTTTACGAATGTGCCGTTGTAATGCCCTGCAACACAACTGCCACCGATAATAACTACCATACTTATAAAGGCGAAGAGTTTACGATAACGCTGAGCACGCAACCTTTCCTCACGGCTAGGCTGACGTTTACGAATTGCCGCCTTCCTAACCTTAGAAGAGGCAACCTCGAACACTTCATCGCTGTCATCATCCCAAAAAAACAAAACTCTATTGCACCCTTTTTAAAAAAATCAATTATAAACTCCGGCGTTTTCCACCATCCACTTAACCAGTTCCCCAAAACTCATGCCAGTGTAGGCCGCCTGTTCTGGTACTAGCGATGTAGGTGTCATTCCCGGTTGCGTATTAACCTCTAAAATGAAGATACCCTTCACATTGCTATCTTCATCATTATTATATCTGAAATCACTGCGAGATACACCAGAACAACCAAGTTTTTTATGGGCAAGCTCGGCATATTCGATAGCTTTTACAAAAATATCAGAAGGTATTTCAGCGGGAACCACATGGTAAGAACCGCCTGAGCTATATTTAGCCTCATAATTGTAAAAATCCAAGTCCGTTTTAATTTCCGTAACTGTAAAACCTATAGCTTCTTGGCCACAAACACCTCTAACGGCTACTGAAAGCTCTCTTCCGGGGATATATTCCTCAACCAAAGCCTCTGGATACTCCCATTCGCTCAAATCTGGCAGGTTTCCGTCCTTTACTATATAAACCCCTACGCTTGACCCTTCGGCGTTAGGTTTTATAACGTAAGCCCCTTTGAAAGGCACCTTGCCTGCCCTTATATCGCCAATCGACATTAACAGGCCTCTAGGGCATGGAATTTTTGAATCCCTGAAGATCTCCTTAGCCTTCGCTTTGTCCATAGCCAGAGCCGATGCCAAAACTCCTGAGTGAGTATAAGGAATGCCTAAAATTTCTAGCACACCTTGAATGCAACCGTCTTCACCGCCGCGACCATGTAGAGCATTGAACACAACAGCGGGTTTTACTTTCTCAATTTGAGCAAGCAGGTCTTTTAAATCTCTTCTCACGTCTATTCCATGAACTTTATAGCCCTGCTCTTCCAAAGCCTTCACGCAGGCATTGCCACTTACCAGAGAAACTTCTCTCTCGCTTGACCACCCACCCATTAGTACCGCAACTGTTTTGCTCATAACCTTAAACTCCCCTTAAACTAAATCTGTATCGAGAATTGAGTAATAAACCCTATCGTAATAAGCTCCCCGAGAAAAACCCTCAGAACGATGACAACCTTCATACTTAAGACCGCACTTCTCCATCACACGCCACGAAGCTTTATTGCGTTTATCTGAAGTCATGCAAATTCTCTTTATTTTTAATTTATTAAAACCAAAATCTATTAATTCTTTTAAAGCCTCGGTTACATATCCTTTTCCCCAATATTCAGGATTAATCCCATAGCCACAACCTATATGCCTTAAGTTTTTATCATTAAAGAAAATGTTTATATGTCCTAAAAAATTACCTGTAATTTTTTCAACAATTGAAAAATGTATCTCTTCTTCGTCTTGACTATCATTTTGATTTATAATTTTTTCTACAAAAGCTTTAGTAGAATCTCTTGTGGGTGGTTCTATGGGAATATAACGATAAAAATCTTCTCGCTCATTGTACCTAGACATCTCCTCTGCATCTTCCATTACGGGTTTGCGAAGAATTAATCTTTCAGTTTCTAAAACTATATCCACGTTCCCCCCTTAAACCAAATCTGTATCGAGAATTGAATAGTAATAACTATCGCAATACTTTCCTCTTATAAATCTATCACACCTATGCAAACCTTCTCGCTGCATCCCGCATTTTTCCATTACACGCCATGAACCAATATTACATGGGTCTACGTCTGCCCAAATCTTTTTTAATTTTAACTCTTCAAAACCAAATTTTATTAAAACCTTCAAAGCTTCTGTCATATACCCTTTCCCCCAACACGTAGGGTTCAAGCCGTAACCAAAATTTGCCTTATGTGCATTTTTGTCTTTAATATGAAGAGAAATATCACCTAAAAATTTATTAGTACCTTTTTCAATTAAAATAAAATGATATCTTAATATTTCAGGAACACTGTTTTCTTCCACAATTTTTTTCACAAACTCTCTGGTAAGTTCCTTATTGGTTTCATCAAAAGGAAGATAACGACCAAATTCTTCTCTCTCATTATACTTTGACATCTCCTCTACATCTTCCATTACAGGTTTACGAAGTATTAGTCTTTCAGTTTCTAAAACAACATCAACCATGCAAAATTAACCTTTCACTCCTTACTTAATTGGCACAACAACTAATGTTTTCAAATCCTCCGCCTTAGTAACTTGAGGATCGTTCAAATAAAATTCGAAAGATTCATCTGCTAATTTCAAATTGTTTTTTGAAGCATAATCTAATATTCGGTTATAGGCTTCAGCAACCTGCCAATAACAGCCCATGTGTATGGCTTGAACAGTTTTTATTTCAGGGGTTGTTTTGTATTCTACCCCTTTAATATTAAGATTAATTTTATTTTTCACTCCAAAACAAGCTTCCAAATTCCACTTCATAAACATCATACGAACAAAAGCTGTAAACCCTTTTTGCTGACATCCCTTCCAATCAACATTATGATATCTAGCAAAAACCTCAGTTACCTGTTCATTAGGAATATTTTTTCCCAATATCGTAAGGTTCTTTTTAAAAAAACAACCCAAAGAAAATGTTCTACAATTACCACTAATTCCTAAATACGCTTTAGGAGGCAAATTTTTAACTTCTATATCCATTTTAATTTTCTCCATTAAGATCACTGCATATATTGTTTCAAATCTTCATCTTGCGACAAAGGAACACCTACGCGTTTTATTTCCCAACGCAAAGTCACGCCGAATTTTTCTTTCACTCTGCGGATAGCCTCTTCACCTAGTCTTTCAATATCCGCCGCAGTTGCTCCGCCTGCGTTTATTAAAAAGTTTGTGTGTTTTTCTGACACCTGAGCCCCGCCGATTTTAAAACCACGCATTCCCACTTCATCAACCAGTTTCCAAGCACTATAACCTTCAGGGTTAGCGAAGGTTGAACCGCCTGTTCTTTCCCTTATAGGTTGGGATTCCTCACGCTTTCTTTTTATCTCATCTATCTTCACTTGGATTTCTTCTTTGTCGCCTGTACTTCCTTTAAATAAAGCACTCAAGAAAATTACATCTTCAGGCAAGCCGTTGTGACGATAAGAAAGCTGCATCTCTTCAGCCGTCATCTGTTTAACATCACCATTACGCAATAGCACTTCCGCCGAGATCAAAACGTTTTTAGTTTCACCACCGTAAGCACCGGCATTCATACGCAAAGCACCTCCGATTGTGCCGGGGATTCCGCTTAAAAACTCCAGCCCTGCAATCGAATTTTCTTTAGCGAAGGTTGCAACATTCATATCTAGAGCCAATGCACCCGCTTTAATATTATTATTGTCCACCACTTCCATAAAATTGAAATCACGACCTAAGCGAATAACCACTCCGGGGATTCCACCATCGCGGATAATTAAATTGGAAGTAACACCTAGTGCCATAAAAGGCACGTCAGATGGGCAGTTTTTTATAAAATTAATTAAATCTTCTTTATCAGCTGGTTTAAACAACACTTCAGCAGGCCCGCCTACTCCAAACCAGCTTGTGTCACCTAAAGGTGAGTTCTCAACATATTTTCCTCTTACCTCTGGTAATCTTTCAACAAGATTATTTTTAAACTCCGCCATTCGCCTTTACTCCGCTTGAATTGCTTGAAGCTATTTCCTCCAATGCTTGCGGCAGAGCGTAAGCGCATTTTGTAATATCACCCGCACCCATGCAGATAACTAAATCACCCGGTAGGGCTATTTCAGAAATCAAACTCGGCAGGTCAGATTTTTCTGGCAGAATATGAGTTTTTATTTTGCTGTTTTTTTCAATAGCGGCTGCCAAGGTTTCCTTGTTAATACCATCTATTGGGTCTTCACCAGCCGCGTAAACATCCATTACCACAACTTCATGAGCCTCAGTAAAGCAGCGACTGAAACTATCAAACAGGTCACGAGCTCTAGTGTATCTGTGAGGTTGGAACACCGCTATAATGCGACCGTTTCCTTTACCCTCTATCAAATCACGCCCTGCTTTTATCACTGCTTCAATTTCAGAAGGGTGGTGTCCGTAATCATCTATAACAAGAATATCGTTTACTGTTCCAACTCTGGTAAAGCGTCTTTTAACGCTAGGTATGGTCTCCATTGATGCTACTATTTTGTCGAGCTCAAACCCTAGTTCATGCCCTATTGCAAAGCACGTAAGAGAGTTCAAAACATTATGTTTGCCAAACAAAGGTATTTTTACATCTTTAATTTCAGTCGGGAAATTTATCATCTTCTTGCCGAACTTCACATCAAACATAATTCCGTCTTTAACTGGTTTCACGTTTAATGCTCTTATATCTGCATCTTCGCTAAAACCGTACGAAAGAGTTTTACGAGCAAACTCAGGCATAATTTCACGCACCACTGGGTGGTCAATACAAGCCACTACAAACCCGTAGAAAGGAAGGTTATGAGCGTAATCAAGAAATGCTTTTTTAGCATTCTCAAAAGTTTTGTAATAGTCCAAATGCTCTGGGTCAATGTTTGTGATAATTGAGGCCACTGAAGGAAGTTTAGCAAATGTGCCGTCACTTTCATCAGCTTCTACCACTAGCCAATCGCTTTTGCCAATGCGGGCATTGCTATCATAAGAACTTATAATTCCCCCGTTTATAACTGTAGGGTCTTGTCCGTTCATTTCCAGTAAATGACCTATTACCGAAGTGGTAGTGGTTTTGCCGTGAGTACCTGAAATATTTATGCACCATTTTGAACGCATAATTTCTGCCAATAATTCCACTCTCGGGATTACCGGAATTCCGCTTTCTTTAGCGGCTAAAATCTCAACATTTTTTTCTTTTACAGCGGTGGATTTAACCACAACATCGCAACGTTTGCCGTTAGCATCATATATATTGTCAGCTCTATGCCCTATGGAAATTCTAAGTCCCATATCACGCAGGCGAATAATGTTCGCATTTTCTGACATATCAGAGCCTTGCACCTTGTATCCTAATAAGTGCAATACTTCCGCATAACCACTCATACCTATGCCGCCTATACCAATTATATGCACTGTCCCTATATCAAAAGGAAAAGACTCTTTCATAATTTCTCTCTTTATTTACTAATTACACCCTCAACCACATCAGCCAGGTTTTTTACCGCTTCCGGCTTGCCGCAGTTTTTTACGACTAATGCAGCATTTTGGAGCATATCCGGGTTCTTTGCAAGATTTTCCAATTTTTCCACTAAATATTGTTCTGTAAAATCTTTTTGATCAACAACCCAAGCCCCGCCTTTTTCGGTTAAAGTCTCGGCATTACGCCTTTGCTGATTATCCTCATGCCCTGGGTAGGGGATAAAAATCGCCGGTCTGCCGGCAACCGCCAGCTCAGTTACAGTTGAAGCTCCCGCCCTTCCTATAAACAAATGACAAGCTTCAAGCCTTTTATTCATATCATCGAAGAAACTTTTTATCTCTGCCTTAACTCCGGCATCGCTATATTTTTTCTTTACCTCTTCAATATCTTCTGGCTTGCATTGCTGCACTATATTGAGTTTGTCTTTTATATCTGCAGGCAGTTTTACAATAGCATCAGGAATAATGGTTGAGAAAACCTTAGCACCTTGGCTGCCCCCAGTTATCAAAATATTTAAACTGTCTTTAATTTCAGGATAAGGTTTATTTCTCACCTCGCAGATAGCTGCTCTTACGGGGTTACCTGTCACTTCAATCTTTTGCTTGTAACTTTCCTTTATGCGTTTGGTATCAGGAAAGGCAGTTGCAATTTTTGTAACACCCATCGCCAGCCAAATATTGGCTTTACCTAGCACCGCGTTCTGTTCATGCATAACTGTTTTAACTCCTAACAGTTGTGCCATAAGCATAGGAGGAAAAGAAGGATATCCTCCAAAACCCACAACAACGCTTGGCTTATACTTCAATAAAATAAAGAATGACTGAATGCAGCCGAGCTTCAAATCAATTAATGCTTTTATTTTTGAAGCAATACCTGCTTTGAAGGTTGCCGAGTTCACACATTTAATTTCAACCTTATCGCCTAAGGTTTTAAAAGCATTGCCGCGTTTGTCAGTTATTATCACCACTCTGTGATTACGGTTTAAAAGTTCCTGTGCCAAGGACTCAGCCGGGAACAGATGCCCCCCTGTACCTCCAGCCGCAAGAATGATTGGTTTATCTGTCATACTATCGACCTCCTGTTTTCAACTGAAAATTCCGCCTGAATGCGTTTACTGGTAAGGGCAAGTAATATTCCCACCGCAAAACCGCAGGAAACAAGCGAAGAACCACCGTAGCTTATTAACGGCAAAGTCATTCCCTTGGCAGGCAATAGTTGCAAAGATGATCCCATGTGAATAAGACTTTGCACCCCTAGCTGAGTTACTATACCTGCCGTTGCTAAAATCACGAACATATCTTCATGTTTAAAAACTCTCATTACGCTGCGGATAATAATAAAGCAATAAATTGCTATCAACGCCAGTACCATTATCATGCCGAATTCTTCCCCCGCGACCGCGAAAATAAAATCCGAGTGAGCATCAGGCAGGTGCATTTTTATCTCGCCATGGCCTGGGCCTTTGCCCCAAATTCCGCCGTTTATAAAAGCGTCTATAGATTTTTCCACCTGATAAGTATCACCTGAGGTCGGGTTTACAAACCTGTCTAAACGGCTAGCAAAGTGCGGGAAGGTCATATAAATAGTCATCAACCCTAAAGCACCAGAAGCCATTATCAGAAAGATCAAAATCCACGGAAGCCCTGATAAAAACATCTGCACTCCCCAAATAGAAGTCACAACAAATGACATTCCTATATCAGGCTGCATCAAAAGTAATAATAAAATCACAACAAAAGTCATCAAACATATATAACGACCGGGGAATTGCTTTTCATACTGCTGTTTTGACAATAGCCACGCACAGCTAACGGCAAATGCGGGTTTTATAAACTCTGAAGGTTGTAATGAGAAACCAAAAACAGATATCCAGCGGGTTGCACCCTTGGTATTGAAGCCTATTATCATCAATGAAGCCATAAGTAAAATTGCAATAATAGTGACAAGCGAAGATATTCGCCAAAGGTTCTTTCTTTTAACAAAGGACATTGTAAGCATAATTAGTATAGTAGGTATTAAAAACAGAATTTGCCTAAGGGTAAAATAGAAAGAGTTAAGCCCTATACGTTCCGCCACAGAAGGCGATGCCGCCGCAACCAAAATAATGCCCAAAGTCATAAGGCTTAAAATTGCATACAAGGTGAACCTGTCTATTGACCACCACCATCGGTTTATAACCGATTTATCTGTTCTTATTATTTCCAACTTTATTTTCCCCCGAAAATACTACTTCTGCAAATCCAAACCCCAGTGACGGTAACGCTCTGGGTCATTCGCCCAGTTTTCCCTCACCTTAACAAATAAATTCAAATGCACGCGACGTTCAAGGATCTCCTCCAACTCACGTCTTGCACTTTCACCGATCTTCTTTATCATCGCACCCTTGTTGCCCAAGATAATTTTCTTCTGGCTGTCACGCATAATGTAAATAACTTGGCTTATCTTCACGCTGCCGTTTTCAAACTCTTCCCATATTTCAGTTTCAACAGTTGAGGAATAAGGAAGCTCATCACGCAATTGCAAAAAGATTTTCTCACGGGTAATCTCCGCTGCCAACAATCTCATCGGCATATCTGAAATTTGATCTTCGTCGAACATCCAAGGGCCTTCAGGCATTTTGCCTTTAATACCCTTAACAAGTTCTTTAACACCATCACCTGTCAAAGCAGATATCATATAAGTATCTGTGAAGATTCCTGTCTCATTAAGTTCCAACGCTAGTTTCAAAAGTTTTTCTTTTTCGATCAAATCTATTTTATTCAAAACCAGAACCGCAGTTCTTTTCTGCTCTTGCAGTTTTGTAATTATATCTTTGCTGTCTTGGTTTATTTTACCTTTAGATATATCAACCAACACCATATTTATATCAGCCTCTGATACTCCCTGCCAAGCACTGAAAACCATCGCCTTTTCCAAAGGCTTTTTAGGTGAGAATATTCCCGGAGTATCCACAAATATTATTTGAGTATCTTCTTCGTTTATTATTCCCATCACTCTGGTACGGGTAGTTTGCACCTTAGGGCTTACAATAGAAACTTTTGCCCCAACTATGTTATTAATCAAAGTTGATTTACCGGCGTTAGGCGAACCTATTATGCTCGCAAAACCGCATTTTGTTTTTTCTGTCTTTTCAGTTTTAATTTTATCTTTGGTCATTGTTCTTTTTCCTCAAGCTTTTTTAGCAGCTTCTCAGCTGAAAGTTTTTCCGCCATTTTTTTACTATTAGCCTTTGCCTTGGCGGAACCCAATGTTTCCACAAAAACCTCTATCTCGAATTCAGGACTATGGTCTGAGCCTGATTTTCCTACCACCGTGTATTGAGGCAATGGCAAAGACCTGCTCTGTGCCCATTCCTGTAAGAAACTTTTAACATCTTCTGGTGGATTTTCCTGCTCTTCCAGCATTTCTTCCCAAAAGTTTTCTATAAACTTATAAGCACTATCATACCCGCCATCAGTGTAGATTGCTCCAATAAGAGCTTCCATTGCGTCAGCCATAATGGTTTTCTTTTTCTTACCGCCCGTTTTTGCTTCACCAGCGGAAACTTTGATATCATCATCAATCTTAATTTTTTCCGCTATATTTAAAAGAGCATCCTGCTGCACCAATGCCGTATGGCGTTTTGCAAGCAGCCCTTCTTTTTCGTCAGGAAACTGCTTAAATAAAATATCGGCAATAACCAGACCCAAAACTCTGTCGCCCAAAAACTCAAGACGCTCATTATTAATGTTGCCACGTTTTTGCATACTCGAATGAGTAAGGGCAACCTCAAGCAAAGATGCGTCTTTAAATTTATATTTAATTTTATTTTCTACTGTTTGTATCATCTTGTATTTTATTTATAACCTTTAATAATCTTTTGTAACGTATACCTTTTGCCCATGCGTATGTCTTGCACGCGTATTTTCTTTCAGATGCTAAGAAACCCTCTTTCTCGCATTTACTTTGCCCCCCTTCAGTGGAGAAGAAAATAAACCAAGCTCTGCCAATCAAATTTTCTGCAGGAATAAAACCGACCTGATCTTGAGCACGACTATCTAAAGAACTATCCCTGTTATCACCCATAACAAAATAGAAACCGTTAGGAACTTTATATTCCGGAGTATTATCAAAATAGTCATCATCGGAACGTTCATAGACAAAATGCTTTAATCCTTCAGGTAGAGTTTCAGTATATTTTTTGTAAACTACATCCTCTTCAGACTCCGAAGTGCGGAAGTCCCTCATTACAGGCTTGCTGTTTATATTCAATATACCGTCCCTAACTTGGATAACATCCCCAGGTAGACCTATTATTCTTTTTATATAATCTATATCAGCCTTCACGGGGTGACGAAATACCGCTATATCTCCTCTTTCAGGCATTTGTTCAAAAATTCTGCCACGGAAACCTGGGATAGCTATAGGAAACGAAAACCTGCTGTAACCGTATGAATATTTTTCAACAAATAAATAATCCCCCACTAGCAATGTAGGAAACATAGAGCCTGAAGGAATGTTAAACGGCTCAAACAAAAATGAACGTATTGTTAAAGCAATAAGTGCCGCTAGAGCAATCGCCTTTACAAATTCATATACGCTATCATCGTTTTCCGACTGCTCTTTTTCCTCGATCACCTCTTCAATTATTTTCTTTTCTTTTTTCAAATTCTTTATCATGTTCATCATGTTCTTAATTTTATTCTTTCTAAAAAAATTATATCTTTTGTGCTTCTATAACTACAAAAGCAATAGCTGAAGGCACATCATCAGACAAGCTTATATGGATTTTTGCGGAATAACCTTCTGGAATAAGTTTATCAAAAGTTTCTTTAACTCCGCCTTCAAGTTTAATATAAGGCTTATTCTTTGTATCGTTTAAAATCATTACGTCCTTAGGATAGATTCCGTCTCTAAAACCCCAGCCTAATGCTTTTACAAAAGCTTCTTTTGCCGCCCAATGTTTAGCAAAATAGGCTATGCGGTCTTTCTCGGTCTCTTTTGTCTCACCGCGAGCAATCTCTTCTTCGCTAAAATATTTTTCAGCAAATCTCTCACCGTGGTTTTTAAGCACTTCTTTTATACGCTCCAGATTAGCTATGTCTGTCCCTATGCCTAGTATCATCTGTTCTTCGATCTCTTAACTGAAATTATATATTGCGATGCACGCAGAACTGATATGATATTATCCAAATGCTCTGCGTCTTTCACGTAGACATCTATCATCATTTCCCAAAAATCTATTGATCTATTCGTGATTTTAAGATTAGTAATGTTGCCGGAATTTTTGCCAATTATAGTTGTAAGTGCAGCCAACGCTCCAGGAGTGTTGGAAATTGTGATCATCAATCTGCCTATATGCACTTCTGGTGTATCTTCACCATCATCCCATGAAATATCCAACCATCTTTCGGGAGTATCTGCAAAAGATTCCAAAGTTTCACAATCAACCGTGTGAATAGTCACACCCTTACCTGTGGTCACAATACCTACTATCTTGTCTCCCGGTAGTGGGTGGCAACAGCGTGCGAAGTGCAGAGCCATCCCCGGAATAAGACCTTTAATAGGCATAGGCTGACGTTTGCCTTTTTTTCTTGGCGGTTGCTTTAATTCTCTATTGCCAATTATATCTTCAATGTTAATCAGCTCAGGTTCTTTAACTTCCCTGCATTCAGGATGCATGGTGAACAACACTTCACGGCTACTGATATTACCTGAACCAACTCCTACCAAAATCATATCATAGTTATCTACACTAAATTTGCGGCAGAAATCTTGATTAAACAGCTTGTCGTGAAAATCACACCCCTCCTGCTTGTAAAGTTTCTGCAGCATTGCCTTGCCTAGGTTTTTATATTCCTCCTGCTGCTGCATACGAATAAAACGGCGAATACGCGTTTTGGCCTTGCCTGTAATAACAAACCTTTCCCAGTTAGGAGAAGGTGTTTGGTTTTTAGAAGTTGCAATCTCAACTTGGTCACCGTTTGAAAGCTGAGTGTTTAAAGGAACAATTCTACGGTTAACCTTTGCACCTATAGTGGTATCACCCAGTTTCGAGTGAACGGCGTAGGCGAAGTCTATCGGGGTTGCACCTTTCGGCAGAGAGATCAAATCTCCGTTAGGAGTAAAGCAAAACACTTGGTCTTGGTATAATTCAAGTTTGGTGTTTTCTAAAACTTCTTCAGGTCTTTGTGCCTGATCCACAATATCCATCAACTCTCTTAACCAACGATACTGCTTGGTGTCTGATTTTGAATCCGTCTGTTTGTAAAGCCAGTGAGCAGCCACACCAAGCTCTGACTCTTCGTGCATTTCTTTGGTGCGGATTTGAATTTCAATACGGTGGTTTTCAGGGCCTATAACTGTTGTGTGCAAACTGCGGTAGCCGTTGGGCTTCGGCAGAGATACGAAATCTTTAAATCTTCCCGGAACAGTCGGGTACAAACTGTGAATAACGCCCAGAATATGATAACACTCCTGAATACCGTCAACGATAATGCGGAACGCCATAATATCTGACAACTGCTCGAAAGATATATTTTTGCGCTGCATTTTACGCCAGATGGAATATTTGGTTTTTTCACGTCCGTAGATATCAGCCTTAACTCCGGCTTCTTTTATTTTAAGTTTCAGCTCATCAATAATATGCCTGACTATTGTCTCGCCACCCTCGGCTCTTAAATAATTTAATCGCGTAATAATACTTTCGCGAGCCTCGTGGTTAAGAACTTCAAAACAAATATCTTCAAGCTCTTCCTTGATCTTGTGGATACCTATACGCTCCGCCAACGGTGCATAGATCTCTATGGTTTCAAGTGCTATCCTTTTACGCTTTTCCTCTTTAGGAAGAAAGTTGATGGTACGCATATTGTGCAATCTGTCAGCCAACTTCACCAACAAAACTCTGATATCGTCTGACATTGCCAATACTAGCTTGCGGAAATTTTCCGCCTGTTTTTCCTGAGCACTTTGAAATTTGATGCGGGCAAGTTTTGTAATACCGTCAGTTAGCTTCGCAACCTCATGACCGAAATTTTCTTCAATCTCTTCAAGAGTAGCGTCAGTATCTTCAACCGTGTCATGCAAAAGAGCAGCACAGATTGAAGCTGTATCCATTTTCATTTCTGCCAACAATAAAGCCACCTGTATAGGGTGGGAGAAATAAGGATCACCGGATTTTCTTACCTGACCTTCATGCTTTTCACGGCCGAAGTCATAGGCCTTCCTAATCAAATCCTTGTCAGCATTTGGATTGTAACCTTCAATGCGGGTGATCAGTTCTTCTTTTTCTAACATTTCTTAGTTTGTACCGTTCTTATCTTTCATATATTTAAAAAACTCATTTTCAGGAGAAAGAATAAGCGTTGTATTATCACCCTTCATACCTTCTCTATAAGCTTCCATGGTACGGTAGAAAGAATAAAATTCTTTATCTTTGCTAAAAGCATCAGCGTAAATTTTTATTGCCTCTGCATCCCCCTCACCGCGAATTTTCTGTGCTGCGTTTTCAGCCTCGGCTATAATAACTGTGCGATCTTTATCGGCAGTTGATTTTATTTTCTGTGCCATTTCCTGACCTTGAGCACGGAACTCAGCCGCCTCACGTTTACGCTCTGTACGCATACGGTCATAAATTGATTGGCTGGTTTGCTCTGGTAAATCTGCACGCACAATGCGTATATCTATTATATTTATACCTAAACGCATTACAGATTCATTAACTCGGGTTTGAATTAATTTCATAAGCTCTGTACGTTTTTCAGACAACACTGCTGAAAGTTCAACGCTACCCAAAACACTACGCATGGTAGAGTTTATAATATTGTTCAACCTTGAATTTGCCTGTTGCTCAGTCGAAAGAGCTTTATAAAAATTCAGCATATCGTGGATTTTATAACGGGCGAAGGTATCAACCACCAAACGTTTTTTATCCGCCAAAATAACTTCTTCAGCAGGAGGGTCAATATCTAGCACACGTTTTTCAAAGGTTTTAATTTGCTGAATAAACGGGATTTTAAACTTCAAACCAGGGGTTATATGTTTTTCAACCGGATTACCGAATTGCAAAACTAAAACCTGATGTGTTTCAGGTACAATAAAGGCTGACTGTGTAAAAGTTATAAAAACTATTACGCCAAGTATTGATAAAATAGATGAAGACTTGAACATGTATCTTTCCTTAATTTTATTTTTTCAAACTTTCGAGAGGTAAATAAGGCAGCACTTGCGAGCCCTTATTGCTATCGATAATAAATTTTTTACTGTTAAGCATCATTTCTTGCATGGTCTCTAAATACAGACGTTTTTTTGTTATATCTTCCGACTGCTTATAAGCGTTGTATACCAATGTAAAACGACCGGCATCACCCTTTGCTTTATTAACAACAAACTCTTTATAAGCTTCAGCATCTTGCAAAATCTTTTGAGCTTCACCACGTGCACGAGGAACTATGTCATTCTGATAGGCTTCACCTTCGTTGCTGGTGCGTTCTTTATCAGCCCTTGCACGCTGCACATCGTCAAACGCATCAACCACAGGCTCAGGAGGGGCAACCCTCAAAAGCTGAACGTTATTTATAATCACGCCTGATTTATAATCATCTAACATATGTTGCATTAAAGATTTGGCTTGAGCTTCAATCCCCGCTCTACCTTCAGTTAAAGCACTCTGGATTTTGCTGCGGGCGATAATTTCACGCATTGCACTTTCGGCAACTTTTTTAATAGTTGTTTCAGGGTCACGAATTTCAAATAAATAATTTTTAGCATCTGTGATATTCCACATCACCACGAAATCAATATCGACAATATTTTCATCACCTGTCAGCATTTGACTTTCGGATCTTATATTTTCAATATTTTCATTCTTGCGAGAAAAAACGCCGTCATTACCACTAGGGTTGCCTTGATCTCTGAACCCTATTTCTATTCTGCGGTCAAAAGCCACGTTTACTTTTCTTATATCCTGTATAGGCCAAGGAAGACGATATCCTAAACCAGATTCTGTCTTTGTCGCCGTCCATTTACCAAAGGTCAGGATAACTGCATTTTCTTCCGGTAAGACCCTGTAAAGACCAGTACCTAGCCAAAAAAGTAATACTGCTAAAAAAGCCAAACCTGCAGCACCAAAATTTGACGGCTGAGAAGGTTTTTTGTAATGATTTTCTTTTGTAAAGATTCCGCTAAAAGAATTTTGAGCTTGACGCAAAATTTCTTCCACCTCAGGAGTTATGTTTTGACCCCTTGACCCTTCATCATTACCCTTGTTCCTATTAGGCTTTTTCTCGCCCCAAGGACCTTTTTTTATGTTCTTGTCTTCTTCATTATCCCAATTCATGGAGTACCCTCAAACTTGCTGTGTTGATTAATATAACACTTTTGGTTATTCTAAACTCTCACACCCCTAAAGGAAACATAAAAATGCCTGAAATTCTTAAAGAACAAGTGGTTGAAATATTAAGCGGAATGATGGATATCAAAGCCGTTTCCGACATAAAAATCAAAGAGGGAAAAGTTGTTATTTCCGTCACCATTCCTAAAGAAAAATTGCAGGAGATGGAAGTCATACAGAAGAAGGCCAAGGCGGCAATTGAAGCCTTGGAAGGAGTGACTTACGCCATAATCACAATTGTTACGGAAAGACCAAAAGAGATCAAATGTAGTGATAATATAAAGTATATAATCGCTATAGCTTCCGGTAAGGGCGGGGTAGGTAAATCTACCGTTGCTGCAAACTTGGCCATGAGCTTTGCCCTTGAAGGTAAGAGAACGGGGTTGATGGATGCTGATATTTATGGACCTTCCCAACCTAGAATGATGGGGGTTTCAGGCAGTCCGCAAATAGATAGTCAAAACCTGATAATACCACCTGTTGCCCATGGGGTTAAGGTTATGTCGGTCGGTTTGTTTATGCAGAAAGAAGAGCCTATTATATGGCGAGGACCTAAACTCCACAGCATGATAAACCAGATGTTGAACGGCACCAACTGGGGTGAGCTCGACGTGTTAGTTATAGATATGCCTCCGGGTACTGGGGATATCCAATTAAGTGTTCCGCAATGTGTAGACTTGGCAGGAGTTGTCGTTGTTTCCACCCCTCAGGAAGTAGCCCTGACTGAGGCACGTAAGGGTTTAATAATGTTCGATAAAGTACAAGTTCCATTGCTCGGTATAATAGAGAATATGAGCTACTTTGTTTGCCCTCATTGCGGGGAAAGGGAAGATATTTTTGACTCTGGCAAAACCAAGGCAACAGCTGATAAAATGGTGGTGGAATTCTTAGGAGAAATACCTATAAATTCTAAGATTAGAAGCTGCTCAGATAATGGTACCCCATTTGTCCTAGATAACAAAAAGGATGAAATAAGTCTTATTTATAGAGATATAGCAAAGAAGATTTTCACCAAGCTTGAGATACTGGAATCACGTACACCTGAAGATGTTTTTTAAGGGTGGTTTTAGGCTAAAAAACAGTCTGAACAAATAATACCATTTTAGTATATTTTAACATCCCTTTAACCACTCTTCACCAATACCACCCTATATTGTATTTTCCATAATACCAATATAGGGGCATGAATGCAGAGTCTCTAATAGGTATCTTAATACCTTTAAAGCTTAACTGTCGCCTTCTTGATAAACTCAATTTCTTTAAAACTCTTAAGATGTGGCCAGAGAGTTTCCCTGACCGTCTTGTGATAGCTGTTCAACCAGTTGAGCTCTTCATCATCCAACATCTCTTTTTTGATCAGCTCCAAACATATAGGCACAAGGGTGAGTGTTCTAAAACACAACATCTTCTTGCCTTGCTCATCCTTCTTGCTTGTACCCCTAACCACTACAAGGTTTTCTATACGAATACCATACTCACCCTCTTTATAATATCCGGGTTCGTTTGAAAGTATCATTCCCTCTTCTAACGGCACAGTTGTAGATTTCGGAGAAATTGTACAAGGGCCTTCATGAACTGACAAGTAACTTCCAACTCCATGACCTGTTCCGTGAGCATAATCAAGCCCTGCCTCTTTCAAAAACTGACGTGCTTTTTTATCCAACTCACTACCAAAAGTCCCTTGAGGGAATTTTGCCATCGCTAACTGAATATGCCCCTTCAAAACTCGAGTAAAATTTTCTTTAATTTCATCTGTAATTTTTCCCGTAGGTAAAACGCGAGTGATATCTGTTGTGCCATCTTGATATTGAGCACCTGAATCCACCAAATACAAAGGTCCTGCATTTAAAGGTTTGTTACTTTCTTCTGTCGCACGGTAATGAACGATCGCTCCGTTTGAGCTCGCACCTGAAATAGTAGCGAAGCTCAAGCCTTTGAATAACTCATTATCTTTTCGCATACGATATAAAATATTTTCAGCCTCTATTTCATTTAAGTCTTTTCTTTCATCCATCATCGCAAGAAAACGAATAAAGGCTGCACCGTCTCTTATATGAGCATTGACAGCACCCTCTATTTCAACTTTATTTTTCTTCGCCTTCATTAACTGAATAGGACTTGCGGCTGAATAAATTGCCCCGCCGTTTTTAACTACTATATTATTCACTTCAACAGGAGTGAGCTTATCATCTATCCAAAAAGTTTTTTTCTCTTGTGCCAGTTGCATCAATGCTGAAGAAAACTCTTCAAACTCTTTTATCTTTACTGTATTAGGCACCCAATTAATAACGTCTTCTGTTATTTTTCTGCTATCCACAAACCAGTCAAGCTCGCCCGAGCTATAAAACAAAGCGTAGGAAAGCACAAAAGGATTATAAGGAACATCGCTTCCTCTTACATTCAACAACCAACAGATATCATCAGGTGAGGTCAGAACAAACACATCTGCGTTGCCTTGCATTAAAGGAGTTATTGCTTCCATCTTCTGCTCTGACGCTTGCCCAGCAAAACGCAGGTCATGCACTACAGCGGGGGACATAGGTGCTTCAGGCTTATCTTTCCAAACAGAATCTAAAGGGTTTGGCTTAACAAAAACCAATTTGCCTTCAGCGGTTTCAACCGCCCATTTTAATTCTTTAACCTGCTCGGCCGTATGCAACCAAGGGTCCACCCCAAACTTAGCACCCTTTGGTAAATTTTTTTCTATCCATTTAGTTGGAGTGATGGTCGGGGTTGGTAATTGATCTTCAGAGGTGCTGCAGATTTCAAATAAATCTTTGTCAATTTGTTCTCTTGCCTGAATGGTGTAGCGACCATCGGTGAAAAAACTCGCCTTATCTTGCAACACTACCACTGAACCAGCCGAGCCGGTGAAACCTGAAATCCATCTTAATCTTCTGGCACGGTGAGGAACATATTCCCCTTGGAACTCATCAGCCCGCGGCACAAAAAATCCGTCTATTCCCTGATTTTTCATTTGCTGTCTTAAAGCTGAAAGTTTCTCTTTTTGATTCATAGCCGACCCTTCTTTAAATCAACTATAACCAAGAAAACAAAAAACCTCCAGCAATTCGCTTGGAGGTTTTTTATAAAACTCACTTTTATAAACTTAGACTAGTGATTAACTTTCACGATCTTTACGTTTACGTTCAAGTTTACGATAACGTCTTACCGCTTCAGCTTTTTCACGAGCTTTCTTGATAGAAGGCTTTTCAAAGTGTCTACGAAGCTTGATTTCACGGAAAACACCTTCGCGTTGCATTTTTTTCTTCAATGCACGAAGAGCTTGCTCAACGTTATTATCGCGTACTACTACTTGTACTATTTTAATCACCCCTTTCAAGGATATCTAATGTTTAAGTTTTAAAATTACCGAGTCATTTAGTACCACTTATTACCCAAAAATAAAAGAATTATATTAACATAGAGACTATAGAGGTATTATAATACCTTTTATAGGTTATTACACTATTTAATAAGGTTATGTTTTTTTATTAAATTATCTTATTGACATAATCATAAGAATCGCCTATATTTTCCTTAATATTTTTTCAACCCGAGGAGCTTAAACTAATGAAAACTCAGACTATTAAAGACCAATTTGCGACTGCACAAGAAGTAAAAATAGAAAATTCTGCTGTAGCCGTTTATTCTGCTAAAGAAGCTAATGAGAAAATCTTTTATAAAGGTGATGTAAAAGACGGCTCTGCCTTCGGAAAAGAAATTAAATACACAGCTATCTTCGCTACTGAGCAAGGTGCTGAAGCTTATAAAGGTAAAAATGCTGATGCAGTAATTGTTTGGTCAGGCAAATCTTCTGATTTAACTTTCAAACAAAAATACGTAAGCACTAAATACGAAAGAATCAACAAACCACATCGTTAATTTTACGGCGGTTTGCACGTTCAAGGCGGTTCTGATTAGATTTAACTAACAGGCCGCCTTAATTATAACCAAATTACTAGAAGGAATAACCGAAATGAAAAACCAAACTATAAGAGAAGATTTCTCAAGAGCTCAAAAAGGCAATCAAAACGAAACTCAATTTGCTTTCTTCTCTGAAAAAGCAGGTGAAATGTTCGGTGTTTATTGGGCTGATATTACAGATGCTCAAGGCAAAACTAAAAAAATTGCTTTTACAGCAATGTTGTCTAAGAAATTGAGCTCTAAATATGTATGGGCAGATAAAGAATTAGTATGGTCTGGCAAACTGTCTGCTGTTTCAAACGTAAGAAAATACAAAGGCAAATACGAGTACCCTTCTCAAGACGTTTTAGACAAAGCTGCAAATGACGTGGTTGCTCCTAAAAACAAATCACGAGCAAAAGCAACTAGCCAACTTAAGCAAAAATAAAATAGATTATTTAAGGAGTGATTGCTATGGGTAAAAAAACAGAAGACTTTAACACAGAAGCTAAAAAAGACGATAAAGAAACCATATACTTGGTCTTTTCAAAAAAAGATGCTGAATACGGCTTTAATACCGTTAATATAAAAGATCAAAACGGAAAAGATCAAGAAGTTAAGTACACTCATTGCTTGAACAAAAAAAGTTTAAATGAATATTACTCACTTAATAAAAATATAGAATGGGCAGGAAATACCAAAAATATAGACTGGCAAAGCATTAAAACCCATGGAAATAATAATGTTATAGTAAATATCGGAGCTATACGCAGCACACCGAAAATATAAATAAATTTAAATATTAAAGGCGGTTTTAATTAATTTTGAAACCGCTTTTTTTATGCCTGAATTGTTAATTAAACTTTTATAGATGCTTTAACTAATATCTTCGTATATTCCTCTTTAGGGTTTTCGAATATCTGTTTTGCGGCACCAACTTCAACCACCTTGCCGTGCTGCATAACTATAACGTCATGCGACATTGCACGTACCACCTTCAAATCATGGCTGATAAATATATAAGCGAGGTTATGCCTTTTTTGAAGGTCTCTCAGTAAATTAACTATCTGCACCTGCACAGTCATGTCTAGGGCTGATGTAGGCTCATCTAATATCACCAACTTAGGTTTCAATATCATGGCACGGGCAATAGCTATACGCTGCCTCTGGCCACCTGAAAATTCATGCGGGTATCTGTTTCTCATCTCAGGGTCAAGCCCCACTTCACGCAAAACGCTTATTACGCTTTTTTCCCTGTCTTCTCTGGTTAATAGAGGGAAATGCACCAGCAACCCTTCTTCAACTATCTGCCCCACTGACATACGAGGAGAAAGCGAGCCGTATGGGTCTTGGAATACTATTTGAATATCCCTACGCAGTGGTTTCATTTCTTTTTCATTTTTAAAATTAAGGTTGATACTGTTTAAACTTACATCACCTTCGCTTTTTATTAAACGCAACAAGGCTAACCCTAAAGTAGTTTTACCTGATCCACTTTCACCCACTACACCTAATGTCTGCCCTGGCCTTAGGTTTATATTAACCCCATCAACCGCTTTTACATTATCAACCACTCTACGCAGTATCCCTGCCTTAACAGGGAAATAAACTTTCAAATTACGGGCGATCAAGATTTCTCTTTCTTTCGCATCAAATGCCGCAGGCTCACCGCTAGGTTCGGACGCTAAAAGCATTTTTGTATATTTGTGTTGAGGTTCTGCAAATAGTTTTTTCACATTGTTATATTCAACCAATTTACCATTTTGCATCACCGCCACAGTGTCCGCAATTCTACGTACTATATTCAAATCGTGAGTGATAAACATCACCGCCATACCAGTTTTTTGCTGAATACCTTTTAGCAAATCTAATATTTGAGCCTGAACGGTTACATCAAGTGCTGTTGTAGGTTCATCGGCTATCAGTAAATCAGGCTCATTAGCAAGAGCCATTGCTATCATCACCCTTTGCCTTTGCCCACCCGAAAGCTCATGAGGGAAAGCGTTTAACCTTTGGATAAGTTTTTCTAACCCTACAAGATTCAATAATTCTATAACTCTTTTTTTCGCCTTTTCAGCAGACATTTTTTTATGAACAAACAAAACTTCCGCTATTTGCTTTTCAATTGTATGAAGCGGGTTAAGTGATGTCATCGGCTCTTGGAATATCATGGAGATTTTATTACCACGAATTGATCTCATAATAGCATTAGGTGCACCTATAAGTTCTTCACCATTGAACTTGATAGAACCACCAGAATGTTTAGCTAATGGATAAGGAAGTAGTTGCAAAACTGAAAGTGCAGTAACTGATTTGCCCGAGCCACTTTCACCTACTACCGCTAGCACTTCGCCTTTTTTAATAGAGAATGAAACGTCAGAAACCGCATTGGTAATTTGGCTACCGTTCACAAAATCCACTGATAAATTTTTTATCTCAAGCAAATTCATTCTTTAAAAATCTTTCTAGGGTCGAAGGCATCACGCACAGCCTCCCCTATAAATGTCAGCAAGCTCAACATCACCGCCAATGATAAAAATGCGGTAATACCCAGCCATGGGGCTTGTAAATTATTTTTACCCTGCGACAACAATTCACCCAATGAAGCCGACCCAGGAGGCAAACCAAACCCAATAAAATCTAAACCCGTTAGGGTGGTTATAGAGCCGGTCAAAACAAAAGGCATCATGCTTAAAGCCGCAATCATCGCGTTTGGCAGGGCGTGCCTGAACATTATTTTAGGAGTTGAAACACCTAGAGCCTTGGCCGCACGAATATAATCCAAGTTGCGGGCTTTTAAAAATTCTGCCCTTACCACATCAACCAAAGTCATCCACGAGAATAACAACATCAATATCAGTAGCGAGAAAAACCCCGGGGTAATAACGCTAGACATTATTATCAACAAAAAGAACACCGGCATACCCGACCATATCTCAATAAACCTTTGAGAGAGCAAGTCAAACAACCCGCCGAAGTAGCCCTCCATTGCACCGACCACAACACCTATTAAACTTCCTACCACAGTTAATATCAAGCCGAATAGCACTGAGATGCGGAAACCGTAGATAAGCCTTGCGAGAACATCACGCCCTTGATCATCAGTGCCTAGCAAATTTTCAGTTGTAGGCGACGAAGGAGCTGGCGTTTGCAAATAATAGTTTATGGTTCTGTATGAATATTTGATCGGAGGCCAAACCATAAAACCTTCTTTATTAATTAGGTCTTTTACAAACTGGTCACGGTAATCCGCCTCTGTTTCAAACTCTCCACCAAACACATTCTCAGCGTAAGATCTAACTATAGGCATATAGACATCACCCTTATACCAAACAAATATAGGCTTGTCGTTTGCTATTACTTCAGCAAACAGGCTAAGAAAAAAGAATATTGCAAAAATAATTGCCGAATAATATCCACGCTTGTTGCGTTTAAACTGTAAAAATCTGCGTTGCGTTATCGGGGAAAATATCATTTACCTTGCCCCCTGTGCTTCAAAGTCAATTCTTGGGTCAACTATTGTCATTATAATATCGCTTATCAATTTAATTACAAAACCTAAGAGAGTAAAAATATAAAGGGTTGCGAACATTATAGGGTAGTCACGGTTAAGAGCGGATTCAAAACCCATCAATCCTAAACCGTCTAGCGAGAAAATAGTTTCTATCAATAGCGACCCTGTAAGGAATATCCCGATAATAGCTGAAGGGAAGCCTGCAATCACAATCAACATTGCGTTTCTGAATATATGTTTATAAAGAATATAATTTTCTTCCAAACCCTTCGCACGGGCAGTTAGAACATATTGTTTGTTAATTTCCTCAAGAAAGGAGTTTTTAGTCAAAATAGTAAGCCCCGCAAACCCGCTTATAACCATTGAGACTACCGGCAAAGTTATATGCCAGAAGTAATCAGCAATCTTCATCGGCCAACTCAAACTATCCCAGTTATCTGAAACTATGCCCCTTAGCGGAAACACATCAAAATATTTTCCACCGGCGAATACCACTATCAAGAATATTGCGAACATAAATCCGGGGATAGCATAGCCGATTATTACCGCACCACTGCTCCAAACATCAAAACGCGAGCCGTCTTTAACTGCTTTTTTAATGCCCAAAGGAATTGAGATAAAATAGATTAAAAGCGTAGTCCATAAACCTATTGAGATTGAAACCGGCATTTTATCCAATATCAAATCTATCACCTTGCGGTTTTGGAAATAACTTTCGCCGAAATCGAACATCAAATAGTTTTTCATCATCGTGAAGAAACGCTCACCTAATGGCTTATCAAAACCAAATTGTTTTTCCAGAGATTTAATGAATTCAGGGTCAAGGCCTTGAGCCCCTCTGTATTTGCTAGTACTACTAGCTGAACTTAAATTTTGCTCCTGCACCATTTTGTTAGCTGAGGCTAGATCAGCCCCACCCGCAAACCTTTGAGTGGCAGAAGTGTTCATGCCGTTAACCTTGGCTATCATCTGTTCAACAGGGCCACCGGGTGCTACCTGCACGATTAAAAAGTTAAGCACAATTATGCCTAACAACGTAGGTATCATTAACAGTAATCTTCGTATTATATAAGCAGTCATGAGTTTTAATTTTTTACCTTATTAGCAATATTATCAGCTTTTGCCTGATCATACCACCATGTATCAACTATCGCCAACCCGTATTCTGGAGAAATTTCCGGCTTACCGAACTTATCCCAACAAGCAACTCTATAATAATCTATATACCAGTTAGGTATCACATAATAATTCCACAGCAACACCCTGTCCAAAGCACGGGTAGCGGCGATAAGATCTTCACGGCTAGGGGCAGAAACTAATAGCGGGATCAATTTATCCACCACCGGATTTTTAATACCTATAACATTGCGGCTGCCTATTATATCAGCCTTGTCTGAACTCCAATAATCCCTCTGCTCATTACCCGGAGAAAGAGATTGAAGGAAGGTGTGTATAATTATATCAAAATCAAAATTCTCCATACGTTTTTGATACTGGGTTGTATCAACTATACGCAAGGTGGCCTCTATGCCTAGCTTTTTCAAATTAGCTATCATAGGGTTTATCCAACGGTCGAAGATAGGCGAGTAAACCAGAATCTCAAATTTAAACTGCAACCCGTCTTTTTCCAGCAAACCACTTTCACCTAATTTCCACCCAGCTTCATGTAGCAAATTCATTGCCTTTGCCAACATACTGCGGGTATCAGTGCCTGAGCCAGACGTTTGCGGCAATTTGAATTCTTGCATAAACAATTCAGATGGTAATTGGTCTTCAAACTGAGAAAGTATTTCCAGCTCTTTACCTTGAGGCACTCCGCTTGCGGCAAGCTCAGAGTTCACAAAATAACTGTTGGTGCGTTTGTAATTTCCGTAGGCGAATTGTTTGTTCGACCACTCGAAATCAAAAGCATAGTTCAAAGCTTCACGCACTTTTTTATCTTGGAACAAAGCACGGCGGGCATTGAAAACAAATGCCTGCATACCTGAAGTTAGTTTATGTTTTATATGTTCTTTCTTTATCAAACCATCTTTCACGGCAGGAACGTTATATTCAACCTCCCATGCCTTGGCGATATTTTCATTGCGGATATCATAGTTGCCCGCAAACAGTCCTTGCAGAATTACTGACTCGTCACGATACATCTCATAAACTATTGTATCAAAATTATAACGGCCTTTATTCACGGCTAAGTCATCAGCCCACCAATCCTTCACGCGTTCGTAAACTATTTTACGCCCAGCTTCCACTTCTTTAATCCTGTAAGGGCCACTACCCAAAGGAGGTTCTAAAGTTGTTTTATCAAACTCTTTACCTTCCCAATAATGTTTAGGCAATATAGGCAATTCTCCCATAATCAACGGTAGCTCCATATTACCTTTCATATCGAAGGTAAACTTCACTCTGTACTGGTTTTCCGCCTTAACCTCTTTAACATGGGCGTAGTATGAGCGGTAGAAAGGATGCCCCTTCTCCATCAATATATTAAAACTGAAAACAACATCTTCTGCAGTAAGAGGTTTGCCATCGTTCCATTTTGCATTTTTGCGCAGATTGAAAGTAACCTCACTGCGGTCATCTGCCACTTCAACGGTTTTAGCTATTAAGCCATATTCAGAGAAAGCTTCATCTTCTGACTTAACCATCAATGTCTGGAAAATAATCCCAACACCCGGTGCCGACGTACCTTTAATTATATAAGGATTTAAATTGTCAAATGTACCAATCTCCGCCATTTTAAGCTCGCCACCCTTGGGGGCATCTGGGTTGACATAGGCAAAATTAGCAAAACCATCCACATACTTTGGTTTACCGTGCATTGCCAAGCCATTAACCGCCTCAGCGGCACTGGCGGTTGTTGATAAAACAAGCAACCCCAACAGAAGAGTTAAAAACACTCCTTTATTTCGGATTATGCAATGTACATTCAAAGACACAGGTAAAACCTTCCCCAAAAAGTTAACGGGCTAATATCAAAAGATATTAACCCGTTAAACTATGTTAGAGCAAGAAGGTTTAAGCTTATCTTGCAGAGACAGGATTCAAACTTGAAACTTTAAGTTTGCTAGTATTAGTTAAACTAATGCTGCTTTTTTCATTACGGCTATCTTTAGAGGCTTTTGCAAAAGTACCCGCTATTCTTTTTTCACCAAGGGTTGACTTTACAAGCCTTGGCTCCTCGAATTTTGCATTAGCAAACCCTGGCTCTTCGCTTGTTGCGTTTGAAATTTCTGGGTGCTTATTAGATCTGGAATCTTTTAATTTATTATATCCAGCACCAACCGCACTACCAATAGTATTAACAATCTTTTTAACTAAACCAACTAGGGTATAGCCTATTGCCTGTCCAAGCATTACGTTATTTTCGCCTGATAAAAAGTTATACATAAGGTCACCCCAGTTATCGGAGTCCATATCTTTATAATTGATAGCTTTAACTTGCTTTACACCGTTGTAAGCAATATCTCTTACACTTCCACCAAAATCTTTAAGACCATTCCAACCGCCTTTGAAGAAACCACCCACAGCTGCAAATTTAGATCTTTTTTTGTTCTCTTCTGCCATTTCAAAATCCTTCCAATAAAACAGTACCTTATCCACAGAATCAACAGTTATATTTCATAAAACCTTTAATCTCATTATATTTGTAATTGGTAAAAATTCAATTAATTAAGTAAACTAATAAATTTATTATACATAATACCTAGATTCTTGTCCAGAAAATTATCTATTAAAATCAAATAAAAAAAGACCCTCTATAATTCCAAGAGGGTCTTTTAAGTATTTATTTTTAAAAGTTATGCATCTTCACCACTAGCCGCAGCATCAGCTATTTGACCAAGAGCCTTGCCCCCAACCTTAGCTCCTTTAAGAGCCCCTCTAGCAGCAAAACCTACACCCGCAGCAGCCAAACCGCCAAGACCTTCGGTAATTTTACCAACTTCAGAGTTTCTGGCTTTATTAGCTATGTTCTTAGCACCGCCTATACCTTTACCAGCGGCACCCTTAACGGCTCCGACACCTTTACCAACACCTTGACCAACAGCACTGTTTTTAACAACACCAACGCCTTTACCTACGGCAGTTTTTGCTGCACCGACTTTATTACCTACAGCGGTCTTTGCTGCGCCAACACCTTTACCTACGGCAGCTTTTGCTTTACCTGCCATTTGACCAGTCTTGGTGTCTTTAAGCTTATCCATAGATTTACCTGCAAGACCCTTATCACTAGCAACGTTCTGAGCTGTTGACCCACCGCCGCCTGATGATCCGCCACTCGAACCACCACCTGATGATCCGCCGCCACTAGCTCCACCGCCAGAACCGCCGCCGCCTGATGATCCGCTGCCGTTTTCTACACCAGCATCAGCACCACCGCCAGCAGCTCCGCCACCACCACCGCCGCCGGCAGACTTAAATTTCTTAACTTTCAAGGCAGGGATAGAGCTTGCGACCTTGCCAACACCAGATGAAGCAGCACCAGCTATACCACCCTCACTTACAGGGCCTACATCAGCACTACCACCCATATATTTGAAGAAGGCAGCAGGGATTGATTCCAATAAGCTAAACGATGCATTGGCAGCTGTATATATACCTACACAATACATAGCTGCTAAAGCAACCGCCTTCGCAGCACCGCCTATAGCAGAACCGGCATTCATCATACTGTCTGTAGCATCAAGAGCCTTACCAAACCCGTAGCTCCAGTATAGAACAAAGGTGTTCAAAACTAATATAGAGCCTACGAAACCTATAACCGTCAAGGTAGGTCTTAAAAGCATATTCATCCAGACCAACCAAGGCTGTTTACTTACAACCATACCTTCACCTTGTGTGGTTATGTGAGAAAGAGCAGCTATAGGAACCATTATAACAGCTTCAAACACAGACATTATCCAAGTAAGTACTGAGAATGCAACCTTGATGAAAGGCATCATAGGAACATAGTACAAAGGAATTGCAGAAGCAGCTATTATTGCAGTAGCGGCAGCTTGCATAAACTGACCTATAGGACCATTAACTAAACCTGACACTATATTATAAGGTGTAGAAAATAAACCTCCCAAGAAAGGAATGGCACTACCTATACCAAATAATGTACCTATCAAGTAAACTGCAGTTTTGACAGCTATAAGCTCAGATCCGCCATCCATCATATGCTGACCTATTGATATAAGCTTAGCCAAAGGATACATATCAGATGCGATATCAGCTTTAATAGAACCCCACATACCTGATAGAGGAGACATAAATATAGCTATCGCAGCATTACCCATACCCTTTGTAGCTTCATAAACAAGTTTACCTATACTACTCATGATATTACTGTCTTTATTAGGCGGGAAAGAGAATTTGAAATCCATTTTATCCCAAGTGTTTTTAATAGGGTTTATTAAAAGGGATCCTGCTATATCAGACATATCTCCAGATATACCAGCGTTTTTGATGGTAACCCCACCACCTGTTACAGCTGTATCTGAATTAATTTCTGCTTGAAGATAGTCTTGTTGAGCTACTAGATCCTCATTGTTAAGAATCTTTTCCCACCATTTATCATAGTAAACTGCAACGTTTTTAACACCAGCGTTAACAGGCCCTTTACCTACTCCACCGGCAGGAGAAATTTCAATAGAGCTTTTACCCGCACCCATAACTAGAGTGTCAAGTTTATAAAGTTCATAATACCACCAACCCATTGAAGGCCAGCCTTGTTTTTTAGCTTCATTTACAAGTTGAGATTTATCACTAATCGCGTTTTGCAGATTGTTATTGGCCTTTTCTAGACCGCTTTTAATTTGGTCACCATAACTTTTTAACATATTTGAATAGCACTCATAATCAGGCAACCCAGGATCAGCTGACGCATCTGCTGTTGAAGTCTCTGAAGAATCTGTATTATGTTTTGGAGACTCATTACAAGAACCACTACTCCAACCTGCGTTTCCGCACTCAGAAGTTTCCAATTTATCTTCAGCTATCTCCATATGTGCTATAGAGCAAGCAAATTTAATAGTTGTCTTATTAAAAGAGCTATCGTTTTGGAAGTTAGGAGTAGCTAAGTTATCACCAACCATAGGTTTAACAAATGTTGTTGATACAGCATTTATATAAGTTCTTATAGCCGCATTAATAGACCCTTCGTAACCACTACCCGCAGGGATATCTGTCATCTCTGTAGGGTATGAAATTGTACCACAACTGTCACCGCGACTATTACCGAAGTTATAAACAACTTTTTTTGATCCGTACTGTCCTTTTTTAGTTGATCCTTTTACTTGAAACTCACTTATTACACCAGCCGTATCACTATATCCACCTGCAGCAAAAAGTGCGTTGTAAGAAACCCTACAAGCCCACATTCTTGTATAACCATCTACTATATGATTAAAGTTTTCAATATTTGTAGAAGACATCATGTTAGAACTTGAGGCTCGTGTGACGAAAGTAACCCACGCTGTAGTACCTAAATTCGACCCCCACTCAGCGAGCTTTATAACCATCATCTGGCCTGCACTGAAACCTGTAGTGCCTAAAGGAATGATCAAACCTAAAGCAAAAATTATACGTATAGGAGCCCACACCATATTGTGGCGTCCACCACCCACAACACCCGTTTTAGCCGTGTCTATAACAATTGATATTATCAACCACAAAATCATGGCTCCGGCTATTGTCAACACAGCAGTGTTGAATATTTCCATCAAAGCACCAAAAGAGTTTTGGAGAACACCACCTTTTCCTGCGATACCTTCACGGAACAGTTTATTTAATATTGTGATACCCCAGTCTTCATGACCAGCCTTACCTGAGTACAGGTAGTAGTTAAAAGCTCCAGCTTCTGATCTGGAAACCAGATTAGGTATACTAGCCATATCTGTTGGATTATTAGTAGGGTGAGCAAACAACTGAGCCTGAGCCGTATCTACAAGGTAACCTGTGGTCATAAACACTGACGCACCCGCAGCAAATAAAGTAAATGCTATCATTAAACAGGTAGCTGAAAACAAACCTAATTGATAGTAGTTGCCTCCGGTAGATTTAATTGTATTTAAAGCTTCAACAATAACTTCATGTAACGTTGTTTCTTCTGCACCCTCAGCACCATAATAAAGAGCTGGGTGGTCGCGGCGGATCAAACCTGCACGCTCAAATATACCGCCTATTAATCTCATGAAAACAGGTTTCAAAAAAGACATTTGGCTTATACTTCTTGATATTCCTGGAAGGAAAAGAAACTTGAGTACAGTTTTTGCTCTAGAGGTATTTTTCGAATCTTCCATGGAATTATTCCTTCCAAAAATCTAATGGGGAAAAACTACCCCTAATATAATAAGTTTACTCTATTTTCAGATAATCGTCAAATTTTTCTATAATTATGATAAAATTTTATCTATCTTTTTATCCCAACCAACTTCTTGATAAATAAGAATTAAACATATTAGACATTATCTTTTAATATAGCTAGCTTACCCACCCTTCTTTTTAAAAAACCCAATAACACAATTTTTAAAAATGCCCTTAATTTCAACAAATCATCGAATCAATTCAATAGACTAAAAATCTAAATCTAATCATTGTCCCGTCCAGGGTTGAACCCTACTCCGCTAGCATGCCCTTCACTATTACCACCAAACTGTCCGCCTTCATCTCCTTTAGTGTTTACAATAGAGTGACCTGTAGCATTTTTATCATCGTCATTTACGCCGCCATCTTTTGCTGGTTCTGACTTTTTGCCCTTATCTCCACCACCTTTTTCCTTCCTTTCTGCCTTTTTAGATGTAGGGGTAGTAATCATTCCACCAACATCCCCGGCCGATCCAGCTGCGGCGGCTAAGTTGTCACCTACAGCTTTAACATCAAAGCCAGAACCACCCATATATTTGAAGAAGGCAGCAGGAAGTGAATCCATTAAACTAAATGCAGCATTAGCCGCTGTATATATACCTACACAATACATAGCGGTTAAAGCAACCGCCTTTGCAGCTCCTCCAATAGGGCCACCAACGTCCATCATGCTACCTGTCGCATCTATAGCTTTACTAAAACCATAGCTCCAATAGATCACGAAAGTATTTAAAACTAGAATAGAACCAACGAAACCTATAACTATCAAAGTAGGTCTGAAAAGCAAACTTAAACCTACCACCAAAGATTCTTTGGAAGTGACTATGCCATCACCTTGTGTGTTTATATTAGAAAGAGCGGCGATAGGAAGTATTACGACCATCTGGAAAATTGACAGCATCCAGGTAAGAACCGCAAAAGCCACCTTAATAAAAGGCATTAAAGGAACATAATATAGAGGTATAGCCGCAGCCCCTATCATTGCTACAGCAACCAACTGCATAAAATCACCTACAGGACCCTCAACAATTGCAACTACTAGATTATAGCCTGTAATAAATAAACCACCTAAAATAGGTATAGCACTACCTATACCCACCAAAGCACCCATAAGATAAACACCGGTTTTGATTGCAAGAACTTCTGCACCACCATTCATCATGCACTTACCTATAACCGCAAGCTTAGTCAAAGGATACATATCAGATTGGGCGGCCTCCATAATACCACCAAACATAGCTCCTATTGGCATCATAAATACAGCTATTGCCACATTACCTATGCCCTTTGTTGTTTGGAAAATCATTTTACCTAAATTAGATAGAAACTTATCATCTATGTTAGGAATAGGAATAGGGAACGGAGTCCACGTAACCTTAAACTGAATATCTATTTTGTCCCAAACTTCTTTTATAGGGTTTATCAATAAAGAACCCACAATATCTGAAATATTGTCACTTGCTCCGCCTTTTAATTTTACACTACCTCCTCTGACAGCGTTCATTTCATCAGCGATATTCAGCTCTTCCTCTTTAATAACCTTTTCCCACCACTTGTTATAGTAAGAGAAAACATCCTTGATCTTTTTATTTACAGCTTCCTTTCCCACTCCACCAGCAGGAGAAATTTTAATTTGAGACTTACCAGCCTCCATAACTATGAAGTCTAATTTATAAAGATCGTAATACCACCAACCCATTGAAGGCCAACCCTGCGTTTTAGCAGCTACTACTAGTTCTGATTTATTCTTGATTGCTTCATCAAGTTTTGCATTAGCCGATTCAATACCGTCCAATACAGCATCATTGTATATTGTTAAAATATCTTTATAACAACTGTAATCAGGCAACTGACCGTCTTCCAAGTCTTCGCCACAAGTACCATCGCTCCAACCAGCTGTGCTACACTCTTTAGTGGCTGACCCTTTAGTCAAAGTATCAGTAGTTGATTCACTTTCAGTTGAAGATTCGGTTAAAGCCTTCTCACCCATCACCATACCTGACATTGAACAAGCAAATTTTATAACCGCTTGGTTGAATGGCCCTTTCTCAAACTCAGGATTATCCCTATTATTAACAATAGGAGTAACAAAAGCCGTTCCAACCTCATTCAAATAGTTTTTAATAGCCTGAGAAATCCCTGTATCATTAGGTGTATCATTAGCACTTGATGATGCCTCAAGAATTCTAGTCGGGAAAGAAATTGTCCCACAACTATCACCCCTTTTATTAGCAAATTCATATACAACGGTTTTAGCTCCACCCGCTTCCTTTTTCGCAACACCTTTAAGTTCCGAATAATTAATAACGCTCTTCTTGTCGCTAAGTAACTCGGCTTTTTTCAAGCTCGCATTGTAAGTTATCTGACACATCCACATTTTTGAATATGAATCCACCAAACTATTGAAATTATCAACCTCAGTTGAGGCCAGCATATTTGACTCTGAAGCTCTAGTCACAAAAGCAGTCCAAGCATTGGTACCTAAGTTAGACCCCCATTCGGCAAACTTCAATACCACCATCTGCCCTACACTGAAACCTTTATTACTTAAAGGCATAATCATAAGTAGTGCTACCATTATACGTATAGGTGCCCAAACCAGATTGTGACGTCCGCCGCCTACTTTACCTGTTTTAGCCGTATCGATAACGATAGATATCATCATCCACAAAATCATACCACCGGCTATTAACAGTACGGCGTTATTAAACACTTCCATCAAAGAACCAAAGGCGTTTTGCAAAACACCGCCTTTATTCTGAATGCCTTCACGGAACATTTTATCTATTATAGTAATACCCCAGTCTTGATGGGCACTGTTTGTATTCGTATATAAATAGTAGTTAAAAGCCCCCTCGCCCGAGTGACCTGTGTTAGGTATGGAAGCAATATCTGTTGCTTTATCAAGAGCAGGATGAGTAAACAGTTCAGATGAATTAAGAAAATAATTAGTGAACTGTTGAGCTGACGCTGTTTTTACAAAAAAGCTAGTGGCTGTAAATATGGCAGCCCCTGCAGCAAACAACACAATAATTATCATCCAAAAGATGGCCGCCAACAAACCTAATTGATAGTAGTTACGTCCACCGTTTAATTTAACTGTCGCTATAGCCTCTGAAATAATTCCTTGGAAAGTGGACTTTTCGACATCTTTAGCCCCATAATAAAGAGCAGGGTGATTACGGCGAATTAAGCCTGCACCTTCTAATATGCTGGCAACCATTCTCATAAATGTAGGTTTTAAAAACGAAAGCTGCGCAGCACTTTCTGATATACCAGGAAGGAAAAGAGTTTTAAGTATGGTTTTTGTTACGCTAGTTTTTTTCGAACCAGCCATGGAATCATCCCTTCCAAATATCACCCAGGGGAAACCACCCCTAATATAATTAAGCTTACTCTCTTTTCAGATAATCGTCAAATTTTTCTATAATTATGATAAAATTTTATCTATCTTGACTATAGAGACAACATCTTGATAAATAACAATTATTACTTAAAGGGGGAAATTTTTATTAAGCCCACTCAAAAAAGCCTTTTTCGCAAAGGAAAGGTTTTCCAAATAGATAACCCTGACCGTAGTCTATATCTATATCCAATAACTCTATCAATTGCTTGTCTTTTTCGATTTTCTCAACAATCAGGTCAACCCCGTTGCGGTCCATCTGAGCTTTAAATCTTTTCAACCTGCCAATACCGTCTTCTTTTCTAAGCTCTTTCAAGATCATATCAGCTTCGATTTTAACGAAACGCACATAACGGGAGTTTAGGAATGAGAAATCAAAAGCAAGTCTCTTAACGTCATCCATAGAGAAACGACAACCAAGCTTAGCCAAGCCTTCAAGCAAGGTATAGTTTGCAGCAGTCATTGAAACTAGGTCACCCTGACGCAACTCGAATATAAGTTGAGGAGCAAGCCCGCGGTTAGAGGAGATAAACTCAACCAAATCACCCATAAACTTCTGATCATTCAAAGTAGATGAAGTTATGTTAAAGAAGAAAGCACGGTTATAATCACCTTCCGCCGCTTTACGAACCTCTTGTAATCCTTTTAACAAAAGCAAGTTGTCCACCACCGGCATTAATGATTTTTCATTGGCTATATCTATGTATCTGCCAGCAGGTAAATATATGTCTTGCATTATGCGGATACGAGCAAATGTTTCATAAAATCTGATTTTGCGTTGAGGCAACGCCACAATAGGCTGTAAAAACAAGTCTATCTGGTCTTTACTTATAGAACGCTCTATCAATTTCAAAACCTGATCATCTGTAAGGCGTTTACCTATCTCAGTATCACTTATACCTTTGATAGAAGATTTTTTGCTCAAAATTTCAGGATCAATTATTATTTCTTCTTCGTCTTTTTTATTTTTGAGAACATCTTCATAGTCTTGGTCAAGCTTTGCAAGCTTAGTCATGATGCCGTTAAGCATACGAGCTTCGACATTATCCATGCTTTTAGCTGCACTGTAGTTTTTAACAAACTCACCTGCAGCACCCGCTATGCGGTTACGCATGATATCGCTGTCATTACGATTGCGTGCGATATCGCGAGCCAACCGCTCATAATCAGCTTCAACTGCCTGAATATGATCAAGCAAATCATCTTCCCATCTTCTGCGGGATTTGTTTTCAACCATAACGGCAAGGAACAAAAGCATCAGAGCGGTAGACACTGCAGCAAGACCAAAAGGCAATCTGTAGAACATAAATGCTGAAAAAGCCGCCATAGTAAAAATAATCATTATATTTTTAAAAGTAATATAATCATAAATCGTAAAACGTTCTTGAACCCTTCCGCTTGCGAAAGGACGGTCAAAAATACTTAATCCATAACTAGGGTGTTTTTCTTTGGCTTTTTTCATGACGATTATTGTAAACCGATTCTAATTAAATTGGTATCACCGATATTTTTGATAATTTAAACGCAATAGAAATAATATCAACAAAGACAATGCGTACCAGATAACTGCTAAGTTAAGATTTTCAACTCCAGCAACAACTCTAATCTTGTCACTTACAGGATAAGGGTATTTTTCAATAGCCTTTATTATTACAGGAAGGAATTTGTTCACCTTCGCTTTTTTTGCCATAGCGTCAAGATCAGCCCAGTACCAGCTATCTTTTTCAGGGTCGTTTTGTACACCCTCCTCAGCTACTGCAGGGGCTACAACTACGCCTTCCAATTTTATCAAACCTTTAGGGCGGACTATCTCCCCAATAGTGTCTTCAGATATCAAACCACGATCAACCATCACCATCTGACCTGAGGCTCTTTTGAAAGGAACGAAGACCTGATAACTTGCTTTACCATTAACGTTTTTATGTTTAACCAAAAACTCATGCTTATAAACATAGTTTCCCGCAACTGTTACGCGGCTAAATTCAAATTCTTGAACGTTTTTGATTTCTTTAGGCAGTGGCAAAGCCGGCCTGCTCATTTTGTAATTTATATATTCTACAAAATCCTGTCCCTTGTTAAAAAGGAACAAATACTTAGTGCCGAAAGAAGCTGTTACTAAAAAAACAACCAACGCACCAATTAATAATATTTTTCTATCCAGTTTCAAAATAATAAACCCCTATTAATAGTGTAAACTAAAAGCAAGAATGCTTGTACGACTATAAAACTATAGCTTTATTATATCAATAGACTTGTTAACAATACCCCTGCCTTATAAAAGCATCGTGGCTAAAAAGCCCCTTAGCATATCCATACCATAATGCTTTTCGGCACTTGTAAGAAATGGATAAGGCATGGCCGCTGGGTGTTTTATAAGCTCTTCCATAACTGCGGCTTGAACTTCTTCCTGCTCCGTCTTCTTTATTTTATCAGATTTAGTAAGCACTATAGTGTAAGGAACTCCGGCTTCATCGAAAATATCCATTGAATGTCTGTCAATTTCCAGCAAACCGCGTCTTGAATCTATAAGCAGAATAACCCTTTTTAAAGTTTGTCTGGTTAAAAGATAATCAAGCACCATTCTATTCCAATCATGCTTTTTATGTTTTGAAGCTAGAGCATAACCATAACCCGGCAAATCCACAAGATTGACCCTACCGCCTAAGTTAAAAAAGTTTATCTGCTGAGTTCTGCCCGGAGTGTTCGAAGCTCTTGCTAAGCTCTTTCTAAAAGTAAGGGCATTTATAAGGCTGGATTTACCAACGTTGGAACGTCCGGCAAAAGCTATCTCCGGCAAATCAGGAAACGGTATTCTAGAAGGCACATCTGATCCCGCTACAAAGCCACATTCTTTGCGGAATAATTTTTCGCCTTCTTTAATATCGTATTCGCTGTTTTCCATTTATTTATTATCTTTAACCTTTTTCTTGCGGCGTTCAATATGGCCACGTACTAAACAAACGTCTTTGTTACCCATACTACGCATAATGTAATATTGCTGTATCAATCCCAATACGTTACTCCATGTCCAATAAATAACCAAACCAACTGAAAATTTAGCTAACATTATAGTAACAAAATAAGGCATGAAGTTTTGTATCTGCTCTTGTGTTTCATCGGCTTGAGGCGGGCTCAAACGTTTTTGCCATATCATAGTAATACAGAAAATTACTGGCCAAGCACCTATAGCTATAAAACTAGGAGCATCCCAAGGAGCCCAACCGAAAAGGTTAAGCAAGTTAGTAGGATCAGGAGCAGACAGATCTTTTATCCAACCCCAGAAAGGAGCGTGACGCAATTCCACTGAAAGCAAAATACATTTATAAAGAGAAAAGAAAATAGGTATTTGCACAAGCAAAGGCCAGCAACCGCTGAAAGGGTTAGTGCCTTCACGTCTATACAGTTCAAAAATTTCTGTTTGTAATTTTTCTTTGTTGTCTTTGTGTTTTTCTTGCAACTCTTTAAGTTGAGGCGATACCTGCTTCATCTTCGCCATAGAACGGAAAGATTTATTAGCCAACGGGAACATAGCCCCGCGGATAACTATGGTCAAAACTATAATTGAAACTCCAACATTACCAAACAGATTCATAAAGAAATGCAACAGCAAGAAGAAAGGTTTAGTGATGAAGTAATAAATACCAAAATCGAAAATCAAATCCAAGTTTTCAATTCCGTATTTCTTTTGATACGCCTTCGCAAGATCAAGGTTTTTAACACCTACGTAAATCAGTTTTTTATCTTCTATGGTTTTACCTGGCAACAACTTATAAGTATCGCTCACCATATCTGCTTGATATTTTGTTTTACCCTTAGCGTCAGTAACACCCATAATGCGGGCACTGAACAATTCGTTATGGTCAGGCAAAATGCCCGTAAACCAATATTTGTCCGTGATACCAAGCCAACCGCGAAGATTTTCACTGTCGAAAACTTCTTTACCTTCAGCCAATTTCTTATAGCTTGGATCTTGAATCTTTCCATTTAAATAAGCCAATGGGCCTTCATGCAGAATAAACATACCTTGGAATTCAGGTGGCAAAGAATGGCGTGAGATCAAATGCCAAGCGTTGAAGCTTTTTTCCAAACCTGTATTGTTAGTGATGGTTTGAGTTACCTTCATCATATAGTTCTCATCAAGAGTGATTTTACGCTTAAACAAGAAACCTTGTCCGTTATCCCACTCCATTGAAATCTCGCCATTGCTTTTTAAAACGACATCACTTCCTTTTGAAAGTCTCCACTTAGTATCGCCGTTAGGCACATTAAGAGTATTGTCAGCACTTACCCAGCCGCTTTCTACGTAATAAGCGTTTGCAGTACCATAAGGATAAAGCACGCTAACATGTTCTTTGTTTTCAACAGTAGTGTAATGATCATTCAAAGAAATATTGTCTAGTCTTGAACCTGTCAAAGATATTGACCCTGTTATTTTGTTTCCTCTTAAAGGAATACGATCACTTGCAGACAATACTGTTTTAGCATCTAACTCTTTATCTGCTTCAGCAATAGCTGGAACAGGGGCTTTTTTCAAAGCTTCAATAGCGGCTTTTTCTTGCACCACTGGTGCGGCAACATCTTTTTTGAACATGAAGTTGAAGGCAAACAAAATAGCTAATGAAACAACAATAGCTAACATCATTCTTTTATTATCATCATCATCGTTAATAGGATTTTGCGGTAAATTACTCATTTATTTTTTTCTCCGGCACCGGATCATAACCTCCGGGATTGAAAGGGTGGCAACGACAAATTCTTTTAAAGCCCATATACCCTCCGCGTAATGCTCCAAAACGCCTTATGGCCTCAGCCGTGTAGCAAGAGCAGGTCGGGTGGTAACGGCAGCTCCTCCCCATAAATGAGGAAAATAAGTATTGATACATACGTATAAAGGTTAATAACAGCCGTTGCAATAAATTCATTCAACTATACCTAAACGTTTTAAACTCCAAGCCATGTCGCTTTTCATTTGCACAAGACTACGCTCGGCACTTGAAAGTCTTCCGATCATTACTATATCTATACCTGAAATATTGTCAGAGATACAGGCTCTTACCACTTCTCTGAACCTACGTTTTACGAAGTTGCGTCTAACGGCATTGCCTATTTTTTTGCTGACTATTAAACCAAAACGAGACGGATCGCTAGATCCGTCTTTACGTTTTAGTATTTGAATTATGAAAGAATCTGAAATCCACTTGCTTCCGCCTTGGGCAACCAGCTTGAAATCAGAGGATTTTTTAATAGAATCCATACTACTTACGCTGAAAGGCGTTTACGACCTTTACTTCTACGTTCAGCCAATATTTTACGACCGTTTGCAGTTGCCATACGAGTTCTGAAACCGTGACGGCGTTTGCGTACCAATTTACTTGGTTGATATGTGCGTTTCACTCTATGTTCTCCATCTAATACCGTGAAATTAAAACAAGATTGGAGATATATAAGTGTTTAAACCCCGCTTGTCAAGAAAACTGTTAATCTATATGAAAAAAGCTAATTACATTTACATAAACAAAACAGCAATAGCAAAAGTCATTCCCCTTAAATCAAACAATGTTGTAGCATCCATTAGTGGTTTTGGGGCTGCGATTATAATAAATTTTAATAAAATGCAATATAACTTAAGGTTTTTATACAAAAACGGGGTCGAATGACTTTTTACAATTATTTAATTAAAACAGTAAGTTATTTTACTTACTTAACAAGCGTGACAATATTTAATTGTCATTTTCCCCAGTTATGCTGTACAATTAAGTATTATGTTAAAATGTTTGAAACAGCGACTCTGCTACGTAAAGACTACCTATTAACTAGGAGCTACTATGCCTCGTGACATAAAAATTCTGGATAGACAATGTTATGCATCGGGCATCACTATCATAGAACGCGGCTCGGAAGGGAATCGAGCCTATATAATAGAGAGTGGCAAGGTTGAAGTTTTCATGAGAGATTCGGAAGGCGAGATTGTGAGTATCTCCACCTTAGGCCCCGGAGCTCTTATAGGCGAAATTGCTCTCATGGAAGGCGGGCACAGAATAGCCAGTATCAAAACCATAGAGCCTACCGTACTGGTCAGCATATCCGCTTACGACTTCAGAGATGCTATTTTAAAATCCTCAAATTTAAGAAAAAGCCTAGCGAGCAAGGTTTCTAGAAGATTGCAGGAAACTATAACAGTTATAGAAGATGTAAAACAGCCTGAAAAAATAAAGGCTGATATTGCACAAAAAGAGGTTTTTGCAATAATGGATCATCTTAAAACCACACTGGATAGAATAGTTAGAAAAACCGGAAAAAATTCTCGGCATTCAAAATAACATCGCCTATATCCACAAAAGCTGATATTAATATAAATTATTAAGTGCCCGTAGCTCAACTGGATAGAGTGTTGGCCTCCGGAGCCAGAGGTTGTGGGTTCAAATCCCGCCGGGCACACCATTTTTTAGGAATTTTATATGGACTTACAGGATTCAATTTACGGGGATTTTAAAATCGAGGAACCTGTTCTCACCGAAATAATAAACTCTAAAGCCATACAGCGTTTGAAAATGATATCATCAGGAGGATATCACCCTGCCTATCCAGAAATAGGCTCTGAAGCTATGAACAGATACAACCACTCCATAGGGGTTTTTCTTCTGCTCAGAAAATATGGTGCATCACTTGAAGAACAGATAGCTGGGCTTATACACGACGTTTCACACAGTGCATTTTCCCACACCATAGACTATATAGCCGTTGAAGACGGGCACGAGAGCCAGAAGAACCATAGCACCCAAGATGACAATCACGATGCCTTTATACAAAGTACCGAGATACCTGCGATTTTGGAGAAATACAGTTTTGACCTTAACTATATTCTTGATGACTCCAACTTCCCTTTAAAGGAAAACGAACTGCCTGATATTTGTGCAGACCGCATAGACTATTCATTAAGACAAGCCTACGGAATTTATGGGATACTAAACGAAGAGCAGAAAAACTTCATACTTGAACACCTTGTGAACCACAATAGTAGTTTCATATTCGACAATCAAGAAGCTGCGAAGATCTACGCCGAAACCTTCTGGAAGATGGATGAAAAACACTGGAGCGGAATAAGAAGTGCGATCATGTTTGCACTCGGCGGGAGAATGTTCCGTTATGCCGTAAAAAAGAGCTGTGTAACCCTTGATGATTTTTTCAAGCTGGATGACATTAAAATAATCGAGATGATAAAAGCCAAACTCGGTAATGACGATGAAGTAAAAGAATGCATGAGGCTACTTAACAGCTCCGATGAAAATTTTGAAAACAACCATGAAAATTGCATAGAAAAGGTTTTTTGCAAATCCAGAAAAGTCGACCCTTATATAATTTCAGGTGATAAACTAAATAGATTGTCCGAATTAGATAATGATTTCAAAACTAAGCTAGGAGAAGGGGCTAAGTTCAAAGAGTACTATATAAAAGAAAAAACTATAAAATAAGCATCCAGAATTTAAAACTCTATCTACGCTAAAATCAGTATTTAGCTTTATTAATCAATAACTTAGCAGACAAATCAGCCTTTCTAAATTTGACAAAATTTTATTTATCGATTAGATTGCACTGTCTTTAACAACTCACAAAGAAAACTATCATGTTAATAAAAGCAGTAAGAGCAAAGCTCCACGGCATACAGGTAACTGACGCTAACTTGGAATACCACGGTTCGATCACCCTTGATCCTGACCATTGCGAACAAGCTGGCATCTATCCTTTGGAGTTTGTGGATATCTGGAACAAAAACAGCGGGGCGAGAATTTCCACCTATGTGATATTCGGTGAGAGGGGTTCAAACTGCTGCGTACTTAACGGAGCCGCCGCCCGCACCTGCCAAAAAGGTGATATTATAATCATCTGCTCTTCGGCTCTTATAGAACCTAAAGAATTATACGACCATAAGCCTAAAGTGCTGACATTCAAACCTGACAATTCTGTAGATAAAATCTTGGAATATGACGTTTATGAAACTGCAGATCACGAATTTAACTTTAGAATCAACCGCTAAATTATCTGTTTGATTTTAATCATATTTCTTGATGTGGGATTTCTAGATAACCCCACAAAAAATTGACACTCATAGATATTCATGGTACTTATGATTCCATTACCAAATTATAGTTTTGTAACCCTAACAAATTGGGAGTGGAACGCGGCATGAGCTTGGAAGAAAAGCAGCCTACTAATGTTTTTACATTAAAGGAACACGTCAACTCCTCCAACATCACTGGACTCTCACTGTCCGCCGCCTTCAACGAAAAATCCAGAGATCAAATAGCCCCAACCACAGATGAACTCTACAGAAAAATTACGCGTGATTTTGACTACCGCATAAACTTCGCCGAAACCATAAAAGAGAGAGACCACTTTATCAACAACAAAGAAAAGTTTGTTGATTTGATGAAAGCAGAATTACCTGATGGTTTTGAAATAGTCCCTGTTCTTTTCTCAAAAGTAAAAAGAGATGCTCAAGGCGTGGTAAGAAAAGAATATTGCGGTGAAGTGCATAAAAGATTTTTAAGATTTCTAGGGGAGAATCACAAAGAAGAATTGTTAAAGTTAGGCTTTGATGAGTGTTTTATAAAAAGCCTAAAAACTGGCATACTTCCTCGCTCTGAAAATAAACTTATATATGCTTTAAGCATAGACCATATTATCGAACGCTCTGAGGGCGGTCTGTTCTCAATAGAAAAAGATGAAGATACTCATAACATCTCTAAAGGATCACATTCTTACCTAGTAAACCATTTTAACAACCTTGTTCTAATGCCGCAGAAAATACATAATTTAAAAAACGCATTGAACGCGGCACAATGTGCATTGCATTACAACACCCCTAACGCAAGAAACGGTATTTGGTATTTAATGCTTGCTCCTAAAGCAAACACTTCCACATCAGGCTTTGTTTGTGTACCTCAAAACAACAATGAGAAATACGGTATACTTCCTTCTGGGAAAAAAGCAAAACCCGCAGATAAATCTATTAAAATGGAAACCATAGAGGAAAAACTGAGAAATCAACAAATTCTCAGGGAAAAACAGGGCATATCAAGGGCTGAATTTTTCTTCAACAAACAAAAGAAAAAAGAAGACAGAAACAAGAATAGGCAAAAACATAGAAATGCCTATAAAGCGAAAAAATAAATAATTTTTCTTTTAGCTAATTATTTCACCAATGGACGATATTTAATGCGGTGAGGTTGGTCAGCATCTGTACCTAATCTGCGATGACGATCCTTCTCGTAATCTTCATAGTTACCTTCAAACCAAACAACCTTACTGTCGCCTTCAAAAGCAAGCATATGAGTTGCAATACGGTCCAAGAACCAGCGATCGTGCGAGATTATAACTGCACATCCTGCGTAATTCTCTAAAGCCTCTTCCAAAGCCGCCAATGTTTCTGTATCTAAATCGTTAGTAGGTTCGTCTAACAATAATAGGTTAGCAGGTTTCTTCAACATCTTTGCCAAATGCACGCGGTTACGTTCACCGCCTGAAAGAGCCCCAACTTTCTTTTGCTGATCAGGACCTTTAAAACCGAACGACCCACAATAAGCACGGGAGTTAAGCTCTTTTTTGCCAAGGTAGAGAACATCGCTACCTTCTGAAATTTCTTCCCATACGTTTTTGTTATCTGCCAAAGCATCACGACTTTGGTTAACGTAGCCCATTACCACGCTATCACCCACTGTCAAGCTGCCGCTATCTGGTTTTTCTTCACCAGTAATCATACGGAAGAGCGTTGTTTTACCGGCACCATTGGCACCAATAACTCCAACAATTCCACCAGGAGGAAGTCTGAAATCCAAACCATCAAACAATAGACGATCACCAAAACCTTTAGTAAGTTTTACTGCGTCAACCACGTTTTGACCTAAGCGTGGAGGTAGCGGAATAGTAATTTGCAATCTATCAACTGTTTCGTGTCTTTGGCTCTCAGCAAATAATTCTTCATAAGACGTGATACGAGCTTTAGATTTTGATTGTCTCGCCTTAGGAGATTGACGCACCCATTCCAATTCACGGGAAAGAGTTTTTTGTCTCGTCTCTTGCTCACGACCTTCTTGTGCAAGACGTTTTGCCTTAGCTTCCAAATAGCTTGTGTAGTTTCCTTCGTAAGGAATACCACTACCTCTATCCAGTTCCAGAATCCAACCTGTAACATTATCCAAGAAGTATCTATCGTGGGTTACCATTACCACTGTGCCTTTGAAGTCAAGCAAATGGCGTTGTAACCAAGCAACTGACTCAGCATCCAAGTGGTTGGTAGGTTCGTCTAACAACAATAGGTCAGGTTTTTCTAGCAACAGTTTGCACAAAGCTACACGGCGTTTTTCACCACCTGAAAGAGTGGTAACGTTTGCATCGCCCGGAGGACAACGCAAAGCATCCATAGCTATTTCAACCGTACGCTCCAAGCTCCAGCCGTCAACGGCATCTATCTTGCCCATCAAGTCGCCTTGCTCTTCCATCAAGCTATTCATTTCGTCATCGCTCATTGGTTCAGCAAACTTCATGCTTATTTCATTGTAACGGTTAATAAGTGCTGTGGTTGAACCCATAGCATCCATTATGTTTTCTTGAACATTTTTAGTTTCATCTAACTTAGGTTCTTGTGGTAGGTAGCCGATTTTAACGCCATCCGCAGCCCAAGCTTCACCGTTATATTCTTTTTCAATGCCCGCCATAATTTTAAGCAGTGTAGATTTACCTGAGCCGTTAGGTCCTAAAACACCTATTTTAACGCCAGGGAAAAAGCTTAAATAAATTCCGCTTAAAACTTTTTTACCACCGACAAAGGCTTTGCTTAAATCCTTCATCACATAGATATACTGGTAGGAAGCCATCAGATAAAATCTCCTAATTTAGATTATAAAATTTCAATTTGTTTTTAATTATATAGCCATAAAAAGCATTATACAAAAAACCGCACCTGCGTAGCCTATATATTTTTCCTGTTGTTTCAGGATAGCTATAACGCGTTCTGCTGTTGCAAATGCTTTATCTCCAGCTTTTGCTTTAATAATAATTGAATATTTTGCAAACAAAGCAGGAGCCAACATAACTAATATCATAATATTAGCTAAAAGCTTAAACACGCCTAGACCGTTAAAACCAAGACCTATAAGTGAAATCAAAGTAGCAGCTACCGCATACAAACCTGCCCACTTGATAAATTGATCCATATTCTCATTTATTTTGCCGATAATTGTTTTAACAAACTCTGGTTTGTTAGGTATGTAATTGTTCAAATAAACAGCAGTAATTGCAAAAAGCATAACGAAACTAATTAATCCCATTTTAGTAATCCCTCAAAATTTTATATTAGATTTTTAAACCATTAACTTTCGGCATTATACAACAAAATTAGCCCAGAGTAGCCTTTATTTCTTGTAAAAGCACCTCAGCTTGACGTTTTTCTGACTGATTTGGGGTTTTTTCTATGTAATGCTTCAGGGATTCAACTGATTTGGTACAGTTTCTTAATTTTGCATAAAGCACCCCTTTATCAAGATGTACTCTATACTCTTCAGGATAGAAGGCTTCAACCCCCTCTATCGCAAGTATGGCTCTTTTATAGTCGGCTTCCTCTATAAATCTCGCCTTCATATTGTTTTGCATACGTAGTAAAACATCACGTTTTGAAACTGAGGAATAGAATGACTGGGAAAGCTCCATGCTATTGCCCAAAATTGATTTGATCAAATCCCTTAGATCGTGAGCCTCCATAAACTTGGCTCTAGCAAACGGGTCTATTATTGCCCGCTCGCCTTCATAATCCATCCTTAAAAGGAAGTGCCCAGGGAAGCTCACGCCTGAACATTCCCAACCAATCTTCTCCGCTAAGTGCATCAATAAAATACCCATAGCAACAGGAATACCTTTTTTAGTTTCTAGCACTCTAATAAAGTTTATATTATCTAGATTTTCAAAATTGTTTATATCACCTTTAAACTCATTGTTGTCATACACAACTTCACGCAGAGTAGTTACACGATTATAAAGGCTATCTTGCTTATCTAACTGCATTTTTCTTATATAGGTGGTTTTAACTTCCTCTTCCAATTTTGCTACGCAAAAACGGTAACGATCAATACTTATACCGGGAAGGAATATATACCCCAAAGCCAATGCCGCTTCCGACATATTTATTTCAGGCTCGCTCATTGTTGCCAAGCTACGCAAATAAGCAAAGGCATCTTCTTGGGTTTTAAATTTTTCTTGCTTATTGTTTTTCTTGTCTTTTGGCATACTTAAAACCTATAATTGAAGAATTAATAATTTAATATAGCATAGGGTAGTTTGAATCCTAACAAGTTTAAGGAGATTTTTATGATTAATTTTTATCAATCAATGCCTGATAACATTAAAACAATTGTAAACGCGGCGAGAGAAATAAAAGCTGGTGAAAAATCTACATCCCTGCAATCAATAAAGAATATGGATATCACTAGTCTTAAAGACAGTAACATACCGATGTATGGTGGTGAGACAGAAGAAGAAATAAAATTCCTTTGCGAAAAATCTGTAAGCTCTGGCACCGCTACCGCCGCTATCTGCGTTTATCCTAACCAAATTGCGAATGTAAAAAAGCATCTTAAAAATAATTCCATTCAAATTGCGGTGGTGAACAACTTCCCTCATGGTGATATGTCTGCCAGTGATGCAGCAACCTCGGCTGAGGAAGCAATTAAAGCAGGTGCTACTGAAATAGATACAGTTGTAGACTACGTAGCTTTGCAAGCAGGTAACGTTGAAACCGTGAAAGAAAAATTAAATGCAGTAAGTAAGGTTTGCAAAAAGCATAATGTAAAACTTAAAACAATTTTGAAAGCTAGCTCTTACAAAACCTATGATGAACTCTACCAAGCAGCAGAGATTGCTATTGAATGCGGTGCTGACTTTGTTAAAACCTGCACAGGCAAAAAAGCGAAAGCTGGTTTCGATCATCAAGAGCTTGATGATTCAACCTTAGAAACCGCAGTAACAGTAATGCAAGCAGTGGCTGATAGCAAAAACCCTGCTGTTGGAGTTAAGCTTTCAGGCGGAGTAAAAACACCAGTTGATTGCGAACAGATGAAATATTTGTCAGACACAGTTTTAGGTAAAGAGTTTTTTAAAGACAACTCACGTTTCCGTTTTGGTGCTAGCTCATTGCTCGACAATCTAGTCGTGTTTATGGACAACAACAAGACTGTTCAAAAATGCGGTTGCAAAAATAACTATTAATCTCTAAGCGGCATTGACTCAACAGATTCCACTGAAGAATTACCAGTAGCTCTTCCGGCTGGTATCAAAGACATTGGCTCATTGCTCTGTTGTTGTTTACCTTGCATATCTTCAACCTTAGCTTGACCACTTACACGAACGTAGTTGATAACGTTTTTCACGTCTTTAGTATTGCGTGCGTAATCAATTACTCTATCTAGCTCATCTTGACTGCGGGCAATACCCATCAAATAAATATTGCCGTTATTGGTTTCAATATTGTAGTTGATTGAGTTGATTTGCTTATCAAACATTACACGGGTTTTCAGGCTTCCTGTTATTACTGAATCTGAAACCATTGTGCCAAAGTCGTTTTCATTATCGACCATAATCTCGTTCAATACCTGCTTAACTCCACTCACCTTCCAAGTAAGACGCACAGCCTCAACCCTCATATCAGGGTTAGGAACTGAACCGGTAATTAAAACTCTACCTTCTTTAACTGTAACGTTAAGTTTCTGGTAGATATCAAAATCATTATTTACCCAGTTGTTTATTATTTTCATTTTTATTGTAGTATCGCTTGCGGCGGTAGTTAGCCCACCCTCTTGCATTGAGGCAACACCAACAGTTGCACCAGCGCCTATTAACAAGGCAGCAGGCACGCATGAAGAAGTTACAAAACCAACCAACATAACTGTGCAAATTTTCGCGAAATTATTCACAATAAAAACCCCTCTTTATATTTTCCCAATTTCTACCAAGCATTCTCGATATGACGCGGCCAAGTATAAGGAGCCAGTGCCAGTGCGTCAAACCTTAACTCGAACCCATTATACTTTGGATTTTGCTGCAGGTAAAGTTCAGCTGCTTTTAAAACCCTCTGCTGATTACGGTGATGTATAGATTCTAAAGCCATTTCAATAGTTTGACGCATTTTTACTTCTACAAATACCAAACCATTTTTCTTCTTCAATATAAGGTCTATCTCCCCTTGAGGGGTTTTGAACCTTTCAGCCACAACACTGTACCCTTTTATATAAAAGTAGTTTTTGGCAAAACCTTCCGCAAATAAACCTTTATCGTAACTGGTAGCAGGTTTCATGGGTTTACTTATCCTTCAACTCCAAAGCCCTTTGGTAAAGGTCACGTTTGCCCACACCTGTTTTTTCCGCCACTAGGGCTGAGGCATCTTTAACGCTGTTTTGCTTCATAGCCTTAATAAGCAGCTCGTCTATATCCTCTTGTGAAAACTTGATAGCGTCTTTATCCGCCCCTTCAAGTATAAGCACAATCTCACCCCTAGGCTCGCCATTTTTCTCATAAAAATCAACCAGTTCAGATATTACACCTCGTCGCACTTCTTCAAATTTTTTAGTCAGCTCACGAGCTACTGCTAGGTTTCTGTCCCCCAGCACTTCCTTAATATCCTTCAAACTGTCAACTAGCCTATTGGCGGTTTCATAGAAAATTACTGTTGCGGTTATATCTTCTATCTCTCTAATTGCTGTTTTACGGGCAGAAGATTTGCTCGGCAAAAACCCTGCGAATAAGAACTTATCGCTAGGCATTCCCGAAAGCACCAAAGCATTAATGCAAGCACAAGCCCCCGGAATTGATGTAAAGGATATATCGTTTTTCACACATTCTTGTATCAACTTATAGCCTGGGTCAGATATTAAAGGAGTTCCCGCATCAGAGATAAGAGCCAGTTTCTTGCCACCCTCTTTTATCATCGACACAACCTTTGCTCGCATTTCTTTCTCATTATGTTCATGATAAGCAAGTTTTGGGACATCTATACCGTAGTGGTGCAAAAGCTTAGAGCTAGTCCTTGTGTCTTCACATAATACTACGTCCACTGACTTTAATATCTCAATAGCACGGAAACTAATGTCTCCCATATTCCCAATAGGTGTTGCTATAATGTATAGATCCTCGGTAAGGTTTGATTCTGCCCTTGGTGTAGTTTTATTTTTATGTTCAATCATTTCATCACGCTTATACGGAGTTTACTTGTGTCTGTAGTATACGATAAAACCAAAAAGTCATTAAAGTTTTTATTTTTGTTTTTTATGCTTATTAGCATAGCAGGTTGCGAGACGATGGGGCAACCCTCCTCTAAACTGCCTGATGCCGACCGTAATGTTTTAAGTTACGACCCCGCGACCAGCCCGGATATAAGATGGCAGACTCCTGACCAGCGAAAAATTCTTTCTGACAAGATGATAGATGCACAAAACGCCGCGTCTGACATAAAATGGAAAGATGAAGTTAATACCGCTGAACAGCAGGCAGTAGCCGCTAAAACAACCATGACTGATAAAGAATATGAAGAGCTTTATAAAGAATTAGCAAATGAAGAGGCCTTGAAGGCGACAATTAAAGCAAACCGTGAAAAAATAAAAGTGCATTTGCTTGTACCTTTAACAGGAAACAAATCTAACTTAGGCAAATCCATGCTCAATGCCGCACAAATGGCATTGTTTGACGTAGGCAGTGAAAATTTTGAGCTTGTTCCTGTTGATACCAAAAGCACCAATGACGGGGCAAGAGCGGCGGCTGAAAAGGCTATACAAGATGAGTCTAAACTTATATTGGGTCCTATCTTCTCTCAAAATTTAGAAGCTATAAAACCTGTGGTATCTCCTACAGGTATCCCTGTAATTTCCTTCACTACCGACTGGAAACAGGCGGACGACAATGTTTACCTTATGGGCTTCCTGCCTTTCACCCAAGTTTCAAGAGTTGTGAAATATGCTCAACAAAATGGTTATCACAAATTTGCGGCTTATGCTCCTCAAACTGAATATGCTGACATAGTTATCAGAACAATGGACAATGCAATTGACGACACAAAAGCTCGCATGGTGGATTCAGGAAGATTTCCCGCTCAACAGCGAGATGTCTCTGAGCTAATAAACGCATTCGCGACTGCTCATAAAGATGATAAAAACGGTTTTGATTTCGATACCCTAATGTTACCAATGGGTGGCGAAAGCTTGAAGTCTGTTGTTAAGCAATTTGAGCTAAACGGTGTAGTCAGCACTAAAATTAAATTCATAGGAACAGGCCTTTGGGATGAAGACAATTTAGTCGGCACGCCTTCAATGATGGGGGCTTGGTTTGCTGCTCCCGACCCTGATGTGCGTGAAGATTTTGTTAAAAACTATCGCGACAACTTTGGTTCATACCCTGTACGCATAGCATCGCTTGCTTATGATGCAACGGCTTTGGCGGCAGTTCTGGCACGCAGCAAGGTTGATGATTTGCAATCACCTTACACTCATGACAACCTGACCAACCCTCGTGGCTTTGCGGGGATTGACGGTGTATTCCGCTTCCGTGAAGACGGTCTCTCAGAAAGAGGTTTGGCTATATTGGAAGTTTCATCAGGTAAAATGAAGGTGGTTGATAAAGCACCTACATCATTTATTATTGAGTCAAACTAATGCATCTGGCAGAAGTAAAACAGGAAATTGCTGAAAGCTGCAGAAAGCATAAACGCAAAAAGTCTGAAGTGAAGCTGATTGCGGTTAGCAAATTTCACGGTGCTGATAAAATTGAGGAAGCTATTGAAGCAGGGCAAATGGTTTTCGGCGAAAACCGTATTCAGGAGGCTGAAGAAAAATTCCCTGCTCTTAAAGCTAAATACAAAAAATTGGAACTTCATTTTATCGGCCACCTGCAAAGCAATAAGGTGAAAGAGGCTGTTAGCCTGTTCGATGTTATTCAATCACTCGACAGCATTAAACTGGCAGACGAACTCGCCAAGGAAATGAAAAAGCAAAACCGCCACTTGCCTTGCTTTATACAGGTGAACACTGGCAATGAAGATCAAAAAGGCGGGGTAGAGGTTAGCGAACTTCCACATCTTTTTGCTCATGCTAAAAAATTGGGGCTTAATATAGTAGGTCTAATGTGCATTCCCCCTGTAAAAGACATCCCTGATATGCATTTTGCTTTAATGAATAAACTGGCAAAAGAATTGGGCTTAAAAGAATTAAGCATGGGTATGAGCTCAGACTTTGACACAGGAATAAAATACGGTGCTACCTGCATCCGCATCGGCACTGCCATTTTCGGGGAGCGAAAATAAAAGTTTAATTTTTGCTACGACGTTCTAAACGCTTTTGCTCCCTAGCTTTGACTTTTTCTGGCTCTGTATAAACTCTTTCTAATACGCTATATGAGGATTTGAGCATTTCGCCGACAACGTAGATAACCGCCACAGTAGAATTTTTTCAGGATTTTTGGTGGGTGCAACAGGACTCGAACCTGTGACCACTACCATGTCGAAGTAAGTAACCTTAGATAGCTACTTATAACTTATTGAAAACAAAGAGTAAAAAATACCAAAATATGTACAAAAATATTTATGTACAAAATCTGTACACCACAAAGACAATTAAAGCATTGAAAACACAGGATAAAAAGCCAATTTTGAAACATAGCTTGTAAAGCAGTTTATAGAGCTGCTTTTTTGTCATTTTTTATAAAGAGATTACTTTAAAACACAAAAGCGTCTTAGAGAGACGTTCGCTCAAACATCTCACAATAAGTACGTATTCATTTGCTAAAAGCAACCGAAAGCTGAATAATTGAATTCTATTATTAATTAAAACCTTAAATCAAATAAGGAGCGGTTTATGAAATATATAATATTATTTTTAATTTTATTAACTTCCTCTGTTACGGTATATGCAGACAATGTCGCTGATATTAATGCAGTAGCTAGCACAGGAATAATAAAAGATACTTCAGAGCAATATGATTTTGCTAAAGTTAAAGATAAAGCAGAACAAGGTGATGCTCACGCTCAATTTGTTTTAGGAATGATATATTTAATAGGACAAAAAACTTCGCCTGAGCAAGTCAAAATACCAATTGACACATATGGCAAAACAGTTGGTCAAAATGAGTTTTTTACTAAGTCTGTAGAATCATCCGCAAAAAATGGCGATGAAGTTGCGAAGCAAGTGCTTTCTATATTGAATAACACAAAAGAAAGTGTCCCTTTAAATAATAAAGAAGCTTTTAGATTGATTAAACTGTCAGCAGAACAAGGTGATGAAAACTCTCAAGTTTTTTTTGCTAGTATGTATGCTCTAGGATTAGGAACACCTGTAGATAATAAAGAAGCTTTTAAATGGACAAAGTTAGTTGCCGAAAAAGGTGATTCTGGTGCACAGTTTCGTTTAGGTATAATGTATTTGGCAGGACAAGGAACTCCAGTAGATGCAGAAGAGTACTTGAAATGGCTTAAATTGTCTGCAAGCAACGGCAATAAAAACGCCCAAGGACTTCTTAAATACATTTCCTCAACAGAGGAAAAAGCTAGTAAAAATAATTTACAGCATATAGAACAGAAATCTATAGTTAAACCTTAATAGCTTCATTCTTTCGTGAAAACGACTCAAGATACTGACTTGTAAAAAACAATCGAAAGTTGAATAATGTTAGCTTAGTTGTCAAACAAAAATGTATTTAAATTTTGATTAGGGATACTGATAAATGAATATAAAAGCAAATGCTATCAAGTTGTTTAAAGAGTATATATTAACACCTTTATTTGCGGGTATATCTGCGACAATAGTAACGGCTCTTGTAACTTATATTAATGGGTTATGGATTCCTATTTACGACTTTCTGACCAATAAAACTTTGTTAGCAAATTATGCAATAATGATAATTGCTTTTGTTCCAGTTATAATTCTAGCGGTTATAATAAAATTTATTTTACCAAACCTATCTTTAAAAAAGGAAATAGATGGATTGATTGAAGCTTGCAAAGAAGAAGGGACTGCTTCTGTACATATACTAGCTATGAAGGCGATTCATATAGCGAAAAAACTAAACGATGAAGAGCTCGTTACTTATTTAAACAATGAACTTAAGGGATATAAAGATTTTAAAGATTTGCCTAAGTATCGTAAAATAATAGGCACTCCTAAAGCATTTAGTACTTATAGAGGATGGGAAATTGTACAATTTGACAATGCGGAAAATAGGGAAGCGTGTTCTTTAATCTCTGTTTTTGATGGAATAGAGTCCTTACAAAAGATTTCATTGACAATTACAGGTTACCTAAGTCACGCGCCACATCCAAAAAAAAAGCAGAAAATCCTTGATATTATGCCTGATGCTGAAGATTATCAGATTGAGTTTAGTGCAAATCAGATTGAAAACATTCTTTCAACAGTAAAAAATCATATATTTGATTGGGCAGTTTGTTATAGTAAATAATATAGATAATGAGCGTGATTATGTTTGATTCCGAAAAGTTTATAAGCAAAGTATTTAAAATCTGTCTTTCTGTTTCTAAGAATGATAGGGAGTTTAATTCTGAACAAATTATACAAGAATTTGATTTTCCTAAGGAGAATATAGGAAGTCAGGCTGATTATTGGCGAAAAAAGAATGTTACTGTTTCTCTTACTGTCCTAGAAAAGACTAGATTAATATCGGGAGCAATAAAACCTGAATTTACACCAAACTTTCCTCTAACCAAAGAAGTTCGCTATGGTAAAATTACGTGGCTTGGTGGATTGTTTGAAATGCTCCCAGAAATATTTACCTGCACACTAATATTTTTTTATCTCCAAAAGCAAAGAATAATATCAATATTAGGTGTATTTGCCTTTGTTAGGTTAGCTACCAATGCATACAAAGGTGCTGAAATAATATCTGGATGGTTAGAACAAGTTGCAGCTATCATTCTTCTCTATATACTTTATTTATTGATTAAAAAAATAATTGATTAAAACACTAAATAAGCATCTTTCGATTTAAACCAAATTCACCACTTTTTTCTGAGCTTCAATATCGGATTCAATGTACCTTTGTGTCATAGATAAGGAAGAGTGTCTTGCAAGCATTTGGACATCTTTAATAGAACCACCAACACTTGAAATCTTACGAGCTGCATTGGTTATGAAAGTTCTTCTTCCGCTATGACTTGAGCAACCAGAAAATCCCAAAGCTTTATACCAAATTGCGAACATATTAACTATTACCTGAGCAGAAACGTTATTTCTACGCTCACTAAGGATAACTCGGGTATCAGATGATGCTTGTTTTAGTGACTTACGATATTCAATGAGTGACTGTCTAAGCTCCTTGTTTAACCAAACAATCCCACCACTATGACCTTTGCTTGCTATATTCTGCAATGAAATAGCATCAGAGATTTCTCCAGAAGCGTCTGTAATCATTCCCCAGGTTAATGAAGCTATCTCTTTAGCTCTGAGCCCAGAACGTGTGGAGAGCATAAAAACCACAGTGTTCCTTTGGGGATATCTCGTATCTTTCAAATAGTTCAAAATTGCATCTTGCTGTCCTTTTGACAGTGTCTTTGCTTGTTTACCTAAACTCATCGTTTTTCCTTTAACTAGTTATAAAATCTATCCTATGGAAAATAATATAATAGGTGTAGGAATAGTCAATAGATATTCGCCAAAAATATTCAATAAATACAACAGGTTACCTTAACTTGTATTGAAAGATAAACAGTATAATAAGTTCAAAGTTTACTGTTTTGGGACATTATTGGGATATTAAATGTGTATAAAGACGTTTATAGAGACACAATATTGTTTTTTTCAAAATTATGAAAAAAATAGGCAAAACAGCTCAAAAATTTAGTCAAAAGATATAAATAAACATAGGGAAAGTTGAAATACGTTTTTTCAATGTTTCCGTACTATCTATGTTTTTAAAGCCTTGACGGACATTTGCTAGAGCAAGACCGTTTCATAGATTGTGCGCCCGAAATTGCTGAGACACGAAAACTCACCAATATCTTTAGTATATCTAAAAACAAATAAGTAGAATAATTGAATAGAAATTTAAACAAAAAATAAAAAGAAAGTTAAAACAATGAAATGCCAAAATAAAGATTTATATATGGGATACAAAGACAAAAAACAATTTATAAAACATCTTCCAGAACTCATTCAAAATCATTCAAAGACACACGCTATATACTTTATTACAATCACTTTTAAAACACCAAAAACAAAGGCATCTTACACATCAGCGGCTTGTGAAAGATATATTAAATTACTAAGACTTAAACTGGATAAAGCACTATTATCTAATAGCAAAAAATTTGAAAACAGACCAATACTTATACTATTTCCTGAAATATCCAAAGCTAATACACCTGAACATTTACACGGATTCATATTAATTCACAATAGTACATTAGCTAAATTCAATAAGTTTTGCATTAAAGAAACAACTAAAGAGCCTATCGCAAAGCTTGATAATGACTTGAGAGACAATATTGTATTAAAAGATTACCTATTAGATGCTAATACGTTAATAGTACCTAAATCTTTAGAGACACAGAACAGATATGATAAAGAACACACTCTCCTACAAAGTTTTCGTGACATTCCTGTAAGGAACAGAACACCAGAAATTAAAGATATTATATATAAAGCTGATGATTGTCTAAATGTAGATAATCATAAAATGTATTTGATTTCCAATATTACTGAATTTTTTGGAACTTCTTTTTATAGCACCAAAAATTTTATTTCTAATGAAAGGGATTATATTTTAGAGACGAAAGATAAGCCAAAGGACTATAAACCCAAGCCTATTATAAATATAAAGTAGATTTAATTAATGATTAAAGGAGTCAATATGCCTAAACTTATGAATACAAAAAAGGTTAAGAAGGTATCACGTACATATCGTTTAAATCCAGAGACTATATCTCTATTAAAGCAAGTTCAAGAAACGGCTTCATTTATAACAAATACTCAAACAGTTGAGGGAGCAATTACAAATTTTTGCAATTATTTACTAAATGAGACAAGTAAACCATTATTAGGAAATTATACTGATGGAAATACCTTTAATTGATATAAGGTATAGTACAGAAATAGTGACCTGTTTTACAATGGGTCACTATTTTTTTTATATTTATCCTAATCCTATGATATAATAAGGATAGAGCATTAAGAGATAAGGAATGATGGTTCCTTTCACCAACCAGCTATTTACAGCAACGGTGGTAAAACAATGTGGTGTAATAAAGCACAACAATAGTAACACGCAATCATCAATCGCTATTCTTTTGCTCTTTTGTCTTTATTAAAGGAGAAGAGAATGTCACTTAATAACATTAACGATTTTCAACCTTTTGCATTATTAGTAGATACTGCAAAGAAAATGCAAAACAATTCCATTACTCAAGAGCAATATAGGCAATTGCTAGCTTTGTATCTAAAGTCACAACCTAAAACCAATCCTTTGTTTGGGTGGTATTACAAAAATAGGCACTATTTACTGACAGCAATTAAAGATGTTGGTATCACTATAAAATCAGATAATTATGAATTAAAAACAAAAAGGACATCATTTAAGGCCTTTTGTGAATCTGAAAAAGCTTAGTTCATTGACTGAATATACAGGGATATATCTGATATCATTTTTAGTGCTAATAACTTTATCATTCTGATTGTCCAGTATGTATTCCTCTCCCTCTATAGTCACAAGAAGTAAGCTGTGAAGCATTCTCAAATATTTGTCTTCAGCTATGTTAATCTTTAAGTCTTTTGTCGGGAATTTCAGCTCCTTTAAAATAAAATATTTTGTTAATGCATAATCTTCACAATCGCCGCCGTTTTTAAAGAATTCTTTTGGTGTAGCCCAGTAGTCGCTAACCTTATAATTATCAATATCTTCCTTATAAGTGACGGCTTTATTAACTAAATCGTTTACTTCTACCATCTGCTCAAATTTGCTTTCACTTGATATTTCTTCTAGTTTTTCCTTTACCTTAGGAATAGTGCTAATATCATTATTGTATCGTTTGACTACATCATCAAATTTAAGAATTCTAATATTGTCTTTTTCGGGAGTATAATCAGAGAAATTATTGCTCGTTGCTCTAGCATTTGAGCAAAGAAATAGCGTTAGCAATAAGACAGCAATAACCGTCTTGCTTTTATAAGCAATAATTCCATTCATTTATATTTTTTTAGAAACCCTTAGGTTTTATTTTGTGAATTTAAGTCTTCATTGGATATCTGCACCGTTATAAGGTTTTTCACTCATCTTCTTATTGTCCATTAGCTTTTATGCTGTCTATAGTTTTAATCTTCCAAGTGCCGTTTGGTAGTTTGCAAGCCGTTCCAGATTGTGTACCGTCTGGGGTAGTGTATGGTTGACAGTCTTGACTATCTTTTTTCACCTCTTGCTCAGGCTGTTTATCTAAAGTTTTTTCTTGTACGGGAGGAGTTTCAATCTGACTATCATTCGTCAGTGGTTTGTTATAATTTTGCAACCGCTCTAATTCCAGTCGTTGCCGTTCTTCTTCTTGTTTAATCTTTTGAATGTAATCAGGGCGTTTAAAAATAATATTTTCTGTTCTTCCACTAGAGGAGACAACCGTGTTCATTTCAAGACCTTGGTCAGTTAACTTAAATGTATCCGTCGCTAAAGCAGGACAACCCGCATATGAGTTGCAAGTTAGATTGAAATCCTGATTACTATAATGGCAATAACTAGTTTCGAGCATTGGCTTGTAGCGAATGATTTTACAGGTTATTACCAATTCATTGCGTAAGGAGTTTTTATATACTGCATAGTTAGAGTGAATTGTAATTGTGTTTTTACCTAAGCTAGTCTTCTGATAATTACCATTCACCAGTTCTTGTAAAAACAACTCTTCGGCTTCCCATTCGCCTTCAACCTCTTTCATATCTTCTTGTTTAGGAGATTGCTCTGGATTAATGCTAAAAAAATCAGCTTGCAGTTCTTGATAACTTATAAGGAATGATGTGCCGTCGGAGGTTGGAAAAAATTTATAGAAAATTGATGTTGTTCCTGTATTTAAAACTACATTAGCTATACATTCACGAATATTGTTTTTTTCGTCATTATAAATTTCAAAAGTCTTGCCAAAGTCAAGCAATTGAACGCTTACACTATTTTTATAGGGTCCGTCTTCCACAGTATTCTTTACAAATTCTTTCGCCCAATCAGAATCACACATAGGTGCAATATTTGATGTTTCTTCAACTTCTGTAGGGCTGACACCTGACGAGTTTTCTATAGCTAATGAAAGCAGAAGTGTTACTATAATAGAAATTAAAACAACAAATATAATATACTTTTTGTTTAGTTTAATATCTGTTTCATCTTCTTTTATTTGTGCTTCAATCGTTTCACCGCAATGCTTACACTTTTTAGCTTTTGCTTTGATTATTTCAGCACAATATGGGCATTTAACCTCATCTATATTTTTATTATCATCAGTCATATCTCTAGCCTAATACATATTTTACGCTTACCATTTCTTCAATGTTTTCCCTTTGATGTCAGTAAACCTTCCTGACAAAATAAGAAAAACATCAACGAATATCCATAGAACTAGTGAAATCTCGCAAGCGAACAAGAAATATATATATTCGCTAACAGGCGTATTATCTTTATGAGACATACCACATATAGTTGCGAATAATAATAATATCATAAGTGTTGCCGATTTATTTTTTCCTACATAAAATCTATGAGCTCCTAGAGCACCAGCAAAAATGAACCAAAATAAAGCACCAAATCTGCTTTTTGAACTTATAGCATTTTCTTTTTGCTTGCTTATATCTTGAGATGTTTTGTCGCTCTTATTAAGATGAGTTGTTTCCCTCATCTGCAAATCTATAAACTCTCCACAATGCTTACACTTTTTAGCTTCAGCTTTTATCTTTTCAGCACAATATGGACATTCAATTTCATCGGTTTCTTGCTTTGTATTTTCGTTCATTTCTTTTCCTTTAATTAACTTTCTTGTTCATATCAAAATGAACAGTCATAAGATTCTTTAATTCAAGCAATTCAACAGCACTCTGGAACAGGTTCTTTCTTTCCAAACTTTCTTCAGTAGCTATTATTTTGTTAAGTTCATTAACAACAACACTCCTAATGTTCTTAGTTGTCTCAAGATGTTCTAAAATCATCATTTGATATATTGCGTTGTTTTCTTCCATTAGTTTTATTCTGGGGTTTCTTCAGATGCTTTTAGCTTACTGATAATGCTGTCTATTGTGGGAATATCGAAAGCTTTCCATTCATAGATTGCTTTTTCTTTTATTTGCTCCATTAGAGCGAGTTCTTTTTCTATTGGTGATTGTTGTGTCATTACATTAAAACCTTATTTTTTGCTAAATTTCATTGGTTTTGCTTCTTATACAACCTAGAATATTACGTATTATGACCTAAATCAAGTAAAATAAGTAGTATAACTCCGTGTTTATATATATTTGATTAGTTTATTATACGTTTTATGAACAAAAATGAGCTAAATGTAAGGATTGGAAACAGAATAAAGTCACTCCGTAAAGACAAGAAGTTGTCTCAGGAAGAACTTGCTGGAGCTATAGGAAAGACTAAGGATACGATTTCCAATGTTGAGAGAGGAGTGTTTCTTCCAAGAATTGATACCGCTGAGGAAATAGCTAATGCTCTTGATGTCCCGTTGTATGAATTGTTTGTCCACGATGTTTCGGTGAATGACAAAACCAAGATTAAGATAATAAATGAGATTATGGGTTTGCTAAAAAACCAACCTCTGGATTTGCTGAAAACCACGCTTGAACAGGTTAAAAGCTTTATAGCTTTGAAAGACAGCTTTATTAACAGGTTGAATAAGTAAAGTTTGTTTTTTTAAAACCTAGTAAATACTGGTTCTTTGCTAATAATATAATCAAATATTATTTCATCGTTGCTATCACCACTACTATCATCTTTTAGTGATATAATTTTTCCTTGTAAATAATAACCAGAGGGATTTTTTGCAATAAAATATTCTCCTAACCTTATAGTATAAACACTAGAAGAACTATCATAATCATCAAATTTTATAATACTGCTTGGTTCTATATTTTTTACTCTACAGATTGCAATACAATTAGATTTGTTACTATGCTTGGAGCTATAAAAGTGGATTGAAGTATTGCTGGCTTTTGAAAAACTAAGATTAAATTGCTTATCCTCTTTTCCAATAAAAACGGCTCCATTATTATTAGAATAATCAAATGTTACACGTTTTTCTGTAATGTTTGGAGTGCAAATATTATTTTGTATCTGACTATTTTGCTTTTTGGTTATGTATCTTATAAATTTATGTACATAGAAGGCTACAATCACTAGTAAACAAAATTTTAATATTACTAATAAGCCCGTTATTGTCTCTATTGATGGATTATTTATCCATTCACTGATGCCGCGCCAAGAAAGAATATTTGTTATTGCAACTTGATAGCTCGTTTGCGACATAATCGTTAGAATAGCTATCACAACTCCGAGCACACCAAATAATATCGTGTATTTATGCATTATATTGGCTTTCTTGATAATACATCTAGAACATCATTGTTTTCTTCAATCCAAATCGATTTTTCAATATTTAACCATCCTATTGCACTAATTACACTACTGTAATCTGCATATAAGTCTCTACTGAATATAGGCTCGTGATGAGCAATTCTATTTCTAAATTCTTTAAGATAACCCAACTGCAGCCTTATCTCTGACCTAGGCATTCTTGCACTAGAAAAAATCTTTCCAATAGTTGGTTCCCACAAAGTTTGATGGTAATGTTTATCGATTAATCCGACCCAAAATCCAAATGATAATTCTGCTATTATATGTGGCACATCATAGGAATTATATTTTTTTAAAACTTTAGCTTTTGCATTAGCTAATTTCAATTTTGAGTGCTCATCAAAAAAATTAATATAATCATACCAATTTTCGTGTTGGGTCTTAGCATACATAGCAATGTGGATATTGTTTCTTAATGTAACCTCTAACCCCTGCAATGGAATATAAAATTCAGAACTTACTATGGTATTCCACATATAAAGCTCTAAGGCTTTTTCTATATCATTTTTCCCTATCGCAAATAAATAAGTTGATAGTCTATCAGAAGAAATAGCTTTCTCTATTTGTCTAATATCATTAGTCTTTTTTAAAAAAGTGTTGATGGTCATTTTATTTACTTGAAATTAACCTTTTTTTGTTATATTTAGAGGATAAGACCCCAGATGTCCCTGCCTTAACTGGTATACTACTGGGGTTAAGCTTTTTTAGGGCTATATATATTCTTACAATTATATATCAATTCAATCAACTTCAATTTTATTGCAAATATAATACATTATAAAAGAACTTCCTAAAAACCGCCCATAGAAGAATATTATCCGATTCTCTAATCAATTATTATTGTTTTTTACTATTTAAGTAATGTTTCTTTGTAATCAGAAGAAGAGTCGTGTCCGTAATGTTTTTCTATCATTAGCGTAGAAGTACCCATTTGTTTTGATAAAGCCCTTACAGACACTCTATCTTCTTTAGCTTTTCTTGTTAAAGCAAATGTTGCGTACGAATGCCTTAAACTTGTCAAAGTATATCTTTTTGATAAGTCGGAGTCTAATAAATCACAATCTTTTAATAATGCTTTAAATCCTTTTTTCATCGATTTAACGAATGTTCCATTTGGAAGAGTTTGTATTCTTTCTTTTTCATCAAACTCTTTGCAACTATGCTCCTTAATATATTCTAAACGCCTATTTTTTATGCTTTCAAGCACTGTAATACCAGAACGTCTAATAAAAGCCTTTCTAGAACTTTTAGTTTTTCCTGCTGAAACAAGCTTTAAAGAGTTATCCTCAAAATCTATATCACACCACCTGACAGTAGAAAGCTCATCAACTCGCAGGCCTGTATTAGCAAGTAGAATTATTAAATTGTGCAACAACAATCTTTTCCAATAGTTAGTTAAGTTCAACCAACTTTTTCTGTCGCCTTTAATAGGCTTAAACTCTTTTGCTCTTTTAAAAGCTATCTTGCACAATTTATTATATTCTTTTGCTGTAAAATTAGGTCTACGCTTTACATCTCCATTTAACTTGCAATGTTTACATTTCAACTCTTTGCTAAGTATCTCGTAATCATAGCCCAACCTTAATATCTGATTAAGAACACCATTTTCACGGTTCAACGTCTGGTCTTTAACATTGCTTTTATTGCGTCTATAATTTAAATAGTCAATCAAGGTACCTTGATTTATTTTCGAAACATCATCAAACTTTTTAAAGAACGGCATCAAATGTCTTGAAATATGTTTACTGTGATATTCGTATCTTCCTTGTCCTTTTAAGCTTTCTAGATGTCTGTTTGCCAACTCTTTGAATGAAACACTTTTAACGTCTTTGCCAGCTTTCTTTTTTTGCTTTGCAGTATCAAAAGCTTCAAGTGCTATATGCATAGCACTATTTAAATCTTTTGTTCTCGTAGATTTTCTGAATTTAACGCCACCAACTCTAAAATAATAGCTGTATTTATCGCTATTAGCTTGTTTAGCGAGATAAACACCTTCACCAACTTTTATATATTCTTTATTCCTTTTCATATATAAAAGTATGTACAAAACTTGTACAACAATCAAGTATAAAAGACTCTATGTAGTTAATAAGAAACGACTAAAAAACGAGTAATGTAACCTTAGTGTTTTTTTTAAAATATTTTTAAAGATAACACCATATAAGCTATTGATTTTGTTGGTGTTCACTGAAAGAATCGAACTTTCTACTCCTACCGTGTCAAGGTAGTACTCTACCAATGAGCTAAGTGAACAATATCAAAAATTTAACTACCATAGAACCTTACTATGTCGAGGTAGTACTCTACCAACTGAGCCATGCACCCAACTCAGAAACAAAATATAATTAAAATCAATTAAATCCGCAAGAGCTAAACTTTAGTTTCTTCATCATTTATCATGATGCCTAAGGACTGCATTTTATAAAGTTTATTGTAATTAGATTTTGGATTAACCATTAATTCGTCATGTTTACCCTGTTCAATTATTTTACCTTGGTCAAACACTAAAATCCTGTCTGAATTTTTAATAGTTGAAAGACGGTGGGCAACAGTAATGGTGGTTTTGCCCTTCATTAATTCCTTCATCGCTTCCTTCACATAGTATTCCGAAACCGAATCCAAACTCGAAGTTGCTTCATCTAAAATCAATATAGGTCTGTTTGCCAATATCGCACGGGCAATAGCTACCCTCTGGCGTTCACCGCCTGAAAGCTTTAAACCGCGTTCACCGACTTCCGTGTCATAACCATCTTTCAGCCCCGCAATAAATTCATGTATATGGGCTTTTTTTGCCGCCTCTATAACTTCTTCCATTGTTGCTTTGGTATTGCCGTAAGAAATATTATCTTTCAATGAACGGTGGAACAAGACAGGGTCTTGTGGCACCAAGGAAATAGACCTGCGTAAACTTTTAATTGTTACATCCGCTATATTTTGTCCTTCAATATAAATTGCACCACCTTGCAAATTATACATACGTTGCAGAAGTTTTATAAAGCTTGATTTGCCACTACCTGAAGTTCCCACAAGGGCAATTTTTTCTCCCTGAGCTATTTTTAAAGACATCCCACCAAACAGATAGTGATTAGTATTTGGATATTGGAAAGTTACATTATCGTAAACTATTTTATCAAATTTATGATCGTCGCTTACAACCAAATCCACCGCATCAGGCTTATCCTGCACTTCTTCGCTACGCTGCCACAGCTCCACACCTTCAGAGATATAGCTTATATGTTTTTGCGTATTAGCCGCAAAGTTGCCTATACCATTTAAGTAACCACTTACTATGGCGGCGGAAGAAATTATCAAAGCGATATCACCCGGAGTCGCCTTACCTTGATCCCAAAGCCAAATTGAAGCTGCAACCATCGAGCCATAAATTAAAGCCTCTACAACATTTCGTATCATGTTCATAAAAGAAGCGGTTATAAATGCCTTATAAGCACTGTCTCTTACCTCATGTAGAATTTTTGTTACCGAGTGATCTTCCTTTTCTTCTGTTGCAAAAGATTTAATAATAGGCATCCCCGCCATTATATCATTTAGGTATGCACCAAAAATCACGTCTTTTTCAACCATGGTTTTGAACTTCGGCCTTATAACCTTAACTGAAAGAAACCCGCTCAAAACAATATAGAAGAGTATCAACACAAGAAATATTATTGCCACCTGCGGAAGCTTGACTATCAGAATTGTTTCAGTCGCAACAATAACAGTGATGGCAGGCACAAGCATTGTTATAAAATTCCAATAGACATCGAAGAACGAGCTAGCCGTTCTTGTGATCTTGCGAGCGGTTGCACCTGCAAAATTACTCTCATGCCAATGTGAGCTGAAACGCTGCACCTTAGAAATAAGATCTTTGTTTATTTCGTTCTCAACTTTTGTTGCAGTAAACTGCATAAGCTGGTTACTGCAAATACGCAGAACCTCACTCAACAATTTTAAGCCTATTAATATGGCGAAATAATGCCAGATGTTTTTAACTAACGATTCCGACTTCTCAATATTTTCTGCCATTGAATCTATAATCTTGCCGACATAGATAGGTGTAGAAGAGCTAACTACCACAGATGAAATAATTAAAATAGCTGTCACCAATACTACAGGCCATTCGTGTTTCACGTAGCTGAAAATAAATTTGAAGATATTTTTATAAGCTATATCTGCCTTATAACCACTATTAGATCTCATACCTCACCCCAAGCTCGCAAATTCTGTTCGAAGGGATTCTGTAATAGCTGCCAGCGTTTGAGGAGTTGTTCTTCATAACCGCGAACAACCACTCTCTCCAGAAAGCCATTCCCTCTTTACCTCTCATCGGCACTATAGATTCTTTAGACAAGAAGAAAGAAACCTGATGAACAGGGTCAAAGTCCATCCCTTTATCGTAACAATATTGCAGAGCTGCAGGAACGTCCGGAGCATCTTTGAAACCTGTGCTAATATCGATCCTGTAAATATTATGACCGAGCGATTGAATATTTATGCCTTCCGTCAAAGGTATATGAGGAACGTCTTGATATATCACGGTCAAGAAAATCACTCTTTCATGAATAATCTTATTGTGTTTGATGTTGAAAAGCATAGCACTTGGCACCACATTATGGCGGGAAGTCATATAAATTGCCGTACCAGGAACGGTAATAGGTGGGTTTTTTGCAACGTCTTTAACAAAATTTTCAACCGATATTGTTGTCTTGCTTATTTTATCGTCAATAATTTTTCTACCGCGGAACCATGTTGTTAAAAGAGTAAAAATAACCAAGCCAATAACTAAAGGTATATAACCGCCAGTCATAATCTTTGTTGATGCTGATGCAAACACCGCCAAATCCACAACTAAAAATATGCCTACAACTAAAAATATGGCTGACCACTTCCAGTTCCATTTAAGACGCATAACTATCATAACCAAAAGGCTGGTTACAAACATTGTACCAGTAACGGCTAATCCGTAAGCGGCAGCCAAGCCTGATGATGAACGGAAAATAGTAACCATCATTACAACAGCAAGCAATAATGTCCAGTTTACAAGCGGTATGTAAATCTGCCCTATTGTTTTTTCCGAGGTATGGACAATTCTCATGCGTGGCAGATATCCAAGTTGTATTGCCTGCCTAGTTAAAGAAAAGGCTCCTGAAATTACCGATTGTGAAGCAATAATGGTTGCCATTGTGGCAAGTATAAGTAAGGCCATTGAGAAATCTTTAGGTGCTAAAAGGAAGAAAGGATTTTCTATTGCAGCAGGGTTTTGCAAAAGCAAAGCACCCTGACCAAAATAATTTAACATTAGGCAAGGCCAAACAAGAAATAACCACGCTCTTTTTATAGGGCTAACCCCAAAATGTCCCATATCTGCGTAAAGTGCCTCCGCACCGGTCACTGCCAAAACAGTTACGCTGAAACTTAAAAAAGCAATATAAGGTCTGTGCAAAACGAACTCTAAAGCATAATAAGGGTTAATTGCCTCCAATATTTGGGGAACTTTAATTATTTGCACTAAACCTAAAAAGCCTATTGATAAAAACCAGATAAGCATAATTGGCCCGAAAACCCCACCTACTTTTCCCGTTCCGTATTTCTGCACATAAAACAGACCCGCCATTATTATAATGGTTAAAGGTACGACAAAAGACTCAAAAGCTGGGGCGACTATTTTCAAACCTTCTACGGCTGAAAGTACCGATATTGCAGGAGTTATAACTGCATCGGCATAAAACAAACTACCCGCAGCTATTCCTAAAAGTCCTGACCAGTAAAATAATCTAGGGTTTGGTTTAGTCAGCCTCAATACCAAAGCAAGCAAAGCGAAATTACCGCCTTCGCCTTTATTACCTGCACGCATAACGAAGGTTACGTATTTAAATGAAACTACTATTAGCAAAAGCCAAAAGATAATGGATAAAAAACGGTATATGTTGGTTAGGTCAACCAAAGACTCAGTGTAGAAGAAAGTTTCTTTTAGAGCATATAAAGGGCTTGTACCTATATCCCCGAAAACAACTCCCAATGCTCCCAACATCAAGACACCTAGAGAGCCATGGTTAGCATTCTTTTCCGCGAATTCCTTTTCAATCTTTGTATTCATTTGTTGTGATAATGTAGGTTTGGACATCAGATCTAACATAAACTCCCTCAAAACATAGACTAATTCGGCTTTATTTTATACTTGATAACTGTAGATGTATATAAAAACAAAAACCGCGTCTCAATGTTATTCAAGACGCGGTCTTGTTTTCTTATTTTTTAACTAAATACTTGGTTTATTTTTATAATTAGGAGATCTATTTGCATTCTTATTATTAACTCTACCAAATGCATGGGAGATTTTATGTCCTTCTTTAATACCAAGAACCTCTAAGGCTCTTCTTAAATTCTGTTTGTTATGTGCGAAATTCTTATCCATTTTTACACCCTCCTTAACACTGCTTATTTTCTATTTCTTGCAGCTGTAAAAGTTTTAATCTAATTGCTTTGCTACTCCAGAAGTGAATACCTTCTCTTGACCTTATAGTATTGAAAACGCTAGGCATTTTAGAGGCACTACGTATAGCCTCAACCCCTGAAGCTCCAACCACATCCTCATCTACAAACATTGCTACCCAACCGTCTGGTCTTTCAATTGTCTTTATAAAATGATATTTCATGGCACTCTCCTTAGCTTCTAATAACTTGGCAAATCATCTTAGGGGGTATTTGAATCTCATTGCCTATATATAGACTTTATGCAAAAAAAGTTAAGGATTGGTTACTTATACAAATTAAAAAATCGAAAAAAGATGATTTTCATAAACTCATTGATATTAAAGATTATTTTTTTGTATAAAATTATAAAAATCAAGTTTTTATCTTCTCAAACTACACACAGTTGTATATGATTTGGTTGCGCTCACATTTTATTCTTATTTTTGTATGTAGATAGCGCGTTTTTTTAGGAGTTTCAAACGCATGATTAGTAAGCTTTTTAAGAGTCTTTCCTTCCGCCTTCAAATGACAACCATATTCTTATCTTTTGTAGGTATAGCTTTTGGTATAAAAAGTTATATGCATATAAAAGAGGTTGCTGCATCATTTGGATCTCAGGGAGAAGCAATAACCGCTCTTTTTTATAACGATCTCTGGATACAGATAGCTTTATCAGTGCTGGTTAACGCCCTTGTTGGTCTTGTTATATATCAAATAGCCACTAAGCCTATCAAAAAGCTTGGTGATGCAATGAAAATGTTGGCTGAGAATAATACCGAAATAAATGTTCCTTACACACATGAAAAAACAGAAATCGGCTCTATGGCACGTAAGGTTGAAATTTTCAAAGAAAACGCCATAAACAAAAAAGCTCTTGAAAAAAGCCAAGAAATTGACGCTGAACGTAATAGAAAAGATAAAAAAGAAACAATGGATAACTTGGCAAATAGTTTTGACCAAGGTGTTCAACAAATCATTACCAACCTTTCTTCGGCTTCAAGCCAAATGTTCGGATCTTCAGAACACTTGGAAACAATTATTAAAACAATGCAAAAAGAAGCTGGTAATATCAATATTGCTACTGAACAAACTTCAGTAAAAATAAACTCTGTTGCATCTGCTTCTGAAGAACTTACAACTTCAGTTAATGAGATAGTTAACCAAATAAACAAAGCAACCTCTACAATTAACGAGGGTGTGAGAAAAGCTGAAAGTGCTAACGTTTCAGTTGCCAACTTAGATAAAGTTTCATCAGAAATAGGCACAATTACAAGCATCATTCAGGAAATCACAGGACGCATTAATCTTCTTGCACTTAATGCCTCAATTGAAGCTGCACGTGCAGGTGAAGCGGGTAAAGGTTTTGCTGTGGTTGCAGGTGAAGTTAAAAACCTTGCTTCTCAAACAAGCAAAGCAACTGAAGAGATAACAGACAAAATTAAAAACATACAGATTGTTGCAAAAGAAGTTCATGACGCTCTTGAATCTATCAGCACTTCTATTTTCCAAGCCAAAGAGTTTACAAGCATAATTGAACACACTGCGAAAGAGCAATCAAGAACAGCTGGTGAAATATCACAAAATATGCAACAGGCAGCTTCTAACATTTCGGTTATAAGCGGCAATATCGCTAAGGTTGCAGAAGAAACAAACACTGCAGGTGAAGCTTCATATGAAGTGTTGATTGGTGCTAAAAACGTAAGTAGTGACTTGGGAAGACTCCAAACTCAAACACAATCATTTATGAACGATATAAGAAAAAGTTAAGGTATAAAAACCTTAGCTTTTTTTCTTCAAATGTTTTTTAGCTAATAGTTCGGCTATTTGAACAATATTCAACGCACCGCCTTTACGCAGGTTATCACTCACTATCCACATATTAAGCCCGTGTTTAACGCTAGCGTCTTCACGTATGCGGCTAACATAGACAGAGTCATCACCCGCTATTTCAGCAGGGGTTACAAAACCTTCTTCAGGGTCAAGCTTATCTATTAGCAACATTCCCTTAACATTGCGTATAGCTTCACGGGCTGAGGTTGGCTTCATCGCTTTATCAAACTCAACATTTACCGCAACTGAGTGTCCTACAAAAACAGGTACATATACGCAGTTAATTGAAACCGCTAAATCTTTTTTAAATATCTTTTTTATTTCCTGAGCTATTCGTTCTTCCTCTGCCGTGTTTCCATTTTCAACAAAAGCACCTATTTGAGGAATAATATTGAAAGATATTTGTTTTGCAAAAATCTCACTCTTATAATCAGCACTTGCATACAAAGCCTTAGTCTGGTTGAAAAGCTCATCCATTGCTCTTCTGCCTTGGTCAGATACCGCTTGATAGGTAGAAATAACAATTCTTTTTACTCCCGCAACATCGTGTAGGGGCTTTAAAGCAAATGCCGTTTGTACAGCTACACCATTAGGGCTGGTTATAATATTTTTCTTTTTATACCCGTCAATATCTTCAGGGTTAAGCTCAGGCACTATCAAAGGAACATCCGCATCAGCACTCCAAGCCGCACTGCTGTCTATAACAACTGCACCCGCTTTTGCCGCTACCGGTGCATATTCTTTAGAAACCTCATCACCTGCTACAAAAATAGCTATATCTGTTCCCTTAAAGTTAAAATCCTTAACATTTTGGACCTTAAGCAATTTATCTTCACCAAAGGACACATCTCCGCCTGAAGACCTGCCCGAAGCCAAAGCAATAACCTCACTTACAGGAAAACCTCTAGTTGCTAAAGTTTGCAGAACTTCGTGGCCTATATTGCCCGTAGCACCAATAATTGCGACTTTATATGTCATTTAATCCTCTTTTTTGTCTTTACAAATTGTTTATATCATTAGAAACTCAAGTTAATGGAATATGCAACAGAAATATTAGAACAGTCACCTTATGCAGCCGCCTTTTTAGATATAAAAAGTGGCGGGATTGATGTTATTTATTTTAATCACGCATTTAAAGAGCTTTTCCCGATAGATTTACCACAGCCACTAATTGATGCCTTAGGTAAAAAAGAAGAAAAGATAGAGTTTGAGCTTAATAAAAAACCTCTACGCGCGATCATATCATATAACTACGGCAAAGTCGTTGTTTGGATAAAAGATAATTCTGAAACTTTGGATGCCCGCAAAGAAGCGGAAGAGATTGCAAAAGCAAAATCAAACTTCCTTGCTACCATGAGCCATGAAATACGCTCTCCTATGCAAAGCATCTACGGATTTTTGGAATTAATAGCAGATGAAGACGTAAACGAGCACGTGCAGGAAATGGTGGCGACTGCTCGCAAATCCGCTAGTGGCTTGTTAGAAATTCTAGACGATATTCTCGACCTCGCAAAAGTTGAAGCCGGTAAAATAGAACTTGACCATTTGGAAGTTCCTTTACGCACACTGGCGTACGGCGTAGTTGAATGTATGGAAATAAAATTGATGGGCAAAAAAGTTGCCTTGATCGCTGAAGTTGAAGAGACCGTTCCTTTCGTGGTATTGGGCGACCCTACAAGGCTTCGCCAGATATTGCTTAATCTTACCGGTAACGCAGTTAAATTTACCGACAAAGGATCAATAACTATAAGAGTTACATTGAAAGCCCAACACGTTAAAGCTCCTGAAAACGGGTTTGTGTTGAGGTTTGAAATTATAGACACCGGTATCGGAATGTCTAAAGAGGTGGCTGATAAACTATTCAAGCCTTTCACTCAAGCGGACAGCTCAACTCAACGCAAATACGGCGGCACAGGTTTAGGCTTATCAATCAGCCAAAAAATGGTTGCCTTGATGGGCGGGCAAATCGGGGTTGATAGTATTCCCGGCAAAGGTAGTACCTTCTGGTTTGAATTCCCAACCACTGAAGCAAGTGAACAAAACCCTGCTGATCTTCCTAACCTTGAAGGGCTTGCAGTACTTTCAATTGAAGATCACCCTAAAGGTGCTAAAGAAATTCAATCATCTCTTACCCATATGGGGGCAGACGTTACTAGCACTGGCACTTTCAAAGAAGGTTTGGAGCTTATCCAGAAAAGACCGTTCGATGTTGTTATTTGTGACCAAGGCTTACCAGACGGTGCAGGAACAGATTTATTAAAAGAAGCAGCAAAGCTAAGACCATTTATGGGGCTTATCCTTTACACCGTGCTTGATGATATCGGTATTCAATACACCGCTAAAACAATGGGTGCGAAATACTTATCTAAACCGGCATCTCGTGCGGGCTTAGGTGAAGCTATTAAAGACGCTGCGAAAAAGATATCTGAATTCAGCCATGATGGGCCTAGGAAATTACTAATAGCTGAGGATACTCTCGCTATTCAAGACGTGCTAAAACGCCAACTTAAAAAATTAGATATAGAAGCTGACTTTGCCGACAATGGATTAATAGCTTTAGAAATATTGCAGAAAAAAGAACATGGTATATTAATAACCGATCTACACATGCCTGAAATGGACGGATACCAGCTCACACTTAAATTGCGTGAGATGGAAGAAGAAGGTAACGGCATATTAGAAAAAACTCGCCTTCCTATTATAGCACTGACTGCTGACGTTCAAGTGTCGCAAAAACAATCCTACCTTGCTTACGGCTTTGATGAATGTTTGTTGAAACCGGTGAGTATAGGCCAATTGAAACAAATGTTAGTGCGTTGGGGCGTTATATTTGATAAATCCGCCATGGCTGAAAAAACAATTACTGCAGTTTCTAAAGAAGAAGTGAAAAAAGAGGAAGAAAAAACCCTTCCTCCTGCATTGGATAGAGCTGCTATTTCAGAACAAATGGGTGATCTAGACGCAGATGCAATTGAGATGTTAAAATCATTTATTATCATGACCCGCCCAGTATTGGAAAAAATTAGAAAAGCCTTTAATGACGAAAACACTCATATATTGAGAGAATCTTCTCATAGCTTAAAAGGCTCAGCCCGCTCTGCTTGTTGCTCTTATCTGGGAGATCTAGCGTCAGAAGTGCAAAACTGTGCGGACAATCATCAAAAAGTTACCGAGGATATGATAACTGGACTTGAAAAGGAATTCAAAAGAGCTGAAAAAGAGATCAATGAATTGAAACTTTAATTTTAAGGAATCCTTTTAAATGAAAAAAGAACGCCTAGAAACTCACGAGCAAAAACAAAAGAAATTAGCTAGCGATTTTTTTGAAGCGGTTGCCAAAAGCCTTAAAGAAGATTTAAGAGACTTAAAAAAAATTGCTCCTGAAAAAACATCTCTGACAATAGATTTCAATTATCTTGCATCAAGCTCCCCTATTGATAGATTTTCCGGAAATTATCTGGAGATGTCAGCATCGATTGACGGTAAAGAAAAATTAAGAGCCGCTGCCAACTATATCAACCACGGCAGAAATCTTAAAAAGCTAGGCGGTTTTAAAAAGCTTCATAAAGTTTGTGAAAAAGAAAATATTTGCATCAACTATATAAAAACAGATACTCATAACATAAAATTCGGCAGTGCCTATATAGATGGTATTATGGACATGTTGAATTTGAAGATGGCAGCAAAGACCAGAAGCTTAGAAATTGACACCACAAGGCCTTATTTAGAATCCGAGAACGCAGGGTACTGGAAACCAAAGTTTAAAAGGATTCAATGTGTCGACTTTACAGCCCTTTTAAAAGGTTAACTTAAAAAATGAAAAAGATATTAGAAAAAGAAAAGAAGCTTCTTACCTAAACTTTAAGTTTTTTCACTTTTGATTCTTCCTTAACTTCAATTGAAGCTTCAGGAGTTTGGGCTATGCCTATTATAGCCGGTGAAAGTAGTGAGCATCGTTCACGGTAGATTTTTAATCTCTTCACGCCAATTTCCCAAGCCTTAAGGATAAAAGCTTTTACTTCATCAATTGAAACATAGTGGTTGAGGATTATCACCCCTGCCACTCCGCCTGAAATAAAAGTTTCAACCGATGCCTGCATTTTAATTTGTGCTTCAGGAGAAATCTTTCTGGTCGCACCAGAGGCTTCAGTCATCGCACAATCAAAAACATTCAGATGCTCTGGCTTTAAATGAGGAGCCCCCTCAATTGTCAAAGCACCGCAACAGTAAAGGTTAGCCTCTTCAATTTCATCTTCTTTGAAACCTAGAGCCTGAAGCCCGCCTTCATCACCCAACACCCAACTATTAAATGCTCCGTAAATATTGCGGGCAGCAACTAAAGCTTTTTCAACTTTCATCAAAGTTTTTTCATCAAAACCCTTTGCCTTGAGTGATGAGTGGTTGATATAAGGAGCCCCAACCAAACTGCCGTGACCCAAAATATAAAAACCTATATCTTCTATTTGAGCCGAGCTGTAACCCAAAAACTTAAGAGCAGAGATAACCGCAGGGTTAAGGGTCTTGCCGTAGGCAGCCCTGTAATCAAACACTATAATCGAAGACATTGGGTTTAAGTTTTGTGCATTACCACCCAAAATTCTCTGCATATCAATACTTGTATCCACCGCTGTTAAATGGGCGTTTCTGAAACCTTTGGATTTTCCTGTTATATAAGCATCTCTCCACATATCTGTTGTGTGGTTTAAAAACTCTTCCTTTGCCAAATCAAAGTTCAGCTCTATTGGTCTTCTGGTCAAACCTTTTTGCAACAAAGCCGCATCGCTCAATATGGCGATTTTGTTTTTTATGATTTTAAGATAATTTTTTTCGCACTCAATATATTTGTCGAAAGCACCAAGCTTGTTGGCAATTAAAGCTGAGGCATTATAAGCCGAGGCTGAAATAAAAGAAAATACCAGTGCCACCGTTGCTCTTCCTAAATTACTGTCATAAGCAATCCCCTTGGCGAGCAGAAGTTCAGCCATATTGGTAGTGCTCAACATTAATGGGCGATAGTCATTATCATTATTCAAAACATCCAGCGCGGTTGTAAAAATCTTCACCACATGGTCAACCGCTTTAATATCAATTACATTATCTGCCTTACCCGCCAAAGCTAAAATATTAATGGATGCTGAAGGTGCTTCGCTATTAGGCAGAAAAATAAACCCTCCTGAAGCAGATGTGTGTAACTGTTTGTAACTTGAGTTTGTAGAATTCACATTATCACGGAAGATTATACTAGGCTCTCCGCTTGACCATACAGACTCAGCTAAAGTTTCTAACAACTCACAGGCAGAAATATTTGCCTTTGGCTTACTGTTTTCATACACCGCAAAACTATGGCCGGTCAAAGCCGATTCAATAAATTGGTCAGGAATGGAGATAACGCTTTCTATCGCGGTTTCAAATTCAGCCTCTTCATCGCTTACATTAAGTTTTATTTCTTCATACCCTTGTTCGGCATAACGTAAGGCTAGGTTGATAACAGAATCGCTTACACCTAAACTTTTAACTTCTTCGACTACCGCTTTTAATTTTAAATTGCGGTTAGGGTCAAACCCAAAGAAACTTCCCCTGTCACAAGCATCAATAATGCGTCCCGCTGCTTGGGTTATTACATTTCTACCCAGCTCACGGGCAACTCTGTCCTGCTCTGCTTGGCTTTTCCATTTAATAAAGTTTTTGCATTCAGAATTTTCCGCGTCAAAGGTTATGCTTAGCTTTTCACTATTCTCCAAACTCTTGGTTTGAGCGAAAGTTTTAAGATTTTCAAACCCTCCATTAAAGGCGAATATTTTATTGCCAAGGTCAAGGCATTCAGCCTCATCCACCCCATAAGCCCAGTTAACCCCTAAAACTCCCCAAAGATTTACATCTATCAAAGCAATACGGTTTACAAAGCAATAAAGGAATTCTTCATAAAAATTTTGAGCGTCTTCATCTTTACCGAACAGACCTGATTTTTGCAGCCTATAGGTTATTGAGCCGGCAAGCCTTCTAGCCAAGGCCTTGAAATCAGTTTCATAAGAAAAGTTATGGCTCTTAGTAGAAGATCTGCTCAAAAACTCAGGCACGTTCTTCTCAATTATTTTCATAACTTCAGACGGAACCTTGCCTTTATAGAATCCTTTGGATAATAAAACCTCAACCGCCTCATCACTCCAAGATTTAGGAACAGTATATTCCCTGCCGTCCTCATTATATATAGGACGCAGTTCGATGACATCTAACGTGTGGGTGTCTGGGTTTGTATAAAATCGATCAAAGTTCATTTTTACATATTTTTATAGAATCTGTTGTTTCCTGTTTATTGAGCAACAGCTTAAGTCAAAACGCTGTAAATTTATACTAACAATTGTAAAAATTATTGCGATTTTTTCTGGAGATAAGCCCGTTCTTAGCTTATTCTAAGTCTAAAGTTTTTTAAATGGCGGAGAATCCCCGCCTAGTTAACTCTTAAGGGGAAATAAAGATGAATAGAAATATTGTTGAAACAATTTTAGGTGCTGTAGTTTTAATGGTAGCGGCTGGTTTTATGGCCTTTTTCTACCAAGTAACTGATATCAAACCTACATCAGGCTATGAGATAACCGCAGCTTTCAGCAAAATTGATGGGTTGGAAACAGGTAGCCCTGTTAGAATCAGCGGCGTTAAAATCGGACAAGTTATAGATTTTTCATTAGATGAAAAAAACTACCGTGCTATCGTTCGCATGAATATTAAAAACGGAATAAAAATCCCTACTGATACTGCCGCAGTTATTGCAAGTGATGGTCTTCTTGGAAATAAGTTTATGTCTTTAGAACCAGGCTCTGATGAAGAGTTTATTGAAACAGGTGGTCAAATTGAGTTTACTCAATCAACTCCTGGCTTGGAACAGCTTTTAGGACAAGTTATTTTCAGTATGCAAAACGATGGCAAAAAGGCTGACACTAAAAAACAATAAGAAGGATTTTTCTTAGTTGAAATCTTTATACCGCATAGGTCTTGCACTCTCTGTACTTGCAGGTTTACCTACCGCTGCTTCCGCTAAGGAAATGGTGGATATGGACATTGCCGTGCTGCGTACCATAGATAAAGTTTCAGCCTATACTCACACCTTTGAAATTCCAGTAGGCAAGACCGTTAAATTCGGATCATCTCTTTTTATTAAGGCTAGAGCCTGCCGTAAAGCACCTCCTATTGAGACTCCTGAAGACGCCGCGTTTTTGCAAATCTGGCAACGCAAAACTGATGAGCCGAAACCAACTTGGGTTTTCAGCGGTTGGATGTTTTCTTCCAACCCTTCGATTTCAGGTGTTGAACACCCTGTTTATGATGTTTGGGTTATAGAGTGCAAGAATGAAAGAACGTCTAAATCAGATGAGGCTTTCGTTGAAGAAAGCCCTGATGAAAAACCTAAAGATTCTGCTGTTCCTAAAATAGACGAGACCGACTCTTCGACCCCTTCTTCAAAAGAAGAAAAAGATGAAGAAAGCTCTTCTAAAATCGAATAAGAGTAGTTATCGTCAAAAGCTACTTTTTTATCTACAGCACGTTCGAGCATTTCCGAATACTCTTCTTGGGGAACCTCATAAACCCCGAACTGCACTAGATGATCATTTACAAACTGTGCATCTAAAAAATCAAAATTAAGTTTTTTCAACCTTGCCGCCAAATAGACTAGTGATATTTTGCTAGCATCGCACATTGTTGAAAACATACTTTCACCGAAAAATGCAGCACCTATAGAGACTCCGTAAACTCCCCCTACAACCTTACCCTCATAACAAGCTTCAACGCTGTGGGCATAGCCCATTTTGTGAAGCTTGTTATATAAATCTATAATCTCGTCATTTATCCAAGTCTCAGGTCGCGTATTAGCACAGCCATTAATAACTTCTTCAAAATTTTGATCGAAGGTTATTTTGTAAGGAAATTTCATTATTTTTTTATAGAGACTTCTAGAAACGTGCATATCTTTTATCGGCAACAACGCCCTTTCCTCAGGCATAAACCAATAAAGTTTTTTACTATTACGAGATTCCGCCATAGGGAAGATCCCCGCACGGTATGCCTTCAAAAGAAGTTCAGGAGTTATTATTTCATCTTCATCATCTATAATCATTTAATGGTTTTTACCAATTTCAAGGTTAAAAAATCATCCACTGGTTTGAAACTTCCTATTTCAATCGTTTGATCATTATAACACAAACCGAAGCCGTCGGGAATATATCCTTTTTTAATATACAGCCTTTGTGCTGCTCCAAAGGAAGAGTGAAGACCAAAACCTATTCCTATTTCAGCTTTGCCTTTTTTCTTTACCTCTTCTTCACAAAAAGCCACTAATGCCGCACCTACGCCTTGGTTGCGCGCATCAGGTATAACACTTAAGTCTTGTATTTCAGGTATTTCCAGTCTTCTAAACAGATTATAAATTGGAGACCAAATTAGTTGCACATAGCCTAAAATTCCTGCTGCATTAACAGCTAGAAAGATTTCTCTCTTCCCTGCTTCATACTCTTGTATGCAGCGTTCAAAATAGTTATGTTCTTGTGATGATCTCATTTTTTCGGCGACAATATACAAAGCAGGTATATCATCCGAATTCGCTTTTCTAATTGTAAAGCTAGGCATTTTTAGTTTTGACCTTCAACCTTCGCCAACTGTAGCTTCTCTTTATTTCTTTTTATCACATTGTAGGCTATTAAAGAAGCATAACTGTTTATACGCCTCATGTCACTCATTACATCCATGTGCATGCTAGAAGTAGCAATTGTTTCAACCACACCTTCGCTTAAACGCTTAATGTGTTTCTCCAAACCCTTCATTTCATCTTCACGAAGCTTTGCTTTGCAATCCAGAAGTTTCTCAGCAATTTCAACATCATTGGTCAATAATAGGTTCTGTGCCAATTGAAGATTGGCTTTAACAATAGAATGAAGAGCAGCAATCTCCGCAAAACCTTCTCTTGAAAAACTGTCTCTTCTGCCAATTTTTTTGCGAACTATGTGCATTAAACCTTTGTCGATAATATCGCCTATATGTTCTAGGTTAGTAGCAAACATCAATATCTGCATATATTTGAACAATTCTTTTTCAGTCATGTTTTTGCTATTAATGTTTGAAAGGTAAGTTTTGATAGCTTTATACAAACTGTCAACCACCTGCTCTTCATCACAAATCTTTTTATATGTCTCATAGTCGTTTGTTTTGAGAACGCCTAAAGTGTCATCGAACATTTCTTGAATAATATCGCTTACTCTTAAAGTTTCTCTTGATGCACTGTTAAGGGCTATTGTCGGGTTAGACAAAGCCTCTGGCTCAAGGTATTTAGGAAGATTAGGATCATCCTTCGTTGCACGGTCAGGAACAAGCCTTTTCATCAGATCAGCCAATTGGCTAGTGAATGGTATAAACAAAAGAGCCAAAGACAAATTGAACAGAACGTGGAAATTAACTATCAAACGGCTTTGATCTTGATGCAAAGCTTCGAGTGCCGGAATAACCAAACTCACAAAAGGTAGTACGGCAACAACACCTACTGCACGCACGAACAGGTTAGCCAAAGGAACTCTTTTACCGGCTGGCAATCCTTTTGACATCATCACAACAGGCCCTATAACTCCGCCAAGGTTTGCACCCAATACCATATAAATACCGACATCAACTGGCATAATTCCCGAAGTTACGAAACCAGTGAAAAGCAGAACCATACCTAAACTTGAGTGAGCCATCCAAGTTATAATAACCGAAAGCACAACAGCCAAAGCAGGTTGAGCCTGCAAAGGAGAGATCAAAATTTTCAAAGCTTCGGAGTGGTTTAGATTGGAAGCGGTTGATCTAATAATAGTCAGTGATAAAAGCACTAGACCTATACCCACAAAGAAACCGCCCAAGTGCCTATAAACAGAATTTTTTACCGAGGTTCCTATAATATAACCAACAGCTATAACTACAGGCATTAGCCAGTTTAGATCCAATGACATTATTTGAGCGGCAATACTGGTACCGACATCCGCACCTAGCATAACGGCAATTGCCGCCGAAACCGTAATAACATTATAAGTAACAAAAGAGCTAACTATAACGCAGGTAGCCATACTGCTCTGAAGCCCTACAGCAACAAGAGCTCCCACAATCATAGCTTTGAAACGGTTGCTGGTTGATTTTGAAATAAAATTGCGTAAAGCAGTACCAAAAGTTTTGTTAAGACTTCTTCCCACCATAGTTACGCCCCAAAGTAAAAGGCAAACACTGCCGACTATTTGTATAAGTATTTCTGTGGCACTAATGACTATGTACTCCCTGTTTTCAATTCTTACATAATCATTCTATAATGAGTTAATTCGCCACCCAATTTCAACTAAATTATTGATGATCCCTAGCTTTTTCCCTAGATAAGACAAAAATAAAATAATAGGATTGGCTAACTCGAACAATGTTTAACTTTATTGAGGTTTAAGTAAAATGGAGCTTGCTCTTTTCCAACCCGACATACCACAAAATACAGGGACCCTTATGAGGCTCTGTGCCTGCATGAATATTCCTTTGAATATAATAGAACCATGCGGCTTTATTCTGTCTGACAAAAATTTGAAAAGGGCGGGAATGGACTATATGGACCATCTGGAGCTTAGAAAACATTCAAGTTGGGAAAGTTTTATAACCGCTACCCAAGGTAAAAGGTTAATTTTAATGACTACCAAGACGAGCAACTCATTTATTGATTTTAAATTCGAGCCTAACGATATTTTGATTGCGGGGCGGGAAAGTGCAGGAGCACCCGAATATGTTCACCAGCAATGCTCGGCTGAGGTAACAATCCCTATGTCACCTGAAACCCGCTCACTTAATATCGCAATAGCCTCCGCCATGATTTTGAGCGAAGGTTTACGGCAGACCCAAGGGTTTCCCGCTTAACCTATAATTGTCATTACCCGACTTGATCGGGTAATCCAGTCTATTAAACAATTACCTATGGATTCCTGTTTTCACGGGAATGACAAATAGATTTAAATTCTTCATTAATTATTCCGAAAGCTCTTTAATTTTTTCCAGACACTCAACACGTTTAGGGATAAAACTATTTTCTATCCACCAAGCTTCAACGGAACGGAGAATATTTCCTATTCTTATACCCTCGGTAATTCCCGCTTCAATTACATCATCACCCGTAACTGGTAAGCGTGGGGCTCTAAAACTTGTGGCAGCATCATATAATTCCCGCAAATTTTTAGACTCGCCGTTATTCGCGGCATCCATAAGAAGTACGCTGCGGGCAACGTCATTACCTTCTTTGTACACAACAAGGTGAATGTCTTTTATATCCCTGAGCAAAAAATCTTCTCTAAGTAATGAAATTTCTTTTGCCTGATTGTTTGAAAGTTTTAATTTCTCCGCAACGGTTTTATCATCGCTCAGCAAAACGGCAAGTCTTCTCGCAACTGAAGTTTTGTTTTCAAATTTTTCTTCTAACTCAACCAACCTTTCCAGAGCCTCTATATTACGAGCCTCAGGTAAAACAACTTGTAAAACACCACAATCACTAAGCAGCTTCCAAACCTTTACAATATTGTTTGATTCAAGAGTCTTTAATATCTCATTTCCTATGCGTTCGGCTGAAATGGTTTTCAATTGTTCGGCGTGAGTTTTGCAAGCCTGCAGAGCTTCACTATCAGCCTCACCTTGCCCAAAGAAAGCATAAAAGCGAAAGAACCTAAGTATTCGTAAATAATCTTCCTTTACTCTATCTTCTGCGTTCCCTACAAACCTTACTCTGCCTAAACGTAAATCTTCAATACCGCCACAGTAGTCGAACACTTCGCCATCTATATTCGCAGATAGAGTGTTGATAGTGAAGTCTCGCCTTTTAGCATCCACTTCCCAATCCTTGGTAAATTTTACCGTAGCATGGCGACCGAAGGTTTCAACATCTTCTCTCAATGTTGTGATTTCAAAAGCGTGTCCATTAACAACAGCTGTAACCGTTCCGTGGTCTATACCAGTAGGAATTGCTTTGATTTTATTTTTCTCAAGCCGCTTTATAACTTCTTTAGGTTCTAAATTTACCGCTATGTCTATATCGAATGTTTTGCGATTAACCAGAGAATCTCGCACGCAACCGCCAACAAATCTTGCCTCGCCGCCTTCGCCGTTCAAGGCTTCCATGACCTTTATAGTCTCTGGCAGAACAAACCATTCCGGCTTGCCTGAAAGTTTATTTTTAGAACTGGTCATTTGTTATACGCTCAACAGACGAATAGCCTCCGGTAATTGCCGGTGATAAACCGTAAATTTTTGGCAATACCACTTCAGCATAAAACCTCGCCGTAATAAGTTTTGTTTCATAAAAATCTTTATCGTCAGAATGTTGCAATTTCTTATAAGCGGCTAAAGCCATTTGAGCTTTCAAATATCCACCCAGCACCAAAGCAAATGCTTCCAAATAAGGGTGTGATGATGCTGCAACCTCTGCAAGTCTGGTTTTAGCATTTTCTAAAATCCAATTTGTTACCTGCTCCAGCTCTTTTATTGCGTTAAGGTTAGCGTCTTTTATAATTTTCAAATCTTCGCTATCCTTTGGCAATCCTGCCAGAAATTCTTTTATTTCTATCAAGAAATTCATTGCCTCTTTACCGTCATCTTTTAAAACCCTGCGGAAGACAAAATCGGTTGCCTGAATTCCGCTTGTGCCTTCATAAATAGACAACACTCGAGCATCACGGAAACGCTGTGAGGCTTCGCTTTCCTGCATATAACCAATACCGCCATGAATCTGCACACCAAGTGATGTATTTTCAAAACCCACCTCGCTCGCCCAGGCTTTAATTAAAGGAGTAACAAAAGCTGCCCTTGCATCTTCATTTGCATCCATTTTGGCTCCGGCATAATATACCAGTGCACGAATTGCCTCAGTTGTTGCTTTCATTTTTAAAAGCATACGTCTTACATCTTGATGCTCTATAATTGCAACTCTCTTGCCTGTATCGCTGCCGAGCTTTTGACCTTGAACACGTTCTTGTGCGTAAGACAAAGCTTCTTGATACGCACCTTCAGCCAGAGCTACACCTTGCAAGCCAACACCTATTCTCGCATTATTCATCATGGAGAACATACTTTGCAAAACCTTGCCTTCACTGCCTATCAAATAACCTTCAGCATCTTCAAATGACATTACGCAGGTAGGGGCGCCGTGTAGACCCACCTTATCTTCCAAACCTGTGGTGCGGATATTATTTCTTTTCCCACCAATAAATTTAGGAACAATAAATAATCTTAAACCAGCTTTGCTTTCCTCTGATCTTTCAACCTGAGCCAAAACTATATGAATGATATTTTCAACAAAATCATTATCACCCCAAGAAATAAAAATCTTTTGACCATTTATTAAAAACTTGTCTCCATTTTTCTTAGCCGCTAACTTTACCGAAAAGAGGTCACTACCCGCTTGAGCTTCAGTGAGTTGCATAGTGCCCGACCATTTTCCGGCTATAAGGTTTGGCAAATATTCGTCTTGTTGTTCTTTGCTGCAAAAATCCTCTAGCACTTCGATAACCGCTTGGTTGAGCAGAGGACAGATGCTTAAAGCCAAGTTAGCACTTTGGAATATTTCATCCAGTGCCAACCCCAAAGGACGAGGAAGGTTTTGTCCGCCGAACTCTTCCCTCACAATAATTGACTGCCAACCACCATCTATAAATTTTTTGTAAGCATCGGCAAAGCAAGCCGGAGTTTTGACATTACCGTTTTCAAACACAACCCCCTGTTTGTCACCCTCAGCATTTGTGGGAACCCAAACCTCTTCAGCCAGAGTTGCCGCTTCCTGCAAAATGGCATCTAGCAGGTCAATCTCCATACTATCGTTTATCCCCGCTATAGTTTCTAAAACAAACTTGATATCTTTAACTGGTGCGTGATATGTCATAATTACAAAATTCCTTTTTCATTATAAAATCTTAGTTTATTAACAAGATTATCTAAATAATTTTTTAGCAGTTGAGAGTCTACACCGCCATAAGTCTGCTGTTTAAAAATATCATGCCCATCTACAATACGTTTAGCGTGCCATTCAGAATAATGTTTTACTGTTTGTCTTGTATTTGCACATTTATCAGCGATCTTAATATAAACGGCAAGGGGGTTAACGGCTATGTTCTTATAGTAGTTTGTTTCATATTCCTCTGTGTCTTCTTCATTTATTTTTGTAACCCTGTTTACTATATCCAGAACTTCTTCCCCGAATATATTTTCTATATCCTTAGCCGAAGCTGAAGTATCTTCTAAAACATCGTGAAGTAATGCTGCTGTTTTTAGAATTAAAGTTTTACCGGCTGGAAGCTCCCAGAAAAAGTGATCTATAACTTTTTCAGTTTGTTTCAGATGATAATAATAAGGAAGTTTAAGAAAAGAATACTTTTGTTCACCATGCCATTTTTTTGAAAGCTCTTTTGCTAATATATAATTTTTATATTGATTTATTTCTTCGTCAATCTCTTTAGGCAAACTCTCTTGGGCTACCCCTGAAAAACCCTTGAGGGTAGATGTGTCTCTATCGGTAAAAGCCACTAAACAATCTAATCCCTTGATGGCAACCTTAGATATAATTTGAGGAACCAAATTCAAATCCGTTAATTGCTTTCTTATAGACAAGGTATATGGGAAAACACTGCTGTCCAATGCCGGAAGTGTGGCTTCCAAAATATTATTATCTATGGACGATGTCTGAACCACAAAAAGTTTCATTTAATTACCCTACGTTAAAAACATCACTTTTAATATATATAAAAGGATACAGAAAACCCTGCGGCTTTACAATTTTATTGCTCTTATTTAAACACATATATAATGAGTGGAGTTAGGCAAGATTTTCCCACCAAGCCAAAACTACCCGTCACTATACAGCTACACCACCTATTTAACTCCTATTTTATTTTCCATAATGCCACTAAGGGGTTAATATATACCTTCTTTATAAGGGAATCAAAAGCTAAACACCTGTAAATAAACGATTGTTAAGAACTGGCACGGTAGTTGCAAATATAACTGCGTGAGATTATAAAACAAAAGGGTGCAATAATGATCGAGGGTCTAATCAACAAATATCAGGAAGTAGCTCCGCAAGGAATTATAAATGCTATTAAGACCGCTGCTCAGGAAACTGGAGCAGACTTCGAATACCTTTTAAATAAAGCGGCGACTGAAAGCAATTTTGACACAAACGCTAAAGCTAAGAGTTCTTCAGCTACTGGTCTCTTCCAATTTATCGACAATACTTGGTTAGATATGGTGAAAAAATATGGGGACAAATACGGTCTTGATTCATACGCCTCACAGATATCGGACAAAAACGGTAAGCTTTGTGTAACCGACTGTGAAGCTAAAAAAGAGATCCTTGACCTCCGCAAAAATCCAGAAATCGCCTCACTTATGGCGGCTGAGTTTTCTACTGAAAACCAAAAATATCTTGAAAAAAATACTGATGCCAAAGTTGGCTCAACAGAATTGTACCTTGCTCATTTTATGGGAGCAAAAGGTGCGGCTAACTTTATAAACAAACGTGAAGAAGAAGGCACTGAGATTGCCTCGGCTATCTTCACTAAAGAAGCAAAAGCTAACAAGAACGTCTTCTTCGATAAATCAACCGGAGAAGCCCGCACATTAGATGAAGTTTATAACTTTTTTGACAAGAAATTCTCTGCTACTTCTTCGGCCTCTTCAGGCACAGAAGTCTCAAATGTTCAAAAAAGTCAACAGTTTAGGCAACAGGGCTCTATTACTAAAGTAGCGTACCTCACACACACACATAACGCTATAATTAGCCCTGTTGCCGTGCCTGTGCATTTGCACACCCCCCACCCCTCACACACCCTTGCACAGGCACTTCCTATTTCTACTACCCCATCTGAGGATGAAGATGGAATTTCTGCAATGCTTTCGGCTAACAGGATTTACGCCGAAAGTCTTGCTTTCATGGCTAAACAAAGCATTTACGAAAAAAACTCTTACATATAAAGCAAACTTTATTATATAATTCCTCAGGTTAGATTTTTCTTCTCTGAGGTTTTTTGTTTTATGAAACACTTATATGTTATTTTGCTTTTTCTTACTGTTTTGTTATTTGGGTTTACCACTTACAGGGTCTTTACTAAAGATGCTATGTTCATCTCGGCCACCAAAGCTGCTGCCCTTTCCCAATCAGGGGATATGATTATCGTCGATATCCGCTCTTATACAAACTGTGCAAAGACTGGAAAGGCGAAAAGCTCTTATCACCTTCCTCAGTTAAAAGATGAAACCCTTGATGACTTTTTCAAAAGAATTTCATCGGCCACTAGTAAAAAGAAATTTAAACAAATAGGAATTATGTGTAATACAGGAATGTCTGCCGCAGAGATGGCGGCTTCATATCATGACCTAGGCAAAACCAATGTCGTTGCCATTATAGGCGGGATGGAAGGAATAAGTGGCTGGCTTGATGGTGATTTCCCAACAGAAGACTGCCCATTATAAACAAACCATATTTTCAACAATCACTTATAAGTATATAATCCAACGCTAGACAAACAAATCTATAGGATGTTTTTTATGAAAAAGAATAAATTAGTGATTTTATCCGCTTCCTTGTTGGCACTTGCCGTTATAGTTATAGCTATCCTATTAATGAGCAAACCAAACATAGCAAGTTCCATTTCTGTTGGAGAAGCTATGACCCTTGCTGAAAATGGCGATATTGTTTTGGTTGATATGAGATCTGACATAGCCTGCGGCAAAACCGGAAAACCAAAAAACGCCATCCATATTGCTCTTCAAAAGAAAGAAAAGTCTTTGGACTATTTAAACAGAGTAAGAACTTTATTGGACAAAGACGGTACTAAAACCCTAGGGTTTATCTGCAACACTGGTCAAACCAGCTCAGACTTTGTAAACCAGTTTATTGAGCTAGGCGTAAAAAACGTTACTAGCGTACAGGGCGGAATGCACCTAAAAGATGGTTGGCTAGATAAAAAATTGCCTCGTGAAGCTTGTTCAAAAAAATAACAATATCATCGCACTTATGTAAAGTTTTTATCTTGGCAAAATCCAATAAAAACTCTACACAAAGGCATCGTAAAACTGTATTTTCTTATTAAGATGAAAAACAAATTTGCACTTTTAATTATAACCTTGACTTCTCTTGCATACACTTCTCTGGCTTTCGCTGCAGAGGTGAAGATTGCTGCCGTGGTCAATGAAAGAATTGTCACCGCCAGTGATGTTGAAGACAGAATGAAGCTCTACCTTTTAGGTTCTAAAGGCCAGCCTCCTAAAGAGGTTATTGATAAATTAACGCAACAAACATTAGATGAGCTTATTAATGAATCTCTGCAAAAACAGGAGGCGGATAAGTTTGGCTTGCAAATACCAGAAGAACAAATTGACGGCGGCATTGCCGAAATAGCAAAAAGAAACAACACTACCGCTGATGTTATGCTGAAACAGTTTGCAGCTGCCGGAGTAAATATTAAATCTTTAAGAGATAAAGTAAGGTCTGAGTTTTCATGGCCTATATTGGTTAAAAGAAAATGGCAATCGCAGATCAGCATTAGTGATGATGAAATAGATATGACCATCGATAAGCTTAATAATAGAAGCGAACCGGAATATCTTATTGCTGAAATACTTTTGATTGTTCCTGAAAAAAGCAAAGATCAAGAAGTTCATGCCCAAGCTTTAGAGCTTTTAAAACGCATAAAAGAAGGCACACCATTCTCCTCAATTGCTTTGAAATTTTCTCAATCTCCCGGTGCTGCTACAGGTGGGGATATGGGTTGGATGCAAGAGAGTCATCTAACTCAACGGGTGAGAGATGCTGTTACAAAAATGAAACCGGGTGAAATTAGCAACCCTATCCGCTCTGAAAAAGGCTGGCATATAATACTACTGCGTGAAGCTAAAAAAAGCGAAGAGATTACGAAAGACGAGCTTAATAAGAAGGATGAAAAATCCAGAGATATGATAGCTTCGCAAATAGGAAACAAACGCCTTAATCAAATGGCTCAACACTACTTAAACGACCTTAGGTCTTCGGCTTTCATTGAAAAAAGAATGTAAAAAAATACCTTCTCCGAAGGAGATTGTAGACAGTTATTCTCTAAGAGCCAAAAAGTCTCTTGGACAAAACTTCCTTTTGGATATGAACATCACCAATAAAATAGTAGCCGCTGCCGGCAATATTGATGGCATTAATGTAATTGAAATAGGCCCCGGCCCTGGCGGGTTAACTCAAGTATTGCTTGAAACCAAAGCTGCTCATATTTACGCGGTTGAAAAGGATGACAGGTTTATAGAAGCCTTTGCTCCTATTTTGGAAGTGTATCATGATAAGTTTACACTCATTCATGAAGATGCTCTAAAAATTGATATTACAAAACTATGCCCTGCCCCTAGAGCTATCATCGCAAACCTGCCTTACAATATAGCGTCACCTTTATTAATAAGTTGGCTGCAAAAAATTAAAGATTTTGAATCTATGACCTTAATGTTTCAAAAAGAAGTAGCCGAGCGGATTGTTGCAAAACCATGTTCAAAAATATATGGGCGTATCTCCGTAATATCGCAATGGCTTTGCAAGGTTGAAAAAAAGTTTGATGTTCCGCCTGAAGCCTTTACGCCTCAGCCAAAAATTACATCCAGCATCGTACATTTTGTGCCTCTACATAGAGATGAAGACATAGAATTCAGAATCATGGAAAAAATCACCGCGGCGGCTTTCGGGCAAAGACGCAAGATGATACGTACCAGCCTTAAAACCTTAACGGGCGACCATACCGAAGAGTTGCTAAAAGCAGCCGGTATAGCCGATACATTGAGGGCTGAAGAAATTTCTGTAGACAAATTCATAAATTTAGCTAGAAAATACCAATCTATGGGTGTTTAATATAGTTTAAGAGAAAGGGTAATATAAAAATGAAAAAAACTGTTTTTATTGCATTGTTGGTTGTTTTGGTTTCAATTTCTTTAACCAGTTGCAGAAACACTATAAGCGGCCTAGGCAAAGACATGAAAAATACAGGTGAACGCATTACCGACTCTATGAAAGAAGATTAATAGAGTTCATGGTTGGAAAACTTGAAAAAACAGCCGAAATTTTTAGTAGATTACAAAAACAAAATCCTAATCCTAAAAGCGAGCTTAACTATACCAACCTCTACACATTTCTTGTCGCCGTTGTACTTTCTGCTCAAGCAACTGACAAAAGCGTAAACAAAGCTACAAAATCACTATTCAAAAAAGTTAAAACTCCTAAAGCCATGCTAGCTTTGGGCGAGGATGGTTTGAAACAATATATCAGCAGCATCGGCCTTTATAACGCAAAAGCAAAAAATATTATCAAACTTTCAGAGCAACTAGTTGCTCTGCATAAAGGCAAGGTGCCTGAAACTTTTGAAGAGTTGATTAATCTTGCGGGGGTTGGGCAAAAAACAGCAAATGTAATTTTAAATGCAGCGTTCGGCAAATCCACCATAGCAGTTGACACTCACGTTTTCAGGCTAAGCAACCGCCTAGGCATTGCAAAAGGTAAAACGCCTGAAGAGGTTGAAAAGAAGCTGATGAAAGTTGTTCCTGAAAAATTTCTTCGTCACGCACACCATTGGTTAATATTACACGGTCGCTATGTTTGCAAATCCCGCAACCCTTTATGTTCCTCTTGCATAATTAACGATTTATGCGAATATAAAGAAAAGGTGTGAGGTAACTCGTGGAAAAAAGATTAACAGAGATTTTTAATCAAACCGTGAATGAAATTAAAATTTCTGATCCACTGAAGCTTGAAAAATTTATTCTAGTCTTCAAAGACGACATCATATACAAAACCGATGACCAAAGAGCCGTTAAAAATTATGAGTATCATAAAGACACTATTAAAAAAAATGTTTTAGAAAACTCTCTGGGTGAATTGATAAACGTAACAAGACCAAACAGCGATGATACGGTTTTCAATTTACTGTATATACCTTCCGCACATATAGGACAGAGACCTCATTTAAGCAACATAATAAAAGACTACGATTACATGTTTAATGTATCGGTTTTTGATCACGAAATGGGGCACCTGCTTGTAGGAAAAGAAGAGGCTAAGGCTGAGAGTTATGCTGCTCTTATGCATGTTAAACGTTTTGGCAACAAGACAGGTTTTTTAGAGCAGGCGGCGTTTGAAATTGCTGAATGTGTGACTTGCCAAACCGTTCCGGAAATATCCCAGTTTTCCAGCAATTGCTGGTTTGCGGTTGAAGCCCTTAGTAAAGAAATTGATATCAGCAAATTATCTTTAAAAGAAATCATAGATTATGCAGAGCTTATACCAGAAAAATTTGAATTTTCAGCTGAGAAATTGGAAACAATAAGCAACATCTACCAAAACTGCCTTGATGATGAGAATTCTCTAATTATTAATAACGTTATTAATAAAATGCATAAACATATCGATGACGATGATGTCTATAGGGTTGGCAAAACGATATTGAGCCAACCTCATATTAAAGGTGAATTGAAGATTAAATTTGAATTTTTAGATTCTGCTGACAAATCCCGCGGGTTTATATTAAACCCGATAGAGGCTTTGGATAAAGAAACCGGCACTTCTTCAATAAAAGAATTGGTGGCTGAAAAAAATAGCGATACACCTAAAATCCTGACGAAAAAGCTGGCACGCTATAACCTTGGCATTCCAATAAGATAATTAGATTTCTTTTATATACAAAACATTGAACTGCTGTTCACCATTAAAACGACCTTCGGTTTTAAGCGGCACACGGGCGATTTCTTTAAAACCGCAACGCTCGTAAAAACCAACGCCGCTCCAAGTATTTGACCAAACTATTATAGATGAAGATTTACTTTCAAGAGCAAAATTTTCTATAGCTTTAATAAGCTGCGTTCCTATTCCCTTACCCCTAAACCCCTCTTCAACCAGAAATATTTTAGGCTCAACAACGCCGAAAAGTTTTTCAACCACCGACTCGCCAACCAGTTTATCGCCAAGTTTAGCTTGAAAAAGATATTTTAATTGTTCGTGCTTAGGTGCTTGAGACTCTGCGTTGTAAACGTCAAAGTTAGTGGCTAACCTTATATAGTCTTCCCTTACAGATTCTCTGACTTCAATCTTTATTTCCATTATAACCTCATTTAAGGTTTAGGTTTATTCTTCAAATCTCTTGGGTGGGAATGTACCCCCTGTTTAAACTTGTAAAGCCACTCACAAAAACTATTGATGGTTTTTTCATCAGTTGTAACTCTATGACCTCTTCTCCCATTCATACCAAACACTGAAAGTTTTGTATCTTTAAGCCCTTCTGGAAGTTCTGGTGCATCAGCCCCGAAATACCAGAAGTTATGCCCGACCACTACTAGGCTTTTCAAATCAGCTTCTATTTTTTCAGGCTTGTTATAATGAGCCGCGGAATTGAATGCGGGAGACATAGAGGATGAAGATTCAAAAAAATTATCTCCAAATTTATTCTCGCCCACTGGTTTTTTAACCTCAAATCGTGGGTCATTAAAAAACTCTTCAAAACTAAGTTTTTCATCAACCGTCATGGCATAGATAACTCTGTTTCTGCCATGAGCTGAATTTGACATTCCCAAAATAAGGTCAGATCCAACCTGTGCGGCATTACGTACCACTGGCTTGCAAACTGCGAGCGTGCCTATATTTCCCTGAAAATTTGGGGCTAAACCAACATCCGCTTTTAAAACATAAGATAAAATTCTTTTCGGTTGGAACATTCCTTATAACCCCAGATTAAAACTACTCAGAAGTTTTACCGTCAAAATGCTCTTCCGAAGCGTCAGCCTTGGTAGAATGGACAACGTTATATCTATGTTCAGGCGGTGAATAGATAGTGTAAAGCCTTAATGGCTCAGTACCTGTGTTTATAACATTATGAGTAGCCCCTGCCGGAACTATTATAACATCATCCGCTTTAATTTTAGTTGTAACCCCATCAATAAAAACTTCACCTTTACCCTCTTCAACACGGAAGAACTGGTCATGGTCTTCATGAACTTCCTCGCCTATATCATCACTGACTTGGATCGTCATTAATACCAACTGCAGGTTTTTACCTGTATAGAGAACTTTTCTAAAATTATTATTCTCGAGAGTTAGCTTCTCAATATCAGCTACGTAACCTTTCATAATTCTTCTCCATTCTTATAAAAAACAAATATATGGCAATTATATATTATACTGTTTCTTTACCAATAGTTTTTTGGGATTTTGAGCTTCTTTTTCTGTTTTTCAGGAAGTGTTTTGATTTCTTCCTTGCCTAGCTTTTTGCCTTTTATATGCCAAGCAAGCCCTAGCTTTTTACCGTTCATGACACGTTCAACTGAAGGTCCGTTTTTTCTGTCTTGTTTACCGTACCTATACCAAGAAAAAATGCCGTCGCCTTTTTTATCATCTCCATATGCAGATATTATTGCAGGTCCGAATAGGCGGTGAGGTTCTCCGTTTAAACGATATTCCTTTGACCAACTATCTCCTAAATCCCATGCGTATCCGGTCAAAACTATTTCTCTTTTGTTTTTAGAAAATTTATTGGCAACAAAATTGAAAACGCTAAATAACTTTGTTTCTTTTGATTGCATTGTTCCAAATATATCATCATCCTTTTCTGTCATAAACAGCTCTCCTTTTGTTTTGTGAAAATTAACGTTAAAAACGCAAAAATCACCGCCATTTTCACGGCAGTGTTTTCAAAAAAATCATTAATGTTATGTGGAAAAAAGTGTGAATAGAATTATAATATTTCATAGAATGAGCTTAAAAGATTTGGCAGCGACCTACTCTCCCGTGCCTTGAGACAAAGTACCATTGGCGATGAAGCTTTTCACTGTCGAGTTCGGAATGGGATCGAGTGTTCCATCTTCTCTATGACCACCAAATCATTCAAACTCATTCTATAAAATTTAATAACCGCATGTTTTCTTAAAACCAACCCTTGGTGATTGCTTTTTTTCATCTGGGTGTAGTCTTACTGCTACACGCGAGATAAAGATTCAAGCCAATCGAGCTATTAGTATCAGTTAGCTCAATGCATTGCTGCACTTACACACCTGACCTATCAACGTCGTAGTCTACAACGGCTCTAATAGGGAATACTTGTTTTGAGGCTAGCTTCACGCTTAGATGCTTTCAGCGTTTATCTATTCCGTATTTAGCTACTCTGCTATGCCACGGGCGTGACAACAGATCCACCAGAGATACGTTAACCCCGGTCCTCTCGTACTAGGGGCCACTCCTCTCAATATTCCTACACCCACGGTAGATAGGGACCGAACTGTCTCACGACGTTCTGAACCCAGCTCACGTACCTCTTTAAATGGCGAACAGCCATACCCTTGGGACCTTCTCCAGCCCCAGGATGAGATGAGCCGACATCGAGGTGCCAAACACCACCGTCGCTGTGGACGCTTGGGTGGTATCAGCCTGTTATCCCTAGAGTACCTTTTATTCGTTGAGTGATGACCCTTCCATTCAGAATCACCAGATCACTTTGACCTACTTTCGTATCTGCTCGACTTGTTTGTCTTGCAGTTAAGCCGGCTTGTACCAATACGCTCTACATCTGATTTCCGACCAGATTGAGCCGACCTTTGTGCGCCTCCGTTACGCTTTAGGAGGCGACCGCCCCAGTCAAACTACCCACCATACAGGGTCCCTTACCTCGATGAGAAATAAGGTTAGACATCAGAGAGGACAAGGGTGGTATTTCACATTGTGGCTCCACCAGGACTAGCGTCCCGGCTTCAAAGCCTCCCACCTATTCTACACATGTCATCTCTAATGCCACTGTAAAGTTGCAGTAAAGGTTCATAGGGTCTTTCCGTCTAGCCGCGGGTACCCCGCATCTTCACGGGGAATTCAACTTCGCTGAGTAGATGTTGGAGACAGCGGGGAAGTCGTTACGCCATTCATGCAGGTCGGAACTTACCCGACAAGGAATTTCGCTACCTTAGGACCGTTATAGTTACGGCCGCCGTTTACTGGGGCTTCAATTCAGTGATTGCTCACCTCCTCTTAACCTTCCAGCACCGGGCAGGCGTCAGACCCTATACATCGTCTTCTACGACTTAGCAGAGTCCTGTGTTTTTGATAAACAGTCGCAACCCCCATTTCTGTGCCCCCGATCAATAGTTGCCTACTGATCGGGCTAGTTTCTCCCGAAGTTACACTAGTAATTTGCCGAGTTCCTTCAACATCCTTCTCTCAAGCGCCTTGGTATACTCTACCTGCCCACCTGTGTCGGTTTCGGGTACGGTCTATATGCTGAGGCTATTTCCAGGAAGTCCCAGGCAGCATCTTCAATCCAATAAGAAGATACTACTTTCGGCCTTCGTCACACTTCAGCAGGTTCAGGAATATTAACCTGATTCCCATCGACTACGCCTTTCGGCCTCGCCTTAGGAGCCGACTAACCCTGCGCTGATTAGCATTGCGCAGGAACCCTTGGGCTTTCGGCGAGAGTGTCTCTCACACTCTTTATCGCTACTCATGTCTGCATTCTCACTTCCGATACCTCCACCAGACCTTACGATCTAGCTTCAACGGCTTACGGAACGCTCCGCTACCACTCCACACCCGAAGGTGTGAAATCCAAAGCTTCGGTACATAGTTTTAGTCCCGTTACATCTTTGGCGCGAGGACTCTTATTTAGACCAGTGAGCTATTACGCTTTCTTTAAAGGATGGCTGCTTCTAAGCCAACCTCCTGGTTGTTTTGGAGTTCTCACATCCTTCTTAACACTTAACTATGATTTTGGGACCTTAGCTGTTGGTCTGGGCTGTTTCCCTTTCGACGCCGGACCTTATCACCCGACGTCTGTCTCCCACAATAGAACTCTACGGTATTCAGAGTTTGGTTAGAGTTGGTAGGCCTCGCGGCCCCCTAGTCTATCCAGTGCTTTACCCCCGTAGGTTAGTTAATGTGAGGCTCTACCTAAATAGATTTCGCGGAGAACCAGCTATCACCCGGTTTGGTTGGTCTTTCACCCCTAGCCACAAGTCATCCCAATCTATTTCAACAGAAACGGGTTCGAGCCTCCAGTAAGTGTTACCTTACCTTCACTCTGCTCATGGCTAGATCACCGGGTTTCGGGTTTAATCCTACTAACTAAATCGCCCTATTCAGACTCGGTTTCCCTGCGCCTCCACCTAACGGCTTAAGCTTGCTAGTAAAATTAAGTCGCAGACCCATTATACAAGAGGTACGCCGTCACACCATAAAGGTGCTCCGACTGCTTGTAGGCATTCCGTTTCAGGTCTATTTCACTCCCCTTATCGGGGTTCTTTTCACCTTTCCCTCACGGTACTCGTTCACTATCGGTCTCTAAGGAGTACTTAGGCTTGGAGGATAGTCCCCCCATGTTCAGACAGGATTACACGTGTCCCGCCCTACTCGAGGACTGCTGAGCTTTCTACCAATACGGGACTTTCACCCACTATGGTTTACCTTTCCAGATAATTCTTGTTCTTACTCAACAGCCACTGGCCTAGTCCGCGTTCGCTCGCCACTACTAACGGAGTCTCGGTTGATTTCCTTTCCTCTGGATACTAAGATGTTTCAATTCTCCAGGTTTGCTTCGTATACCTATGTATTCAGTATACGATACCACTAATGTGGTGGGTTTCCCCATTCGGACATGTGCGGATCAAAGCTTATTCGCAGCTCCCCGCACCTTATCGCAGCGTATTACGTCCTTCATCGCCTCTTAGAACCAAGGCATTCACGAAATGCCCTTAATAACGCTTGAATCTTTAAGAATCGCGTATAGAAGTAAATCTACACGTCTTTATATTTTTTGATGTCTTTTAGAATCAACAAAGTTGATATTAAGTTTTGCGCTATATCAATCATTGCTCAATGTCGATGGCAATGACTATATAGCACGGCTATTAATTTTATAATTCTATTCACAATGTACAATAAACTTGATCAATGAGATCTTAAAGTTTAGCCCGAAGGCAAACTTCAAAACTTTTTTCTTCATTTAAAATTTCTTAAATATGGTGGAGGTGAACGGGATCGAACCGATGACCTCATGAATGCAAATCATGCGCTCTCCCAACTGAGCTACACCCCCGTCAGAAAACTCAATAAAAATGGTGGGCCTAGAAAGACTTGAACTTTCGACCTCACGCTTATCAAGCGCGCGCTCTAACCAACTGAGCTACAGGCCCAATCAGAGAACCTAGAGCCAGATTCAGAAGCCAGAAAACTTTTCAGATTTTTGACTTCAGGATTCTGATTTCTGATTTAAGAAACTTTATGAGAAGAGATATGAAGACAGCGGAATTATCCTGCGCTATCACGCGCTAGAACATGCAAAGCATTCCTTAGAAAGGAGGTGATCCAGCCGCACCTTCCGATACGGCTACCTTGTTACGACTTCACCCCAGTCGCTGACCTGACCGTGGCTGGCTGCTTCCTTGCGGTTAGCTTACCATCTTAAGGTCAAACCAACTCCCATGGTGTGACGGGCGGTGTGTACAAGACCCGGGAACGTATTCACCGCGGCATTCTGATCCGCGATTACTAGCGATTCCAACTTCATGCACTCGAGTTGCAGAGTGCAATCTGAACTGAGGCAACTTTTAGGGATTAGCCTTATCTCGCGATTTAGCGACCCTCTGTAGTTGCCATTGTAGTACGTGTGTAGCCCAGGGCGTAAGGGCCATGATGACTTGACGTCATCCCCGCCTTCCTCCGGTTTATCACCGGCAGTATCATCAGAGTTCCCACCATTACGTGTTGGCAACTGATAAAAGGGGTTGCGCTCGTTGCTGGACTTAACCAAACATCTCACGACACGAGCTGACGACAGCCATGCAGCACCTGTATCCAATCCGGCCGAACCGACAAGGTCTATCTCTAGTCCTCTTAATTGGTATGTCAAGCCCTGGTAAGGTTTTTCGCGTACCGACGAATTAAACCACATACTCCACCGCTTGTGCGGGTCCCCGTCAATTCCTTTGAGTTTTAGTCTTGCGACCGTACTTCCCAGGCGGTGTGCTTAACGCGTTAGCTCCGTCACCGAAGGTTAAAACCCCCAACGACAAGCACACATCGTTTACGGCGTGGACTACCAGGGTATCTAATCCTGTTTGCTACCCACGCTTTCGTATCTCAGCGTCAATGTCGGTCCAGATAGTCGCCTACGCCACTGGTGTTCCTATCAATATCTACGCATTTCACTGCTACACTGATAATTCCACTATCCTCTACCGAATTCGAGCCGTGTAGTTTTAAAAGCAATTCCAAAGTTAAGCTCTGGGATTTCACTTCTAACTTACATGGCCGCCTACATACGCTTTACGCCCAGTGATTCCGAATAACGCTCGCCCCCTTCGTATTACCGCGGCTGCTGGCACGAAGTTAGCCGGGGCTTATTTTCCGACTACAGTCATTATATTCGTCGGCTAAAGAGCTTTACAACCCGAAGGCCTTCATCACTCACGCGGCATGGCTGGATCAGGCTTGCGCCCATTGTCCAATATTCCTAACTGCTGCCTCCCGTAGGAGTCTGGACCGTGTCTCAGTTCCAGTGTGGCTGATCATCCTCTCAGACCAGCTATAGATCGTAGCCTTGGTGAGCCATTACCTCACCAACTAGCTAATCCAACGCGGGCTAATCTTTTGGCGATAAATCTTTACCCCGAAGGGACCATACGGTATTAGCTTTCGTTTCCAAAAGTTATTCCGTACCAAAAGGCATATTCCCACGTGTTACTCACCCGTGCGCCACTCGTCAGCGTCCCGAAGGACCTGTTACCGTTCGACTTGCATGTTTTAGGCCTGCCGCCAGCGTTCATTCTGAGCCAGGATCAAACTCTTAAGTTGAATTTAATCCTCTAATTATTCATCAAAGAATCTCTAGTTTAATTTATTGAGACCTACTCAAACATATATTTTTGGCTTATTTGCCAAAGAGATTGTTTCGAGAGGTTTGTTTGAAAGTACTAAACACATTCGACAAACCGCTGTCTACACATCTCTTCTCATTAATCAACAATTTTCAATAACCGGTGGTTTTTTATAAACCACAAAACTTCCTGCGAATCAAAGTCTTACTTAAAATCGCCGAAAGAGTTAACAGAAAGAAGAACCTACATATTTTTACCTAAAAGGTCAAGCATAAAAAACAAGATATTTAAATTTTTCTTTCTAGATCACCGCACCACTTTTGCCGAAGCTTTTCGTGAAACAGTGAACGGTTTATAGCTCTGCCTGACTAGATTGTCAAACTAAAATATAAAAAAAATAAACGCCTTTAATATCAATGGCTTGTATAGCGTTTTTTAAGGATTCACAAGTGCTTTTAAAAGTTGTTTTCTGGTTTTTTAGCTAAAAACTGCATACAAAGCAGAATCATTAAGGAAAAATCATAGTTTTTAGAACAAAAGATTCTCACGATTGAGCCAGAAACTGCTGTTTTGACCCTCTAATTCGTCAAACCACATGAAATTTAAGTGCGGATATACGGCTTCTAGGTCTTTTTTGGTATTTCCCACCTCACAAATCAACATTCCATTGTCTTCAAGGTAGTCTGCAGCTGAATTTATGATTCTTTTTATAAGTTTTAACCCATCAGCTCCCGAATCTATCGCCCTTTTAGGCTCATGAGAGTATTCAGGCGGCATTGAAGCTTTATTTTCATTACTTAAATAAGGAGGGTTAGACAATATAAGGTCGTATTTCTTTCCGGCAACTGGTTTGAACAGATCCCCTTCAAAAAGAGTTACCCTGTCTTCAAGGCAATAGCTTTTAATATTTATTTTAGCAACTTCCAAAGCATCAACCGAAACATCGATTGCATCTATATGAGCATTAGGAAAGGCCTGAGCTGCCACAACAGATAAAACACCTGCACCAGTGCATAAATCCAATACACTTTGAATTTCATTAGTTGATTTTGATAAAGCAAAATTTTGCTGACTTTCAAAATTAGAAAGAATTTGTTCGCCTAAAAACAGCCTAGGGATATTCACCCTTTCATCCACATAGAAACAATAATTATCTAAATACACTTTATTAGTTAAATAAGGAGCAGGTTTGCGAGTTTTAATTCTTCTATCAATAGTATCTATTAATTTTTCTCTTTCAACATTTGTAAGTTTAGCATCTAAACTAAACTCCATCCCGTCTATAGGGAGATCAAGCATCTCCATTACAAGATACACCGCCTCATCAAAAGCGTTATCTGTACCGTGGCCATAAAAAAGATTTGCTTTGTTAAATTTGCTCACTCCATAACGTATATAATCACGTACGGTAACCAACTCATCTGTTATTTTTTGCATTGTATAAACCTATTATGTTATTATTATAGATATAAAGAGATTAACACATTAAACCTTCGGGAACCAACAAGATGTTTAAAAAATATATATTATGTCTTTTTATCGCTTTATTATGCTTATCTGCTTGCAGTAGAATTTCCGTTGATAAACGTGGCGACGATGCAAAAAAAATTGCAACAAAAGCAAATATGGGAGAGCAGATTATTAAAGCAAAATTATTTGATCTCACGACTTGGCAAAGAGTTGAAGATCCTTACGCTACTGTAAATGTTTATATAGAAGGTGATGGTCTTGCTTGGTTGAATAAACGCAAAGCTTCAAATAACCCTACCCCTGTTGATCCTATTGGATTAAAATTGGCAGCGTTAGATAGAGGCTCAAACGTGATTTACATTGCTCGCCCTTGCCAATACACAGGTTGGAATAAAGATGGATATTGCTCAAGCGTTTATTGGACAACAGGAAGAACAGCACCTGAAGTTATAGAATCTTTTCAATCAGCCCTTGATCAAATCAAAGAACAATATCACTCATATAAATTTAATTTAATAGGTTACTCAGGCGGTGCGTCAGTTGCGGTTTTGGTTGCGGCAGGAAGAAATGATGTTAAATCTATTCGAACTGTTGCGGGCAACACTGCTTACGAAATTATGAGTGCGTACCATCAAGTAAGTCCTATGTCAGATTCAATTGACCCTATCAGCGTTGCTTATGAATTAAGAGACACCCCTCAACTTCATTTTGTCGGAGGTGATGACAAAGTAGTTCCTATAAATGTATTTAACAAATGGGCTGCGGTTTCAAACAATAGTGCTTGCGTAAAAAACTTCGTGATCGAAGATGCCGAACATAATGACGGTTGGGTAGAACAATGGGGAAGACTGCAAGTAATGCAGCCAAGCTGCGACTAATAATAAATTTTACCCGGCTTTAACAGATCCACAAAATCCTGTATACCCTTAAGCCTTGAACGTTTAAGTCGCTCTGCAATAACAATCGCCTGCACTTTAGCAAGTGCGCGATCAAACTCATCATTAATAATTATGTACTGGAATTCTCTATAGTGAGAAATCTCATTTTCCGCTTTTTTCATTCTGCGGAGAATCTCTTCCGCATCATCTCTGGCACGATCATGCATTCTGGTTTCAAGCTCTTTAAATTCAGGCGGAAGAATAAAAACTGAGACCACGTCATCTTCCATCATTGCCTTTAACTTCAAATGACCTTGCCAGTCAACGTCAAACAGAACATCTTGACCATCTTCCAAAGCCTTTTCAACAGGAGCTCTCAAAGTACCGTACATTGATCTATTGTACACCTGAGCGTATTCAAGCATCTCCCCTTGGTCGACCATATCACGGAATTTTTCTTCACTCACAAAGTGATAATGTTCACCGTCCACCTCTCCCGGACGTTGCGGGCGAGTGGTTACGGATACCGATAATGTTGTGAAAGGATCAGACTTCAAAATCTCACGGGTTATGCTGGTCTTACCACCACCGGGAGGGGCAGATACTATCAGCATCATGCCTTTACGTTTTAAAATCTTTTTATAAGCTTGTCTTCTTTCTTCCATCTGATTTACTCTTTGATTTTTTTAAACATAACTTCTACAATAGTTATAATCCTAACTCATAAATAACACAATAAAGGTTTTAAAATAATGGCAACAATAGTTATTACAGGCTCTTCAAGCGGGATAGGCAGAGCACTTGCACTTGCATACGCGGAAGAAAAACACACACTTTTACTTGTAGGCAGAGATATCCTTCGTTTAACAGAAGTAAAAAAAATTTGTGAGACAAAAGGATCTCAAGTTGAGATTGCCACCGCAAACGTAACTGATGCAAAAGCTATTGAGAAACTTATAACTGATTGGGATAAAAAATATAAAATTGATATTGCCATTGCTAATGCGGGGATTTCAGGCGGAACGTCACTGCACAAAATAAACCACAAAGATCAATTTGAAGATGTAATCACCACAAATGTTCAAGGCACATTTAATACTCTTAACCCGCTGATCCCTATAATGATGGAAAGAAAAAGCGGACATCTGGTTATTATCAGCTCTATGGCTGGTTTCAGGGGTATGTCTACTGCTCCGGGTTACAGTATAAGTAAAGTGACTGTTAAAGCTTATGGGGACGCTATAAGGCCTCTGTTAAAAAAGCAAGGTGTAGCCGTTTCCACAGTTTTTCCGGGGTTTATTAAAACGCCTTTGACTGAAGTGAATAAATTTAAAATGCCTTTTTTAATGTCACCTGAAAAGGCTGCAAAAATAATAAAGGCAGGTATTAAAAAGAAGAAGACCTATATAGCCTTTCCTTTACCTATGTACCTTATATCAAAAGGCGTCAGTATGCTCCCTCACCCAATATACGATTTTATTTTATCGCTTTTTCCTGGCAAGTAGCTTTAAAGGGGTTTAAATGCCTTGTAAACACTGTTCATAGGAATCTCTGAAATATCTTCAGCTTCTAAACCACTCACGTGTTCACCAACAGGGGCGGAAACAGTAGCACTCGAAATTTTAGAACAAAACAGTGAAACCATAGGCCTATTACTCAAAGCCGTTATATGGCCAGGACCTGTATCATTACCAACTATTCCTGAAGATTCTTGAGCTAAAGAATAGATATCATAAATGGTGGTCATCTCTGATAAATCAATCACCGCAGGGCAAATCTTTTTTACCTTTTCTATAGCGTCAACATCGTCCCTAGAACCTATTAAAACCACACTGTAACCATCACGCATTACCTTTAAAGCTAGGCTAGCGTAATTGAGTGCCGGCCAGCGTTTTTGAGGGTGTTCTGGTGAGCAGCCCGGAATAAAAATAACAAAAGGTTTCTTTATTTTGTTCATTTCAATCAGGCTAGAAACATCAGTCTTCATCCATGAGAGATCAGGCAAGGGAACGTCTTCTATTCCCGCTACTTTCAAAATTTCTTTCATTCTTTTGAAGGCGTGCATCTTACGCCACTCAGGGTTTGAGTAGAAAAATTTTGCACCTTTTATAACACCAGCCCACTCAGGCTTTTTGAAGAAAAGATTGTAATAAATTTTGGTACGGTCTTGGCATTGAAGGTCATAAACGCGGGAGAAACCTCCCTGATTTAAAAATTTTATTAAATTAAACCATTCGCCTATTTCATAAAATTTGGCTCTTTTCATTACCACCACTTCATCAAAGTATCCGCTTTTTTCAGCCAGATCTTTATAAGCAGGTGTGGTTAATATAGTTATTTTGTCACCTTTGTGGTGCTTACGAATTGCACTCATAGCCCCCAGAGCTAAAATAAAATCACCCAGTGCACTTAATTTTATAACTAATATTTTATTTTTCTTCATATTTTCAACCGCTATTTTCTGTTAATTAATTCTGCGTATACGTCTAAAGTTTTCGCACACATCAGCTCGTTTGTAAAATTCTCAAGGGCGTATTTAATAACCTTTTTGGCGAAAACATCACGCTGTTTTTGATCCATCGCCAAAGCCTTTTCTATAGCCTCAGCAAGGGCATCAACATCATTAGGCTCTACCAGCCAACCCGTTTCGCCATTTTTGATAGTCTCAGTATAACCGCCAGTATTGGTGCCTACAAAAGGCTTACCCATAGCCATAGCCTCTATAGCTATACGTCCAAAACCTTCGGGCAAAACTGAAGGACAAGTCACGGCGTTAGACATTTTATAGGCAGCCGGCATATCAGTGCAAAGCCCAACTATGCGGATTTGACTTCCTAAACCTTTACTGTCTATATATTGTTCAAGTTCCGCCACATAACTTTCATAACCTTCCGTTACGCCAGCAATTACGCAGAAAATATCTTTGCGTCCTAACTTCGCCATAGCATCTATCAAAATCTTATGGCCTTTGGTAGGAGATACCCTAGCAGGATAGAGAATTATCATCTCATCCTCAGGCAACCGCCACTTGTTAAGCAAGGCCACCACTCGCTGTTGAGAAACCACATCAGGGCTTAAGCTTTCAGGCGAGAAACCTCTCTGAATTACCCTCATCTTGCTCTTATCAACTTTATATTCTTTAATTAAATGAGCTTCCAAAGCATAGGAAACCGCTATCACTAGCTCTCCCTTTAAAACTGAGGAGTTATACCATCTTTTCAAAGGAAAATCTATGTGGTGGATCGAATGGCAACTTGTCAAATATTTTGCCTTGGTACCTTTTACGGCCGGCTTAGCACTCCAAGCAGGGGCTCGACTGCAGGCATGAACCAAATCAACCTTATATTCATTTATAATCTTCCTTAAACGCTTAACGTTTCTGTACATGGTTATAGGATTTTTACTGTGAACAGGCATTTCTATATAAATGCCGCCTGCTCTGGTAACTTCAGATACTCTTTTACCGCCCGAGGCTACTATTATAGAAACTCCACCCGCTTTAACTATGGCCTTATTTACATCAATAACACCTTGTTCTACCCCGCCAGAATTCAATGCAGGAACAACCTGCATAATTACAGGTTTTTTACCCTCTTTGACCATATCAGAGAAAGACTTGTAGTTTTTGCCTAACATTTTTGCTAAACCTTTAAAATAATTGACCCTTAAGGCTTAAGTTTAATACTAAAAAATTGAAAATGCCAGAAAAATGCTTTATTCTCTAACTTGAAAGAGGCTAAAAACAATACGTTCATCCTAAATAATTTAAGATTGAGTCTCTTTAAAGTTTTTAAGTAACAACAACATAGAAGGAAAATTAGTGAATACCAGACCAGATAATAATAAGGGCCCACGCATAAACAACCAAATCTCGGCAAAAGAGATTCGTCTTATTGATGAAAATGGTGAAATGATGGGAGTTGTTTCAATTCAAGAAGGCATCAGATTAGCGAGAGAAGCAGGGTTAGACCTGATAGAAATCTCACCTAACGCAGAACCTCCCGTTTGCAAAATATTCGACTTCGGAAAATACCGCTACGAATTGCAAAAGAAAGAGGCTGCCGCGAAAAAGAAACAAAAGGTGGTGGACACTAAAGAACTTAAGCTTCGCCCTTATATTGAAGACCATGATCTACAGGTGAAAATCCGCAAGGCTCGTGACTTTATCCAAGACGGTGACAAGGTTCGCTTCTCTATGGTATTCCGTGGACGTGAAAACGAACACCGTGAAACTGGTATGGCTGTTATTAAACAAGCTCAAGACGCTTTGACTGATATTGCAAAGGCGGAGATGGGCCCTAAGTTTGAAGGCAACCAAGTTATAATGGTTATGTCTGCAATTATTACCAGCTAATAATTTATTTATAAGTTTTAAAATTAAAGAGCCTTCTTGTTTATACGAGAGGCTCTTTTTTTACACTTCCAACAAAACTTTTGAAACACGGATGTGCATAATAGCACCTTTTGTCATTACCCGACTTGATCGGGTAATCCAGTTTTATTAAACGACACCCTCTGGATTCCCGTTTTCACGGGAATGACTACAAATTATTATTTAAGAATTTGTAATTGTTCCTTGGTGGAAGATCATCTGCCAACGGCCATCTTCCAGTTTCCAAAGCGAACTTCTGATTGCTGACTTTGACGTATTAGTTTCAACGTAAGTCACTACTGTATCAAAAGTTACCTGCACTAAATCTTGAGAAAGACTTCTCGCTTTAAAATTATCGGCGAAAAATTTACGCTCGCCTTTTTCAAGAGGCAAGGCTTCAAGAACCACGTCCTTTCCAAAAATCTCACCTGAGCTTCCATACTCAATAAAATCATCGCGAATAAGTTCTGCAATTCTATTTGCATTGGCTCTTGTTTCTGAAGTTAAAAGTTCTTTTTCCAAACCTATAAGCATTGAATGTGAATCTGCGGTCATTAATTTGCCTCTTTTAATACTGGTGAATAATAAATTTCTCACCCGACTGATAAGCCTTAAGCGCTACCTCAACGAAGCCTATTACGGTAGAAGGCAATTTGTTTAAAGGGTAAAAAGCTATCTCATCGCATTTATCAGGTTCATTGTTTTTAATTTCGCCTGAAAATTTATCCGCAAAAATAAAAAAATCCACAATGTCTGCTACTGCTCCTTTATAAGGGGCGTTTACTCTTTGCACTACTACTGAAATTTTTAAATCTTCGGGGTTTAAAATTATATCAACCTCTTCTTTTGCTTCACGGATTATAGCTTCGATAACACTCTCGCCCTGCTCCGTATGGCCCGACACAAGCGTGTGCCTACCCGCTAAAACTCCATTGCTTTTACGCATTAATAAAAGATTGCCATTTTGAATAAGTAAATAGATGAGACCCAACAAGTGCTTTTTGATTGTCAGCCATATCTCTTTATTCCTTTCTCCAAGTAACGCTGTCTTTGGTAATGGACACTACAACTCCGTGTTGATCCTTAAGCATAGTTTTAATTGCATCAGCTGCTTCATAATTTTTTTCTTCACGGGCTTTTTGCATCTCAACGACCTGAGCGTCTATAAATTCTTTTTCTTCATCAGAAGAGTTTTTCAACCATTGTTCAGGTCTTTCTTGTAACAGGCCTAACAATTTACCCGCAGCCAATAATTTGCTTTTAGCTGCTGTTTTACTTTCATGGCTAGTTGCCATTGATAAAGTTTTTGCGATTGCCGAAAGTTCAGTTAATGCTTTTGGAGTATTCAAATCATCCGCCAGCGCATCTACAAAAGATTGTGGAAGCTCGTGATCTTCTTGCTCAACATCTTTAACATTTAAAAGCAGGCTGTAATATTTATCCAAAATTTTCTTAGATTGCTGAATTAAGTTTTCATTCCAATCCAACGGTTGGCGGTAATGTGCACTTATTAGAGCGTAGCGTATAGTTTCGCCTTGATGATGTTTTATAAGTTCATGCACCGTTACAAAATTGCGTAAAGATTTAGACATCTTCACACCATCGTTTACTGTCAACAACCCTACGTGCATCCAATAGTTAACGTATTTTTCGCCGCCATGAGCACATTCGCTTTGGGCTATCTCATTTTCATGGTGAGGGAACATTAAATCTTCCCCGCCGCCGTGAATATCAAAACGATCTCCGTTTAAAGCTTCATTCATAGCTGAACATTCTAAGTGCCAACCCGGGCGACCGCGTCCGTAAGGACTATCCCAACCTGGTTGGTCATCAGTGGAAGGTTTCCACAAAATAAAATCTGCCGGGTCTTTTTTGTAAGGGGCAACTTCAACTCTCGCACCCGCAATCATATCTTCCAAATTGCGTCTTGAAAGTTTACCGTATTCTTTAAATGCAGGAACATGGAAAAGTACATGACCCTCTGCTTCATAAGCGTGACCGCTTTTAATAAGCTTAGCTATCATCGCCAACATTTGTGGAACATATTCTGTCGCACGAGGCTGCAAGTCAGGAGGAGTGACACCTATTGAAGTCATATCCTCATTATAAATCTGTTCATATTTTTTTGTTATTACATTGATATTCTCAATTTGAGGATCGTTTTTTGCAGCATTGATAATCTTGTCATCAATATCTGTTATGTTTCTTACGTGCTGCACATTTTCTTTGCCGTATACAAAACACATAAAATCAGTCAATAGCCCGAATATAACAGCAGCTCTGCCATTACCTATGTGAGCATAATCATAAACTGTAGGCCCGCATGAATAGATCTTCACCTTCTTCGGGTTGATAGGAAAGAATTCTTCTTTCGATCTAGTCAATGTATTGTATAAAAAAATCTTCATGGTTTAAATACAGCTAAAACGCCGCCTTTGCTTTCTGTCATTAACGGGAAGGCATGACTAACATAACCGTTCCACTTTTCAACTTTAAAATACCGCATCACAGGCTGAAACAAAGTTTCACCGCTTCCCGCTTTAGCAGGGTCAAAACTTACATACAAAGAAGCAAGCTTTCTAGACTTGCAAGTTTTAACCGCTTCATCAAGACGAAGCAAAGCATCTTCCTTCTTCATTCCTGAAAGATCCAGTTTCATTTCCGCCGCCTCTGCTTGGGACGGGTCATTATTTTGAAATATCGTAACTAAATCCATCAATCCTGAGCCTGAATATTAACGCAACCAAACATCTTCCCATAAGCTGGAGTTAGCAGATTCTAAAAAGATGCATTAATTGAAGTCGCTAAGAATATAACAGTTTTATTCTAATCTTTTCAAAATATTTGTTTTATTTGCTTTTACCTAACAGGATTTTATATCAAAACAACAATATTATGTTAATTATTGCAAATAACTTGCCACAAACCGCCCCACTACCTTTATATTGTGCTTGACTGAAACAAAGAATCTCAGTAATTTGCAGAACTTAAGATCAAAACAAAATTATGCTTAATAAGAGTGGAAAAATAAAATGAAATGCGTATCATCGCTTAAAAGCAAGGGCAAAGTAAGAAACAGAAACAACAAGATTGTTCGCCGCCGTGATGGTCAAGGCAAAATGAGATTGCTTGTTATCAATAAAGACAACCCTCGCCAAAAGGCTAAACAGTAAGCCTTAAATAAAATCTTTCCTCACAATTTATTGTATTGTGGTTTTCTTTATTATCTTCTAAAGTGTTGAATTAGATAGTTTAGATAGTAATGCTGCAATCGAATTAGGGGGAAAAATTTATGTTTGCAAAACTTCTCGGATTAATGTCTACCGACATGGCTATAGACCTCGGTACTGCGAACACGCTTGTCCACGTTCGCGGGCGCGGAATTGTTCTAAATGAACCGTCCGTTGTAGCTATCAGATCAACTAATGGAAGAAAACAGGTGCTTCGCGTAGGGGAAGAAGCTAAGCAAATGCTTGGCCGTACTCCTGGTGATATTACCGCCATCCGTCCTTTGCGTGACGGCGTTATTGCCGATTTTGAAGTTGCTGAGGAAATGATTAAATATTTCATTCGCAAAGTTCATAATCGCCGTAGTTTTGCTTCTCCTCAAATCGTTATTTGCGTACCTTCAGGCTCAACAGCCGTTGAACGCCGTGCCATTCAGGAAAGTGCTGAATCTGCTGGTGCTCGCAGTGTTGCTTTGATTGAAGAACCTATGGCTGCAGCTATCGGTGCGGGTTTACCTGTGACTGAGGCTACTGGCTCTATGATCGTTGATATCGGCGGTGGCACCACTGAAGTTGCCGTTATTTCACTAGGCGGTATTGTTTATGCCCGCTCAGTTAGAGTTGGCGGAGATAAAATGGATGAAGCTATCATCAGCTATATTCGCCGCACTCATAACCTTTTAATTGGCGAATCAACTGCTGAACGCATCAAAAAAGAAATTGGCTCTGCTTGTCCTCCTGAAAACGGCGAAGGCCGCATGATGGATATTAAAGGTCGTGACCTTATGAACGGCGTTCCAAAAGAATTAGTAATAAGCGAAAGACAAATCGCTGAAGCTTTGGCTGAACCTGTGGGTGCTATCATTGAAGCTGTTAAAGGTGCTTTGGAACACACAGCACCTGAACTTGCAGCTGATATTGTTGACCGCGGAATTGTAATGTCAGGCGGAGGATCTCTACTTTCTAACCTTGATCATGTATTGCGTTACGCAACAGGATTGGCAGTTACTGTAGCTGACGAACCTTTAATGTGTGTTGCTAAAGGCTCAGGTGCTGCTTTGGAAAACATTAAATCTCTCCAACGCGTATTGTTGACAGCTTATTAATTTTAAAGACGAACAAAGAAAAAGCGGTGAAAATTAATTCATCGCTTTTTTTATTTTCGCTTAATTATTTTATATTTAGCTCAAACTGCTTTCAAAAACAGTTAAAGTCTTTTTCACAAAATCTTCAGTAGATGAAGAATTAAACTCTTCTACATTAATTTTTCCACCAATTACTAGGTTTGCAATACCATGGCACATACTCCAAATTGTAGCGGCCAGAATATTTGTATTACCCTCAGTGCTTTCACGCTGAGAAATAGCAGTAGAAATTAATGAATAGCTTTTGCTAGCCGTCATTGCCAATGTAGGGCAATCAGTCATATCTGACAGCTCATTGCAGAACATTACTTGGAAAAGAGGCTTATTTTCTTGAGCGAAGTTTATGTAGCTCAACATTAGTTTTTCAACCTGTTGATATACACTTTTACTTCCGCTTGCATCTTCAGCCATTTGCAGTGCTAGCTTTTGAAAACCGCTTTCAGCAACTGCTGCTATTAAATCTTTTTTATTTCTAAAATGACTGTATGGTGCTGCTTGGCTTACGTTAGACTTGCGTGCTATAGAACGTAAACTTAGTTCTTCTATACCTTCGGTTTTTAATATTTCTAATGCGGCTTCAACCAAAGTCGCACGAAGATTACCATGATGGTATCTAAATTGTTTTTGAAATCTATCTTGTTCCAAAAAATTAACTGCTTCCAAACCCACTTTATTTGCACTCCCTTTGTTTAAACAAATCCCCAATGCAATCATATATTTACATTGTTTTACTTAACAGTCAATAACCGTTAAGTAAAATTTATATTTTTAGGCCGTAAATTTATCCTATTTTTGCCATTTTATTTATATAACGCTCCACCTCTTCGGGTGTTCCCAACCCAAATCTCTCATTTTCAGATGTGTGCATAATGCCAATACGCTTATTTTCCTTTATAAGATGATTATAACAAGGGCAAACATAAAACTCATTGTTAACCCTATTATTTTCAGCAAATACATCTAGTATAGATGAAACAAAGTCCTTGCCCTTGGTAAAGAAAAACCAGCCAACGGTCGCATTTCTAGATATTTGTCTTTTTTCAGCAGTTTCAACCGCTAAACCATCAGCATCCGTTTTCACGTAGCCCCATCTGTCTCCATCAGCTTGAAAAACAGGTAATATTCCATCTAAGGAACGTGCAACAACATCATCCATCATATCATCAATGCTTATAGAAATGGCCTCATCACACTGAGACATTAATAACGGCGTTTCATTATTAATATGCCTATGGGCTGCAATTGCCGAGGCGGCAGGGCCTTCAATCCACTTATCTACGCAGATTTTTATATCAAAATCTTTCTTTAAATTTTCTAGATGCTCCACACACGTGGCATCACTTAAATATTCTTCTCTAACCACAAAAATATAGCAGGGTTTGTATTTACTTACATTAAAAGCCTCTAATACATGCCTTATCATGGGTTTGCCATTAATGAGTATAAAAGGCTTTGGCGTTGTAAAGCCTTTGTCTAAAAACCTAGCACCACGACCGGCCATAGGTATAAGAATATTAATTTTGTTGTCCAATAAAACCACCCCTATAATAACTATTTCTAATAAATATTTTAACCATTCGCATAATTTTCGCAAATTAATTTATTATTTTTTGATCTTCTTACCGTTTTTTATATAATTTCTGACATTAAACCAGTCATCGCCGTAACTAACACAAATTTCGGTGTTTTTAGGTATATCTACCATTGCCTCAAGCTTAAAATAGACTGTGTAAAGCTCATTTATATCATCCCAGGAGGCGTTTGGGTTATTGCTATGATTGCAAATAGATGTAATCCCTAAAATAATACAGGCTGTCTCTTCTGGTTTTTTAACCTTTAAACTAGCCATAAGGCTTTTTGAAAGATTATCCGTTTCAAAGGCATAGTGAGCTAGAGAAATATCTTCTATTTCTTTTCTATCCAACACTACGCTCGGGGCAATCTCTATAATTTCCCCCTGCTTTATATCCCTCTTACAAAAAACACCCCTGCCTTTTGATGGTATATCTAATAAATAAAGCCCATCTATTCTATTTAACTCTATAGGTTTTAATCCAAACAATTTAAAAACTTCCCCTTACTTTCTTTTATCCAGCTTTTCAAACCCTTGCTCTATGGCTGAGTTTATATAAAGTTGTTTAGTATTATAGGTCCTTTTAAAATAAGATAAATACTCTATATTTCCACTACCGCCTTTTATGGGTGAAAAAGTGACCCCTAAACAACCCAAGTTATTACCTTCAAAGCTTTTAACAATCCGTTCTATCACTTCACGGTGGATTTCTTTGTCATTAATTATGCCTTTGTATTTAGCGGCAATTTCTTTGCCACACTCAAATTGAGGTTTAATTAAACAGACAATTTCTTCTATCGACTTAATTGAAAACAGCCTTGGCAGAATCTTTTCCAAAGAAATAAAGGAAACATCTATACATGCCAGTTGGGCTCCCCTTACAACGTTATCATCTACGGTTCTAAAATCAGTTTTTTCATGTAACTCTATTTTGGGATTTTGACGCAGGTCTTTATCCATCTGCTCTGTTCCCACATCAACCGCGATAACTCTGCCCGCGCCATGTTGCAAAACATAGTCAGTAAACCCGCCGGTTGAGGAACCTATATCAAGCACTACTTTGTCAGTAAAATCTATATTGAAACTTTGTGCAGCTTTTTCCAGCTTCAAAGCCCCGCGAGATACGTAGGCAAGAACCTCTCCCCTAATCTCAATAAGAGTTTCTTCGTCTACATTGTAACTGGTTTTTTCTATTTTTTTTCCGTCACAAAAAATATTGCCAGAGGCTATTGCCTCTTGTGCTTTTGCTCGGGTTTTAAAGAAGCCCTTTTCAACCAAAGTATTGTCTAATCTGGCCATGAAACCTCCTCCTGTCTATTGTTATTTGGTGGAGCTGAACGGGATCGAACCGTCGACCCCTTGCATGCCATGCAAGTGCTCTCCCAGCTGAGCTACAACCCCTTATTAACAAAATAAAAGACAGTGTAGCTTTAGAATAATAATATCGGTAAAAAAAGCAATACGCTATATTTAGTTTTGCGATGATTTTCTGATAGCAGGAACAACATCTTCCACTTTATCAACCACAACAAAGGCATTACGATAACCCTTATTTGCCAAATCATGGCCTATCATATTATCCATCATTTTAAACAGCAGATCATAATAGCCGTCAATATTTACAATAATTATAGGTTTGTTATGAAGCCCTAAAAATTTCCATGTAATTATTTCGAAGGTTTCGTCCATTGTACCAAAGCCGCCGGGCATAATCACAAATGCATCTGCTTTTTCAGACATCATCTTTTTTCTGGTATGCATATCCTCAACCAAGAATATCTCGGTTAATCCTGTGTGCATCACTTCCTTGTCTTTTAAAACATGGGGGATAATCCCCGTAACCTTACCGCCGTTTTCCAATACAGAATTTGCTATGGCAGCCATCAAACCCTTACTTGCACCGCCGTAAACCAAGTGGAGGTTTTCTTGTGCAAAAAATTTTCCTAATTTTTCGCTCTCCTCGACATATTCTTTTTTATCACCCAAACGCATAGAACAATAGACACAAACCGATTTTACTTCTGACATTTTAAACTTCACCTTAACTTCATACACCGTTGAAAAGATACAAGGATAAGCCATGTTTTGTTTTAAAAAAAGATATATTTGCTATATAAATTCAATATTGTATAATATCTTCTCGTAAAATTTATTATTTTTAAGGAGAAAACTTATGTCTCACGATCCCTTCCGTACAAGCTCTAACAACACGGTTTATTCAGATACCAAACCGATAGATATGGGCTTACAATCCTATATGCACAAGGTTTACCAAATAATGGGTGCTGGGTTGGCGGTTACAGGTTTAACCGCTTTTGGCGTAGCTAGCATACCTTCTTTATTCGCCTTAATATTCGGAACACCTTTAGCTTGGGTAGTTATTTTTGCACCTTTAGCTTTTCTGTGGTTTGGCTTTACCCCTGACCGAATTGCAAAACATTCTTCTCAACAGCTGCAAACGACATTTATAATATTCTCTGCCGTTATGGGTATCTCTATGGCTACTGTCTTCCATGTATTTACAGGTGAAAGCATAGCTAGAGTATTCTTTATAACAGCAGCTACCTTCTCGGCTACCAGCCTTTACGGCTATACTACAAAACGTGACCTTACCAGTGTAGGCTCTTTCTTGTTCATGGGGTTGATGGGTATCTTTATAGCCGGATTGGTTAATATCTTCTTAGGCTCGGCAATGGTTCAGTTTGTCGTTTCAGTTATCGGGGTTTTGGTATTTACCGGACTAGCGGCTTTTGAAACTCAAAGACTGAAGTTTATGTACCGCCAAGGTCAAACTGAAAGTAACAATAAAACAGCAATTATGGGAGCCTTGAGTCTTTACTTGGATTTCATTAATCTGTTCCAAATGTTGTTACAACTTATGGGAAACAGAAAATAACAATCTCAACAATCAAAAACAAGCTCTTAAGAAATTAAGAGCTTGTTTTATTTTATGGGAAAGTAAATTAATAAATTTTTATAAACTAAATGTAAAAATAGACAAAAATAATGTAGAATTCCAACTATCGAAAATTTATTTCTTAAAAAGATTTGAGGGTTTCTTGGTTTTGAATAATAACGATAATAAAAGCTTCACTATAAAAAATCTTCCACTTCGGGAGAAGCTCAGCTTTAGAATAGCGAGCTTTCTATTCATCACCATACTATTTTTTCAAGCAATTACTCTGGTATTCAATATTAATAAATATGAAAAAGATATTTTAAATGCCTTGGGGGAAACAGCAAGATCGACCCTAACACCATTAATGCACAGAACAACTGCCGTTAATGAAAGTCCTTTTAAAGATACATTAACACCCGATATCTTCAAGAAAACCATCTTGAGAGGCGTGACTGTATATAACATGGATAAAGCCATTATAGGATCTTATGGTGAAAAAACAGAAGCTACAGTTAATACTAAAACAGGTAAGTTTATAAATAAAAAAAGAGCTGATGACGCAGAATACTATGAAGCTTTATACACTCCTCCGCAAATTAACATACCTTATTATTTGATAATAAGAATTGATTCGTCTGAAATATGGGCAAAGATTTATGACCATTTAAAAGAAGAAATTATAGAACTATTGTTTACATCTTTGTTCGTTACAGCTGTGATGATGTTTGTTTTGAGAGAGTGGTTAATTAACCCTATCAATCTTCTGCACAAAAATTTAATTAAGGCCGCGGAAAATCCTGAATTTCCAAGTATTGAAGAAACAACAAAAAAATATAATGATGAAATAAACACAGCTATCACAATCGCGAACAACCTTATCGGCCAAAATGCCAACAATATAAAAAGATTGAAGACACAAGCGGAAGATAAAATCCACAAGCTTGCTTATTTTGACTCTGTGACTGGACTTCCTAACCGTACCTATTTCTTGGAACAGTTGGAAGATTTGTTGCATGACAAAAAATTTAATAGAGACTTCAGACTAATAGTTCTTTCAGTGGATATTGACCACTTCAAAGACATTAATGACAGCATGGGTCATGAAATAGGCGATATGCTTTTAGAAGCAGTGGGTAAGCGTTTAGTTAAATCTCTCCCTGACTCTGCCATAATATCACGTGCCAGTGCGGATGAATTTTTAATGATGATAGAGCTTAACCGCTTCCATCCTGATGGTTCGAAAATAATTGAAAAAATAATTGAAACTATGGATGAACCGGTAAGTATTATTCAGGAAAGATTCCAAGTTCACGTATCTATCGGGGTTTCTCAGTATCCTGAAGACGCTATCGAGGCTAAGCAATTAATTAAAAACGCTGACATTGCTCTTAACCGTGCAAAAGATGAAGGCCGAAACACTGTCAGATATTATTCTGAAGATTTCGATCTTTTAATCCAGCGCAGATTCCAACTTTTGAGAGATTTAAGAATTGCTTTGGAAAAAGAACAGTTGGATTTATATTATCAGCCGCAGATTGATTTAAAGACCGGAGAACTAGTCGGAGCTGAAGCGTTGCTCAGATGGTGGAAACCAGGAACAAAAGACGAAGAAGGCAAATTTATTTCTCCTGATCAAATTATTCCTATTGCCGAACACTCGGGGCTTATTGTGCCGATAGGCGAATATGTATTGCGTAGAGCCTGCACTGTAAACAAAAGATGGCAGGATAAAGGTTTGCCTAAATTTAGAGTGTCTGTAAACCTTTCATGGGAACAGTTCCACAAATGCGACCTTGTAAAACTGGTTAAAGAAGTGTTGGATGAAACAGGGCTTGAGCCTAAATATCTTGAGCTTGAAGTGACTGAAAGTGTTTTCATGGAAAACATCACCGCCGCAGTTGATATTCTCCATCAGCTAAATCAAATAGGCGTGGAAATAGCGATTGATGACTTCGGAACAGGCTACTCTTCTTTAAGCTATTTGCGTAGGTTACCTATCGACAGATTAAAAATTGATCAGTCATTCATCAGAGACGCTCTGGTTGATAAAGACGATAAAATAATTACTAAAACAATTATTACTCTCGGACACAACCTTGGTCTTAGGGTTATTGCTGAAGGCGTTGAAACGCAAGAGCATGAAAACTTCTTGATCGAAGAAGGATGTGACGAGGTTCAAGGATACAAATATTCAAAAGCTCTAGCTGAAAATCGCTTTGTGGAGTTCATAAAAAATCACGACAAAAACTCCATAGGCATTAAAGAGGTTTAAAATTTTTGACCAGCATCGTAAAGACAGTTTCCTTCCAAGGCGTAGAAATAAAAGAAGTCGATGTACAGGTACAAATAGCAAATGGACTCCCTGCTTTTAATATTGTAGGTCTACCTGATAAAGCAATTGCAGAAAGTAAAGAAAGAGTTCGCTCGGCCCTACACTCCATCGGACTTTCCCTTCCAGCAAAACGTGTTACCGTTAACCTTGCTCCTGCTGACGTACTAAAGGAAGGCAGCCATTTTGACTTGCCTATAGCTTTGGGCATTCTTTCATCCATGGGAAGTTTCCCTAGTGAAGAACTCGCTAACTATCTTGTGTTGGGTGAGCTTTCTTTGGACGGCAGCATTCGTTCGGTATCAGGGATTCTCCCTGCAGCTATCAATGCTTCAGCAAACTGCTTAGGAATTATCTGCCCTGAAGCCTGTGGAAGTGAAGCAGTGTGGGCGGGTGACTTAGAAGTTCTAGCTCCTAACAATATAATTTCTCTTATTAATCACATGAAGGGAATGCAAGTTCTCTCCCGCCCTGAAGCGAGATTAAATGAAGAAAATTTATCTCATCTAGATTTAGCTGAAGTTAAAGGACAAGAGAGTGCAAAACGTGCATTGGAGATTGCCGCAGCTGGTGGGCACAATATGTTGATGATAGGGCCTCCGGGTTCGGGCAAATCAATGCTTGCCGCTCGCATGACAGGAATAATGCCGTTAATGCTTCCTCATGAAGCTTTAGAAACCTCGATGATACATTCCGTTGCGGGTATGTTATCCGAAGGTAAGTTGATAATGAAAAGACCTTTCCGCGACCCTCACCACTCAGCATCACTCGCTGCGATTATCGGTGGAGGACACAGGGCAAAACCGGGGGAAATTTCTCTCGCTCATAACGGAGTTTTATTTTTAGACGAATTACCTGAATTTCCTCGTCAAATCTTGGAATCTTTAAGACAGCCGCTCGAAACAAAAAGTGCTTTGGTCTCTCGTGTTAACTACCACGTAAAATTCCCTTCAAAGTTTCAATTGATAGCGGCGATGAACCCTTGTAAATGTGGTCACGTTGATGACCCTGCCATGGCATGCAACCGTGCTCCTTTATGTGCTATTGATTATCAATCAAAAATTTCAGGTCCTGTTTTCGACCGTATCGATATCCATGTGGATGTTCCGGCGGTATCTTCTCATGATCTATCTGCCCATACTATTAGAGAAAGCTCCGCCATGATCTCTTTAAGGGTTGATAGAGCTCGAGAAATTCAAACAGATCGATTTACTCAATTTTTGGCTGATAAATCCATAGTTACAAATTCTGATGCTGACGGTGACCTGTTAATGAAAATTGCAGCCTTGGAAGATGCAGCTCAAACTGCATTGAACGATGCCAGTGAAAAAATGAAACTCTCCGCCCGCGGGTACCACAGGGTTATAAGGGTGGCTCGCACCATAGCTGACCTAGCCGGTTCCGACTCTATAAAACGGCCACATATAATGGAGTCTCTAAGTTACCGCCGTATTAGACCAAATACCAAAAATTAAAACCTTTTAAAATCAAGGTAAAACCCCGATATCCTTGACTTTTTCATATTGTGTGGAGTATAATTGCTTTATAAAAACGATTTCTTGTGAGGAGTATCAAAGATGAAGGGTAATAAGTTAAAAGGATCAGATGTCGCTCTTACTCATATGAGAACAAGTGGTGCGACCGCTTGCGGTGAGGCTATGGGCAAAAAAGAAAAACCCGTAATCAAAGGTGTTAATGCATCAGGTGCCGCTAATAAACTTGGTAGCTTTGCTGCAATGAAAGAAGTTTTGGGTGCTACTGTACAAAAGTTCACCGTCAAAGCAAAAAAAGAGAAGACTTTGGGTATAATAAAAAATCTAGATACAAAGCTTGGTTTTTCTACTCCTACCCCTAAAGACCCTAACAGAAAATAATATTTACTATTGATAAAACTAAGGTTTTACGCTTAAAATGTTGAAATAAATCAAACATTTTAAGGGATTGTTCATGTCAAATAAAAACCTTTACGCAGCCGTTGCTCTGTTGATTTTTTCTCTTACAGGCTGTGCTACTCCTGTAACCTCATCTCCTCAAGCAAGTAGAGAAGAGATAGCCGAGGAATCACGTCTACAAAAAACCATGTTGTTTAAAGATGTCATAAAAAGCGGTGATAAGCTTTATAACCTATCTTTTCCTATCTTGGCTAGCAATGCAGAACTTTGCGGGGCTAAAGTTGCACCTTCAATAGGCATGACTGTCTGGAATATTGACTCCATAGAATGGGGATATCATACAGTAGCCAGAGAGATCTATGGGCTTCATTCAGGACTAACTGTATCCTATATAGCTGACAGTTCCCCTGCTGCCAGAGCGGGTATTCACTCAGGAGACCTTATAATGGCGGTTAATGGAAAGCCTATCCCTGAGGGCAAAGAAGCTATAAAGCTGGTTAAAGATGAAGTCAAAAACTCGGAATATAATAAAATCAGATTTGACCTTGAACGCAAAGGTAAGATTTTTGTAGCTAATGTTAAACCTGCTCCGGTTTGCGATTATAGCGTTATATATGACCCAAAAAGTACTGAATTAAATGCTTGGGCTGACGGACAAAATATATTTATTACAAAACCTATAATCAAGTTCACCGAAAATGACTCTGAGCTTGCCCTTATAGTTTCACACGAACTTGCCCATAATGTTATGAGCCACATAGATAAAAAAGTGACTAACTCTATGGTCGGAGGTTTGGGAGGATTAGCGGTTGATGCTATCTTGGCAGGTGTTGGGGTTTCAACTGGTAATCAGTTCAGTTCCCTAGGACAATCCTTAGGTGTAAATGCCTACTCTGTTGAGTTTGAACAAGAGGCCGATTATGTAGGAATGTATTTTATGGAACGTGCTCGTTATAGTTCAAAAAATGTTGCTGACTTCTGGAGACGCCTTGCTTTAGAATCTCCTGAAAACATCACTAAACGCTACACCCACCCAACATCTCCTGAAAGATATTTGGCGATTAACAGAACCTATGAGGAAATCAAAAATAAAAGAGCTAGGGGATTATCTCTTACACCAGATAGAAACCACTAAGGTTTTTATAAATCCACTGATATAAAATTATTCTACTAGATTGGAAAAATTACCAGGTTCTAACCTTGCCGGTATCGATATGAACAAATCCGCTTTTAGGGTAATAACCCACTCCGCCCATTCTTAAATCAAGAGCGGTTCTTTCAAGCTTGTTCAAATTTGTGCCAGGGAGATTTATATCTGCCGCCTGACCTTGCATGTGTAAACTTCCACGAGCAACACCTTCACTCATCTGACGAAGTTTCTTGTTAGTATTAGGTGAACGGTAACCAGAGAACAAAGCAAACGGTGCAACGTTATGAGCTTTTTCTTTCATAACAAATAACACGTCTATCAACCTAGGGTCTATTGGGCATTCATCACCAGTGCGGAAGTCACGCATTATCATTCTAATTTCTTCGAAGGCGTCAGATATATATCTACCATTCCTCCAATATTCTCCATTAAAACTTTCGCCTGTGTGGGCATTTTTAAATGATATTACGCGAGCTGATTCAAAGTCCATATTGCTCTGAGCTAAAACAGACTTAGGCATCCAGAAACCTAGGGCCGCAGAAAATGCTAAGCCATGTTTTAGAAAACCTCTACGATCTGAAAGGTATTCTTCATGTGCTAATTTATTTTTAAAAAATAAGTCTTCCATAGTCTCGTCCACATTATAGATTCGATATCGCAATTATTCGATTTACTTGGCTAATTTATAAACTTGGTAAGAAAAATACAAGCTTTTCCTTCGTTTTATTTAACATAACCGATTGATTTATTTTATTTTTATTTAAGATTACAATGGTATAAATGACCCTTTATTGGGGCTGAAATATAATACTATTATTGTATTAATTTATATATAATCTCCAAACAATCCCTTTATCCTACTCCCATTATATTTTACATAATACGAAGGTTGTGGATAAAAATAAATTAGAGCTTTAGGCAGAAAAACCTCGTTCAAGAATTTAAAAACTACTCGTTCAGCAGTCGTTGAATTCTTACCCTCTCCTCTTCGGAAGCTACTGGTAAGTTTTCTGTTGAGAAGACGATTTCGCCATTTTCTACCCCAGCGTAAACAGAAGAGGTAATTTCATGCATTTTATAAAGCGGGATAATATGGATATGAGAGTGATTAATTTCTAACCCGACTATAGAATAACCGACCTTTTTAGGACTAAACTTGTCCATTATATTCTTACCTAATAATTGGGAAACGTGGGTTAAATGAGAAGCCAGTTCTGAAGGTATATCTGCATAATTATCATAGTGAGTTTTTGGCATTAAAAGGACATGACCGGGGTTTATATGTGCCAAAGGGAGAAAAGCAACCAAAGTCTCATCTTCATAGACTTTTAAGGAAGGTATATTGCCTGCTATTATTTTACAAAATAAACAGCCTTTGTCTGCATTATCCATTAATGGTGTCTTTTTAAAATGTTTATAAAGAAATTGAAAAAAAGACCCAAGAATATGAACCATAAAAAGAACGCTTTGAAAGAAATGCTAAAACCGAATAATGTAATCATCTTGCTTCTATCCCATGTTTCAAAAAAATTTCACGAGCTTTTTCTATCTGTTCTTCGGTTGGGTGTTCAGTGGCTTCGAGTTCATACTTCAAACCGAGCTCTTTCCACTTATATTCACCCATCTTGTGAAAAGGTAAAATATCTAATCTTTTTAAGCTCTTAATGCTTTTAGCAATCTCTGCTACAGCTTCAATATTTTCAGTGGCATCGGTCAAACCTGGTACAAGCACAAACCTTGCCCATACGTCCTTACCCATGTCACTTAATCTTTTAGCAAAAATCAAAGTATTTTGCAACTCTACATTTGTAGTCCGCTTATAGGTTTCTTTTAGTCCTGATTTAATGTCAAGCAAGACTAAATCCAAATCCTCTAAAAACTCGTCTGAAGCCTTGTCACCAAGATACCCGCTTGTATCCAAAGCGGTGTGGATTCCTGCAGCCTTACATTTTTTTACCAGTGCTGCTGCAAACTCAGCTTGACCTAAAGGTTCGCCGCCACTCAAAGTAACCCCGCCCTTTGCTCTTTTCAAAAAGCTAGCGTACTTCATAATGTCGTCAAAAACTTCATCAACAGTTTTTAGTTTGCCATCCTTCATTTTAAACATATCAGGATTATGGCAATATTGGCATCTCAATGGACAGCCTGAAAAGAATATCACATAACGAACTCCGGGACCATCAACGGTCCCGGAGGTCTCAACTGAATGAATATAAGCTTTGAGGGCAGTATCTTCAGTCATTCTATTTTGTATGGAACGTACGGTTAATAACATCCAACTGCTGATCTTTTGTCAGCTTATTGAAAGCTACACAGTATCCTGAAACGCGGATTGTAAGTTGAGGGTATTTTTCAGGATGATCCATAGCATCAATCAAGGTTTCACGGTCGAACACGTTAACGTTAATATGATGGCCGCCTTCAGTGTGATGGTTCTCACCGAAATAACCGTCCAACAAACCAACTAGGTGGTCTACACGTTCACCTTCAGTTTTTCCTAAAGCCTTAGGAACAATAGAGAAAGTATAAGAAATTCCATCTTGCGAATGCTTGTAAGGCAATGAAGCAACAGACATCATTGAAGCAAGAGATCCTTTTTCATCACGTCCGTGCAGAGGGTTAGCACCAGGAGCAAAAGGAGCTCCTGCTTTGCGTCCACAAGGAGTGTTACCAGTTTTTTTGCCATATACAACGTTAGAAGTAATGGTCAAGATAGACTGGGTAGGAGTTGAGTTGCGGTAAGTTTTATGTTGACGAATTTTGTTCATAAATTCTTCAACCAACCAACGAGCTATAGAGTCAACCTTTTCATCATTGTTACCAAATGTTGGAGTTGCTCCACCTTCGTTTTTGAAATCAACAGCCAAACCGTTAGCATCACGAATAACTTTAATCTTGCCGTATTTGATAGCTGCCAAACTGTCAGCAACTACTGAAAGACCAGCCATACCGCAAGCCATTGTACGGAAAATTTCTTTGTCATGAAGAGCAAACAACAATCTCTCATAAGCATATCTATCATGCATATAATGTATAATATTCAATGCGTTAACGTAAGTTGTAGCAAGCCATTCCATTGTATCGTTAAAACGAGACATAACTTCATTATACTCAAGATAATCTGAAGTAATAGCTGGGGTTTTAGGAGCAATTTGTTCACCTGACAGCTCATCAACCCCGCCGTTTATAGCATAAAGCAATGCTTTTGCCATATTAGCACGAGCTCCGAAGAACTGCATTTGTTTACCAATTCTCATCGCTGAAACGCAACAAGCAATGGCATAATCATCACCCCAATAGTTACGCATCATGTCATCGTTTTCGTATTGGATAGATGATGTATTTATAGATGTCTTAGCACAGAAGTTTTTGAAATTTTCTGGCAAGTTTTGAGACCACAAAACAGTTATGTTTGGCTCAGGAGCAGACCCCATATTATTAAGTGTCTGCATAAAACGATAACTGCTTTTAGTTACCATTGATCTGCCGTCAGTTGTCATACCACCAATACACTCTGTAACCCAAGTAGGGTCACCTGAGAAAAGTGCATCATATTCAGGAGTACGCAAGAAACGAACCATACGAAGCTTCATAACGAAATGGTCAATATATTCTTGAGCCTGTTGTTCAGTAATTTTGCCTTCAGCTAAATCACGACTTATATATATGTCTAGGAAAGTTGAAACTCTTCCTAAAGACATAGCTGCACCGTTTTGTTCTTTAACTGCTCCAAGGTAACCGAAGTATGTCCATTGGATTGCTTCTTTAGCAGAAGATGCCGGACCTGAAATATCGTAGCCATAACTAGCGGCCATTTTTTTCAAATCTTTCAACGAACGGATTTGGTCAGACAATTCTTCACGAGTGCGGATTGTTTCTTCTGACATTTCCAAGTTTTCAGTAGTAGCACCTTGAGCTCTTTTATCTTCTATTAAACGGTCAATACCGTAAAGAGCAACACGGCGATAATCGCCTATAATACGACCGCGACCGTAAGCATCTGGAAGACCAGTAATAATACCTGATTTACGAGCTGCGCGGATGTCAGCTGTGTAAGCATCAAACACGCCCTGGTTGTGGGTTTTACGTTTGTTAGTATAGAACTCGTTTACCTCTTCGTCCAATTTATAGCCGTAAGCTTCAAGGCCAGTTGCAACGGTACGAACACCGCCTGCAGGCATGATTGCACGTTTCAAAGGTTTTTCAGTTTGGATACCAACTATCTGTTCAAGCTTTGAATCAATGTATCCTGCTTTATGTGAAGTTATTGATGCAACAACCTTTGTGTCCACATCAAGGATGCCCTTTTTGCGTTCTTCGGTCATTAACTCTTGAACTTGTTTCCAAAGTTTATTGGTTGCATCTGTAGCGCCAGTTAAGAAACTGTCGTCTCCTGTGTATTCTGAGTAGTTTCTTACTATAAAGTCACGTAAATTTACTTCTTTAGTCCAAGCACCTTCTTTGAAAGATCTCCAAGATTTTTCGGCTGTATTGCCTGCTCCCCATAGATCACTGTTGTCGCTTGTTTCTTGCTTTGCTGCTAGAGCCATAATTTTCTCCTGAAATAACTGGTATATTTTACTAGATCAGTACTAATTGACCCATTAAGAGACTCAATTAGTGTGTCTTTAGTTATATATCACCACCCTAAATTTTTGTGTAGCAAAAAAGAGATTGTCTATTATCAACAAACAAAAGTTTTACAAAACTACTATTTTGAGAAACTTTATTATAAAAAAAGCACGGTTTTAGTGCACATTATCTTATGCAACCCTCAGTAGAATCATCGGCGGTATTGTTTGAGAATCAGTACAAAAGAAAAACTTGGAAAGCCGGTCAAAAAAGTATAATATCGTCTCTGCAAACTTAGGGTTACAACTGTAAAATTTTTAATAGGTGGTCAATATGAATTACGTTTTGGATTTTATCAAAGAGAACAAATTTAGGGCTATTTTTATCGCCCTTTTAATTCTTTCATTTGTAATTATTTTAGAGGGTGGCAAAGTTGCAACCCCTACTACTGAAACCGCTCAAACTCAGGAGCTAAAAAAAGAAGCTCATGTTTTCTTCCTGCCTACATGCCCTCATTGCCATGCAGAGTTTGCTTTTCTGGATAAGATAAAAATTAGATACCCTGATATCAAAATAATTAAGCATGACGTTTCTGACAGCAAAGAGGTTGTGCTGATGATGGATTATGCAAATAAATTTGGTCTTGATCCGAACTATCTAGGCACTCCATTCCTTATATATAACAATGAATATATTGTAGGCTTCGGAAATGACGAAACAACTGGCAGAGAAATCGAAACTTTATTTAACAAAACCAAAACATTAGCTAAGGCTGAAGCACCTAAGCAAGCGGCTAAAGAAGAAATAAAGGTTGAAAACAACACAATAACTCTTCCATTATTTGGTCAGGTTGACTTAGTAAAAACTTCTCTTCCAGTCTTAGCTATAATTTTGGGCTTTATTGATGGTTTCAACCCTTGCGCAATGTGGGTACTTGTATACCTTATATCTATAATAATAGAAATGAAGGATCGTAAAAAAATCTACACCTTGGTGGGAACATTCTTGGCTGCATCGGGAATATTATACTTCTTGTTTATGACCGCTTGGTTGAACCTATTCCTATTAATAGGTTATGTTCATGCGATCACTCTAGCGATAGGATTGTTTGCCATCTACTTCGGGGCGATGAGTATATACAGCTATTTAGCAAGTGGCGGCCACGTAGCTTGTGACTTGATTGATTTTAAAACCCAGCAAAAAACAAGAAGCAAAATCAAACAGTTAGTTACTTCGCCAATGAATATAGCCACCTTCTTTGGTATGGTTGTACTTGCGTTTGCCATTAACTCAATAGAGTTTGTTTGCTCCTCGGCACTACCGGCAATATTCACTCAAGTACTAGCTAATGCTAACATAAGCACAGCAGCTCACTATATGTATATATTGTTATATGACCTATTCTTTATGTTAGATGACATTATAATATTCACTTTAGCCGCCGTTGCGGTTGATAAGTTTGTGGGTGATAAATATGCAGATATCTGCAAAATAATAGGCGGTGCTATCATGATTTGCTTAGGCATCATGATGACATTCTTCCCAGAATTTTTAAGATAAATCAATAACTTGACAAAAAAGACCCGCTTTAAAGGCGGGTCTTTTTTATAGGTTTGACTAAACAAATATCTTGATATTTAAATAGCCTACACTTAGTATTAATTCGCATTATTTAGGAGATTAAAGTTATGAGTCATAGCCATATTAGCCAAGAAGCAATAGATGAAAAAAAGAAAGTTGCTTTGATATCTGTTGGAGCGGCAGTTTTTTTGACTGGGTCTAAAGCTATTATTGGTTTGATGACTGGAAGCTTGGGTATTCTTGCTGAAGCGGTACACTCTGGGCTAGATCTTGTGGCAGCTATCATTACCTATTTTTCAGTTAGAGTTTCAGATAAACCCGCTGATAGAACTCACCATTATGGCTATGGAAAGATTGAAAATCTTTCTGCTTTATTCGAGACAGTCCTATTGTTGGTAACCTGCGGCTGGATTATTTATGAATCTCTTCATCGCCTCATTACTGGTGATATTAAAATTGAAGTGACTACTTGGAGCTATATTGTTGTTATTACTTCAATTATTATAGATTTTAACCGCTCAAAGGTTTTGATGAAAGCTGCTAAAAAACACAATAGCCATGCCCTAGAAGCAGATGCCTTGCACTTCTACACCGACATATTCAGCTCAGGTGTTGTTCTAATAGGACTAATTGCAGCCGAATTCAATATCTTTGGTGCCGACTCAGTTGCCGCATTGGTTGTTGGTCTTCTTGTCTTAAAAGTCTCTTACAAAATGGGTAAGGACGCTATTGATATTCTCTTAGACAAAGCCCCTTTACATAATATAGAGGCTATTGAGAGCATACTAAAAGAGTTGAATGATATAAAAGCTTACCATGATCTTAGAGTTAGAAACTCAGGTGCTGATACCTTTGTTGACATCAATATTCACGTTCAGTCATCTTTGAGCATTGAAAAGGTTCATGAAATTTCTGAAAATATAGAAAAGAGAATAAGTACTAAGATACCTCGTTGCAGGGTTACTGTACACCCTGAGCCAGACAGCGTGCCTCACAGCTAAAAATTATTATTTAGCACTATATAAGTTCCTTATACTACCTACGCTCATAGTTTCCGATTAGTTCTGCCTTGGCTAAAATATGCCCTTCCATGGCATCTTCTAGGTCGCCCTTGTCTGCCCTATTACCTATATCAAGCTTTACGTCTAAAGCATAAAGTTTAAAAAAGTAACGATGAGGCCCATGACCTTTAGGGGGGCAAGGTCCTCCATATTGCTTGTTACCAAAAGAAGTTATGCCTTGAACAATACCTTTTGAGTCCAATTTGCTCTTAGCTATTCCTCTTTCAAAACCTTTCATATCAACTGGAATATTATAAACAATCCAATGCACCCAAGTCGACATCGGAGCATCAGGATCATCAACTATCAATGCCAGTGTTTGTGCATTAGCAGGAATTCCCTCCCAAGAAATTTCAGGAGATAAATCCGAACCTTCACAGGTAAATTCTTTATCCAAAGTTTTTTGATTTACTATATCTTTGCTTATGATTTTCATATTCAAATCCTCTGCTTTAGTTTGTTGAACGATAACAGTATTTGCTAATAAAATTACCACAATACAGAAAAAGAAAAAATTAAATTTTAAAGTCATTTAGAACCTCATTTTAAACCCAACAACGTTTAATAATCGGGTAGTTATTAAGGTCTTTTTATGCTATAAAATCTTAATATCGATTCTTATAATTACATTATATATATAAAGGCTGAAACACACTATGGCTGTTCAATCTAAAAAAACTCATTTTATTGCTTGGGTATTATTTATCGCAATTTTTTCTGGTCTACTTTTCGGTTTCTACACACTAAGGCATTTAGGTGCAAACGCAAAAAGTCCTCAACCTTCTTCTGCTCCTGCAGTTGTGGTTTCAAAACCTTTTAAAGATTTTTCCTCACCTATATACAAAGAGGTTGGTCAAACTGAATCAATCAATAAGGTTGATCTTAAATCTCGCGTTCAAGGCGAGCTTGTTCAAATTAATTTTATTGAAGGCTCGCACGTAGAAAAAGGTGACGTCCTATTCCAAATTGAGAAAAGAGAATATGAAGCATCAGTTGCTTCTGCTCAAGCCAATTTGGTAAATGCAAAGTCTGAACACACAAAAGCAGCTAAGTATTTGAAGCGCCTTAAAAACACTTTAAAAGAAGGTGTGGCTGAAAAACTTATGGATGAGGCTGTAAATTCTGAAAAAACAGCAGCAGCAAATGTTGTAAAAGCTGAAGCTAATTTGAAGATTGCCCAGCTTGATTTGGAATACACAACCATCAAAGCTCCTATAGCTGGCCGCATTGGCAAGGTTACTGTAACTAAAGGTAATATTGTTAATTTGCAAACAGGCACTCTTGCGACAATAGTTCAGATAGATCCTATCTATGCTGTATTCGCCATAGGTGAAGATAAAGCCTTGAGCTTAAGCAACAAATCAAATGAAATTGCTGAAGCTAATGTTTATATTGAACTTTCAAACGGCAAAAAATTTGAATACCCAGGTAAGATAGCATTTATGGACAATAACGTAAACAGTACTGCTGGTACGGTTTTAATGCGCGCGACCTTCCCTAACCCTGAAGAGCTTCTTATTCCCGGACAATTTGCTAACGTTCTAATTCAACAGAAAGAACAAAAAGAACGTCTTTCAGTTCCTGGTGCGGCTGTACTTCAAGACCAAATAGGCTCTTATGTTTTAATTGTTGATAAAGACACTCAAGCAATTAGAACTTCGGTTACAACTGGTGAACAACTTGGACAGCTTATAGAAATCAGAAGCGGCCTAAAAGAAGATGATGTTGTTATCTACCAAGGTATGGAAAAAGTTCAAGCTGGTGGTAAGGTTACTCCTGAAATGAAACCTGTTACCAACCAAGCACCTGAAGTAAAAAGTGAAAAATTATAAAAGAAAAGAATAAGTTATGTTTGCACATTTTTTTATCGACAGACCGCGTTTCGCGATCGTAATTTCAATTATAATAACCTTGGCTGGTTTAATAAGTATTAAAACCCTGCCGATAGAACAATATCCTTCAATCACTCCTCCACAAATACAGGTAAGTGCCGTGTATCCAGGTGCGAGTGCAAAAACCATTCAGTCAACTGTGGCTCAAGTTATAGAGTCACAAGTTAACGGCGTGAAGGGTATGCTTTATATGTCTTCTTCAAGCATAGACAGTAGCTACAGTTTGACCATCACTTTTGAACAAGGTACAGACGATGATATGGCGGCGGTTGATGTGCAGAACCGCATTTCCCTTGCCAATTCCAAACTTCCTCAAGAGGTTATAAACAACGGTATTAGCGTGCAAAAACAGTCATCTAATATGTTGATCGTTATGGCAGTTTCATCACCTAAAGGCACTTATGATGAAATCTTCCTATCCAACTATGTCTCAATGAACATTGCTGATAGATTAGCTCGTGTTAAAGGCGTGGGCGGAGTTGATATCTTTGGTGAAAAAGAATATTCAATGCGTATATGGCTTAACCCTGAACGTATGACAGAATTAAAACTAACTTATGCAGACGTTATGGCCGCTCTTAATGATCAAAACGTTGAGGCGGCAGCTGGTCAGGTTGGTAAACCTCCTGTAGAAGATGGACAACAGTTCCAATACACTATTAACGTATCGGGTCGTTTGAAGTCTGTTGAGGAATTTAAAGACGTTATAATAAGGGCTGACTCCAACGGCAATACTTTAAAATTGAAAGATATTGCCAAGGTTGAGCTAGGTGCAAAAAACTATGAAGGTTTCTCAACCTTTAACGGAAACAAGGGTATAGTTTTCCCTGTGTACCAACTTACCGGTTCAAACGCTCTGGACGTGGTTGACAACGTTAATGCTGAAATGAAGGAAATTGCCAAACAGTTCCCTGAAGACATGACTTACAACGTTATGTATGACACAACTAAATTTATACGCTCTTCTTTGGCAGAGCTTATTGAAACCCTGTTGGTTGCCTTGGCTTTGGTTATCTTCGTGGTTTACGTTTTCTTACAAGATTGGCGCACAACAATTATCCCTACCCTTGCCATACCTGTTTCACTTATAGGTACCTTCGCGATATTTAGTGCCACAGGCTTCACTATAAACACCATTACTCTGTTCGGTTTGATATTGGCGATTGGTCTGGTTGTGGACGATGCAATTGTGGTGGTTGAAAACGCCCAACGTAAAGTTGATGACGGCATGGATGCTAAAACAGCAACCAAAAAATCAATGGACGAGGTTACAAGTCCTATCATAGCCACTACCCTAGTTTTGCTAGCGGTGTTTGTTCCGGTTATCTTCACTCCGGGAATTGAGGGTACACTTTATAAACAGTTTGCTATGACTCTAGCTATATCGGTGAGCATTTCAACACTTAACTCTTTAACCCTAAGCCCTGCTCTCTGTGCAATCTTTTTAAGAAAGCCAGACCATAAAGAAAAAAAGCTTTGGATATTCAGATGGTTTGACCATATGCTGGAAGGAAGTACCTCTAGCTTTGAGACGATCTCAAAAACATTAATCCGCCATATATTCTTCAGCACAATAGTTTTTATAGCCTTTGTGGTTGCGATGATGATTACTCTTAAAACAATGCCTTCAGGATTCTTACCTGATGAAGATCAAGGTGCTGTATTTGTAAATATAGAACTTCCTGAATCAGCTTCGCTTTCACGTACCGATGCATTTGTTAAGCAAGCCGAAAGCAAGATGATGCAAATACCAGGGGTTGACTCTACAATAGCCATCCGAGGATTCTCTATAATATCAGGACAAGGCTCTAACAAAGGCGTGATTATTGCTAGCCTTAAAGATTGGAAAGAACGCAAGCATTACACCAAGTCAGTTCGTTATATCTTAGGACAAATCTACGGAAATATTGCCACTATGCCGGGAGCAAAGGTTATAGCTTTTGCACCTCCTGCCATTATGGGTATGGGTATGACTGGCGGTTTTGAACTTGCCCTGCAAGATAAAACAGATATGAGTGATGCAGATTTTGCAAAACAGGTTCAGAAGTTGCTGATAGCAGCAAACCAAGACCCAAGACTTAGCAGAGTTTATTCAACCTTCTCAATCAACGTACCTCAAATTAAACTTGAGGTAGACCGTGAGCGTGCAAAAATGCTTGGCATTAATATTGCCGATGTATTCACAACCTTGCAAACCTATATGGGTTCAATAAACGTTAATGACTTTAATATCTTTGGTCGTATTTACAAAGTTACTATCATGGCTGATAAAGAGTTCAGAGATGACCCTGAAGATATCAAAAAACTATATGTTCGCAATAATAAGGGGGATATGGTTCCTCTTTCCGCTATAGTAAAAATATCTAAAGTTCTAGGTCAGGAATCCATAGGTCGCCACAATATGTTCCGCTTCGCAAACGTTAACGGATCAGCGGGTATGGGTTATAGCTCAGGTGAAGCTATTAAAGCTATGGAAGAAATTATAAAGGCAACAATGCCTTCTACTATAGGTTATGAGTGGACAGGTTCAGCCCTGCAAGAACAAAAATCTACAGGTATTGAGGCTCTTCTTCCTTTATCCTTATTGTTTATGTTCTTATTCTTGGTTGCTCAATATGAAAGCTGGATGATGCCTATATCAGTTGTAATGGTTATGCCTATTGCGGTTATCGGCGGTTTGGGCTTAGGCATAATTGGCAACAACAGTTTAGATCTTTATGCCCAAATAGGTATTTTGGTGCTAGCTGGTATTGCTTGTAAACAGGCCATTTTGATTGTCGAGTTTGCAAAACATCTGAGTGACCAAGGTTATACTCCTATGGATGCCGCACTTACCGCTTTAAAACTTCGCTTCCGTGCGGTTACAATGACGGCCTTTGCATTTATCCTTGGTATAACACCTTTGCTATTTGCCACAGGTGCAGGTGCGGGTGCTAGACAATCACTCGGCACTATTGTGTTCGGCGGTATGTTATTATCCGTGCTGGCGGGAACTATACTGGTTCCAGTGTATTTCGTGATGATTGAAAAACTACGTAGCAGAAAGAAAAAATAGGAGTAATCCATGAACAAAAAATTATCCACATCTTATTTAGTTTTGAGCATCGCCGCACTTACTTCGTGTTCTGACATTGTGGGGGTTAACTACTACCCTCCTCGTACGGAAATTCCTGCCAATTGGCAAACGGTTGAAAAGACGCCTGAAGATATAAAGAAAGATCAAAACTATGCTCAACTGCAGTATTCGACAGAGTGGTGGAAGAATTTAAATGACGCTACTTTAAATACTCTGGTTGATGATGCTGTTAAAAACAACTATGACGTTGAAATAGCAAAAGCAAGAATAGACCAAGCCCGTGCTTTACAAGGTTCTATCGCCTCAGGCTTCTTCCCTAATCTTGACTTTACCGGCGGAGTTGCTAGAAAAGGCACAAGCGAAAATTCATACGCTAGCTCAGGTGCAAGCTTTAACAACTACTCAGTAGGTTTCGACTCTTCATGGGAATTAGATTTATTTGGTAAGATTGCCAACAAAGATAAAGCGGCGAGAGCTGACGTTGAATCTTCTGAAGAAAACTTAAGAGGCGTTATGGTTTCGGTTATTTCCGAAGTTGCCGTTAACTACATAAGTTTGAGAACTTATCAATATCGTCTTGAGCTTGCTCGTGCCGTAATGGAAACTCAGCAGAAAACTTTTGAGCTAATCTCGTCTCAAAATGCATCAGGGTTAGAAAATAATACTGAAAAATTGAAAGCTAAAATGTTGCTTGAAAATGCTCGTGCATCAATTCCTCAATTAAAGACCAATGTTGCCGTTGCTAAAAACAGAATAACTACTCTTTTGGGAAAAAACCCAGGTGAGCTTGATACTCTGCTGGACACCTTTAAAGGTTTACCAAACACTGATATAAAACTTGCTATTGGCATTCCGGCGGACGTGTTGCGCAGAAGACCAGACATAAACCGTGCTGAAAGAAAATTAGCAGCTGAAACTGCCCGCATCGGAATGAAAAAGGCTGAGCTTTACCCTAGTCTTGTGTTAAACGGTTCAATAGGTTTGGAATCCTTAGCTTCCGGTTCATTATTTGATTATGCATCACGCGTCTTCGGGCTTTCATCAATTGTTAGTTGGAACATTTTTGATACTGGTAAAATCCGCAAAGATATAAAATTCCAAGAAGCCATAAAAGATGAAACCTTCGCCGCTTACAAATCAACAGTGGTGAATGCATTAGAAGAAGTTGAAAACTCCATTTCAGGTTTTGCTAATGAAAAAATTAGCGAAAACAGTTTTGGCATAGCACTAAAGGCTTCTGAAGATACATTGAAGATAACTCAATCTCAATACGACAACGGCATTATAGATATGACTAAGCTTTTGGAAGCTAAAAGAGCTAAAATTCAAGCTGAAGATGCTTTCATTATAAGCAAAGGTAAGAGTGCAACCGACCTTATCAAACTGTATAAAGCTTTAGGCGGAGGCTGGGAAAGCTACGCATCTAAAGGTAAAGGGATTTAAAATAACAAATAAAAAAAGCGGAGAATAAAATCTCCGCTTTTTTTTTAATCCCAAATTAATCTTAACCAAAACTTGCCAAGATAGCGTCGATCTCTTCTTGAGTAGCTCCGCCACCCTTAAGTTGAGGACCGTTGGTAAGAGTTTTATTCTCTTCCTTAGGAGACATCTGAGCATTCTCATCATTACCTATGGCAACCAAAATATCGTGAACTTTATTTTCTATACTTTTTAAAGTTCTCACAACTTTTGAAATGCGTTGACCTGTAATGTCTTGGAAGCTGCAAGATTCATATATAGATGTAACTGAATTTTCTAAAATAGATTTAGTTGCCTCATCTGTAATCTTCGATGCAACTTCGCCAATTTTTTCACAAGCATCCATAATAGATCCTGTTGCTTGAGCAGTTTCTTCAACAACCGCGTCTAACTCATCGCTTGCCGCTGGTATATGGTTGTGGCTTATTTCAATAGAACGTAATTGAGCAAGCTCTGATCTCATATTTTCTATGTGATCTTCAAGCTTCTTTAACTCATTATATAAAATAGCTGTAGGTTCGGCATGCTTGTCTATTTGAGAAAGAACAGATTGTATAATATCTTTCACTTCCTTACGGTTATATGCCCTGTCTTTTTTTGTTTCTGCAGAGTTTTCTGTCATTAAAATTTCCCATCCCGTTTATTTATTTTTAAATTGTTTTAGAACTCTCCTAAAACGCTCACCATTTTGGTTTTTAAAGTAGCTGCATTAAAAGGTTTAACAATGTAGTTGTTAACCCCCGCCTGTTTAGCAGCTATAACGTTTTCAGTTTTACTTTCTGCAGTAACCATTATAAACGGAACTTTATTACCAGCTTCTCTAACATGCTTAAGCAAATCAAGACCTGTCATCGGTTCCATATTCCAGTCGGAAATTACTAAACCGTATTCCTTGCCTTTAATTTTTTCCAATGCGGCAGTACCATCTGTCGCCTCATCAATATTACTAAACCCCAATTGTTTTAGCAGGTTTGAAATGATCCTTATCATTGTCTGATAGTCATCAACCACTAAAATATGCATTCCTTTATCTACGGACAAAACACCCTCACTTTTATATTAAATATTCTTATTAATTAAACAGTTATAAAATATATAACAATTCTACACTAAAAAATAAACTAGAGAAAATCATAAAATTGTTATGTATTTTCAATAATACCAAAAATTATTTTACCCCCTCAGGCAGAACCGGCAATTTATATTCAGCTGCCAACTTTATAGTTACTGTTCTTGCTTTATCAGGACTCATATACTCCAATATAGAGGAGGATTTCTTTTCCTTCATGTGACCAATAACTGCAAGCAATATATCCATATCCAGCGTATCGAAAATTTTTGCAGCCTGAGCCGGCTTCATACCTTCGTAAATTTTAACCAGACTTTTTACTCTGTCTTCCTGTACGGTTTGCTGTTTATCAAGCAGATCGACTATTTCTTTTCTAATACTTATTAGGTCAGATATTTTTTTATCTACTTCTGTTTCTGCAGCCTTAAGCAAAGCCTCTTTTCTATTCACTTCTGCTTCCCTTGTATCTAGATCTTTTCTTCTATCAGATAAGGAGTTTAAAACAGCCAACTCAGATTCACTGTAAATTTTTTCGCCATACGGCTTTTTATCTTTAGGAGGAGTAAGGTCAATCTTTTGAGGTTCGCCGTTATTAACTACAGGAGCTTCTTGAGCAAAAGCCAAGTTAATGTTTAGAGATTTTCCCGCATCAAAATTAGTGCTGGGCTTTGGATTATCAGCCTCAGTTGCCGTGACTGTTGTCTTAGGAGCATCTTCTTTATATACGAAGTTTGAAATATCAACTAAACGCAAGACCATTGCAAAAACAACAACCGCCATTAAAACGGTAAATATATTTATATACTTTTTCATTTATGTTTAGCCCTTACAGCTTCCATCAAGTTTTTTTCAGCCTGAGTTTTAAAATTGTCTTTATCTTCATCATCCTCATATTTTTTTCCATGAGAGGTCTTACTGTTTTCAGATGATAATTCTTCGATCCTATTGGCCAAACTATCACCTGCTTGAATAATTATTTCTAACTCCTCTGTCAGTCCCTTGCCCTTGTTTATTTTATCCTGCAGGAGTGTGCCTTCTACGCTCACCGCTTCTTTTAATGATTTAATAGCACTCTCAACACGGGAAGATGCAATGTTCATTGATTTAATTAAATTGTCAAAAGCTTTTTTATCTTCACTCATGTGAGTAAACTGACGCGATAAACGAATGCAATAAAAAATCACAACCGATAATGCGGCGAAAATAGCTATATCAAATATTAAACTTAAAATTGAGCTCATCTTTAATAATAATCCTCCGCACGTTTTTTTGGTTCTATATATTCTTCTATGTTCACCGCTATATGGTCTTCTTTTTGACCTATCTTCGCCATAAACATTGGCTCACTGCCTACACGCATTTCTATTAGATCTTCAGGCTTGGTACTGAACATTACAACCGAACCGGGTTTCCAATGCAACATATCGTATAAAGAAACTGTAGTTTCCCCCAACACCGCAGACAATGGTATATCAGTTTGATAGAGTTCTTTGGTCAAGTGGTTTTCCCACATTGAGTCACGTCCGAATTTTTCACCCATGAACATCTGCAACAGTAATTCACGTATAGGTTCCAAAGTCGCATAAGGCATCATGACTTCTACACGACCCGAACGATCGCCCATATCAATACGCAAACGCACCAGCACGCCGGCATTGCTCGATTGCGTAATTGTCGCAAACCTCGGGTTGGTTTCAATTCTTTCTAACTTAAAACTTACAGGAGAAAGAGGATCAAAAGCCAAAGACAGGTCGTTCAAAATAACGTTAACTAAACGCTCAATAAGTTTTATTTCAATTGTTGTATAAGGTCTTCCCTCAACCCTTAGGGCCGAAGTACCGCGACGGCCACCTAACAGTACGTCAACCATCGCATAGATAAGAGAGCTGTCAACAACCATCATACCCATGTTGTCCCACTCTTCCGCTTTGAATATTGCCAACATGGCAGGAAGAGGAATGGAGTTCAAATAATCTCCGAAACGCACAGAGGTGATATGGTCTTGACTTACCTCCACGTTGTCAGACGTAAAGTTACGCAAAGAGGTAGACATATAGCGCACAAGATGTTCAAACACCACGTCCAACATAGGAAGACGTTCATAGTTTACAAGAGCAGAGTTAACCATTTGCATGATGCCGCTCTGGTCACCCATGCTCATATTGCTTTCAAAACCTAAAAGACTGTCGATTTCCGATTGGTCAAGAACACGCCCGTCATCTTCAGGCATTTTTTCAACCGCTGCTTCTTCTGCTACAGATTCACCTTCTGCAGGAGCACCGCCCATAGCCTCCCATTCAGCCATCATCTTGGCTTCTTCGTCAGTCATCTCTTTCTTTTCTTCTTCAGCACTCATTGTACGAGTATCTCCTGAAACAGAATATCTTTAACTTGAACATCCGGCGTAACTGCACGAATTCTATTTAAAAGCTCCAGCTTCATACGATAGATGCCGGCAGTTCCTTTCAAATCCTCAAAACGCAATTCTCTTAAATACATTTGGAATTGATCAATAACGCGTGGCATCAAAGGCATGAACTTAGCTTTTTCAGCTTCATTTATGACCTCAACATCCAGAGCTATCTTCAAAAATCTTGGGCGATCAGAATCTGACTTAAGATTTACTATCATGTCCGGTACATCTATGAAGGCTCCTGGCAATGCTGCATTGTTAGCTTCCGCCAACAATTTGCATTCCTCAAAATTTTCATCGCCCTCTTTAACTTTTTCGCAATTCAATGCCCCCTCTTTATGAGGAACAAGCCCATCTAAAAAACCCATGAAATAAGCACCGGTCATACCCAATGTTATAACCAGCAAAGGAGCTACTCCGAAAAGCAAAATCTTCTTTAGCTTCGAACCCTTCGGTGCATGAGCGGGCGATTTACCTGCTTCACCTTCGGCACCATCAGGTTTAGCTTCGCCGTCTTCGCCTATTTCTTTTTCTTTTAACTCGCGCTTGTCTTCTGCCATTTATTACCCCATGAATACAGAGAACAACCCACCTAAAAACCAAATGAAGCGGGTGTAACCAAAATTTCCCCTAAGTATATGCATATAGAGTGCCAAGTTTGGCAACCCAAATACAGTTTTTAGATTTTAACAAATATTTACAAAGAGTAACAAAGCTTTTTTACTATAAGGTGACTAAATTTGTGGCAAAAATTTCCTAATAATACAAAAACTTAATCATCCTTTAGATTTTAAAAAACTAGCATACAAGTTTAATTTGGCTAAGTTATTGAAAAATAAAGAAAATTCTATTTGGCACAGTTTCTGCATATAAGGAGGCAGGGAAACCGAGGAACTTCAGAGGTCATAAAAAAAACCAGACCCATAGTTCTTCAACATAGAAGTTATTAAGAGGTGGCTACAAATGGAAAACCTTGCTTATGTAGGATTATCACGCCAAGTCAGTCTGTGGAATTTAATGGAAACCACAGCCAACAATATGGCAAATATATCTACTCCGGGATACAAATCGCACAAGCTTTTGTTCCGTGAGTACGTAAACACATCTAGCGGGGCAGCGGCATCTGGTTCTAACTCCATTTCTCAAGTGCAAAACTATGCCAATTATAATGACTTCAGCCAAGGAACAATTAAAAAGACTTTCAATGATCTTGATGTAGCGATTAACGGTGACGGATTTTTTGCAATCCAAACAGATACAGGAGTTCAATATACCCGCGATGGTTCATTCCAGTTAAATGCAGCGGGTGAGATTGTTACAAGAACTGGGCAAAAAGTTCTTAGCAACGGCGGTGCTCCATTAAAAGTTCCTGAAGACGCATCAAAAGTAAACATTACCGCTGAAGGTACTGTAAATACAGATTTAGGCGATATAGGCAAATTAAAGATTGTAAAGTTTGATAACCCCGAACGCTTGATTTTAACTGGTAACAATCTTTTAAGTGCGGCGGAAGAAAAAGAAAAAATAGTTACAAACCCAAGTGTTGAACAAGGTGCGGTTGAACAATCAAATGTTGAACCGGTGTTGGAAATGAACCGCATGATAGAAATTCAACGTATGTTTGAAGCTACTCAAAATATGTTAGATACAGATCACGATAGACAACGCACAGTTATAAGAACATTAACGCAAGTTTAAGAATTAAAAGAATAAAGGAGAAATAAAATGTCATTAACATTAGATATAGGTGCAACAGGGATGCTAGCTCAACAGCTTAACGTTGACACAATCTCTAACAACATAGCCAACATGACTACATCCGGTTATAAAAGAAACCGTGCTGCTTTCCAAGATTTGATGTATCAAACAAAAATAACCCCAGGGGCAACATCATCTGATGCTGCAACCATGATGCCTTCAGGTCTGCAACAAGGTCTAGGCGTTAAAACAGGTTCTGTTTATAGAATAAACGAGCAAGGTGCTTTCCAAGGCACAAACAACCCTTATAACTTAGCAATCCGCGGAAAAGGATATTTCCAAGTAACAATGCCTTCAGGCGAAATAGGCTATACACGTGACGGTTCTTTTCTACTTAATGGCAACAGAGAACTTGTTACATCGATGGGCTATTTAGTGCTACCTGGTATTACCATACCAGCTGACGCAACTGACATCACCATTAACGAAAGCGGTGAAGTGCTAGCAAGTATTGACGGACAAACCTCAGTTAGCAACGTAGGACAAATACAAATTGCAAGATTTGCAAACGATGCGGGTTTGGAAGCAATAGGTAATAACTTCCTACTTGAATCTGACGCTTCGGGCAGCCCTACTGCCGGTAACCCAGGTGACGCGGGTTTTGGTAACTTATTACAGAATTATCTTGAAAGCTCAAACGTTGACCCAGTTGAAGAAGTGACTGCACTTATTCAAGCACAAAGGGCTTATGAAATGAACTCAAAGATTATTACAGCCGGCGATGAAATGTTAAGCACGGTAGTACAGCTTCGCTAATAGCTAAAGGAATATGAGAGGTAATAAAATGTGTGCATATAACAAAATAAAAACAACAGCGGCGATTTTTTCGATAATAGTTGTATTGGTAAGCGGTGAAGTATCAGGGGCTCAAACCCCTACTCCAAAAACCTACAGCACAGTTACTGGAGAAAACATAGTATTAAGTGATGTTTTTGACGGAGTGACAGAAAATGCCAATTTTTATTTGGCTCCCGCTCCTGAAATGGGCAAAACGAAAATACTTTCCAATAAAGACTTGGTACGTATATCAAAAAGTTTAAACCTCGGTTGGAGCTCTGAAGATAAATCTCAAAGAACAATTATCCGCCGTGCCGCGGACGTTATTCAAGCATCGGAAATTAAAACTCTGCTTGAAGAAAAAGCTAAAGAGACAATCGCAACTAAGGATTTTGAAATTGATTTGTTAAACAAAAACATCAAAATAAACATTCCTGAAGGTGCTGATAAAACATTAAAAATAGATGCCTTTAATTATGACGCTTCTAAAATGGAAGTAAGTGCTACAATTTCCAGCATTGCCACACCTGAAGAAAAACTGGAAGTTAAAGGCACAGTTAACTATATAAATAACATTCCAGTTTTATCTGAGCCTAAAGGTAAGGGTGAATTGATATTAGAAAGCGACATTGAATACATCAAAGTCAAATCCACTGATATTAAAGCGGGGATGATTACAAATGCACAAGATATTATAGGCAAGACTCCTCGCAATACATTGAACCCTATGGCTCCGCTATTCAACTCAGATATGAAATTGCCGGTTCTGGTTAAAAGAGGCCAAGTTGTAACAATGAATTTGAACAGTGGTAGAATAAGCCTTACAACTCAAGGCCTGGCTACTCAAGACGGTAAAAAAGGCGACGTTATAAAAATTGAAAACATTACATCTAAACAAATAATCACAGCTGTTGTTACGGGAGAAAGAGAAGTAAATATAATTACTTCCAACGTTCAAACAGCGGCGACTATGTAAGAATTAAAAATAGGAGAGTGGAAAAATGAAAACACAAATGGGAAAAATGACAAAAAACACTACAGCCCTAGCTATCATTCTTGTAATGACCTCAGCCTGTGCTGAAATGCAAGACCGTATAGGAAATATCGGCAAAGCCCCTGCTATGGCAACAATTGATAACCCTACCGCACAAGAAGGCTACAAACCAGTATCTCTGCCTATGCCTCTTAAAGAGAGAGATGAAAAATTGGCAAATTCCTTATGGGGGGTTAACCGTCAAACATTCTTTAAAGACCAACGTGCAGGCAAGGTCGGTGATATTCTTACAATCCTTATAGAGATAGACGATAAAGCCGACGTTAAAAACACAACTGAACGTACACGCACAGGAAATGAAAATAACGGTATTACAAACCTGTTAGGTGTGGAAGGTCAGCTTACAAAAGTTTTACCTGAAGCCCTTGTTCCTGAAAGTTTAGCAAAAACAGATTCATCCTCTAAAAGTAAAGGTGAAGGCACTATAACCCGTAATGAAAAAATTGAATTGAAATTGGCAGCGACCATTACTCAAAGGCTTCCTAACGGCAACCTTGTAATACTAGGCCGCCAACAGGTTAGGGTTAATAATGAATTACGCGACTTAACGCTACAAGGTGTTATCCGCCCTGAAGATATTTTAAACAACAACTCCATATCTTACGAAAAAATTGCTGAAGCTCGCATATCATACGGCGGTCAAGGCAACATAAGTGAATTGCAACAACCAAGATATGGCCAGCAATTATTCGAGATTGTCTATCCTTTCTAAAGAATAGAAGGACAATAAAACCACCCTCCCTATACCTTGATAGGGGTCAGGAGAATACTGACCCCTCTTTTTTTATTTAGATTATTTGTATTCTTTTTTATCCCAACGCTTATGAATCCAAAGCCATTGCTCAGGGCGTTTTCTCACCCACTGTTCAATAGTGTCATTAATGTCTTTTAATATATTGAACACATCTTTTGCGTAGTCATCCGTTTTGACAATTTTTAATTTAGGATGAATAGTAATTTTAAACTTAGCACCTTCTATTCTTTCAATCTGAGCAGGATAAACAGGGCAATCAAATTTTAGGGCAAAATGTGCCACAGCCTTAGCTGTCATAACATCTTTACCGAAGAAAGGAACGGCCATACCCTCGTTCAATTTTTGATCCATCAACACACCAATGGCTCCGCCAGCTTTTAAAACAGAAACTATTTTTTTTGCACCGCCACTACCCTTAGGAATTATATCAGTTGAGCCATATCGGCGGGATTTTTGCAACAAATCCTCTATGCCTTGATTATTTGGCTTTCTGTATACTGAACTTATATTCACGCCATTTTTTTGCACAATAAGGGCTGCAGATTCCCAATTTCCGGTATGGGCGGAAAAGAATAAAGAGCCATTTTTACTGGTTTTAGATTCGTTTAAATTTTCTATTCCCTCTAACTCAACGACCTTCCATATATCTTTTAGATGCGGGTATTCAGCTGCTACACGCCCTAAGTTTTCCCACATACCTTTTATAATTTCTTCACGCTCGGCATTAGTTTTTTCAGGAAAAGCTATTTGCAGATTTTTGCGAGCAACTTTGTTTATAGGAAAATAAACGCCGATTTTTCTAACAAAGGCACCTCCTAGCTCTGATGCTTTTTCCAAAGTAAATAAAGAGAAAAAATAATATATTATATATACTATTGTTGTCTCAATTGCGTATCTCATTCTTTTTAATATAGGCAATATCTAATCCTTTAGGGTTATTTTTTATTAATAGAGGCTTCCATATTCGACAAGATAACATCATGTCCGCTATCTATCCAAGCCAAATCAACTTCGTATTTTTGAATATGTTCTTTAATTTGCACAGGTAATCTAACATAATCTTTAGCTGTTGTAAGTAAAAGAGCTTCTTTATTTTTAGCTTCTAGAATCAATTCCTTCAGCTCATTCTCTTTATATTCGTAATGGTCAGGGAAGGTTCTCCAGATAACAACTTCAGCCCCCTGTTCCTCAAGCGTGTCTTTGAACTTAGTTGGTCTGCCAATGCCCGCGAAGGCGGCAACCTTCCTGCCTTTAATTTCAGGATTGTTTTTGCAAGGAACTATTTTAGCATAAACAATTGTAATGTTTGCCCTGATGCTTCTGATTTTTTCTTCAGCCTTAACTTTATCTTCGCCGATAATTATAACCGCATCAGCCCTATTAACGCCCGCTTCTATAGTTTCTCTTAATGGCCCTGCGGGGATTAAGGTTTTATTACCAAACCCGACCGCACCGTCAATTGCAAGTATCGAGAAGTTTTTATAGATGATAGGGTTTTGAAAACCATCATCCATTATTACAATATTAGCACCGCTATCTATTGCCGATTGTGCACCAAGTGGGCGGTTATGGGCCACCCATGTAGGGGCTTTATGCACAAGCAGCAAAGCTTCGTCACCTACATATTTTGCAACATCGTGTTCAGGGTTTACCTGCACTGGCCCAACTTCCTCACCGCCATAACCGCGGGTTAGAATGTGAGGGTTGTACCCTCTTTCTTTAAGCATATCTACCAATGACATTACAATTTGGGTTTTGCCTGCTCCACCCACAACCAAATTACCTATGCAGATAACTGGTTTTTGCATCGGCACTGGATAATACAACTCAAATCTTTTTTTCGCACACCAACCATAAACAAGGCTAGCAGGAAAAAAGATTCCTCTTAAAACCTTATCGGTAATTGTTTTTTGTTTGTACCAAAAAGCAGGTGAGTGCAGCATTTTAATCAATCCCTATAGAATAGATTTAATAAAGGGAGAAACCTTCTCCATTATCTTATCCATTATAAGCTCTTTTTCTTTTGCAAGTTTTTGTGCTTCTTCAGCCATTATAGAAAAATCCTGCGAGGTTTTCAATGCATGGGTTAATTGTGCTATCATTTCTTCAGGGGTTTTTACAGAAATTGATGCTTTACGTTCTTCGAAATCCTCAGCGACAGTGGCAAAATTAAACATATAAGGGCCGTAAAAGATTTTACATTTAAAGTGAGCAGGCTCTATTATGTTATGCCCGCCTACAGTTTTAGCAAAAGTACCGCCCATTACGCAAATATCACAAAGCTTATAGAACAAACCAGTTTCACCCATTGTGTCTGCCACATAAACACTATCGTCTTTATTAGGCATTTCATTGTCTGATCTGAATTTTGCTTTTAAGCCTATTGTTTTCAAAACATCTTTAATTTCTTCTTTGCGAGTAGCATGTCGAGGAAGAATTATTGTTAAAAGATTAGGGAAGCTTTTAACCAATTCTTTATGAGCCTCACAAGCTATATTCTCTTCACCCTTGTGGGTTGAAGACCATAAAACCATTTTTCTGTCACCAACCGCTGCTTGTAGTTCTTTAAATTTGTTTTCATCAAAAGCCTGAGCCTTAGTGCAATATTTAATATTGTCACAAACTTCCGCTCTTTTTGCACCTAGCTTAATTAGTTTTTCTATTTCAGTTCTGGGTCCTAAACACAAAGAGAACGCTTCTAACATCTCACTTATAAAACCTTTGGCAAATTTCCATTTGTTAAAACTATTAATAGATACACGAACATTCAACAATAGTGCTGGTATTTTTCTAGCTTTTATTTCACCTAAAATATTCGGCCAGAATTCAGACTCCGTCCAAAGCACCAAATCAGGCTTCCAATTATCAAAAAAAGTTTTTACCCAATTAGGATTATCTAAAACTATATATTGGTGAAAAGCACCTTGAGGCAATTTTTCCTTCATCAACTTAGCTGAAGTGACTGTACCTGTAGTTACCATTACCTCAACTTTATAATCCTGTAAAATTTTATTGATCAAAGGAAGTGCCGCCAAAGATTCTCCTACGCTCGCAGCATGAAGCCAGATTATTTTACCCTTGCCACGAGGGCGTGAAGGTATACCTAAACGCTCGTTTATTCTATCCGCTTCTTCTTTGCCTATTTTTATACGTCTCGCCAAATGCAGTTTAAGCACTGGTTCTGAAAAAGAAGACAAGATTTTATAAACTGTCATTAACATTGTTTAAGACCCTATAATTATTCATTAATGTAGCAACTATTAAAGTTTTTTGTGCAAAACTCAAGTTTTTATTGTCTGATAAAAATGAAAAGTTTTATAATGTTTATTATAAGGCGGAAAGATGACAACAACCAGAAAAATAAATGCCATAAAGGCTTTAAAAAAACAAATTGAAATGGAAAAAGAGAGGCTCGGCCCTGAAAAGCTGAAAGAGCTTCAAGCCATGGCACAGGATATTATGAAGGGAAATAATAACTCCGTTCCTTATGATAAAAAATCCGCTATGGAGGCTTTAAGGCTCTATATTAAAAACCACGAATATCCTGAAAAAATTGAAAAACAAATATTGGAAATGTTAAACCGCAAAACTATAAATTAATTTCCAGTTTTGGAACTGTCTTCACTTGACCCTATCATATCCAGCCAACTAATTGCTTTGACATTTTCTTCGGCACTAGGTTCTTCATGTGTCGTTACAGGTGCTGTAGCAGCAACCTCTACAGGTATTTGAGGAATAGGAGCTGACTCAAAAGACATAGAAGCAACTTCATCAGGAGTAGCCCCGCCTATTAATTGCTGCCAACTAACAGGGTGCTCTATTGCTTCTTGAGCCACTGGTTGCGGTTCAAATGTAGGTGACTCAAAGACAGGAGCGGTTTGCGGCTCAATTACTGCTTCAAAAACAGGTTGTGGTGTAGGAACAAATTCAGGTGTACTGATCGGCATCTCAAGACTTTGCTGTGGCTCTAACGCCATCTCAGTCATAGGTTGCTGAACAGGTATTTCCACTTGAGGTTCAAAAGCTAGAGCTGTCGATTGAGTTTCGATTACTGGTTCTGGACTGGGCTGGTTAATTTGCTCAGGCTGCATAGCAGGCTCAAAAGCAAGTGCTGTCGGCTGAGGAGCTTCAACAAAATTCTCTTGAGCAACTTGCTGTATAGGTTCAGGTTGAGACTGCATCACCAATTCAGGAACTTCTTGCAACATAGGAGCTGTAGGAGTTTCAACTGCCAACTCCGGTTGAGGCTGTAATAAACTCTCAAAACTAAAACCTGTAGCCTCAGGCTCTTCGGTATGTTCATCTTCTTCAACAGGGGTTAGGCTAACAAAAGAAGGTTCTTCAACATCCTCTTCTTCAACCTCGTTTTCATCTTCATCACTACTTGCACCTATTAAGTCAGCCCATGTTATTGGCTTTATATTGTGCTGAGATTCTTCTTCACCATCATCTTCATCTATAGAAGGGGAAATACTCAAACCGTCTGATGATGTCTCATCGCTATCATCATCCTCATCTTCACCTTGATCAGCCCCAATAAGCTCAGCCCATGTTATCGGCTCTGTTTTTTCTTTCTTAGCTTTTTTAGGTGCTTCAGATTTAGCTGAGGAAGATGTACCTAATAAGTCTTCAACGCTTAAGCTGCTTGCCGCTTCTTCTTTATTCTTAACAGGTTGTTTCTTTATCTTTGTAGGTTTTACATCATCTTCGTCATCATCTTCTTCTATATGTCTTGCAGCAGAGAACAACCCGTGTTGATCACCCACACAAGCAACAGCTAAAGCACCGGCTCTCAAGAAACTTGACTTTTCATTCAAGCCTAAAGTAAACCCTCTAGCCAAAGCTTCTATATCAGCATCAACATGCAACGCATTGTCTTTTTCAGGATTCCATTTAGGATCTCTTAAACGTTTTGTAACTGTATTGGAAAAATGCAAACCTTTTAATACATCTTCAGACGGCGGCACTATCGGCAGGAAGCGATGCACACGCATTGCCTTAGCGTGGCCTATGTCGTGGTTGAAGAGTTTTATTTCGCTAATGTTTTTACCAAAGGTACAAATTGCCTGACCATCACCAAAATATTTAAGCTCTTCATAACTCGCACGGGAACGCATTTGGATAGTAACGTTTTTAGATTCCTGCCCCTTCTCGTAACCCGCAATCTCAGTCACCATCGACTGACCAACAGATTTTTCGAAAAACTCTTTCGTTTGGGTAGGATCTTCCAATTTACCAAAAATTTTAATATTACAGTTTGCAGTAATGGAGCGAGCTTCCTCTTTAACGCGTTTTTCCAAAGCTGGCATATCCTGCCCCGCGAAGATCAAGCAGAAACCTAAGCTTCGAGCTTGAGCCGCCATCACCGCCATACCTTGTGCAGCGTAGTAACCAACCTCGTCAAACACTGCAATAAACGGAGTAGATGAAGTTGTTGGTTTATTTTCAATTGCCGTGGCGGTATCACCCTCAACAGTATTACCCAAAGTGGCACCCATCATACCCTTAAGAGCTGATGAAATAATTTTACCGAGGTTAGCAGTTTCATCACCTGATTTTTCAAGAGCAGGGATAAGTGTTACAAGTATGCGGCGGTTAAGAACCACGTCATTCATATCAACATCGGCCGCTTGAGTATCAAAGATAAACCCGTAATCCTCACCTAATGATGACATGGACCTTGTAAACTGCATAGATAAGAATCCGTGCTGTTGTCTTGGAGTTGAAGTGTCAGCATTCTCATTGCCCGGTTTTTCATTACCATCATCATCAAACACATCATCAACATATCCAGGAAGCTCATCAAGATAAGCCTTAACGTTCTTCTTTAAAAGTTCAGGCAACTGCATATCACGCGAAAGCTTGATTATTGCAGGAAAGGTTAGATAAGTACGTATAACCCCGATACTTAAAGGTATATTTTGACTATCCCTTTTCCAAACCAAGCAAGGCATGATTGCACTGATTAATGAAACGGCACGCTCTTTCCACATCGCGTTATCACCACCACCATCAGGCATAAGACTGGTAAGCATATTTACCAAGTAAGATGCCGAACCAGATGAAAATGGGTTTAATGTATTTGAAGCAACTTTGCCTGTGGCGTTACCTGTCATATAGTTCATTATCAACAAGTCATCATCACGGCCGAAGCGTCTTGCCAGAGCCGACAGGTTACTCCACAAATCCGTATCCGCTTTACCGTCTATGTACACAAAACCTGAAGACCAGCAAAGAGCATTGCAAACTATTGACTTCAAGCCAAAGGTTTTACCTGAACCAGTAGTACCAAGATACAAAATGTGGGTGCGGGCATCATTATTGTTAAACCATACCTCTTCACCCTTTGCAGAGTTGCCTAAATATAAAATACCTTCAGCACTTCCCGCAGAACCATCGGGCTTTTTGTTGTTAGGGTCTTTAACTCCTGCAGACTTCGGCATTTTAAATGGCACATTACTCGGCTGCTCTAACAACCAGTAAAAATAGTAGGCCATAATAATGAAAATAAGATCAGCAAATGAGGTTATAAGAGGCTCTATATATGTACCGACGGCAGCAACTACAAAGAAAAAGACAGCGTTTGAAGGATCGCGTGCTTTATCTTTATACTTCTCCCACTTCGGACGCTGGTCTTTTAAGACGTCCGTGTGTTTTCGTTCATATTTAGCGTCTATAGCCATCTAAATAAAAGAGCCCTTCCCTTATTTCACAACATCTTCTAAAGGCACCGCTTTGCCTTCAGGTAAAAATTCCTGCTGCAAACCTTGTTTAGGAGCTTCAACCTTTTCAGGGCCGGCTACTTTACCACCGTTAGTCATGTTTAAAAAAGTACCAAAAGAGATAAACAAAATTCCGCCGACAACAACTAGAGCTGTGATCCATTTCAAGAAAGATCTGAACTTGCCTTTTGACTTGCTCATACCTTTAGATGAAAGCATTGCCTGAGCAACAGCTTGTATTGCTGCAACCGCCTCTTTTTTGTTTTCAAAAGAATAGATTTCTTTTTCAACTTTTTCTTCTTCACACTTAACTATCAAAACAAACTTGCCGCTTTTTTCACGAATGAAAAACTCAGACGCAAGATATTCTCCTAAATTCAGATAAACGATTTTAGGATTTTCAGCCGAGCTTGAAAAAAGCGTCAGGGTATAATCTGCCAATTTCACGCTTATTTCATTTTTTTTATTTCCAAACATACTCATTTCAACTAATTCTCCTTTTAAAAATATTTTTTACTATTTGCCTTTAATAATTACCTTGCCCTTACTATCAACCGCTCTTTCAAGAGGCGGTATAGGCCTTGCATCAACTTCTTTAAGCATATCTTCTAATCCTTTAACGGCATCATCAACCTGAGGTGCGGGGATTTTTTGACCAGATACCAATTCATAAATGTAGTGGATCATCGCCCCTGCTGCCTCTGGGTGAAAGGCTTTTCTGCCCAAGTTGTTCAAAGGATACCAAAGATTTCTATCAACCCCTCTAAGCCACAGGAAGCTTGCAGGAGCCATAACGCCACCCTCTTCACGAGCTCTTGCTAAACACCTTAACAACGCAGTGGTCTCAAACGCATGCTTATCTGCAAATTTTTTAATATCCAAACCTGTTGCGGGGTCTTTCAAAACCATAGCTATTTGTTTTTTAAGTTTTGATGAAGGTTTAAAACCGTCTTTAGCACTCCACGACATAGCCAATTCATTTAACAACTCTTCCGCTTCTTTTCTCTTGCGGCGAGACTTCAACGCAAAAGCGGCATAAAGCCCTTGAGCATAAATAGGTAGATATTCAGGACCGCGCCACCTTTTGCCTAACTGTTTTGCAAAAGAGGATTGTGCTTTTTTTCTATCAAGCCTTTTGCCTTCGTATTTTATCTGGTTATAAGCAACCCATTCTTCAGGTGCTAAGGCTTCAGCAAACAACGGCAACTTTTCAGGTACTGGTTTGCCTAAAATTCTGTGGTTAGCTTTTAGCGGGTTGAATTCAACAAAAGGATGCAACGGAGGAAAAGCTTTTGCCTGCTCTTCCATCAAAGCTTGTAAATTCATTTTCCTTTGAAACTTTTTACCTGGTTCAATAAACGCAACAGCCAAACCCATTAAGAACATACCTACACAAAAGATTGTTTTTAAAGGGGCAATGGCGACCTCAGTCGTCACTAAAATTTCAGAGATTCCTATAGCCTTAATATCTGCGGAAGGAAGCCACGCTTTCCAAACTCCCAAAGACTGGGGGCCGAAGGCTGAGGTTTGCACGACAAAGTCATCGCCGAAAATCAGCGACCCTATCCACATTTCCCCTAATCTTATCCAACGCAGGACTTCCGTCACCTGCTCATGGAAAAAATACCAGAAAATGTAGGCAAAACCCCCGAATACAAAAACTACCAGGAAGGTCATTACCTCTATGTCATGAGGGCCTTTTTTTTCTGCCATATTACCAACACACCCAAGTTCTTAAAATTACCCACAAATCTCTTAAAAATATAGGCTAAAAACCGAAACTCCACAAACACTATAATAGGATATTTTTACAATGTTTTTTACTATTTCTTTAGCTATAAAAGTGAAAAAAACCAAGATTTTGCCATTATTTAAATATTTTCCTTGAAAATTCTGCAAAAAACTTTATAAATTTGGACTCGATCGTATTCTAATTGCCGGATTAGCACAGTGGTAGTGCAGCGGTTTTGTAAACCGAAGGTCGGGAGTTCAAATCTCTCATCCGGCACCATTTTTCAAACATTTACATAATGTATTTTATAATGGTTATTAAATCACCTAAACTTCAGCCGCAATTGTTCAAAAAACATTTAGAGATATTATGGATATAGTTAATCAGGCTAAAATTTTTGCCGAAGAAAAGCACAAACATCTTTTTAGGTCAAACAAAGAGCAAAAGCCTCTTATAAAACACCTTGAAGAGGTAGCAATACTTACAAAGGACGCTGGTGGGACAGAAGAACAAATTGCGGCTGCATGGTTGCACGATGCGGTTGAAGATACCGAAATTACAATTGAAGAAATTAGAGAACTGTTTGGAAACTCCGTGGCAGATATTGTTGATGGACTTACCGACCCTTCCGATTTTTCAGGGATGCCATTAAATCAACGTAAACAAATGCAGGCTGAGAGATTGTTGCTTAAATCCGATCAAGTAAAGCTTGTAAAACTCTGCGATCAAATTTCGAACGTGCAGTCCGTTTTGGTCGACCCTCCAACCGAATGGGATTCGGCAAAATCGTTGGCCTACGTTACCGGAGCCAAAGCGATTGCGGATAAATGCAAAGGGCTTTCAGCTTTCCTTGATAATGAATTTGAAAATGTATTCACAAAAACTGTAGTTAAATACCAAAAGGCTGATTAGAAATATCTATAACCTAATTATTTTCTAGGAGGATTGGCAAAAGTTATCTCTGCCAAATTTTTTACTGTCTTCTGGCTGATACCTAATTCAAGCTCATAAACGATCTCTGTTCCTCCGGCTATGCCTTTGGCAAAATCATATCCTAGCTCTTCAGCATAAAACTTTACTTCTTCTACAGATTTAGCTTCAACCTCTACATAAGGGTTTAACCCCGGCCATGTGTCTATTGTTACTTCAAGAGTTTTAACATCTGGCCTCTTCCATACTTCACGAGTATTTTCCTGATATGAAGTTGGAGTAAAACCTTGGCTTGTAACCCAAGTCACTCCCTCTTCCCAATTATTAACCGTTACTTCTTTTTCATGAATCTCGCTAACGGACGGGTTTTCAGGAGTTTCTGTTTCATACCATTTTATTGTGGCTGTAATTTTATCTCCCTCATCTCTTACCCTACCCCATTTATATTCATACTCAGGATTGTCTTTAGAAAGATGATAGGTTTGCCTTCTCATTAGAGTTTCTTTTTTAATAAGCTTATAGCCAAGTTCTAAAAACTTTTTTCTTGTTTTGTCTTTATCTACATTTAGAAATTTAAGTTCATATTCATTCGCCATGTTACCTAGCCTTATTTATATATTCATCAACATCTGCAAATTCACTAATTCCAAATAAGTTAGTTGCGATACTCATTGCCGTTTTAATTTGAGAATAACCAACCTCGCCCCAATTTAACAACTCCACAGCTTTAAGTGGTGATACCAAAAATCTACCATAGGTTCTCCCCGTATCTGGGTCTGGACGAGCCTCTCCTATTTTATCTATAAGAGCAACCATTCTAACTTGTGCAAAAGGAGCGGTTCCATCTTCTTCATCAACTCGCTGATACCCCACAATAACGGGGGTATTAATAGTAACGTTTATTTCTTCTACTAATTCACGTCTGACTGTTCCTTCAATTCCATCATCATAAGATTCTGGACGACCACCTGCTAAAGAGTATTTTGTTTTTCCTTCTTTTTCCTCTGTTAGCAACAGCAATCTTCCATCATTGGTAAAGACCAATCCGTATACCTGCTTTATTTGCATCCACTCTGGAACTTCACCCTCGTGCCAAGAAAATTTTGCCATATTACCTAGCCTTCTCTAAAATCTCTAGCACCAAGTCTTTGGATAAAAGTTCAGGCAGGGCGAAGCCTTGCGGGAACTTAGAGCTATAAACAATATTGAAAGGTACTCCGTATTTGCCATTTTGACGCAGGTAGGTGGATACCTCTTCGCTCTTTTTTGTCCAGTCCGCTTGGAGTTTTAAAACATCATCTGCTGCTAAAGCCTTTTTTATATCCGCACTCTCAAGCACGAATTTTTTGTTTGCCTTGCAGGTCAAACACCACTTGGCTGTTACATCAACAAAAACTATTTTACCTTTACTTACCGCAGGGGCGATTAATGCTTGGTCAAACTTCTGCCAATCATCATTTATTGTTTCTTGATTATAAATTGCCACAATGATACTCGCCAACCACAAAGCGGTAGCGATAACTGTGATAGAAAGAATTTTTTTGAAAACCGTCATCCATTTTCCTGGTTTCGGCAGGTATTTAAATAAGCTAGGAGAAAAAGCCAAGACAATAAAAGGCAGAGCCAACCCTAAAGCCATAAAGGTGAATATAACAAAAATTTCAAAACCTGACCTTGCTAAGGCAAAGCCTATTGCTGTTCCCAAAAATGGTGCGGTGCAAGGAGTGGCGAGCAGTGTTGCAAATGCTCCGGTTAAAAAATGCTCCGCAAAGTCATTGTCGAATCTTTTTATTGAGAGTTTTTTTGCCCAAGAATGAGGAAGGTTTATTTCAAACACTCCCCATAGGTTTGCCGCGAAAAATAACAACACCATAATTAAAAATACTAGGAAAGGAGGGTATTGAAATTGAATGCCCCAGCCTATTGATTGACCTGAACACCTCAAAGCGATTAATACCACCGCTAGAATCCAGAATGAAAATATTATCCCGAAGGCTGATGATAAAAAGCTCACTAAGATTTTTTTCTTTGTGGATTCTTTGTGTTTCAACACTGATAGAATTTTGATGGAAAGCACTGGCAGCACGCAAGGCATTAAATTAAGAATAAGCCCGCCAATAAAGGCGAAAAGTAACATTCTAAACCTATCTGCCTGCCAAAATTTATGTGTAAGCTCGGGTTTTTTATCAAGGAAGATACCTTCTATCTCATAAGAGTGGTCACCTCCTGTCAAAGTAAATTTAAAGCTTTTCCCCTGAATATCTTTTTTAACTTCGTTCATGTCTTTATAGTGAAACAGCTTTGCTTTTATCTGCGTCATTCCTGTTTCATCATCAAAATTTAAAATCGGATTTTCAGTTATAAACTGTGCATCACTCTCTACAAAAATATCAGAGACTGAAGTAAAGTCAGCCGCTGATTCCAGCGCAAAATTTATATAGACTCCCTGCTCATTTTGACTGAGCCAAGCACCTTTTAAATCCTCTGTTTGAATTTTTTGAGGAAGGGATTTAAACGCCGTTTCTACTAAGGTATTATTTGCTTCACCTTTTTTGTTTAAGGTGATTTCAATGTGATGCATCTCAGGTACACACAACTGTTTGCACAACAACACCTCTACGTCTAACTTAAGTTGAGCTTCTCTATCAGGGTCTTTCAGCTTTACATTGATGGGAAAAATAACTTCATCACTGTAGCCAAAATTCTCTATCCCCATAGAAGAAAATCTTTCAGGTGCTGGGAATTCTATTTTTAAATCTTCTATGTTTTCAGAGTCTTGCCAGTGAAACCTCGGAGGCAATCCAGCCTCGCCAGGGAAACGCCAATAGGTTTTCCAACCATCTTCTAAATTCAACTTGATGGCAGATTTTATTTCTCCCTCAACACTGTCATCACTCGAATAAAAAATACCGACAGAGCTGTAGTCACCCGCTACCGCTGTATGCGTGGAGCTGAGTAATAATAAAACTAATAAAAGTATAATTTTGAAGTTTCCCATTTTTTATATATCTACACTGGAATTTAAAAAAAAACTATGATATTAATTTATCATATCACGGTTTTTCGTATTTTATGTTTACACCTAAAACTTGAGTGTGAGACAAGTTTATAGAGAGTTTAAAACTAATAGGGGGCGTCATGCAACTAGAGAACAACAGTAGATTTGATTCAGTGGAGACTGTATTGGCTGTAAAACCAAACAAGAACTTTTCTGAAAGCAACACCTACGCTATAGGTATACCTGATTGGGACAGGGCTATTGAGCAACACAGAAACTTTTGTGCAGCTCTAGCCTCTTGCAACGTCAATGTGACCGTAGTAAGCAGCAATGAAGGCTTTGCCGACAGCTATAAAATCAGCAATTCCGCTGTTATAACAGACGCCTTTGCTATTATGGGAAATTTTCCTGCAGGAAGTGATCGCCAAAAAGAAATGAAACAGATTGTTGATATTCTGGCTGGTAAAAGATTTTTAAAATTCGTTACCCACCCTGGTTATATGGATGCAAGCGATGTTCTTAAAATTGACAACCACTTCTATATAAACCTTTCAGATAACACCAATGAAGAAGGTGCGGCTCAACTGGCTTTCTTCCTTATGGAGTCAGACTATCAAGTAACTGTACTTGAAGGTATAGCTGACGGTGCGTCCATTAATGACCTAGCTGTTTATTTGGGTGACAACACCGTGCTGATTGATGAAAAAATAGCAAAACATTACGCATTCATTAACTACAACAAAATCACTGTTGCAGCAGATGAACGCGGAGCTGCAAATTCTTTGATGGTTAACGGCAACCTTCTAATGTCTGCCGGTTACAGCAAAACCGCCGCTAATGTTAAAGCAAAAGGAATTAATGTTGTCGAAACTAATATCTCGGAAATGGAAAAACTTGGTGCAGGTATAAAATCTCTTGCTCTTGCTATGCCGGGGATTAAAAAGTTCGGTGATATTTCTATTCCAAGCCAAGTTTTGCAAAGAAGAATTGCTTAAACCAAAAACATTGCTGCTAATCCTAAGAAGGAAAAGAAGCCCGCAACGTCTGTAACGGTGGTAAGAAACACGCCTGATGATTGAGCGGGGTCGAAACCCATTTTATCCATTACAATTGGAATAATTGAACCAGCACATCCCGCCAAGAATAAATTGATTATCATTGAAGCTCCGATAACCATGCCTAGATGCAGATTATCAAACCAGAAGAATACTATTGAGCCAATGATGATGGAGAATAATGCACCATTTATAAAACCTACTGCACATTCCTTGAATATAGACCTCACCATGTTAACGGCGGAGATCTCATTGCTGGCGAGAGCTCTCACTGTTACTGCCAAAGTTTGTGTTCCCGCATTTCCGCCCATACCCGCAACTATCGGCATTAATACCGCCAAGGTAGCGAGTTTTGAAATTGTTCCTTCAAACACACCCACCACTGAAGACGCGATAAATGCTGTTACCAAGTTGATAGCCAGCCAAATAAACCTTGAACCAACTGTAGACATAACCTGCAAGTGAATATCTTGATCTGCCACACCGCTTAACTGCAGCATTTCTTTTTCAGCTTCTTCGTGGATAACGTCAACGATGTCATCAATGGTGATAACGCCTATTAAATGTCCTTCATCATCCGTTACAGCCGCTGCAAGCAAATCTTTTCTTCTAAACAGTATTGCAACGTCATGTTGGTCACGAGTAGCTGGAATTGTTACAAGCTCTTCGCTCATAACATTTTCCATTTTCACGTTGCGCTGGGTATGCAATATGGTGCTTAAATTCACCTCACCCAAAATCTTATATTGAGAGTCTATAATAAAAATATTGTAGAACTTTTCAGGCAGTGTACTGGCGGCCGCTCTTAAATAATCTATAGTTTTGCCGACTGTCCAAAATTGCGGAACAGCAACCATTTCATGCTGCATCATACGACCTGCGGAATCCTCGGGGAAGGAAAGACTTTCCTCAACCGCCATTCTTAATTTTTTATTCAAATATCGTAAAACTGTGCCTCGTCTGTCTTCGTCCAAATCCTCGATGATACTGATAGCATCATCACTTTCCAGTTCATTGATTATTGAGGCAATATTAATAGGAGATATATGTTCTAAAAGATCATTTAATATTTCTTTATCAAGGTAAGAGAATGTCTCAGGATCAATACTGTCTTCCAGAACCTCAACCAACCGCTGCCGGCGAGAGCGGCTCAGTTTCATAATAAGGTCAAGAGTATCTTCCGGAGGAAGGTCATCACACAAATCATGCAGCTTTTCAAAGTCGTCCTCGTCCAGAAGCTCCGCCACCTCTTTGATAAAGGAGTCGCTTAGGCCAAAGTTTTGCTCGGCCTCTTTTTCTTCTTCCGTCAGATTTTCTTCATCTTCATTCATAGACAACCGGACTTTCAAAAAAGCATTGTTTAAAAAAAATCTTTAGCCCGGGGGTGTGGCTTTTATATATATGTAACGCTTGGTGCGGATGAAGGGACTCGAACCTTCAGGGGATTACTCCCACATCGACCTCAACGATGCGCGTCTACCAATTCCGCCACATCCGCTCAAGAGTATTTCTTATTTTTCAATAACATAACTATGAAAATAAAGCAAGAAACTATGTCAAATTTTTGCTAAAATATTTTTTGAAAGAGAGTCTTTAAAATGAAAATAATAGTTGAAGCATATGGCAAGTGGGCGAGCTTAGGTAAAGTTACAATAGGGGATTATGTTTTTAGCTGCACCTTAGGTAGAGGCGGAATTATAAATGCTGAAGATAAGATAGAAGGAGATGGAACCACACCTGCGGGAGAATATCCATTACGTTATCTATTATGGAGAGCTGACAGAAACCCTATGCCAGAGACAGGTCTCATAGTTAAAGAACTCACTCCTTCAACTGCTTGGTGCGAAGACCCTAGCCATGCAGATTATAATAAAGAGGTTACCTTGCCTCACCCTACCGATGTTGATCGTATGTATCGTGAAGACAACCTTTATGATTATTGCATAGTCATAGGTCATAATGACTCACCTATTATTTCGGGCAAGGGTAGTGCAATTTTTATGCACCTCTCCCGCCCTGACCTATCTCCAACGGCCGGTTGTATAGGACTAAAAAAGGAGGATTTAATTAAACTTTTAAAACTCTGTTCAGCAGATACTGAGATTTTAATTAAACCTGTCTAATAAAAATAACTTTACTAAAGTTTTTCGAATAACTATCCTGTCTCTATAAAAACAAAGAGGGAACTATGTCAAATAATAAAAAATCAGAAACACCGGATTCTCAACAAGAGGTTTCGGGCAAAAGATTAAAATCTTTCATTGAAAGAGTTGAAAGATTAGAAGAAGAAAAAAAAGCGATATCCGAGGATGTAAGAGATGTATACGGAGAAGCTAAAACCGTTGGGTTCGATGCCAAGATAATTCGGAAAATTGTATCTCTGCGTAAAACTAACCTTGAAAAACGCCGTGAAGAGCAAGAACTGCTAGATTTATATATGGCAGCTATAGGTATGGAAGAGTGATTGTTTTTCAACCTTCTAAATACTATTATAACTTATAAAGATTTAGAAAGGCATTCCCAGTGAATAAAAAAACAAAATACAAAATAGCAGCCCTACTTGTTACCACCATTATTTCTTTTTCAACTGCGGCTTTAGCAGTTGAGAGAGACGCTACGTTTGAAACTGGATATTACTATCTAAACAACAAAAGATTTGACGATGCTTTAACCGTGTTTTGGAGATTAGCCGGAAACGGAGATCCTCGTGCTCAATACTATATGGGCATGATGAAAGATTCTGGCATAGGCACTAGCCAAGATATTTTCGGCGGCGTTAGGTGGATAAAAAAAGCAGCCCAGCAAAATTATGGTCCCGCCATTGCCTTTATGGGTGATGCTTGCAAAAATGGCCACGGTACTACTAGAAACTTACCAGAAGCCTTCGAGTGGTATGAAAAAGCTGCAAAGCTAGGTGATGCCCATTCCCAAAATGAGCTTGGTATGTTATTACGTAATGGAATAAAGGGCCACGACAAAGACATCAATAGAGCCTTAATTCTTTTCAACACCGCTGCTAAACAAGGCTACCCAGGCGCTTATCTTAATTTGGGAAAACTTTATTCTGAAGGTTTAGGCGTAGAAAAAGATTATAAAAAAGCTATAGAGCTTTTTAGAACCGCAGCCAATAACGGTAATGTAGACGCACTATATGAGCTGGGCGAGTTTTATTACCAAGGTATCGGCGGGTTTAAAAGCAGAACCGCTGCACTTAAATATTATTTTACTGCTGCCACCCAAGGTCATAGCGATTCTATGCTGAAGCTTGGAAAAATGTATGAAGCTTCTGACGGTGACACTTCAAAAGGTCCTGTTGATGCTGCTATCTGGTATCAAAAAGCTATAGACAAAAAAAATGTGGAGGCTTTGTACAGGCTAGGTGCTTTGCATGAAGCCGGCAAAGGTGTTGAGCAAGATTACAAAAAAGCATTCGACTTATATAAAAAATCATACGACCGCGGCTCTGAAGAAGCAGGTCTTGCTTTGGCTCGCCTATATGAAGACGGTAATGGAGTAAGCCAAAATCTTAACCAAACAAGAAACATCTATCAAAAAGCTGCAAAAACAGGTAATCCGATTGCTATGCTTGAAACAGGAAGATTGTACCGATACGGCATAGGCGGTGCAAAAGATTTTATTGAAGCTTATAAATGGTTTGCTCTAGCAGCAAAGTTTTTAGATGATGAAGAAAAAAAGGCAGCAGCCGTTGTGGCTAGAATAGAAACCACTAACAACCTTGCTGAAAATGATTTGAACTACGCTCGCAAAGCGGTGACTGATTGGAAACCTTCAAAAAAACGTAAATAAAAAAATAAGTTATAGTGATTAATGTTTACAGACAAAAAAAGGGCCTCTGATTTTTTAGAGGCCCTTTTCAAGTTTTTGTTAAAAAATCAATGTCTTATTTTAGTAAGGAATGTTGTTGCAACTTCATCTAGCTTTTTGCTTTCGCCAGTCAATTCCGATGCCATACTAAGCATCTCAGCCATGGCCTTACCTGTTTTAGACGAGCTGTCAGTAACGCTATGTATGTTTGAGACAACATCACGAGTTCCCATAGCAGCTTGTTGAATGTTACGGTTAATTTCATTAGTCGCTGCACTTTGTTCTTCAACAGAAGCTGAAACCGATGTGAAGATTGCATTAATTTCTTCAATAGTTTTGGTTGTGTTATTAATAGCTTCAAGCACTTGACTAACAGCATTTCTAACATTACCAATTTCAGCTTCAACATCTTGAGTAGCAGAAGCTGTTTTAATAGCAAGGTTCTTAACTTCTGTCGCCACAACCGCGAAACCTTTGCCGGCTTCACCAGCTCTAGCAGCTTCGATTGTCGCATTAAGAGCAAGAAGGTTTGTTTGTTCAGCAATATCAGAGATCATTCCTACAATCTCACCAATACGTTCACTTGCAGCATGTAGATCATCAGCTCTGCTCTTAGATACTTCAGATATGCCAACGGCATTCTTTGTAAGGATAACTGAACGGTTAACCTGTCCGCTAATCTCTTGAATGGAACTTGAAAGCTCTTCAACAGCCGAAGCTACACTTTGAACACTAACGCCAGACTGTTCAGCTGCACTTGCCACTGTAGTCGCGGTATGTGAATTTTCATCAGTAATAGCAGCAACTTTATTCATCTCTTCGCGCACAGCCATTAAGCCGCCACCAAGTTTTGCAATTAAGCCCTTAATTGAGGCATCGAAATCTCCCGCCAACCTTTCTCTTTGAGTAACGTTTTTAACCGTTACCACAGGTGCAAGGTATTCGCCATTCTTGTTAATTATTGCTGAAATTCTTAAATCAATAATTTCACTACCAATAACCATACGCTCGTCATAAGGGAGTCTCTTTAGATCATGCATAACTAGACTTAGTTTTTCTTTGCCCCTAGACAAGATATCAATAGAGTTGCCTACGACATCTCCCTTTATGCCCATAGCATCTGCGACCTTCGTAAAGAATTGATTTGCAGATTTGTTTGAATAGATAATTTTTGCACTCTTTTTATCTATCATAATAACAGGCATAGCTACTTCATTAATTATTTCATTTCTTTGGAATGCCATTACAACTGTGTTTTTCAAAAGCACCATAGCATTTTCTATCTGGCCAATCTCATCACCCCTATCGGTGTTCTCTATAACTACGTCTGCGTTACCGGCAGCCAGTTCTTGTATTTGTTTAGTTATAGTAGTCAAACCTCCTAGCATTCTGCGTAAAATCAAAAGAACTAGGATAACTACAGCTGCCGCAACTGAACCAACTATTTTTATAATATTGTTTTGAACATCGCTTACAAGTTGAATAAATTTGGCCTTCTCAACTCCTGAGTAAACTATACCTATTACTTTATTGCTGTTATTAAATATCGGTTGGTAGATTGTAAAATAATCTTTACCTAAAATATTAGCTTCACCTGTATAGGTCTTACCTTCTTTTATAAAAGGATAAGCTGCACTTTTTTTACCTAGAGGAGTACCAACCGCACGCTGCCCATTATCTTTTATAATGTTGGTTGTCACACGCCAGTAATCATCCTCATTACCGTAGGCAAAGATTGTTACAGTGTTTCCTGTAAGTTTGCCAACTTTATCAATTAGGGTATGGTCCACAAATTGCGGGATTGTATCTATTGCAATTCTTTTAACGCTGTGGTCTTGATTATAATCTACCACAAAACCAGGAACCGTATCAGCGAAGGTCATTGATGCTATACGTAGATTAGCCGTTTGTTGGGTTAGAACATCTTCTGCTATTTGAGCATCAACCTCTCGCAAAGCAACCATAGCTGTTATACCTGCTGTACTAATTAATAGTACAATTGTAATAGCAACTATCTTCGTAACTAAACTAATGGAAAAAATCTTATTCATTGCAAACCTCTGTATAGTGAAATTTTGAACTTGTAAAAATAAACTTAATACAAGTGTATTAAACTCCAGCATACAAAAGCAATGTTAAGATCAGATTTTAATCAAGAATTTCCAATTGAGCTACCCCAAATAAACCCTATGGCGGGTTTTTAAAATTTGAAAGTATCTTTGGCTTTAATTTTTTCTAGAGTAATTTCTTTTTCACTTCTAGTCATTCCATTAACCATATTGCTAGCCGCATTAAAATGGCTTGCTATTCTTTTACTATCTTTTTTGCTCAGACCATTTTCTTGTGCGATCTCGATAATTTTTTCAGTACGCTCTTGTGAAACTTTCAAGATATCTCCTGTCTGCAAAAACGCTACCAAAAGTTTATCTACAACTTTCTTCTCTTTTTTTGTAAGTTTTTCTATTGGGATTAATTCGTATTGTTCTTTGCTCATATTTTTTTCCTATTCAACCAAAACTCTAGCGGATTTAAAGTCTTCTTCCAACTGTAATTCTATAATATAAGGTCTTGCCGGTTTGTGATCATTGCCCACGGCTATACAAACGGTCTTGCCCAATTTTTCAATATAACTTCCTTTTAGATCTACGGTTTCATGAATGTGACCATGAAGGGTTGCATAAGGTTGGTGCTTTTCAATAAATTCTCTAACTGCCTTGCTGCCTACGTGTTTGTTTTCTCTGTTAAAATCGCAAACCGTACCGTATGGAGGGGTATGAATAACCAAGATAAGTTTATCCATATTCATGCCCTTAGTTATCTCTTCTAAATCCTCTTCTATAGAGGTTTCTTCTAGCTTCTCCTTCAAGAGATATGGGACAAGTTCACTCCCTTTACTGATAACTCCCTCAGTCAAAATTCCTTCACCGCGGTGAGAAAGGTTGTTCTCATGCTTCCTATCTTTCTTCTCCCAGCACTTATAACGGAACGGAGTGAAGGGTACATAGCTATAACCCACAAATGTAAAACCCAACTTAGTCGTGTAAGGCTCCTCATCAATCATCTTGTAACCGTACAAAGATTGTCCTTTTACAAACAGGGGATGATTGGATCTAAAATCATCATTCCCCATTATCATCAACACCTCTATTTTCGTATTATGTATAAAGTTTTTTAAAAGAGGAAACAGCTCTTCCTCAAAAAACTTCCTCTGCTCAACAGGGGTTCGCTTGTCAGGATCCTTGGGGGTTAAATCGCCCCCGAATAGTACTATATCGGCAGATTTTGCTTTAGCGTGGTTGAGGACTCTTTTGTACTGCTCCATATTGCCGTGCAAATCGGCACAAAAAATAATCTTTTCCATTCTTCCCTCACTTAGTTTTATTTATTGTTTCATAAACTAAGCGGTAAATCCATATCCTCGATTGATTTTTCATATAGTTTATGCTAGAAAGGATCCTATGAAAAGAATCTTTAAAAAATCCACGGCTCAAATTGAAACAGCTAAAAGACTTAATCTTGCTAAGCAGTTTAATAAAAAAGCCAAGAAACACTCGGTTGGAATTGTGCTAGTCGGCTCGGTTGCCTATGCCCCTAACGAAAATGTAAACGCTGATTCTGATGTTGATTTGATAGTTATTTATAAAAATGTAAAAGATTGTGTAAGCAACTATTTCAAAGACGGGGCGGAGAAGGATCATCTTCTTTCATCAAACTATGATGGCATTCTTGTAAAACAAACTATAGATGATGTACCGGTAAGCATTCACAACCTTAATGCCGATGCTTTCGAAAAAATCTCTTCTGCCTCTTATAGCAAATTAGTCTATTACCGCCAGTCTCCAAAAAACATGGCTTGTAATGGAAAAGATTTTGACGGCACGCATCATTCTTTCCCTTCTCAGTCAACGGCTATTGAAGGTTTGAAAGGCGTTAGAAAACCAGACTCAATTGCTTTCTGTGTAGATGGCAAATTTGTGATGGGTAACGATATAGACAAAATTCTCTCAAACGGAAAAATTTTGCATGACACGCACAGTTTTGTTTCTAAAACAATCGATAAGCTCTGGACTAACGTTGTAACCAAACTTGCTGATCATTACAAAAACAAAGGGGATTTATCCGCATTAGAAAACGCGGACATCTCTCAATTTTTGTACAGAGAACAAAGGTTTTCAAAAGCGACAAAAAGATCACTTAAAAACAGAACTCAAAAAATTATAAAAGACCTTAAAGTTTAAGCCCTGTATTTTTAAAGTTATTAACCAAGCCTGACTTAGGTGTGAATGTTTTGCCCAAATATCTCTCACTCAAACTATTAAGATAATAGTTAGCGTTTAATTTTTCACCTGTAGCTTGAACAAACAATTCATCTGTTGTAAGTAGCGAGCCTTTACTGTGAACGTTTTCACCCAGCCATTCTTTTAATGGCTTAAAGTTTCCTGACTTAAGTTCTTCACGCAGTTCTGGCTTAGCTTTGCAAGCTGCATTGAAAAATTGAGCTGCACCCATATCACCTATTGTGTAAGCAGGGAAATACCCTACTAATCCGCAAGACCAATGAACGTCCTGCATACATCCTTTAGAAGCATCAGGCGGAGTGATGCCTAAAAGTTTTTCCATTCCATCATTCCATTTTGCAGGAAGATCATTGATTGACATTTGACCCTCAAGCAATGACTTTTCAAGTTTATGCCTTAATATAATGTGGGCTGCGTAAGTAACCTCATCGGCCTCTGTCCTTATAAAAGAAGGGGTAACCTTGGTCGCCAACTTTTGCAAATTTTCAGCGGCAAGAGATGCGTCATCAGGGCGTCCAAAAATCTCACGTGCTTCTTTTTCAAGATATTGGAAAAATTCAGGAGTATGACAAGCCTGCACCTCTATGATACGTGATTGGCTTTCATGTATTGCCATTCCCATACTTCTGCCTACCGGAGAATAACGCCAATCCATCGGAGTGTTTTGTTCATACAAAGCATGACCCGTTTCATGCACGGTTGAACCTACTGCTGTTAAAAAATTTTCTTCATCGCAATCGGTTGTAAACCTTACGTCGCTCGCAGTGCCTGCACATGAAGGGTGACCAGAGATTACATCTATTCTTCCCCTTGTTGTATCAAACCCTATTGCTTTAATCAGTTTGCTTAAAAGTTTTATTTGCTGTTCTCTAGGAAATGGCCCTTTAAGTGGAATTGCCGGAGCTTGGTTTTCCTGCTTTTCTTTAATCTCTTTTATAAGTGAAGGAAGTTCTCTTTCAAGCATTGCAAATTCTTTTTCAACTGTTGCCTCCTCAAGATCAGGCGAGAAACTATCAAGTAATGCTCCGTACAGAGTTTTAGTACCTTTTTTCTCTTTTAAAATTTCAGCCATTCTGCGGGCAAATTTGAAATTTTTGTCATACCAATCCTGCATATATGCCCAATCAGTTATACCTTCTTCTTTTGCTTTGGTATTACGTTTATCGCCTTCCATTTCAAGTAAAGATCTTTCCTTTACAAGTTCTGTAGGCAGAGAAGCTTCTTCTATCCAATTTTTACGCATTAAAAAAAGATTACGCTGTTGGTCTTTTCCCAAAAAATCTTTTTGTGCTTCGGCTACATCAAGCAATTCTTCAACCTTAGGGTCTTTAATCATAGAGCTTGCCATTTCAGCCAAGGTTGATATTTGCCTTGCTCTATCGTGTTCACTATTCTCAGGCATTGTGATGGCTGCATCGTTCATCAATATCGCGATTGCATTATTCAAATCCATTATCTTGCCAAAATGCTCAACCAGATTGTTGTAAGACTCTACTTCATAAGTCACGGCTATACCCTCCATTAAAAAATCACGTAATAGTTGTTTTTAGTTTTATGTATAAAAACTTACCACCTTATTATTGCTATGTTAATAGTTTTTTATATTTTACAGAACATAAAGCGGCCGCCATTAGAGGTTCCAAGGCGGCCGTCTTTAATTAGCTAAAATTTTCTATTTTGTTTATTTAGACTTTCTAATCCAAGATCTTCCCATTGGCAAAATCACCTTGCCATAGACATCTTGAAGTATAACGCTGATCATCATATACCATGCTGAAGACGCACATACCAAAAGAACATAAGCTGCATATTTTGTCATTTCAGGACGACCGAAATGGGCAAGGTCTAACAATACAAACCCTGCAAACAAGGTTATAAAAGTTACAGCCATTGCTGTATGTATGCGGATTGCCCCTAAGCACATCATGCCTGTATAGATAGTCCATGCTACTAAAAACCAGCCGATATCTGTAGGTGAAGCTACAAAAAGTTTAAAGTGATTTCCTATGAATATTAAAGCCAAGGATATCCAAAAAGCTCCGTATGAAGTAAAAGCACTGTAGCCAAAATTATTACCGGTTTTGTGTTCTTGTAAGCCCGCTATCATTTGAGCAAGCCCGCCGTAAATCAAACCAACCCATATAACAGGGCCGTTACCAGCAAAGCCTAAATTGTGAATTTGAAGCAAGAAAGTTGTTAAAGCAAAGCCGGCAAGACCTACTACTGCAGGATTTCCTAAATTTGGATTGTGCTCGGTTTTTTGTGTCGACATATTATAATTCTCCCCTTTTATTTATAACTTTAAAGCAGTGGTTTATTAACCGCTACGCCCGCAAATATTATGCCTTGATTGTTTTATTTTGTGAATTGAAAAATTAGCCCCATATCTTTCCTAATTATGCTTTAGTCTTTCTATACGTTCCCTTGTAGGCGGATGAGAGTGTTTATACCTTGAAAAGAACCCACTCTCTTTTCTTTGATCAAAAGGCGCTAGTTTTTCAAGGAAAGAAACCAGACCTTCTTTAAACCCTAATTTTGCCGCAAAAGCATCTGCTCTATATTCCTGCCACCAAGTAAATTTTCTTACTGTGGTTTTATATATAATCATCAGGATCATAAAACCAACAAATGCTATGCCTATAGGTAATGGTAATAACAATAGTAAAGCCATCACTACAAAATAGATAATTGGGCTTCTGCCTTTTTGTTCTTGATCAGATTCATTAGACGGTAACAATAAAGACAATAAAGATTCAAACATTAATATTAATGAATAAAAACCGCCATCTCTATGGTGCAGATGCCCCATCTCATGAGCGATTATAGATGCAAGCTCTTCGTCAGTTGTTGCCCCTAATGCTCCATCATAAATAGCTATTGAGGAATGCCCCATAGCAAACCCATTACAATCATTGCTATCATCGATAGAGATTTTTATTTTCAGTGGCTCATGAAACTTTTCCAGATAAGCAAATTTTAATTCTCCGATTATTGGTTTTAGCCTTTTTTCTTCGTCTTCAACCAAACTTCTTGTGTCTGTAAATATACGTCTGAATATTGTTTCTGCTAAAGAAGTAGACAACATCAAAGCAGCAAAGCTCATAAAATAACAAATGCCTGCTAAGGTCGTGAATATATATTCTCTAGTAGAGACAAAGTCCCAACTTCCCCAAAACCCTAATTTTCTGAACGCTCCTGTTATAATGAAAATCATGGTTATTAATATAAATAGATATAATGCCATCGCGATACATATTGCCGCCGCACTTGCTGTTCTGAATAAAGCTGTTATTAAATTGTTCATTATTACTCACTCTCCTTTGTTGAAAGAGAAGAGATGTGTCTTTTAATTTTCAACTTCTGTAATAAATCCCAATATTTTCTTTTTCTATATAGGCAATATATTATTCCTGCAGGTACTAAAGCCCAGATTGCACAAGCAATGGAATAAGATGGTTGCAAAAACTGCTCTTTTGAAAAAACGATATTCAGCCACATATTCCACGGAATAACTGGATGTTGCATTGATGCCCACAATGTTTCGGTTATACCCTTTTCCACATTTAATTCTATGGTTTTGATCAAAGGATATAAATTCATAAATGGTCTGATAATTAGCACTTTAAAACCATGTAGGTTGAAGTCTGTTAATAAAGCTAAAGGAAGCAGCGCAAAGATTATCAATTTCACGCCCCTTCTCTGCAAATCAAATACATAGAAAAGACCAAACCAAAATACAGCAAACAGGGTTATATGGAGATTCAATAAGCTAACACCTATAACCATTATAATGGCTATTTTTATCAACACTTTGTTTGTGTATAATTTTTCAGTTATCATAGTTTATCCCGCCAAATGCAAAAACAACGTGCCAATAACAAAAAACAAAGTGGCGGCTATTAAATTTATTTCTTTACCCATACCTTTAAGCAACACTCCTTATGCTCAGTTAAATATCGTTAAAAGATTATTACTGCTTTATCGACAATAATCATACTATATATAATGGATGTATGGATAACAACTTGCTAATTAAGTGTTTGAAAAGATTGTGTGATAAAGATTTTTTTGCTTATAACATTGAGGCCAACGTCTAAAAAATGCAATAATCACTTTATCTTCACCCAACAAAATAGGGGGCACAAACCCAAATTCTTTAATGGAAGAATCTATCTGCATTTCTGAGTAGATACGGACATTGTAAGCGTAAGGCGTTATCCTATGTATAATTCACCTTCATACTTTTCTCTATTTGTACTAAAGAGGTCAATTAACCGTTGACTTCCCACAGGGTTCTTTATTGTGCCTATTACAATATTAATTATTGATTATGCTGTTATTTATATATTTAGCTATAAGCTATGGACTCTATACATGAGTTTCAATTATAAGCTGTTTTTTTGAAAAGGTATTGTGTTGATTAGTTAGTAATAACTATCATTAAGACTAACATCTTTTTTGATTTTCTATTTAGCTAGTTTTCGCTCAAACATGATGCGATTTTAGTACACATTTAGTATATGGAGCTAAAATGCCCATTAAATTGCAAGAAGTGCAGTTGTTTAAAATTTTGATTTTAAAAGGAAAGATTGGTTGCGGGGGCAGGATTTGAACCTGCGGCCTTCAGGTTATGAGACTTGAGGAGTTAATAAGTGGCAAAACATCACAACAAATTATAGTAGATAAATCAAATAGTTACTATAAATACAGGTTTGCCATTACTTGTGGTTTTTCGTAGTTTTTTGCCTCCAATTGTCCCACCAGTGTCCCACAGAACCCCTAGGGGTAGGTGCCAAATACGCCTGATTTTAAATATCTAATGCATGCTTATAAATTTTTTATTTTGAATTATTGAGCTACAAATTGTAGATATGGAGTGCGTCCCGAATGGGTCAAAGGACCTCACAAAAAGAAACAAAGGTTTCACTTTAGGCCAAAGGGCCAATCCTGCTATAGGCAAAACGTGATAGGGATGGCGTTTTTATATAGTACTTTAAACATCCTTTATATGTACTGCAGGTTCAAATCCTAGAACGGGATTTGAACTGAAATTTAGGTGCAAAAATCTTTGTACCCTGAAATATACCCTAAAAAATTTACACTGGATTAATTAACTCTTTTTATACTAACGCCTCTTATTGAAGACAAATAAAGGCTCTTAAAAAACCAAAACTACGCGTATAATTTGATCAAGCGTTTAATATTTGATTGCAATTATATAAAAGATATAAAGGGAAGAAAATGATAGCAACACAATCCAATTTTTTAACATTCCTTCAGGGAACCAAGCAATTTATAATACCTATATATCAAAGAACTTATAGTTGGAAAAAAGAACAATGTAGCAAGCTTTTTGATGATATTTTAAAAATAACAAAAGATCATTCTCAATCAGGGCATTTTATTGGATCAGTTGTTTATTTTCAAGAAAGCATTCATACCGTTTCCGCTGTTCAAAAATATTTGGTTATCGATGGGCAACAAAGAATGACCACAATATCACTAATGATTGCAGCGCTTATGAGTTTTATAAAAGAGAGCGGGCTTGAAATTCAAACCACTCCCACTAAATTAAAAAATTATTACTTACTTAATGCTGAAGAAGATAGTGAATTAATGTATAAACTGCTTCTGACTCGTGGAGATAAAGAAACCTTTATAAATATTATAAAGGATCTCCCTTTAAACGATAATCCGTCTTTTAGGCTAGTTGAGAATTTCAATTTTTTTAAAGAGAAAATCAACAGTACCAATGCATTGGATATTTATAACGGTTTATTGCGCTTATTTATCGTTGATGTTGCGTTGGAAAAGGACAAAGATAATCCGCAACTAATCTTTGAAAGCTTAAACAGTACAGGATTAGATCTTTCTTCGGCAGACCTCATTCGTAATTATATTTTGATGGGTCAAGAAGCAAGACTCCAAACAGAGTTATACGAGAAATATTGGTTTCCAATGGAGCAAAGCTATGGCAATCAATACAAAACGGCCTTTGATGAATTTATGCGTGATTATTTATCAATGAAAACTGGCGTCATTCCAAGAATAGAAGAAGTCTATGATAGCTTTAAAAATTATGAAAGAGGTTCCGGCGTTACAATTACAGAAATTGTAAAAGATATTTCTCGCTTTTCTGAGTTCTACGTAAACATGGTCTTACATAAAGAGCCAGAACAACAATTACAAAGAATGTTTAGAAATATAGGATCACTAAAAGTAAATGTAAGCTATCCTTTTTTCTTGCCCGTATACAATGACTACGCAACAGGAACAATTACAAAAGATGAGTTTGTAGAGATTATTAACTTGGTTGAAAATTATGTGTTTCGTAGAACAATATGCGAAATTCCTACAAACAGTTTAAACAAAACTTTTGCAACATTATATAAGTCTATTAAAAAAAATAACTATCTAGAAAGCTTGAGAGCCAATTTCCAGCTAATGGAAAGCTATAAGCGTTTTCCAAATGATGTGGAGTTTGAAAAAAGCCTGGCGACAAGAGATGTTTATAATTATAGGAATAGAAATTATCTACTAAGCAAATTAGAAAATTTTAATCGCAAAGAAGTTGTTAATTTAGAAGAGTACACTATTGAACACATTCTACCGCAAAATACAAATTTATCAGAAGAATGGCAAACTATGCTTGGCGAAAATTGGAAAGAAATACAAAATCAGTTTTTACACACACTAGGCAACATCACACTCACTGGGTATAATTCTGAACTTAGCGACAAACCTTTCAATGAAAAGAAAATTATGCTGGGAGGCTTTAATGATTCCCCAATTCGCTTAAATGAATTTTTGAGAAAAACTGACACCTGGGATGTTACTCAAATAGAAAATAGGGCGAAACAGCTTTGTGAAAAAGCAAAGCAGATTTGGCAAGCTCCAAATCTTTCTCAAGAAATATTAGACACTTATAAACCAGAAGAAAAAGAAGTGGCTAGCTATACCATTGATCATTATGAACATTTGCAAAATGAAATGATGGTTCTTTATAAAGCTTTAAAGAAAAGGATATTGAATATAGATTCCTCTGTAAAAGAAGAATATAAAAAGCGTTATATTGCATTTAAATCATTTACAAATTTTGTAGATATTGTTCCACAGAAATCTAGACTTTCTTTGTCTTTGAATATTGATTTTTCTGATATTATTGACCCAAAAGAACTCTGCAGAGACGTTACAGAACTTGGAAGATGGGGAAATGGAAATGTAGCTGTTCAAATTTCTAACGTTAATGAATTGGATTATGTTATGGATTTAATTCAACAAGCTTTTGATAAACAAGTTGAAGGTGTTTGAATTGGCTATCATCTCATTTTTTGCAACATAGGGCTGAAACAAAGAAAACTCTGTTATCAGAGAGATAACATGATCGCATATAACCTATTTAGTCAACCTCGGGTATTATTCTAAATGATTTGTTTTAATCCAATTTGTTGGATACCCCTTAGATTCTAGGGGGTTTAATTACTTATTTTTTGGACACTACTGGTTTAATAAAGATGCTGCCACTAGTCATTGATGTAATAGGTGGGTCTTTTAATAATAAATATTCCCTTTTGTCTAGGATATATGATGGGTATGTTTTAGAAGTGTCTTTTTCAACCATAGCGTATATGAAATAGTCTTTATATGGCCTAACAAGAACATAATCTTTTGCGCCAATAGGCCCTACCAGAAAGTCTCGCAATTCTTTATTACTTTGTATTTTATTTTGATAAGGAGCTAAAACAATCATTAACGGAATAAAAAGAATTATAATGTTCATTATTTTTCTTTTTTCAGCCTTAGGCATGACTAGAATTTCATCTTGGATTTTTGTTTTTCTTTTATAGACATAGAAAAATATTGCCGCGCCAAAAGAAACTGCAAAAATTATCCATCCGAATACGGTGTTGTACAAATCATATATAAAATAAAAATTCATAAAGACGAAAAATAGAGAAGAGAAATAATATTCAAAAGTTTTTTCTTTAGCTGCAAACATGCTAATGAATTCTATTACTATGCCTACAAATAAGGTTATTAGGAAACTCGGAAGTATATATTTTAAGAACGATTCTATAGATGTATTTACGTACATTTCAGGAATGCCGAAGATTTCTAGTATGCCTCTTTCGTAAGAATATGATTGCACATATATAATTGACGTGGCAACAGCTATCAATATAGCATCTGATAACAGCGTTTTGTTTGTCTTTGAGTTATTTTTCATCATTCAATTCAACTTTAACGAATGCTTATCCTATAATACCATTTATCTGCTTATAAACATCTCTGCCTTTATCGTCCTTCTTCCATGCCACAAGGAAAAGATTGCCGGACTTTTCTGCCCATACTTTACCTATAAGTTCTTTCTCCTTGGTATCGTCATTATCAAGGTGTGCTCCTTTGTACTCAACTACAAGGATTCTACCGTCTTTTAGCTTAGCAATAAAGTCGGGATAGAAGTTATCCGTTGAGGTTGGCAAGAAAAATGAAAATCTAGGTTGTTTTTCAATATTTCTAACCCAGAACTCTATTAGCGGATTTCTATCGAGAGCAAGTGCGCACTCATCCTCTTCATTGTTCATTTCGCCTATTCGTGCATAATAATGGTTATCGTATTTATAACGTCCGTCATAAACTCGATTTGTTGGGTATTCCTTCGAGAATTTAAAATTATGATTAGCGGGTGAGACACAAGCTATAGAATCTGGACCAAATAGAAGCTTTTGGTATCCTTTTTTGTAGGCATCTTTTTTGTATAATGCAAGTTTCTCTCTCAGGACCTTTTCGAGTATGAATTTACCCCTAACAATCTTTGCTAGGTCTAAATCACCTCTTGCAAGTAAGTTCTTAATAACCCTGCGTAGGAACTCAAGTTTGAACTCTTGTTTGGAGTTGATGTCTTTTAGTCTTCTGTCAAGCCACCTGCATAGATCAATATCGCTCATGTCTGTATGTATGCCCTCAAGATCTAATTGCTTATCCTTTCCTAGCGGGTCAATTTGGATTTTTTGACCTGAGATGTCAATTTTATAGTTTTGGGTTTCATCATCTACTGAGAAGGTATCTTTATCTAATACGGTTGGGTAATCAAGAGGATTCCAACCACTCTCATCAAGGAATAATTCTTGCTCTGCTAATTCAGGACCATCTTCAAAATTAAGGCAGAGCTGTGGTATTTCAAAAACCTCTCCTTTTTCACAAGGAGATTTACTAATCTCTTGTCTCTTAATATGAAGTTCACCTTTAAAGGTTATTTCTTTCTTATCCTCTTTGTTTGAAACACTCTTTGAAAGCTTCTCAACAATAGCAGGAGTTATCTCGCCAGATACCTTAAGAGTATATGTGCCAGTATTTGATTGCTCTACAGTTACAGCTCGCTTTTCTTCACTTGTGAAGTTTGATAAATCCGGTGCTGTTGTCAATGTTACTTCAAGCTCAGGAACTCCTCTTTCAGCAAATAAGTCACTAGGTGGTTGTTCATATATAGATTCAAGTGCTTCTTGCTTTTCAAACCCCATACTCACAAGTTTATCTCTAAGCTGTTCTGCAGCGTGTACCCAGTTTGGTGCAGATACGTGTGCATATGCTTGATTTAATTCTGTCAGTGATCTGCTTTGTGCATAAGGCATACGCAAAACCCTGCCTAGGAGTTGCTCTATTGCGGTTGATGACGATATGTTAGCGACTGAGCACAAGACATAAGCAAATGAGCAATCCCAGCCTTCCTTTAATGCTTGTACAGTAATGATGTACCTAATAGGACAATCAGTTTTAAACAGGTCTATAGAATCCAATTCTTTTTGTTCACCTGTAGCTATAGCTATCTGCTTTCTGTCTATACCTTCATTCTCAACAAGAAATTTCTCAATCACTTCAACCGTAGTGCTTTTATCCTTATTCTCTGCTTGGAAGAGGATTATAGGACGAATGTAATCCTTGTCTTTTACGGCGATCTCTTCAAGCTTCTGTCTAGTTTGTACGCTAGCTGTGATTGCTTCTTCCCATGAAATATTTGGAGTAAGTATTACAGGGAGCTTAATCATTTGCTCTGCTTTAAGTTCAGCTGCAGAAACAGAATGTATAACGTTACTATTTGTCGCTGGGGTTGCAGTATATTCAATGACGCATGACGCGTTAATCCTATTCAAAACCTCAATACTTAAATCTGATTTTGCATTGTGAGCCTCATCTACTATAACAAGCGGACGATGCCAATTAAGAAGGTTAGCGAATGAGAAGTTAATTTTACCTGCGTCATTTGTTAGCATTGTACCGCTAGCGTTAGTTATTTTACTAAAATGCGGTTCAAGATTCTCGTCATGGTCGTAAACTTTGCGTCCATCGGGTTTATCAACTCGCAATGATGCAAAAGTTGATACCACTATGCAGGCGGCATCTGTTATATCTTGAGGACGAACTTGCCTAAAATCGGCAATGTCAAAAATTCTAAATCTTCCATTAAAAGCATTCTCAAGTACTTGTCTGTTTGCGTTATTAGAATTTTTCAATGCTTCAAGTGTTTGCTCTTTAATTATGTTGGTAGGAACAAGCCATAAGGTAAGAGGGTACTCATTTTCAACATATGCTTCGCCAGCAAGCTTAACTGAGTGAGAGGCTAGCAATGTTTTACCACCACCAGTTGGTAGGCGTAAACAAACATAAGGTGTATCAGCCAAGCCATCTATAGGTTGGAAGTTTTTAAATTGAGAGCTGCCATATCTTTCGAGTTGTACTTCGTCATATGCTTGCTTTGCACCTTTATAGCGTGCAAGTTCAAGATATTTCTTTAGTACCTCTAAGGATTTTTCTTGGTATCTTTTAAGCTGGAGCATTTTTTATTCCTTATATAGGTTTAGCTAAGTCACCATTTTGAACGTTCTCGAATGGGATTGTATTGCTTATTTCTTCTCTTTCCTCTTTTTCCCCTTCTGTAGACAGAGAGCTTAAGAAATATGTTCCAAGTCCAAAAGGTGAGGCATTATTTTTAGAAGTTTTGGTAACGTTTTTCTTTTCCTGCATCTTAGATGTTATTGTTGTCATCTTGTTTTGTACGTGAGATGCATAGCCTTTGCCTTTGATAATTTCAAGAAAACCAAGACTTTCTTTTGTGTCTGGATCAAACAATTCTTTACCTAAAGCGTATATTATAAATGTTTGCCCCTCAACTATACCATCTTCTCTACCTCTGTTAATTACAATTTTTTTGTATCCATTAGAGGAGTTTCCAAGTCTTTCTATAACTTTTGCAGGAAATTTATTTTTATCTATCATATTTTTATTCTCCTTGCGATGATTGTATAAGTTTTATGACGTTCTCATAAGGAATAATAGGCTTAAGTGCTATTTGATTTTTGTGCTTCTCAATAAATTCTTTGTCAAAGTTTGTCTCGAACCCAAGGATTATTACTTGTAGATTGTTGGTGTTTGATACTACCGTTTCAATTTTCCCAAAAGCAATAAAACGTTCGGTTTCTCCTATTAGGTAGAGAGACACAAATGCTTGCGATGAGAATAAATCGGAAGCTTCAAAGATGTATTTATCATCCTCCATGAGTTTTAGTTTTGGAAGAATGTTGCTTGGTTTTTGATCGAGATAACTTAAAGCTATATGCCTTACAAGCAATACATTAAGAAGCAAAGGCGCTACAGAAAGAGAGATAAACCAGCTTATAGAAATTGTGTCTTGTGGCTTATAATACCAGAATAGAAAACCTATGCCTAATGCTGTTATAAGAAGCAAAAGGTATTCAGTAAAAAATTTAATAATTTCTTTCATCTTATCTCGCTTTCACATCGTACGCTTGCTTTACACTTTTATCACGTGCACGCTCTAGGAATACTTCTAAGGATTTTTCTTGGTATCTTCGGAGCTTGAGCATTGCTATTTTAGCTCCTCAATTTTTGATAAAATCCGTGTATCAATTTTGCCGTTCTTTTTTAAAACCGTTGCTTCTATATAAAACTTCTTACCCTCATCATCTATCGCTTTGTGAAGATTTTCTTTTATGTTTTGCATTCTTGTAAGCAGACTATCATCTGCTTCATATAATATTCTTATTGGGTCAGCGTCTATGTCTCCCTCAACCGTCATATAACTTTTTTTAATGTTTATATCAATTATAGAATAATTACCTTTGATGCTCTGTATTTGCTTAGTATTTTTGTTTGGGAATTTCTGTTTTTTAATTTCTTTTAGGTCTTCTGAAGTGTATTTTCTTCCCTGAGTTTCAACTTCCTCGTCAATCTCACTCAAAGTATTAAGTTGTTCCTTTTCGTGTGACTTCACTACGTTTATTAACGCAGAGTTTTCGTTACCAAGTTTTTCAATTGCTAATTTTACAATCTCGGTGTTCTGGTTTTTTTCTTTGTACTCTAGATACTCACCCCATCCAAGGTAACCAAATAATATTAAGAGCAACGCTACAAGTGTACCTGCTCTTTGTCTCTCAGGAATCATGTTGAGAACCTCCTTTATATACTTAAGAAACTCATTAATTTCTTCAATTCCGGAACCTTTACGTACCCTAAATGGAACTTCTAATTTTTGTTTCTCAGCCTTGGTTAATGCCCGAATATCCGCTCTACCGTGAATAGATAGAGCCGCAATCCTATATATAGTCTCCTGAAAATCGACTATTATTTTAGCAGCCGGAGCGTTTATATATACCGATTTATCTTTATGGTTTGTATTATGCTTGTTAAACCTTATATAGAATGACAACTCATCATCTTTGAATTTATTTAGTGCTTTTAAAGGGTCTTGTATTGTACCACCTACGTATTCCTCTAGTAGTTTTAGCACCTTCTTTTCAACAGTGACAATATTTGTCATCCTATCTCGCTTTCACGTCATAAGGCGTTTGTTTAAAGATAATTCCGTTTTCTTCTAGCTTTACTGCACCAATTCTAGATGTCTCGCCATAAATTACTTTTGGCCCATCATGTTTTGTAAGGCTCTCAAACACTTTACTTGTTAATACGTTTCCACCATTAGGCCGTTTATCACCTAATATGCCATTATAAAGCAGGTAATAGGCAGTGCCTTTATGAACTCCTAAGAGCGGTGTTTTAGGCTTTTTGTTAAGTGGAGTGTGCGTTTCACTAAACCATATGTGAGCTGCTAAATGCTCGAATTTAATATCATGGTTTATCTGCCCATATTCATCAAAGACTTCTTCTCCTAGGTGATAGAATTTAAAACCACCACCGCACTTATCTATATCAGCTTCTTTAGACCCATTAACTACTGACTTTATTCTAGGAATTATAACTTTCTCTGAATTGCTGGCTTCTTTTTCTATAATAATAAATTTTCTATTTGTGTTTTTCTCATGGTTAAGCTTTAAAACAGCATGGGCTGTTGTTCCGCTGCCTGCAAATGAGTCTAAAATTAAAGAATCTTTGTCTGTAAAGGCATCTATTAAGTAGGATATAAGATTTATAGGCTTGGGAAATGAAAATTTTAGCTCGAGCTTTTCTAAGAATAGCCTCATTTGATTTGTTGTTCCAAAACCTCTTAGCACTGACACAAAATGTCCCTTTTCCTGACTTCTTTTTTTCACGTATTCGATAGCCCCTGTAGGAGTCATTTCAAATATTGTATCTTGGTTTTTTGAGTCTTTAACAGGGTTTAATCCATTTTCAATAAATTTTTCCAATATTTCGCGAGAACTCCACCCTGTTTTTGCATACACATCAGTGGCCGTCTTGAAATGCTTGACTTCTATATCATCTGAATATTTAGGAAAATTTACGTTATTCTTCTTTATAACACCGCTTTCAAAATTTGTTGGAAATCCAGCTGGTATGAACACTTCCTTTGGTGGGTTTTTTATGCCGTTTTTAATAATCGTGTTTCGAATCTCAGGATTATTAATTTTGCTGTTTTCGCTTATGTTTGGGTCAATTACATTTAAACTACCTACTTTTCCGCTTTTGGAATAAACCAATATATATTCATGGTAATTAATGATTTTTGCTTGGTTATCTGTATTCCCCTCATAGTTCCATACTAGTGACGTTATAAAATTTTGCCTACCAAAAATTTCATCGCATATTACCTTTAAGTAATGTCCTTCGTCATCGTTAATGCTTATTAAGATTATGCCATCATCCTCTGAAAGAAACTGAGATAATAGTTCTAGGCGTGGATACATCATCTCAAGCCATTTAGTATGCTCAAGACTATCTTCATAAGTTTCGAAAGCACTTCGTGTATTATATGGTGGATCAATATAAACGCATTTTACTTTACCGGCGTAATATGGAAGGAGAGCTTTTAGAGCGTCGAGATTGTCGCCTTGAATAATCATGTTCTCAGTATTCTCATCGCCATATGATAATTTAGGATCAACCTTTAGTAATCTATAAGGTACTCTAGAAGCTACTTTGATACTTTTATCTCTATTTAGCCATTGTAAAATCGGCATTAATTTTTTCCTTACTAATTTAAAATATTATATAACAATGTAATGCTATATCAATCTCATTTATTCTATTTTTAAAGAGCTATTAGCTCAGTGCCTTTTTCTAATAACTCAACTAGCTCTGTATAAACATATAACCGCTCTTTGCCTGATCCTGCGATATCTTTTACAATACCTAGATCTCTTAAATTGTTTAATGCGGTGCGGGCGGTTGGTATAGTCATATCAAGTGCTTTTGCAGTTTCTATTGCACTTATAATTGCTTTTTGTTTTAAATGCTCATGCACTTTAGTTGCTGAAATTCCCGCACGTTTAAGAGTTTTAATTTTTTCAACATCGATTGCAAATAGTTTATTAATCGCAGAGCTTGTTTCTACAACTTGCCCGGCCGTTTCTTTTACTCCTGTTAAGAAGAATTCTAACCACCCTTCCCAATCACCGGATGTGCGTACTGCGGAAAGCCTTTCATAATAAGTTGTTCTGTTGTTTTTAAAGAACAAGCTTAAGTATAAACTTGGCTGTTTTAAATTACCCATCATAATTAGGAAGAAAGTTATAAGTAATCGTCCTATACGTCCGTTACCATCTAAGAATGGGTGAATAGTTTCAAACTGCACATGGATAAGAGCCGCATCAACAAGAGATGGATATTGCCTATTTTCTTGATGCAGATACTTTTCAAGGCTATCTAGACACTCCATGAGTTTTTCTGGAGGTGGCGGAACAAAGTTAGCATTTCCTGGACGAGAGCCTCCAATCCAGTTTTGAGATTTTCTGAATTCACCGGGCTGCTTATCACTGCCCCTTCCACTTGATAACAATATCTCATGCATTTCTCTTATCAATCTTAAAGACAAAGGGAAGCCGTTTTCTATTCTTTTCAAACCATGCTCTAACGCTGCAACGTATGACGAAACCTCTTCAACGTCATCAATCGGAACTTTTGGAATCTCTTTACTTTCATATAAAATAAGATCTGAAAGTGATGATTGTGTCCCCTCTATTTGAGAAGAAAGTACGGCTTCTTTTCTAATGTAGTAGTAAAGCAGTAGATTATTGTTCGGCAACGTTTCAGAAGCCGCATCAAGTTTGCCTAAAGCTTGACTTGCTTCTGCTAATAGTTTTTGAAGGTTTACAAGGTCAAGGGGTGGTTCAGGAGGCAAAGAAGGGGGCATAAATGCTCTACAGGTTTCCCCGGCCACCGTTGATTTAATATAAGTCCCTAACCTTGTTTTTGTCTCAGAATCGGTCATATCTTTTCTTTACCTCTTAATAAAAGAAAAGATAACACAGTAATTTTACTTTTTGAAGCAATTTTTATAATAATAGAGGTATCTATATAGACCGTGCGACGAAAAATAAAGCTTGGCGTAGATCAGATTCATGCCAATCACTATATCTGCTTCCCGCTCTTATATTTAAGAAATCTACAAGTGTTCAATGCCCTTGAAAAATATAGTTTTTATTAAAGAAATAATAATTCAATTCTATTAAGTGCTTGAATTATTAGAACGTAACCTTGCTAATGACAAGGCGAGGTATTTTGATTGTTTATTATAGCCGGTTTGGCTATTCTTAAGACGGAAACGTAAAAGCGTTTCTGAGGTGTCGTAACCTCAAAACTAGGCGGCCTAATAAGCATCGGGCCGATACCAATGATGCTGCTTCTCTAATTGTCGGGGAGGCAGCGGAATAAAACACGGTGAAAGCTGGAATACGCTGCACCGTACCTAGTGCGGTTACGAACTCCTCGGCTCCAGAGTAGATTGCTCTTGGGGCCGTTTTGTTAACAAAAGAGGAGATTTATCGTGATTGTTTCTGAGTATTTCAAGGGCGATGATGTCAAATTTCAATGGATACAACATGCTAGTTATTCTTTAGCTATAAATAAAATCATGAGTATCTCTCGTAAAATGCGAGTAGATAACCTGCGAAAAATTAAACGGGACGATAATATGTGTCCTGAAGATCTTAAGATGTTAGAGAGAAATATAGATAAAATTGAAAGTTCCTCTGGCTTTGATCATAGACATGTACAGTATTTTCATGATCGGTTAGCTGCTTATTGGAGAAAGCGCTTTTATAACCCAAAAGATTCAGAAGAAAATAATATTAAGCAATGGCTAAGGTGGCTTGAACATACTATTACCTATGATGTTAATAGATATATGCTTATGAGTGTTAGTGATTTTCTTGAAGATAGTGGATCAAACACCAAGAACTACCCTGTTATTGAAAAAATGATTAACAGTTATGTTGTTAAATACTATCCACTATCATTAAGAGATCGTCTCAAGAAGATCGACATAGAAGAGTTCGGAATGAATGCCGTCATTATAGCGTCAGTTACAGGGTTTGCAGATTTGCTAATTAATGGGTTTATAGTATATAAAACAAACTCACTCGCTTCTGAATTAATGGCAATAATAATATCAATCATATTTATATATTATAATAATGAAAAACTACATAGGCTTTGCATGAAAAGTGTTTTTCTATTCATTCTATCGCTTTTCGGTATCTATATTGCTAGTCTATCGATTTGTTTTATATTTCTGATTGAATATGTACCCTACATAAATCTAATTCCATACGCAATATACATTGGACTAGGAGGGTCTTTCATAGTTTCATCAATCAAAATGTTTCTTCCTAGATAAGCACTTATAAGTTATCCTTATATAAATCTTTGGACGGTTTGGACAGTATCTGCCCTAGATATTCTTATCAGTCTTTTCCTATCATGCTTAGACTCTCGTATGTCAAAATCTATAATTGTATCTATTAATCTAAAATTAGGAGATATTCTTCTTATTTGATTTCCTAGTGCTTCAGGAGATTTTGGCCAATCAAGTGCTTTGGTATATTCTATGTTACCCTCAAAAATAGAGAGAAAATCAGAAGCGGAACCTGTCCAAACCGTCCGACCATCTATATGTTTGCACAAAGATTTATTCTCCAGAAGATCGTTTATTGCTTTTGCTAATGTTGAGTTTTCTATTGATTCTTCGGCCATATCAATCTTATTTTTTATGTATGCTTTCATGAAGTCACCTTCATTAAAGAAAAAGCTTTCCACGGCTGTAGAAAATCTAGCAAAGTCGGCTAATCGAGGAACGTTGTCCAATTTAGTATATTCTAATTTAGATAACCCATAAGATATTCCACTAAATAAAGCCCCTAGAATTTGTGGCAAGGCCTCTTTGAATTCCTTTTCTATTTCGCTCTTATACTTTCTTTCTTTTTCATTAATATGCTTAAGAGAAATAAAAATGGATCTATCTGCTAAATCAGCTCGAGTTATAATATTCTCTATACCATTCAGAATAATTGGGCGCATAACTTCAAAAACAGTTTCCTCTTCGTCTGTATACAATTTTCTGGTTGCATAGCCTCCTCCAGTTGATATACAACATAAAGCATCTGAAATGCTTCCAGATATGCGCGAAACATTATCATAAGCTAAAACATTACTACTATAAGCTGATATAAATAGATCCCGCATGTCTTTTGTCCAAGATCTCAGTGGTGCACCATTAGGATCAATAATTTTTCTAATTAATTCACAAAAAGAAGTCTTAGAGGATCCTTGTTCTCCCGTAACTACTAAAATCGGATATGGTCCAGGATATGATAAAGCACTTATTAACCAGGAACATATAAGAATAAAACTGTTGTCATCTTTAATGTTTAAGAATGGTCTTAAAATACTTATGTCTGTATTTTCTTCGGGTCTAGGTAGCGGAAGCATGCCTTTAACAGTAAGAAATTTAACTGGCGGATCGTTTATGATTCTCCATCCGTTCTTATCAATTTCAACCACATCTAAATTTTCGTTGCATAAATCAATATATGATTTTCCATCTTGTGTGGCAGTACGTAAATATGTTTCATGGACGTTTTTTGAATATAAGGCTTGTGATTCTATTGAGTTTATCGCGGACCCTATGGCTTCGCTGTTGGGTGTTTTCTTGTTTACTAAATTAAAATATTTATAAAGAAGCCACTGTTTGAAATCGTCGCTTCTAATCTTAACCGTTTTGCATCTTAAATTCTCCCCCATTATGTCAGCAAAGGCTTTTCTGTTCGGTGTGTGAAATAGGTATGCATTTTTACTACATATATCAATAAGAATCTCTGCAGGGCTCCTCTCAGGATTATCCTGTTTTTCTTTGTCTTTAATGTATCTGTCTACTTCTTGAATGTTTATATTTTTATGCTTTTTAAGCAATGCTCTAGTTTTCTGGAATTCGCATGGATCCTTAGCTTTTAATTCTGCAAGATTTTGGATATTTTCACTTTTAAATATTGAATATTCATCTTTACTTATTTTATTTAGAAAATCACTATCAACCGCAAAATCTTTTTGAACTTCTACACTTGACTGAATCATTGCTTTTATATCATCTAAAGATACCCCCTCTGGTAAGGCGTCAGCTAAATCCCATTTTTCAGGAAAATGTTGCGGAATTTCTACGATTCTGGTAGATATTGCTCCTATTGATTTAGCAAGCTCAGAAACATCTTGGGCATATTTAAAACCGCCCATATCATTGTCAGGCCATATGATAATATCCCTATCTTTGCATAGACTCCAATCGGCGCTCCGCGCGCTTTTTGATCCATTTGGGCTTGTTGAACATACGTACTCAGGAAATAGTCTTGAAGCAGCTTCTGTTGCTTTTTCTCCTTCGCATATTAGAATAGGTCTTCCATCATTTTTAGCAATTTGATCTAAATTATATAAAGGTCTTGGGCTGTTTAATGATTTGTAAGCCCATCTACATTTTCCATTGCCTAATCTGCGGTATGATAACGGCCTATCAGTTTTGTTTCCTGTTTTATCTTTAAACCTGCAATTAATAAATGATATTTTGCCGTCTATGGTTTTATAAGCATAGGTCGAGGTAGGTTTACCTAGCTTTGGATGAGTAGGAATGTTTTTAAAAGCTTCTTCAGGTATAGGTATTATAGCTGTGCCATTATCTTTATTTCCACTATAGATTAAATCAACTCTTGTTTCTTTTGCGAGCTCCACCAAAGCTTCTCTAGGCTTTATTGCCTTAATAAAAGAGTAGAGACTAATAATTCCATTCCCTGCATCGTTAGTGGCAAAATCTTTCCACACACCAGTTTTTGTATTTACTCTAAAAGATCCTATATGTTTATCGTTTCTTCTTGGATTAAGTGCTGTATATTCATCCCCTTCGAACCTTCCTCCGGAAATGATCTTTGGCAATATGTTTTTAATATCAAAAAGCGCCGCTTGGTTTACTTTATCGAAGTCATTCATCGGTTGTCTCCTTTATTTTGGTCTTCTACCCATTGAAAGAAAGCAGCTTCGTCGATAAGCACACGACGTCCGACACGTTTTACAACTGTGTGGAATCCATTAGTATGTTCATGAAATACAAGATGCCGAAGCCCGCCAATAGGCGGGAAAGAATGATATTTGTTCCATTGTGTAACTGGGATGAGTCTTATAGATTGTTCATTTGTCTTCATGTTACCCTCACTTTTATTAGTTTTTTGAATATAATTAGCCTTGATTACTAATTATTGTGAGGATATCTGAGGGTTTTCATTGCTAAGGGTTAATAATGAAATTATTACTTTAGCAATGATTTTTTAATCTTCGGGAAGTTCTTTTTTACCTGTATTAAAATCAGATACTATATTAGAAAATGAACTAAAGGATAAACTTTGTGAGAATCCACGCTGGCTAGTCCAGAGAATAGCTTTTTCTTTGGTTTTTGTGCATATGGCTATTTCGGTTATGCATGTAAAATCGTCAGATTTATCTTTGTTTTTGTAAATGTATTTCCACACATCTTCTGCGCTGGGTTTTTGGTTAGAGACTCTTATAAGAGATTTTATTGCCTTTCCTATACATTCATGGATTTCGCTTTTTCTTGTTTGTTTAGAGGGGGCAATTTCCTCTTTAAGAGACTCTATTTCTCTTAAAGAGATTAATTTTTCAATATCTCTTTCCAAGAAAATTAAATCTTCTGTTTTAATAATAATGTTTGTATCGTCATATCTGGTAGAAACGCAAACATATTTTCCTTCTTCTGATACAAAATCTGGGTTTTCAATATATCCATTTTGTAATAGAGCTTTAACTTCGTTTTCAATAAGGGTGAATGTCTCTCTTTTACTTTTTTTGCAAGTATCCGGGATTTTAAACCAACCATTTTCATCCACTTCTATAAAGCCCTTTTCTATAGGCCAGTTATTAGATTCTACAGATGCAGATAATTGCCCTGTTTTTAAATAATTAATAACCGTTTCTATTGAGCATCCCAATTTTTCTGCTAATGTAGATAACGTGTAGAATTTAGGTTCTGGTAATTTAACTTTACTGCCCATCGTCAAATATCCTTTTGTTCATGCTAGCAACTACAGCGCTGGTATGGGGCTCAGATAAGTGAGCATATCTCTTTACCATCTGTAATGTTTTGTGGCCTAATACTTCGGCTATTTCAGCAATACTAGCGCCGTTCATTGCAAGATAAGACGCAGCTGAGTGTCGAAGATCATGAAATCTGAAATCTTCAAGCTTTGCTTTCTGTACTGAATATTCCCAAGCTCTCCTAATATCTATAGGCTGACAAGCTTTAGCACTTGGAAAAACATATTCACATTTTTTTCCTGTCGCTGCTTCTTTTTTTATTGTTTCGGCTGATAGTTGCTTAATTAGTTGGAAGGCATGCCCTTGCAATGGCAACACTCTCCGTTCCCCATTCTTGGTTTCTTGTAGAATTATACGTTGTCTATCTAGATCTATATCACTCCATTTAAGCCCGACTATTTCCATTTTTCTTCCGCCGGTGCTAAGTGCCAGCACAACAATCGTGTATAGATATGGATTCTCACTTTCTTTGCAAGCAGCCAGTATCTTTTTTCGCTCTTCGTCGGACAAGCACCTTACCCGACCCCTAGACTCTTTATATTTACCTATATTGCTAATTGGGTTTTCTGATATCCAGCCAAACTCTTTTATAGCTATAGTAAAAACATGTCCTAGCGCTTGCGTATATCTGTTTGCCGTTGTTGGACCTACAAGACGTCCAAATTTATTGGTTGACCCTACAAGCTCGTTACGCTTTTCAACTATGATAGCTGTAGTTATATCGGATAGGCTATAAGCGCCGATTTCTTTTTTCCACCAGTTTAAGTAGGTCTTTTGATTTGTAGGGTTTTTAGCAAGAGAGAGAACGTCTTTGTAGTAACGGTCTATAGTTTCGTTGAGTGTTCGCTTTTTAGCTTCGGAAGTTTTAAAGTGTTTTCCACGCCTTATGTCGGCTTCCGTTTGCTGTGCCCATAATTTTGCATCAGTTAATCTATTGAACGTTGCCGTTTCTACTGGACGTCCTTTTATGCGAACCTTAACCCTGTAAGTAACTTCATTATCCTTACTTGTTCTTTTTTCAATGCTAGCCATTTCGTTGCCTCTTTTGTGTGATACAAAAGACTACAACAAAGCACAACAGTTTACAATACTTAAGTGCTATACGATATTACTGATTATTATCAGTACGTTATATAATACATACCACTCTGTGGGGCACTCAAGGGGCTGTTGATGTAGGAACAGGGCATTTTGTTTGTCATATATTTAGGTTTTTGCTGTGTAAGTTGAATTGGATTACGGCATAGTCAAAGATATAATTGGGTAGATTTTTCGTTGTTAGTTTTATTTAGTTATTTGATGGAGATTCTGATTTTAATGATCAGTATAGATTAGCAATACTAACTATCCCCCTCGGGGCAGTCCAACTGTGCCTTTATTTAATATATCTAATGTGTGCTTACAAAATTTCAAATGTTAAACATTAGGCGACAATTTGTAGATAGTTTCATAGAACAAAAGTAAATATAATAGTTTAATCTTAATTTTTTATATAATAAGGAACAAAACAATGCCTGATGGTCAAGAAATACGAAGAGTTCTTTTAGAAGTGATTGAGGAGTATTCTAGAGGTAGCCATGGGTCGCTACAAGCCTCTGGGATATTACAAAAATCTTCAAACCTATTAGGTATAAGCAGTCAGAGCAATATTAGAGATCAACAAGCGCTTCTTACTTTGTTTCAAGATTTATTTCGTAGTGGGCATTTATCGTGGGGCCTTAACTTGTGTAATCCAGTATCTCCTTTTTGTCATGTTACCGAACAAGGTCGTGAAACATTAAGACATCTTAGTCGTGATCCAGCAAATCCTGATGGTTATTTAGAGTATATTAGCGGTATGTGTGAAATTAATCTTGTGTCTAAATCTTATATTTGTGAAGCAATCTCTACGTATAATTCAGGATGTTATAAAGCAACAGCTGTAATGGTTGGAGCGGCAGCAGAGGGTTGTGTATTAGAATTGCGCGATACCTTAGTTACAAGAATAGAATCTTTGGGCAAGACACCTTCACAGAATTTGAAAGATTGGCGAATTAAAACTGTACTTGATGCTTTAAGACCTGAAATTGAGAGTAAGAAAAACTTAATGGATAACAAATTGAAAGAGGCGTTTGAAGGAAATTGGCCTGCCTTTACTCAACAAATAAGGAAGGCAAGAAATGATGCTGGGCATCCTACTAGTATCGATCCAGTTACTCAAGAGGCGGTCCATGCATCTCTTTTAATTTTCCCAGAACTTGCTAAATTAGCATCAGACCTTCGTGATTGGATAAAGGCTAGCTATACGTGAAATAAAGATCATAGATAAAAGGATTTAGATGTTTTTATTACCCAATAATTGCGTATTTATTAATAATTATTGCTATAGCATTTAAATATGTTGCAAATATGCAACACCAATTTAATAAGTATTTAATCTTTTATAAATAACTTGCTTGTATACTGGTAGTAGTAATATTCTGTTCTTAATATAGCCGCCACGCCTATCCTTTGGAAGCGCAACCTTGGCGGCTTTCTTTTTTTATAGATTTGTAAAACAGAACAAATATGCTCATACCTTACAATAAAAGACCTTTAACGTTTCACGAACAGCTTGATAGGTTGTCTGAGCGTGGGTTAATTATTGATGATCAAGAACAAGCGGTTAATGTTTTATCCTCTATTAGTTATTATAGGCTGAGTGCTTATTGGTATCCTTTAAGAATCAAAGACAATAGTACAGGTAAAATAACTGATGACTTTATAAAGGGCTCTAATTTTAGAGAGATAATTCAATTATATGAATTTGATCGTAGTTTAAGGTTGTTGATTATAGATGCTCTTGAACGAATAGAAATTGAAATTAGAACTTGTGTAACTTACAGTTTATCCCACTCCTATGGACCATTCGCTCATTGTAAAAGTGAAAATTTTCATGATGATTTTGAATATGAAGAATTTATAGAGAAAGTTCTAAGAGAAATTACACAAGAAAAAGAAGAATTTATAAAACATTATAAAAGAAAATATGAGGGATATCCAAATATCCCTATATGGATGTTTACTGAAGTTATGACTATGGGGGCGCTTTCTAAGCTTTTTTTAGGTATGAAGAATAAAGATAAAGCTGAAATTTCAAGTAAATATGGATTAACGCATAAGAGCTTGAGTGATTGGATGCACTTTCTTACGTATATAAGAAATGTATGTACTCATCATGGTAGGTTGTGGAATAGAAATTTAGCTGTTAAACCACAACTTTCAAAAGATAAAAACTGGCTTCCTCCATTAACTCCTTCGAATGGACGTATATTTTATGTTTTGTTAATTATGAAGTACTTGTTGCAAGATAAATCTTATATAGCTAAATGGAAGAAAGATTGTGAAGATTTGATAACTCCTGTAGCCGAAAATAGATTGTGGCGAAGGGCAATGGGAATGCCAGACGATTGGCTAGAACATCCTGTTTGGAAGTAATTTAAAACCTTAGATTCTTCAGTTTCATTGGGTTATGAGTAGCTATCATTTTAATGCTTTTCTTGAGTTCGTTATTTTTCAATATTTATTATCGATAGCGCTCATTTAAAATTATATCTAACTAGGCAGATTTTATCCCCCCCCTTCATCTTCAGTCACCGTTTCAATAATGACCTTACAGGAATCTGGAAGTAAGTCCGTATATAGAGAGAACTCTTTCTTTTCCAAATTATAATGATATCGTTGGTTTTATAGAAAGCTAGAATTTAGTTTTGGGATGCTCTACTTTTATGAGCTCAAGAAGACATCCGATTTTATTTTCTCCTTTTTTACATGACTGATGGTTTTCACAAAAAATTACACAAGCTTTCTTCCCTTTGTTTTTGGAACTGCTGTATATAATACCGTCTAACCTATCTCCATTGCTTGTTTTATAAACGTGTCTAAAGAATTCTGTTATAATTTGTGTTGGAACATACTCTATGTGCTCTTTACCGTTTCTTGCTATCGGCTTTGCAATATCCTCTGCAAAGCTAGAAAAGAATTTCAACGGAGAGATTAGACGTTGCTTCTCTATGTTGAAAACACTAGGTGGCTTTGGAATATTTGATAGATCTAAAAGTTTTAATTCTCTTGTTGGTTTAAAGTGACCTACGGATATTATTTGATTATCTATATTTGATTTAGGATCTATAGTTTCTTTAATTGCGGTGGCTTTATCGAAAGCGCCATAGAACATAGGGATTCCCGATGGGCTCATCCTGTTTGCTTGTAAGGCAAATTCATTGGGTGGTGCCCCTAATGCTTTTGCTGTTTTATATTTATCTTTTCCTGCTCGTACTCTATAAATACTAGTGTTAGTATTTATAGATTTAATAAGGTTAATTGGTCTTAATCTGGCGTTTTTATAATTAGCTAAAACAGACAGAAATTCAGATGGTGACACCTCGCTATAACTGTAATTATCGTTTTCTTTAATTAAAAAAGTAAAACGTCTTTTTGTTGTTACTTCTCTGCAGAAATCTTCCCATGCCCATATTAAAACTTGATCATCACTTCCTCTATAAAAGTTTCTTTCAACCCAGTTTTGGTCGTGTAAGCTTCTAATTATATCACCTATAACGGTTGCGTTGTCTGATATATCGTAATTTCCTATTACTTCCTCATTGTTAAATAATTCAGCTTGATATCCACCCTCTCTGCTTTCGTAGGCTATACCCTCGCTATCTGGGTCATTCCATTCAAGGTCTATACCTTTAATTATTATTGGCATTAGTCGGTCTATGTTTATCGCAATATTATTTTTTGATTTCTTGCCACAATAGTCACACTTTTTATGAGTGCTATTAGTTTTGATATAGTTCTTTATTGCTTCATCGGTAAAACAATTTGCGCAAACAACCTTCTTAATACTTGAAAATCTCTGGCGCTGTTCTTCATTAAAATTTTCTTTGCTTCTGCTCATCATAACTCCGTTGTTGAGTTAGTATAAATCAAGTTTAAAGTGTTTTGTTAAATTTTACTGTCCCACCAGTGTCCCACCAAAGAAAAAGGCCTCGCTAAATTTTAGCTAAGGCCTTGATTTTATTGGTTGCGGGGGCAGGATTTGAACCTGCGGCCTTCAGGTTATGAGCCTGACGAGCTACCGGGCTGCTCCACCCCGCGTCAATAGACAGTGACGTCTTTATAGTCCCCTAATCCTCAAGAGTCAAATAAATTTTATGTCTATGAACGTTTACATAAAGCCCCTGGAATAAAAGGTGATATACAGAGACTTTTTAAAAATTATATGAGAACAAAAAATTGGGTGATCTGATAAATCCCCTTATAATAAAATCATGCTCAAATGAAGACTAATAGGCGAAGCTAAAATGCAAATAAAACTAATTAAACCCACGCTAGAACAACTAGCCTATACAAAGCACCTATGGCTTTGTGAAGAAACTATGCGGGATGTGGGCGGCACACGCTCAAAAGCTGATGAAGAGTGGCATGAGTGGTATGCAAAGATGGTAGAACCAACAGATAATTGTAATCAATATTTTTTAGTTTATGCCGAAGATGTTCCTGTAGGTGAAATCAGTTTTCACAAATATAACTTGGAAACAAAATCCGCAAACTTCAATATCAAGGTAGAGTCAAAACACAGAAAAAAAGGCTATGCCAAAGCGGCAGTTGTGTTATTTAAAAATTATTTCTTTGACGAGTTCGGTGGGGCAATACTTAGTGATGAAGTAACTTCTCCATCTGGAATAAAAACCTTGCAAAGGCTTGGCTTCGACTTAAAATTAGTTGATGAAGACATTCATTATTTTGAGATGCATCGATGAGGAAACACATGAACATTAAAACAAAAACATTAGAATATAAAAAAACATTGGAGCAAGGTTTAGCAACTCTTCCGGCAATGTATGTCTTCTTTAAGATTTTTATCCTAGGTAATTTGATTGTGGGGGTAACATCTGGTGCCTTCAATAGAGCCTTCTATCTCATATTAAAATACACAGATTACGCACATATATATTTCTGGTATGGAGTTAGGATCTCTCTTTACTTCTGGGTGGTTTTCTATGGAGGAACGTCTCTTATTCTGATGTTGCAAAGAATGTCAGAGCTACCACGCTGGGCGGCAGCATCCGTTATTGCCTACTTTACTGCTTCTTGTGTATCACTGCTGGTACTTGAAAACTTTATGCCTTTCGAAATTTTAGGTAGTGAGATTTTTAATTTGATATACAAAGGAATAAGAAAAATTTAAAACATGATAATTAAAGTTCCAAAAGATAAAATAGAGTTTTTAAAAGCATCGCTTGTAGCCGACAAAATTGAAAAAACGGTAGTAGGTGCCATAATTGTTTCCCAAGATTGGAAAGTTCTTCTTCTGCGTCGTATTGCCGATGACTTTATGGGGGGCTTAGTGGAAATACCCAGCGGGGGTGTTGATGCAGGAGAGGATCTGCTTGAAGCTTTATCACGCGAGGTAAAAGAAGAAACTGGGCTTGATATAAGCAGAGTAATTTCCTATACGGGAAGCTTTGATTATATCTCTGGTTCAGGCAAAAAATCACGTCAGCTAAATTTTTTAGTCTGTGCGGAAGGAGATATAAAACTTAACCCAATGGAGCATGACTTTTACTATATACTCACCCCAGACGATGAGGCGTTTAATAAGCTGAACATATCGCCAGAGACAAAGTCTATTATAAGACAATCATTACCGTGATTACTTCTTAAATATTAGTGCTGATGCGGCTATTAATAAGACAAACCCTAAGGCGTGGTTCCAGTGCAGAGGTTCGTTTAAATACCAAACCGAAAAACCGGCGAAGACACACAGGGTTATGACCTCTTGAATTGTCTTTAGTTGGGCAGCGGATAAAACCGCGTGGCCGATACGGTTGGCAGGCACCTGAAGACAATATTCAAAAAACGCTATTCCCCAACTTATAAGTATGACCACAAGTAACTGTGTGGTTTTATACTTCAAATGCCCATACCACGCAAAGGTCATGAACAGGTTTGACAAGGTCAAAAGACCTATTGTGCTTAATATCGGCTTCATTAATAACCCCTCTCCATTGCTTTCTTATAAGTCTATTTCAAAAGCAGTAAAATTCAACTGTTACTTTATTGTAATTATTGAGTTTTATATTATTTTACATAATACCGTAATGTGGGTATAGAGGAAATGTGGGAGGCTAATTGGTCTAAATAGGACTAAAAATATCTTAAATTGAAATTTGGAGATATTTTTGAGCGGCCTTATAGCACTATAATGGTGATACTTACGTTGCCACAAAAATCTAATAAGTTGCGGTATTAAAAAACCGCTATCTATCCCTTAAATTTTAGAAACTTTATCTGAGCTATACCGTAGTTTCGCTCATCTATCAGCTCAAATTGGGACGGAATTTGTTCTGGATAAGCTTTGGCCATTTCAAATACAACCGTCGCCCCCTCGGCTATCCAATCCCCCTTTATAAGTTGTTCTAAAGCCTTCTCACCTAAATCTTTTCTGTAGGGAGGATCAAGAAAAATGACATCTCGCTTTTCAATATGCTCTGACCTAAAGGAAAGATTAAGAGCGTCTTTTTTTATAATTTTGCTTTGCTCGGCAACCCTTAAGTTTTTTATATTTTCCTCGCAACAACTAAGAGCAAATCGGTCCTGTTCAATGAAGATGACCTCTTCTGCCCCACGGGACAGAGACTCTAAACCTAAAGCCCCAGTGCCTGCAAAAACATCTATAACCCTAGCACCTTCTAGCCCATCGCTCCAAGGCGCGTGCTCCAAAATGTTGAAGACAGATTCTCTCACTTTGTCTCTGGTAGGACGTGTTTTATCACCTTCTGGGTAGGAAATTCTTTTACCTTTGTGCAATCCCGCTACTATTCTCATGATTTTTTTATATAAAAACTCCCTTTAGTTAGAATAATTTAATTATATATGATAATATATATAGGATAAATAAGAGACTTTTAAATAAATTTTTGCTAAAATATTATATATCGGGTGATTTTTTTAGGGACTGGTTCAAAACCATGAATAATAAAACTCTTTTTTTCAATTCAAAACAGACTATTGTCTTGGCTTTCTTCGCCGCTTTTTTGTTTTGTAATGCTCAAAACGCTTTAGCTATTCCCCCTGGTTGTGACAAAAAAGTTTTTGATGTTGGCGTTAAACAAGCAGAATCCAAAGTCGCTTATGACGTGGCTTCAGCTGAACAAACTTTAGAAAGCCCACCTAGCGTGCTTGCTATGACCTGCTTTGGTAAAGCAGTTTCTGCCTCAAACGAAAAATCCAGCCTGATATTAAGCGGTGATTTTTTTAAAAGTTCCGGCAACAAAATAAAAGATACTTTCAAAAATGTAACTGCAGGGCACCTTAAAAACTTCCCTCCAATAGACGGTGCTTCAGATGATGGTATGAATTTTGAGGGCAACCCTGAGGCAAGCCTAGGAAAGAGCACTCCTTACAAATGCGATGGTATAGCCAAGGTTGCTGATAAAATGGATAATGAACCTTTAAAAGAAATTCCTTCCTTCGAAGACCTAACAAACGACATAAACAAATCCGGCAGAGAAGCAAGTAATAAAATTGATGACTTCCAAAAGAGCTGGGATGCCTCTTCCCAGCAAGGTATAGTTAGTGACGCAAAAAATGAAAAAGAAAAAATGAAACAAAACGATTCCGTTGTTTCGTTCACTCAAGATGAAACCCCTTGCCAAATTCTTTTGAAATCAGGGCTTAATATTTCATGCAATGATGAATCTAATAGTAACTCTGGCGGTAGCGGAGGGACTCAATGAGTTTGACTTTAAAAATGAAAATGAAAAATATTAAAGTTTTAATTATTGCCTTGTTTGCCTTTGTTGTTTTTGCAAACACTCAAGGTTATGCGGGTGCCCCTGGGGTAAGTGCTGACGTAAACAGTGCTCTTACAGCTAAATTTAATGTCCAAAAGAAATTTGATAAAGCTGAAAGCGAGGCTGTGGTTATCAGCAAACCTTTAAGTGTAGCCGCACTCAGTTGCTTTAATCTTGCCGTTGATGCTTTTTCTAAAGGTGCGGGCAAATTATATTCTGGCGATTTCTCTAACCAAGTCAAAGAACCTGTAGAAGAAGGCCTTCAACCTCACTTTGATAATCTTAAATGGAACGACGTAATTTCCTACGATGGTAATATTTCAGCCACAACATCAATAAAGGTTGTTTTTGAAGCAAACATATCGGGATCTGACTCTTTTTCAGGCCCTACAATTAAAAACTTCAACTGCGATAATATGCAGAAAGCTTGGGTATCAAAAAGAAATGAAGGTTTAAAAAGAACACCTACTTTTGACGAGCTTATGAACAAGGTAAGAGGTGGGGTTGTTGATGAGGGCAATCGTATAGATAAAGATATAACAAAGTCTGCGGCTGATGCCAAAAAAGATATTGAAGAGCTGGACAAAAGAAAGGCTACCGTTCTATCAGTTGATAAACCCTTCAGTAAAAATGCAACAGTTTGCGGTGCTTTAATAGAGTTCTTCGGTGGTGGAAATACAGATTGTCCTGTTAGTGCTTCTACAAATAGCGGTAGTGGCGGTGGTGCGGCAATTAAATAATAGTTTAAAAAATATATTTATTGAATTTTATCTATTTTTACAATCGGTTAGTTGTTTTTATAAGGCAGGTTATATTATAAATAAAAGACTTTTAAACAAAATTTTGCTAAAATATTATATATAATCCTTTTAAAAGGTTGTTTGGTTTTATGAGAGATAAAAAAGACATAACAAGGTTAATCAAGCTCTTATTTATAATAGCTTTTTTCATCTTTTCTCCCTTCTCCTTACAAAAAGCCTCGGCCGCTGACGAAGACTACGGAGTCGATCCTGATGTAAAGAAAGCTGTAAACATTAAAGCAGGAGCTATGGTGGGTTATGACGTATCCACAAATGAAGGTGCTATAAACGCACCTAAGAGCGTAGCTCTGCTCAGCTGTTTCAACCAATCTGTAAAAACCAACACTTCTGTAACTGGTAGTCTTTTCTCAGGCGGTTTTTCAAAACAAGCAGCAGACAAGGTATTAGCCGATGATTTGAAAAGATACTACGAGGGCGACTTTGAGAAAGACGACTTCATTGAAGCTGAAGATTTTGAAATGAAATGGAAAATGGGTGCATCAATAGAAGGAAAAGTAAGTATTGGTGCTGGTAGCGGCGGACCTTTAGTAAAAGGCGTTAAATGCGACAAAATGCAAAAACTTTGGGAAAGAAAAAGAAATGCCGGAGTAAACTCCTTCCCTACCTTTTCTGAAGCAGCCAAAAACCTGCTATTAGGAGAAAGCCCAACAGCAGCCACAGGAGAAGGTGGAGAAAAGTTCAGAAAAACTTGGGGTGACGACACTGACACTAAAGATGAGTTGATCTCCGCTGAAGAAAGAACTAAGGAACTTAAAAATAAACTTACAGATCCTAATTTTTCTGGTGATGAAGACCCTTGTACTGTTATTAAAAATTTAGGTGCCTCAATAGATTGCAGGACGGCTACACAATGATTTGTTTGATGAAAACCTTTATAGAAGGAAGAAAGGTTGATGTTTAAAAAGCTTCTTATAATCTTTTTAATTATTTCTATCTGCTCCTCAATAATGGTTTTAGGGCAAAGACTTTCTTTTGCCGGAGCTGCAGAAATAGCACAAGCAACTTATCAAGAAAGAAATTATGAAGATTCCAAAACTATTTTAGGCGTAAACAATCATATTTCCATGAAGTTGAACCGTGCATCTGAGGCTTTTGTTGTTGAAACAACCGCCTTTGCAAGAGAAATAATTAGAAGGCCTGAATCTGTTTTAGACCTTTCTTGCTTCTCCAAAAGTTTTTTACCTAACTTTGCTAACCTAGGTAAAATTTATTCCGACCTTCGTTTTGCGCCAAATTTTTCATTTACTGGGAACCCTCTCTGTCAAGCGGTAAACATTGTATTAGATTTTGGGCTAAAAGGTTCTCTGTTTACAGACTTAATGCCGTTTTTCAAAGTACCGGGGCTTAACCTCCCTCCTCTTGAAGTGTGTGGCCCTAAAATAAATATTGAATCTGAAATAACTAGTGCCATAAAAGGTGCTCTAGCAGCAACCTTTCCGGGTGCACCTAGCGTTGCCCTACAGGGAGGGCAAAGCCCGTTCGGCTGTCTACTTACAACAGATCTAGCAATAAAAGGGGACTTCGAATTTGAGAGCCCTTGTATAACCGTTAAGATACCTTCTGCAACTTGTGGTTCATTATCAAAACTGTTAAATTCATCTGTCATGAAACTTGTCGGCAACGTTGTTCCTTTAAACAAACCTTATAACAAGGGCGGTCTTTATGCCTCTATGAATGACAAGGGTAGAGTTGCTGTGGGCTTGGAAGATACTTTCCAAGATTCTGGTTGGCTTAAGAAGACTAAAGATAACGCACAGCAAGCGGAAGATTTTATAAACAAGTGGGGTGACTTCAGCGGAGTGGGAATTAAATACGAAGGTGGAGGGTCCCTTGATGGTGCTTATACAAGAAGTGCCTCTGCTGACGGAGTTACCTCTGATGGTGGTTTTAGCAAGGAAAAAGGCTCTCTACTAAGCGCTGGTAATGGTGAAGAGTTTAAAGAAATTTTAGGAAAAGGCCCTAATAAAGATATTTTCTCAGGTCTTTTAAAAGATATAGACGAACTTAAAAGCGGCCCAGGAAAATCTATTGGTTGGCGTCCAAAACCTAAAACATGGGATGGTATAGACCTTAAACAGGTTGTAAGAGATATGATGGAAACAAACAGTGATGATGATCAACCGGTGAGAGAATAAATATATGAACAAAACGGTGATAAAATTTTTATTGGTATTTTTTGCAGTCGGTTTTTTATCTTTAGCCGCTACAGAAAATTCATTTGCGGCAGATGAAAATGGTATCACAAAAGTTGGTAAAGTTCCCGGAACAAATAAAACCCTTCTCGCAATGCAAGGGACACGCTCAACAGGTAGACAATTAAGAGACAAAGCTTTAAGCCTAGAAATATTAAGGAAGCCAGAATCAATTTCTGATCTTGTCTGCTTACCTAAACTTCTTGGTAACTTCTCCGGTTTAGGTCTTGCTTTCTCTGATCTTAAAGACTTGGTTAAATTCAGCCCTTCTATGGATCAAGCTTGTAGTTTATTAATGGGTGTCCAAACTGGTTTGGGTGCAAAAATTTCAACTCTCTTAAAAGTCGGGGCTTCTGGTTTGCTAGGATTAAACCTTCCTGTGCTTGAGATTTGTACTAGCCCCCTTAGTGTGGCCCTTCCTTTTACTCTTAATATAAGCCCTGGTGCTACGGCGGGGACTTCTCTTGAGGCTTGGGGCTGTGCACTTAACGTTAATATGGGCTTGTATGCAAACTTAGGAGTAAGTGCTTCTTTTGGTGCCGGAATCCCTGCTGTTTGTATGTCTTTTGCATTACCTGCATTTGAATGCACAGGTATAGGTGATTTATTGTCTGGGCCTAGCAACAAAAATAGATTTATACCTTTACCATTAGACAAGCTTGGAAAAATATTGCCCGGCAAAGGTGGTGGTACTAATGGCGGCGTTGCTTATACATCAACCGATGAACAAGCAAACCTAGCTGTAGGTGGAGATTACAATTTACTTAGAGCCTTAGGTATGGGAGATATCAACCCTGCAGTGAGTGCTATTGGCGGTGTTCAACTTGGTGTTACTTTGGAAGCTAAAGCGGGAATCGAATGGGATTCTGAAGATGGTTTAGCTTCAGATAAAGGTGTGGCACTTGGTTTTGCTTCAGGAATTATGGCCGGTACGGGAACTTCTTGGAAAGATACTCACCAATCTACTTTCAGCAAAGGCATTGCTAAAACCAAAATGTCTGATGATGAAAGAATGAAGAGAGGCCCTGGCAACCTTATAAACCTAAGTTTGGATAAACTTGCCAACCGAGCTACACAAAGCGAAAGTGGTGGTGCGGGCACTTCGATTTGGAAGGTTTCTCCTGCTGTAGGGGCTGGTTTTAATATAGGTGGAATTGTTGACCTAATGAAGGTTGCAAGAAAAATAGACCCTACTTACAAAGACAAAAAATAATAAATCATCAAATCTATTGTTTTAACTTTTTGTGCATAAGTTATCATGCACCGCAACAAGTTTTGATCAAAAAATCTGTGCAATGCAGCATTTTTGTAAAAACCCTTCTCGAGTCGTTTTTTGCGTTGCAACATTGTTTTGTTTACTTCTATATAGTTTATTTACATAACTGTGGTTGTTTTTAAAAAAACCTAATAAAAATAACATGAAAAACAGCTTATACCCTGCTTTAGGGAAAATGGTTTTATAATAACTGTTTTTAGAAAGAATCGATCTCATGTTATAGTTCTTGTGTCTATTAATTGAAATATGAGGGGATATTAAAGACATGCCTTTTAGAGATCCAAAAACACATACTGATAGGGCACTTGAAAGTGCTAGCAAGCAAGAACCATTAAGAACAGGTATCGTGCATCCGGTTACCGTTTCCGCTATAGAAGCAATAAAAGAAGCTGTTGATGCAGATCTTATAATACCTACATTGATAGGTCCTAAGAACAAAATGAGAGAAGCAGCAGAAGAGGCCGGAATAGATATTGGGGCTTGGAAGCTTGTAGATACCGAACACAGCCACGCTTCAGCCGAAATGGGTGCTGAAATGGCGGCAACAGGAAAAGTTGAGGCCTTGATGAAAGGCTCTCTCCACTCTGATGAAATTTTGGCGGCGGTTATTCACCATCCAAAACTTAAAACGGAAAAACGTATAAGTCACGTTTTTGCGATGGATGTTAAAACCTATCACAAAACAATAATGATTACGGATGCTGCAATTAACGTTGCACCTGATCTTAGAACTAAAGTAGATATAATTCAAAACGCGGTTAACCTTTTCCACGCTATTCATGATCAAGATGAAATTCCGAAAGTGGCTCTGTTATCAGCTGTTGAAACTGTTAATCCAAAAATGCAATCGACTATTGATGCTGCCTGCCTTTGCAAAATGGCTGATCGCGGTCAAATAAGTGGAAGTTTTTTGATAGATGGTCCTTTAGCGTTTGATAATGCAATCAGCAAAGATGCCGCTAAACAAAAGGGTATAAAATCTCTTGTTGCGGGTGATCCTGATATTATGGTTGCACCTGATCTTGTTTCAGGAAACATCATGTATAAAGAAATGGTTTATGTAGCTGAAGCTGAAGCCGCTGGTATTGTACTAGGTGCGAGAGTTCCTTTGATACTTACAAGTCGTGCAGACAGTTTGCGTACTCGCTTACTTTCATGTGCTTTAGCAGTAAACTTTGCCGTAGCTAGAAGAGAAGGACGTATTAAATAATGACTAAACTAAAAGACACCATTCTTGTTTTAAACGCAGGGTCTTCAAGCATTAAGTTTCAAATATTCGATAAAGAAAATTTAAACGTATTAGCAAAAGGCCTTGTGGAAGAGATAGGCAGCAAACCTATCTGCAAAATTTCAGGTATAGATGAAGCATTCCAACTTCCTGATGGAAGCAACCACAAAGTGGCTGTTGATTTCATACTTGATTGGATTAAAAAACAAAATAAATGGAAAATTGATGCAGCGGGTCACCGCATTGTTCATGGCGGGTCTGACTTCAGTGCTCCTGTTAAATTGAACCACGATATTTTGACAAGACTTGAAGAGTTCACTCTTCTTGCTCCTCTGCACCAGCCTCACAATATCGCTCCTGTTAAGGCTCTTTTTGAAAGCAACCCTGACCTTATTCAGGTTGGTTGTTTCGATACCGCCTTCCACGCTGGGCAATCTAAATTAAACAAATCTTTTGCTCTTCCTAAAAAATTATATGCTGAAGGCGTTAAGAGATATGGCTTCCATGGTCTTTCTTATGAATTTGTTACTAACAAATTGAAAGAAGAATTTCCTTTCCTTTATAAAGGCAAGGTTGTTATTGCCCACCTAGGTAACGGTGCAAGTTTGTGTGCAATAAGTAACGGTAAAAGCATTGACACTTCTATGGGTATGACAGTTATTGACGGGCTTCCTATGGGTACTAGAACCGGCGCAATGGATCCTGGCGTGGTTATTCACCTGATAGAACAAAGAGGTATGTCGATTAAAGAAGTTAATCAAATGATCTTTAAAGAATCCGGCCTTAAAGGTCTTTCAGGTTTAAGTAGTGATATGCGTGTGTTGGAAGAAGCTTCAAAAGCTGACAAAGACGCAGCCTTTGCTATTGAATACTTCATATTCAAAATTGCTCAAAACATCGCAATGATGGCAGTTTCAATAGGCGGGCTTGACGGCTTGATCTTCACTGCCGGCATAGGCGAGCACAGCGATGTTGTTCGTAAAGGCGTTATGGAGCATTTGAAATTCTTCCCTAAATTCGAGATGCATGTTATCCCGACTAATGAAGAATTGATGATTGCCCAAAGCACAGCAAAATTCTTGTAAAAAAATGAATACAAAAAACCCCGTTAGTTTAAAGCTAGTGGGGTTTTTGTTTGTTAAAAGTAGTTATTGTTATCTAGTTTAAGCCATTATGCTGTAACCGCCGTCAATAACCAATATTTCTCCTGTAATTATTTTACCCGCATCACTCGCAAGATATGCAGACATAGCACCGATTTCATCTATAGTAACCAAACGATGCATAGGAGCTTTTTTCTTGGCCGCTTCCATTATGTCGTCAAAGTTTCTAATACCAGACGCTGCACGAGTAGGAAGAGGTCCCGGTGAAATAGCGTTAACGTTTATGCCTTTTGGCCCAAGTTCATAAGCCATATATCTTGTTACGCTTTCAAGAGACGCTTTTATAGGACCCATAATACCGTATTCTTCTAACACTCTGTTTGAGCCACTGAAAGTAAGGGTCATTAAAGAACCTCCGTCTTTCATTAATGGTTCAGCTAATTTTGCCATCGCCATGAATGAGTGACAAGAAATATCCATTGCTCTACCAAAACCATCTCTTGAACAATCAACTACTCTGCCTTGCAAATCTTCTTTTGTTGCGAAAGCTAGAGAATGCACAAGAAAATCTAGCTTGCCCCACTCTTTTTCAATTTTTTTGAAAACAGCTTCTAATTGACCATCTATCAAAAGATCGCACGGTTCAAATATTGAAATTCCCAACTCCTCAACTAGTGGGCCTGCGTATTCTTTTGTTTTGTCGTTTAAATATGTTGCTGCTATTTCCGCACCCATAGCGTGCATGGCTTTTGCACACCCGTATGCAACACTGCTTTTGTTGGCAATGCCGAAAATCAAACCCTTCTTGCCCTCAAGACTAAAAAGATTTTTACCTTTTGTGTTTATCAAACTACCCTCTCCTTTTTTGTGATTTTTGAAATAAAGATTGTATCTTCATATTCGGGGAGATTATATTACAAATAGTTATATTTTTCAATATTAAATGCTATTATAACCACACAGTAATAGAACAGTTGTGTGAAAATAAAAAACAATTTACAGGAGAATAAAATGAAAGAAATGGAAAACGTACCATACGATGAAATACAAATAGGAATGTCTGCGAGTGTTGAAAAGACTATTACACAAAAAGATATTCAATTATTCGCTTATTTATCAGGTGATATCAACCCTGTTCACCTTGATGAGTCTTATGCAACAACAACTATGTTCAAAGGAATTATCAGTCACGGTATGATACCCGCGTCTCTTATCTCTAATATTCTCGGAACAAAACTTCCCGGCATTGGAACAATCTATTTAAAACAATCATTAAAATTTACAAAGCCAGTAAAACCTGGTGATACAATAAAAGCTGAAATAAAAGTTTCACAAAAAGATGATGAAAAAAAATTCGTTACTTTTGATTGCACCTGCACAAATCAAAGCGGTGTTGTTGTGTTAAGCGGAGAATCTGTTGTAATGGCTCCTACCAAAAAAGAAAAGCACGCTCAACCAGAATTGCCTGTTGTTGAAGTAAAATAAAAAAGTTATTGCTCAATGAAAAAGAGGTGTTATTACTAACACCTCTTTTTTTTCTAACTAAAAGAAAACTTTTAATTATTTAACTTCGTTGCCTTCAGCATCAACTTTGATAACTACTTCAGCGCCGTCAACAGTTGCTTTTGCTTCGTAAACAACTTTGTCAGCTTCAGTTTTCATTTCAACTTCTTTAACTTCAGCACCTTTAGCTTTTTCAGCTACTACTTTTTGAACAGCTTCTGGAGCTGCAGTCAAAGCAACCATTTCTGCACTAGCAGCGAAAGAGAACATTGCAACCATTGCCAAAACAGCAAGAACAGTAAATTTTTTCATTGTATTACTCCTAAATAATATTATTTTTTGGGTTTGAAATATGTGCAGTACATCTACACTATTTAGGTATTTTGCTACTTTTTTTATACAAATAAAAGAGGGTGCAAAAAATATATTTTACACCCTCTTACATTATACATAAATTTAAGCTTTTTTAGTTGTTAACGTCTGCTGATGTTGGGGCTTCTACTTTAATGGCGCCCTCTTCAGCTGGCTTAACAACCTCACTGCCTGTAACGTCCGTTTGTTTTTTTTCTACAGGAGTATTCGCTTCTGCCACCGGTTTTACTTCTGCCGCTGCTTCTGGCTTTTTATCAAGATCAGCCTTTACTGCCTCATCCGGTTTAGGTGCTTCAGTTGTAGCAACGCTAGGAACGATCGGTGCTGCTGCAGGAGTCTCCACCACTGCTGGAGCAACTTCTGGAGCTGGAGTAGTGGCAGGTTGTACAGCCACAGACTCTTCCGCTTTAGGAGCCTGAATTGGTACTACTACTGTTTCAGCAGGTGCTTCAACCCTTACTGTTGTTAAAACACCAGCACCCAAAGCCTTTACTTCAAAGAAGGTTTTGTCCCCTTCAACGATTTTTTCAACCACCTGAATTGCAGCACCCTTTGTTTTATCCATCACTTCCTGCTTCAATTTATCTGGAAGAGTTTCAAAAGCAACAGTTTCCGCCCTAGCCGCAAAAGAAATCATCATAGCTAGAGGTAGAACAGCAACTAAAGTTTTTATTGTAGAATTTTTCATTATTTTATTTTGCTCCTAATTTTTAAGCTTCCATTGATTTAGAAATGCCTTCGCACATCTTTTTAGCGTCGCCCAAAAGCATCATAGTATTTGGATAATAGAACAGGTCATTGTCGATACCAGCATAACCACTACCTAATGAACGTTTTACAAACAATACAGTTCCCGCTTTTTCAACGTCAAGCACCGGCATACCATAGATAGGTGATGCAGGGTCTTTGTGTGCAGCAGGGTTTGTAATGTCGTTTGCACCTATTACGAAAGCAACGTCAGTTGAGCTGAAATCACGGTTGATTTCTTCCAACTCTAGTACGTCATCATAAGAAACGTTTGCTTCAGCCAACAATACGTTCATGTGGCCCGGCATACGACCCGCAACCGGGTGGATAGCATAACGAACTTTAACACCTTCTTTTTTCAAACAATCAACCATTTCTTTCAAAGCGTGTTGAGCTTGAGCCACCGCCATACCGTAACCTGGTACGATGATAATGCTTGAAGCATTCTTCATAATGAAGGCTGCATCTTCAGCTGAACCGATTTTAACTTGTTTGTTGCTGTTATCTGTAGCTGACCCTGCAACCTGTTCGCCGCCGAAACCACCTAAAATAACATTAAAGAAAGAACGGTTCATTGCTTTACACATGATATAGCTCAGGATCGCACCTGAAGAACCTACCAAAGCACCAACAATTATCAACAGGTTGTTTTGCAATGTAAAACCGATACCGGCCGCCGCCCAACCAGAGTAACTGTTAAGCATAGACACAATCACAGGCATATCTGCACCGCCGATTGGGATAATCATTAATACACCCAAAGCCAAAGCTAAAAGAACTATAGTCCAGAAAGCTGTAGCCGAGCTAGTAGCACACATAACAATTATAAGGAACACAATTGCTCCGCCGATTGCTGCGTTTATTTTGTGTTGCCCGATGAAAGTTATAGGTTTACCTGAAATAATACCCTTCAATTTACCAAAGGCGATGATTGAACCTGTAAAGGTTACAGCACCAATAGCCACGCCTAAGCCCATTTCAATAAGTGAGCCTACATGAAGGTTTCCTACTTCACCTATATTATAAGCTTCAGGGTTGTGGAAAGCCGCACCAGCGATAAACACCGCCGCCAAACCAACTAAGGAGTGGAAAGCCGCCACAAGTTCAGGCAGTTGTGTCATTGCAATTCTTTTAGCAATGAAAGCTCCTATGCTTCCGCCTATTGCTACGCCCAAAAATATCAATCCGTAAGATTGCACTTCAGGCAAGAACAATGTTGTTAATGCGGCAAGAGCCATACCGGCCATGCCGAATTTTAGACCGCCTTGAGCGGTATTTGGACCAGACAATCCACGCAAAGCCATAATTGCGCAAACAGCGGCCACAAGATAAGCAAATAAAGATATAGATATTGGCATAAGTTTGTCCTCTTTTTCTTTTTAAAAATTATTCAGCTTTTTTCTTTTTAGAAAACATTTCCAACATACGGTGAGTTACGATGAACCCGCCGAAGATATTAACAGATGCCAATATCACTGCTAGAAAACCCATAAGCTTTGATCCGCTCATTTCAACCGGACCCGCGGCAATTAACGCACCAACGATGATCACAGATGAAATCGCATTTGTCACCGCCATTAAAGGAGAGTGCAAAGCGGGAGTAACACGCCAAACAACATAGTATCCTACGAAGCAAGCCAAAACGAAAACTGTCAAGCCTGTTACGAAGAAAGGTGTACCCGTTGAAGCATGAGCCGAAAGCACATCACTTAACTGGGTGAATAAAGCGGTAGCTTGAGCACTCAACTGTTCTGCTGAATCTTTAAGCACGCTTGTTTGTTCTATTAATTCTTGATTTACTGCCATTTATAAAAACTCCTTCAAAATTATTTAGCAACAAAGTTCGGATGAACAATTTTGCCGTCTTTTGTTATTGTTGATGCTTTGATGATTTCGTCTTCAGCGTTTATTTTTAATGTCTTGGTTTCTTTGTCCATGAAAGGAGAAAGGAAATTAAACAAGTTACGAGCATAAAGAGCAGAAGAGTCGTCAGCTATACGGCTAGGAAGATTTTCGTAACCTATTACTTTCACGCCGTTTTTAGTAACCACAACTTCGTTCAATTTTGAAGCTGTAACGTTTCCGCCTTGTTCAACCGCCATATCAACGATAACCGAGCCTGTTTTCATTGAAGCCAACATTTCATCAGTCACCAAAACAGGAGCAGCTCTACCAGGTATAAGTGCGGTAGTTATAACTATGTCTTGTTTCTTGATTGTTTCAGCTATCAATTCAGCTTGTTTCTTTTTATAGTCTTCGCTCATTTCTTTAGCGTAACCACCAGCAGTTTCAGCCGCTTTAGTTTCTTCGTTTTCAACCATAACAAAAGTTGCACCTAAGCTTTCAGCCTGTTCTTTTGATGCCATGCGAACGTCTGTCGCAAAAACTTGAGCACCTAAACGTTTAGCCGTTGCAATTGCTTGTAAGCCCGCAACACCCACGCCCATTATAAAAACTTTAGCAGGAGGAATTGTTCCCGCTGCAGTCATGAACATTGGGAATGCGTGACCATATTCGTTAGCCGCTTCAAGAACCGCTCTATAACCAGCCAAGTTTGCTTGGCTTGAAAGAACGTCCATTGATTGAGCACGAGTAATCCTTGGTACGAACTCCATCGCCATTGAGCAGATATCCGCATCAGCGTATGTCTTCAACAACTCTTTATTATTATAAGGTGCAATCATACCTATAAGTATTGCACCCTTTTTCATTTTTTTAACTTCTTCAGCTGAAGCGTGACGAACTCTTAAAACTACGTCAGCGTCTTTCATCGCTTCATCTTCACTAACAATTTTAGCTCCCGCAGCTTCAAAAGCTTTGTCAGTAACGCTGGCTTTTTCACCCGCACCTTTTACAACAAAAACTTCAGCTCCAAGACCTATGAATTTTTTAACAGTTTCCGGAGAAGCAGCAACGCGTTTCTCGTTTGCAACAGTTTCTTTAGCAATAGCAATTTTCATTTTTTTACCCTTACATACTAAACTTAATGACCTGTTACATAGTGCATTAAAAACAATGACAATTCAATTGATCCCCGCCAATAGGATCAATCTTTTATTGTTTTACATAAGTGTTATATTACAAAGGGTTAGGCTGCTTTTAGACGTGATAGTTTTTCAAGCAAATCATCCAACTGCTCAAGGGTTTTGTACTCTATATTAATAGAGCCTTCTTCTCCCTTAGATGTGATACCAAACTTCATGCCTAATAAAGAAGTCATCTTTTCTTCAAGAGCTAAGATGTCTACGTCCTTCTTTACGAACCTTGGAGTTTTAGTACCTGATTGGTTCTTTATAACCTTACCTTCGGTGCTGTCCTTCACCAACTTTTCAGTCTGACGAACACTAAGCCCACGCTTGATTATCACCTTGGCAATTTCATCTGCCTTGTCGCAACCAACCAGAGCTCGGGCATGACCGGCACTTAGACTACCGTTGTCAATATAGGACTTAACTAGTTCTGAAAGCTTCAAGAGCCTCAAGGTGTTTGTCACTAAACTGCGGCTTTTGCCAAGTTGCTTTGCAAGGTCGTCTTGGGTGTATTGAAATTCTTCGATCAATCTTTGGTAGCCTTGAGCCTCTTCCAAAGGAGAAAGATCTTCCCTTTGCAGATTTTCAATTAGGGCTATTTCTAGTACTTTATTGTCGTCCAATTCAAGCACGATGATTGGAAGCTCATGAACCTGTGCCAACTGAGCGGCACGCCATCTACGTTCACCAGCTATAATTTCATAGTCACCATTTTCAGATGCACGAACCAAAAGAGGTTGCAACACTCCGTGAGTTCTAATTGAGTCGGCTAAATTATTTAAAGCTTCATCTTTAAAATTATGTCTTGGCTGGAATTTTCCAGGATGTAGTTTTTCAATCGCTACTTTACGAGTAGTGTTTTGAGCAGTTGAAGGTTTTATCTGTTCTACGTCCATAGAGTGAAAAGATTCAATCTTGGCAGCATTAACCGCTAAACTGCGAGATGCTGCAAAACCTTCTTCTTCAATTTTTACATCATTAAAGAGAGCGTCTAAACCTCTGCCTAAACCTCTTCTTCTTTTATTGTCTGTTACTACTCTATTACTATTTTCCACACCAAATACTCCACACTAAAATAGTTTATTAAACCGCTATCTTGTTGCGATTTAACTCATTTTCTCTCTTTATCATCTCTTTAGCCAACTTTATATAAGCCACAGAACCGCTGCATTTCATATCATAGATTATTGCTGGCAAGCCAAATGAAGGGGCTTCAGAAACCTTAACATTTCTAGGTATAACCGTATTAAACACTATGTCACCAAAGTGTTCTCTTACGTTTTCTTCAACCTCAATTGAAAGGTTGTTACGGCGGTCATACATAGTAAGAACGATACCTTCCAAAACAAGAGTTGGGTTATATGACCTTTTTATTCTTTCAATGGTATTAACCAAGTTGCTCAAACCCTCTAGGGCGAAAAACTCACATTGCAACGGAACCATTATACCATCAGAGGCAACCATAGCGTTTAGGGTTAAAAGGTTAAGTGATGGAGGGCAATCGAATATAACGTAGTTATAAAATCTTTCGCTTTTGCTTAAAGCTTCTTTTATACGGTTTTCCCTGTTTTCTTCATCAATAAGCTCAATTTCAGCCCCAGAAAGATGAACTGATGAAGGAACAACGAATAAATTAGGAACTTTTGACTTGTGAGCCGCTTCATCTGCGGTGCATTCACCAAACAAAAGCTCATAAGTTCCGTTCGCTCTATCGGCTCTATCTATGCCCAAACCAGTTGAAGCATTACCTTGAGGATCAAGGTCAACCACTAAAACCTTTTGACCAACCGCCGCCAAACCCGTTGCCAAGTTAATAGCTGTTGTTGTTTTACCAACCCCACCTTTTTGGTTCGCTATACTTATATAGCGAGTGCGAGGGGTCACCATTAAAGAATTTGATGTATGTGCTGTATGATTCATACCCTATAAATACACTAAACAGGTATAAATTAGCAATAGGTTTCACGTGAAACATTATTATTTTTTGGATAAATGCTCTATTTTAACTATATTACCCTTAGGATCAGAGTCGCTTTTATAGAGCTTATAATCAAAATCCCAGTCTTTAAGAGCGTCTTTTATCTCTTCTTCAGCCTTTTCACCCTTAAGGAATAAGCAATCTACTCCAGTTTTCAAGGCATCAGCCCAAGCAAGTAAGTCTCTTATAGGTGCTAAAGCTCTGGCAGTTACTAGGTCAAGGTTGTCTATTGAGCAGTTTTCGATACGTTTATTGTGTACAGTCACGTTCTTACAAAATGTTTCACGTGAAACCTGACGCATAAATTCACATTTTCTGGCATCAGATTCTATCAAATTGACCTCTTTTATACCCATTATAGCCAATACCAACCCCGGAAACCCTGCCCCAGAGCCCATGTCAGCTATAGCTAAGTCTTTGTTTTCTATATATTTTATTAACTGAGCAGAGTCTAAAAAGTGTCTTTCCACGGCATCTTTAATGGTATTATTACTAACCAAGTTAATGGATTTCTGCCACTTAGCCAGTAGGTTATTATAAACCTCTAACTTATCCATGGTTTCTTTTGATAAATCTATCTCATACTCTCTAAAATCAAACTTCATTTATCTCTCCAACTATAAGATTAGATTATATTTTTTAATGGTATTAATAAAGAGTTTTATATTTGACATAAAGATTAAAAGATGATATCCAAGTATATTCCCTTTTATTTTTTGGAGCGACGATTCCCATGAAAACTAATCTTAAAAGACATTCTTTGGCAAAAATTTTTAATGCTTCGGTAAAGAACTATATTAAATCTTTTCCTGAGCTGCACGACCTCATCCTTTTCTCGGATAAAGGGGTAATTTATATGCAGCCAAAAACAGCTAAAGCTACGCAACACAATCAATGGCCGATTGAGTCTCTTGTTAAGCAATTCAAAAACTATACTCAATCTAGCGGTGTACAGGGAGCTTCAGCCACTGTTGAAAGCATAGATAAAAACCTGTTCATAAAACCTGTTTTTATTTCTCTAGATGAAGAGACCCATGGGCGTAAAACTTTAATTCAAGTATTTGACCACGAGATGGGGCACCACATAGTAAGTCGCCCAAATAATATGTCTGGAAACAAAAGTGAGTGTGCCGCAGAAGCTTTTTCTGCCTTGATACGCATAAAGAGATATGGAAAAAACTCTTGTGATTTTAATGACATGACTAACCCAGCAATTTTGCCCCTAATTATAGGTGACAAGATACATTATACCTCTGCCGCTGCTTTTGCTGTAGAAAAACTAAACGAAGTGTTGGATATAGAAAAGCTTTCTCGTAAGGAAATAGCTTGGTATGCAAAAGAAATTGCTGAACGCCATCATATTACAGACAAGAATCTAGATAAACTTCACAAAGCTTTCGAACCTGCTCGCAAGGTTTATATCAAGAAAAGAAAAATAGATATAAAAGCCATCATCAAAATAGCTAACAAACATAAAAATGATGAAGATATCTCTCGTGCTTGCGGTTTAGTTTTAACCAGATACAAGCTAGATGAAAAAGACTTGAAGCCCCGCATAGCAAAAAAGATAAACCAAGCCCTAAGCTACCCTACTGTAAAAATAAATCATGTAGAGGCTCTGGACGAAAAATTAGGTTTTTCTTCTATAAACGCAATGATAGAGAAAAAAGGAATTGAAGATAGGCGTTTTAAAAAAGAAAACAAGATGACATTAAGACCCCTTAAAAATGGAAGATTTATAATATGAGCCAGAAAAACGAAAACTTAAAAGAAACATTTAAACAAGCGGCCGCAGACTATGTCGCTAACTTTGTTGAGTTGGAAAACCTTGTTGTTACATCAACCAAAAAACCTATTTATGTTTCAGAAAAAGTGGCGGAGACACTAAAACACAAACCATGCTATTTGAAGAAGGTTGTAAGGTTTGGCCGCAAACACATGAGATCAGAAGATGCTGGAATAGCCTTTTACTTTGATAACGTTAGCGGACAAGGCTTTATAAAAACCGTTGCAATGGCAACTGATTTGAGTAAAAAAGCTGAACAAGAAAGATCTGCTGAAGATAGAATTCATGAAATGAAAACCTTTGACCATGAAGTAGGCCATTTATTGGCTGGCGTCAGCTACAGCAGAAGTGAATTTTTCCCTGATGCTTTTACAGCTCTAATGCATATAAAACGTTTTGGCAAAGATACTGACTATCTTCAAAAACGTCCCCTTGTTAGAGCCGGAGCAACAATTATCAGCGGAAGAACTTCTCACTACACATCTTCCGTATGGTTTGCAGCAGAAAAGCTTAGCAAAGAGGTGGATATACAAAGCCTGAGCAATAGAGATATTCTCACCTATGCGGGGGTCTTAACCTCTATGTATCAACTAGAGGAAAAACAATTAAAAGAAATAAAAAAAGCTTATGCCTTACCAAGTATAGTTTTTAAAGCTCTACAAACCACGCCATTAAAGCTAATAGCAAAAGCTATGCTTAAAAACAAAAACAACGAAGAGGTTTATAGAGCCGGCCGTTTGGTTATTGCTTATCTTGAGCCACACCCTAGCCTTAAAGGTAATTTAAGAAACAAAAACAGTTTCTGGAAGAAAGCCTTTGCAGAAATGGAAGCTCACGAAAAAGCTACAGGCTTCGTTTTAAACCCAGTTGAGGCTTATGATAAAAAGCACAGTACTGATAGCGTTAAATTAATGATTGAAAAAAAGTCCCGTCAACGCAACCGTGTATCTTCTCTAAAAACATCTTTTTGCTAAAGGAATGTGACGGTGGGGGAAAAACTTTTTTAAAAAATATGTTTAACAGTGCCTCCGCGGAATATTCTCAAACCTTTCCTTGGTTAAAGTCTTTAATGGTTAATTCACCAGATGAAATCATATACATCAGCCCAAAAACTGAAACTATTTTAAGTAACCACGCTAAAAAGCATAAAAAAAAGCCCAGACGCCGCACCCAAAAAGATTTTGAATAAAATAAAAAGGTACTTCAAAAAAAAAGAAGGTGTTACCGGTTTTTTTAAAATTTTTGATGTTGATAAAAAACCCACCATTAATGTTATAGCTCTTTCTTTAAGCTGCTTTAACGATCCTGACTTTGTGTCGCCTAAAGATGTTTTATTTGAAGAGTTTATGAATCTTGACCATGAAGCCGGTCACGCAATCTTAAAACACCGTGATAAAACCACTTATAACGAAACCTCGGCAGAGGCCTTTGCTTCTCTTATGCATATAAAAAGATTTGGCAAAAACACTGGCTTTATAGAACAAAAAGCCTATACACATAGTAACTTCGTCATTATTCAAGACAGCCTTGAGAATAGTGTTTATTATACCTCATCTGCTTTATTTGGGGTTGATGCTTTATCAAAAAAAATAGATATTGAGCAACTATCAACAAAAGATCTTGTTTGGTATGCGGAAAACCTTTCTGTGTTCTTCTGCATGGAAGATTCCGTGCTTGATAAGATAAATGAGGCTTATAAAACCCCTAGAGCCGTTTATGAAGAAAACAACCTTTCAAAATCGGATAGAAAAGTAGCAATAGCTATGCTGAAAAACAAGAACGATGAATATGTTTACAGGGCTGGCAAGTTTTATCTTTCGCAACCAGAAATAAAAAAATCCTTAAAAGGAATGTTTTGGAACAAAGCTTTAGCTACTATGGAAGAACATGAAAAAGCTACAGGCTTTATTTTAAACCCTGTTGAAATAAAGGAAAGAGAAACGGGGATAACAGGAACAGTGTTTATTGACTGGCTTATAGAACAAAAAGCAAGAATAAAAGAGCAATCCTCACCCAAGAACATAATTAAACTAAAGGCGTAGGGAAAAACACGTGGATACAAAAAAAGAGATATTTTATCCTCCTGTAAAGAGTTATTTTCATACGCTTCCGTATACGTGGTATAATGAACATGTCTTTTTAAAATCTATATTTAATAAAAACACTCAAGAATATTTTGAAAATTTCCCTCAATTAAAATCTTTAATGGTTATTTCACCTGAAGGACCTCTATATATCAGCCCTCGTGCTCACTTTGTTTTGAGCGAATATGCTGAAAGAAGTATGGGGAAGACCGAAGACGCATTTATCGACTCTATAGAAGATAAAACAAATTTTTTAGGAAATATGTTCAACCAAATAGCACGAGAATCTTCACAAAACTTCTCATGGATGAAATCTTTTATTCCGTTTCATATTGAAGAAGGCATAACAGAGCCTGAAAAAACTAATAGGAAGACAACAGAAGATGTTATTAAAAACATAGTAGACAACCGAAAAGATTTTTTAAACAAAAACACACTGGCCTTAGGGGTGTTTAGGCTTTTTGAACTTTGCGAACTAAACCATATCAATGTTGTGGCCCTTTCTTTAAAATTCCTTAATAAGACTAATAGTAAATCTCCTAAAGATGTTTTATTTGAAGAGTTAGAAACCTTTAACCATGAATTTGGACACGCTATAATAAACGAATATCCTTATAATCACTTTTTCGCTTTAACAGAATCTTCAGCGGACGCCTTTGCGGCACTTACACATATAAAAACGTTTGGTAAAAACACAGGTTTTATACAAAAAAAGATTTATGACCGTAACTTGTTCGTTATATTTGGAAAAGATATTAATGATACACAATATTATACTTCAGGAATTTATTTTTCGGCAGAATATCTTGCTAAAAAAATAGATATTGAGAATTTATCTTTAAAGGACTTAACTTGGTATGCAAAAAAAGTGGTTGACGGCTTTAGTGTTAAAAAAGATGTTCTTGATAAAATAAATAAAGCCTATGAGGCTCCTCGCAAAATAAATGTATCTAAAACAATCGAAGAAAGCAAACGTTGGCGTCACTGTTTAAGGGCAGTAGCTAGGGTTATGCTAGATAATAGAAATGATCAGGATATTTATAGAGCTGGCAAACTTTATCTTTCTCACCCCTATACAAAAAAAAGGATAATAACTTCTATAGAAGAAGGTTCTTATTTTTGGAAAAAAACATTTGAAACCATGGAAGCACATGAAAAAGCCACAGGCTTTATACTTAACCCTGTAGAGGCCGTGGAACACACTGTTTTTAAAAAAACCTTGGTGAATAAAAATCTTTTAAACAAAGACATTTCTGAAGAAGAAAGACAAAGAATAAAACATGAAAGCTCTTTTATTTATTATCTTGAAAAAGAAAAAGAGAGAGAATGCGGGTCACAAAAGACATCTATCGCACCTCCAAAACCCTAGAAAAACCCTTGTTTTCTAAATAAAACCACCGACCTTGCTATTTTCATACCCCTGTGTTAGTAATAACAAACAGCAAAAAGAGTGGTTTTAAATGAAAACCAATTTGAATAGATATTCTTTGACTGAAATATTCAAACAGTCTGCTAAGGCTTATAGTGAAGCCTTCCCTTCTTTTTTGAAAAAATTAGTTATAGTTTCCACCGAAGAAGTTATTTATGTCTCCCCCGATATGGTGAAGCATTTTAGCAAATACCCTAATAATTTAGAAAAACTTATCAAAAGAAATGCAAAACACATAAAAGAAAACGATCTGCACGCTTTTGTTTATCCAGCCGAAGAGATGGAGGGAAGCAAAAAAGAATTCACTTCTCTTTCTATAGCTATGGGTAAAATAAACACGCCTTATCCTGCAGAAAAACACGGGCAGGAAATTTCACACATTTTATTCTTTGACCACGAAATGGGTCATTTGATAGCGGGGAGAGATAAAAACCTTAACTTTCACCAAGGCGAATGTATTGCAGATGCTTTTTGCCTGATGATGCATATTAAGCGTCTCGGTAACAGAAGGCGTATTTTTGCAGCTGTAGCCTTTGCTAATGCTTCTCATCCTATTTTGACAGGCTCACCTAAACACTATACTAGCCAAGCTGTTTTTGCGGTGGAAAAACTAAGTAAGGAAATAGATATTAACAAGCTCTCACTTAAAGATATTGCTTGGTATGCAAAAAGAATAGGAACAAAATATGCTCTGCCTCAAAAAACTTTAGATAAAATAAATGAAGCCTATAAATATCCACGCTCTATTTATAATAACGCAGAAACAGAAAAAAACTATTTAGCTCTGGTAATGAAGACTATGCTTAAAAACAAACATGATGAAGATATTTATAGAGCTGGCAGGCTTCTTATATCTCGCAGTGATTGGCATAAAATTATAGAGCAAAACAAAAAAATAGAACCTTTCTGGAATGAGGCCCTGCGTGCAATGAAGAAACATGAGCAAGAAACCAATTTTATTTTAAATCCTCTTGAAAAAACCAAGGTGGTTACTAGAAAAATTGAGAATAAAAAACCGTATTAAATTTCTCTTTTTTTAATATAACGCAACAAAGCAACAATGGCCGCAGGAGTAATACCTGGGATTCTGCCTGCCGCACCTAATGTTTGCGGCTTATGTTTTTCAAGTCTTGTTATCATCTCATTTGAAAGACTGCTGATATCCCTAAAATCTAAAGTTTCAGGAATTAGCAAAAACTCATCACGGCGGAATGCTTTTATATCTGACTCCTGCCTTTGAATATAGCCTGTATATTTTGCATCTATTTCCAACTGTTCGGCAACTTCTTCAGTTATGATTGAGAGCTCTTCCGGCCAAATACTGCGCAAAGCCGCAAAATCTATTTCAGGGAAGCCCATTAATTCATTTGCATTACGACGGATACCGTCTTGGTTTATTTTGAAACCTCTACGCTCTATTTCAATTGGCAGAGATTTAAGCTCAAGCATAAGCTCCCTGCCCTGTTTTAAAATTTCACTTTTTTCAGCAAAAACTTTTTTTCTTTCACCACTTACACAGCCTATTTCAATACCCTTTGGGGTCAGTCTTTGGTCTGCATTGTCAGCACGCAAAAGCAAGCGATACTCAGCACGGGAAGTAAACATACGGTAAGGCTCTGTCACACCTTGGTTTATCAAATCATCTATCATCACACCTATATAGGCGTCTGCTCTATCAAGTATAAATTCTTTACTTCCACCACCGGCCAGCAACGCTGCGTTAATGCCCGCAATTACACCTTGAGCCGCAGCTTCTTCATAACCTGTAGTACCGTTTATTTGACCAGCACAGAAAAACCCTGAAACATCTTTACGTTCCAATGTTGGTTTCAAGTTGCGAGGGTCTAAGTAATCATATTCTATCGCATAGCCGTAACGGATCACCCTTACATCTTCCAACCCAACAATTGATCGGATCATCCTGTCTTGCACATCAACGTCTAGAGAAGTTGAAATACCGTTAGGGTAAACGGTGTCATCATCCAAACCCTCAGGCTCTAAAAACAATTGGTGCCTTTCTTTATCAGCAAAGTTTACTATTTTACTTTCAATTGAAGGACAATATCTAGGGCCTGTCGAACTTATCTGCCCTGAGAACATAGGAGATTCATCTAAATCTTCCCTTATAATGTCATGTGTTGTTTCATTGGTATGAGTAATGTAACAACTGATTTGCGGAACTGTAATTTTTTTATTCATGAAAGAGAATGGTTGCGGAACAGCATCGCCCTTCTGCTCTTCCAATATAGACCAGTTGATGGTTTTGCCATCTAACCTTGCAGGAGTACCTGTTTTTAACCTTAATAACTCAAAACCATTTTTCAATAAATTTTCAGCCAGTGCGATTGAAGGGTTATCCCCCTTTCTTCCCCCCGGCCAGATCTTTTTGCCTTGGTGTAATACTCCACGTAAAAAAGTACCAGTAGTTAAAACAATCGAACGGCATGAAAATTCTTTGCCACCTTCAGTTATAACGCCTGAGATATTGCCGAAGCTATCACGCAGAATTTCAGCCGCACCCTCTACCAATACTTCCAAGTTAGGATAGTTAAGTAGCGTTTCTGTCATTGCTTTGCTGTAGAGTTTGCGATCTGCCTGAGCACGAGGCCCCCTTACCGCAGGACCTTTGCTAGCGTTTAGTATGCGAAAATGTATTCCTGATTGGTCAATCACCTTAGCCATCACACCGTCCAGTGCGTCAATTTCACGCACCAAATTGCCCTTACCTAGCCCGCCTATTGCAGGGTTGCAAGACATTGTGCCGAGGTCTTCAATTTTATATGTAAGCAACAGGGTCTTCGCACCCATGCGGGCAGAAGCCGCAGCTGCATCACAACCGGCGTGTCCTCCCCCTATTACTATTACATCAAAATTATTCATTTAAATTATCTTACTTTTTTTAGTAAAAGCTCTCTTGTTGTTGCATCAATAAATGCAGATTCTATAGCGTTTTGCGTGATTTGTAAAAGCTCATCATCAGAAAAACCAAATTCTTCTTGAGCTATCTGATATTCACGACCTATAGAGGTGTTGAAAAAAGTTGGATCATCACTGCCTAAAGTTACATTTAGTCCAAAATCAAAAAGCTTGCGTAATGGATGTGAAGAATAATCAGGGTAAACCTTCAAAACCAAGTTGCTTGAAACGCAAACCTCAGGCACTGCACCATGAATTCTTAATCTTTCCAACAGCTCTTCGTCTTCTATAGCTCTAACCATGTGGCCAAAACGAGAAACATTTAAAATCTCCAAAGCCCCTCTTACGCTTTCAGGGCCTGCCGCCTCTCCCGCATGGGCGGTACGATGTGGCATATTACTAATATCAAAAGCCGCTTTGAAATCCACAAAGCTATGGGCATTTTCATCCCCCGCTATACCAAATGCGGTAACCAGATGGTGAGGGTTGTCACGGGTTATCTCCGCCACTCTTAATGTAGAATCCACCCCGAAATGCCTTACACAGGTAGAGATAAGCCTCATCTCTATATCTGTTTCCTTTTTAGCCTTTTGGTAGCCGCTTTCTATAGCAGCAAGCATTTCAAGATAGTTCAACCCCACCATTTTGCCATGATCCGCCGAGATACCTATCTCACAATAAATACAACCTTCAGCAGCACTACGCATCAAATAGTCATAGGTGATGTCCACATAATCTTGAGCCGTCTTCATAACGCTGGTGGCATCATCATAGGCATTCACGAAGCCTTTAAGTGACCCCGCTGCTGTGCCGTCTTCATCCCAGCTATAATTTCCATTCTTTATCAAGCCCTTAGGTATTTCTACCTTATTCTTTTCAGAAAGGGTCAAAACCATCTCAGGGGTAATAGTACCTTCTAGGTGCACGTGCATATCAGCCTTGGGTGTTTTGTTTAAAGACATTTGTTCCTCTTTCTCATTTATAAAGTATCGAAGAATATAAGTTTTTTTACCAAATAAGTCTATAAAATTTCGTAAAATAGCTTTACAAACCCGTAGTTTTTCTATAACTTTTTATATTACATAACAACAACAGAATCTTAACATATCAATAGCTGAGGATTTATACTTGTATAAAAGAAGAGAAGAAAATGCGGTAGCAACCAAATGGTACAAAGACATAAACGAAGATATCGTTTGTGAAAGGGTGCTTGCCTGCGGAGTTGCTTTAGTTGAAACTTTCAACCTTTGTTCTGAAAGAGTGACTGAAAGGCTAGTAAACCTAACCCTTAATTCTACAATGTCCTCTAGAAAATCAAAGTTTGAAAAAGATTACTTAAACTCTCTAGTTGATATAAAATCAATAAAACGTTTTGAAAAATAACTTTACATCTCACATAGTTTGTTTATAGTTTTTGTTATTAAAAAATTATTGGTGGTTTGTTTGGGTTTAATTAAATTATTGCATAAGAATTAAGAATGGTGAAAACATGAAAAATGAAAACAAATTAACAAGCCTTGGTAAAAACTTTTTTTCTAAAAAAGATCTACATAAAGCACCTTTTGTTACCACTATGTTTTGTCTAGAAGATGAGACAAACAAAACACCTTCTAAAAAAGAAGTAAAGAAGCAAAAAAACGCTAAATAATCTATTTGGTAGTGTTTGTATGGTTTAATTGGTTATTACATTTTAAAAACAGTGAGGTCAAAATGAAAATTAGAGAAGATAGCGTAGAAGAAACTTGGTACCAAAATAAAAATGGTAATTTTGTTTGTGAACAGCTTTCTGATAGTGGAATGGCTGTTTTTGAAACCTTCAATAAAAATTCTCAAATGGTGTCAAGAAAAACTATAGACCTAACTAAAAAAGTAAAAGCGAAAAAACTAACGCTTAAAGCTTAGAATAGAACAGATTATCAAACCTTGTTGGACAAATAACCAACAAGGTTTATTATTTGAAAAAACATAAAAAACTCGAAAGGAAAAAATAATGGAAAAAAGAAGAAGTTTCGTGGCAGAACAAGACGGTGTTGTTATTGCTCAAACACATACTGATGGACTGGAAGAAAATGGGGTTTGCATCCAAAGATGTTTTAACTTCAATACAGGCACAGTTGTAGAGGGTGTTTTAGATATAGAAACAAAAGAAGTTATGAGCCCTAAAACAAAAGCTATTGATAGCGAAATTGTTGAATCTTATAAGTTTGCAATAGGAGAAGACGTGCCTGGTTGGAAAAACGGCCTGCCAGGAACTTTGTTCAAAAGAATTGACACAAAAAAATTAACTTCAAAAGGCCTTCATATAAGCAAAAAATTTAACCTAGCCTCTGGTGATGTTGATACGGCTATTATTAAAAGTGCCGAAGACAAACCTGCTTATATAACAAAATCTCATGTTGAACATGTTGTTTTAGATGCTCGCAGAGAAGCAATTAGATATCACAAAAGCAAATACTCTAAATAATAAAAGAAACAAAACTGGGGTTTTTATATCATGGCCGACAACAAAAAAGCTGTAGAGATTGTTAAAGAGTGGGAAATAGGTGAAGACGGGTTTCCTGTTTGTGTTGAAACCCGCTCCAACAGCAAAATCTCTCTTATCAAAGCATTTAACCTTAATACGTGTGAAGTTAGGGAGATGAAGTTGAACAGCAAAAGCGGTAAAGCCGGTGATATAAAAACCTATGGTTTTGACCCTGATATTTTGACGGCCGCTGAAATTGCCTCTCCAGCAAAAAGAAGTAGAGTTTATTTAGCAACAACCGACTGTTATAAACTTAATTCTGATAGCGATAATAAAATGAAAAAAACCATAAAAGCTATTATTAATAAAACACCAAGTAGCATTAATTAGTGGAAAAATAAAAATGAAAATTGCAATAAACAAAGAAGTAAAAGATCCAAACGTATGGAGCAAAAACGAACAAGGTGTTTTGATTTTAAAAAAATACCCTAACTACGGTGTTTCTGTAACAAAAGAATTTAATCTCAAAACTAATGAGACAACTACCATCCTAAATGGTAAAGATTTTAACCAACCTTTAAAAACAACAAAATCTGGCCTTGATAAGGACATTTTGTTTGCTCCAAAGAATTTACTTAAATAATAATTAAAAAACACTATCCAAAATCTTGTTAAATATATATCCTTTAAGGGAATGATTATTAACAATATACAAGGGTAGTGTTTTTTTTATGAGCAATATTATACCACATCAAATTTACAGTATTAAACTCGGCTTCACCCGCACCTTGAGTGGCGACTTGCCTGAGAAGATTTCAATGGCTTTGGAAGAAAAAGTCAATTCGGTATTTTTGAACAATAAAGAATCCACTGATGGTGATAATTGGGAGGTGACACTTACCACTATCGGCAAGCCCGATATAGGAGATATCGTCGAATATATAGAAGAAGTGATACCAGGGATAGTAGATAAACATTCCATAGTGGTTGAGAAGGTGCCAGAAATTGATTGGTTGCAACAGGTGCATGATAATTTCCCTCCGATAACTATTGGTAGGTTTTTTGTTTATGGCTCACATTACACTGGCGAGTTTCCTAAAAGGCTTATTCCGTTACAGATTGATGCCGCAACCGCTTTTGGTTCGGGCGAACATGAAACAACAAAAGGTTGCATAGAGGCTTTTGAATATTTATTCAAGCATGAATTAACTTTTGACAATGCCTTAGATATGGGTTGTGGCTCGGGTATACTTGGTATTGCTCTAGCAAAAATTTGGCCGGATATAAAGGTGGCAGCAGTAGATATAGACCCTGAAAGCATAGTGGTTACCGAGCGTCACGCACAAACCAACGGTGTTTTAGATAAAATAACAACCGAAGCGGGGGATGGTTACAATTCTCCTCTGGTTAGCAAGACCGCTCCTTACGATATAATCGCGGCAAACATTTTGGCTAATCCTCTAATCTCTATGGCACCTGATTTGTATAAGAATTTAAAAGAGGGTGGTTATTGTGTTCTGGCTGGGCTTCTCTCTCGCCAAAAAGATGCTGTTATTAAAGCACATGAAGAGCAGGGGTTAAAACTTATTCACGTTAAGCCTGAAGGCGAATGGCAAATAATTATAATGCAGAAATAAAAAGGAGTTTTTTAAAATGCGTAAAATTTTTCTTTTAGTTTGTTTGAGCGTTTTTGTTTTATTTTCTTCAAACGTTAAAGCATCCCCTTCATCTGATGAATATTCTCAAATGAAAGAAGGAATGTTGTTGAATGAAAACGCTGATGCAAAAGAAGATGGTGATGCATCTTTTAAAACAATCCAAAACTCCAACTCTAAGGGGTTTGTTGCTATGGACAAGCTTATGGCGGAATATAAACAGGGTAAATACATAGAAATTTTTGATAGTGTTAAAACAAAAGCTGAAGAGGATGTTCCTGAAGCACAAGAGCTTGTAGGTATAATGTACAGCTTAGGGCAGGGAACAGATAAACATGAAGTCGAAGCTGCTAAATGGTTAACTAAAGCGGCTGAACAAGAATTTGCTATAGCACAATATCATTTAGGTCTGTTATTATCTGCCGGAGTAAACGGGGTAGATAAAGATATTGTAGAAGCTTTAAAGTGGTTAAAAATTTCTTCTTTATTATATAAAGGTAACAATATAGAAGAGAAAAACAAAATCTATGAGGCTTATTCAGCCGTGTTGAAATCCGCTAACCGTAGACAAAAAGGCGAAGCTATTGAAAAAATTAGAAGCTGGTTACAAATAAAAAACAAACTTGATCTACTAGAAGGCTCTGCCCCCTCTAGTAACGCTGAGAACTTATCTTCTACTCCTGTAAAAGCAACAGAACCTTCTAAATAAAAACTGTATAAAAAAGATTCTATTTTTCTTATTAGTTAAACTTCTAAGGAATATATGGGGTAGTATAACTACATGACGTTTTAATCCTTGTAGTGGCCTTTAAAGTAATCGTGTATTGCTTTTCAGAGTCCGCACTCAAATTAAAATCAATAGTAACATTATGTTTGCTTTTATTTAAATACATGTTCAAATAATTTATTTTTTTATCAAAATTTCTTTCACCATAGCCCCCTAAACTAAAACCGTTTTGAAAATCTTTGTTTAAAACGACCATCGATGACCTGGTCTGGTTTCTATTATCACGCTGTTGGGTGTAAGAATATTCACCACCCACCCCTAAGCTGATTTTGTTTTGAAAGCTTTTGACTAAGAAAAGCTTTGACGATTTTATATCACGTTTATCGTCCTTTGAATCGTAAATCATCTCGCCACGAATACGGTAATCGTCTGTTATATTTTTAGCTATTAATATTTTACTTTCCAACCATTCATTCTCTGTTAGCTCTTCGTTAAAGCAGGCTGTAAACGCGAGTTTAATGCTTGTTTTAGCAATATTTGTTGAAATTCTGTTGGTAATATAATTTTTTGAATCTTCTTTCAAAAATCTTTTTTGTTTTAATTCTAAACTTGTGTTCGCTAATTTGGAATCTTTTGAAATTGCAAAACTCAAATCTCTAATATTATCTTTAGCGAGTGTTGGTTTGTTTTCTATGTATCTTTCAAAGTCTGTTATTTTATTAGGGGGGATTCTTTCTCTTGATTCCATATATGTATTAAAAAGAAACAATTGAGTATTATTAATAGTAACATCAATACTATCAAACATTCCCTTGCCTATGGAAACCTTATCACCCTTAATGCCATTGAGCGTGTATTTTTTTGATATTTTTTATCAAGAACACTCGCACAATTTGCGGTTTTATTTGAAACCCCATCATTGTTATAAAAAGAGCCTTCGCCTAGTATAGTTCTTCTGTTTATAGGCCCTTTTGATTTGTTATTAGTTACCCTAGGTCCAAACTTACCATCGCCTCGAGCAAAAGCTAAAGAAGCGAGCATCGCTGATGTGGCTACACAAAAAGAAAGTATTATTGTTCCAACTTTTGTTTTTAAAACAGAATTTTTCAATTAATAACCTTCCTTAAAAAGCAACTATATTATTATTTCTTTCCCATATATAAGATTTGTAATAATCTAAAATATTGTTTAACGTATTTCAAGTTTTTTGTTATGGGTGATAAAAGAAACTAAAGACTCTAAGTATCCGTCTTTAATATATTAATAAAATCAAATGTTTAGATACTATAAAGGCTGGGATTGTTAATAATCCCAGCCTTTATAGTAAAACCTTAACAAAAAGATTTGTTTTTACCAAATATGTTTTGGCCTAGTTTCGCCAACTTGTTTTTTAGAATCCTTAGGTGCCCTTATATCTGTTTTATCTGTTTTTTCAACAAATTTAACAAGTGGTGTTTCTTTGAAAGGAGCTTTAGGGAAGGCTTGATATAACAATCCATGATATTCAAACTGTCCATAGCAAGGCACGGTCATATTTATTTGAGAGTCGCCATAAGCTTTATCAAAAGTAAGCTGGGCGTCTTCAACTTCAATTAACACGTTCTTCATTGTACCGGTTATTATAATTCTATCATTAACCCTGCCCGTGTCAGGATCAACCGTTCCTTTAAAGAAATATTTTTCACCTTCTTGTAATTGAGTAGCGTCAAACACAGCTGTGTTGAATTTTTCATTGTAATAATCGCCATCTGTTGGTGTGGCAAAGGTCATTGTTGTGTCTTTAATTTCTACAGGAAGAACTTCTGTGGCTGTCTCAGCAATATTATCATCGCTCAAGACTATATAATCTTTTCTGTTATTTCCCCAGTCCATATCGTTGTTACCGGTATCAGGTATATTACCGTCGTTTCCGCCACCAGTATAAACGCCGTCATCATCATCGTTTTGTTCTGTATTAGAATTCTCTTTGTCAGTGTCTTTTACTTCACAAGCACTAAAAAAAGCGGCAGAAGTTACAATTAATCCTGTCGCCACAACTGCTTTAAATTTTCTTGATAATCTCATAAAACTTATCTCCTTAAAAAACTGACATCTAATTCAAAGATGTTTAAAACACTCTACATTAATATTTGACATAGAGCAAGGAGATTCAGTATTATAAAATACTAACTTATTGATTTATAAGGTTTTTACTAAAAAATTATTTCATACCTTTAAAAGAAGGTCGAGCGGCACGAGCAGCTGTGAAATCCACAATCTTCGCACTTGCTTTAACAACATCTTCAACCATCTTAATTTCTTTAGATTGGAAGTTACGTTCAAACTTCACAAACCACAAAGAGTTTGCATTAGAGCGGTCTTCAACCTTGTAATAAGAAGGATCGTTAGGCATTGCTTTTTTGCTGCCAATAAACATGTAGTTAGAGCTGAAAGGCATTTCACCAAGTCTAGAGAAGAAATCAATACTTGCTAAAGATTTTTTATCAGCCACTTTCATGTAACCTTTATCATCTAACAACATTTGATGAATTACTTTTCTATCAAATACTTTTGAATGGTTTTTACCGAAGAATTCATCATAAGCTTTTCTTGAAGCTTCACCATTGTTAAGAGTGCGGAAATCTTTTCTTGCTTCAGTCTCAAAACTACGGCTTATGCTTGCCATAGAAGAAGCTGTCATATAATCCCAAGATTCAGATTCACCAACCAAATTAAGCTCCCAAGCGATTTTTATAGCTGTTACAAGAACATCTGATTGTTGAGAACGGTTAACCAATATTGCTTCATCTGGTTCAAAGCCCATAGGGTTAATTAAAGTACCGTTACTTTGTTGCCAAGCACGGCGTAATTCTTTTGCTAAAGTATTTACCAATTCGCCCTTTGGACGATTAGGGTTAAGAGCAATTACAGTGTGTTCAGGAGTAACATAAAGTTGAGAAGGCATTGATTGCTCATCATAAACTATTACTATGTTTTGCATTTTTTCATGATTGCTAATTGAGTTTGCAGTTCTAGATTTCAAAAGAATATCTGTAAGATCTTCAATAGCTACCATTTTAGATGCAGGGTTTTTCTTGCAAACATTGGTTCTGTCCAAACGCCAATCTAAACTTGTGCGATGTCCCAAACGGCTTTCTTTGCCTTGGCGTAATCTTTTAGAGGTATCTTTAAAACCTGCTGTATTTGGTTTTGCCTGTAAGCCCTCATATACTTCAAAATCTTTGCCCATTGTATTCACCCTTAGTTTTCATCTTTATAGGGATTAATCCCTTGCTTAACTCCATCTTCCCTCTAAAAAGTTAACAACTTACTTCTAAAAACACGAAAGAAGTAAAATAATAAGATTACGTAAATAGGTTTATATGTTATTGATTTATTTGAGGAATTTTTCCTAAATTTAGCTCTTTTTCGAGGAATTTTAGGCTTTCTTCAAGCAACTCCTTCTGCATTTGGCGTAGGCGGGGGAGTTTTTCAGGTTTTTTCCTATAAGCAGCATCAGCTATGTGACCTGAGAAGGCACAAACCGCTTTTATAAAGTTGTTTTTATCGATTTTGATTTCTGTCGAGTCGCTGTAAATATTAAGAAGAGAGTTTATATCGTATTCACTTTTAGCACTTAGGCTCGCTAATAATTGAGCTAAATCCAATTCAACAGAGCCATAACAACTGTTGGGCCAATCAACTATATAGATTTTATTTTGTGTAACTAAAATATTATCATCGCGGAAATCTTGATGTATGACCCCGTTGGTAAGGTCTTCAATCTCGCAAAACTCTTTTTGTTTTTCACACAATATTGGTAGGGCGTGTTTGAAAAATTTATCTGCTTCTTCTTTGTCAATAAAGAGGGTGAGAAATTTTTTGTATATTTCTTTTTCCTCTTTTATGCGTATCCACCCACCTTGTGGGATGAAATAACGCTCAATATAATTTGTGGTTTCAGCTAAAGGAAAATCTAATGGCAAAGATTCTTTTTTAATTCCATGGAAAAGTTTTAAGGTAGCAAAAGTTCTATGTAGAAGTTTTGTGTCCCAAATAATTTCTTCCAATTTTTGTAACTGTTCAAAAACAATCAAACACCAACCGTCTGGATCACCATCACTAACCATACCAAGATATTGCGGTGCGAATTCTCTTATGTGAGGAATGTTTTTATAAGCATAAATTTCTTGCTCAACCATTTTAACGCCGTGAGCATCTTGTGCGGGGTGAGTGCCTTTAACAAAGAGTTTATGCCCGTCAAATAAGGTTATTTCAAAACAAGCAGAATTTGAATAACCGCCCCAAACAATTTTTCCTGTCTTTATTTTTTGTCCGGCAATATCTTCTATCTGCCTGATTATATCTTCAGGCACTTCAGCCCAGCCAGGTCTTGCTTCTTTTTCTAAAGAACTCAAACTAAAAACCTATTTCTTGTAATACAGGCATACCCTCAACTTTTAATTCTTCTTGAGACATATCTACAATACCCTCTGCATCAACACGGATATCTGTTCTAAATAAAGAATCTTTAAAGACCATAAAACCTTCAAGATCAAAACCTCCATCAGGGTTTTTATTTTTAATTTTTACAGGTGAGAGCATCTCTTGCATTATTTTGCGACCCTGCATTGGTGGGTCAACCTGCCACTTGATATCATCAACCGCTTCAATAACTGAGAACTTGCCGTGTCTTCCATATACGTAACTGAAGAAAAATTTTATATAAGAAATAACATTGGTTTCATCCAGTTTGATAGGGGCTTTTTGATTAACTTCATATATCGTATTATTAGTCCAGTCGATAACCTTTACGTTGCCGGGCTTATATATAGCGAATTTTTTTGCTGCCGGCACTGTGGACATATCCGTCATTTCAATCAAATCATAATATTTATAGAAAGGCAGGGGCTGGCTTCTAAGTATGGTTCTCTCTTCATTAAAAGCGACAGGAGTTATAAATTTATTGATCTCCTGTAGTATTTTTACCGCTTTTTTTTCTTCTAATTTAGTCCAATTATCGCTCATAAATGAAACCCTTCCTTGTGGATAACCCTGCATATAACTATATGCACAACATATCTTATAACTTATCCTGTGCATAAATTATAGAGTCTAAACAATAACATAGTTTATTATCCTAACAAAGACTCTGAAAATCAACAATGTGGACAACTTTTTATCTTGTTGAATCTTTTAGGTTTTTAGTTCTTTTTCATGTGTAAATCTCTGTTGAGTAAAAGTTATGCACATAACTAACCGCACTACTACTATCTACTACCTTCTTATATATATTATATTATTATTATAGAGCTTAAGAACTTTTTTAAATTTCTAAACAGGGGTTAAAAAACCTCGCTTGACTTATCAACAGAATATTGTATAAACTTCTATACATCTGAAAGATTTAGAGAATTTGGCAGCTGGTTTCAAAAAATCAGATTTCTCTTAAAAGGAACATACTTTCAGCTTATAAGAGTTCTCTTAAATTTTATCCAATCAATCAACAATAATCACAAAAAGAAGAAACATGACAGATCAAGAAAACCATCAATCTAACAACAACAAAATTATGAAATTAGATGAACTAAAAAACAAATCAGCACAAGATCTATTAGCATATGCAGAAAGCGTTGGGGTTGAAAACAGCTCCACCATGCGCAAACAAGAAATGTTGTTTGCTATACTTAAAAGGCTAGCTGAGCAAGAAACCTCTATTGTCAATTCAGGAGTTTTGGAAGTTCTTCAAGATGGTTTTGGTTTTTTACGCTCTCCTGAGGAAAATTACCTTCCAGGGCCAGATGATATTTATGTTTCTCCAAACCAGATAAAAAGATTTGCTTTAAGAACAGGTGATACGGTTGAGGGTGAAATTCGCTCTCCTAAAGAAAGTGAACGTTACTTTGCTTTAACAAAAATAAACAAAGTTAACTTCGATGAGCCTGAGGCTTTAAAACACAGAATAAATTTTGATAACCTTACTCCATTATACCCAAGCAGAAAAATAACTTTGGAGATGCAGGATCCTACTAAAAATCACACAGTACAAAGAGTGATCGAGTTGGTATCTCCTATTGGTTTTGGTCAGCGTGCACTTATAGTTGCCCAACCAAGAACCGGTAAAACAGTTATGATGCAAAACATTGCTAATTCAATTGAAACTAACCACCCTGAAGCTTATTTGATAGTGTTGCTTATAGATGAACGTCCTGAGGAAGTTACAGATATGGCACGTTCAGTTAAAGGTGAAGTTATAAGTTCAACCTTTGATGAACCAGCAGTTCGTCACGTACAGGTAGCGGAAATGGTTTTGGAAAAAGCGAAAAGATTAGTTGAACAAAAACGCGACGTAGTTATTTTGTTAGATTCAATTACTCGCCTTGCTCGTGCTTACAACACTGTTGTTCCATCATCTGGTAAAGTATTGACAGGTGGTGTGGATGCAAACGCGTTGCAACGTCCTAAACGTTTCTTCGGTGCTGCTCGTAACGTTGAAGAAGGTGGTTCATTAACAATCATCTCAACCGCTTTGATTGATACAGGTAGCCGTATGGACGAAGTTATCTTCGAAGAATTTAAAGGTACAGGTAACTCTGAAATCGTGCTTGATCGCAAATTGGCTGACAAACGCGTATTCCCTGCTATCGATATTCAAAAATCAGGTACTCGTAAAGAAGAATTATTGGTTGGTACAGGCTCTCTGCATAAAATGTGGATGTTGCGCAAAATACTTTCTCCTATGGGTACAGTGGATTCTATGGAATTCCTGCTTGAGAAGATGAAAGATACAAAACACAATGATGAATTCTTCCAAATGATGAATCAATAATAACTAATTAGAAGTGGAAATAGGTAATAATGAAAACTATTTTTGCTCTAACAACAGGGTCGCAGAGAGCGGGTGTCGCGATTATTCGCGTCTCCGGAATCTGTGCTCTTGACAGTTATGCTGTTCTAACAGGAAAAAAAGCGTCACCTAAACCTAGGTTTGCTTATTTTTGTGATTTTTATAATCCTGCAAATAAAGAAATTCTGGATAAAGGTTTGGCTATCTATTTCCAAGCCCCTAACAGCTTCACTGGTGAAGATATTGTTGAATATCATATCCATGGTGGTCATGCGGTTATACAAGGGTTTTTGAATGCTCTAAGCTCTATGGAAGAGCATCGCATGGCGGAGCCGGGTGAATTCACTAAACGTGCATTTATAAACAATAAAATGGATCTAACTGAAGCTGAGGCTATAGCAGATTTAGTTGATGCTGAAACAGAAGCTCAACGAGTGCAGGCTTTAGAACAGTTGGGTGGTGGACTATCACGGCTTTATAACGGCTGGGCTGATATTTTGAAAAAATCTTTAGCTTATCAAGAGGCGGAAATAGAATTCCCCGATGATGATATGCCAGAACAACTTTCTGAACATTTAATACCAGATGTTGAAAAATTGATAAAAGAAATTGAAGAACACCTTGATGATAAACGTAGGGGTGAAAGATTAAGAAACGGTATTTTGATTGCAATATTAGGAGCACCAAACGCAGGTAAATCAACATTGCTTAATGCTCTAGCAAAACGTGAGGCCGCAATAGTTTCAGATGAAGCGGGAACAACTAGAGATATTATTGAAGTTCACATGAACCTTGGTGGTTTCCCAGTGATTTTGGCGGATACCGCAGGCTTACGCGTAGCTGAAAACAAAATTGAAGCCGAAGGTATAAGAAGGGCTGAAAACCTTTCTCATGAAGCGGACATAAAATTAGCTTTGTTCGATAGCACATCAAAAGAAAAAGATACCGAAACACAAAAGCTTGTTGATGCTAAAACTGTGGTTATCTTCACTAAGGTGGATAAATCAATTGGGGTTGAGGCACATAAAGACGCTTTCAAAATTTCTGCTGAAACAGGAGAGGGTATAGATAACCTTTTAGAACATCTAACGCAAAAAATTTCCCAAACCTTTGGCAAAAAATCAGGTGTATCTTTAACTAGGGAAAGACATAGGTTTGCTTTAGCTGAAACAGTTGAGCATTTAAAACGTTCCTTAACTGCAAGTATGCCTGAATTGGCAGCAGAGGATTTACGCATGGCGATGAGAAGCCTTGGCACAATTACTGGCTCAGTCCATGTGGAAGATTTATTAGATAGAATCTTTAAAGATTTTTGTATTGGGAAATAAAAACCTATAAATCAGAACAAACCTTCGCAATAACATCATGGATAGTTAAACCTTCAGCACGGGCTGAGAAGTTAAGAGCCATCCTGTGTTTTAATATTGCAGGGGCAAGTTCAATAACATCATCCATTGAAGGGGAATAGCGACCCTCAAGCAAAGCTTTAGCACGGGACGCCAACATAAAAGCCTGTGAAGCCCTAGGGCTGGCACCCCAAGTCACATAATCTTTAACTTCTTTAATATTGGTTTGGTCAGGACGGGTTGATTGCACTAACCGCAAAATACCTTCCGCAACCTTTTCACCCACCGGCAAGCGGCGAATTAAACTTTGAGCAGCCATTACATCTTCGGTTGATAAAACCTTCTCAGCTTTCTCAGTTTTGTCAAAAGTGGTTGCATTCAACATTTTCATCTCAGCATCGTGAGATGGGTAAGAGATATCCACCTCCATAATAAACCTGTCTAGTTGAGCCTCTGGCAAAGGATAAGTACCTTCCTGCTCTAAAGGATTCTGAGTAGCCATTACATGGAACGGGCGTGGTAGCTCGTAGGTTTTACCGCCTATTGAAACTTTATATTCCTGCATTGCCTGAAGTAGGGCAGATTGAGTGCGAGGAGAAGCACGGTTAATTTCATCAGCCATTAGAAGTTGGCAGAAGATAGGGCCTTTTATAAATTCGAAACTTCGGTGGTTACTATCACCCCTTAAAATCTCAGAGCCTAAAATGTCAGCAGGCATAAGGTCGGGCGTATATTGAATGCGGTTATTGTCTAGACCTAAAACAGTGCCTAAGGTCTCAACTAATTTGGTTTTACCCAAACCCGGCAAACCAACTATTAAAAAGTGACCACCCGAAAGGATAGAGGCAAGGCATAGGTCTATAACCTTTTCTTGCCCGAAAATAATTTTTTCAATGTTTTTACGAACAGCTTTAAGTTTGTCGGCTACTATTACCGCTTCTTTTTCTAATTCTTTTTCATCAGACATTCGTTAATCCTCAATTTTTTGTTGTGGTTTTTTAGAGTCTATTTCTCTTTGCAGCATATCAATTTCGCCGCAGTAGTTCTGCCCGCATATTATACGCATAGCTTGAAGCTGTTCCAAGGCTCTTGCAATATCACCAGCATCTAAATACATAGTCGCCAGATATTTGTTAGCCCCCAAATGTGTTGGTTGTAACATTAAAGCGGTTTTAAAACACTCTAGAGCCTGGTCTTTCTGACCTAGCTTGTAATATGCGTAACCACGATAGGTATAAGCATCAGCATCTCTTTGGCGGCGTTGGAGCACGACGGTGGTTTCATTCAAGGCTTCGGAATATTTACCCTGTTTCAAAAGATCTTCGACTTTTATAAGACCATAATCAGCACGCAAAGGAATATCAGTTTGTGCAACAACAGGCGTTGTCGCAAATAAAGAAATACTTAAAAACAACAAAAGGAAATAAACTGTTTTCATTTTAATCCCGCTAAAGGGTTAGTCAGCAGTAAGTATCAAACACCTGCCCTGCAACATATTGCAAGCACTGCGAGCGTCTCCCAAAGTAATACCTGTTATGCGGGCTCTGTAAATTGTACCTCTACTGGTAACAAGTGGAGCCACCACGTCTTTGGCTTCAATTAAGTTATCTATACTACTTTTAACTTGTTTTATAGCTTTTAAACTAGATTTTTTAGTTTTGAAAGAGCCAACCTGTACCGCCCATTTGCGGGAGCTTTCATCAGAGTCATCAAAACTTGTGTCGCCCTGTTCAAACTCTTCAGTTTTTGTATAAAGCTCTCTTACAGATTTTGCAGGAGTTGCCGCCGGTCTTTTAGCAGGGGTTTCTTGCACAGAATTAAATGCAAGGAATGTATTCTTTGAAGCAGCAAAACCAGCATCAAGAATTTTTGCCATCATTTTATTACGTGTAGAGCTTGTTCTTCCACCGAACACAATACCTACTAAACGAGTACCATCACGCTTTGCAGATGCCGCTAGGTTGAAGCCTGAAGCATAAATATAACCGGTTTTAAGACCGTCCATACCTCTATAACTTTGCATTAGTTTGTTATGGTTTTTGTAAGTATTACCTTTGTAAGTAAATTCAGGTGTAGCAAAATAATGGTAGTATTGAGGGTAATCATTAATAAGAGCTGTGCCTAATATCGCCATATCTCTTGCTGTAGTGTATTGATTTTTGTTGAACAAACCTGAAGCGTTAGCAAAGCTTGTTCCTCTCATACCCAATTCTCTAGCTTTTTTTGTCATTTTAACGGCGAAGTCTTTTTCCGTTCCACCGATAGCTTCAGCCAAAACAACAGCCACATCATTTGCTGATTTTGTTACAAGAGCAAGGATCGCGTTTTCAACCCTAATGCTATCACTGTGTCTAAAACCAATATTAGAAGGAGGTTGGTTAGCCGCACGTTTTGAAACTTCAAGGTAAGTGCTTTTATGTAGTCTGCCTTCTTCCAAAGCTTCGAAGGTTAAATATAACGTCATCATTTTAGTCAATGAAGCAGGATAAAGTCTTTTGTCGGAATTCTCTTGGCTCAAAACCTTGCCATTTGAAGTGTCCACCACTATAGAGGCGTATCTGTCTTTTAGGCTGGTTTTTGCCACAGCAGCATGGTGTTTGTGTCTTTTTGCCGCAAGAGCGTCAGTCGAGCTACCAAGACTTATAATAACAACAAAAGCAGCCAAGCAAATAAATTGCAGGCACGACCTAAATTTATGTGTATCGTTTTTACGCAAAATCAACTCCAGAACCAAAATGTCTCCCCAACAACTATCCTATAATTATATGAAGTTATTGTCTAGCGAAGGTTAAAAAATATTCGTAATATGTATGATATAGTTTTCAAGAAAAGTAAATGACGGAGTGTCGAATTATGTCATATTTTAAAATAGTTATGGAAAAGAAAGAGAAGAGGGGAACACCCGGCTCTGGTACAGACACTAGCCTGATGGTCAAGATAAAAACAGCCAAACCAGCAATGTACAAGGTTCTCCTGCTAAATGACGACTTCACACCAATGGATTTTGTGGTTCATATTCTAGAGAGGTTCTTCAGCAAAGATGCACAAGAGGCGACAGAGATAATGATGAACGTCCATAGTCACGGCATAGGCTTGTGTGGTGTGTATACTTACGAAATAGCTGAAACCAAAGTTGCACAAGTAGTCGAGTATTCACGTAAAAGCGAATATCCACTACAGTGCATAATGGAAAAAGAATAACTTTAAGCTATTTTAAGAGATGATTTTTTATTGGAACTTTTTGCGGTTACAACTTTTTCATCGTCTCTTTTTAAAAGAGAAATACTTTCTTTTACAGCTTTACTTAAATCAGCATCTTTTTTAGCAAAGATAATAACGCGAGATTTTGCATTGTAAGAAAGATCAACAGAAGGAGTGTCTTCATCTTTAATAGTGTTTATTTCTTCTTCATTAACACTTTTATCTAATTCGTTTGCAACGCTTCTAATAAATAGAATGCCTTTTTTTATAGCCGCACCATCAGTTACACTTACATCAGCCGCAGTGCTTAGGTAGGCACTAACAACTAAAGCTGGGTCGAACTTTTCAGCATAAGCGTTGTAAGGATAATAAGGAACGCTTTCCAACCATTGTGTAGCTGTGGTTTCAATTCCGTTTATAATGGTAGGGTATGTTACCCAACCAGGAGCAGCGGGAACATTCACGCGAACTTTACTATCTGCATATATTGCATGACTAACAGCAAGTTGTCCGCCATTAACAGTAACTTCCGCACCATCAATACTTCCGTCTACATAAAGGCTTTCACCGTTTTCTTCAAATATATATCTATTACCAGGTAAAAGTTTGTTGCCATCAACGTGCACAACCATAATTGAAGTGCCAGTGTTTTTTAAAACTTCAAGAGTAGGGACGCTGCCCCTAACATCAGCTGCAGTGTTGAAAGCACTGCCGATTCTTAAAAGAGGTTTTTCTTTTTCTTCATCGTCTTCTCTTTCGCAACCAATGCCACTCATCAAAGCCGCACCCAAAATTAAAGGGTAAAGACATTTAGTTGCTTTTTTAAAACTGGTTTTAATCGACATATTTATATCTCCTTAAAATTATCTTATTTTAGAAACGCCTGATTGTTTATAAGTACCAGATGTTAATTTTATTTCAACATTCTTACCAAAGTTTTTAGCAACCACCGCTGGGTCAAATCTAACGCCAGAGTCTTCGTAAGGTTTTTTTGCTACAACATTTCCTTCAGTAAAGTTAGATTCAATTTTAGCACCATCTTTTATATCACCGCTAACCGCGAGCTGACCATCATACATTACTATTTTTGAATTTTTAGGAGCATCACCATCAATAAACAAGCTCATATTCTCTTCTCTGAACTCATAGCTTTTACCAGCTTCCAATTTATCACCGCTAACATGAACGGTTAGAACCGGCACGCCTGTGTTTGATAATTTTTCCAACATAGGGGCGCTACCTTTAACATCAGCCGCACCATTAAAAGCAGTTCCAATTACTAAAACATCTTTTTTTGGTTCAAAATCTAAACAAGAAAATGCAACCGCAGAACCAAGAACAACTGTACCTACTACTTTTTTAAAATTATTTTTTAATCCCACGACAGACTCCTTATGAATAAACGAATCAAAACTTTCAAACATGACTATATAATGTTAGGTAATATAAAGAATTATTTAACATATTGCAAGAATTTTGTTTATTATCAATAAAAAAATCCTTTAAAAACAAGGGCTTTGCTTTTTGCTCTATATAAATTTGTTTAAAAAACCATATATAAACAAATTTTTAACCTTATTGTGGTGTAATGACATTGTGGCTATTATCAACTTAAGGCCAACAAGTTAAGAGGCTAAGGAAGGTGTGTAATGGAAGAAATTTTAAAAACAAAAGCTATAAAAGCTGAAAGAGAAAACGCAGGAACGATTCTAGCGTCTCTGGTTGCTACAAAAGGTTTTGATCAGTGTTTCAATTACTCAGCTTCAGCAGCTAGCAACACACCTCAACCCACAACTAGACAAGGTATGTAATGTCTTCAGTAGTACAAGAATATGAAGTTTTTAAAAATGATAAAAACGCATTAGCATTTTTCTTTTATCATGAGCCGGAGTTAGACCAAAACCCAGTTGATGGTCCGTTCTATTTTATTATAGATGGCAATAACATTGTAGCAGGTACAAAAGAACATAATATTGTTTTAGAAAAACTAACTCCTGAAATCATAGAGATAGCGAGACAAAGGGGAAATCTTTTGTTGATGGAATTTGAAAATCAACAACCCGTTCGTGCTACCCCGTGCTATTTTGTTGAGAGTTTTTAAGAACATAATACAAAAACAATGACAACCCCCGTATTTTCGATTATATTTTTAGTCGAGTGGGGTTTTAGTTTTTTAAAGCGAGAATTTAATTGAACAAGCTTATAAGAATCCATAGGTTGCATAACGCGACCGTTGAAAGTTATAATTTATCCGAAATTATAATCACCACAGCTGTGACAAAAATCAGCAGAAGCCGAGTATCTTCAATGCCGGAAATATATTTAAGCCCGCAGCACGCTAAAAAATTTTCAATCTATTATAAAATTCACAAGATTTAACCTCGCGTTTATACTATAAGTATAGATATGAGAAAAGTACTAGGTATAGAAACAAGTTGTGATGAAACCGCCGTCGCTATTGTAAGTGAAGACGGCCGTATTTTGGCTGATTGTCTTTTAAGCCAAAGCGAACATATAGAGTTCGGCGGCGTTGTTCCTGAGATTGCGGCAAGAGCCCACCTAGATAGTCTTGACCTTTTAATAGAACAATCTTTGATTGATAGTAATCTAACAATAGATGATATTGACGCGATCGCAGTAACAGCTGGCCCTGGTTTAATAGGTGGAGTTTTAGTTGGTGTTGTAACGGCTAAAGCAATAGCAGCTGTTAACAACAAACCGATAATTGCTGTAAACCATTTGGAAGGCCACGCTCTAGCGGCAAGGCTGAGTGAAAAAATAGAATTTCCTTATCTCTTATTATTAGCCTCTGGAGGACATTGTCAGTTGTTAATAGTTGAGGGTGTAGGAAACTATAAACAGCTTGGTACAACACTTGATGATGCGTTGGGCGAATGTTTTGATAAATGTGCAAAACTTTTAGGGTTAGGATACCCTGGCGGTCCGTTGGTAGAAAAAACAGCGGCAGAGTGTAAGGACATTAAAAAAGCGATTGAAAAATATAAACTCCCGCAGCCTATGGTAGGAAAAGATAATTTAGATTTTTCTTTTTCAGGAATGAAGACCGCGGTAAAACGCATAGCAGATACTTTACCTGAAACGGTAGATAGAAATAATGCAGCAGATATCTGTGCATCTTTCCAATACAATGTTGGTGAGGTTATAAGAGATAGGGTATCTCGTGCCATTAAAGAATATAAAAAACTATATCCTAATCATCTTGCTCCTGCCTTGGTAGTATCAGGCGGTGTTGCGGCAAATAAGTTTATTCGCAATATTCTTGAAGAAGAAAGTAAAAAGAATAATATAGAGTTTAAAGCCCCTCCTATAAAATTTTGCACAGACAACGGCGTGATGATAGCTTGGGCGGGTATGGAAAAATTTTTACTAGGGCATAAAGATGATATAGATTTTCCAACCTATCCGCGTTGGCCTTTAGACAAACAAGGAAGATAAAAATGAGTGATGAAACAATAGCAATTATTGGGTCAGGTGCTTGGGGAACCGCCTTGGCACAGGTTTTTGCGACTGCGGGTAAAAACGTAAACCTTTATGTGCGTGAAAAAGAATTATTAGCCTGCATAAATATGCATAAAGAAAACAAAATATATTTGCCTAATATAAAACTACACAAAAATATAATGGCAACAGATGACAAAGCTCGGGCAGTAAGAGAAGTTAAAACCGTACTTAATGTTGTGCCTACACAATTTACTCGTGAAACTTTAATTAAATTTACCGACTATATTGAGGAAGATGCTTTTATTGTTAACTGTTCAAAAGGGATAGAAATAACATCTCTTGAGTTGATTTCTGAAATTGTAAATGAAATTTTACCAAGAAACCCTTATGCGGTTTTGTCAGGTCCCACATTTGCTGAAGAAGTGGCAAGCGGGCTTCCTACAGCTGTTACTTTAGCATCAAGACACAAGGACGTAGAAAAATTAGCTGAAATACTTTCAGGCAAAACCTTTCGCCCATATATAGCAAACGATGTTGTGGGGGCTGAACTTTCAGCTGCAATTAAAAATGTGATAGCTATAGCCTGCGGCATAGTTGAGGGAAGAGGTCTTGGTAATAATGCTAAGGCTGCAATAATGACCCGCGGCATGGCAGAAATAAAACGCATAGGTTTAAAAATGGGCGCAGAGGCTGAAACTTTTTTAGGCCTTTCAGGAATAGGTGATCTAACTTTAACTTGCAACTCTATTCAATCACGCAACTATTCTTTAGGGATTGCTTTGGGTGAAGGTAAAACAGCAAAAGAAATAATAGAAAGTAGAAAAAGCGTTGCCGAGGGTTATTATACGGCAAAGGCAATAGCTGCTTTGGCAAAACAGTTGGAAGTTGAAGCCCCTATTTGTGACGCCGTCTACGCAATACTTTATAATGGGGTTTTGGTGGATGAGGTTGAAAAAGAACTAATGTCTCGTCATCTTAAATCAGAGAAACTTTGATTAGCTGTTTTTTAATTTTCTTAAAACCGCAGCGACTATATGTTCAGCATTAAGCTGAGCTGCTTGGTATTGGTTATAGATTTCATCCTGTTCAAAGTAAATATCGGGCACGCGAAGAGAAGCAAATTTAAAACCTTTATCCAAAATATTTTTGTCAGATAAAAACTGTAATACACTTGAACCAAAACCACCGCTAGAGCCTTCTTCAACTGTAACCAGAACTTCATGTTCTTTGGTTAAAAGAGTAATTAAAGCAGTATCTAATGGTTTTGCAAAACGTGCATCTGCTACGGTGGTGCTAAAACCAAGGGCGTCTAGCTTTTCTGCCGCAAGCAAAGATTCATCTAGTCTTGAGCCGTAACTTAATATTGCGACCCTAGTCCCCAACTTTGCAATATAACCCTTGCCTATGTTTAAAATAGTTTCAGGGTGGCGTAGAGGGTTTTCTTTACAGTCACCTTTGGTGTATCTAGTCACTATAGGGCCATCATTGTAAGCTGCCATGGTTGAGATCATCGCACACATTTCATCTTTATTTGAAGGAGACATCAACACCATATTAGGAATACAAGACAAAAAGGCTGTGTCATAAATACCAGCATGAGTAACACCATCACCACCTGTAAAACCTGCTCTATCTATAGCAAACCGTACAGGAAGATTTTGAATTGCAACATCGTGAATTATTTGATCATAAGATCTTTGCAGAAAAGAAGAGTAAATAGCACAAAACGGTTTGAACCCTTCGCAAGCAAGACCCGCCGCAAAGGTAACAGCGTGTTGTTCGGCTATTCCTACATCAAAAAATCTTTCAGGAAAGGTTTCAGCAAATTCGCTTAACCCAGTACCATTAGGCATTGCCGCGGTTATTGCTACAATCTTGTCATCTTTTTTTGCTTCAGCAATTAAAGTTTTAGAGAAAACGTCAGTATAGGTTGTTTCACCAGAAGTTAAGGTTTGTTGTTTTCCTGTGGCAATATCAAACTTGCCAACACTGTGCATTTTGTTTGAAGCCGTTTCAGCGGGCTCATAACCCTTACCCTTTTCAGTCACTACATGGATAAGGATGGGGCCTTGATGCTTGCTGTCTCTAACGTTTTTCAATACAGGCAACAGACTGTTGAAGTCATGACCATTAATAGGGCCTATATAGTAAAAGCCTAAATCAGCAAACAAACTACTGCGTGAGTAAAAACTTCTGAAATAAATTTCAGATCTTTTAACAAGTTTTTCCACCGATGCAGGAAAGTACTGAACTATTTTTTTGCCGAACTCTCTCACCGCATTGTAAGAATTGCCAGAAACAAGGCGTGACAAATAAGAGCTCATCGCCCCGACTGGTTTTGATATCGACATTTCATTATCGTTTAAAATAACAATCATCTTGCTTTTTAAAGCTCCGGCATTATTCATAGCTTCATAAACCATGCCGCCGCTCATTGCCCCGTCACCAATCACGCATACAACATTATTGGTTTCACCTTTAATATCACGAGCTGCTGCCATACCTAAACCTGCGGAAATAGAAGTAGAGCTATGACCAGCGCCAAAGGCATCATATTTACTCTCACTCATTTTTGTGAAACCGCTTAAGCCACCGCCTTTGCGGATAGTCAGCATCTTGTCTTTACGACCAGTCAGAATTTTATGTGGGTAGCATTGGTGTCCGACATCCCAAATCAATTTATCTTTAGGGGTGTTGAAAATATAATGAATGGCGATTGTAATTTCAACCACACCAAGGCCAGCACCTAAATGCCCGCCAGTATTGGCAACGGTGTTAACAAGGCTTTCCCTTATCTCTTCACTAAGTAAAGGGAGGTCTGATTTTTGCAAAAGCTTTAAATCATCCGGAGAATTTATTTTATCAAGCAAGTTAGACACGAGAGTTTACAAACGGCGTTGCAGAACGTACCAAGCGAGGTCTTTAAACAATTCAACTCTTTCTTGAGAGTCGAAAACTCGTAAGTGCATAACAGCCTGTTCCACTAGCATTTCAGCCCTTTGCCTTGCTTGGTCTGTACCAAGAGTAGTAACAAAGGTTGCTTTTTTAGCATCTTGATTAACAGGTTTGCCCATTTCCTCAGCATTGCCTGAAGCATCTAAAATATCATCCGTAACTTGGAAAGCCAGACCTAGATTGTGAGCATAGTTTCTTAAAGCTTGGCGGTGAGCAGGGTTTGTTTTACCCAAGATAGCACCAGCTTCGCAAGCAAACGAAATAAGTTTGCCGGTTTTCATACGTTGCAAACGGCTAATAGTTCCCACATCGAATTCTTGTTTCTCACCAATCATGTCGAGCATTTGTCCACACACCATACCGTTCATACCAACGGCTTGAGCTAAAGTCAAAGCAAGCTCAGCACGCACTCTTGGATCTTCGTGAGTTTCAGGATCAGACACAACTTCGAAAGCCAGTGCTTGTAAAGCATCACCAGCAAGAATTGCGGTTGCTTCATCAAAAGCTTTATGTACCGAAAGTTTTCCACGGCGAACATCTGAGTTATCCATTGCAGGAAGATCATCGTGTATAAGAGAATAACTATGCATTAATTCTACCGCAGCAGCAACGCGACGCGCACGTATAGGGTTAACTCCAAAAACCTTTGCACCCTCCATTACCATAAACGCCCTTAATCTTTTGCCACCGCTAAGTACAGCATAACGCATAGCATCGAACAAAGGAGCTTCTGCCATGCTTGTTTCAGGTAATAGATTTTCTATAGTGATGTTTACTTTACTTTTGCAATCTTCGATAGCCTCTTTAAGCTTAGGAGAAGCCTCGCGTAGAGAAGGTGCCATAGTTTATAAGCCTTTTTTATATATAATTAAAATCATGTAATCATAACCTAAAAAAAGCGAAAAAGTCACTATAATAGAATAAGGCGGGCAACAAATTATTGACCCACCTTATGTAAAGGAATTTACTTTTAGAATTATTTTTTTGGGTTGCCTATAAGACGTTTAAATTGACGTGGAGTTTTTACATCTTCAACTGCTTCGGTTTTTATAACCTTTTTCTTTTTGTCTAGATATTCAGCATCCATTGTGATTTCAGCAAAAAGCCCTACGTTTGACAACAGTTTGCCCAAGATCTTTTTAGCAGGCTTTGCTGCAAGAACATTTTCATATTTACCAAGTCTTTTTAACAAACCTTTTTGGGTTGCTTGGTCAAAAGCTTTTTTCATAGAGGCTGTTTGTTTTTCAGACTGGTATCCATGATAAGAGAATGTAACCCTTTTAGAGCTTATTTCTTGTCCAAGTCTTTCTGCTGTTTTCAAATCTTCTTTTGAAAGTTTAGCCGGAACAACAACTTCGAAATCAACAACATTTGCTTCTTCCTCACCAACCACGGCTTTGCAAAGTTTTTTAGCAGCAACAGAAGCAATAAAATCATTTAGTAAAGACATTAAAAATTCTCCTTAGGGTTCAATATATACGATGATTAGATCGTTTTTATAATACGGAAAAAGAATAAAAAGGCAAGCCAAAAAATAGCTAAATATAAAGTAGATAAAAAATATCTAATTTTTACAGATAGTTATAGGTCTTCAACAGGTGATAATGATACCTTACCCTCAGAATCTATAGTAATCTTTTCTATCTTGGCTTGAGCTTCCTTTAGTTTGCTTTCGCAAAGTTTTTTAAGCTCTATTCCGCGTTCATAAGCGGCGATAGAAGATTGCAGGTCGCTTTCTCCAGTTTCAAGACCGCGAACCAGTGTTTCCAGTTCGGCCAAGGCTTCTTCAAAACTAAGTTTGTCTGACTCTTTCTTATTTGCCATTTTTAACCACCTCGCCCTGCTTTATAAAACCGATTACTATTTTGTATCTGTACGCCTTCTGCATAGAATCTAAAGGAAGGTCTATAGTGTGTTCCTCTTCGCTGTCCGCATGGCCGTTTTCGTCAAAAGAGAGGGTGGTTGTAAAAATCTTCTTTGATAATACACCCTCATCAGGGGTTAAAAGAGAGATGGCATAACTAACCTCAACCGTTTCATCCTTGTGAGATTTTGCTTTGCTAGTAGCAGCGAAAGGCAGGGTAATTTCCATCGCCATGTTTTTTTCAACAGGCTCGCAGCTACCGCTCACCCCATTCATTGTCACTATTATTTCCTTATTTTTCAGCTCGACAACATCATAATTTTTAATAAAACCTATTTGAGGGCAGTTGAAGATAACCTCTTCTTTATGATTGCAGGCACCTAACAATAGGAGCGGTATTAAAAAAAGATAACGCATGAAAATAACCTCTGTTTTAATTTTTCACAAACTTATATATAGTTTTAGCATGACGATGTTGAAATCAAAACTAAAAAAGGTAGAGCTTTTTACCGACGGAGCGTGCAGCGGAAACCCAGGTCCGGGAGGATGGGGGGCAATACTGCGTTATGGATCTCATGAAAAAGAGTTCAGCGGGGGCGAATCCGACACCACTAACAACCGTATGGAGCTAAGGGCAGTGATCGAAGGACTCTTTAATTTGAAAGAGGGCTGTGCCGTGACTGTTCATACCGATAGTAAATATGTGATGGACGGTATTAATAAGTATATTGCCAATTGGAAGGCCAAGGGGTGGAAAACCTCGACCAACAAACCCGTAAAAAACCAAGAACTGTGGGAGAGACTTGACCTTGAAATTCAACGCCACAAGGTGAATTGGGTTTGGGTTAAGGGTCATAACGGCCATGATGAAAATGAGCGGGCTGATCAATTAGCCAGAGATGCGGTAGTAAAGATATAGAACCGAGTTGGTTCTAAAGACTATAAAAAATTACCAAAAAACTATAAGTAACTGTTTATAAAAACTTCTAGTTAAAACCTAAAATTTTCAGCCCACTTTTTAAAAATAGTTATAAAATTCAATAGATTAAATAATACACAAAATTGCGGAGCAAGGTCAAATCATACAATAATAGTCTAATATTTTTACCCGCTTTTTTCTTTACAAAAATGAGTAAAATAAGGTCGATTCATCTTTGGGGCTAAAGATAGCGTAGTTTATATATTTAAATTTTTGATTTGAGACTATAAGAAAAAATAAAGGCAAACAGCACCAATTACAGACTATATATTTATTAAACCACACGAGTCGAGTTATAAATAGTATATATTTAGTCCTTTTTAATAAAGTAAGTTTAATATTCTCAAAACTAATTATATTAATAGACGGAGTTGTTTTACGTAATAAAAAGACTTTATTCATTTTTGATAAAAACAAGATTGCAACTTTTTATACTTTATATATATATGGTCTACATGACTAAAGTTTTTTTAAGGATTTTAAATGGTAGCCGATAAATTAGTAATAGTGGAATCTCCCGCAAAAGCAAAAACAATCAACAAATACCTAGGTAATGAATATAAGGTTCTCGCCAGTTTCGGGCATATAAGAGATTTACCTTCGAAAAACGGTTCAGTTGACCCTGCACAAGATTTTGCCATGCACTGGGAATTGAGCGAAAGAGCGGAGAAAACTTTAAAGGAAATTACCGCCGCTTTAAAAGGAGCCAAAACAGTTTACCTCGCGACCGATCCGGACCGTGAGGGTGAAGCTATTTCATGGCATATAAAAGAATATTTTAAAGAAAAGAATTTAATTAAGAATATCGAGATTAAAAGAGTTACCTTTAACGAGATAACAAAGTCTTCTGTGCTTTATGCTTTCCAACATCCGCGCGATATTGATATTCCTTTGGTTGATGCTTATTTGGCTCGCCGTGCGCTGGACTATTTAGTTGGTTTCACATTGTCACCTGTTTTGTGGCGTAAGCTTCCAGGCTCTCGCTCTGCGGGCAGGGTGCAGTCAGTTGCTTTGCGTTTGATCTGCTCAAGAGAAGAAGAGATAGAACAGTTTATCAATGAAGAATATTGGTCAATAGAGACGGAACTTAAAACAACTGCTGGCAAAGGCTTCGGTGCAAGGCTTTCATACCTTGATGGCGACAAGATAGAAAAAATGACTATCAAAAACGAAACACAGGCAATGACAGCGGTAGGTAAAATAAAAGGTCAAAACCTACACGTAGCTAGCGTGGAAAAGAAACAAGTTAAACGTAACCCTGCGGCCCCTTTCATTACATCGACTTTGCAACAGGAAGCTGCACGCAAACTGCGTTTTGGTGCGTCAAAGACTATGCGTATAGCACAGAAACTTTATGAAGGTGTTGATATTGGCGGCGATACAGTTGGTCTTATTACCTATATGAGAACTGACGGTGTGAACTTAAGTAATGAAGCAACCGAGAGCGTAAGAAAATTAATCGAAAACAAATTCGGTGAAAATTATCTTCCTAAAGCACCTCGCATTTACAAATCAAAAGTGAAAAATGCTCAAGAGGCTCACGAAGCTATTCGCCCGACAGATGTTTTCCGTGCACCTGAAGAGGTTGCAAGATATTTAAGTGATGAAGAGTTAAAGCTTTATGAGTTGATTTGGAAACGTACCATCACTTGCCAAATGGAATCAGCGGTGCTTGACCAAGCGGCGGTTGATATAGCAAACGAAAACAAAAAAGTTGTTTTGCGTGCTACAGGTTCGATAATAGCTTTTGACGGATTTTTAAAGCTCTACCATGAAGACGAAGACGATGGTGAAGAAAAAGAAGAAGCAGAGGAAGAAAAACGTTTGCCTCCTTTAAAAGAGGGTGACAAGGTTGATTTAGAAAATGTAATCCCTAGTCAGCACTTTACTCAAGCTCCACCACGTTATACTGAAGCTTCATTAGTAAAAGCATTGGAAGAATTGGGCATTGGTCGTCCTTCAACTTACGCAAGTATATTGCAAGTGTTGCAAGACAGAAATTATGTGACGTTGGATCAAAGAAGATTTATTCCAGATAGTCGCGGCCGCATTGTTACTTCATTCCTTACAAACTTCTTCCACAAATATGTGGAATATGGCTTCACCGCCAATTTGGAAGAACAGTTAGATGAAATCACTGAAGGCTCAGTTGAATATAAAAAGATGCTAAGAGAATTTTGGGCAGACTTTTCTAAAGCCATAGAAGAGGCTCAAGGTTTAAGCATAACTGAAGTTATCGACAAACTAGACAGTGATTTGGAAAAATATCTTTACCCAGAAGGTGGCGAGCATAAAAGACGTTGTCCTAAATGTACTGATGGAACTTTGAGCTTGAAGCTTGGTAAGTTCGGTGCGTTTATAGGTTGCTCACATTACCCTGAATGTAAATATACTAAACCTGTCTTATCAGCTGGCGGAGATGCCCCTGAAGTGTCAGAGCCTAAAGAGATAGGTTTGCACCCTACAACAGGCAGAATGATAACTTTGCGTCAAGGGCCTTACGGTGCTTATTTGCAAATGGATGCTGAAGAACAGGCGGCGGTAGTTGAAGCTCCGCAAGAGTTCACAAAATCAGGCAAGCCGAAAAAGGTTAAAAAGATAAAAGCCCCTACACCTAAACGCTCGCCTTTACCAAAAGGTTACACAGCGGATAGTTTGACTTTAGAGCTAGCAGTAAAACTTTTAGGATTGCCACGTGAAGTAGGTATTCACCCTGAAAGCAAAGAAATAATAAAAGCAGGTATCGGTCGTTTTGGTCCTTACCTAGTACATCAAGGAAAATTTAAATCCATACCCGCATCAGACCCAGACGGAGTATTGGAAATAGGCTTAGCCCGTGCGGTTGAATTACTGGCACAGGAAAGTAAGGGTAGAGGAGGGTTTGGAACTCTTCGTGAAATAGGCAAACATCCGGAAGATGGTGAATCAATAGTGATAAGCCGCGGAAGGTTTGGACCTTATATTAAACATGGCAAGAGTAACGCTCCAATATCTAAAGACATGGCTGAAAATTTAGACAGCATCTCTCTGGATCAAGCAGTTGCATTACTTGCTGAAAAAAAATCTAAGCCGAAAAAGACAGTAGCCAAAAGGGCTCCGGCGAAGAAAAAGAAGAAATAACAAAGGAAAAATTTTGATAAAAGAAGAATATATACAGAAACTACCGAGCGAAGAAGAACTTGTTAACTTTATAGTTAATAGCGACAAGCCGGTGGATAAGCGTGACATTGCTCATAAATTTAAACTTAAAGGTCAAGCCAGAGTATTGGTTAAATCAATTCTACGTGAGTTGATTGACAAAGGCTTAATAGAAAAAGACGTAAAGAGAAATTATAAAGCTCCGGGCAAGGTTTTTGAAAAAGCTGATGATAAAGCCAAAACCAAAAAAGAAATCGAAACCGTTATTGGTATTTATAGCGATAAGAAAAAAGGCTTGTATGTTCTGCCAGTAGACAGAAGAAATAAAAACAACTACGAAGTTTTCCCAGATAAAATAAATAATGCAAAAGACGGAGACTTGGTTGTAGCGGAAGTAGCAACCTCTGCCCGCAGTAGCAGATATGAAGAACGAAATAAACGTGTGCGTATAATGCAAGTGTTGGGCAAAAAAGATGACCCTAAACTTATAAGCCTTATCGCCATACATTCTCATTCAATACCTGACCACTTCCCTGAGGGAGTGATGAGGGAGGCTGAAAAACTTAAAGAGCCAGAACTTAAAGGAAGAACAGATTTAAGACATATTCCTTTAGTGACAATAGACGGAGCAGATGCTCGCGACTTTGATGATGCTATCTTTGCAGAAAAAGATACCAACCCTGAAAACCCAGGCGGTTGGCATTTGATGGTAGCTATTGCCGATGTATCTTTCTATGTTTGCCCAGGCAGTGATATAGATAAATGTGCTTTCGTTCGTGGTAACTCGACTTATTTCGCCGACAGAGTAGTACCTATGTTGCCAGAAAAACTTTCAAACAATCTTTGCTCTTTGATGCCGAATGTGGATAGGGCTTGCCTTGCCTGCCATTTATGGATTAACAAAGACGGCAGATTATTAAGCCATAAATTTGTACGCGGTTTAATGCGTTCAGCCGCAAGGTTGATTTATGAGGAAGTGGAACAGGCTCACAGAGGATTCCCTAACGATAAAACTGAAAATATTTATGAAGCAGTTATCCAACCTCTTTATGAAGCTTACGAGATTTTGAAGAAGGCCAGAGAAAAGCGCGGAGCTTTGGAAATAGATATTCCTGAGCGTAAAGCAATTATTGATGAAAAGGGTAATGTTAAAGCCATAGTACCAAGGGAAAGATTAGACAGCCACCAGTTGGTAGAAGAATTTATGATCCTTGCCAATGTGGCGGCGGCCGAAGCTTTGGAAGCAAAAGACGCTCCTTGTATGTACAGGGTACATGACAAACCTTCACAAGAGCGTTTGGACATGAGTAGAGAATTCTTACAAGAGCTAGGGTACACCCTTCCTAAAGCAACAGATTCTCTGCAATCGAAAAACTTTAATCAAATACTTGAAGCCTCGGCTAAAGGTAATGACAAAAACTTGGTGCATACTCTTTTGTTGCGTACTCAAAGTCAGGCAATTTATAGCCCTGAAAATAAAGGCCACTTCGGTTTAGCATTAGATCACTATGCTCACTTTACATCACCTATCCGCCGTTATGCGGATTTGTTGGTGCATCGTTCACTTATTAGATATTACAGATTAGGCGAAGGTTTTATCTCTGACACTGAAATAGAAAATATGAAAGAGATAGGCGAGCATATCTCCCTGACTGAACGCCGCTCAATGATGGCAGAACGTGACGTGACTGACAGATTCACCGCACAGTTTTTAAGTAATAATATAGGCGAAGAGTTCAAAGGTATAATCAACGGAGTTTCAAACTTCGGGTTGTTTGTTACTTTGGATGAAACCGGAGCGGACGGTCTAGTGCCTATCCGCACCCTGCCTAGTGATTACTATGTGCATGATGAAAAACATCACCGTCTAGTTGGTGACAGAACAGGTCGCGTTTATAACCTTGCTCAACCCGTAACCGTTAGGTTGGTAGAAGCTAACCCTATGACGGGCTCCACGGTATTTGAGATTGTTGAGGGTTTAGGTGGGGTTAAGGCTCGTGCCAAAATATATCCAAAGCGTGAAGAAAAAGGCAAAAAAGACTATAAAAAACAGAATAATAGGCAAAGAACTAAAAAGAAATAACCTTTTATTAACCTGTTTAAGGTTAAAATCCTAATGGGTAGAACTCTTTGTTTTTGTATAACAAAAAGCGGGACTTATGATAGATATAACCGACGAAACACCAGAAGGTGAAAACACACAGGAGACTAGGCTGTTGAACACGGCCAAGCCTGAGGTTTTGTCGGCTGAAGAAATAGAAGCCGCCGCCGAGGAAAAAAGACAAAAGGACAGAAGGCAACACGCCCCCAAGCATGATGCTAAAGGTCTTATAAATGAACCTCAATATCACGGTATAGATAGAAGATCAGGCAGAGACCGCAGGTCAAGCTACGAAATAAGACAACAAGAGCTTATAAGAAGAGATCGCAGAAATTTCTTTTTTAGAAGCTTTAGCTACACTGTAGGTTTTGCAACCCTATTTCTTGGGGTTACATTTTTGCTGTTTGCCCCTGAATGTATAAAGATAAAAGAATTTTTGAAAACGGTAAATTTTGAAAAAGTTGCACAATCAATAATTCCAGAAGAAGGTTTTTATTTAGAAGGTTTCTTGAATCGCAAAATTGAAACTGTCGAAAACTATATATGGGGATATTCAGAATCTGCTCGTGGTATTGAAAGAGTCAATATGCAAAACGGTTCAAAAGACCTTGCTACAATCTCTGAAGTATTTAAAAGGTTGAAAAATTTAGACAGAACTTCAGGTAATAGGGGTGATGTTTCTAACTCTTTAAATAACTTAAAAGATGCAGTATTTAATGCTCTTGCAAGCAACCCAGAAGATTTAGCAAAGACAATAAGTTCAGCTACATCTTATGATACTATTTTAAGAAGTATATTAGAGCCTATAAAAGATAAAAACGTTACAGCCGCCGCAATGCTTATAGTTTTGAACGAGTTCAGGGATAATGTATATAGCGGCAACTCTTACGAAAGCGATTTAAGAGTGATTAAGCGATTGGCAGGAGATGACCCTGAATTAAGCGAGTCTCTTAATAAGCTTGCCCCTTATGCTGAAAGCGGAATAATAAGCAAAGATACCCTTACAAAAGAATTTAAAAGTCTAGCACAGGAAATTGTGTTAGCTAAAATAAAGGGAGAGGATGCTCAAATAAAAGAAAGAGCAATGTTAAGGTTTAATGAACTGGCCGCCGAAGCTAAAAACAAAAAACTTGCCGCAGGTGATGAAGCTTCAATAGTAGCAAATGCTCAAGCAATGTTGGAACAGGGTGACGTTAAGGGTGCTGTAGCATCATTGCAACAGCTTGAAGGGCCTTCCGCCCAATCAGCTTCAAGCTGGATAGAAAATGCTTCAGGCAGTATGGCTGCGGCTGACTCTTCAGAATATATTATAAAAGAATTGGTTGGTAACATTGCAGGAGGGTCTGGTTTTAGGCCGGATCAATTAATGAAGATGCTCTTCCAAAACCAAGGCCCAGTTTATATTTCACCTGCTCTTAGAAAGTAAGTTTGCTTATAGGTTTATATAACAATAAACCACTTATAAACCCGCCAAGGTGAGCGACCCATGCAATAGATTCATTTACACCAGGCATTCCAAAAATTCCAAACAATACCGTAGCAGCCATGCAGGCTATAACCGTTACAAAAAAGCTTTTATAGTTTTTTGCTGATATTTTGTTGTCATGCATAATAATAATTACTCCGCCCAGTAATCCGCTTATAGCCCCTGAGGCTCCCACTATAGATTCCCCACTAGTTGAAACAAGGGCTTGTGAAAGAGCAGCCAAGATTCCAGTTACAAAGTAAAGAAGCAGAAATTTTTTAACGCTTAAGGTCTTTTCTATAGCTGTACCCATAGCCATTAACATCCCTAAATTTACGGCCAAGTGTAAAAAGCCGGCATGGACAAAAAGGTGGGTAATTAGGGAGTATGAAGTCGCAAAACCTAACTCAGACGGAGTGAAAGATAATTTATACATAATATTCATTACAAGACCATCTGTTGCAGCATAAGGCAGCAGGTACAGAGCAATAAAGCTTGCTAAATTTGCAAGGCATATAAATTTAACCGCCGGTGGCAGGTTCAATATAGCGTTTTGGTCAGGGCTGATCTTTTCCATCTGTCTCTCAATTCGGTTAATATCTTAACAATTTTATATTATATATGATATTATAATGGAATAGAGATTTTTAGTCTTCAAGGAGATTTTGAAAAGTGGCAGAAAAACACAATTACAAATTGATAACTTTTGCAGTATCAATAATTTTTTCTGTTAGTGCCTTGGCTTCAGCCGTGGCCGCAGACCCTTTGGCAGGAATAATTGCTCCCGCTAGAGATAGTAATAAGCCGGCGGTGCAACAACAACCTAAGCCCCCAGCAAAAAAAACCGGTTATAGTTTTTTATCTCCAACGGCGGAGGAAAAACAACAGCAGCAGGTTATTCAAAACACCAAGCAGAACAATCAAAAGAAGCCAGAAGAAAAAAAGCCTAATAACGCACAGTTTTATAAAAGCTATGATAGTTATAATAGTTATTACAAAGAACAGGCAGCAAAAAAATTACAAAGACGATCAAAGCTGTTTGATGATCAAGAAGTGAAGTCAGAATATGATCCTTTATTTGCAGGTGTAGGAGCAGGGGTATTACAATTTTCTGGCATTGAGTTAAAACCAGTTACCCCTCAAGGATTTCAAATGCTTTCTATGGTGCAATTAGAAAGTGCAGAAGGTTTACCCGTAACAGCATCAATTAAAAGAAGAGTTGTTTCTTTGATAGACAAGGTTAAAGATAAAACTATCCCTGAAAAAGAAAAAAGAAAAATGTTTGATGAAGAAATAACGAGTCTTGACAATATGGCCAAAGCCTTGAGGTTTCAACAGCCTTACTTAGAAGATGCCCAAAAACAAAAAGGATTACCTGAAGCTTATACATCTCAAGTAAATCGAGACAATAAAGAAGCCGCCGCACTTATAGATGAAGCTTTGGAAACGTTGAGTAAGTATTAATACATGGAAAATAATAATCACAAACTGGAATTGGTTATAGGGCTTTCAGCTGTTATTGTTGCGGTTGATGGTGATCAGCCAAAAGTTTTTGTGGTAAAAAAAAACGCCCTGCCTTTTGGTACTTTTGACCAAGACAATCATAGCACCTTAGAAAAAGGATTACTGCAGTGGGTTAAAGAGCAGACTCAAATAACTCTTAAATATGTAGAGCAGCTATATACTTTCAGCAACCGTTCAATTTATTTTAGCAATAGCAAAAAAGCTAACCCACAAAGATACTTATCAATAGGCTATATAGCACTTACAAATAATCACGAAAAAAAGACATCTGACACCGCCTGTTTTGTTGATTGGTATAAATACTTTCCTTGGGAGGATTGGCGAAAAGGCAAACCTTCTATGATAGAAAAAGAAATTTTGCCTCTATTAAAAGATTGGGCAAGTAAAGATGAAGACACAGACAGCAAAAAATCTAAAACTCTTAGAATAAATATATGTTTTGGAGAGGGCGGTTATGATTGGGATGAAGAAAAGGCAATGCAGAGATATGAACTTCTCTACGAGGCTGAACTTGTCCATGAAGCGTGGATTGATCAAAAAAAGGATGTAAATAAATCAAAAATGGTTGAGGGTGATTATATGGCTTATGATCACAGGCGTATCCTTGCAACCGCTATTAGCAGGTTGAGAGGAAAGCTTAAGTACAGACCGTTTGTTTACGAGCTTATGTCTGAAGAATTCACTTTATTGCGTTTGCAAAAAGCAATGGAAGCGGTGTTGGGCAAAAAACTTCACAAGCAAAATTTCCGCCGATTTGTAGAATCATCAGGTATGATAGAGTCTGTTCCTAATAAATTTTCGAACGAAGCCAAAGGAAGACCAGCCGCTTTATTCCGATTCAAGCGTGAAGTAGCTATGGATCATTTTATATAGAGTTATTCTATATATAGCCGATTCTTTTTACATAAATCCTCTTTATTTAGAAGATTTGTCATTTTTAAGGTAAAAACTTTCAAAAAAATGTTTTCATATTTTTTTTAATCGATTTTTTTCTATATTCTCTTGATTTTCAATGATTTTTTCTTGACGTGGGGTCATAAAATTGGCACGCTTGTAGTTATAGAGGTATTTTTGTTTTAAATGGGGATGGATGCGTCATCATGACTAAATCAGAATTAATATTAAAGCTTGCGGAATTAAACCCACATCTTTATCAAAGTCACACAGAGAAAATTGTGGATACAATTTTTGAAGAAATAACAAAAGCACTTGCTTCAGGCAAACGTGTTGAGTTGCGCGGCTTTGGTGCTTTCTCTGTTAAAGAACGTAAATCTCGCATTGGCCGTAATCCTAGAACAGGTGAGTCTGTTAAGGTTGAAGAAAAGGCTGTTCCTTTCTTCAAGATCGGTAAAAGAATGCATGAGAGATTGAATCCACAAGAGAAATCTGCAGCTTAATCAATCAGCTTATTTTTATTGCTATTTTTGAGCCTTATATAAAAGGCTCCTTCGCCGCCATCTTTTTGTGCGGCAGGGATAACCGCAACAACATGCTGTTGCAATTCTTCCCTTTCAAGCCATAAAGGGAAATTCTTTCTTAATACACCGTTGAAGTTTTTGCCCTTGCCGGTAATTATCAAAAGAGTTCTTTTTTTATTTTTCACCGATTTTGCCACAAAGGCACAAAAGGCTTTATGTGCTTGGCTTTGAGTCATACCGTGCAAATCTAATTTTGCATCAGGCCTTATTTCGCCCTTGGTCAGTTTTCTTTTAGTGGACTTATCAAGTTGAGGAGGTTGTTTTTTTGTGGAAGGTGTTTTTTCAACAACAGGCGAGTCTTTTTGTTTAGAAGTTTTATTCTTCTGAACAGGTTTTTTTTGAACAGGGACGGTTTCCTCTGTTACGACAATTCTCTTATGCTTATTATAAGCCTTTATGGTCTTTATAACTTTTTGCCAGAGAGCCTTACCTTCAGTATCTTCTTTCATTTTTCCGCACGTTTTAATATTATTAACTAGGTCACTTTAGTATAACTTATAAATAAACTGTTAAAATGAAAAAATCTATACTTATAACTGCAGTCTCTCTTACTCTAGTAGTTGGATATTATTTACCGGTTCCACAAATAAGAACCCCTATTGATTCTGTAATTAACAGGCTCAAAGGAACTACAGAGCAGGTTGAAACAAAATTTTTAAAAGAAAACAGTTGTGCCATACAAATAACAGGAACGATAGAAGAAAAACCAAAATGTTTAACAGACAGCAAATAACAAAAGTTTTAATATCGGCAGTAGTGTTTTGCACCATTTCTTATAGTGCGATAGCTCAACAAGAGCTTGGCTTGTTCACAGAGGGTGTGGAAGGTGCCGCAGCAGGTGGAGAGAGTGCTTTTGGAGGAACAACAGACGGTTCTAATAATGGGGCTGGGAACAGTAGAGCGACCTCTCCTTTGCATATGTTTTTCATAGCTTATCGCATTGCTAGAAAAACACCTGATTTTAGAGATCTAGCAATGAATAGTGACGAGTATAAGAACACTCCTGATAATGAGAGGGTTTATATTATAGATAACAAGATACAGGAATATAGAAACACCTATGATCTTTTGACAATCCAAGACCCTATAAAATATGAAGCAAAGGTTATTCTTTCAAAATACAGTGATAAGTTGAAGGGGTTCTTTATACAAAACTTTGATGAAAATTTGTTTTTGCCATTTTCTTTTGGAGGTAAAAACTACGCTCTTATTCCTCAAGGAGCGGTAGATCGCCAGTGGATAAAGGTGGAAGATGAAAATCTTGCTAATAAAATTAAAAAGGCAAGTGCCAGAGCCAAATTGAAAATGTCTAAAATGACTATGCTTTTAAATCTTGAACCTGTGTATGCAGATGTTACAAAACCTACTGTTATAGATGGTAAAGAGGTTTTCTTAATGTCCGTGAAAATAACGGGCATGGATTTGTACAGTTCAGAATACGAACGTCCTTTATGGAGCTCTAGCGAGACAGATAACTCATACGATACTGTAAAGCTGCAGGAACTTTTAAAGAATTAATGACATCCCTCTTCATCACCAATGGTATTGGTGTCAGGTCTTGAAAACCAGTAATACAGGCAGCCACCAACGCAATCTCCACCATTAGTAACAATCTCTGCCGAGCATTTAGAAAAAGAATTATTTATACGGCTTATAACTTCTCTCCACAAGTCATCATGCACGGAAGAGGATATCCTCATATAAACGCCATTTGTAGCATCATTGAAGTATTGAGTAGTATAAACAAGGGTGTTATATAAAATTGTAATTCTACTGTCGTGATCATCAGCAAACACGCTGTTATTAGAAGCGGGGGCCGCAGGGCATTTTATTTTTGTAATGGTTTCACCAGTATTTCCGCTTGTTAAACCCTCATACAAAGGGAATGGAGGGTTAGGGTTGTCATCATCATTTACAACATTATCATTATTTACATCAGCCCGTTCAGGATAGGTTTGAAGACATTCAGCCACTGCGGCATGAATGGAGTCAATATCTGACTTCAAATACTGGAAGTCTTTTTCAACTTGAGATGAATCCACACTTTTTTGAGTGGTTTGGGACAGGGTGGCGATCAACAGACCCATCAAAAACATTGCTGCCAATATGTAAGTAACTATACTTCCTGTTTGATTAGAATTTTTGTTCTGCATTATCAAGCTCACTTCTTTGCATTAAGTATATAGCCATTTTCTTGAGTTATAAGAAGATCAGGACTTCCCACCTCTTCTAACTTCTGGCGTAAACGGTAAATATGGGTTTCAAGAGTGTGGGTATCAAGCTCTTGTTGATAGTTCCATACATCTTTTAAAATTTTATCTTTACTGACAGTTGTGTCAGAGTTTTGAGCAAGGTAGTAAAGAATATCCACTTCTCTGTCAGTTAGGCTAACCTCAACCCCTTTTTCATTTTTTAATAGTTTGTCTTGAGGTTGAAACTCTATAGTTCCTAAAGGAATAGCCTCAACATAAAGAAAAGGTTGTTTTATCATTTGGTGAATCTTTAGCAAAATATCACCCAACTTTATTTTGTTTTCAAGATTTACAACCAGTTTGGGAACGATATAGTTTTTATGATTCTCAGGAGAGGTGACAACTACGCATGGTTTTTTGCCGTCATCTTCTTTATAGACAATCTCAACCCCGATTATATTGTCCAACTGTTCTTTTAGAACGTCGGTCAACCAAGGGGAAACGTCTTCAACCAATATGTAATTGTTTGCATTTTTCATGAGTAAAATTATAGCATATAAATAAATTGTTAACACAAATCCTGTTATATTCTATTTATGTAGGAGGTGTCCCTTGGGAGAATCGCTTAAAGCCATAGACAAATTTGAACCCCTTTTCACCACTAGAACGGGTCTTACCCTTCTATTGAAAAAACACCCTATTTTTGAAGGTAAGCCTAAGGAAGGCTTTTTCTTCACCAAAGATGCACAAGACCCTTCAGTGGTTTGGGTGATATCTGATACTGAAAAGGTACTATTAACGGGGTTAAAGAAAGAACATTTAGAGAGTTCTATCGCCAAGGGTTTTATAATGTTTTACGAGACTGACAAAAAAGACGAAGTCGTAAGAAACACCCTTTGCCGCTATAAAGCTTAAATCTGGCACAGCTATTGCAACTTTAGATATAGATTAATTAGGAGCATTGTAAAAGCAATGGAGACCAAAATTGACTATAGGGCTAATTTTGCCACCGAATACGGACAGAGAACTGCAGGTACGATGCCTGTGTTTTCAGGCTTCAAAGGTGTTGAAAAATCAGCACTTTCTGGTCTAAATAGCGGTCAAGAAAACTCTGAAGATTCTAGTTTTTTAGATATCGTAAAAAATGCCATAGATATAATAAACCCCTTTCAACACATTCCTATAGTTAGTGCTATATACCAAAAAACAACAGGGGATGAGATGAATGATGGAGCAAAACTTGCCGGAGATACAATTTATGGCGGAGTTATTGGCGGCATAGCATCTTTAGCAGGAATAATTTATGAAAACGTCTTTCAGGGCGGGATGTTTGACGATTCCGCTAACAAGACAGCAGCCGTTGCAAGCTACAAAACAGCTGCAAGGTTAGGGCAACCATCTGAAATTAATAGTTTTTCCTCAAGCGAATAAGCATACTTTACTTAAATAGCTGGTTTTAAATCTTTAGTAGATTTAATTTTTGCTAAAGCTGCTGCCTGTATCAAGGTTTGCATTTCTCTAGGCATAAAAGCCTGAGCGAAATCAATAGGAGTTGATCCAAGACCGTTCTTATAATTAGCGTCCGCACCCTTAGCTATAAGCTTCAAGGATAAATTAAGATCACGTTCATATATAGAAAGGTGTAAAGGTGAGCAGCCAAGGCAGCCATTATTATTAACATTCACGCCTTTATCAATTAAAAGCTCAGCTATATCAAAGTTTCTTTGTTTAATAGAGACTTGAAGTAATGTGTCATCATTTACGTGTTTTTCAAGCTCTTCCATAGGAGCTTCATTAATCATGTCGACCAAAGCGTTGTGTCTCTTATAATCCCTGTCGTTTGACAATATAGCTTTTCTAATTTTTTCAGCAGTAGGTTTTTTGTTAAAAGCTTTGTTTATTGCGGCTGTTAGTTTCATGTCACGTATCCCTTGCCTTTGGCAAAATGTTATTTTTGATTGTTAATTTAGTTTTCCTAATGTTTCAGGCATTCTGGAATGTTAGTAACGGTATTATTTTGTGTCAAGGCTTAAATTATTTCGCATAGCATGGTTTTGGCGTATAATCCTGAATATTAAGGATTATTTAACCATAAATAATTTAATATACCATTCTAAATAATTGGTGGCAGGTATTCAAAAAAATGGCGAAGGAATCTAAAAACAAAGCACAGGCGTCTCTGTTTAGCAGGTTGAAAGACCTGTTTATTCCTGCTGAATACAAGACCCTTAAAGAGGAAAGCGAAAAGCTAAAATCTTTTTTTGAAACTATCCCTGCCGAATATTGTGGGTGGAGCAGAGCTGGGGCTCAGGCTCTATCTGGCGGTTTTTGCCAAATGTTAGGGGTAGAGAAAATTGAAACCCTGCAGGATATTCAAAACGCAATTGACCCGAGCGATGCCGCATCTTTAGAAAGCCTTTTTGAACGACTTAGAGAAATAGGTGAGAGTTTCGACATTACTGTTCGTGCGGTGAATACTGGAAAAACTTTGAAGGTATTAGGCAAGAACAGTGCAACCGAAGATGTTGAGCAGAGGCTCTCGGTTATATGGGCGTATGATATCAGCAATTTTGTAACCGCCGTGAGTTCTAGCGTAGAATCTTTAAGGCTCACCGAAAGGCGGGAGCATGAACTTCTCGCAACCATTAATTCATTGCCTTTTCCTTTATGGGTTAGAAATAAGAACCTCGATATAATTTGGTGCAATAAAAGTTATAGCAATATAGTTGACGAAAGTAATGCATCGATAGTGGCTGATCAAAAAGAACTGGCTTTGAGCGACAAAAACAAAACTCCGCTTAGCCTTCGGTCATTAGCAAAATCTGCGCTGGTAAAAAATGATATTTGCAGTGCAGCGGGTAAAACGGTAATAGATGGAAAAAGACGTCTGTTAGATATAAAAGAGATTCCGGTTAAAGGTGAAGACCTTATAGTTGGTGTAGGTATAGATATCACCAAGGAAGAAGAATTAGAGACATCTCATAAACGCTTGACCTCTTCTTATTACAACGCAATGGAACAGCTCAGCACTGCTATTGCCATGTATGATGCCGATACAAAACTTGAATTTTACAATTCAGCTTATGAGCAGATGACAGGAATGTCAGCCAGTTGGCTTAACACTCATCCTCGCATAATAGATGTGATAGACAAACTTAGAGAACTCAGAAAAATCCCCGAGCAGGTGGATTATAAACAATACAAGCAACAATGGCTAAACAGGTTTACTTCTTTAATAGAGCCGTTGGAAGAAATTATTTATCTGCCGGATTCTACAGTTATAAGGATGATAATTGTTCCTCGCCCTCAAGGAGGGCTAATGGTGACAAGAGAAGATGTTACTTCACAAATGAAGTTGGAGACCTCTTACAATACTTTAATGGAAGTTCAAAAAGAAACCATGAACAACCTTTCGGAAGGTTTGGCGGTTTTCGGTGAAGATGGAAAGTTAAAGCTGTATAACTATTCGTTTAGTAAGTTGTGGAACATTATGCCAGAAGTATTGGCAAACAGCCCGCATATCTCCCGCATTTTAGAGGCTTTGGATAATTCTTTATCTTCAGATAAAAACGTGGCCTCTATAAAACAAACCATAATGAAAAATGCATTGGATAGAGACCCTCGCACAGGAAGAATATTAAAGGCAGATGGCAAAATAATTGAATATTCAGTAGAGCCGTTGCCAGATGGAAATATCTTGAACACCTATTTTGATATAACAGATTCAGTTAAAGTAGAAGAGGCATTGCAGGCAAAAAACATGGCATTGCAGGCAGCGGAAAGATTAAAGACAAATTTTATTGCTAACGTTTCGTATCAATTACGTACACCACTTAATTCTATAATGGGTTTTGCGGAGATGTTAAAGCAGCAATACATCGGGCAGCTTAATGACAAACAAGTCGACTACATGGAAAACATTTTGACCGCGAGCGACAAGCTTAAAGGTTTGATAAACGATATCCTTGACCTTGCTAGTATTGAAGCAGGGCAGTTGGAACTCATTTATTCCAAAGTAAACGCTAAAAAATTGGTAAATGAAATTGTTGACCTGACTAAGGCTTGGGGCAGAAAACATGATGTCGAGATAGAGTCTGATTGTGAAGATCAGGATTTAGAGTTTGCTGGCGATGAAGGAAGAATGAAACAAGCTTTGATCAACCTTATAAGCAACGCTTTCAACTTCAGCAATAAAGGCGGAAAAGTGGTTATCTCTTCCTATAAAGAAGGTGAGTTTGTGGTTATAAAGGTTAAAGACAGCGGGGTTGGTATAGCTAAGGAAAATCTTGATCGTATCTTTACTCCTTTTGATCAGATCAAGACTGGAAAAACTACGCAAAAAAGTGGTGCTGGGTTGGGTTTAACCTTGGTTAAAAACATAGTTGAGCTTCATGGGGGAAAAATAACAGTGGAAAGCGAAGAAAATCTCGGTACTTCCATGTTTATTAAGGTACCCTGTGATAAAAAACCTTCTTAAAAGGCGGTTTTTTTAATATAATGGTGAAGATGAAGATGTTTGATTTTAAAAATTTTATACCTTGCTTCAGTAAAATAATTTTTGTTATTTTGCCGACTGTCTTCATACTTAATGCTTGTACGGTAGATGAGATATCAATTCCCCCTATAGATTTATCCGCAATTATTCCTAAATCAGAGTCAAAGCCTGAGGTGTCTGTGTTTGATACTTACAGGCCGGGTGAGCTTCTACATTGTAAAATAGGCATAGGTGCAATAAAACTAGGGTCGGATTGGTTAGACTTCAAAGAAAAATCTTTCGTGATAATAAAAAACGGAAGGTCTAACGTTAATCTAAAAACAAAAAAATATAACAAACGTGCATCTATTCAGGCAATCTTCGATGACCCTGGTCAGAAAATAATGATCTGTCCTTTATTTAGCGATCCTAAAAAAGTGGTAGATTGTATGAGTCTATATTTTGTTGATAAAGATTTAGAATACGGCATAAAAAGGTCTGTAAACATTAAGGGTTTTATGCAGGCGGGGGTTGTATCCTGTGCTTATAAAGAAAGCGATTTAAAGACATTGCATAACCCTAACTAGGTGATTTTATTTAACATATAGCAAAAAATATAAATTAATCTGCTTAACTACTTGATTTAAAAAACAATACGTGACAAATTTTGAATTGGTGGGATTTTTTAATTTTTTTAATTTTAGAGGTAACATGCTAAACAAGTGCAATTGGCAAATAGTAGCCGGGGGACAGATTAAACCTTTTCTTGATCTTGTTAACCCAATTCAGGAGAAACATATAGCTAAGCCGGAAACGTCAGAAGTAAAGTTTGCTCCTTTGCAGTTTTATAAAGATATAGCTTTGGTTGAGGTTAATGATAATTCTTGGCCTACGGGTACAGGCCCTTTCTGGTTTTTAGCAAAACAGGGCAAGATGTTCTTGTTGGATGGTTCTAGTGCACCAATTCATGACGCTAATGAAGCGGGTCCTATAACTGTAACTGAAAATAATATTTTAGCTTATTTAGATTTCTTTTGTTTCTTCGTTCATGGTGATGAAGGTCCTTTCTTTATTATTGAAGACATCAACCACCCTGCACTTGATACAGCGAAGATGGACCCAGGTACAAAGAAAACTATTGAGAATGCAATTCTGCCTGCAAGTTATGAAGGCAAATCAGAAGCTGGTACATTTGAAGCATCGGCCATGGTTTTATACGGTAATGCTTTATTCTCAGCTCGTTTTGCAATTACTAAAACAGGCATGATCGAAATGATTGATGATGAGCCTATTGCGGCTGATCTACCTGTTAAAAAAATAAAACCTAATTACTAATTTATATCTTTCTTGCTTTGAAGATTTGCCCGGGGTAACTCCCGGGCCTTTTTTATTCGTTTCTTAAATAAGTTATAGGTTTTTGTTTCAACGCCTGCCAAGTGCCGAAGAACCCCGCAGCTAAGGTTATTATCAAGCACAGAGAAGTTATACCAGCCAAAGCTACCCAACTGAATTTCCAAGTCATGTCCATCATAAAACCTTGAATCCCGTAGGCGGCGATGCTGCCTAGTGCGGCGGAGATTATAACGGTTACTGTCCCCAATATCCCGTATTCAAGAATAAAGGTTTTTAAAATTGTTTTGCGGGTAGCACCCAGCACTTTGAAAATCACCGCATCATATAAATGTTTTTTGCGAGCTGCAGCAACACCTCCTGATAACACTAATATTCCTGCAATTAAAGTAACGCCGGCACTAATACTTACCGCTTGGGCTATGGCTTTAATAATGGTTTGGGCTGCGGTTAAAACATCACGTAGTTTTACGATTGTTACGTTAGGGAATAGTTTTACAAATTTGTTTTGCAAAGTTTCTTCCTGCTCTTTATCAACAATAACTGTTGCTATATAGCTACCAGGAAGATCTTCCAATGCTCCGGGTGCAAAGGTGGTGGCAAAGTTTAAGGTAAAACTGCTCCATGAAACTTCACGGACATTGGCAACCTCGGCTTCAATTTCTTTTCCTAAAATTCTAACTGTAAGTCTATCCCCCACTCCTATATTAAAAGCCTTTTGAACATTAGAGGCGATGGATATAATAGGTTTACCTTTATAATTATTATCCCACCATTTACCTTCCAGTATCTCACTGTTTGCAGGAAGAGTATCGTTGTAAGTAAAGCCGCGGTCAGAGTTTATAACCCAACTTTCGTTCTTATCTACCAAAGCTTCTTTAGCATCCTTACCATTTACCGCAACAATTCTTCCCCTGAAAGAGGGCATTATTTTAAGATTGTGAGCAGTAGGGGTTGTGCCTATTTCTTTTTTAAAGTTTTCAAGTTGATTAGGTTGAACATCAAGAAAGAAGAATGAAGGAGCGTCAGCGGTTAGATCATCCCCCGCAAGGCGGATAAAATTGCTTTGCACCAACGCTACAGCTACTAAGACAGTTAAACCAAGCCCGATTGATAGAATAACGCTAGATGTGATATTACCTGGGCGATACAGGTTTACCAAAGCCAAACGCAGCTCAGGTATAGCGGGAAGTTTTATCTTCTTAATAAAAAACTTTATCAAATAAGAGCAGAGATAAAAAATGCCGAAGGTCATAACTGTGCCAGTTAAAAAATAAGCCATAAAGAGATTGTCACTTGTAAGAGTAAATGCCACTAAAGCTATAAGTTGAGCGGAAATTAATATCAACATAATAATATTAAATGAAGGCCTTTCATCGCTAGGCATTATTAATTCACGGAACAGATTTGAAGGAGATGTTTTAATAGCCTTGCCTATAGGCCAAAGGCTTGCACAGAAGGTTATCAAATACCCTAGAGCAGCTGCGGCAAAGATAGGTTGCCAATAGAAACCCACACTATCATTCAAGGCGAGTTTGGCGGTCAACAATCTTCCCGCTAGTTGAGCAGCACCCACGCCAAAGGCTAAACCTGTAACTATTCCAAGAGTGGCGAGGATGAATATTTCAATCATGTAAACTTCAAAAACTAAAATCTTTTTACCACCTAAAGATTTAAGTGTGGCAATGTCATTGATCTTCCCTTCAATAAAGGCTTGAACAGCGTTGGATATACCTATACCCGCAATAAGCAATGTTGCAAGGCCGGTAAAGGTTAAAAATAGCGTCATGCGTTCTATCATTTGTTCAGTACGGTTGGAGGCATTTAAAAAAGTTTTAATTTTCCAGTCCGCTTTAGGAAAGGTATCTTCTATCCTCTTTACCGCTTTGTGCAAATCCTCAAAACTTTTAACTTGAGGCATTAAAATTTTATGTTCCCAATGCACTTGGCTGCCGTAGGTTTTAAGCCCTGTAGCATTGAATATATAATTGCTTATCATCACCCTAGGGGCAATGGTGAATTGTTTTCCACCTATGCGGTCTGGTTCTTTGGTGACAATGCCGCGTATCTCAAACTTCTGATTGCCTAGCATTATCCAGTCGCCTAGCTTAACGTTAAGGCGAGAGAGCAATTCTTTTTCAACCAACACACCCCATTTATTCATGTTAGCGTGAGGGGGGACAAGAAGCTCTTGCAGAATTTTATGCTCAGTTGTTAAAACCTTGCCTTGCTCGTCAGTCACTTCTATTTCTCCGTAGAGAGGATAGAAGGGGTCAACACCTTTAAGTTCAACCAGAGAAGATACATCTTCCTTCATGGTGCGAGCCATTGCTCTAGTTTCTATTACTACCGTAGTAGGCCCCAGTTTTTCCCTGAAAAACTTTATATATTCTGGTCTAAGCGGTTCATAAATTGTTTGCAAAGAAATATCACCACCCAGAATATAGCGACCATCACGGTGTAGACTTTCTTTCATTCCTAAAGACAAGGATTGGATCCCGCAGATAATTGCCACGCTTAAAACAATACAGGCAAGGAAAATATAGAAACCACTAACTCCCGCCCGCAGATCTCTTCGTGCGTAAGAAAAAGCCAATATCAGGTTTTTTAAATGAGATTTAAGCATCTATTTTGCCATCTTTAATATGAATGTTTACGTCACACTGTTCTGCCAACCCCAGATCATGGGTAACCAATAATAAGGTCGTTTTATTTTCACGGCAGAGAGTGAACAAAAGGTTCATAACCCTTTCCCCTGTCTTGGCATCAAGGTTTCCAGTAGGTTCATCCGCCAAAATAAGCTTTGGTTTAGTGGCAAAGGCTCTGGCTATTGCTACACGCTGCTGTTCCCCGCCTGAGAGTTGGCCTGGGTAATGTTTGATCCTGCTTTCAAGCCCCACAGCATGCAGTGCCTCATGGGCAATTTTAAAGGCATCAGCCCTACCTGCAAATTCTAGAGGTATTGCCACATTTTCTAGTGCTGTCATGGTAGGGATAAGGTGAAAGTTTTGAAACACTATACCTATATTGTCTCGACGAAAGACAGCTAGCTCATCTTCAGATAGAGATTTTAAATTATGGCCGACAACTGTAATCTTACCGGAGTTTGGTTGTTCCAGTCCGCCTAATACCATAAGCAAGGTGGTTTTTCCCGAACCCGAAGGGCCGATAACGCTCACCGTTTTTCCCTCAGGTAAATCAAGGGAGATGTTTTTTAAAATATGTATCTCGCCCGCTTCACTTTTTAGGTGCAAATTTATGTTTTCTAAGGTTAGAATAGATTTCGGGGAGAGCTTCATGTTAAAAACCTTTATAAATAAAATATGTCTTGTAACTATTATAACCAGTTTTATTTTAACTGCAAATGCGGGTTTAGCAAAGGCGGAGAGTATGAAAATTTTGGTTTTCGGAGATAGTCTGGTAGCCGGTTACGGCGTTGATTTAAGTGAATCCTACCCTTCCGTTTTAGAAAAAACTTTACGTGATAAAGGTCACGATATAACAGTGATTAATCACGGGGTTAGCGGAGATACCACCTCAGGCGGAGTTTCACGCCTTGCTTGGTCTTTAAAGGAAAAGCCTGATTTTGTAATATTAGAGCTTGGTGCCAATGATATGTTAAGGGCGATCAATCCTGATATCACCCGCAGCAATTTAGATAAAATGTTAAATACCATAGTAAAAGAAAATAAAATCCCCACCCTTCTTGTGGGTATAAAAGCCACGCCTAATTTAGGAGTTCTTTATGTGGGGGGATATGACAAGCTTTATAAAGAATTGGCAGAAAAATATAAAACTGGGCTGTACCATTTCTTTTTAGAAGAAATTTGGGACAAACCTGAATTGATGCAGGAAGATAATGTGCATCCTAACTCTCTTGGAATAAAAACAATGGTAGAAAAAACCCTGCCTTACGTAGAAAAACTTATAGGTGAAAAATGATAAGACTCTTTACAGGAATTAGCGTTCCTCAAAACATAAGAAATGCTTTAAATATAATGCAGGGCGGTATAGGTGGGGCTCATTGGGATGATATAGAAAACTATCATATCACCCTATCTTTTATTGGTGATATAGATGAATCCACGGCAGAAGAGGTTGACTCTCTTTTAGCAAGTATAAGCCTGCCTGCGTTTGATATTACATTGAATGGCATTGGCACTTTTGCAGCAGGTGATAAATTAACACATCTTTGGGTGGGTCTTGAACCTAGCAAAGAGCTGATGTTTTTGAAACATAGAATAGATGCTTTATTGCAGCACAATCATATTCCTTTTGATAACAGGAAATACACACCGCACGTTTGTCTGGCTCGTTTAAAAGGAGCTAATGAAGAACAGGTGGTGCAATTTATTCAAGACCACAATCTTTTCAAATCCCACAGTTTCAAGGTTGAAAACTTTAATCTTTACCAAAGTTATAGGGGTAAAAACGGTACCCACTATCAACCTGAAGCAACTTACGATTTATTGTGATTAACGTCCCAGTGCTTTAGCACCCATTTGTGAAAGTGAAAGTACAGCACGGCCGCAGATAGTTGCGGGCTCGTTAGCTGTTTGTTTGCATTTTGCTTCAGCACTTACAATAACGTTTAAAGCAGTTTCCATTTGGCTCAAGCTCCAATTTCTTACCTGAGCTTCAAAGCTATCCTTTGCTTTAAAGAATACTTGCGGTTGGAGTTTCTTCATCGCCCCTTCCATGTTCTCACCCTGCTCAATGCGGGACTTTGTAATATGCAGACGCATAAAGTGGCTTTGCAAATTGCGTAGAATAGAAACGGCGGAAACGCCCTCAGCCAGATTATAATTCAAAACCCTGTCGGCCTCGGCAAATCTGCCCAATGATATGAATTTGGCAATATCGTCAACTGCTAGGTCAGCACTGTCACCTACGCAGGCGGCCGCGTCTTTCATGGTTATAGCTTTTTCATTGCCCATATAGGTAATAAGTTTTTCAACTTCAGAGCGGGCAATGCCTCTGTCACCTATAACATTAGATGCTATATAAGCTACTACTTCAGAAGAGGCTTGGAAGCTTGCAGTTTTCAAAGCCTCACCTATTATGCGACCAATGCTGCGTTCGTCTTCCACATAGCAGGGAATAGCCACAGCATTTTCAGCATTTTCAAACATTATACGCAGGCTAGAACGCGGAGTGAGTTCCCCCCCCTCAACCAAAATCAAATTGGAATCGGGTGCTAGGGATTTAAGCGTGGATTTAATTGTTGAAGAAGATTTATCAGAGGCACTTCTTAAACGAATAACCTTTCTACCACCGAACATGGAGATAGAGTTTGCCTCATCAAGCAATAAAGAGTTTTTATCTGATAATGTGCCTTCATTGATATCTGTTATATCCATCTGGTCAGATGTGATGTTGGCAGTTAAAACATTCATCCTTTCGCGAATAAGGCCTTCATCTGGCCCATAAAGAAGAATAGCACAAATATTTGAGTGAGGTTTTTTAATAAAGCTTTCAATATCACGAGGTGAGAGTTTCATTTTTCACCCCTAGTCTTGCTGATTGTAAAAATATAGATTTATTTCAGTCACAATATCTTCAGACATTTCTTTTAAAAGATCTTCAATAATGTCTTCACTTGAAATTAACGATGTATATTGATTGGTAAGTAGGTTGTGAGCCCCAACAGATTTTACTTCACGCTCAAGCACCGCTTTTTTCTCGGCATCTGTTTTTTTGATCAACTTCATTTGCACTGAAAGCTCAACCATTATTCGAGTAGCGGTTGCGTCTTTTTGAATACCCATTTCTATGGTCTTTTTGCTTATAGGAGAAAACTCTAACTCATAGTCATAGCTTGTGGGTCTGCCTTCACTGTAATATTTATCGATAAGCAAATTTCTTAAAAACTGTCCCTGTTTATCAGGTATATTGCCGATGTAAATGTCAGGTATCTCAGCTGAGCTTTTTTTATTAAGCACGCTATTAGAGGCATACATAGGCTGGAAACCGCAAGAGGTTGCGGTTATCAGGAAAAATACAATAGCTAGGGTTCTAAACAACAACATTCACAATCTTATTCGGTACAATTATAACTTTTTTAGGAGCTTTACCATCCATAGTTCTTACAACGTTAGGGTCAGCAAGGGCTAGTTTTTCAAGCTCCGCTTTGTCCATGTCTCTCGCAACTTCAATAGTCGCACGGAGTTTGCCATTAACTTGCACGGCGATAGTAATTGTATCATCCTTCAGATAAGCAGCATCTGCCACTGGCCAAGCTTCATCAACTATCATTTTGCTGTTACCAAACTCTTGCCAAATTTCTTCAGCTATATGAGGAGTTATAGGAGCAATAAGTTGAATTGCAACTTCTACTCCTTGGCGTAAAAGCTTGCCGTTGCTTTTAGCATTGCTGAAATCTTCCAAAGAGTTGGTGAATTCGCGTATGCGGGCAATTGCTTTGTTGAAATGCAATTTATCGTAGTATCCCGTTACCTCATGAATTGCTTTATGAATGGCAACCAGTATTTTTTCATTATTGGTGTCGTCTGTGCTGTTAAAATCAGTCGCAGCTGCTAAACGCCACAAACGGCAAACGTATTTGAAAGCACCTTCAATACCACTTGTTGTCCACTCCACATCTTTTTCAGGAGGGGAGTCAGAAAGAGTTAACAGACGCGCTGCATCAGCACCAAAGTTTTCAATTATCTCTACAGCATCAACAGTGTTCTTTTTAGACTTAGACATTTTTTGAATGCGACCTACCGTTACAGGAGTGCCATCTGTTTTCTTAATGTAACTTTCACCTGATTTTTCAATCTCGTGAGGGTATAGCCATTTGCCGTTTATGTCTTTGTAAGATTCATGAGTAACCATGCCTTGGCACATCAAAGCTTTGAAAGGTTCATCGCAATCAAGGTACCCACATTTTTTAAGTGCCTTAGTAAAGAAACGTGAATATAGCAGGTGGCCAACAGTGTGTTCAGCACCGCCAATATATTGGTCAACAGGCATCCAGTAGTTTGCTTTTTCTTTATCAAAACCGATTTTATCATTTTTAGCATCGGCAAAACGTATTTGATACCATGAGTTTTCAAAGAAGCCGTCAAAGGTATCTGTTTCACGCAGAGCATCTTTTCCACACAATGGGCATTTAGTATGTTTCCATGTTGGGTGATTAGCTAAAGGGTTACCAGGCTGTTCATAGCTGACATCCATAGGCAGAGTAACCGGTAAATCTTTTTCAGGTACAGGCACTGTTCCACAGCAATCACAATAGATAACGGGAATAGGTGCACCCCAATAACGTTGACGGGAAACGCCCCAGTCACGCAAGCGGTATTGAGTAGAGCCCTTACCTTTACCCTTAGCTTCAAATCTTTTAATAACTTCATTAATGGCGTCTTTAACTTCCATACCATTTAGAAATTCTGAATTATAAAGTTCACCATCACCTGTATAGGCTTCATTACCTATTTTGAAAGTAGCAGCATCTTCACCTTCAGGCAGAATAACAGGAATAACTTCCAAATTATATTTGCGGGCGAAGTCTAGATCGCGTTGGTCATGAGCAGGGCAGGCAAAAATTGCACCAGTGCCGTATTCCATTAAAATAAAATTGGCAATATAAACTTTAAGTTCTTTACCTTCTACAAAAGGGTGTTTAACTCTAATACCAGTATCAAAACCTTTTTTCTCAGCCGTTTCAAGTTCAACGGTTGATGTGCCGCCTTTTTTGCAATCAGCTATAAATTCTTTTGCATCTTTGTTTCTAGCTGCCAACTCTTCTGCTAAAGGATGGTCAGGAGATATACCGACAAATGATGCACCGAACAATGTATCAGGGCGAGTGGTATAAACTTCTAATTCACCGCCACCAATAATATCAAATTGAAATTGCAGACCGAATGATTTGCCTATCCAGTTTTCCTGCATAGTGCGAACCTTCTCAGGCCAATCAGGCAGGTTTTTAATTTCCGCCAAAAGTTCATCAGCAAAAGCCGTGGTACGTATAAACCACTGTTTCAATTTTCTGCGTTCAACTAAAGCACCTGAGCGTTCACCACGGCCATCAACCACTTGTTCGTTAGCAAGTACGGTATTTTCAATAGGATCCCAGTTCACCACAGCTTCTTTTTGGTAAGCTAGGTCATGTTTCAAAAAGTCTAAAAAGAATTTTTGTTCGTGTTTGTAATATTCAGGAACACAGGTAGCAAATTCACGGCTCCAATCGAAAGTAAGCCCAATTTTACACATTAAAGCACGCATGATTTTAATATTAGTCATGGTCCAGTCAGAAGGGTTTACTTTTCTTTCAATCGCCGCGTTTTCAGCGGGAAGCCCAAAAGCATCCCAGCCCATAGGGTTCATAACGTTATAGCCTTGACCGCGTTTAAACCTTGCTAGAGCATCAATCATGGAATAGTTGCGTACGTGCCCCATATGCAGGAAACCGGAAGGGTAAGGAAACATCGACAGGGCGTAAAATTTCTTTTTGTTTTTGTCTTCTGTTACAACAAATGAATTTTTATCTTCCCAAATCCTCTGCCATTTAGCTTCGGTTTCTTTGGCATTATAACGTTCCTGCATTTTCTATTCTAACCTTCTATTAGTCTCTAAAGTTACCCATTTGATTGATGCGAATTTCACGTGCACGGGTCAAGATAGCGTTTTCGATGCTAAGTGCCATATCTTTCGGAGTTTCAACATCACGCCAGTTGTTTTTCTTTTCAAGTTTTTGCTTGAAGACGCTAACTTTAATTCCATCAGCTCTTAATTGTTTGTCCAGTATGTAAACGGTCATCTTAAAGCGTTCGCCCTGAGCTTCAGGGTTCTCATACCAATCAGTCAAGATTACGCCGCCGAAAGGATCAGCCGACGTAATTGGCTACAG